>Ga0208563_1000003_pt1 | contig 558697 bp, 487 predicted proteins | sample June2015DPH_17_1_2_FD_184717 | JGI IMG/M metagenome (GOLD analysis project Ga0208563, IMG submission 184717) | Peatland microbial communities from SPRUCE experiment site at the Marcell Experimental Forest, Minnesota, USA - June2015DPH_17_150... | ecosystem: Environmental > Terrestrial > Soil >... | reverse complement strand
ACAACATCCACGTCCGCGGCTACAAGGAAGAGGGCACCATCACCACGCCCTTCGACATGACGGTGCTGAACGATCTGGACCGCTTCCACCTCGTGATGGACACCATCGACCGCGTGCCGCAGACCGGCGACAAGGGCGTCTACCTGAAGCAGCAGCTCAAGGACAAGCTGATCGAGCACAAGCAATACATCGACAAATACGGCGAAGATCTGCCGGAAATCCGCCAATGGAAGTGGGGCGCACCCAACGTCGGCCAACTAGCGTAAGCTCGCCGTTGGAGCGGTGTTGTTTCGATTTTCGACAGGACCCCGCCCGACCCACTTGACTCAGGGGTGCTCTCACGCTAACGGCTTACTTTTTATCACTTGACTTACTTTAGTTGTCATGTCTCCCCTTTCTCGACACATGCCAACAAAGACGGAAACGGTCTACTTTTCAGTCAAAGGCCAGGTGGTCATTCCGCGCCGGCTCCGCAAGGAATTCGAGATCGAGGAAGGCACCCGCGCCCAGGTCACGGCCACGCCGCAGGGCATCCTGATCCGGCCGGTCACCCGGGCCTACATCCGCAGTCTGCGCGGTTCGCTCAAAGGCAGCGGCGTCATGCGGGCGCTGATGGAAGACCGCAAACGCGAACGGGAGCTGTGACATGGCCACCAAGATTCTGGACAGTTGGGCGCTGATCGCCTTCCTGGAGGACGAGCCGGCGGCCGACGAAGTGGAGAAACTCCTGCAGCAAGCCGCGGACGAAAGGCACAAGCTGCTGCTGAGCGTGGTGAACTGGGGCGAGGTTTACTACAACACCATGCGGGAAGTCTCGCAAGAGGCGGCCGAGCAGAAGGTGCAGGAAATCGCCTCCCTCCCCATCGACCTCGTCGGCGTCGGCGACGATTTGGCGCTGGTCCGCCAGGCAGCCATCTTCAAGGCCACGCACAAGATGGCTTACGCCGATTGTTTCGCCGCCGCGCTGGCCAAGCTCAAGAACGCCGACCTCGTCACCGGCGACCCGGAGTTCAAAGCGGTCGAGAAGGAAATCAAAATCGCCTGGCTTACATAGGCGGTAAACCACAAGCAAGCTTCACGATAATCGATTGCGCCGCAATTACTGCAGCTGGGACGGCATGCCCTGCAGGCGCAAAATCATTTCGGTCTGGATGGCGCTGATGTGCTGACCGGGCGCGCTGTCGCCGGTCTTGATCGTCTTGGCGGGCAGAAAATTGTCGATCACGGCGCAGTAGTTGCTGTTCACCATGATGCCGAGCAGCTCGCCGGTCTTGCTGAACACCAGGTCGCCCGCCGACGGCGTGAACTCGCCGACCAGGTGCTTGATGAGCCGGTTGTCCATGCGCACATACTGCGCCGTCCGGGCGTCGAGCTGGAAGGACACCTCGCCGTAGCCCTTGCCGCCGCTGCTGACCAGCATGGCCTCGGTGAATTTAAACGGTTCCAGCGCCGTCTGGTAGACCTTGACGCCCAGACGCGCGGCCAGATCGGCGTCGACCGGGATCACAATGATGCGTGGATCGAGCGAAAGGAACTGGAACTCGGCGATGGGTGCCGTCACCGGCGGACGGCCGAACTGCCCGGAGATCCGCGTCCAGTCGACCGGCGTTTCGTCGACCGTGACGGGGAACGGCGTGTCGCGCGCATGCAGCAGGGCGAAGACGGCTTTGCCGTCGGTCACCAGCACGGTCTTGGTCTCCTTCGGCCGGGTGGTGGTCCCGAAGAAGGTTTTGCGGGAGGCGGTGAGTATGGTGAAGACGCGGTTCGCGAGAAAATCGTTGAACAGCACGTTGGCGTTGATCGGGCGGTTCTCGCGCATCTCCTGCGCAATCTCCCCGGATTTCTCGGCGAGTTTGCCCACGCCCTCCGCGAGCTGGCCGGTCTGGGCGAGCGCCTTCTGCCGCTCCTGCCGCTCGGCTTCGACCTGCTGCTTCGCCTCCTCGAGGTTTTCCCGCAGCATCGCCTTTTCCTGCTCGGCGACCTTCACGGCCACGTTGAGGCCCTCGATGCGCTGCTGCGCCTCGGCCTGCTGCTTCTCGAACGCGGCGATCTGCTGCTGCTGGCGGCCGGCCTCCGCCTGCTTGGCCTCCAAGTCGCGCAGGATCTGCGCGAGGCGCTCCTTGGTCATGGCCGCGTCCTGCGAGGCGGCGGCGACGCGCTGGTTCAGCTCGCGGACGCTCTGCTGCGTGGCGGCCAGCGACGATTCGAGCTCGGCCTTGGCCGACTGGAGCTGGGTGAAGTTCTGCTCGCGGGCCTGGAGTTCGGCCTGCGAGGCCTGCAACTGCGCGGCGACCTGCTCGCGGGTGCTGTGCTCGTCCTCGAGCGATAGACGCATGAGCTCGACGAGATCCTGGTCGCGCGGCGTGTTGCCGGCCACCTCCGGCACGGGCGCCTGCCGCGGATGGATCGGCTCCGCCTTCTCCCAGCGCGTGAGGGCGATGAGATTAAGGAAGAGGAAATCGATGATGATGAGCAGCAGCGTCTTGTTCATGACGCGAGCGGGGCGGACGGGCTGACGGGCACGGCAACACCCTGGGCGGCGAGAATCAGCCGCCGCTTGTAGCCACGCACGTGGCGGATTTTGACAAAGGCCACGCACACGATGCCGAAAAGGTTCGAGGAGTAGGCCGCCAGCAGGTTGGGCGCGATCACCCCCAGCACCTGCAGGACGAGGGCGGCGGCCGTGCCCATCATGCCGACGTAGAGACCGCTGTCGAAAAGGTTCTCCTCGTTTTCCATGAGCCGCAGCTTGAGCTGCGGGGGCATGTCCTGGCGGTCGATCTCGCCGATTTTCAAAAGACAGGTCAGATAAGTGGCCACTTGCAGCAGGGCGAAGAAGCCGATGGAGACGATGGTGGATGTGTCCATGGTGGTATGACTGGGGGTTGCACTGGGAGCGGCCGGCGTGGCGACATTGGCCAGCAAGGGAATGACGATTTTGAAACGGTACTCCGAAAGCGGCGCGGCTTTGAGGAGAAAGGGTTCGGTGGTGATGATGATCACGAACGAGATGAGCAACGCCATGGCGCCACTCTGCACGCGCGGCAGCAGGTGGGCATCCGCCACACTCCGGGCGGCGCGCCGCAACGGGGCGAACAACCAGCGGTCCAGTCCGCGCAGGATGAGGAACGCGCCGAGGAAATAGCCGAGGTATTTGGCGACGAGCGTGAGCTTCGGGTGCAGCAGGGCAAACGCCCCCGCGAAATCGAGCGGCGCCGCCATGCCGCGATTGATCGGCACCTGGCGCAGCAGGAGCTGCCGCACGGCGCCCTGCCCATAACCGAGCGCGAAGCGCAGGTCCCCCGCGCCAGCCTTGCCGTACAACAGCAGGTAGCCGACCACACTGTCGGCCGACCGGGTGAACAGCGCCGCAGCGTACAGGAGCGGCAGCTGATCGGGCGCGACCTGCGCCAGATGGGCAAACTCGCTCACGGTCTTGGTGTCGTTGGTGAGGCGGAGCAGCTCGCCCAGCTGGATCCAGTTGAGCCGTTTGCCGAGCGCCAGGAGATCGAGATAGAACAACTCCAGGTCGTCGAGTTCGTGCGTGCGGACCGCCTCGTCGGCCAGGCGCTTCACTTCGCGCTGGAGCGAAGGCGAGAGATGCTCGCCCTGGTAGAGCAGCGCGGTGAGCAGGATGACGGCGTCGAGGGGCTGGCCGCCGGGCCGCGTGGCCGCCACAAAGCGCGCCGTGCGCGGCACCGCGCGCGTCTGCAGCACGGCCTGCACGCCGGGCGAGCGCGAGTTGGCGAGGTAGCGGCGCAGCGAGTCGCGGGCGCGTTCCGTGATGAAAAACGTGAGCACCGGCGTGCTCTCGGTGCGACCGGTGTTCTCCTTGAGATTGAAGAGCGGATCGAGAAAAGGATCCCAGCCCCCCCAAGCCATGAATTCCCGCTGGTGCGTACCGAACGCGGCCAGCGCCTCCGCCAGCCGGGTGGCCTGCGGATCGCCGACGGTCCGCGCCGCCGCCAGCACCAGCGCGGCCGGACCGGGCTTTTCCGACTCGACGAGCTGCAGGCCGAAATCCGTGAGCGAAGGCGTGCCCCGGCCCGCCTCGCGCAACAGCGCGGGATTGATCGACTTCAGGTTGACGGGCAGCGCCCACGCGCCCGCCAGTAGCACCATTCCGGCGAAAATGAGCGCCAGCGCCGTCGCCGTCGGCGAACCGGCCTGCTGGGGGACGGAAGGGTTCATAACGGACCCAGACATGGCGGAACTTTCAGATGGAAACAATTTAATTGCCGAGCCGGAGCGTAAAAAGCACGCTTATCGCCCCCATCGACCCATGTTGCTGAGAATTGTTCATTACAACGAGCCGATCCTGCGCAAAAAGGGGGATAAAATCACGGGATTCGATGCCGCGCTGGCCCGACTGGCGAACGACATGATCGAGTCGATGCATGAAGCGGCAGGCATCGGACTGGCGGCCCAGCAGGTCGACCGGACGATCCAGCTCTGCATTGTCGACCTACGGCAGGCCCAGGCCGAGTACACGTGGCAGCTCGACGGCACGAAGCCCCCCAAGGAACTCATCATGCCGCTGGTTCTCGTGAACCCCAAAGTGGCCGCCGAGCCCGAACCGACCAACGTATCCGAGGAGGGCTGCCTGTCTTTTCCCGAGATTCGAGGCGATGTCCTGCGCCCCGATCAGGTCACCGTGCAGTATCAGGACGTGCAGGGCCATGCGCATACACTCACTTGCACCGGCCTGCTGTCCCGCTGCATCCAGCACGAGGTCGATCATCTCAACGGCATCCTTTTCATCGACCGCATGGACAAGAAGACCATCGCCCGACTCGAGCCGGCGTTGAAGGCGCTCAAGAAGCAGACTCGCGAGGCTGCCGCCGATCGAAAAGGAAAGAGGGAAGAGGAAAAACGGGCGGATCACCCTTAGATCCGCCGCCATGTGGCGGCGCAGCAGCCCGCCGGCGGGCTTTCCGCTGAGCGCCTCATGCAGGACAATCCCATGAGTCAGAAATCCGACGGCATGAACTACGCCCCGCAGGGCAGGCCCAGCCCGGTGGTGAAACCGGGTGAATTCATTTTCGCGGCGGCACACCTCGACCATGGCCACATTTACGGCCAGTGCAACGGCCTGCTCGAGGCCGGCGGCGAGTTGAAATGGATCCACGATCCCGACCCGGAAAAGGTCGAAGCCTTCCGCACCAGATTTCCGCAGGCCAGGGTGGCCCGCACCCTTGATGAGATTCTCGCCGATAAAAATGTGCGTCTGGTCGCGGCCGCCGCCGTGCCCTGCGATCGCGGTCCCCTGGGCTGCCGGGTGATGGAGGCGGGGAAGGACTACTTCACCGACAAGACGCCCTTCACCACGCTCGATCAGCTCAATCAGGCCCGGGCTGTCGTCATCCGCACCGGACGCAAATACATGGTCTACTACAGCGAGCGCCTGCACGTGGAGTGCGCCATGCACGCCGGGGATCTCGTGCACGGCGGTGCCATCGGCCGCGTGGTCCAGGTCATCGGCCTCGGTCCGCACCGGCTGAGCAAGGCGTCGCGGCCCGCCTGGTTCTTTGAGCGGGCGCGGTACGGCGGCATCCTCTGCGACATCGGCAGCCACCAGTTCGAGCAGTTCCTGCATTACAGCGGCGCCACCGACGCGACGGTCACCTACGCCGCCGTCGGCAACTTCGCCAATCCCGACACGCCCGAGTTTGAGGATTTCGGCGAAGCGTCCCTTCTCGGCAACAACGGCGCCACGAACTATGTCCGGGTTGACTGGTTCACCCCGGATGGCCTCAGCACCTGGGGTGACGGTCGCACGTTCATCCTGGGCACGAAGGGTTACCTCGAGTTGCGCAAATACGTGAACGTCGGCGCCGACCGGCAGGGCGACAATCTCATTCTCGTCGATGAGAAGGGCGAGCACTTCATCAACGTCGCGGGCAAGATCGGCTTCCGCTTCTTCGGCGAACTGATTCTCGACTGTCTCAACCGCACCGAGCGGGCCATGACGCAGGCCCATGCCTTCAAAGCCGCCGAACTCTGCCTGCTGGCCCAAGCCGCTGCGCGGCGCATCACGTCGTAAGCATTGAACAGCCGTCAGGTTCGTGGTTGTGTCATTCTGAGCGAAGCGAAGAATCCATGTCTTGTAGGAAGCCCGCTGGCGGGCGATAACATGAATCGGTCGCATCCGCCGTCGCCAAGGCTATGGCGGACGCGAGCGACCTTCCGACAGGACTCTTCGTTGGCACTCAGAGTGACAGCAAAAAATGTCTTCAAGCCGCTCCATCTCCACCCGCACCGGTGACGACGGCACGACCAGCCTCCTCTACGGACAGCGCGTGCCCAAGGACCATCCGCAGATCGAGGCCGTCGGCAGCATTGACGAGTTCAACGCCGCGCTCGGCCTGGCCCGGTCCACGTGCCCCGATGCCCGCCGCAAGACCGAACTGGAGCGCATCCAAGAGGATCTCGTCGCGCTCATGGGAGAAATCGTCTGCGCCGAGCCCGACGCCGGGCGCTACGCGGCATCGAAGTTCACCAAAATCGGCGACGTCGAACTCGCGCGCGTCGACGCCGCCGTGGCCGCCCTCGAATCCAAAAAGGTGAAGCACGACGGCTGGGCCACGCCCGGGGCCAACCAGCACGCCGCCGCGCTCGACCTGGCGCGGGCCGGCGCGCGCCGGGCGGAGCGCCGGCTCGTTGCGCTGCCGCGGCATGGCAAAACCGTTCGTCCCCTGCTCCTGCAATATTTGAACCGCGTTTCCGACCTGCTCTGGCTCATGGCTCGCGAGGCGGAAACGGGATCCTGAAAGAGGTGGTCGGAGCCAAGTTTGCTGGCCTGCGTCGAGGTTGCTTGCGTTTGTAGGAGCTTGCTTGCAAGCGATGGTTTTTGTCGCCTGTAAACAGGCTCCTACAGATCATTCCGCACCCTCGTCCACTGCGGCTCCGCCCATCCTGAGGCTGAGGAAGCCGAGCGCCACCAGTCCCGCGCAGGCGGCTACAAACCAGTCGCCGTGCTCGACGTAGAAGCTGGGGCGGCCGATCCAGCGCGCGTCGCGCTTCACCGGGAGGGTCTTGACACCGCGGTAATAGATGCTGCCCCGGTCGTCGGTGAGCACGCCGCGGATGACGCCGAATTCGTCGATCCAGCCGCTCCAGCCGCCGTTGCCGCAACGCAGCACCGGCCGGCGGGTCTCGACGGCGCGGAGCACGGAGTGCGCAGCATGCTGGTAGGCGGCGCCGCCTTCGCCATACCACGCGCTGTTGGTCGCCACAAAGAGAAAGTCCGCGCCGTTGCGCACGTCGGCGCGGGCCAGCGCCGGGAAGATGTCCTCGAAGCAGATGAGCGGACCGATCGCGAGCGAACCACGGCGCACGGGCACGAGCAGCGGGCCGGCCGCAAGTCCGCGGCTGAAATCGTCGCCGATCGGCACGAACTTGCTCAGCCAGCCCAGGAGAGGGCGCAAAGGCACGTACTCGCCAAACGGCACGAGGTGGCGCTTGGCGTAATAGGCCGTCTGGAGGCCGAGGTCGGGGGCGACCACAAAGACGCCGTTGTACCAAGCCTCGTCCGGCCGGCCCCGGTTTTCGATGGCGATGGAACCGAACACGAGCGGCGCCTTGGCGCGGACGTCGAGCGACTCGATCCATGCGCACACCCGCGCATCCCCGCGCACGGCCCAGGGCGTGGTGGCTTCCGGCCACAGAATGAAATCGGGCTCGTTGGCGGCGGCCACGAGCGTGGCCTTTTCGAGCGTGTCGAGGATGGACGACCCGCGGGCCGGATCCCACTTCACCTCCTGCGGAATGTACGGCTGCACAAAGGCCACGTCCGCCAGCTTGCGGCTGAACGGCCCGCGGTTGAAGGCCTCCGTCATCGGCAGCATGGTGCCGAAGCCAAGCACGAGGAGCGCCACGCTGAATTCCGGGCTGCGGCGCAGCAAGCCCCGCTCGGTGCTGGTGTACAGCTTCCAGGCGGAGGTGGCGAAGCCGAGGTTGAAGAAGATGAGGATGAAGGAGACGCCGTAGGCACCGGTGAACGCCGCAATCTGCAGCAGCGCCGTGCGTTGCCACTGGCTGGCGGCGAGCGGCAGCCAGGGAAAGCCACCCAGGAACCACGTGCGCAGCCACTCGAGGATTATCCATCCGCCCGCCAGGCCAAACAGTCCGACAATCCGCAGCAGGACCGGCCGGTCCGCCAGCCGTGGCATCGTCCACCACACGGCGAGATACCACACGCCGACCAAGGCGCCGATGAACGGACCGAGCAGGAAGAGACCGGCCCACGTGACGTGGTGCAGCCACCAGAGCAGCGCCGTCCACGCCACCGCCTGCACCGCGAACAGCGTGCCGGCGTAGAGCCGGAAGGACGGACGGCGATAGGCCCAGTAGATCGCCGGCACGGCAAAGGCGTAGGCGAACTCCGGGATGTCAACCGGCGGAAACGAGATGACAGTCAGCAGCATCGTCAGCGCGCCGACGCCGGCCGCCCACACCCAGTCGGTATGCCGCTGCCACCACGGCAGGGGCTGAACATAAGGATCGGGAGCCGGAAGGACGTCACTCATCGTGTAGGAGCCTGCTTGCAGGCGATTCTGGAATCAGCGGCATGCTTTGTAGGAGCCTGTTTACAGGCGATGAGAAGAATCGCTTGCAAGCAAGCTCCTACAGACCGGATAAAAACACAGAGTGGATACTCGCCTGCAAGCAGGCTCCTACACGGCGAGCCATTGCGGCGGCGGTCGATCCACATCCAGATAATCGCGAAACCACGCCCAGTCGTCAGGGTGGCAATGAAACCATGGCCAAGATTCGGTGCGCGCACAAAGGCCAGCGCGGTATGGGTTGAGGTAGATATAGAGAAAGACGTCGAGAACGTCGTCCGCTGCACGAAGACGACGATCGAAGAAACCACGCTCCCAGCCAACCCCGGCGGTACGCAGGTCAGCCGAGGTCTTGGCCTTCAAACGAGACACCGCTTTCTCAAGCGAGAGCTTCGCTCCGAGTTCAACTAAAAGGTGAAAGTGATCAGGCATGATCACGGCGCAGCGCACGGACCACACATCATCGGTCTGCGCCGCCTACATCTCGCCGAGGATGTTCGCCCCGACCTCTGCTTCGGTCAGGCCGGAGGCGCGTTGATCCGTACAGATGGTCAGAAAGTAGGCAGCATTCGGCGTCGAAATACGACCTCGCCGAAGAGCCGCATGACCTTGGGCCGGATCTGACGGCATGGAAATGTAGGAGCCTGCTTGCAGGCGATTGAGTTGATAGATCGAAAGGGAATGCGGTCGGAGGATCTGATCGCTTGCAAGCAAGCTCCTACAGGTCCGGGGATCTGGTGGTGATCGCGTGCAAGCACGCTCCTACAAATCGGAGCGGAGCACGGAACAGACAATCGCCTGCAAGCAGGCTCCTACAAGCAAGGCCTCACTTGCCGTGGCAATGCTTGTACTTCTTGCCGCTGCCGCAGGGGCACGGGTCGTTGCGGCCGACCTTGGGCGTCTCGCGGCGGACGGTGATCCGAGGAAGCTGGATTTCCGGCTTGCCCGACGCCGGGGCCGCTGCGTCCTCGTCTTCAGGGATAGGCTCATTGAGACCGCCACCGATACGAGGCAGGGACGCGGCGGCAGCGCCAACGCGGGTACCCTGCCCGCCAGGCGGTCCGGGCGGACGCAGGCGCGCGACGGTGCCGGCCGGCGGTTCATCCTCCGGGCCCTGCAGCCGCGCGCTGCGCGACAGGACGGCGAGCATGTTCTCAAACGCCTGCAGGTTCGTGGTCGAACGGAAGAGTCCGGTGCAGATCTGCAGGCGCACGTTGTTCATCAGCTCCTCAAAATAATGGTAGGCCTCGGCCTTGTATTCCTGCAGCGGATCCCTCTGGCCGTAGCTCCGCAGGCCGATGGAGCGGCGCAGTTCCTCCATCTCGGTGAGATGCTCCTGCCAGTGGTGATCGATGGCATTGATGACGACGTAGCGCTCGAGCGCGCCAAGCGCCTCGGGGACTTCGACCGACTCCTTCACGGCATAGGCTTTCTTGACACGCTCGACCACCAGCGTCATGGCGTCCCGGCCAGTCCGGCCGCCGAGCTCGTCGAGCTTGAGCGTGATGGGAAAATGCGAGTTGGCCCAGCCGACGAAGCTCTCGACGGCGGTGAGCACCGGGCCGGTCTTGGTATCGAAGCCGGCGGCCTCCAGCCGCCCGGCAATCTCCTCCTCGACCATGTCAAAGATGGTGTCCTTCGTCCGCTCGTTGTGGATGGCGCCATTGCGGATGCCGTAGATGACCTCACGCTGCTTGTTGAGGACGTCGTCATACTGGAGCAGGCGCTTGCGGATGGCGAAGTTCTGCTGCTCGACCTTCTTCTGGGCGCTCTCGATGGAACGGTTGAGCCAGGGGTGTTCGAGCTCCTCGCCCTCCTTCATCGTGCCCTCCATGAGCCGGGAGGCGAGGTTGCCCTGGAGGAAGATGCGCAGCAGCTCGTCCTCGAGCGAGAGGAAGAACTTGCTCATGCCGGGGTCGCCCTGGCGCGCGCAGCGGCCGCGCAACTGGCGGTCGATGCGGCGCGACTCATGGCGCTCGGTGCCGATGACGTAGAGGCCGCCGACGTCGGGGATGCCCTCCCCGAGTTTGATGTCGGTGCCGCGGCCGGCCATGTTGGTGGCGATGGTGACGGAGCCGCGCTGGCCCGCGCGCGAGATGATCTCGGCCTCCTGCTGGTGGAACTTGGCGTTGAGGACGGAGTGCGTGATGTTGGCCCGGCGCAGCATGCGGCTGAGCACCTCCGATGCCTCGACCGACACCGTGCCGACGAGGACCGGCTCGCCGCGCTCGTTGGCCGCCTGGATCTCCTTGACGACCGCATTGTACTTGTCGCGCCGGGTCTTGAAAATGGAGTCGTTCTTGTCGAGGCGGACGCACGGCTTGTTGGTGGGAATGACGACGACGACCAGCCGGTAGATCTCGTTGAACTCGGTGGCCTCGGTCTCGGCGGTGCCGGTCATGCCCGCCAGCTTCTCGTACATGCGGAAGTAATTCTGGATGGTGATGGTGGCGTAGGTGCGCGTCTCGCGCTCGATGATGACGTCCTCCTTGGCCTCGACGGCCTGGTGCAGGCCGTCGGACCACCGGCGGCCGGGCATGACGCGGCCGGTGTTCTCGTCGACGATCAGCACCTTGCCCTCCTGCACGACGTATTCGACGTCGCGCTCGTACAGCGAGTAGGCGCGCAGGAGCTGGCTGATGGCGTGGATGTCCTCGCTGATGGTTTCAAAGCGCTGCTGGGCCTCGAGCCGGCGCTTCTCCTTTTCCTCGGGCGTGAGGTCGTGGTTTTTCTCGAGGTCGCTGAACTCGGTGGCGAGGTCCGGCATCATGAACGCGTCGGGGTTTTCCGGATGGAGCTTGGTGCGACCGATCTCGGTGAGGTCAGCCTGGTGCTGGCGCTCATCGATGACGTAGTAGAGCTCCTCCTTGAGGTGGAAGAGTTCGTCCTTGTTGAGGTCGGAGTTCATCTCCGTCTCGACCTTGTCGAGCAGCTTGCGCCACTCGGGCGTCTCCATGAGCCGGAGCAGCTGCTTGTTCTTGGGATGGCCCATCTTGACCTGCAGCATGCGCCGGAGGGCGAGCAGCCGGTCGTCCGGGGTCGCGTCCTTTTTTTCGAGGAGTTCCCGGGCCTCGGTGATGAGCCGGTTGCAGAGGCGCGTCTGTTCGTTGACGAGCTGCTCGACCGAGGGCTTGACGAGGGTGAACGGCTGCTCGCGCTCGATCGGCGCGGGACCGGAGATGATGAGCGGCGTGCGGGCCTCGTCGACGAGGATCGAGTCGACCTCGTCGACGATGCAATAGTAGTGGTCGCGCTGCACCTGGTCCTCCCTGCGCGTGGCCATGCCGTTGTCGCGCAGGTAGTCGAAGCCGAACTCGGAGGCGGTGCCGTAGGTGATGTCGCGGTTGTACATTTCGCGCCGGAGGTCGTTAAGCATGAGCTGCTGGATGCAGCCGACGGTCACCCCGAGGAAATTGTAGATGTAGCCCATCCACTCGGCGTCGCGGCGGGCGAGGTAGTCGTTGGCGGTGACGAGCTGGGCGTTGCGGCCGGAGAGCGCGTTGAGGTAGAGCGGCAGGGTGGCGACGAGGGTCTTGCCCTCGCCGGTGGCCATCTCGGCGATCTTGCCCTCGTGGAGCGCAATGCCGCCGACGAGCTGCACGTCGTAGTGCACCATGTCCCACGTCAGCTCGTGCTCGCAGACGGTGATCTTGCGGCCGTAGAGCCGGCGGGCGGTGTTTTTGACGACGGCAAAGGCCTCGGGCAGAAGCTGGTCGAGGGTTTCGCCGGCCTTGACGCGGTCGCGGAACTCGCCGGTCTTCGCCCGGAGCTGGTCGTCGGTGAGCGCCTGGCAGGCGCGCTCCAGTTCGTTGATGCGGACGACGACGGGCCGGCACCGCTCAAGGAATTTGCGGTAGTGACGGCCGGAAAACTTCTTCAGGAGCCAAGCAATCATGAAAAGAGGGCGAAGCTAAATCGGCACGGAGAAGCTTGGCAAACGGCAAATGCCAGTCCCCTGCCCGCCTGCAACCCGCAGGCGGTCCGGCGCGGGCGGCCCGTCACACCCGCCCGCGGAAATAGGCGATGGTCCGTTTCAGGCCTTCCTCGAGCGACACCGCCGGCTTCCACTTCAAGAGACGCCGGGCCTGCGCAATGTCGGGCTGGCGCTGTTTCGGATCATCGGCCGGCAGCGGCTGGTGCACGATCTTCGCCTTCCCGCCGACGAGCTTGAGCGTGAGCTCGGCCAGCCGGAGCATGGTGAATTCGTCGGGATTGCCGAGGTTGATCGGACCGACGGTCCCGGTCTGCTTCATGAAGCGCACCATGGCACCGATGAGATCATCGACGAAACAGAATGAGCGCGTCTGCGTGCCGTCGCCATAGACGGTGAGATCCTCGCCGCGCAACGCCTGGACGATGAAATTGGAAACGACCCGGCCGTCGTCGGGCAGCATGCGCGGCCCGTAGGTGTTGAAGATGCGCGCGACCCGGATGTCGACGCCGTTCTGCCGGTGGTAGTCGAAGAAGAGCGTCTCGGCGCAACGCTTGCCCTCGTCGTAGCACGAGCGGCGGCCCACGGGGTTGACGTGTCCCCAATAGGTCTCGGGCTGCGGATGCACCTGCGGGTCACCGTAAACCTCGGAGGTGGACGCCTGGAACACGCGGGCCTTCACCCGCTTGGCGAGGCCCAGGCAGTTGATGGCACCCATCACCGATGTCTTCACCGTCTTGATGGGATTGTACTGGTAGTGCAGCGGCGAAGCCGGGCAGGCGAGGTTGTAGATCTGGTCGACCTCGACCTTGAAGGGATCGACCACATCGTGCCGCATGTATTCGAAACGCGGGTTGGACAACAGATGGACGATGTTTTCCTTCCGGCCGGTGAACAGGTTGTCGAGGCAGATGACCTCATGACCGTCGCTGATGAGTCGATCGCAGAGGTGACTGCCCAGGAAGCCGGCGCCGCCGGTGACGAGGATGCGCATACATCGGAGAGTGATAGAGAAAGCGCTGGCGTTGGCGAGTCTGGTTTGGAGCCCGGACCAAACCCATTCCGACCAAGCGGACCGGCGAAACATTTTCAGATTTGCGTCGTCTTAGCAGAAGGTCTTCCCAGCTACACAATGGCATCGATACGAAATCCACTGATTATGAACAAGATCCTATTCAGCATATGCTTAGCCGTCATTACTGGCGCCTGTGCCCTCGCACAGCCGGAACCGCCGCAGCCACAGCCCGCGGACGACAAAAGCCCGGCAGGCCTTCTCGGCAAAGACTATCTGTCCGTCGGCCCGACCATGCAGGATTTCCGCCACAGCGATTCGAAAAAAGGCTGGGGAACCGACCTCGATTTTAACCTGCCGGTGGTCGACAACTGCGACATCGGCCTCAACTATGGATTTGAACGCGTGGCGAATACTCCGCGCATAACTGACAATACCATCGGCACTTCAGTCACCGGCTACTTTAAGGCCGGCGGAGTCAAGCCGTTTGCCGACATTGACTTCGGCTATCTATGGAGTCGAACCAAGCCCTCGGATGTCACCACGAAGTATGATCGCGCCACCTATGCGGTGGGCACGGGCTTGGAAGCACCGTTCACCGATTCCACCGCCTTGGTCGGGCGCGTCGCCTACAACAACGAATTCCGGCGCGGCACTCCCCGAGAAATGACGTACACCGCTGGCTTGGATCAGAGCTTCTCCGACCATGTTGCCGGGATGGTCAACGTGACCTTTCACGAGGGGAATTCCGCTGTCTACAACCTCGGGGTGGTATTCATCTTCTAGGCACCCTTCGAATTGCTCTCCGAAGATGAAACCCGTGGCGAGTCGAAGTCCCGCGGGTTATTCGTTGGAAGGACCGGTGGCTCCGCGGCCGCGCACCCCGGAAAATCACTGGCGCGCCGCGGTCCCCGTCCCGTAGCGCTCGATCCACGCGCGATGCCAGGACCCAAAATCGCCCGCCTCGATGTGGACGCGCGCCTGCGCCATGAGATCGAGATAGAAGTGCAGGTTGTGAATGGTGAGCAGCGTTCCGGCCAGCATCTCGTTGGCGAGCGACAGGTGCCGCAGGTAAGCGCGCGAAAAGTGGCGGCACGTGTAGTTGTCGAGTCCCTCGACGACCGGCCGCGGGTCGGCGCGATACTGTTCGTTCCGCAGGTTCATGGGCCCGTCCGGGGTGAACACCTGGCCGTTGCGGGCACAACGCGTCGGCAGCACGCAGTCGAACATGTCGACGCCGAGCGCGATCATTTTCAGCACCTGCGGCGGCGTGCCGAGGCCCATCGTGTAACGGGGCTTGTCAGCCGGGAGGTGCGGCGTGGTGGCAGCCACCTGCCGGAACATCTCCGGCTCGGGTTCGCCCACGCTCACGCCGCCGATGGCATAACCGGGAAAATCGAGCGCAGTCAGCGCCGCCGCCGCGTCCCGCCGCAGGTCGTCGAAGATGGAGCCCTGCACGATGGCAAACACCAGCTGGCCGGCGACCGGCACCCCGTGGTCGCGCGCCGCCGCCAGACACTCGCGCGCCCAGCGATGGCTGCGCTCGACCGCGCGGAGGCAGGCGTCGCGTTCGCACGGCCAGGGCGGGCATTCGTCCAGCACCATGGCGATGTCGGAACCGAGGTTTTGCTGGATGGTCATCACCTCGCGCGGGCCGAGGAAGACGGTCGCACCGTCGAGGTGCGACTGGAAGCTGATGCCCTCGTCGCCCACGCGGCGCAGCTTGGCAAGACTGAAAACCTGGAAGCCGCCGCTGTCGGTAAGGATCGGCCCGGCCCAGCCCATGAAGGCATGCAAACCGCCGAGGTCACGGATGAGTTCGGAGCCCGGCCGCAGGTTGAGGTGATAGGTGTTGCCGAGGATGATCTGGGCGCTGATCTCACGCAGTTGGGCCGGCGTGACGGCTTTCACCGTTCCCTGGGTGCCCACCGGCATGAAAACGGGCGTCTCCACCACGCCGTGACGGGTGGTGAGACGGCCGCGGCGGGCGGCCGTGGCCGGATCGGTCTTGAGCAGCGTAAAGTGCCCGGACATCAAAGTGCGCAGCTTCGAATGCGGTGTGGGTGAACGCAACCGGTTTCACGCCGACGGAGGCGTCCAGCGCGTCACGCCGGCCGTCAGTGGCGCCGCGGCGAGCCGGGTTCGCGCTTCGGTCCATTCGGGCCGGTCAAACCATGGCACGCGGGTAAGCAGTTCGCGCAGGGGCACGGTGACAAACGCCCGCTCCCACATCCGCGGATGCGGCACGCTCAGTTCCGGCCCGGCACGCGTCTCGCCTTCATACAGCAACAAGTCGAGGTCGAGCGTGCGTGGCCCCCAGCGCACCTCCCGCTCGCGCTGGCGGCCCGCGGCCTTTTCCAGCTTGTGCAGCACGGCCAGCAGTTCCTCCGGTGTGAGCGTCGTCTCGACGCCCAGCACGAGATTAAGGAACTCGGGCTGATCCACCACGCCGACGGGCGCTGTCTCGTAGACCGCCGATGCCTCCACGGCTTTTATGCCGGGTTCACGCGCCAGTGCCGCCATGGCGCGGCGCATCGTGGCCCAGCGATCGCCGAGGTTGGCGCCCACGCCGATAAAGGCTTGTTGCGCTCGTTTCACCCTTCATTACGCGGCCGAGGGCGCGCCCGCCGCACCCGTACCGCCAGGCCGGCACTGGTGAAGTCCACCGGCGGCTTTAGTTTGACCACCTCAACCTCAACCGCCTGCACGACGGGAAACACGCGCAGCAGTTCCGCCGCCACGGCCTCCGCCAGTGCCTCGGCGAGCTTGCGGGGCGGCCCTTCCATGACCGTTCGCACCACTTCGTATACCGCCCGGTAGTCGACGGTGCGGGTGAGATCATCGGTCCGGCCGGCCTCGGCGAGCGGCAGTTCGAGTTGCACGGTGATTTCAAAATCCTGACCGCGGGCCGTCTCCTCGGGCAGCACGCCGTGGCGGCCGAAGAAATGCATGCGGGCTAAGGTGAGCGTGTCGGAAGTCATAGTTTCCAAGCCAGACCGGCCCTGATTGCATCGGCCATCCGCACGAAGCGCAACATCGGTGCCACGTCATGGACGCGCACCATGTGACAGCCCTGCCGGATGCCCCACACGAGCGTGGCACCCGTGCCGTCCAGCCGGTCGTTCACCGGGGCGCCGAGCACGAGGCCGATGGTCGATTTCCGCGACGTGCCGAGCAGGACCGGATGGCCGAGCGCCACAACCCGGTCGAGGTGCTTGAGCACTTCGAGATTGTGCTGCGGTTCCTTCGCGAAGCCAAAGCCCGGATCGAGCCAGAGCTGGTGCTCCGGCACGCCTGCGGCCCGCGCCACCGCCATGCTCAGCCGCAGGTCGAGCAGCAGGTCGGCCCAGAAGTCGCCATAATTCCGGTCGGGTCGGTTGTGCATGAGGATGACCGGACAGCGGAGCGCGGCCGCCGCCGCCGCCATGGGCGAACGCGGCAGGGACGGTGCGGGGGTGCCGCTTTGCAGGTCCTCGATACCGCGCCGGCGCTCCTCCGCCGTAAAGCCGTGCAGGCAACCCCAGATGTCGTTGACGATATCCGCGCCAGCCTGCACGGCCGCCTCGGCCACCGCCGCCTTGTAGGTGTCGATGGAGATGGCCGCACTCGGGAAGGTCCGCCGCAGCGCGTCCAGCGCCGGCAGCACGCGATCACATTCCCCGGCCGTATTCACCGGCGCCGCGCCCGGCCGCGTCGATTCTCCGCCCACGTCGAGCACATCGGCGCCGGCCATCAGCATGGCGCCGGCGCGGTCCACGACCGCCTGGATGGACGGCAGTTGTCCCCCGTCGGAAAAGGAATCGGGGGTGAGGTTCAACACGCCCATGACGAGGGTGCGACCGCCCGGCGCCGGCAGCGGGCGGCCGTGCGGGCTTTGCCAGGAGTGGAAAACAGTTGATTTGGCGGGTTCCACGAACGGTGCATGACTTGCATGGTGTGCGCCGACTGGCAAGCCCCGGCACTTGACCCTTCCTCCCTCCTGTGGGTAGAGTACCCTGTGCTGCTTGTCATCGACAACTTCGATTCCTTCACGTTCAACCTGGTCCAATACTTCGGCCAGTTGGGCGTGGCGCAGCGCGTTTTTCGCAACAACGAGATCACGCCGGAGCAGGCGCTGGCCCTCAACCCCGACCGGGTGCTGCTCTCCCCCGGACCCTGCTCGCCGCGCGAGGCCGGTGTCACCCTGGACATCATCAAGGCCTTCGCCGGTAGGAAGCCCATCCTCGGCGTCTGCCTTGGACACCAGGCCATCGGCCATCACTTCGGCGGGCGCGTGGTGCGGGCCGGCCGCCTTATGCACGGCAAGCTCTCGCCCATCCTGCACCGCGGCACCGACGTGTTTCGCGGTCTGCCCTCGCCCTTCCACGCCACGCGCTATCATTCGCTGCTGGTCGAGCGTGCCACCCTCCCCGACTGCCTCGAAGTCACCGCCGAGACCGCCGAGGGCGAAATCATGGGTCTGCGCCACCAGACGCTGCCCGTCTGGGGGGTGCAGTTCCACCCCGAGTCGATCGCCACCGAGCACGGAATGAACATTCTGCAAAACTTCCTGTCGCTCAATTAACCCGTCCGCGCCCACCCCCGACACCCCACACCTTCCGCCCCGTTTATGCGCTGTCCCAAATGCACTTCCATCGCGGACAAAGTGATTGACTCCCGCATCACCAAGGAGGGCAACACCATCCGCCGGCGTCGCGAGTGCCTGGAATGCGGCCATCGCTATACCACCATCGAAACCCTGGTGCGCGACGGCATCATGGTCACCAAGCGCGATGGACGCCGCGAAGCGTTTGACCGGGAAAAACTCCTGCACTCCATCCGTGCCGCCTGCCACAAGCGTCCGGTCGATCTCGAGCAGATCACCATGATCGTCGACGACGTCATTGACGCGCTGGAGGCCCAGTACGAAAGCGAAATTCCCAGCCGGGCCATCGGCGACGAGGTGATGCGCCATCTGCGCCGCATCGACCAGGTGGCTTATGTGCGCTTCGCCAGCGTCTACAAGGAGTTCCGCGACCTCTCCGATTTCATGGAGGAGATCAGCCATCCGGAAGAGCCGAAGCAATGACCAGCAGCGACCATCTGCGCCGTCTTCACTTCATCAACGCGCTGTTCGCGGACCTCACCGGCGACGACCTCTACCTCGCGCAGCAGATTCAGGCAGCCATCACCACCAGCCTGGCCGAGGCGCTCTGCCGGCCGGCAGAGCGGCCGTCCACCGGTGAGGAATCTGCCTGCCCTGAGCGCGTCGAAGGGGTCGAATCCAGCGATCCGGCTTTTACCGCCGCCGCCGCGCAGCTGCTGGAACGTCTCTGCGACAACCGGGGGGATCACGGCTTTTCCCACTGGGACGCAGCGGAGTCCACCGCCGCCGCCACGCCGCTTTTCGCCCGCGAGCACATCCTGAAGGGCCTCCGGCGCCTGGCGCGCTATCGCGAATCCACCCTGCTCGTCACCAACCTCCGGCCGGCGCACTGCCCGCCGCGCCGCCGCTGGACCGCCCGGCGCCAGCGCGAGTACCGCGAGTCGCTGGCGCTCATCCGCGACCTCGCCGCGGCCCGCAGCCGCCGCAGCGCCAGCCTGAATCTGCTGTTTTTGTAGTTTTGTTTTTACAGGAGGCAACCGAGGAAACAGAGAGGACTATGCATCCTCTGTTTCGCAAAGCGGATGGCTTGACGGAAAAAATCATTGCAGCGGCCATCGAAGTCCATCGGGACAAAGGACCAGGATTGGTCGAATCGATCTACGAATGGTGCCTGCTCCGTGAGCTCGAGCTCCGACAGTTGCCGACATCCAACCAAAAGCTGGTCACGATTTCCTACAAAGGATTCACCCGGGAAGAGCCGCTCCGCTTTGATGTTCTCGTGGATGACTGCGTCCTGATCGAGGTGAAATCCGTCGAGCACACTTTACCGGTGCACAAGGCCCAGCTTTTGAGCTACATGAAACTGCTCAACGTGCCAGTGGGCCTTCTGATGAATTTCAACACGCCCAAACTGGTCGATGGTATATCCCGTCTGATTCTTCCCGGATCTAATATTTGACCGCACCTCCGTGCCCTCCGTTTTCTCCTGTAAAAATTGATTCCCATGGCCAAAACCGTCTTCCAGCGCATCATCGATGGCGAGGTTCCCGCCCGGATCGAGCACGAGGATGAGCACTGCATCGTCATTCACGACATCCATCCGCAAGCCCCGGTGCATCTGCTGCTCATTCCGAAGCAACGCATCGCCCGGATCGGTGATGCCACCGCCGCTGATGAGGCCATGCTCGGCCACCTGATCGTGACGGCGGGCGTGGTTGCGAAAAAGCTCGGCCTCGCCGGCGGCTACCGTCTCGTGATCAACAATGGTCCCGACGCCCGCGAAAGCGTGCCGCACCTGCACGTGCACCTGCTGGCCGGCCGCCAGATGGGCTGGCCGCCGGGCTGAGCCGCGGCGCGGCTCAACCCGATTCAAGATTCAAGAGGGAAGACGGAAGAACGAACTGTTTGCTCCGTCTTGATCTTGAATCTTCGTTTTTGAATCGGCGCCACGTGCTGCTACGCGCCGCCGCGCGCCTCGAAGGCGCCGTCGGCGCGCTTGACCACGAGCCGCTTCAGTTCGAGCAGCATGAGCGTGGCGCCCAGCTCGTGCGCCGGCATCTGGGTGAGCCCGATGAGGGCATCGATGTTGAGAATGGAGCCGCCGCGGAAGCATTCGAAGACGCGTTGCTCCGTCTCACTCAGTCCACCCACCATGGCGCTGTCCGCCGTCCCCGCGGGGATCGGCGCCGGTCGCAGGCCGTCGAGGTAGTTCAACTCGGAGAGGATGTCGTCCACGCTGGTAAGGAGCGTGGCTCCGTCGCGAATGAGCTGGTGACAGCCGTGGCTGGAGGGCTGGTCGATCCGGCCCGGCACGGCGAAGATGAGCCGGCCCTGTTCGCCGGCAAAGCGCGCCGTGATCATCGCACCGCCGTCGACGTCGCTCTCCGTCACCACGACCGCCTCGCAGATGCCGGCGACGATGCGGTTGCGCATGGCGAATGACTGCCGGTCGGCCCGCCGGCCGAAGGGAAATTCCGACAGGATCGCGCCCGTCTCGGCGATCCGCCGGTAAAGGTCGAGGTTTTCCGGCGGGTAGATGAGGTCGAGCCCGGTGCCGAGCACCGCGGCCGTCCGGCCGCCGACGGACAGCGCGCCCTCGTGCGCGGCGGTATCGATGCCGCGCGCCAGTCCGCTCACCACGCAGAACCCGCGTTCGGCAAGCTCCGCGCCGAGCTTGCGGGCGACCGCCTGCCCATAAAGCGTCGTCCGGCGGCTGCCGACGATCGCGATGCACGGATGCTCGAAAGCGTAGGCCCCCTTGCGGTAGAGACCGATGGGGGGATCGTGGATCTGGCGCAGCAGTTTCGGATAGGCGTCGTCACGCGCGGTGATGAACGTGGCGCCCGCCTCGGCGAGTTTCTTTTCTTCGCGCGCCAAGTCGAAGTGTTCGTCCCACTGCGCCAGGGTTCGGCTGATGGCCGGACCGACACCCTTCACTGTCTCAAGCCGCTTCAGACCGGTGGTAAAAATCGCCCGCGGATCACCGCCGAGCTCCTCGCAAAGACGGTTGGTCGTGATCGGGCCGATGTTGGGCAGCGCATTCAGCACCAGAAACGCCTGCCGTTCTGTGAGTTCAGCGGGCATCGGACGCGAGCCGAAGGGCGGCGGGAAGATAATCGAGCAACTGCGTTGCCTGCACCGCCACCTGGCCGCGATCCCGCGCGAGCAAATCGGCGGCGAGACCATGCCACACCACGCCGCGGCACGCAGCCGGCACCGGCTCGCACGTCGACTGGGCGAGCAGCCCGCCGACCAGGCCTGCGAGCAGATCGCCGCTGCCACCGCGCGCCAGCACCGGTCCCCCAAAGAAACTGTGGTAGACGCAGTCTCCGTCGGCGATGCGCGTGACCGGGCCCTTGAGGACGACGGTCGCGCCCGTCTCGAGCGCCACGGCGCGCAGCACGGCGGAATTCGCCTCGCGGCCGCCGGCGAGCCGCTGGAATTCGCCGGCATGCGGCAGACAGATGACGCGCTCGCCCCGGACGGCGGCGAGCACCGCGGGCTGCAGTGCATCGGCGTCGAGCACGACCGGAAGATCAGTCAGTTTGACGATTTCGCCGGCCAGGGTGTGCGCTCCATGCGCCGGGCCGAGACCAGGCCCCATAACCAGCGCCGTGGCCCGCTCGAGCTGCGCGCGGAACAGCGCCAGACCCTCGGGCGCGAGGCTGCCGCCGGGCGCCTCCGGCCAGCCAACCCAGATGGCCTCAGGGAGCCGGGCGGCATAGGCGGCCGCAAGGGATTCCGGCACAAAGGCGGTGACCAGCCCCACCCCGCTGCGCAGCGCGGCCTGCACGCACATCAACACGGCACCGGGGTAGTTGCGAGAGCCGCCGATCACGAAAAGATGACCGAAGGTGCGCTTGTCCGACTGGGGCGCGCGCAAAGCGGCGAGCGGAGCGAGCACCGAGGGCTTGAGCACACGATCGGTGCCTCCCGTAGGAAGCCCGCTTGCGGGCGAATCTTGCGCCGCATCGCGCGCCAGCGCGCTTCCTACATGAGGCGGATCAAAGAATCCCAAGTCCAGATAACGCAGCCGCCCGACCACGTCGCGGTGGGACTCCGCGAGCAACGGCGCCTTCACGCTGCCCGTGGCATAAGTGAAGTCAGCGCGGAAGGTGATGTCACCCGTCTCCTCGCCCACGCCGCTGGGCAGGTCGACGGCTGCCCGCAGGCGGATGCCAGGATGCACGTTGACGCGGCGAAGCACCCCGGCGGTGGCAACATCCACGGGCGGGCGAAACTGGAAACCGAAAATGCCATCGAGACAAAGATCGTATTCCGTTGTGCATTCCGGATCCCCCTTTTTCGGGGATAACTTCGTCACCCGTCCGGCGGCCATGCGCAGCAGCTCCCGCCAGGCGCGCCAAGCCAGCGGCCGGAGGACACGTTCGCCGACCGTGAACATCACGGTCGCCTGCGCCGCCGGATGCTGTTCAAGGATGGTTTTCGCCGCGAGGAGGGCGTCGCCGCCGTTGTGGCCCTTGCCGGCCAGCACGAGCACGCAACCGGCAGGGGGGAACCCGCCGATCTCCCGGAAATCCTCGAGCGCGGCCCGCGCCACGGCGGCGCCGGCCCGCTGCATCGCCGCCCACTCCCGCTCCTCGTCCCCGCCGAACAGCCGCGCCTCGAGCGCCTTGGCCTCGGCACAGGGAAGGATGGGATCGGACCAGGCGGAGTTCATCGCGGAAAGCAATCTCCGTTTCAGGCGGGTGGCTGTCGCACCAGCGCGGCGATGGCCATCGCGACGGTGTCGGTGTGCGACAGGGAGACGAGCACGTGCGTGGCGCCGACCTGGGCGAGCAGCGCCTGACCCTTCTCGTCGAGGCGCACGTGCGGCTCGTTCCGCGGGCCGTGGTAGATGGAAACCGATTTCCAGCCCAGCGCGGCGCCAATGCCGGTGGTGAACGCCTTTGACACGGCCTCCTTGGCGGCGAAGCGCGCCGCGACGTGCCGGTGGGGAAACTTGTGACCGAAGCAGTAGGCACGCTCCTCGTCGGTGAACACGCGCTGGAGGAAGCGCTCGCCCTGCCGGTCAAGCACGCCGCGGACGCGCTCGATTTCGATGACGTCGCAACCGAGGCTGAGCAGGATTCCGCCGGCAGGGAGCACAATGTTCATGGATTCATCCGTGCTTTCATTTCGCGCACCGCCTCCTCGACGCCGGTGAAGAGGGCGCGGCTGATGATGCTGTGGCCGATGTTCAGTTCGTGCAGGTGGGGCAGCGTGCGGACTTCGGCGATGTTGACGTAGTTGATGCCGTGGCCGGCGTTCACCACCAGCCCCAGCTGGTGCGCCAGCGCGGCCCCGCGACGGAGGCGCTCCAGCTCCGCCAGGCGGCGCGGGGAGTGATAAGCCTCGGCATAGGCGCCGGTGTGCAGCTCGATCCACGGGCTTTTGAGCCGGGCGGAAAGTTCGATCTGCGCCTCGTCGGGACTGATGAAAAGGCTGGTGGCGATGCTCGCGGCGCGCATCGCCTCCACCACGGTGCGGACGCGGTCCTCGTTGCCCACGACATCAAGCCCGCCTTCGGTGGTGATCTCCTTGCGGTTTTCGGGCACCAGGCAGACCGAGTCGGGCTTCAGCTGGAGGGCAAACTCCGTCATGGCCGGCGTACAGGCCATCTCGAGATTGAGGCGGGTCGCGATGGTCTCGCGCAGCCGCCGGACGTCGCGCTCCTGGATGTGGCGACGGTCCTCGCGCAGGTGCACCGTGATGCCGTCGGCGCCGGCGCGCTCGGCGAGGACGGCAAGCGTGACGGGATCGGGTTCCACATTGCCGCCGGTGGTGCGGCCGCTTTCGCGGTAGCGCGCCTGGCGGAGCGTGGCGCAGTGGTCGATGTTAACGCCGAGGAGGATCATAGGGCGAAAGGGGATGCTGGCATAAATTCAGGAGTCAGGAAACCAGGAAAATAGCATTGCAGTCACCTGCCCCTGCTTTCTGGCTTCGTGGCTTCCGAATTCAATCCTTCTATGACCACCCCGCGGCCCAAGCCGGAAAATCTGCTGGTCAACCTGGTCTGCAATGTCGGAGTGCCGACGGCGATTCTCACGTGGCTGAGCGGCGCGCGGTGGCTCGGACCGAAGTGGGGACTGCTCGTGGCGCTGGCTTTCCCGCTCGGCTACGGCCTGCACGATTTCATCGTCCGGCGGCGCTGGAATTTCATTTCGATCATCGGCTTTGCGAGCGTGCTCGTCTCCGGCGGCTTCGGGCTGCTCAAACTGGGCGGCCGGTGGTTCGCGGCGAAGGACGCCGCCATCCCCGGCATCATCGGCCTCGCCGTGCTGGCATCGATGCGGGCGAAGACGCCGCTCGTGAGCGAGCTGCTCTACAACCCGCAGGTGATCGACGTGGAGAAAGTGGACGCGGAGCTGGCGGCGCGCGGCACGCGGGCCGAATTCGCCGGGCTGCTGCGGCGGTCCACCGGCCTGCTGTCCCTCGCGTTTTTCACGAGCGCGGCCCTCAACTACGCGCTGGCCCGCCACCTGCTGCAAAGCCCGGCGGGCAGCGAAGCGTTCAACGGCGAGCTGGCGAAAATGCATCTGGTGAGCTGGCCGGTGATCGTGCTGCCCAGCATGGCGATGATGATGCTCGTGCTTTGGCGGCTGCTGCACGGCATCAAGGCGCTGACCGGGCTGGAGCTGGACGCCATCTTCCGGTCGCCGCCGGAGAAGAAAGCCGGCTGAATAAACGGCTCCGCCGCGGAGCCTTTCGTCCGGCCGCCAGGACGCGTTTACTTCCGCTTGTTCGGCGGCACGTAGTCGCGCTGGTTCGCCCCGACGTAGATCTGGCGCGGGCGGTAGATGCGGCCCTTGGGGTTGGCCGCGACTTCCTTCCAGTTGGCGATCCAGCCGGGCATGCGGCCGATGGCGAACATGACGGTAAACATGTTCACCGGGATGCCGATGGCGCGCATGATGAGCCCCGAGTAGAAATCGACGTTGGGATACAGCTTGCGGGCGAGGAAGTACTCGTCCTGCAGCGCGGCCTCCTCGAGGCGCATGGCGATGTTGAGGAGCGGATCGTCCTTGATGCCGAGGCTGGCCAGGGCGCTGTAGAAGCTCTCCTTGATGATCTTCGCGCGGGGGTCGTAGTGCTTGTAGACGCGGTGCCCGAACCCCATGAGGCGCTTGTCCGCCTTGCCCAGCTTGGCCTGCTCGATGAACTTGGTGCCGTCGTCGCCCTCGGCGTGGATGCTCTGGAGCATCTCGATCACCGCCGCGTTGGCGCCGCCATGCAGCGGACCCCACAAGGCGCAGACGCCGGCGGCCGTCGACGCGAACAGGTTGGCACCGCTGGAGGCGACCATGCGCACGGTGGAGGTGCTGCAATTCTGTTCGTGGTCGGCGTGGAGCAGCAGGAAAAGGTTGAGGGCCTGGGCCACCTCCGGAAGCGCGATGTACGGCTCGTAGGGGGTCGAGAACATCATGTGCAGGAAGTTCTCGCAATAGGGCAGGTCGCGGCGCGGATGGATGTAGGGCAGGCCGCGGCTGGCACGATACGAGTAGGCGGCAATCGTGCGCACCTTGGAGATGATAATGGCCGAGGTCTCCTCAAAGTTTTCGAGGTCGTGCTGGTGGTCGTTGGTGGCCAGGTGGGGGTAGTAAGAGCCCAGCGAATTCAGCATGGCGGAAAGGATGGCCATGGGGTGGGCGTCGGCCGGGAAGCCCTCGAAGAGGTGCTCCATGCCTGAGTGGATGGGCGAATTCTCCGTGAGAAGTTGGGAGAACCGCTTGCGCTGCACCGGGGTCGGCAGCTCCCCGTTGATGATGAGGTAGGCCGTCTCGATGAAGGAGGAATACTCGGCGAGCTGCTCGATGGGATAGCCGCGATAGCGGAGAATACCCGCCTCTCCGTCGATGAACGTGATGGAGCTCAGGCAGGAGCCGGTGTTGCCGTAGCCCTCGTCAAAGGAGACATAACCGGAGTCGTTGCGCAGGCTGCGGAAGTCGACCGCCTTCTCGCCCTCCGTGCCGGTGATGACGGGAAGATCATAGTCCTTGTTGTCGAGCTTGAGGGTGGCTTTCGGAGGCATGGAATAATAAGGAGCCAATTATTTTTCCGATGCAAACAATGTTCACGCCGGGTTCCCGTCCCTCACCGGCGCATGACCTGGACGGCCCGGCCCATCAAGCCCGGCGGGCGTCGGCGAGATCAACGAAGTTCCGGTAGACCTGCAATCCCCGGGCCTGGCTCTTCTCGGGGTGGAATTGCGTCGCGAAGCAACTGCCCCGGCTGATGGCCGCCGCGAACGGTCCGCCGTAATCGCATTCCGCCAGCACGAGCGCGCGTTCCGCGGGCACGACATAATAGCTGTGCACAAAATAGAAGGCTTCGCCTTCCGGCTTGAGGCCCGAGGCCAGAGGCGAGAGGGGCTGCACGAAACGCACGGTGTTCCAGCCCATGTGCGGAACCTTGAACTCCGGCGGACGCTGGAAACGCACCACCCGTCCCGCGAAAATTCCGAGTCCGGTCACACCACCGCCTTCCTCCGAATGCTCGAACAGCGCCTGCAGCCCGAGGCACACGCCGAGGAAGGGCCGGTCGGCGGCGATCCAGTCGCGCACCGTGGCATCGAGTCCGGTCGCCTGCAGCGCGGCCACGCAATCGCGCAATGCACCCACGCCCGGCAGAATGAGTCCGGCGGCGCGCGCCGCGGCCACCTCCGCCGGCGCGCGCACGACGCGCACGCCGCCGCCCGCGGCCTCGACGGCCTTGGTGACGCTGCGGAGATTGCAGATGCCGTTGTCGATGACGACGATCGTGGGCGGGGCCAAACTCATGGTCTTGGGTTGCGGGTTTTGCGTTGCGTCCGTGCCGGGTTGCGGGGGGATCGCCACCCAAGGCTCAAAACGCAAAGCTCAAAACTTGATCAGAGCTTCCCCTTGGTCGACGGCAGCCGGTCCGCCGCGCGGGGCTCGATTTGCGTGGCGGCGTCGAGCGCGCGGGCGAAGCTCTTGAAAACGGCCTCGACCACGTGGTGCGGCTCGTCGCCGTAGACCAGCTTCACGTGCACGTTGGCGCCGACCGTGTTGGCGAACGCACGGAAAAACTCCTTCACCAGCGCCAGATTGAAATCGCGCACGAACATCGTTGGCGCGCTGACGTCGTAGACGAGGTGCGGCCGGCCGCCGAGATCGATGACTACGCGGGCGAGCGCCTCGTCCATGGGCAGGATGAAAAAACCGTAGCGCTTGAGGCCGACCTTGTCGCCCAGCGCGGTCTTGAAGGCTTCGCCCAGCACAATGCCGACGTCTTCGACGGTGTGGTGGTAGTCGACGGCCACGTCGCCCCGGGCTTTGACCTCGAGGTCGAACAGCCCGTGCTTGGCGAACAACGTGAGCATGTGATCGAAGAACGGGATGCCCGTGTCGATTTTCGCCACACCCTTGCCGTCCACCGTGAGCTTCACGGTGATGTCGGTCTCGGTGGTCTTGCGTGAGAGAGTTGCTACGCGTGCTTTAGCCATGCCTCAAGGTTCTCCTGCAGGACGAGCATTTCCTCGTCGGTGCCGACGCTGATGCGAAGGCAGGAGGAGGTCAAGGCGTGGCTCCCGAAGTGCCGGACGAGGATTTTGCGGGCATAGAGGAAGTGGTAAAGCCCCCGGGCCACCTCCGGTCCGGTGCGGCCGGTGCGATCCCGCGGCTCGGTGAAGAGGAAGTTCGCCTGGGAGGGATAGGTGAACCATCCGAGCCCGGTTGTCCACCGGTCGTGGATGCGATCGCGGGTCGCCTTGATCTTCCGGACCAGCGCCGCGTAGTACTCGGGATCGCCCAAGGCCGCGAGGGCGGCGGCCTGCGCGAGGCGGCTGACGTTGTAGCTGTCCTTCACGCAGTCGAGCAGGCCGATCACCTCGGGGTGCGCCAGCGCGTACCCCACGCGCATGCCGGCCAGGCAATGCGACTTGGAGAGCGTGCGGACGATGCAGAGCGTGGGGTGCTGGGGCAGGAGACCGGCGGCATTCTCCTCGGCAAAAGCCGCATATGTCTCGTCCACCACCAGCAATCCGTGGAAACGGCGCAGGATCGCCTCGATGTCCGCCGTGCGGAAACCGACCCCGGTGGGCGCGTTGGGCGACGTGAGAAAGAAAACCTTCGCGGCTGACGCGGCAATGGCGTCCATCGGCAGCTTCATTGAACGGTCGAAATCCAGCGAGAGGGCGCAGCCGTCCTGGATGCCAACCAGCACCGGATAGAGCGAATAGCTCGGCAGGGCGAAGCCTGCCGCGGCTGCCGGCGCACAAAAACAGCGGGTGAGGAGGTTGAGGACATCGTCGGCCCCGTTGCCGATGAAAACATGGTCCGCCCCGAGCCCGTGCAGGCGGGCGACGGCCTCGCGCAGGGGGGCGCTCGCGGGATTCGGGTAAAGGCGCAATGAGGCCCCGTCGGCGCCTATTGCGCGGCGCAATGCCTCCACGACCCGCGGACTGGGCGGGTACGGACTCTCGTTGGTGTTGAGTTTGATCCAGCCCGGTTCGCCCGGCTGGAGGCCGGGCAGGTAGGCGTGGAGCCGCGTGACATGCGGAAGCGCGAACGATGTCGGATTATTGGCCATAGATGCGCGGCGCCTACACCATCCGAATCTCCACCGAGCGGCCATGGGCGTCGAGTTGCTCCATGGCGGCAAAAGCGGCCACGACCGGCGCTGCCCGGCGCAGACTGGTGCGATGGTAGTGCACGAGGCTCGTGCGGCGCATAAAATCGGCCACCCGCAAGCCGCTGAAAAAACGCCCGCTGCGGCCGGTGGGCAGCACATGGCTGGGGCCGGCGATGAAATCGCCGAGTGCCGTGGGGGTGTCGTTGCCGATCATGATGGCGCCGGCGGTGGTGATCTTTTCGCTCAGACGCGGGACCGCGCGCGCGGCCACCAGCAATTCCAGGTGTTCCGGCGCGACGTAGTTGGCCACGGCGGCCGCCTGGTCGAGGGTCTTCACCTCGACGGCCAGAAAGCCCCTGGCAAGGACGTGGCGCACCGTCCCCGCCCGGGCGAGGCGCCCCAGCTGTACCTTGATTTGGGCGGCGATGGCGGCCACTACGCGCGGCGAAGTGGCCACGAGGTAAATCTTCTCCCTGCCCGAGCCATGCTCGGCCTGGGCCAGCAGGTCGGCAGCGGCGTAATCGGGACGGGCGGTTCCGTCAGCAATGACCATGAGTTCGCTCGGACCGGGCAGGCCGCCCACGCCGACGGTGCCGAAGACCTGGCGCATGGCTTCGCAAACATAGGCGTTGCTGGGACCGAAAATCTTGTCGACCGCCGGGATGGTCCGGGTGCCATAGGCCATCGCGCCCACCCCATAAACCCCGCCAATGCGGTAGACTTCGGTGACGCCGCAAAGATGCAGCGTGGCGAGAAGGCCGTCGGCCACGCGCCCCGCGTGGTTGCAGGGGGTGAAGATGGCAATCTCGGGCACCTCCGCGATCTGGGCGAGCGTGACGGTCATCACCACCGTGGAGACCAGCGGCACCTGCCCGCCGGGGATGTTGATGCCGATACGATGGATGGGATCGTACTTCTCCCCCACCCGGGCATGCTGGCGGTTGCTGGCCATCCAGTTTCGCGGGAGCGTCAGCTGGTTGTAGGCTTGAACGCTGGCACGAGCGACTTCGATGGCAATGCGATCGCGGGGCGGAAGAATCTTCGCGGCGCGGGCCAGTTCGGAGGGTTTCACCCGGAACTGGCTGGGCGTGAGTCTGGCTCCGTCGATGCGTGCGGCCTGGTGGACAATGGCGGTGTCGCCGCGCTCGCGGACGTCGGCCAGGATGGCGGCGACCGCCGCCTGCAGCTGGCGCGAAGGCGCCGCCTCCCGGCAGAAGGCGGCCAGTTGAGAGTGAAAGTTGCGGGAACCGTGGCGGAGCGTGCGCATGAAAGGGAAACCGCTAAGCGGTCCCCCGCCCTGCGTCAAAACGTTTGGCGAAGCTTCCCCACCGACGTTGATGAAAATAGCGGCGGCCCCATGGAATATTCCCCCTGCCAGCTGGCCAAGACTGACCCAACCGGTGATCCGGCAGCCCGGCTGCGACAGGGATCATCCGCGGGGGGCGCGCTCGCGGGCGACACCCTCCTCAATGCGCACTGAGTGGAGGAGACGCCGACGGTTGCGGACTCGGCGGACTCAGCGGCGGCACAGTAAAGTAACTATCGGGAAACGTCTCGTTGAGCGTGATTTTGGCGAAGGTGATGACGGTCGGATTATCGACCGTCTGCCCCTTTGCATCGGTGGTTTTGCTGATGGAGGTCACCTTTTGCGGGAAGTGCACGCCATCGACCATGATCTCGCCTTCCTCCTTGATGCGGTTACCCTGGCCCGTCTCCGTGAGCATGAGCCGGCCGGTGGTCGGGTCGAAGTAGCGATAATAGATGATGCTGGGCTCATGAATGAAGGCGACCTTGATGGTCGCGATACCGTCGATGGTGGCCGGTCCGATGACCTGCACGCTGCCGCCGCACTGTTCGATACCCTTGAAGTAATTCAGGTTTTCCCAGGTGTCGGCACGGAGCTGCTTGATGGTTTGCGGCTCCAGCAGGTTAAGCTGCCAGCGGCTCTCATTTTTCACGTCCTGAAGGCGCTGCCAGCCTTCGTATTCATCAAGGCCGGTGACCTGGATGGCGGTCGGCGAGGTCCTGACGAGGCGCTGCTGGTAGGGCTTCTGGAAAATGATCTCGATGGCGGAGCTGACGGCTTGGGGGCCCTCAGCCGTAAACTGCTGGGTTTCCATGGTGCCGACGTAGTGCACCGACTTGATCGCGTTGAGCGCGCCCTCATTGCCATAATACGCGCGGGCCAGGGCGATGATCTGCTCGGCGGTCTGCGCCCCGGCAAGGGCGCTGACGCCAAGCGAACCGGCCAGAGCCATGAGCATACGGACTAAAGTCGCAGGCCTGATCATGACGATTGCGGGCAACCGGGTGAGACTTGCTGGCGGGCAAAAGGTTCGCAACGGGAAAATTCCCTACTCCCATTCGATGGTGGCCGGTGGCTTGGAACTCACGTCGAAGACCACCCGGCTCACTCCGCGCACCTCGTTGGTGATCCGGCTCGAGATGCACTGCAGCAGGTCGGAGGGCAGGCGCGTCCAGTCGGCCGTCATCGCGTCAGTGCTCTCGACGACCCGCACCGCGATCACCCAGGCGTAGTTGCGCTCGTCGCCGACCACCCCGACCGACTTCACCGGCAGAAAGACGCAGAAGGACTGCCAGACCTTCCAATACCAGCCGGATCGCATCATTTCCTCCTGCAGGATGGCATCCGCGTTGCGGAGAACGTCGAGCCGGTCGCGCATGATCTCGCCGAGCACGCGCACGCCGAGCCCGGGACCGGGAAACGGCTGGCGCCAGACGACCGCGCGCGGCAGGCCCAAGCGGGCGCCGACCGCGCGCACCTCGTCCTTGAAGAGTTCGCGCAACGGCTCGATCAGCCGGAGCTTCATGCGCACGGGCAGGCCGCCGACGTTATGATGGCTCTTGATCAGCGCGGCGGGATTGTTGCCGATGGCGACGCTTTCGATGACGTCCGGATAGAGTGTGCCCTGGGCGAGAAAATCGGCATGTCCGATCGATTTTAGGGATTGCTCGAACACCTCGATGAACGTGCGGCCGATGATCTTGCGTTTGTGCTCGGGGTCGGCCACGCCCTGGAGACGGCGGAGGAAGAGGGCGGCGGCGTCGACCACGCGGAGGTCGATGTGGAAATGTTTCTGGTAGAGATCGACGACGGTTTTGCGCTCGCCCTTGCGCAGCAGGCCGTTGTCGACGAACACGCAGGTGAGCTGGCGGCCGATGGCCTTGTGGAGGAGGGTGGCAGCCACGGATGAGTCGACGCCGCCGCTGAGACCGAGGATCACGCGTCCCTGGCCGACCGTGGCCCGGATGTCCCGCACCGTGCGGTCGATGAAGTTCTTCATCGACCAGTCCTGCTGCGCGCGGCAGACGCCGACCAGGAAGTTGCGGATCACCTCGACGCCCCGCTCGGTGTGAAACACCTCGGGGTGAAACTGGATGCCGTAGAAATTCCGCCGTCGATCCTCAATGGCGGCAAAGGGAGAATTCTCGGTGACGCCGATGGCTTGAAAGCCGGGGGGCAGCTTGATGACCCTGTCGCCATGCGAGTTCCAGACCCGGAACCGGCGGGGCAGGCCGGCGAAGAGCCGGCCGGGCTTCTTGACAGTGAGGATGCCATGGCCGTATTCGCGGTGGTCGCTTTGGGCGGCCTTGCCGCCGAGCAGATGGCCGAAAAGCTGGATGCCGTAGCAGATGCCGAGCACCGGCACGCCGAGTTCAAAGATGCCGCGATCGGGCAGCGGGGCGTTTTTCGCGAAGACACTGCTCGGCCCGCCGGAGAGAATGATGCCGATGACACCGTCCTGCCTGAGCTGCGCCGCGGGCGTCGTATAGTGGTAGATCTTCGAGTAAACCTGGCACTCGCGGATGCGGCGCGCGATGACCTGCGTGTATTGGGACCCGAAATCGAGGACGGCGATGGTCTGTGCCATGTGAAGTTATGACGGGGCAGGGTTTGAGGCGAAGCAACACCGAATAAACGTGGAGTCAACGCGCGAGGGTCACGGCCGCTGGAGCGATGGCGGCAACGCGCAGCGCCACCACGTGATTGACTCAACCCGCTCGCGCCTGCCCTAGAATTTCAAGCGGGCGTTGGTATGACCGCAGCGGGGGCAGCCGGCGGTCTCGGTGCCGGCTTTCGCGGTGTAGAGCCGGCCGCAGCGGATGCAATGAAAGGTGACCTGGCGGCGCCCCGCGTCGTAGAGCGCATGATCACGACGGTCGTAATAGAGCCAGACCCCAAAGAAAAAACCGAGGGTGAGCAGACAGTAGACGACGGCACCGAGGGCGAGATCCATAAAAGCAGGGTGACAGCAGAGCAGGAGGGAACGCGGAAGCAATCTCGCGCAAAGGCATGGCGCCGCCAAGGGAGAAAATAAAACGCGCCGGGCGGAACATCCGGCGGGCGGGGCAAATGACGAAACGCGCCAGCGGGCGGAAGCCGGCCTTAGGCCTGCTGCCCGTCTTCCACCTTCGCTGAAGTTCCGGAGGACAGGTCGGCCTGGGCCGGGCTCCCGGCGGCGGGGGCGGAAACCTCGGTGGTCGCGGGAGCGGCCGCTTCGGTCTTCTCGGCCTTTTGGGCCGGACCGCGCTTGCCCCGTTTCTTGTAGCCGGGATCCTCGGCGCCGACGAACTCGATGAGGGCCATCTCGGCGGCGTCGCTGATGCGGCGCGGGGCCAGCTTGTAGATGCGAGTGTAACCGCCGGTGCGCTTGGCAAACTGGGAGGCCTTCTCGTTAAAAAGGAGGGTGATGGCATCCTCGTCGCGCACTTTGCGCAGCGCATGGCGCCGGAGGTGGATGGCGTCCTTCTTCTCCGGGGCGACCGCGGCCTGCTTGGCCTTGGTGATGATCTTCTCGATGAAGGGACGCAGGACCCGGGCCTTCACCAGCGTGGTCTCGATGCGACCATGGCGGATGAGCGAGGCCGCCAGATTGGAAAGCATGGCCGCGCGATGCTCGCGGGTGACGCCGAGGGATTGGCGATGTTTGAGGTGACGCATGAAGCTGAAGTGCCAGGTGACAAGTGGCAAGACTGTCACCCGCAGCTGGGAGGTGTTTCTGGAACGTGATACTTGAAACTTGATACTTTCGTCGCGCGGAGCACGACGGTCAGATTTCCTTCTTGGTGTCGAGGAGCCGCTCGTCGAACTTCATGCCGAGCGAGAGGCCGAGCGCCTCGAGCTTCTCCTTGATTTCGTTGAGCGATTTCTTGCCGAAGTTGCGGTACTTGAGCATCTCCTGCTCGGTCTTCATGGCGAGTTCGCCGACCGTGGTGATGTTCGCGTTGTTCAGGCAGTTGGCCGCGCGCACGGAGAGCTCGATCTCGTTGACCGACATGTTGAGCAGCTTGCGGAGCTTGTTCTCCTCCTCGCTGACGGTGCTCTGCTGGCTCTCGAACTCATAATGCTCCTCGCTGACGCGGTCGAACACGTCGAGGTGGTGCTTGAGGATCGAGGCGGACTGCTTGAGGGCGTCATCGGGCGTGATGCGGCCGTCGGTCCAGATTTCGAGGATGAGCTTGTCGTAGTCGGTGATCTGGCCGACGCGGGTGTTTTCGACCGTGTAACGGACGAGGCGCACCGGGCTGAAGAGCGAATCGATCGGGATGACGCCGATGGGCTGGTCTTCCTTCTTGTTGTTTTCGCCCGGGCAGTAGCCGCGGCCGGTTTTGATCTCGATCTCGGCCTCGAAGGGGCGGTTCTTGTCGAGCGTGCAGATCAGCTGGTCGGGATTGACGATCTGGATGGCCGGATCGGGCTGGATGTCGGCGGCGTTGATGGGACCCTCGCGGCTGGCCTTGATAATGAGCCGCACCGGTTCCCGCTTCTGGGAAATGATCAGGATCTTCTTAAGATTGAGGACGACGTCCGTGACATCCTCGACCACGCCGTCGATGCTTTGGAACTCGTGCTGCACGCTCTCGATCTTGATCGAGCTGATGGCGGCGCCCTCGATGGAGCTCAGGAGCACGCGGCGGAGGGAATTGCCGACGGTGTGACCGTAGCCGGCCTCGAAGGGCTCGGCGATGAACTTGGCGTAAGTCGGGCTGGAGCCTTCCTCAACCTTGGTGAGTTTGTTGGGCAGTTCGAACTTTCCGAGGCGTTTGGGCATGGCGGGAGACAGGTTTAAGGGTTAAGTCGCGAAATTGAAAACCGACAGGGTTAGAAGCGGCTGTAGTACTCGACGATGAGCTGCTCGTTGATGCTGGGTTCCATCTCGTCGCGGACGGGCAGGCGGACGACGGTGGCCTTGAGGGCCTCGGCATTGAGCGAGAGCCAGCCGGGGACGTTGCGGAGGCGGTTCTCCTCCAGGCCGTGCGTGGCGATCTGGCGCGAGGAGGCGGCGGGCTTCACCTCGATCTCCTCGCCCGGCTTCACATTGTAACTGGGAATGTCGACCTTGTGGCCGCTCACGCGAATGTGGCCGTGGTTGACGAACTGGCGCGCGGCGGCGCGGGTCTTGGTGAAACCGAGGTGATAAACAACGCTGTCGAGGCGGGTCTCCAGGAGCTGCAGGAACCGTTCGCCGGTGACACCGCGCTCCTTCTTGGCGACCGCGAAAACACGGCGGAACTGCCGTTCCAGCAGGCCGTAGATGTAGCGGGCCTTCTGCTTCTCGGAAAGGCCGACGGCATACTCCGACATTTTGCGGCGCGACTTGGGGCCATGCTGTCCGGGCGGGAAGTTGCGGCGTTCAAACGCCTTGCCGGAGCCAAGGATGTACTGGCCGAAGCGGCGGCTGATGCGGGTGTTGGGACCGATGTAGCGGGCCATGGTGAAAAAGGGTCGATGGTCGGAGCGCGGCTTAGACGCGGCGACGCTTGCGCGGACGGCAGCCGTTGTGCGGCACGGGGGTCACGTCAACGATGGAGGTGACTTCGAGGCCGATGGCTTGAAGGGCGCGGATGGCGGAGTCACGGCCCAGACCGGGGCCGCTGACGCGGATCTGCACGTCCTTGAGTCCGTGCGCCATGGCATTGCGGGCCGCGTCCTGGGCGACGATCTGGGCGGCATAGGCGGTCGACTTGCGCGAACCGCGGAAGTTGCACTTGCCGGCGCTGGACCACGCAATGACATTGCCCTTCAGATCGGTGATGGTGACCGCCGTGTTGTTGAACGAGGCGAGGATGTTCGCGAGGCCGGTGGTGATGTTTTTCGCCCCCTTGGCCTTGCGGACCTTGATCTCGCCCAGTTCCTCCTTGAGCAGTTCCTCGGCCGTGGGCTGCTTGGCGACGCCACCCACCATCTCCACCGGCTTGTCCGCGGGGGCGGCGGCGGGGGCGGCGGCCGGCGCGGCGGCGGGCGCGGCACCTTCCGCGGCGGGAGCGTCTTTTTTCGCCCCCTTGTCGCCAGCGGCGCGACCGTGCTCACCAGCGGCGGAGGCCTTGGGGGCCTTCTCGCGGGCGGGCTTCTTCTCGGCGGCCTCCGCCTTGGCAGGAACCTCGGCAGACGTGGGCGCAGCCTCCTTTTTCGGGGCCTTCTCCTTTTTCGGGGCGGGCGTGGATTTTTCTTCAGCCATGGCGGGAATCAGACGGGAGTTTCAGCTTTTACCTTGGTGACACCGACGGTCTTGCGCGGGCCCTTGCGGGTGCGCGCATTCGTGCTGGTGCGCTGGCCGCGGACGGGCAGGCCCTTTCGGTGGCGGATGCCGCGGTAGCAGTTGATGGCCTGCAGGCGCTTGAGATTGGCGGTGATGTCGCGGCGAAGGTCGCCCTCGACCACCCACTTCCGGTCCGTGATGACGTGGAGAATCTTGTTGAGCTGCTCCTCGGTGAGGTCCGCGGCGCGCATGTTGGGGTCAAGGCCGGCGTCCTTGACGACGAGGCGGGCCCGCGTGGGACCGATGCCGTAGATGTAGCAAAGAGAGAAGGCGATCTTCTTCTTCGGTGGGATGTCGACACCAAGCAGACGTGGCATGGGAAAAATTGAGAGTGTTTAGTTGCGGGTGGTGGAAGCGGAAACGGACAAAGGCGGGAAAATGGGCGGCGAGGGCGGGCGCGGGAGCGTGAGAATCTCGGGGCCCTTCTCGGTGGTGAGCACGGTGTGTTCGAAGTGGGCGGAAGGAAGGCCGTCCGCCGTGACCACCGTCCAGCCATCGGTGAGCGTCGTGACCCGGTAGGTCCCGAGGTTGACCATGGGCTCGATGGCGAACGTCATGCCGGGTTTGATTTTTTCACCCGTGCCGCGGCGGCCGAAGTTCGGAATCTGCGGCTCCTCGTGCATCGAGCGGCCCACGCCATGACCAACCAGATCACGGACGACTCCGAAACCGCGCGCCTCGACAAAGGTCTGGATGGCATGGGAGATGTCGCCGATGCGATGGCCGATCTGCGCCTGCCTGATGCCGACGTGGAGGGCCTCCTCGGTGGTCTTGAGGAGCTCTGCGACCCGCGGCGCGATGGCGCCGATCGGCAGGGTGATGGCATTGTCGCCGATGTACCCGTTGTATTCGACGGTGATATCGAGCGAGATGATGTCGCCTTCGCGGAGGATGCGCTTGAGGGAGCCGATGCCGTGGACAACCTCCTCGTTGACCGAGAGGCAGGTATGGGCAGGGAAGCGACGCGAACCGATCTTATAACCGTAATCCGCGCTGCGGGCGCCGTAACCGGCGATCAGGTCGCGCCCGGCCTGGTCGAGGTCGAAGGTGCTGATGCCCGGCTGCACGAGCGCCTTGAGGCGGTGCAACACCGTTGCGGCGATGGCACACGACTCGCGCATGCGCGCGATGGCTTCCCGGTCTTTGATGGGAATCATCGGTTGGGGGCGGATTCAGACAGACGCGACGGCGGACGGGCCGAACTCCAGCAGAATCCCCAACGTGCGGTAATGTTCGATCACCGCCGGCTTGGCGGCGTCCGCCTTCGTCAGGACCAGGGCGGACCGGGGCTCGGGGCAGAGGCAGCCGGTCAGGGCTTCCTCGCGGGCTTCGAGCCACTCGTCGAACACGCGGGCATGGAGCAGCGTAGCCGGGAATCCTTCCAGCAGGAATCCCGCATCGGGTTTGCGCGCCCAGAACCACTTGCGAAGGATCGCGAGCAGGGTCTGGTCGGGCACGGCGGCGCCGTGCTGGCGCGCCTGCGCGGCCTGCCGGCCGAGCGGCGTGCGACGGCAAATCTCCTGATGCACAAGCGCTTCAGGAGAGACGTGCTCTATCTTCAAAGAACGAGCCTCGGTGGCCAGGCGCGCAGGCAGCGTGCCGGCGGCACCGAAGTACAGTAGCTTCGTCCCGGCCGGAAGGCCGGACAGCGAAAAGGTGAGCGGAATGACAGGCATCTCCCGGGAAGTAAAGCCTTAAAGAACAAAACGGCGGATGAACCAAAAGACCAGGCCGGTCAGGAAAATAAGCCCCAGGACGAGCCAGAGCTTGCCGACGGTTTTCATGTCGGCGGCTTCGCCGATGGCCGAGGCGATGGCGGTGCTGCGGGCGCGGATGCGCCCCTTGCGGAGAAAGCCGTCGTAATGCCGCTGGAGCAGGAAAGTTTCGAGCTGCCGCATCGTGTCGAGCAGCACACCCACGGTGATGAGCATGCCCGTGCCGCCGAAGAAATAGGCGATGCGCTGCGGCACCTTGAACTCGAACAGCAGAAAGTCGGGCATGACCGCAATGATGGTCAGGGCGAAGGCGCCGGCCAGCGTGAGCCGGGTCATGATGAAATCAAGGAACTGCGCCGTGGGCTCGCCTGGGCGCACGCCGGGGATGTAGCCGCCGTACTTCTTGAGATCGTCGGCGATCTGGATCGGCTTGAACATGACCGACACCCAGAAATAGCTGAAAAACAGGATCAGAATCGTGTACCCGGCGTAGTACACCACGTGGCCGCGCAAAAGATTGCTGGAAAACTCGCTGAGAAACTTGAGGTTGAACGCGGCGCCGAGCTGCGAAATAACCTGCTGCGGGAACAGCAGGATCGCCGCGGCGAAGATCACCGGCATGACGCCCGAGTAGTTGACCTTGAGCGGGAGGAAGGAACTCTGGCCGCCGTAGACCTTCTGGCCGACCACCCGCTTGGCATACTGCACGGGGATCTTCCGCTGGCCCTGCGTGATCATGATGATGCCCGCGATGACGATGACGAACAGCACGAGCATCATGAGGAGCTGCGGCATGCTGATCGCCTGCACGCCGACCGGGGCGAGAATCAGCGTCTTGAGCGTCTGCGCCGCGCCGGGGATGTCGGAGAGAATGCCGATGGTGATGAGGAGCGAGACGCCGTTGCCGATGCCGCGCTGGGTCATCTGCTCGCCGAGCCACATGAGCAGCAGCGTGCCGGCGGTCATGAAGACAACCGAAGTCGCGAGGAACCAACCCTTGTTGATGAGGATGATGTCGCCGTAGACATTGATGTCATAGCCGCTGAAGAGACGGCCGGGATTTTCGAGCGCCAGAATCAGCAGCGCCCCCTGGATGATGCAGATGAGCACCGTGGCGTAGCGCGTATACTGGGTGAGCTTCTGCCGGCCGACGTCGCCTTCCTGCTGCAGGCGGCTGAGGGTGGGCACCACGGAGGTCATCAACTGAAAGATGATCGACGCGCTGATGTACGGCATGATACCCAGCGCGCACACCGCGCCTTTCACGAGCGCGCCACCCGTGAACATGTTATAGAGACCCACCAACGCGCCGCCGGTGCTGCCCACCTGCGCCGTGAAAAAGTCCTGCAGGGGCTTCGGATCGAGACCGGGCAACGGAATGTGCGCGCCCACGCGCGAGACGAACAGCAACGCCAGCGTGTAGAGAATCCGCGAGCGGAGCTCGGGGATTTTCATCGAATTGGTGAAGGCGGAGAGCATGGGAGGTTGAAGGGTCGAAAACCGGAGGAGGAGGACGGGCGCGGGGGCGCGCCCCGCATTCGGGCGTTACGCGGCGACAATGGCCTGCCCGCCGGCCTTCTCGATCTTGGCCTTGGCGGAGCCGGAGAACTTGCTGGCGGTCACCTTGAGGGCGCGGTTGAGCTCGCCTGCGCCCAGCACCTTGACCAAGGCGGTGCCACGGCGCACCAGACCGCGTTCGACGAGCACGGCGGGCGTCACCTCGTTGACGGCGGTATCGAGTCGGGCCAGATCGCCGACGTTGACGATTTCATACTCGGTGTGGAAGCGGGCGTTGTTGAAGCCGCGCTGCGGGAGCTTGCGGTAAAGCGGCATCTGCCCGCCCTCAAACCCGGGGCGGATGGAGCCGCCGCTGCGCGCCGTCTGGCCCTTGCCGCCGCGGCCGGAGGTCCGGCCGTGGCCGCCGCCTTCGCCACAGCCGACACGCTTGCGGCGGTGGACCGCACCGGGGACGTTCTTAAGTTCGTGGAGTTTCATGGGCGTCTGGAATGGTAACCGGCGTTGCTGGGGCGGGAGCGGAGTCGGCGACCCCACCGATAATAAGATTTCAAGTGTGGCTGCGGAGGGCGTGGACGTCGGCGGCGAGGCGGAGCTTGCGCAGGCCGTTGAGCGTGGCTTGGACGACGGCGATGTGATTCTTCGAACCCATCGATTTGGAAAGGACGTTGCGGATGCCTGCGGCCTCGAGGACGGCGCGGACGCCGCCGCCGGCGATGATGCCGGTGCCGGGGCTGGCGGGGCGGAGAAACACCTTGCCGCCGTCGAATGTGCCGAACACCTCATGCGGAATGGTGTCGCCCTTGAGTTTCACCGCGACCATGCTTTTGCGGGCGTGCTCGGTGCTCTTCTTGATCGCGTCGGGCACCTCGTTGGCCTTGCCGTAGCCGATGCCGACCCTGCCCTTCTGGTCGCCGACGACCGCGAGCGCGGAGAAGCTGAAGCGACGGCCGCCCTTGACGACCTTGGCGCAGCGGTTGATGAAGACAACCTTCTCGATCATCTCCGGCGCGCCGGGAACGGCGGGCACGGGGGCGCTTGCAGGAGTGGAATTTTTGACAGGGATGCTCATGGGCGTGGGTTAGAAAACAAGACCGACGGCGCGCGCGGCGTCGGCGAAGACCTTCACCTTGCCGTGGTAGGGACGGCCGTTGCGGTCGAAGACGACTTGGCTGAGCCCGGCGGTCTTGGCCTTGGCGGCGAAGGCCGCGCCGAGCACCTTGGCGCCGGCGAGGTTGGCCTTGAGGTTCTGTGGGCGGAGTTCGGGATCGACGCTGGAGAGGAAGACGAGCGTGGTGGCGTTGTCGTCGTTGATCGCCTGGGCGTAGATGTGCTTGCCCGAAAACTTGACGCTGAGGCGCGGTCGCGCGGCGGTGCCGGCGACCTTCTGGCGGATGCGCCACTTGCGCTTCTGCAGCAGCTGGGCTTTGTGAATGGTGTTCATGGCTGGTGTGACCCGATGAAAGTTGGCAACGGGAGTCGCTACGCGACCGTCTTGCCTTCCTTGCGGCGGACGCGCTCGCCGACGAGGCGCACGCCTTTGCCCTTGTAGGGCTCGGGCGGATAGAAGCTGCGGATCTCGGCGGTGACGGCGCCGACGAGCTGCTTGTCGGCTCCCTCGACCTTGAGCTTGGTGTTGTCGGTGACGGTGATCTTGATGCCTTCGGGGATGTCGAAAAGGACCGGGTGCGAGTAGCCAAGCGTGAGATCAAGCTGCCTGCCCTTGAGGTTGGCCTTGAAGCCGACGCCCTGGATTTCGAGATCCTTCGCGTAGCCCACGGTGACGCCCCTGACCATGCTGTTGATGACCGAGCGGGCGGTGCCGTACATGGCCTTGGCAAAACGACTCTCCGCCAGGGGCGTGACGATGATCTGTTTCTTGTCATTGACCGACAGTTTGACGACGTCGGCAAAGGATTTGCTGACCCTGCCCTTCGGGCCCTCCACCTGGATGGAGTGATCCTTGACGTCGACCTTGACCTTGTCGGGAATGGGAACGGGTTGTTTGCCGATTCGGCTCATGGCGGAGGGTCTCCTTACCAAACGTTGCAGATGAGTTCGCCGCCGAGCTTGTGGCGGCGGCAGTCCTGGTCCTTCAAGAGGCCCTTGGCGGTGGAAAGAATGGAGATGCCGAGGCCGTTGAGGACGAGCGGGATTTCACCGGACCGGCAATAGAGCCGGCGGCCGGGCGTGCTCATGCGGCGGACGCCGGTAATGGCGGGCGCGCTGTCGACATATTTGAGCTTCACCACGAGGGTCTTGTGGCCCAGGTCGTCGGCGCCGGTCGTGTAGTCGGCGACATAGCCCTCGGCCTTGAGGATGGCGGCGAGGCCTTCCTTGAGTTTCGAGTACGGGGCGGCGCACTCTTCGCGACGGGCCTTGCTGGCGTTGCGCAGGCGGGTCAGGAAATCACTGATCGGGTCGGTCATATTGGATGCTGTTGGGTTGGCGCCGGGCGGGTCATATCCCACTCCCGCCGGCAAAAGTGGTCACCAGGAGGATTTGGTCACGCCGGGAATCTTGCCGGCGAGGGCCAGCTCGCGGAAGGTGATGCGCGAGACGCCGAATTTGCCGATATAGCCGCGCGGGCGACCGCTCAGCGAGCAGCGGTTGCGGATGCGTACGGATGAGGAGTTGCGCGGGAGCTTGGCGATCTTCTTCTGCGCAGCGAAGAATTCCGCGTCCGTGGTCTTCGGGTTGGCGAGGATGGCTTTCAGTTCGGCGCGCTTGGCCTTGAATTTTTCGACGAGACGCCGGCGTTTCTTGTTGCGCTCGATGGCTGAGGTCTTGGGCATGGTTTAGTTGGGTCGAGGATCGAAGGTCGAAGGGGTGGCGGATTGAAAGCCTTCGTCTTTCGACTTTCGGCTTTCGAGGATTTCATGATCAGGCGGCTTGGGGGCGGTGGGTTTGGCGGGACCCTCGGCCCGGCGGAAGGGCATGCCGAGCAGCCGCAGGAGATCGCGCGCCTCGTCGTCGGTGTTGGCGCTCGTCACAATGGTGATGTCGAGGCCAATGTGCTTCTTCACGTTGTCGACGGTGATCTCGGGAAAGATGGTATGGTCGGTGATGCCGATGGTGTAGTTGCCCCGGCCGTCGAGCTTGGGCGACATGCCGCGGAAGTCGCGGATGGTCGGCAGTGCCACGGCAACGAGGCGGAGCAGGAACTCCCACATGCTGGCGCCCCGGAGCGTGACGTGGCAGCCGACGATCTGGCCCTGCTTGAGCTTGAAGTTGGCGATGGCCTTCTTCGACTTCGCGAGCACGGGCTTCTGGCCGGCCAGGGTGGCAACATCGCGCTGGACATCGGCAATCACGTTCTTGTCAGCCTCGGCGTCGATGCCGGTGTTGATGGTGATTTTCACCAAACGCGGCACCTCGAGCTGGTTCGTGTAGCCGCGCAGCTTCATCAGCTCGGGCACAACGTGCTCGAGGTAATGTTTCCTGAGGGAGGGAGTGTAACTCATGGTGGGGCGACCGGGTTTCCGAGCCGGAGGCGGATTGAGTGTTGATGGGAAGAGAAAAGTGGATCGGCAAAAAGGCAGCGGGACGGTGGCGGCCCCCACCTTTCAGGTCTTGGCGGCGGTCTCCTTCTTGGCCGCCTTGCTCTGCTCCCAGCGCGCGAGCGCCATGAGATTGGAGACGTGGACGGAGCCCTCGCGCTCGGCGATGGTGCCCTGCGGATGCTCCTGCGATTTCTTGAGGTGGCGCTTGACCAGGGCCACCCCTTCGACGCGGGCCCGCTGCTTCTCGACCAGGATCTCGAGCACCTTGCCCTGTTTGCCCTTGTGGGCGCCGGCGATGACGACGACCGTGTCGCCGCGTTTGATGTGAAACTTCTGCATGGTCAGAGAACCTCCGGGGCGAGCGAGATGATCTTCATGAAGTTTTTGGCGCGCAGCTCGCGGGCCACGGGGCCGAAGATGCGCGTGCCCCGCGGATTGCCGTCGGGGTCGATGATGACGATCGCGTTGCTGTCGAAGCGAAGATAGCTGCCGTCATTCCGGCGGATGGGTGCCTTGGTGCGGACCACCACGGCCTTCACCACCTCGCCCTTTTTCACCGTGGCGTCGGTGGAGCTTTCCTTGATGTGGACGGTGACAATGTCACCGACGTGGGCGAAGGGCGTGGTCTGCCCCATGCGCTGGATCAGCGCCGCCCGGCGGGCGCCGGTGTTGTCGGCGATTTCGAGAATGGAGCGCAGTTGAATCATGGCGGGCCTCCGGGTTGGCGGCGTTCAGGATGGCAGGTTCAGGCCGACGGTGCGTTCGCCGCCGCCGGGGTTTCGGCGTGACTGGCGGCCGGAGCCGGGGCGGTCGTGAGTTTGGTGGGAACGGTCTGGGCCACGTCCTGCTCGGAAATGGCTTGGGCGATGCCGGTCTTGGCGGTCTCGACCACGCGGATGACCCGCCAGCGCTTCAGCCGGCTGAGCGGGCGCGTCTCCATGACTTCGACCTTGTCGCCGACCTTGGCCTCGTTCCTCTCGTCATGCGCGTGCACGACGGTCTGGCGGTTGATGACCTTCTGGTAACGCGGATGCGGGGTCCGATAAGGGACGGTGACCTTGACGGACTTGTCGCCCATGCGGCTCGTGACGAAGCCGATGAAACTCTTGCGCTTGCTGCGGGTGGGAGCGGACATGTGGAAAATCGGTTGGGAGTGCGCGTCAGGCGGCCGCGGGGGGAGCCTGCTTCCTGGCATGGAGGATGGTTTCGAGGCGGGCGATGTCCTTGCGGTGTTCGTGCAAAAGGTGCGGCTTCTCGACCTGGCCGGTTTGTTTGCGCAGCCGGAGCTGGAGCAGCTGCTCGCGTGTCTCGCGCAGCTTGGTTTCAAGTTCCGTGGTGGAAAGCTCGCGAATCTCTTTCGTCGTCATGGCGGAGGCGGAGGGACGAGGTTGGCGGTGGTGGCCGGCATTACACCACCGCGCTTTCGCGGGCGATGAAGCGGCACTTGAACGGCAGTTTGGTGTCGGCCAGGCGCAAGGCCTCCTTGGCAACCGTGGAGGGGATGCCGCCGAGTTCGAAGAGCACCACGCCGGGCTTGATCTGCGCCACGTAGTATTCCACCGGGCCCTTGCCGTGACCCATGCGGGTTTCGGCGGGCTTTTTCGTGATGGGCTTGTGCGGGAACACGCGGATCCAGAGCTTGCCCTTGCGTTTGAGATGGCGGGAAATGGCCACGCGGGCGGCCTCGATTTGCGCGGCGGTCATGGGGCCGCGTGTCAGGGACTGCAGGCCGAATTCGCCGAAGACGAGCGTGTTGCCACGCTTGGCTTTGCCGGCGAGGCTGCCTTTCTGCATCTTGCGGTATTTGCTGCGGGCGGGGGCGAGAGCCATGGTTGGAAGCGGGTTCGAAAGTCGAGCGTTGCAGGCCGGGAGGACCCGGACTCAGTTGGTCATGTCGGCGTCTTTTTTGCAGATCCAGCATTTGACGCCGATTTTGCCGTAGAGGGTGTGGGCCTCGGCAAAACCGTAGTCGATGTTCTCCCGGAGGGTGTGGAGCGGCACGCGGCCCTTGCGCTGCCATTCCCGCCGGGCGATTTCGGCGCCGCCGAGGCGGCCGGAGCACTGAATCTTGATACCCTCGGCCCCGAGCGTCATGGCCATCTCGACGGCCTTCTTCATGGCCCGGCGGAAGGCGATGCGGCGTTCCAGCTGGAGGGCAACGTTCTCCGCGACCAGCTGGGCCTCGATCTCGGGCTTCTTGACCTCCTGAATGTCGAGGAGAATCTCCTTGCCGGTGAGCTTGGCGAGCTCGTCCTTGATTTTCTCGATCTCCTGCCCTTTGCGGCCGATGACGATGCCGGGACGCGCCGTGAAGATCTTCACGCGGACCCGGTTGGAGGCGCGCTCGATGAAGATGCGCGGCACGGAGGCCTGTTTGAGCTTCTCCATGAGCTTCTGGCGGATGATCTGGTCTTCGTAAAGGAGGCCGGGAAGGTCCTTCTTTTTCGCATACCAGCGGGACAGCCAGTTGCGAGTGACGGCGAGGCGGAAACCGACGGGATGTGTCTTCTGACCCATGGGAGCGGAGGTTGGCCGAGGCGGGCGGGGTTGGGCGGGAGGTTAGTTTTTCTTCGCCTCGTCGGAGAGGACGATGCGGATGTGGGACATCTTCTTGCGGCGCGGCATGGCGGAGCCGCGGGGACCGGCCTTGAACCGGCGGAGCACCGGACCGTTTTCCACGAGGGCGCGGTAGACGACCAGCTGGTCCGCCGTGAGGTTGACCTTCGGGTTGTTCTCCGCGTTGGCAATGGCGCTCTTGAGCGTCTTGAGCACCAAGCGCGCGGACTTGCGCGGGATGAGCGTGAGCAGGTCGACCGCATCGGGCACCTTGTGTCCCTGAATCTGGCGGGTGACTTCGCGCACTTTCTTCGGCGACATGCGCGTGTTGCGGGTAAGGGCTTGGACTTCCATGGTGGGTCTTGCGGTTTAACAGCGGCTCGCGTTCAGATCTCCTTGCGGGTCATACCGCCGTGGGCCTTGAAGATGCGGGTCGGGGCGAACTCGCCGAGTTTGTGGCCGACCATGTTCTCGGTCACGTAGACGGCGACAAACGCCTTGCCGTTGTGGACGTTGAAGGTGTGGCCGACGAAGTCGGGGGTGATCGTCGAGCGGCGGGACCAAGTCTGGATGGGTTTGCGCGAGCTGGCCTTGCCGGCCTTCTCGATCTTCGCCATCAGATGCGGGTCGACGAAGTAACCTTTCTTGATTGAACGGGCCATGGTGGGAGGTGGGGATGGGCGATAAGCGTGGTACGCCGGGCGGGTTTACTTCTTGCCGCGCGGCGGACGGCCGTTGTGGCGGATGAGAATGAGGCTGTTGGAGGGCCGGGAGCGGCGGCGCGTCGGAAAACCCTTCGCGAGCTGGCCCCACGGGGAGACGACCTGCTGGCGGCCGCCCCCGCCCTTGGATTTGCCCTGGCCACCACCATTGGGGTGGTCGACCGGGTTCATCGCCATGCCGCGCACGCGCGGACGACGGCCGAGCCAGCGGTTGCGGCCAGCCTTGCCGAGCGACTCTTTGATGTGATCGGCATTGCCGACCTCGCCGATGGTCGCGCGACACTTCGCATTGACGAGGCGGATTTCGCCCGAGGGTAGTTTGAGTTGGGCGTTGCCGTTCTCCACGGTGATGAGTTCGAGGCTGGCGCCAGCCGAGCGGGCGAGCTGGGCGCCATGGCCCGGAATGAGTTCGACGGCGTGCACGCGGGTGGCGGGCGGGATGGTCGCGAGCGGATAGGCGTCACCGGAGCGATACTCGTTGTGCTCGCACCTGCTGGCGCTGATCACCGTGTCGCCGACCTTGAGACCCTGGGGCGCGAGGATGTAGTTCTTCGTGCCGTCGGCATAGGCGATGAGGGCGATAAGCGCGGTGCGATTGGGATCATACTCAACCGCCTGCACCTTGGCGCGCGTGTCGAGCTTGGCGCGCTTGAAGTCGATGATGCGGTAAAGCTGCTTGTGGCCGCCGCCGCGGCGGCGCGAAGTGAGCCGGCCGTAGCAATTGCGGCCGCCGGTCTTGTGCTTGTGCTCGGTCAGACCGCGCTCCGGGCGCTTGTCGGTGATCCCCTCCGGCCGGTTCAGCTCGGTGAAACGGAGGGTCGGGGTAATCGGACGGAAGATTTTGAGTGGCATGATGGTGGTCTCCTTTCGACGGTACGGTCGGCGCGGCTCAAACGAGCTCGATCTTGTCGCCCTCCTTGAGGGTCACGATGGCCTTTTTGTAATCTGAGGTGCGGCTCGGCTGGCCCTGGCGGCTGCGTCGGTTCTTGCCGCGGATGTTCTGGATGTTCACGCGCATGACGGTGACCTTGAAGGTCTGCTCGACGGCCTCGCGCACGGTGTACTTGGTGGCGGTCGGCGCGACCTCAAAAGTGTACTGACTGTAGTTGGCGGAAAGCTTGTTGGACTTCTCCGTCAGGCGCATGTGCTTGAGCACTTGGTCGGCGTTTATCATCAGTTGCCTCCATTGGTCGCGCCGGCGCGGGTGATGATCTTTGCCAGGGCCTTGGTCGACACGACGATTTTCCGGTACTGGCAGAGATCAAGGGTGTTGAGCTTGACGGCCTCCTGCAGGGTGATGCGACCGAGGTTGCGGGTGGCGCGGCGCGTCTCGGGCGTGAACGGATCGTCGACGATCAGCACCTTCCCCTTGGGAGCGATGCGGGTGAGGATCTGATCAATCACCTTGGTTTTCACCGGGCTGACCTCGAATTTCTCAATGACCTCGATGTCGCCGGCCATGGCGCGGTCGAAGAGGGCGCGGCTGAAGGCGAGCGCCTTTACCTTGGCGTTGATCTTCTTGGAATAGTCGCGCGGCTTGGGGCCGAACACGACACCGCCACCGCTCCAGAGCGGCGAGCGGATGGAGCCCGCGCGGGCGCGGCCCGTCCCCTTCTGGCGCCAAGGCTTCTTGCCGCCGCCGCGCACTTCGCCGCGCTTCTTGGTGGAATGCGTGCCGAGGCGGGCGTTGGCCTGGTGGGCCACGACGACCTCCTTGACGGCCTGCACGCCTTTGTCGCCTTCGAACGTGGGAATGGTGAAATCAGCTTCGCGGCTTTGGGCGCCGTCGGGACTGTAAATTTTGAACTTCATGGCTGCGGAATCTCCGGTGCGTTATTTCGCGGCCTTGGGCCGGCCCTTGATGGCGGTGCGGACGATGACATCGTCGCCGTTTGCGCCGGGGATTGCGCCTTTCACGAGAAGGATATTCTTCTCGGGGAGCACCTTCACGACCTTCAGGTTCTGCATGGTGCAATGCTCGGAACCGAGGTGACCGGGCATTGCCTGGTTCTTCCACGAGCGGCCGGGGGTCTGGCGCATGCCGATGGAGCCGATGCGGCGATGGAACATCGAGCCGTGGGCCGCGGGGCCGCCGGCGACGCGGAAGCGACGCACGACTCCTTGAAAGCCCTTGCCCTTCGAGATGCCGATGACGTCGACGAGCTGGCCTTCTTTGAAGGCGGCGACCGTGACGACTTCACCCGGCTTCACGGCGGGCGGCTCGGCCAGGCGCACCTCATTCAGCACCCGCGGCGCTTCCGTGAGGCCGGCTTTCTTGGCATGATTGAGTTCGGCCTTGCTGGTGTTCTTGACCTTCTTTTTGGCGAAGCCGAGCTGGACGGCGTTGTAGCCGTCGCTCTCGGCGGTCTTCACCTGCACCACGGGGCAGGGACCAGCTTCGACCACGGTGACGGGGACTAGGACGTTTTGCGCGTCATAGATTTGCGTCATCCCGATCTTCTTGCCTAAAAGGGTAGCGATCATGGGCTAAGCGGTAGGTGGAGGGTTCCGTTTCGTGAGACCTACATTAGCAATTGCCGGCGGTGAGCCCGCTGGCTGGCTGCTAACAACTGTCTGTCAGAAAGTGGGCGTTAAACGTTGATGGTGATGTCGACGCCGGACGGGAGGTTCAGTTTTTTGAGTTCATCGACGGTCTGGGCGGTGGGCTCGATGATGTCGATGAGGCGTTTGTGGGTGCGCGTCTCGAACTGCTCCATGGATTTCTTGTCCACGTGCGGGGAGCGGTTGACCGAGAGTTTCTCGATGATGGTCGGCAGCGGGATCGGGCCGGAGACGCGGGCGCCGGAGCGCTTGGCGGTCTCGACGATTTCCGAGGCCGACTGGTCGATGACGCGGTAGTCAAAACCTTGAAGCTTGATGCGGATGCGCTGGCCTTTCATGGCGATGCAAAGAACGGGGGTTTAGGTGCGGGCCGGAGCCTTGGAGGACGTTTCGACGATCTTGGTGAGGAGTTGCGCCGGCACCTGGTCAAAGTGCGAAGGCTCCATCGAGTAGGAGGCGCGGCCCTTCGAGAGGGAGCGGATGTCCGTGGCGTAACCAAACATCGTCTCGAGCGGGACCAGGGCGTTGATGATGCAGGCGCCTTCGCGCTGCTCCATGCCCTGGATGTGGCCGCGACGGCGGTTGATGTCGCCCATGATGTCGCCCTGAAACTCCTCGGGGACGGCGACCTCGACCTTCATGATCGGCTCGAGGAGGATGGGCCTGGCCTTGGCCATCGCGTGCTTGAAAGCGAAAATGCCGGCCATGCGGAAGGCGAGTTCCGAGGAATCGACCTCGTGGAATGAACCATCGACCAGGCGAGCCTTGAAATCGATGACCGGATAGCCGGCGACGACACCATTGTTGGCGGCCTCGAGGATGCCCTCGGTGACGGGCTTGATGTACTCCTTCGGGATGACACCGCCCACGATCTCATTGATGACCTCAATGCCCTTCCCTTTCTGGTTGGGCTCAATTTTGATGCAGGCATGGCCGTACTGGCCGCGGCCGCCTGACTGGCGGATGAACTTGCCCTCGCCGTCGGCGTGGGCGGTGATGCTCTCACGGTAGGCGATCTGCGGCTTGCCGGCGTCGGCCTCGACCCTGAACTCGCGGAACATGCGGTCGCGGATGATTTCGAGATGCAATTCGCCCATGCCGGCGATGATGGTCTGGCCCGTTTCGGTGTCGGTGAAGGTCCGGAAGGTCGGATCCTCGGCCGACAGCCGCTGGAGGGCGGTGCCCATCTTTACCTGGTCGGCCTTCGATTTCGGCTCGATGGACATGGAGATGACGGGCTCGGGGAAGGTGGGCGGCTCGAGCCGGATGTCGGCGGCGTCATTGCACAAGGTGTCGCCCGTGATGACATCCTTGACTCCGACCACCGCGCAGATGTCGCCGGCATAGGCGACGTCGATCTCCTCCTTGTCCATCGCGCGCATGAGCAGCAGGCGGGAAATGCGCTCGTGGCGGCGGGTGCGCGGATTGAATACAGACTGGCCCTTGGTGAGCTTGCCCTGATAAACGCGGGCGAAGACCAGGCGGCCAACAAAGGGGTCGCTCCACAGTTTGAAGGCAAGGGCCACCGCCTTCGCGCGGTCATCGGCTTTAGCGAAGGACTCCTGCCCGCTGCCGTTCTGACCCTTGGTGGGCGGGAGATCGAGCGGGCTGGGAAGATAGTTGACGACGCAGTCGAGCAGCCGCTGGACCCCTTTCTTTTTGAAGGCAGATCCAGGAATGACGCCGCAGAACTTGAGGGAGATCGTCGCCTTGCGGATGCCGATCATCAGTTCGTTGACGCCGATTTCGGCGCCCTCGAGATATTTGTGGGCAATCTCGTCGTCGCAATCGGCCACGGCCTCAATGAGCTTCTCACGGTACTTCTTCGCGCTGGCGAGCAGGTCGGCCGGGATGGCTCCCAGCTTGGGCTGGAGGCCGAGGGGATCCGTGGGATCCTCCTCGAAATAATAGGCCTTCATCTGCACGAGGTCGACCAGGCCCTTGAAAAGCTCCTCGGCGCCGATCGGCAGGAAAAGCGGATGCGCGTTGGCGGCGAGTTTCTTGCGCATCTCCTCGACGCAGGCGTGGAAATTGGCTCCGACGCGGTCCATCTTGTTGACGAAGGCCAGCCGCGGCACGCGGTACTTGTTGGCCTGGCGCCACACGGTCTCGGATTGCGGCTGCACGCGGCCGACCGCGCAGAAGATAGCGACGGCCCCGTCGAGCACGCGGAGCGAGCGCTCCACCTCGGCGGTGAAGTCAACGTGTCCGGGCGTGTCAATGATGTTGATGCGGTGCTTGATCGGTGTGAACGGGCCGATGGAGGGAATCCACGCGCAGGAAATGGCTGCGGCGGTGATGGTGATGCCGCGTTCGCGCTCCTGCTCCATCCAGTCGGTGACCGTGGTGCCCTCGTGCACCTCGCCCATTTTGTGGACGGCGCCGGAGTAATAGAGAATACGCTCGGTCGTGGTGGTCTTGCCGGCGTCGATGTGGGCCGCAATGCCGATGTTGCGCGTCCACTCCATGGGCGCGGGGCGCTGCGGCGCGTTGGCTGGCGACAGCTTGGCCTTGTCGGTGACAATCTGGAGAGTAACGGACATGCGACGGGCAGCTGTTACCAGCGGAGGTGGGCGAAGGCACGGTTGGCCTGGGCCATCTTGTGGGTGTCTTCCTTCTTTTTGACGACAGTCCCCGTGTTGTTGTAGGCGTCGACGATCTCGGCGGCGAGGGCGTCCGGCATGGGTATGCCCTTGCGAACGCCCGCCGCCTCCACAATCCACCGGAGCGCGAGGCTTTCCTGGCGTTCGTAAGAAATCTCGACGGGCACCTGATAAGTCGCACCGCCCACCCGCCGGCTCTTCACCTCCAGGCGCGGCCGGGCGTTCTCCAGCGCGCCGATCATCAGGTCGACGGGATCACCCTTGCCGAGCTTTTCGCTCACGCGCTCAAACGCGCCGTAAACAATCCGCTGGGCGAGGCTCTTTTTGCCGCGCTCCATGATGACGTTGATCAGGTGTGCGACCAGCGGGCTGCTGTAACGGATGTCCGGAATGATCTCCCGCTTCTCTGCTCTGTGACGGCGTGACATGGCTCAGGGATCTCCTCAGGCGCTGGCGGGCGCAGCCTCCGCAGGCGCCGCCGCCGTGGGCGCCGCCGCCGCGGGCGCCGCCGCCGCGGGCGCCGCGGGTTTGACGCCGCCTTTCGGACGCTTGACGCCGTATTTGGAACGGCTGCGCCGGCGTTTCTCGACGCCGGTGGCGTCAAGGGTGCCACGAACAATGTGATAGCGGACACCCGGCAGGTCCTTCACGCGGCCCCCACGGACCAGCACGATGGAGTGTTCCTGCAGGTTGTGGCCTTCATCGGGAATGTAGGAAATGACTTCATAGCCGTTCGTGAGGCGCACCTTGGCCACCTTGCGGATGGCCGAGTTGGGCTTCTTGGGCGTGCGGGTCATGACCTGCACGCAGACGCCGCGACGGAACGGGTTGCCCTGCAAGGCCGGCGCCTTGGATTTGGCGCGGACTTGGCGGCGGCCCTTCCTCACGAGTTGGTTGATGGTTGGCATAGAGAGACTTGAGAGTGTTGGCTGAGATGGATGGAAAAGTCGCGAACGCTACCAGAGGGGTCGCCTTCGGCAAGCGTTTTTCGCGAAATAATATACTACCCGCGAAATCTGGGATTTGGCCCCCAAATTCGCGGTTCAAAAAGCGTTCTTCAGCCGGAGCTGAAAACGCGCTGCGCTGAGAGAGAAAAAGGAGGGTCAAGGAAGCATGTCCGCGCGCGGCTACGCAAGGCCAAAGTTGCGATCGCCATTTGTTCAAGCCCGGGGCGGCATTTTGTCCGCTTAACGAGGACATAAGTGCCTGTCAGCAGCCCTATCTAGGACATCGAAGTACACCTGCGTATCCAAGTAATTCGCGGGGCTGCGAGATCTTGGGCCGGCACGGCTCGGTCGCTGAACAGATCACGGCATCGGGCCCACTGTCCGTGGGGCATTAGGATGCATGGCGGCGCACTTTCCACCGGCCCTATGCGCATCGGGATTTGCATCAGGGGTTGTCCATCTTCGTACCGACATCCAGCAGGACGGCGTATCATCAGCGAGGCGGTGCAGCACCCTGCGGCATTTTTCCACGAGATCGCTGTCGATTGATTGGGTCGGACCCATGCATTTATCCGCGTGCCGCTGCTCTCCGTCACTCCACGCGTCCGGACCTGCAACCTGTGCCGCATCATGCAAGGCCTTGGCACGGGAAAATCATTTACGCAGAAGTGATAGTCTTCTTTGCTGGCGCTCCGTTCCCCCACCCTGATGGCAACCACCTCGCGTCGGCTAGTTGTTATTGGTGCCGGTCCAGCCGGTCTGACTGCCGCGTTTGAGGCTCAACGCAGCGGTTTCGCCGTGACGGTGCTGGAGAAGGATCCCGTTTATGTCGGCGGCATCTCGCGTACTGTTCGCTACAAGGGCAACCGCTTCGACATCGGGGGCCATCGTTTTTTCAGCAAGAGCGATGAAATCGTGCGCTGGTGGAAAGCGCGGCTGCCCGATGACTTCATCCAAGTGCGGCGCATGTCACGCATTTACTACCACGGAAGGTTTTTCGACTACCCGCTCAAACCTTGGAACGCCCTCAGCAATCTCGGCCTCCTGACGAGCACTGCGTGTGTGCTGAGTTACGTCTGGGCGCGATGCTTTCCGCGCCAGCCGGAGCGGTCGTTCGAAGACTGGGTCTCCAACCGCTTTGGCCGGCGCCTGTTCAATATCTTCTTCAAGACTTACACCGAGAAAGTCTGGGGTATCCCCTGTTCGCAAATCAGCGCCGACTGGGCGGCGCAGCGCATCAAGGGACTGTCGCTTTTCAAGGCTATCCTCAATGCCTTTCGCGGCACTTCCAAAACCCAGGGCTCCGCCGTCATCAAAACGCTCATCGACACCTTCGATTATCCACGCTTCGGTCCGGGCCAGATATGGGAAAAGGTGGCCGCGGACTTCCAGGCGGCGGGTGGTCAGCTTCATCCGGGCCTGCAGGTCATCAAGCTCGCGCAGCGCGATCATCGGGTGATCGCGGTCGAGGCCGTCCAGGCCGGCGGCGCGCGCCAGCGATTCGAAGCTGACCACTTCATTGTCTCCATGCCGCTGCAGGAGACCGTGCAGGCGCTAGATCCCGCCTTGCCCCCCGAAGTCGCGGCCGCCGCCCGGCAGCTCGGCTACCGCGACTTTCTCACGGTGGTGCTCGTCCTCGAAGGGGAAAATCCTTTCCCCGACAACTGGATCTACATCCACGAGCCCACCGTGCGGCTGGGCCGGATTCAGAACTTTCAAAACTGGAGTGCCGACATGGTCGCCCGCCCCGGCACCACCTGCCTCGGGTTGGAGTATTTCTGCTTCGCGGGCGACGACCTTTGGACCATGCGCGACAAGGACCTCATTGAACTCGGCCAGCGTGATCTCACGCAACTTGGCCTGGCGCGTCCCGGGCAGGTCAAAGACGGTATCGTGGTCAGGATGGAGAAGGCTTATCCGGTCTATAACCCGGGTTATCAGAGAAACGTCAGCGTCATCCGCGCAGCACTCGCGAAGATTGCGAATCTCCAAGTGGTCGGGCGCAACGGCATGCACAAGTACAACAATCAGGATCACTCGATGATGACGGCGATGCTCGCGGTCAAAAACCTGCAGGGTGGCAACTACAACCTCTGGAACGTCAACAGCGATGCCGAATATCAGGAGGAAGTGCACGACACCGACGGCGTTGAGGGGCGCGCGGTACCACAGCGTCGGTGACACTCGACGGGGTCCCCGTTGGGGCGGAAGTCTCTCCCTGTCATCCCGCCACCCTCGATCAAATTCGTGCCGGCGAGAATCCCCTGAAGGGATCGACGAGCGGTGATCGTTTTTCAGGACACCTTCTCCTGATCGAACGTGGCGTCACGCTGATCCCTAAAAAAACGCCCGGCCTCGGAGGAGGCCGGGCGCATGACACCAGGAGCTAAGCTCAACTGATGTCATTTTGGCGGGAGGGATCACTACAGTCGGCAAGCGCGGGCCGGATTACAAGGTTTTTTTGTCATCGTGGTGGAACATCGGGCGGTCGCAACCCGGAGGCGGGTTGAACCGATCCTGCTCGGCCTACTCATGGTCGCCACCGCCGCGCATCGGATAGAGGTCACGATGAGTTCGCTCTATTCGGCTGCACCGCCCGCCGGACCTCCGCTCCTTGCTTTGGGACGAAAGGTGATGGTGCCCATGGACGGCAAGGACCATGTTGACCGCTGACCAACCCTGCTATCCCGCCCTGCCCCGTGAACAGTACATCGGCGAAAATCCCATCGGCGGTTTGCCGTGCAGCGGGAGGTTTACGGGCTGTCTGCTGTTGATCCAACCCGCGGCCGGAAGATAGAAATGAAGCCGCGACCCGGGGGTCGCGGCTTCGTGTGTGAAGAGAGTGCCCGGTGGCTCCAGGCGGTGACTCAGCCGGCTTCGCTGGCAGTCCTGGTCTCCTCGATGGGAGGCAACTCGGCGCCAAAGGGCAGCGTGATGCGCAGATTCTTGTATTTCGGCAGGCCGGTGCCAGCCGGAATGAGGTGACCCATGATGACATTTTCCTTGAAGCCCTTGAGCAGGTCCACCTTGCCGAGCGTGGCGGCGTCGGTGAGCACGCGCGTGGTCTCTTGGAACGAAGCGGCGGAAATGAAGCTCTCCGTCTCGAGCGAGGCCTTGGTGATGCCGAGCAGGATCGGCTCGGCCTCGGCGGGTTTGCCGCCCGCCTCCACGAGGCGCTTATTCTCACGGAGGAACGCCCCGCGATCCACCTGTTCGCCCCAGAACCATTCGCTGTCGCCCGGATCCGTGATGCGCACCTTGCGGAGCATCTGGCGGATGATGATCTCGATGTGCTTGTCGTTGATCGTCACGCCCTGCAGCCGGTAGACCTCCTGCACCTGCGAGATGAGGAAATCATAGAGCGGCGCGGGGCCGAGGATCTCCAGGATCTCGTGCGGATCGGCCGCGCCATCGGTGAGGTGCTGGCCCTTGTGCACCACATCGCCGGGCTGCACAATGATGTGCTTGCCGTGCGGAATGAGATGCTCCTCCTCCTGGGCGGTCTCCTCGTTCTTCACGATCAGGCGGCGCTTGCCGCGAATCGAGCCCTCGAAGTTCACGACTCCGTCGATGCGGGCCATCTCGGCCGCGTCCTTCGGACGGCGGGCCTCGAACAGTTCGGCCACGCGGGGCAGACCGCCGGTGATGTCCTTGGTCTTGGAGGCCTGCCGGGGCGTCTTGGCGAGCAGCGCGCCGGGGGAGATGATGTCGCCCTCATTGACGACGATCTGGGCGTCCACTGGAATCGAATAAGCCGCGATGGGCTTGCCGGCGCTGTCACGCACCTCGATCTGCGGATTGAGATCCTCCTTGTGCTCGATGACCACCGTCGCGATGCGCCCGATCGACTCGTCAAGCTCGCGCTTCACGGTGACCCCGGGGATCATGTCCTTGAAAGCGAGCGCCCCGCCCTTCTCGGAAAGCACCGGGACGTTGTAGGGATCCCACAGCGCGAGCACCTGGCCCTTGTCGATCTTCTGGCCGTCGGCCGCGGTGACGACTGAGCCGATGACGATGTTGTAGGTTTCGAGCTCCTTGTCCTCCTCGTCGACGATCTGGATCGAGCCGGTCTTGTTGAGCACGATGCTGGCGCCTTCGGTCGTCGGCACGAGGCGGAGGCCGCGGTAGCGCACGATGCCGGCGGAGCGGACGCGGATCTCGGGCTGCTTGAAGCCGGCGCTTGCCACGCCGCCGATATGGAAGGTGCGCATGGTAAGCTGCGTGCCCGGTTCGCCGATCGACTGGGCGGCGATGATGCCGACGGAATCGCCGATCTTGGCCAGCTTGTTCGCGGCCGGGTTGATGCCGTAGGACTTCGCATCAATGCCGTACCGGCTGGTCGAAGTGAGCGGCGACATGACCTTCACGCGCTCGATGCCAGCGTCTTCGATCTTACGGGCGGTCTCCTCGGTGATGAGTTCGCCGGCGCCGACGAGATGTTCGGACGGGTTGAGCGGGTTGGTGATGTCTTCGCTCGCGCAACGGCCGATGATGCGTTCGCGCAGTGAAACGATCTCGTCGTCGCCCTCGTAGATGGCCTTCTTCCAGATGCCGTCGTGCGTGCCGCAGTCCTCCTCGGCGATGATGACGTCCATGGCGACGTCGCAAAGCTTGCGGGTGAGGTAGCCGGCGTCGGCGGTCTTGAGCGCGGTGTCGGCCAGGCCCTTGCGGGCGCCGTGCGTGGAGATGAAGTACTCGAGCACGGTGAGCCCCTCGCGGAAGGACGAGAGAATCGGACGCTCGATGATTTCGCCGGAGGGCTTGGCCATGAGGCCGCGGGTGCCGCAGAGCTGGCGGACCTGCTGCCGATTGCCGCGGGCGCCCGAGTCCATCATGATATAGACGGGGTTGACCTCGTTCTTGCCCTCGTTGGCCTCGAGCTTGGCAAAGACCTCCTTGGCGATGCGGTCGGTGGCGTTGGTCCAGATGTCGATGACCTTGTTGTAGCGCTCGCCGGAGGTGATGATGCCCTTGTTGAACTGGTTCTCGACCTCGGCGATCCGCTTCCGGGCGTCGGCGACAATGTCCTTTTTCGTCTCCGGAATGATCATGTCGTCGATGCCGATGGAGATGCCGGCCCGGAAAGCGGTCTGGAAACCGAGCTCCTTGAGCTTGTCGAGGGTTTCGACGGTGGCCGCGTCGCCGGCGGACTTGTAGGTGTTGAGGATGAGGTCGCCGAGCTTGGACTTGGCGACCGCGAAGTTCACAAAGCCCAGGCTGGCCGGCCAGACCTGGTTGAAAATCACCCGGCCGACGGTGGTGCGGATGACCTTGCGGTCCTTGTTGCCGTAGACGGTGTCGCGGCGGTAGTCGGGGTTGGGAAGCTCCACCCAGTCGTGCTTGCGCAGCGCGCCGTCGGCCTCGGCGTAAAGCACTTCCTGCAAGCCGGACAGCAGGGGCACGCGCTGATCCTTGGCGGGTTTCTTGCGCGGCTCAATGGTCAGGTAGTAGGCGCCGAGCACGATGTCCTGCGACGGCGTGAGGATGGGCTTGCCGCTTGAAGGCGAGAAGATGTTGAGCGTGGACATCATCAGGAGCTTGCATTCCATGATGGCCTCGAGGGAGAGCGGCACGTGCACGGCCATCTGGTCGCCGTCGAAATCGGCGTTGTAGGCGGTGCAGACGAGCGGATGAATGCGGATGGCCTCGCCCTCGATGAGCACGGGTTCGAACGCCTGGATCGAGAGGCGGTGCAGAGTGGGCGCGCGGTTGAGCAGCACCGGATGCCCCTTGGTGACCTCCTCAAGAATGTCCCACACCTCGGGCGACTTCTTCTCGATCATCTTGCGGGCCCCGCGCACGGTGTGCACGAAGCCGAGTTCCTTGAGGCGGCGGATGATGAACGGCTCGAAGAGCACCAGCGCCATCTTCTTGGGCAGACCGCACTGGTGGAGCTTGAGTTCGGGACCGATGACGATGACAGAGCGGCCCGAGTAATCGACGCGCTTGCCCAGCAGGTTCTGGCGGAAACGGCCCTGCTTGCCCTTGAGCATGTCGCTGAGGGATTTGAGCGGACGGTTGCCGGCGCCGGTCACGGGGCGGCCGTGGCGGCCGTTGTCGAAAAGCGCGTCGACCGCCTCCTGCAGCATGCGCTTTTCGTTGTGGATGATGACGTCGGGGGTCTTGAGCTGCAGCAGGTTCTTGAGGCGGTTGTTGCGGTTGATGACGCGACGATAGAGGTCGTTGAGATCGGAGGTGGCGAAGCGGCCGCCCTCGAGCGGGACCAGCGGGCGCAGGTCCGGCGGGATGACGGGCAGCACCTCGAGCACCATCCACTCCGGTCGGGCCTTGGAGTGAATAAAGCCCTGGATGACTTTCAGGCGCTTGGAGAGTTTCTTCTTGATCTGCTTGGAGCGGGTGGCGCGCATCTGCTCCTGCAGTTCGGCGACGGTGGCCGCAAGGTCCATGCCCTTCAGCACATCGCGCACGGCCTCGGCGCCCATCTTGGCGGTGAAGGCGTCATCACCGTACTCGTCGATCGCCTGGCGGTACTCGTTGTCGGTGAGAAGCTGCTTCAGCTCCAGCGGCGTCTTGCCGGGATCGACCACCATGAAATTCTCGTAGTAGATGACGCGCTCGAGGGAGCGGGCGGTCATGTCGAGCAGGAGGCCGAGCCGGCTCGGCATGCTCTTGAGAAACCAGATATGGGCTACCGGCACGGCCAGCTCGATGTGCCCCATGCGCTCGCGGCGCACGCGGGCGATGGTCACCTCGACGCCGCAGCGATCGCAGACGACATCCTTGTACTTGATGCGCTTGTATTTTCCGCAGGCGCATTCGTAGTCTCGCACCGGGCCGAAGATCTTCTGGCAGAAGAGGCCGCCCGGTTCGGGCTTGAAGGTGCGGTAGTTGATCGTCTCAGGATTCTTGACCTCGCCGCGCGACCACGACCGGATGCTGTCGGGGGCGGCGACCGTGATGGAAACGCAATCGAACGGATTCTCGTCGATGCCCAGGACGGAGCGGGCCTCTTCGCGGGCGGCGGCTGTTTGTTCGGTGCTCATGAAATATCTCCCAGGTTGTCGTTAAAGGTGGCGGGGACGCGCGGTGTCACGATGCGGTGGCCGAGCTCAGGCTGAGCGCGTCACGCTTCTGCAGGCGGATGTCGAGGCCAAGGGACTGGATTTCCTTGATCAGCACGTTGAACGACTCGGGCGTTCCGGCCGACAGCGTGTTGTCGCCCTTGACGAGCGACTCGTAGATCTTGGTGCGTCCGTTGACGTCGTCGGACTTGACGGTGAGGAGTTCCTGCAGGGTGTGCGCGGCGCCGTAGGCCTCGAGCGCCCACACCTCCATCTCGCCGAAGCGCTGGCCCCCGTACTGGGCCTTGCCGCCCAGCGGCTGCTGCGTGACGAGCGAGTACGGCCCCACCGCGCGCGCATGGATCTTGTGCGACACGAGGTGGTTGAGCTTCATCATGTAGATGTAGCCGACAACGACCTCCTGATCGAGTTTCTCGCCGGTGCGGCCGTCGTAGAGGACGCTCTTGCCCGAGGTGGGCAGGCCAGCCTGCTTGAGGTAATCGCGCACCTTCTTCTCGTTGATGCCGTCGAAGACGGGGGTGGCGACCTTGAGGCCGAGCTTCTTGCACGCCCAGCCGAGGTGCGTCTCGAGCACCTGGCCGACGTTCATGCGCGAAGGCACACCCAGCGGGTTGAGGCAGATTTCGATCGGCGTGCCGTCGGGCAGGAAGGGCATGTCCTCCGCGGGCACGATCTTCGCCACCACGCCCTTGTTGCCGTGGCGGCCGGCCATCTTGTCGCCGACCTCCAGCTTGTGCTTGGTGGCGACGTAGACCTTGACCTGCTTGATGACGCCGGAACCGGCGTCCTCGCCGGATTCGATCGCCGCGATCTTGCGCTCGCGGTCGCCCTCAAGTTCATCGAACTTCCCCTGATAGGAGCCGATGATCTCCATGATCTTGATCTTCACGGGCGAGGGATCGATCTCGACGTGCTTGGACACGGCGGCCAGCTTGCGGAGCAGCGTCTTGGTGATCTTGCGGTTGGCCGGGATGATGATCTCCCCGGTCTGGCCGTTGATCACGTCGAGGGGGATTTTTTCGCCGAGGAGGATGTTGGAAAGCGCCTCGGTGAGGCCTTCGCGCAACTTGTCCATCTGCGTCTTGTAATCCTCCTGGATCTGCTTGACCTGGCGGCGGCGGTCGGACGGCGACAGCCGGGCCTGCTCGTCGATGCGGCTGCTGGACACCTTGACGTCCATGATGATGCCGGCCGAGCCGGAGGGCACCACCAGCGAGGTATCCTTCACGTCGGCGGCCTTCTCGCCGAAGATCGCGCGAAGCAGTTTCTCCTCCGGCGCGAGTTCGGTCTCTGACTTCGGCGTGATCTTGCCGACGAGGATATCGCCGGGCTTCACCTCGGCGCCGATGCGGATGACGCCGTTGTGGTCAAGATTCTTGAGGGCCTCCTCGCCGACGTTCGGAATATCGCGGGTTATCTCCTCGGGTCCCAGCTTCGTGTCGCGGGCGGTCACCTCGAACTCCTGGATGTGGATGGAGGTGAAGATGTCGTCCTTGAGGGCCTTCTCGGAGATGAGGATGGCGTCCTCAAAGTTGTAGCCGTTCCACGGCATGAACGCGACGAGCACGTTGCGGCCAAGCGCCATCTCGCCGTGATCGGTGGAGGGACCGTCGGCAATGACGTCGCCAGCCTTGACCTTCTGGCCCCGCTTCACGATGGGCTTCTGGTTGAAACAGGTGCCGGCGTTCGAGCGCATGAACTTGCGCAGCTCGTAGACGTAAGCACCGCCCTTCGGATCACCCTTGGGATTGCGGTCGAAGTTGCGGGGCAGCTCGCCGTCCTTGGTGACGACGATGCGCCGGGCGTCAACGGAGGCGACGATGCCGCCCTCCGCGGCGACCACGACGATCTTGGAATCGCGCGCGACGCGCTCCTCCAGCCCGGTGCCGACGAACGGCGCTTCATTCTGGAGCAGCGGCACCCCCTGGCGCTGCATGTTCGAGCCCATGAGCGCGCGGTTGGCATCGTCATGCTCCAAGAACGGGATCATGCCCGCGGCGACGGAGATGATCTGTTTGGGCGAGACGTCCATGTAGTCGACCTGTTTGGAGTCGACCTCGAGGAACTCGCCGTCGCAGCGCACCGTCACCTTGCCAATGAAGTGACCCTTGTCGTCGAGTTCGGAGTTGGCCTGGGCGATGACCTTGCCCTCCTCCTGGTCGGCGGTGAGATAATCGATCTTTTCGCTGGCGCGACCGTCCTTGCAGACGCGGTAGGGGGTCTCGATGAAACCGAACTCATTCACCCGCGAAAACACGGTGAGCGAGTTGATGAGGCCGATGTTGGGGCCTTCCGGCGTCTCGATGGGACAGATGCGGCCGTAGTGGGAGGGATGCACGTCGCGGACCTCGAAACCGGCGCGTTCGCGGTTGAGGCCGCCGGGCCCGAGCGCGGAGAGCCGGCGCTTGTGCGTGACCTCCGCGAGCGGATTGATCTGGTCCATGAATTGCGAGAGCTGGCTGCGCGCAAAGAAGTCGCGGATGACCGTCGTAAGCGCCTTCGGGTTGATGAGCTTCTGCGGCGTGATGGAATCGACACTCTGATCGTAGAGGGTCATGCGCTCGCGCACGAGGCGCTCGGTGCGGGAGAGACCCACGCGACACTGGTTGGCCAGCAGTTCGCCGACGGTGCGGACGCGGCGGCTGCCAAGATGGTCGATATCGTCGACGACGCCGTCGCCCCGCTTGAGCCGGACGAGGTACTTGGTGGCCACGATCACGTCCTCGGCCGTGAGGATGCGGTTCTCCAAGTCGGCCTTGAGGCCGAGCTTCTGGTTGATCTTGTAGCGGCCGACGCGGCTGAGGTCATAGCGCTTGGGATCGAAGAAGAGGCGCTTGAGCAGGGCCTTGGCGTTGGCGGTGGTGGGCGGCTCGCCGGGGCGCAGGCGCTTGTAGATTTCCTTGAGGGCCTCCTCCTCGTTGCGGGTGGGGTCCTTCTTGAGCGCGCGGATGGTCGCTCCATCGTCCACCGCGGTGTCGATGACGCGGATGGAGCCGATGCCGTGTTTCTCGAAGGTGCGCACGATCTGCTTCGTGAGCGGCTCAAAGGCGCGCGCCAGGACGACGCCCTTCTGGGCGTCGATGGCGTCCTCGACGAGCACGAGCGTGCTCACGTTCTCCATGTCGAGGGCCTTGGCGACCTTGAGGTCCTTGATCTCGTAGAAGAGATTGAGAATGTCGAGATCACTCGAGTAGCCGACGGAGCGGAGCAGGGTCGTGATGAGAAACTTGCGGCGGCGGCGGCGGCGGTCGAGGTAGACGTAAAGCAGGTCGTTGTTGTCGAACTGCACTTCGAGCCAGGTGCCGCGGTCGGGGATGATGCGGAAGGCGAAGAGCTCCTTGCCGCTGGCGTGGAAATCCTTCTCGAAGCAGATGCCGGGCGAACGGTGGAGCTGGGAAACGACGACGCGCTCGGCCCCGTTGATGATGAACGAGCCGCGTTCGGTCACCATGGGAATGTCGCCCATGTAGATCTCCTCGTCCTTGATGAAGTCCTCCTCACGCAGGCGGAGTTTCACGTACAGCGGCACGGCGTAGGTGATGCCTTCGCGGATGCACTCGATCTCGGAGTGCTTCGGATCGCCGATGCTGTAGGAGACGTATTCAAGGACCAGGCGCCCGTCGTAGGACTCGATCGGGAAGACCTCGCGGAACACGGCCTCGAGACCCTGGGGTTTCCGCTGCTTGTCGGGCACGCCCTTCTGCAGGAAGTCGAGATAGGAATTGATCTGAATCTCGATGAGATTCGGCGGTTGGATGACTTCTTTGAGCTTACCGAAGTTAATGCGTTCGGTGTGATTGCGGTCGGCCATGGATACTCCCGGTTAACTAAATGAGGACAACGTGCGGACGCAGCGGCGCGTGAGGACCCGCCGCGGCAAGAAAGAACGGAACGAGAAAAAGGCAGGGGACAGGCCGCGGGTGAACACGGCCTGCCCTGAAATGAATGGATGCTGTGCGGTGCGAATCGCCAAGCGTTGGTTACTTGAGCTCGACCTTTGCGCCGGCGGCCTCGAGCTTCTTCTTGATCTCCTCCGCCTCCTGTTTGGAGGCACCCTCCTTGACGGACTTGGGTGCGCCCTCGACGAGGTCCTTGGCCTCCTTGAGTCCGAGCCCGGTGATGGCGCGAACTTCCTTGATGGCGCCGATCTTGTTCGCGCCCGCCTCGACGAGGACGACGGTGAACTCGGTCTTCTCCTCGACCGGCGCGGCGGCGGCCGCGGCGGCGGGCGCGGCGGCCGCGGCGACGGGCGCGGCGGCGGAGACGCCCCATTTGGTCTCGAGGTCTTTCACGAGACCGGCGATTTCGAGAACCGACTGGCTGGAAAGCCACTCGATGACTTGTTCCTTGGTGATGTTGCTCATGGTGATCTCCTGTCGCGGACTAGCGCCTTCGAACCGGAAGTGCGTTTAAGAGACGTGTCCCCTAGCCTGCGGCGATGGATGTTGTTTTCCCGTGGACGGCGGCCCGCGCCGCCGGTGGCTGGAAAGTGGTGGTGGTTGATTATTTGTTCCCCTCCGTGGCGCGGACCTTCGCCTGCAGGACGTTGACGACCCCCTGCGGAACGGCGTTGAGCACGCGCACAAACATGCTGGCGGGCTGGCTGAGCAGGCCGAGCAGCTGCGCGCGCAGCGCGTCGAGCGACGGCATTTCCGCCAGCTTCTCGATGTCCTTCGCGGAAATCAGCTTGTTGCTGAGGACCCCGACCTTCACCACGATCTTCTGCTTCTCCTTGATGAAGTCGCGGAGGACCTTGGCGACACCGGGCGAGTTTTTGCCGCCGACGATGATGGCGGTCGGGCCGGTGAGCACGCTTTCGAAACTGGGCAGGTTCAAAGCCTGCGCCGCCACACGCAGCGAGCTGTTCTTGACGACGTGGAACTCGGCCTTGTGGGTGGTGAGACGCTGGCGGAGCTCGGACACGTCGGCGACGGTCATCCGGTCGAAGTTCGCCAGGATGACGTAGTCGGATTTCCTGAGGTGGCCGGCCACCTCCTCGATCAGATATTTTTTCTCAACTCTCATGGGCAGCGCTCCGGTTCAGTATTTGCTGTATTCGTTGCCGGCGATGCGGATGCCGGGGCTTTGGGTTGAGGCAAGCGCCATGTTGAGGATATAGCGGCCCTTGAAGGAAGCAGGCTTGGCCTTGCCGACAGCTTCGAGGACGACGGCGGCGTTTTCGAGAATCTGAGCGGGGGTAAACGAGCGTTTGCCGATGCCCACGCCGACATTGGCGGCCTTGTCCATCTTGAACTCCACGCGACCCGCCTTCACGGCCTTGATGCCGGCGGGAATATCGTCGGTGACGGTCCCCGACTTGGGGTTGGGCATGAGGCCCTTGGGGCCCAGGACCCGCGCGATGGTGCGGACGGTCTTCATCGCCTCGGCGGTGGCGATCGCGACGTCGAAATCGAGCCAGCCCTCCTGGATTTTCTGCATCATGTCCTGCAGGCCGGCGGAGTCGGCGCCGGCGTCCAGGGCCGCCTTCGGGTTGTCGGTGAAGACCAGCACGCGGACCTTTTTGCCCGTGCCGTTGGGCAGCGGGGTGGTGCCGCGTACCATTTGGTCGCCCTGCGAGGGATCGACGCCGAGGCGGAAGGCCAGCTCGACGGTCTCGTCGAACTTGGCCTTGGGAAATTTGGCGAGGATCTCCACCGCGTCTTTCAGCGGATACTCCTTGGTGAGATCAGCGACCTGCAGGGCGCTGCGGTAGCGTTTGCTCTTTTTTTCCATCAATGGCTCCTTGCGGTGCGAACGTCCCGGGCGGGACTCCCGCGGTGAGTGGGCGGTTCGTGCGGTTGGCGGACGAAATTCAGTCGGCGACCTCGATGCCCATGTTGCGGGCGGTGCCGGCGATGATGCGGATGCCTGCCTCCTCGCTCTTGGCGTTCAGGTCCTTGGCCTTGATCTTGTAGATCTCGGCGAGTTGTTTGCGGGTGACCTTGCCGACCTTGTCCTGGTTGGGTTTGGCCGAGCCGCTGGCGATGTTGGCCGCCTTCTTGAGCAGCACGGAGGCCGGCGGCGACTTGAGGATGAAACTGAAGCTCTTGTCGGCGTAGACGGTGATGACGGTCGGCAGGATCATGCCGGCCTGGTCCTTGGTCTTGGCGTTAAACTCCTTGCAAAACGCCATGATGTTGACGCCTTGCGCGCCAAGCGCGGGGCCGACAGGAGGCGCCGGATTGGCGGCGCCGGCCGGGAGTTGGAGGCGGATGTAGCCGTGGATTTTCTTGGCCATGGTAATCTAGCGAAGGGGGAGTGACGGTGACATGATGGCGGCGGAAGCAGAGAAGCGTGCGTCAGTCGGTGCTGCGCTGCACCTGCCAGTATTCGAGCTCGACCGGGGTGAACCGGCCGAAAATGGAGACGGAAATCTTGAGTTTGCCGCGCGTGGGATCGATCTCGTCGATGCGGCCGTTGAGGTTCATGAAGGGACCGTCGTTGATCTTGACCTCCTCGCCGACCTCGTACTGCACCTTCGGCACCTCCTTGCCGGTGGCGGCCTCGATGCGGGTTTTGATCTCATCGATCTCGGCCTGGCGCAGCGCCGCAGGATGGTCGCCGCCCACGAAGCCGATCACGCCCGCGGCCTCCTTCACAAAGTACCACGGCTTGTTCATCATGTGGCCGTTCTCGTCGTAAAGGCGCATTTGAACGAACACATAGCCGGGGTAGAGCTTCCGCACCTTGCTGGATTTCTTGCCGCCCTTGACCTCGGAGACCGTTTCAGTGGGCAGCAAGACCTCGAGGATATAGTCGTCAAGTTCCTCCGCGGCTTTGAACTTCTCAATGTAGGCCTTCACCTTCGGTTCCTGGCCCGAAAGCGTATGCAAGGCGAACCACTGGGCGCCGGGCGGCGCTGACGTCTGGGTGGACATGCGGTGGGGATTAGCCGGCCAGCTTCGTGAAGAGGTCAATGAACTGATAGAGGGAAAAGTCGGCGATGCTCGTGAACAGACCGAGCAGCAGGGACGCCACGATCACGACCACGGTCGAATCCCACAGTTCCTGGCGCGTGGGCCAGGAGGCCTTCTGCAGCTCGGCGTACATCTCGCCGACGAAGATGCGGGTGGAGCGGAACGGGTTTTTCATACAAGGCTTGGGTTGGCAGGGCAGAAGGGACTCGAACCCCTAACCGACGGTTTTGGAGACCGTTGCTCTACCAATTGAGCTACTGCCCTCCGTGGTGATGGTCTTTCTCTCTTAGACGACGCCTCCGGGGCCCCCGAAAAGAAGCCTCGGCGCACACCGTAAGGTGTTGGCAGGGGGTTATTCGAGGATCTCCGTAATACGGCCCGAGCCGATGGTGCGACCGCCTTCGCGGATCGCGAATTTCTGCGTCCTCTCCATGGCAATGGGGGCGATCAGCTCGATGGTGAGATTGATGTTATCACCCGGCATGATCATCTCCACGCCCTGCGGGAGTTGGACGACACCCGTGACGTCCGTGGTGCGGAAGTAAAATTGCGGGCGGTAGCCGTTGAAGAACGGTGTATGCCGGCCTCCCTCTTCCTTGCTGAGTACATAAACCTCGGCTTTGGCCTTCGTATGCGGGGTGATCGACTTCGGCGCGGCGATGACCTGGCCGCGCTCAATGCCATCCTTTTCGACGCCGCGCAGGAGCACGCCGACGTTGTCGCCCGCCTGTCCGCTGTCGAGCATCTTGCGAAACATCTCAACGCCGGTGATGACCGTCGTGGACGTGTCGCGCAGGCCGACGATCTCAACCGTATCGCCAACCTTGCACTGGCCGCGCTCGATACGCCCCGTGGCAACGGTGCCGCGCCCGGTGATCGAGAACACATCCTCGACGGACATGAGGAAAGGCTTGTCGATCTCGCGCACCGGCTGGGGAATTTCACTGTCGATCGCCTTCAGCAGCGCCTCGATGGCCGCAATCCCCTCGGGCTTGCCCTCGAGGGCGGCCGTGGCGGAACCGCGTATGATGACGGCCTTGTCGCCATCGAACTGATACTTGGTCATCAGTTCGCGAATTTCCATCTCGACGAGGTCGAGCAGATCCTTGTCCTCGAGCAGGTCGACCTTGTTGAGGAACACGACGAGCTTCGGCACGCCGACCTGACCCGCGAGCAGGATGTGCTCACGCGTCTGGGGCATCGGTCCATCGGCCGCGCTCACCACGAGGATGGCGCCGTCCATCTGAGCCGCGCCAGTAATCATGTTCTTCACGAAGTCGGCGTGTCCGGGGCAGTCGACGTGCGCATAATGGCGCTTCTCCGTCTCGTACTCCACGTGGGCTACCGCGATGGTGACAGTCTTGGTGGCATCGCGTACCGTGCCGCCTTTGGCGATGTCCGCATAGGATTTGACTTGGGCCAACCCTTTCTTCGCCTGGACGACTAGAATCGCGGCCGTCAACGTCGTTTTACCATGATCAATGTGGCCGATCGTGCCGACGTTCACGTGCGGCTTTGTGCGTTCGAATATTCCTTTAGCCATGTGAGAGAGACGTTTGGGTTAGAAGGTTGACCTCTGGTTAAGCGTGGAAGTAGCCGCCGATGTTGACCTGGAGCCCAGAACCGGATTTGAACCGGCGACCCCGTCCTTACCAAGGACGTGCTCTGCCAACTGAGCTATCTGGGCAGACCAAGCCTAGGCCAGAAAGGGAAGAAGGGTTGAACGTGAACAACGGGTTTTTCGCCGTCAACTGTAATCTTTGCAGTTTCTGAGGCTTGCCACAGAATTACAATCCTGAGCAGCGCAATGGTGTTGTACTTCAACTGCGCCAAAGCCCGGCCCAAAGAAAAGTCAACGGTTGAGAAAGTCCTCCATTATTCTGCAACCTTGGATTCCGGAAAACCCCGGTGAGATGAACGGTGTACACCCCCTCCATGCTGTAAAGCTAGGCCCCTATCGCTCAGATCATCTTCGGTTTGTACATTATGGGCTTAAGCGGATGCACGATTTCCACGCGTCGAGATTTTTTGCCGCCGAAGCACCTAATCGCTTGGCGGCGAGTTAATAGCGTGGCAGTGCCACCCATGTGTTACCTGACTTCTTCGACGAATCAGTCTTCCCTCAGCCGTCAATCAGGGCCCCACCACCACCCGATATATTCCCGGAGGCAGACGCTCCCCGAGACGCAGGGTGTTCGCCAGATAGTCGCGAAAAAACGCATCCACTTCCTCGATGCCGGAGCTGGCGGTATCCGCCGGCTGGCCCAGCAGGCCGGTAGTAGTCACAGTGACCAGAAACTCCGCCGGCTGCCAGTCCGGCCGGCCGGCCGGCAGCACAATATCCCCCTCCAGTTTGCGGGGAAATCCCGGCATCATTTCGCCGGTGCCTGCTTTCCGCACCTCCACCAGACCTTGCCGCGGAGTCAACAGGGGCAACGGCACATCCTCGCGGTCAAACCCCAGAAACGGATCATGCGAGGGTTCCTTGAGCAATTCCACCGGACTCGTCGGCGGGGATCGCTCGGGCCTCACGGGCAGGGCCAGCTCCGCTTCGTCATTAACGAGTTTTGGTGCAAACGTGCCGAACACCTGCCCGGGCTGGCGCTGCACCGTCGCAGGCAGGGGTCGCTGGTTGGTATTCCATTCGGTCGGCAGAAAGAGCGGGGTTGGATCGAAAATCGTGGCCTGCTCCCGCAACCGTCGGTCGCTCGTTCCTTCCTCGAGATGCGCGACGTTTACCCTGGGTGCGGCGGCCGGTCGTGTCGTGCTCTCGTTTTTGCCCAACGGTCGAAACAGCACGACCAACGCCCCCAAGGCAAAAACCATCGTCAGTCCCGCCACCCACCATCCGGCCCCGCGTCGCTTTGTTGGTATCGGCATGTCCGTCCACCTTCCGGGGCCTTAGTGTTCGCCCGGTCCGCTGCCGCGCACGGGCTCCATGGCCCATTGCACACCGGCGAAGCCGGCCTGCACCGCCATGTCGGCGATGACCCCCATGTCCTCCGAGGGAACGCGCCGGTCGGCTCGCACGAGCAGCACCAGGCCCTTCTCCTTGCGGGCTCGTTTCTGCAGCCAGCCACGCAGTTGCGTATAGTTGAACATGCCGTCCTCCACCAGCACCATGTCGGAGCGCGGCACGCTGATGACGACCGTCGCCGGCGCCGCGCCCTCGATCGCCCCCGGCATCTCGGACAGTTTGAAATTAATGCCGAGGCCCGGTGCGAGCACAAAACGTGAGCCAAACAGGAGGAAAAACACCACAATCAGCGCTCCGTTCACCAGAAACAACGCATCGTAATTCCGTGGCGGCGGTCGCAGCTTCGCCGCGAGATCCAGCGGATGAGTGATCATGGCCTGTCCTTTTGCCCGGCAACCGCGCCTCCCTCGCCGTTTTCCGGCAGGTTGTGATACTCGACCAGCAGATACTTCATGATCTCGTTGCCCGCCCATTCCACGTCGCGTACGATCGCCCGCACGCGTCCGCTTAGAAAATGATAGGCCAGATGCCCCGGGATGGCGACGACGAGACTGCCGGCGGTGCTGATGAGTGCCTGCCACATGCCGGTCGCCAGCGCGTTGGCCGTGGCATAGTTGCCCCCCTGCATGAAGGTGTGAAACGTCGTGATCATGCCAAGCAGCGTACCCAGCAGACCGACGAGGGGTGCCACTTGGGCGATGGCCGCAATCGAACCCAATCGCCGCTCCAACACGGGAATCTCGACCAGCGCCGCCTCTTGCACGGCCAGACGCATTTTCTGCTCGTCGTCGTCCGCATGCAGCAACGCCGACTTCACGACCGCCGCCACGGGGCCGGGCGTTTCCTCGCAGACTGTAAGCGCCTCCATGAGCCGGCGTTTGCCGAGAATGTTTTTGATCCCGCCTACGAAGGCGGTGGAACGAATCTGCCCCCGGTGCAGGTAGAGCAGCCGCTCGATGAAAATCAGCGTGCCGGCAACGCCCATCGCGAGCAGCACCCACATCATCGGCCCGCCCTCGGTAAATAGACTGAAATCCAGACCCGTCATGGTTATGTGTGACTATGCCTTGATCCTGCCCGGACCGTAAACGCCAAAGCGGTGCCGGCACGCCCGCGGCCCGCCTGTCCCTGCGCACACCCTCCCGTTGTTGCTGCCGGCCTTGGTCGTATTCATGGGCCTACTCCGTTTTCGTTTCGCCGCCGGTTCTCCCTGCTCCAAAACGCGCCAGTCGCTGCTGTGCCAGCGTCCCGCCGGGCAGCTTTTCCTGGAGCAACAGCTCATAGGCCCGGTGCGCCTGCTCAAGCTTGGCTTCCTTCTCGTAAAGATCTCCGAGTTCGAGCAGCACGCGCGACATCCAATATCGCCCCTTTGCGCCCAGCTCGGCCGCCTTGCCGGAGTCGAGGAGAAACGTGTTCACCGCCAGCCACCATGCCCGCTCGGCCTGGGCCGGGTTGCTGCGCCTGAGTTGAGCGTAGCCATGCTTGAAGCCCGCCTCCACCCGCAGATCCACGGGGGCCGTCGGCAGATCCTGCAACCGCTCGCAGATGGCCGCCGCGCTTTCCCAATGCGAGGGGTCGTTGGCCGCCTGCGCATAGTGGCAGTCGGCAAGGGCCAGCTGGGCCAGCAGGACGTCTGGCTGAATCTGCTCGGGATAATTATCCACGAGCAATTGGTACGCCTGCTGCGCGGCTCCGAATTTGTTCAGCTTGCGCAACAGATCGCCCTGCTTCAGTCGCGCATAGAAAACCAGATCACTCTTTGGATAGGTGGTGACGAGGCGCTCGATGAGCCGGTAGGCCTCCTCGTAATAATTGTCCTGGCCGCGCCGCTCGACGGTGAGGGCGGCTTCGTAGAGGGCAAATGGCGCATAGTTGCTGTCGGGGTTGCTGTCCGCGAGGCTGGTGAACAGGGTCTGCGCCGCGACAATCTCGTTGCGCGCCGAATGATAGTCCGCCTCCGCAATGTATGAATAGACCGCCGCATCAGTCTTCGGATAGTCGGCGCGCAGCTTTTTCAGCAACTCGAGGCCCTCCGGGGCCGCCGCCGGCCGGGTCTTGCTCGACGCCAGCAGCGCCTGCGCCTTCAACAGCACGCTGGTGCTCGCCACGTCCGTCTTGAGCATGGCCGGCAGCGTCGTGGAAGCCGGTGCCTCCAGGCGTGCCAGCAGCGCATCCGCGAGCCGGATCGCCTCCGCCGGCGAGTCGGACTCGAACGCCAGGCGCGCCTGCAGCCAAGCCATGCGCACCAGCAGGTCCGACGGCAGTGCCGCCGTGCCGGGTTCGTTGACCAGCCGCGCCACGCGTTTCAGCGCCTGTGCCGTCAGGCGCTCCGCCTGGAGCGCCCGCGCCAGATTCCACTCGGCCTGCCAGCGGCTCACCGCGTCGATGCCGGCGGTTCCCGCCGCCTCATCGAGCAGCGTCTGCGCGGCGTCGAGCCGTCCGGCGTTGATTTCCGCGAGCACGCGCTGAAATAGCAGCACGCCCGGTGCGACGGCTGCCGGCGGCTCGCGCTGGGCCGAGCCATAGGCGTCGGCGGCATTTTTGTAGTCCCCGGCGCGAAAATAGGCGTCGGCCACGAGCACGCCCAGCTGCGCCCGGGCGTCGCCTGCCGGCAGCTCGGCCCGCAGCTGCGCCGCGTAGTCGGCCGCCGTGCGATAGCGCCGCAGCTCCCACGCCACCCCGGTCAGCACGCCCAGTGCCTGCGACTTGAGCTGCGAGCCGGGGAAGCGCTCCAGCAGCGTCTTCGCATCCTCCTCGGCGCGTCCGTAGTTTTTCTCGGCCAGGGCCACCTGGGCGCGGAAGGCCAGCAAATCCTCGAGGATCGGGTGCTGCATGGGTGCGATCAGCTGGTCGAGTTTGGCGCGAAACTCCGCGCGGGCTGCGCCGTTGCCGCTCGCGCGGGCGAGCAGTTGCAGCGCCATGCGCTGCGGCACACTGCTCACCGCTCCGTCGAGCAGGCCGAACAGCGCGTTGCGCCCCACGCCGTTCTGCGCGCCGGCAATGAGCCCCAGCAGCAGCCGCATGTCGTCAAGCTCCTGCCGCTCCTCCCTGGGCAGGAGCTGCAACTGCCGCTGCAACAGGGTCACCGCTTCGGACTTGCGCCCCAAAACGTCGAGGGCCACGGCATAATATCTGGCGTAGGTGTAGCCGGTCTTCTGGCCCTGGAGCCGCTCCATGTTCTGCTTCAGATTGGCGGCTTCCTGCTCGGTGGCCGGGCTCGACAGCAGCCGCACCCGCAGCTGCTCCAGCTGAAAGCGCGCGCGCTGGAGTTCGGAGACAGCGCTTTTCACCGCTTCCTCATAGGCCGCACCGCTGCGCTTCAGATCACCGGTCAGCTCGGCGATCATCCCTTGGAGGAAATAAGCCCAGCCGCGCTCCGCTGGCGCCAAATCCTCGGCGCGCACCTGCGCCGCCTCTGCGCGCGCCGCGTCGAGCTGGCGCCGGTGGGCTGCGATCAACCCCGCGCGGAGGTGATAAGCCGGTGTCCGCGTCCCTGAAAAACGACTCAGCGCCTGCTCGGCGTCTCCCAGCCGCCCCTGATCAAGCAACGCCGCCGTCAACTCCAGCACGAGATGGTTCTTCTCCGCGCCGGGTGTTTCAGGTGACTGCAGCAATTCCTGCAGCAGTGCCTCCGCCGCGGGCGAAAAGCCGAGCTGCAGCGCGCGCATGGCCGCATGTTCGCGCATGATCCAGCCGCCTGGCGCGGCCTTGGTTTCACCCGCCTGCACCAGCGGCGCCACCGGTGCCTGGTCCGTCGGGGCCGCCATGTTCGGCGGTGTCACGCTCTGGCCGCGCCCCACGCCCGCGCTCAAAGTACATCCGGCCAGCGCGGCGGATAGCAAATTCGACATCAGGCGATGCATGCGTTGCGGAGAGGTTGCGATGCGCGGCGCGGTGTGGCAAGCCCGCCCGAGCCTATAAATAAGGTGTCGTGCTGTAACGGGTTAAGGCTCGCGTCAGCCGCCGCCTTTGACCTTAATCGCCGGCGAAAGTTCACCTCTTCTAATCTCCGCCACCATGAGCATCGTCCTCATCGTTCTCCTTCTCTTCCTCGCCGCCATCGTGGTGCTGGCCCTGTTCGTGGTCGGCATCTACAACCGGCTTGTCGCCCTCCGCAACCGCTTCAAGAACGCCTTCGCGCAGATCGACGTCCAGCTCAAGCGCCGCTACGACCTGATCCCGAACCTGGTCGAGGTCGCCAAGGGCTACCTCAAGCACGAGCACAGTACGCTCGAAGACGTCATCAAGGCCCGCAACATCGCCCTGGCCGCCTCGCAGACCGCCGCCGCCAATCCCGCCGATGCCGCCGCCATCAAGAGCCTCGGTACCGCCGAGACCGGACTGGCGGGCGCGCTCAGCCGCCTGATGGTCGTCGCCGAGCAATATCCCGACCTCAAGGCCAACCAGAACATGATGCAGCTCACCGAGGAGATCACCTCGACGGAGAACAAGGTTTCCTTCGCCCGCCAGGCCTACAACGACTCCGTCATGACCTACAACACCACCCGCGAGACCTTTCCCAACGTGATCTTCGCCGGCATGTTCGGTTTCCTGGTAGCGCAGCTCTTCCAGATCGAAAGCCCCGCCGAACGCGAGGCACCGAAGGTCAGCTTCAGTTGAGTCGAAGGTCGAATGACGAGGGTCGAAGGCAACCAGCCTTCGGCTTTCGACCCTCGACTCTCGACTTCCCGTCATGGACTTCTTCGAGGCCCAGGAACACGCCCGCAAGCGCACCACGCGGCTCGTCGTGCTGTTCGGCCTCGCCGTGCTCGGCACCATCGCGCTCACCTACCTCGCGGTGATGCTCATCCTGAATTGGGCTCACGCGGGACGACCCTACGCTGAGCCGGAAATCCAGTGGTTCGATCCGCAGGCCCTCGCGGCGGTCGCCGCGGCTACGCTGGTCATCATCGGCTTCGCCTCGCTCTACAAATGGTCCCAGTTTCGCGCCGGCGGCTCCGCCGTGGCGGAGGGCGTCGGCGCCCGGCGGGTGGATTCGCATTCGACCGATCTGAACGAGCGCCGCCTGCTCGACGTCGTCGAAGAAATGGCCATCGCCTCGGGAGAGCCGATCCCGGCCGTCTATGTGCTCGACGACGAACCCAGCCTCAACGCCTTTGCCGCCGGCCTCACCACCAGCGACGCCGTGGTGACCGTCACCCGTGGTACGCTCGAGAAGCTCAACCGCGATGAACTCCAGGGCGTGGTCGCGCACGAGTTCAGCCACATCCTCAACGGCGACATGCGGCTGAACGTGAAGGTCGCCGCCATCATCTTTGGCATTCTGGTCATCGGTCTGATCGGCCGGGGCATCCTGTGGGGCATGGGCCGCGGACGGGTGAGCAGCCGCGGCCGCGGCGGCGGGAGCGGCCTGCTCGTCATTCTCGCCATCGGGCTGGCCCTCATGATCATCGGCTACATCGGCTATTTCTTCGGTCGGTTGATCCAGGCCGCCGTGTCGCGCCAGCGCGAATTCCTCGCCGACGCCTCGGCCGTGCAGTTCACGCGCAATCCCGGCGGCATCGCGGGCGCCCTGCGCAAGATCGGCGGCTACGCCCTCGGCTCCACCCTCGCCACCCACAAGGCCGCCGAGATCGGCCATTTCTTTTTCGCCGAGGGTGCCGCCTCGGCGCTGTTCGGCGGCCTGTGGGCCACGCATCCGCCGCTCGACGCGCGAATCCGCGCCATCGATCCGCAATGGGATGGCAAGTTCTACCAGCCGCCGGAGCTGGTGGATGTGGAACACGAATCGTTTGTGCAGGCCGGTCTCGCCCGACCGAAGCCAGACACCGCCGCCAGGCTGGTCACCTTCTCGCCTGTGGCCGCGGTGGCCGCCATCGGCACGGTCACCCCGCAGCACGTCGAGCACGCCCGGAATGTGCTCGAGGCCATCCCCGGGCGGCTGCGCGCCGCCGCCCGGGTCACCCGCGAGGCCCCCGCGGTCGTTTACGGATTGCTGATCGAGCAGCACGGTGAAGTGGGTGAGAAGCAGGCCGCGCTCCTCGCCTCGCACGCCGGTGAGGAGACGGTCCGCCTGGTGCGCGCGTTGCTGCCGCACTTCGCCCGGCTCGCCGGCGACGCCCGGCTCGCGCTCGCACAGCTCGCCCTGCCCGCCCTGCGCCAGCTGCCCCCCGCCGGGCTTTCCGCCTTTGCCGCCACCTGTCAGGCGCTCATCGAAGCCGACCAGCAGCTTTCCTATCTCGAGTTTGCGCTGCAGCGGGTGCTGCTCCGCCATCTCACCGTCGCCGGCGAGCCGTCCGCGGCGGTGACACAAATTTACTCGTTCAACGCCGTGGTGGACGAGATCGCCGTGCTCCTCTCCGCCCTGGCCTGGGTCGGGGCGATGCAGGGCCCCGAACAGGCCGACGGCTCCGTCGAGGCCGACCCGCAGGCCGCCGAGGCGGCCTTCCGGGACGGCGCCGGCCAGCTCATGCTCATTGCGGCGACGCTCTCGCTGCTCAAACCCGGCGCGTGCGAATTCGCGCAGGTCGACGCTGCACTCGACAAACTCGCCGGCGCCTCCTTCCCCATCAAGCAGCGTCTGCTCCTCGCCTGCGCCCACACGGTGAGTCACGATAACCAGATCCGCGCTGAGGAGGGCGAGTTGCTCCGGGCCTTCGCCGACTCGCTTGGCTGCCCGATGCCGCCACTGTTGGGCGAACTCTGAGCTGCTTGCTCGGCCGCACTCGCGCTCACCACCCCACCCGATTATCGGATCACCGCGCCGCAGCTCCTGCGCGGAGCGAAGGCGGGTGCCGCCATTGCTGAACGAGCTGTAACTTCCTCTCAGCGTCCGCAGCACCACCTGATCGTGGCATGATTCCGCACGTCAAGCCGGCGCAGAAATTGTCGCCTTTCGCGTCATAATCCTGTCCCCGGCGGCGCGACTTTCCCGCGGGCCGGCGCGATCGGGCCGGGATTCTGGAAAACCTCAGTCTACCTTGCGGTATTTCTCCGGCGGAATTTTGAAGCGGTGGCCGGAGTCGAGGTCGGTGAAGATATGCCAGTGCCGGTCGTCCGTCTTGTGCACGGCGACTTCCAGCAGCTGACCCCGATCGTAGTGGTATTCCTCCGACTCGAACAGGTGATCCGCGTGGGGCACGGCTTCACCAATTTCCCCGCTGTGGTTCTCCAGAATCTCGATTTTCCAATGCATGGGAGTTAAGGGGTTCAAGCAACGCTGCGGCTTACGCCGCAAACGCGCCGCCCATGCTGCGACCGTCGTGCCGCGGGTCAAGTCTGCCGCGCCCCGGATCGGAGCGCAGCGCGCACATAACAGTTTGGACAGGGGGCATCAGTAGGATTATCGCTAATGGTAAAACCCGCTTACCCCATGCTCGTCGTTCATGTCCACGTCCACGTCAGACCCGGATGCGTCGAGGCCTTCACCGCCGCGAGTCTCGCGAACGCCCGCCACAGTGTGCGCGAATCCGGCGTCGCCCGTTTTGACATCATCCAGCAAGCCGACGATCCCACGCGTTTCGTCCTCGTCGAGGTCTACCGCACGGCCGACGCCCCCGCCGCGCACAAGGAGACCCCGCATTATCAGGTCTGGCGCGACACCGTCGCGCCGATGATGGCCGAAGCGCGCACCAGTGTGAAATTCGCCAACGTATTTCCCGAGGACGCGGACTGGTGAGCGGCATCATGCGCTTCGAATTCGCCACCGCCACCCGCATCATCTTTGGTCCCGGCGCGCTGCGCGAAGCCGGCCACGCCGCCCGGCATCTCGGCCGCCATGCCCTCGTTGTGACGGGCCGTACGCCGCGCCGTGCGGAGAAGCTGCTCGATCTGCTGGCGGCCGAGGGCGTCGCCGCCACAATCTTTTCCCTCGCCGGCGAGCCGACCACCGGGGCCGTCATCGCCGCTGCCGCGCAGGCCCGCGCCGCCGGCTGCGATCTGGTCATCGGCTTTGGCGGTGGCAGCCCCCTCGATGCGGCCAAGGCCGTCTCCGCGCTGCTCACCAACCCCGGCGAGCTACCCGACTACCTCGAGGTCATCGGCCGGGCGCAGCCGCTGACGCAACCCGCCGCGCCGTGCCTCGCCATCCCCACGACCGCCGGCACCGGTGCCGAGGTCACGCGCAATGCGGTCCTCGCCTCCCCCGGGCACCGGATCAAGGTCAGCCTGCGCAGCCCGTTCTTGCTGCCACGGCTCGCCCTGGTTGATCCTGAACTGACCTATGACCTGCCGCCCGCGCTGACCGCGAGCACCGGCCTCGATGCGCTCACGCAGCTCATCGAGCCCTGGGTCTCATGCCGGGCCAACCCGCTCGCCGACGGGCTTTGCACCGAGGGCATCCGCCGCGCGGCGCGGGCATTGCGCCCGGCCTTCCACGACGGTGGCAACGCCGCCGCCCGCGAGGATATGGCGCTGGCCAGTCTTTTCGGCGGCCTCGCGCTCGCCAACGCCGGTCTGGGCGCGGTGCACGGCTTCGCCGCGCCTATCGGCGGCATGTTTCCCGCGCCGCACGGCGCCGTCTGCGCCGCGCTGCTGCCCCACGTCATGGAGACCAACCTGCAGGCAGCGCGGGCGCGACAACCCCACGGTGAGACGCTGCGGCGTTACGCCGAGGTGGCGCGTTGGCTCACCGGAGATGCCACCGCCACCGCCGAGGATGGCGTGCGCTGGGTGCGCGCGCTGGTCGCCGAACTGCAGATCCCCGGACTGCGTGCTTACGGCGTCACTTCCGACCATGTCTCCCTGCTTGTCGAGAAAGCCGCCCAGGCCAGCAGCATGCAGGCCAACCCGCTGCCGCTCACCCCGGGCGAACTCGCGGCCATCGTGCTGCGATCACTCTAGGTGGCGTGGGAAATTTTTACCTCGGCAAAGGCGGTCGCCGCCTACGCCCCGATGAGAAAATCGCGCCCTTCGACATAGCCGCGAAGGGTGAGTCGCTCGCGAATGAGTTCACGGGCGCCGCGTTTTGCCACATAGCCGAGGATAAAGATTTCGCCGGGGGGCGGAAGTTCGTCCGGCGCCATCACCCGCCGGCGCCCAAGGCTGCGACCGGTCTTCTTCGGATCGATGTCAATGTAGCCGGCGATGCGCAGGCCGTGCGCCTCGAGATATGCGGCGCGTTTGCGGGTGGGCCGGCCCGCCCCCCAGACTAAGAGCGGCCGCTCTCGGCGGTCCCGTGCCACCGCCTTGGCGAGATATTCCGCCTTCAGGCGGTAAAACGCTTCCGTGTCGTAGCGCGGATCGGTGCGCGAGAGCCGCCCCGGCGGATCGTGCCAGGTGAGCAGCGGTCGCGGTACCTTGGCCATGCGCACGCCGGCATCAAGCCACCGCAGCCATAGTTCGTAGTCCTCGGGAAAATCGCCGTCGTGATAGCCGCCATGACGTTCCACCAGTTCGCGCCGCAACATCACCGAGGGATGCGCGAAGGGCGACTCGACGAAACGGTTGAGCGCGATCTGCTCCGGTGTGACGAGCGCGTTGAGCCAGTCGACATGCAGCGCATAGCCCGCGTTGGCGGTGCGATCGCCGCCATACTCGACAAGACAGCCGGCAAGACCGATGTCCGGATTGGATTCCAAAAACCTGACCTGCTCGGCGAGCCGCTCCGGGTGCGACTCATCATCGGCATCCATGCGCGCGATGAGATCACCCCCTGCGGCCGCCAGTCCGGCGTTGAGCGCGGCAACGATGCCGCCATGCGGCTGCACGAATACGCGCACCCGCGGGTCGGCGCGGGCCAGATCTTCCAGCACCGCCCGGGAACCGTCCGTCGAACCGTCATCCACCGCCAGCAGCTCCCAATCGGAAAATGTCTGTCGCCGGATGCTGCCCACCGCGCGCGCCAGCGTCCCGGCGGCGTTGTGAACGGGCAGGAGAATCGAGACTGGCGGGGCGCAACCGTGGGAGCGTGGCGGCACGCGATTTACCTATCGCCTGCCCGCAGGCTCCTACAAGGTTACTTTCCGATCACACCCTCCTTCTGCAGCTTGGAGACCTTGGGCTTGATCACGAGCCGGCAGTAGCCCGCGGTGGGATTTTTCGCAAAATAATGCTGATGGTATTCCTCGGCTGGAAAGAACTCCTTCAACGGCACGATTTCGGTGACAATGCGATCTGAATACCTGGCTTGGGCAGCGGCCTTGGATTTCTCGGCCGCGGCCTTCTGCGCCTCGTCCGCGAAGAGGATGACCGAACGGTACTGCGTGCCTTGGTCGGCGCCCTGGCGGTCGGGCGTGGTCGGGTCGTGCGCGTTCCAGAACACGTCGAGCAGATGTCCGTAGCTGACCACCGCCGGATCGAACTCGATGCGCACCACCTCCGCGTGGCCGGTCGTGTCGGTGCAGACCTCCGGGTACGACGGATTCCTCGTGTGGCCGCCAGCGTAGCCGCTGACGACCGATCTCACTCCGGGCACGTGCTCATACACGGCTTCCATGCACCAGAAGCACCCGCCGCCGAGCACGGCGAATTCAGTTTTCGATTCCATGGGTTTCTTCTCCTCGGCCGCGACGACGGTCGCCCCGGCGAACGCCAGCGCGGCCAGCAGCAAGACAATGATTTTCATGGCACGTAAGAGACGGAAACCATGTTTGGCCTTCCCGCAAGGGGAACCCGTTCACGCCAACCCCGCCAGCCGGACCGCCCGTCTTCCTCATACGACCGGATGCAGGCGGGCGCCCCCGTTCACGATTTCTGCCAGCGCAAGTTTGTATTCGTCGAGGTCGTGGGCGGTGAAACAGACGAACGTGACGAGGACCGGCTGCGTGTGGTGCTCGAGAAAAGCCTTCGTGGCGCGCAACGCGATGCGGCACGCCAGCGCGATGGGATAGCCGTAGATGCCGGTGCTGATCGACGGGAACGCCACGGTCGCGAGGCCCTTGTCCGCCGCGAGCTGGAGGGAACTGCGATAGCATGAGGTCAGCAGATCAGTCTCGCCCGCCGCGCCGCCGCGCCAGACGGGACCGACCGTGTGAATGACGTACTTCGCCGGCAGCTTGTATCCTTGGGTGAGCTTCGCCTGGCCGGTGGGGCATCCGCCCAGCTTGCGACACTCGGCGAGGAGTCCGGGCCCCGCCGCCCGGTGGATGGCGCCGTCCACGCCGCCGCCGCCGAGCAGCGATTCATTGGCGGCGTTGACGATGGCATCAACGGCCAGCATGGTGATGTCGCCCTGGACCACGGCAATTTGATCGTGCATGGCCTGTCCCTAGGGCAACCCGCGGCGCGAGGCAACGGGGCGGGACGATTCTTACAAAAGTTTGAGAAACGCCGGCCCGTGCCGCGCGGCCACGGTTGGTTGCGTAAGCGGCCACGGGGGCGCGCTTCATACTCGACTCAACGGCGCGCCCGCACACAAGGTTTCCCCATTCCCTCCACCCCATGAAAAAATACCTCGTTGAATTCATCGGTACGTTCTTCCTCGTGGGCACGGTCGGCGCTGCCGTGCGTTCCGGCGCGCCACTCGGGCCGCTCGCCATCGGGTCGGCGCTGATGGTGATGGTTTACGCCGGTGGCCACATCTCCGGCGGACATTACAACCCTGCGGTTACGCTGGGCGTGTGGTTGCGCGGCAAGTGCGCGACTAACGATGTGATTCCGTACTGGATCGCGCAGCTGGCCGCCGGTGTGGTGGCGGCCTTCATCGTCACGTACGTCGCCGGCAGGCCGGCGGGAACTCCGCCGCTGCATGGCACGGTGCCTTCGCTCATCGTGGAGTTCCTGGTGACCTTCGCGCTTGTGTGGGTCGTGCTCAACGTGGCTACGGCAAAAGCCACGGCCGGCAATTCCTTCTACGGTCTCGCCATCGGTTTCACCGTATTCATGGGCGCGGTGGCCGTCGGGGGTGTCTCGGGTGGTGCGTTCAATCCGGCGGTCGGCCTCGGCGTGGTCATCATGGGCCTCGAGAAACTCCATCAGCTCGGCGTTTACCTCGTGGCCGATCTCCTCGGCGGGGCTGCGGCGGCGCTGGCTTTCAAGGCGACGCACGACGCCAGCGAATAAAGATCCTCGCATGGTGTCCGGCCGCAAACCCCGTATAGCCGTGTCCTGATTGGTGAAGTGACAGTGCCTCTATGGTTTCCACCGCGGTGCTCGAACTGCGTGTGCGCAACCACCCCGGCACCATGTCGCACATCACCGGGCTCTTCGCCCGCCGCGGCTTCAACCTTGAAGCCATCGTCTGCGTGCCCGTGGGCGACGGTGCCACCAGCAGCATGCTGCTGTTGGTGGCCGACGAGCCGCGCCTCGAACAGGTCGAGCGCCAGCTCGCGAAACTCTATGATGTCCTCTCCTTCCGCCACCGCTCCGATCTCACGCCGGAATTCTTCCATCGCCTGACCCAGATCACCGGGGGCGCGTCGCCAGTTCCAATCGCGTGAGGTGTGCGAGAGCTTCGGCCCGCGAGGTTCCGCACATTTGCTCGGTCGGACGCAGGCTCACGCACACGGCCGGCCGCTCGGGTGTGCCGAAGAGCGCGCAGCGATAATCGGGCAGGAGCTGCACGCAGGGGACGCCCGCCGGCTTGCCGTGCGGCATGCCGGGAATCGGCGAACTGATCGATGGCGCGATACAGCAGGCTCCACAGGCGGGTCGGCAGTCCATGAATTGAACACGTAATTGAACCATGGATTAACACGGATGGGCACCGATAGTTCAAAGCAATAGGTCATTCCCGACGGGGCAAGCGAAGCCCTCGCGCTGGCCACCGCGCTGCGGTCGATGGTTTACGGCGTGAACCCGCTCAATCCCCTGTCGCTCCTCGCGGGAGCGGCCGCGGTGGTCGTGGCGGCCATGCTCGCCTGCTGGCTGCCGGCGCGCCGCGCGGCCAAGGTCGATCCGATGGTCGCGCTGCGGGCGGAGTGAGCGGTATGCCGCAAGCTATAAGCTTTAAGCAATAAGCTGTAAGCCGTGAACCTCTCAAACCCCCTACTCCAAACCAGCCTAAAGCTTTCCGCTTATCGCTTACCGCTTAATGCCTACTGGCCTTCGACCACCGCGATCTCGAATGGACTCAGCGTTAGCGCCACTTCGCTCTCGTGCCGCGCCATGGGCCCGTGGCCTTCCTCGACGTCGCCGACGGTCAGGCTCGTGCCGTGCATCCGTTCCTTCCAGGCACGGGCTGGCGTTCCCGCCGCGAACCGCAGCGCGACCTTCGCGGGTCCGTCGTTCATGTTGTAGAGCACGTACTGCCGCTCGCCGAAGGGATAGAGCGCGACGCCACCCGGACCGACGAGACGCACGCCCAGCTCCTCGAAGAAGAGACGGCGGATGGAATTGAGCACGGCCTCCGGCAGCCGCAGCAGGTCGTAGCTGTTGTCGGGCAGGTTGAGGACATCCACCTGGCCTTCCACGTAGGGCGTGGTCAGGAGGACGCCGAAGTCCGCGTCCTCGCGCACGAGCGCCACCTCGCGCACGTACGGCCACGTCGAGAGCTGGATTTTCGGGAAGGTGAAGGGACGGGCCGCCTCGACAGGCTTGGAGTCCCAGAAGCCCTCGCGGACACGGAAGGTCGATGACGCCACGGTGCCGCCTTCGCTGATGACGTTGAATACCCGCCCCATTTCGCTGTCGCGGAGGTTCTGCAGGAGCGACCAGGTGAGGAAGACCTCCTTGCCCGCCCGGACTCGCGCCAGGAGTTCCGCCGCGAGTTGCGGGTCGCGCAGCGAGTGCTGCGTGAAGATGGCCGTCTTGGTGTCGGTGGGAAACGTCGTGCGCGGGGCCATCGGCAGCCCGATCATTCCGAGGTAGCCGAAGACGTTGTACTCGCCCACCGCGCCCAGCGGAAGGTGGATGGCAATGCCCCGCGCCGGGCCGCTGAGCATCCCGGCCAACCGGTCGAATTCCGGCATCAGCTCGACGAGATGCGGATAAACGTCGGAGGCCGGAATCGGGGGATGGAGCTGGCCGGCGCACCAGAAGATGATCTCCGGAGTCCGCGCCAGGACCGCCTGCCACACCTGGGCGACGTAGTCGTTGGCATCGCCCTGCATGCCGTAGTTGTCGAGCCAGGCGCTGCGCCACTTTGGTCCGGCGTCGCCGCCGATCCATTGCTGGAACACGTAGCCCGAGTAGATCGGGATGTGCTGGTCGTGGGTGGCCCGCTGCCGCGTCTCGATGCCGACGCTCACGCCGTCGAACTGCGGCGTCTGCCTGGCGACGTCGTAGCCGTACTGGCGGTGCCCTTCATACCAGTTGGGATACTTGATGATGACTTGGACCCCCGGGCGCACCTGTTTGGCGGCGTCGATGAGGTGCCGTTTCGACTGCTCGGCCACGAGCCGGCTGCGGTAGTCGGCCCAGGAATCGCTGCCGCGGCCCGCCAGGCATTTCGCACAGGTGCAGGTCGTGAAGAGCCAGTCATCCACGATGATTTCGTCGAACACCTGGGCCAGCACGCGCACGCGGCCCTCGAGGGTGGCCATGTCCTTCGGGTCGTTGTAGCAAAGCGGGCCGCGGTCGGCGGGGACGACGGCGCCGGAAACCTCGAGTCCCTCGGCTTTCAGGGCGGCGGCGATCTCGCGGAGGAACGCAACCGCGGCCGAATCCCCTCGCGCGTCCTCGAGGTAGATCTTCGACAGCCGCAGCGGCGCGAAGTAGGCGAGGGTCGCCCGGCGGTCCGCGGGCGTGGCCAGCAGCTTCTCCACGTCGTCGCTCGTGAAGAAGAGCGACGTCTTGATGTGCTGCCACCGCGCAACCGGATTCGCTGCGTCAGCGCGCAGCAACCCTGGCGCGAACGTCAGGGAACCGCAGAGGAAAACGAAGGCGAAGCGACGGTGCATCGCCAAAAGGAAACCGGATTGGGTCGCGGAGAAGGAGGGCATGGCCGGAAGGTGGAAAGGGGTTGATCCGAATGGGTTGTCGAGCGGCGAAGAAGCGGGGAATTCGGCGCCGCCTAGATGTGCTTCGAATCAGCCGTGTCCTTCTTCACGTAGCCGCTTGCCTGGCGCTGGTGGTTGACCAGATTTTTTTTGACGTAGGCTTGGTAGACATCGTCGGCGCTCATGCCGAGTGCCTGCGCGAGCGAGACGAGAAAGTGGAAGAGATCGACGACTTCGACCTTGGCGTTCTGTTCATCGAACTTCTGGTACTTCGCCCACCATTTCCACGGCACGGAGTCGATCAGTTCCGCCGTCTCCTGCTGCAAAGCGCGCGTGTAGTTGAGGACCCATTTGATTTTTTCCCCGTCGGTGGGCGGCGGGAGGTTCACGCCGATGCGGCGGTTGAGTTCGTTCTGCAGGCGGAAGATCTCTTCGAGCTTGTCCATGCGCCGTGTGCCTAGGCGGGTATGGCCCGGCTGGCAAGCCCGCCGAACGAGTCACACAAGTCGCTTTGAAATAAAAGCTTGGGATATCCGCGGGCGCCCGTTCTGGTGCGCTCGACGGTTTTGGAGTTGCTGGAGGTGGGCTTTTGGTCGATGGTGCGCCCTTTATGGCAGGCGTTGAGCGCGCGATGCGCGTTCCGCATGCCTCTCCATAAACCCACAGGCTGCTCCCGGCAACGGTGAGCGCCGTTTCAAAAACAAACACATAACATGTCAGATCCAGAACCGTCCGGCACCGCGACCCCGGCTGCCGAGACCGCGAGTGCACCAGGTACACCACCCAACCCAACCCCACCCCCCAGTACGTTCAGCAACAACCGCGGCTCCGGCCTGGCCCGCGGCAAACGTCCGGTCAGCTCAACAGCCCAGGCCGCCTCCGCCGCTCCCGCGGCCGACTACAAACCCACGGCGGTGTCGATCCTCACCGCCCCGACTGAATACAAGAACCCGTTCGCTCCGCCAGCACCGGCCGCCGCTCCCGCGGACGCCGCCCCGGTCGAAGCGAACACTCCGACACCATCACCAATCCCGACTCCGGCCGCCCCGCCCGCCGAAGCCCCCGCCGCCTCCGTGACTCCAGCCGCCGAGGCCCCTCCGGGCAGCCATGAGCCCGGTCCGACAGCACCCGCCGAAGCGGAACCGAAAGCGGAGCTGAAAATCCTCCCGCCCGAAGCGACCAAGCGTGTCGAGCACAGCTGGGAGAGCGATTCCTTCCGCAGCGTGGCCAGCCACCCCGGCGGTGAGCAGAGTCACACCGCCGACGTCCCGCCCGCTGGTCAGCGTCCGCGTCGCGAAGACCGCCGCGGCGAACGACCCACCTTCCGCCCGGAGCGTGAACGCCGGGATGACCGTCCCGCCGAGCCCCGCCCGGCGTGGAATGAGCCGGGTCGCGCCCCCGGCAGTGAGCCTGGCCGGACCGAATTTCCCTCTGCGCCCAAGGCCGAGACGCCAAAAAAAACCGGCGGTTTGTTCGGCTGGGTGAAGAAGCTCTTCGGCGGTTCGTCCGCCGAAGCGCCAAAGCCCGAGGCCGACACCCGCGGCGAAAGGGAATTCGGCCGCGAGGGCCAGTATCACCGCCGCCGCCGCCGCGGCGGACGCGGCCGTCATTTCCACAGCGACCAGCGCGGCCCGCGTGACGGACCGCCCGGCGGTCAGTCTTCGGGCGAATCGCGCGGTTACGGTGGCGAACACCGCAACCATGGCGGCCGCCGCCGTCGCCGCCACCCTGGTGGCGGTGATTACCGGGGCGGCGGACGTCCCGAGGGCGGTCCCCCGCAAGGCAGTTAAGCCTTGCCAACCGCTACGCTTCGAATCGCATTGAAAGGCGTCCATCCTCCGATGGGCGCCTTTTTTTCTTCCAGACCCTGCAGCCTCTCGTCTCCCGCCTCCTTATGGCCGATCTCATCGTCAACGGCGGCAAACCGCTCTCCGGCACGATCATCCCGTCCGGCAACAAAAACTCCGCGCTACCCGTCCTGTGCGCCACCCTGCTGGCCAGCGAGCCGATGCGCCTGCTGAACGTGCCGACGATCACCGACCTCGAGAAGCTAGTGGAATTCTTCATCGTTCAAGGCTCGCGCATCACCTGGGACAAGGCGAAGGGCGAGATGCGCGTGGACCACTCGACCTTCGATGCCGCCCGCCTCAGGGGCGAAATGCCCGCCGGCATGCGCTCGACGGTCCTGCTGTTCGCACCGCTGCTGGGACGCATGAAGAAGATCATCGTGCCCACCGGAGCCAAGGGCTGCTCGCTCGGCATCCGCGAACTCGACCCGCATTTTGAAATCCTCCAGGCCCTTGGCGCTGTCATCACCCATGACGAGGCGCTCACGCTCACGCTGGATGGTCGCTACCGCGGCACCCGCCACTGGCAGGATTACATGTCGGTGACGGCCACGGAAAACTTCGTGATGGCCGCGGTGCTCGCCGAGGGGGTGTCGACCCTCATCAACGCGGCGAGCGAACCGCACGTCCAGGATCTCTGTACGATCCTCAACGCCATGGGCGCGAAGATCGAGGGCGTGGGCACCAGCCTGCTGCGCATCCAGGGGGTGCCGCAGCTGCGCGGCGGCACGTTCACCATCAACAGCGACTACCACGAGATTGTCACCTTCCTCGCGCTGGGGGCGATCACCGGCGGCGAGGTGCGCGTCGAAAAATCGCTGCCGCAGCATTTTGATTTGATCACGCGTTCGTTCAGCAAACTGGGCGTTGCCATCGAACATGAGGGCACGACCGCCGTGGTGCGCCGCAGCCAGCGGCTCGTGATCGAACCCACCTACACGCCCAACCTCCTGCCCAAGATCGAGGCCGCGCCCTGGCCGTATTTCCCGGTCGACCTGCTGCCGTGCATGATCGCGCTCTCCGTCCGCGCGCAGGGCGAGATTCATTTCTGGAACAAGGTCTACGAGGGCGGCTTCACCTGGCTGCCGGAACTCGCGAAGTTCGGCGCGCACGTCGTCGTGTGCGACCCGCACCGCGTGATCGTCTTCGGCGACAAACCGCTGCGGCCCGCCGTGGTGGAGGCGCCCTACATCATCCGCGCCGCCGTGGCGCTCTACATGGTGGCCGCCAGCATTCCCGGCCGCTCCGTCGTGCGCAACGCCGGCATCATCCAGCGCGCCCATCCCCGCTTCGTGGAAAACCTCCGCGCCCTCGGCGCCGGAGTGGAATGGCAGTGAAGTTTGATGGCGGAATGCGGATTCCGGATTGAACGCGAGCGCGACCGACTCACCTCAACCCCTGCCTTTGTGGCCGAACCCAAAACGCAAAACCCCAAACCCAAAACGGCGGGACATCGCCCCGCCGCCGGCGTGGATTTCCTGCGTTCCACCCTCACCGCGCCGCTGACGGCCGCCGAGGTGGCGCTGCGGCCGCTGGCGTTCGACGATTTTGCCGGCCAGCCCAAGACCGTCGAACGCCTCAAGGTCATGGTGGGTGCGGCTCGACGCCGCGGCGAGGCGCTCAACCACATTCTGTTCAGCGGTCCGCCCGGCCTCGGCAAGACCACCCTCGCCTTCATCCTCGGCGCGGAAATGGGCCGCAACGTGCGCGTCACCTCCGGCCCGGTGATCGAGAAGGCGGGCGACCTCGCCGGCCTGCTGACCAACCTCGAGGAGGGTGACCTCCTGTTCATCGACGAGATCCACCGCATTCCAAAAACCGTCGAGGAATACCTCTACGCGGCGATGGAGGACTACCGGCTCGACATCATGATCGACCAGGGGCCCAACGCGCGGAGCGTGCGCCTGAGCCTGCCGAAGTTCACGCTGGTCGGCGCCACCACGCGCGCCGGCCTGCTCACCGCGCCGCTGCGCTCGCGCTTCACGCTGCAGACGCGCCTCGACTACTACGACGCCCTCACGCTCCTGGGTATCGTCCGGCGCTCGTGCCGGCTGCTGAAGGTGGAGATCGACGACGACGGCGCCCGCGAAATCGCCGCCCGCGCCCGCGGCACCCCGCGCATCGCCAACAACCTCATCTATTTCATCCGCGACTACGCGCAGGAAAAGGCGTCGGGCCGGATCACGAAGCCCGTCGCCGCCGCTGCGCTCGAGCTGCTCGAGATCGACGTGCGCGGCCTCGACGAAATGGACAAGCGCATCCTGCGCGTGATGGCCGAGCACTACGGCGGCGGTCCTGTCGGCATGAACACCATCGCCGTGGCCGTGGGCGAGGAGGCCGACACGCTCGAGGAGGTGCACGAACCGTTCCTGATCATGGAAGGCTACCTCCAGCGCACGCCCCAGGGCCGCATGCTCACACCGAAAGGCTACCAGGCCGTCGGCTTCAAGCCCGCCGGCGGCGAGCAGGGCACGCTGCTGTAGGAGCGTGCCCCACCCGCCGCCATGCGCGGTTTTGGATGCGCGCGTAGAGCTTTTCATCAAGGCCGGGGACCAGCTCGTTGAGTAACGTCATCGCCGCCCCGATGATCTTTCCACTGAGGTCCTCGTGAATCATCTGCGTTCATCCGCGTCATCCGCGGAAATTAAAGTTCAGCACACGAGCTGGCTGAAATCCATGAAGTCCGCGGTGAAGCCGCCCGGCACGCCCTTGCAGATGACGCTGACGGCGTCGTGCGAATGCAGCGACTCCAGATGCGCGCAGGCGACCTGGAAATCCCGGATGCGCGCGTCCCCATGCAGCTCGTGGTAAAGCAGCCGCGCGGCGTCCTCGACGAACTTGATGTAGGCGCCGTTCAGCTCGGCGAAGGCCTGTTCGTCCTCGCGTCGCACCATCACCTGCGTCTCGGTCTTGAGCGCGCGGAGGCAGTGCGCGTGCAGGTCCTCGAGGGCGAGATGCCGGCCGGCGGCGATTTCGACGCTGACGCGCGCCTTGCTGCGCTGGGAATGCGGGATCGAGTAAACCCCGCGCCGGTCCTGCGCATGCTCCGCCAGCTCCGCCGAACACGGGCAGGCCGAGGAGTAGACAAAATCAAAATGGAGGAAGCGCCGGTAGCGTCCCGCGTGGGTCAGCACGCCCTCGAACGCGACCTGGTAATACTGCCAGCCCTCGAGTCCGCTGCGCAGGCTGCGCTGCCGGAGCGGATAGGAAAACCCGACCTTCAGCCGCGCGTCCTTGCTTTTGATGCGGCGCAGGTAGGCCTTCAGGATCCGGCCCATCCATTCGAGCGTGAAGACTCCGTGCTTGTGATCGTAGAACGAGCGCACGATGCGGCTCATGTTGATGCCCTTGAGTTCAGCCTCGAGCGACACGGTGCCGGTCACCTTCGCCTCCAGCGTGAGCACGTCGCCGCGCTTCGTGCGCACTTTGATCGGCAGCCGGAAGTTCGCGACCCCCACGTGCTGGATGGGGACCTTCGCGCCCTGGATGGCGTCGACGGCATGCATCATGTCGGGCAGTTCCGCGCGGTAAGCGGGCGTGACCTTGAACCGCCGGTCGTAGCCGCGCGCGATCCGGGGTGCGGTTTTGTCGCCGGCGCGGTGGAGGTACAACTTCGGTTGGATCTTCATGCTGGTTTTCGGTCGGTGATCACGCGGCGGGAAACATAAGCCCAATCGCGAGTGTCTGCAAACACCCCGGCCGTGGCGGGATCTGCCGAAGGGGAGCCGGAGTTAGTAGCCAGAAAACGGCGCCGGTCAACCGCCGACCATGCGGGGTCCGCCACCTCGGGAGGATTTTCCGCCTGCTTTCGGATTGTCTCCCCCCTGCGCCGGCGTTGTTCTGGGCCAGAACGTGCCGCCGGCCACGGCGGCCGCGCCGGTCGAACTCCGCTCCCATGAAAGTCCGCAAAGCCCTCGTCACCGCCGCCAATCCCCGCCAGCGTTCGCTGCCGCTCCAGATGCTCATCGACCCGCAGGGCGAGTCGAAGTCCGCCCTGCAGATCATCCTCGAGGAGGCCGCCGGCGCCGGCGTGGAAGACTTCTGCGTGATCGTGTGCCCCGGCGATGAAACCGCCTATGCCGGCGCCTGCGGCATCCTGCGCGATCGGGTGCGTTTCATCGCCCAGCGCGACCCGCGCGGCTACGGGCATGCCGTGCTGTGCGGCCGCGAATTCATCGGCGGCGAACCTTTCCTGCACCTCGTCGGCGACCACTTGCACGTGGCGCACGGGACGACAAGCTGCGCCCGGCAGCTCATCGACGTGGCCGCGGCCGAGGACGCCCCCGTCTCCGCCGTGCAGCCGACGCACGAACGCCTGCTCACCGCCTACGGCACCGTGGGCGGCCGGCTCGTGGGCGGCGGCCGGCCGCTTTACCAGATCGAGACCGTGTTCGAAAAACCCACGCCCACCGTCGCCGAGCAGCTGCTGCTGGTGCCGGGATTGCGCGCGGGTTTCTACCTGTGCTTCTTTGGCATGCACGTGCTGCCCGCCGAGGTCTTCGATCTGCTGGAGGAGCAGCGCGCCGCCGCCCCCGGGCAGCCGCTGGGCCTCTCCCCCGCCCTCCACGCCCTCGCGGCGCGGCGCCGCTACCTTGCTTTCAGCATCGCCGGCCGGCGCTACGACATCGGCGCACCCTACGGCCTGCTGTTCGCGCAGCTGGCGCTCACCCTCACCGGTCGCGATCGCGATCATATGCTTACGCAGCTGGTCGAACTTCTCGCCACCCGCCCGGGCTGAGCCATGAGCGTGCGCGTCACCGACATCATCGAGGCGGCGGCACCGGCGGTGCGCGACCTCGCCATTGAACGCTGGTGCGCGGCCCGGCCGGCGGCCGAATTGCTGGCCGCTTGCGCCGAACTGGAGGCCTATCGCCGCCGGGAGACCAACCTCTACAAGCGCGTCCGCGCGCTGTTCTTCCTGGCCGCGATCCACCGCTATCACCTGCCGGCGCGGCCCGAGTTCCTGCGCACGGGCCGCGTGCCCTACGACGGCTTCAGCCGCATGCTCGAGCGGCGTTTCGAGGAGGCCATCAGCGGATTTCTGCGCGCGCAGACCGCGCAAGGCGCGAACGAAACCCTGTCCAGCGCGCTGGCCGCGGCCTACCATGCCCTGGGTTTCCAAACGCTCGCCGACCAGGTGCGCCACACCGTGCGCTCCACGCGCGGCAACGCCTGGATCTTCCGCCTCGGTCATCCGCTCGACCAGCCGCTGCGCGTGCGGCCCGAATTGCTGCGGAACGGCGGCGACGCCCCGCAGCCCATCCTGCGCGAGCGCACCCCGGTGCGCATGGACCTCACCCACTGCGGCTGGAGCGATATTTTCTTCCTCGGCATGGACTTCCCCGAAGGCGCGCGGGTGCTCAATGTCTCCATCGACCTCGGCATGCACGGCCGCGATCCCGAGCCGCGCCCGCCGGTCGAGGCATACTTCCGGGTCATCGACGAGCCCGTCATCCGCCTCGCCAGCGTGGACCTCGAGGCCACGGCCGAGGTACGCGAACTCGACGAGGTGTTCGATTTCGGCCGCGACTATCTCGGTCTGCTGAAGGCGGCCATCATCGCCGCCGGCCTCGTGCCGCCGGGCATCGAGCGCTCGGGGGCGAGGCTCGCCGAGCTGCTGGGTGTCATTTTCGGGCCGGGCCGCGGCTTCGAGCTCGTCAGCAACGTCAACCGCATTCCCAAGGGCTCGCGGCTGGCCGTCTCCACCACCCTGCTTGGCGCGCTCATCGGCGCGTGCATGCGCGCCACCGGGCAGATCCGGTCGCTCGACGGGCCGATGGCGGAGGCCGAGCGCCGCATGGTCGCGGCGCGCGCCATCCTTGGCGAATGGCTGGGCGGCTCCGGCGGCGGCTGGCAGGATTCGGGCGGTCTCTGGCCCGGCATCAAGCTCATTGAAGGCGTGGCCGCGCAGCCGGGTGACGTCGAGCACGGCCTCAGCCGCGGCTGTCTGCTGCCCCGCCACACGTTGCTCGGCCTTGATCGCGTGCCGGCCGCGGCGCGCGCGCGGCTGCAGGAGTCGCTCGTGCTGGTGCACGGCGGCATGGCGCAGAATGTCGGCCCCATTCTCGAAATGGTGACGGAGAAATACCTCCTGCGCGGCGAGGCCGAGTGGACCGCGCGGCGCCGGGCCGTGGCCACGCTCGACGAGATTCTCGCCCAGCTCGCCGCCGGCGAAGTGCGCGCGCTCGGCCGCTCCCTCACCGCCAACTTTTTCGGGCCGCTGCAGACCATCATCCCATGGGTCAACAACCTCTACACCGGGCGCCTGATCGAGCGCACGCGCGCGGCGTTCGGCGGCGATTTCTGGGGTTTCTGGATGCTGGGCGGCATGTCGGGCGGCGGCATGGGCTTCATCTTCGCCCCGGCGCGCCGGCGCGAGGGGCAGGCCCGGCTGCAGGAAATCATGCTGGCGGCCAAGCGCGAACTGGAGGCGGCGCTGCCCTTCGCGATGGACCCGGTGGTGTACGATTTCGCGATCAACGAGCACGGCTCCGTCGCCGCGCTGCTCACGGGCGCGGAGGCGCTGCTGCCCGCCGGCTACTACCAGCTGACCGTGCCGCGCTGCCTGCGGCAGGAGGCGCGCCTCCTCACGCCGCGGGAGCGCGCGGACCTGCAGCAGTTCATCCAGGCGGTGCGCAGCCAGCCGGAGTTCGCCGCGGTGATGCCGTCGCTGCTCGACCGGATGCTGCCCTCGGCTCTGCTGGACAGCCGAGCGGCGCCGGAGGCCCGCCGGCTCGACGAGCTGCTGGCCGAGAACGGCTTCGACCGCGCGCAGCACGAGCAGATCCGCGCCGACCTGCGCAGCGGACGCATCGGCCTCGCCATGAACCGCCTGCCGCCCAGCACCCGGATCGAGGACGTGCCCGCCGGCGCGTTGTTCGACGCCACGTCGGCAACGCAGGAATTCCGCCGGCAGGGCGAAGCCGCGTTGCGCGCCGGCGAAGTGGCGGTGGTGACCTACGCGGCGGGGGTGGGCAGCCGCTGGACCCAGGGCGCCGGCGTGGTGAAGGGGCTGCATCCGTTCGCCACGTTCGGCGGCAGTCACCGCAACTTCATCGAGGTGCATCTCGCCAAGACGCGGCGCACGGCGCGCATCTTCGGCGGCGAGATTCCGCACGTGTTCACCACCAGTTACCTCACGCACATTCCCATCGAGCGTTTCCTGCGCGAGACCGCCGGCGCCGCGCTCGACCGCACGGTGTGGCTTTCGCCCGGCCGCTCCATCGGCCTGCGGCTCGTGCCGGCCGTGCGCGACCTGCATTTCGCGTGGGAGGAGACGGCGCAGCAAAAGCTCGACGAACAGCAGGAGAAGATGCGCGAGAGTGTGCGCGCCGCCCTGACCGCGTGGGCCCGGCAGGCCGGCGAAGGCAGCGACTACACCGACAACCTGCCCGGCCAGTGCCTGCATCCCGTCGGCCACTGGTTCGAGATTCCCAATCTGCTCAAAAACGGCGTGCTGGCGCGCCTGCTCGCCGCGCGGCCCGCCCTGCGCACGCTGCTCGTGCACAACATCGACACGCTCGGCGCCACCGCCGATCCCGCCCTCCTCGGCTGGTTCCGCACCACCGGCGCCACGCTCGGCTGGGAGGTCATGGCCAAGCGCGTCGAGGACCACGGCGGCGGCCTGGCGCGCATCGAGGGCCGGGTGCGGCTCGTCGAGGGACTCGCCCTGCCGCGCGAGGAGGACGAATTCACGCTCACCTGGTACAGCACGAACACCTGCTGGATCGACATCGACCGCCTGCTGGCGCTCTTCGGACTCGACCGCGGCGATCTGGCCAACCCGGAAAAGACCGCGACGGCTGTGCGCACCCTCGCGGCGCGCATGCCGACCTACGTGACGCTCAAGGACGTCAAGAAGCGCTGGGGCCACGGCCAGGAGGACGTGTACCCCGTGGCGCAGTTCGAAAAACTCTGGGGCGACATGTCCGCGCTGGCCGAATGCGCCAATGTCTTCACCGCCGTGCCACGCGCCCGTGGCCAGCAGCTCAAGGACCCGGCGTTGCTGGACGTCTGGCAGCGCGACGGCTCCGCCGCGTACATCGAGACGCTCGGCGACTGGACGCAGACTTGAACCCCGGCACCTGCCACTTGCGCGGCGGGTGGCTCACTCCGCGCCCTAGGTTTCCTGCCGCAGCACTTCGAGCGGCGGATGGTCGCAGACACCGCGGCTGGACAGCAGACCCGTGACGAGCGTCACCGCCGCCACCGCCGCCACCGCGGCGAGCAGCAGCAGCGGCGGGGCCACAAAATGCGTTTCGAAGACGAAGCGCATCAGCAGCCAGTTCGCGCCGACGGCCAGCACACTGCCCGTGACCGCCGCGAGCACGCCGAGCACGCTGTACTCCACCAGCATGATCCGCTGCACCTGCCGGCGCGTCGCGCCGAGCGTGCGCAGCAGCACATTTTCCCGCACCCGCTGGAAGCGGCCCGTGAGCACCGCGCCCGCCAGGACGATGATTCCCGTGACCGCCACGAACATCGCCATGAACCGCACCACGAGCGACACCTTGGCAAAGATGCCGTCGAAGGTCTGCAGCACAAGGCCGAGGTCAATGGCCGACACGTTGGGATAGGAGCGCACCACGGCCTGCTGCACCGCCGCCGAGTGGGCGGCCGACCGCGCCCGCACAGCGAGCACATGAAACTTGGGCGCCGGTTCGAGCACGCCTTCGGGAAACACCACGAAAAAGTTCGGCTGCAGCCGCTGCCACTCCACGGCGCGCAGGCTCGCCACGCGCGTCCGGACCGGCACGCCCTGCACGTCAAAGGTGATCTCGTCGCCCACCTGCACCTGCATCTCCTTCGCCAGGCCCTCCTCCAGTGAAACCGGCACGACCGCCGTGCCCGGCGCCACCCGGCCCACAAACGAGCCCGCGATGATTCGCTCCGTGTCGGTGAGATGCCCGCGGTAGGTGGAGCGATACTCATGGCGCAGCGTCCACGCCGGGATGCGCAGGGCGCGGTCGCGCAACACCTCGTCGACCGGCCGGCCCTTGAGCGCGCTGACGCGCATCGTGACGATGGGCGCCTCCTGCCGTTCCGGCGCACCCGCGGCGCGCACCAGCGCCTCGAGGCCGGCGAGCTGGTCGTCCTGGATGTCGAAGAACAGCAGGTTGGGCCGGTCCTCGCCGGTCGAGCCGCGGAACTCCCGCAGGAGCGATTCGCGCGCCAAGTAGAGCGTAAGGACCAGAAACGTGCCGAGGCCGAGCGAGACGAGCAGCAGCACGGTGCGGTTGTTGGGCCGGTACAGGTTGGCCAGGCCCTGGCGCCAGACATAGGGCAGCCGCCGCGGAAACCACCGGCGCACGGTCCAGGCGATGAGTCGCGCCACGCCGGTGAGCACGCCGAAGCCCGCCGCCAGCGCCAGCGCGAAGCCCACGCCGCGCTGCCAGCGGTCGGTCTGCCACAAGGCGAAACCGAGCACGGCCGCGCCGATGAGGACATACAGCGCCCAGCGCAGCGGATCGCGGACGGGCGGTTCCTCGCCAAACCCCGAGCGCAGCGCCAGCAGCGGCGACACCCGGCGGATCGAGAGCAGCGGCAGCAGTGTGAACAGCAGGCAGATGACCAGCCCCGCCGCCATGCCGCCGGCCACCGCACGCCAGGACACGAAAACGTCCGCCTCGAACGGCAGGAAACTCCGGAACAGCGCCGGCAGCGCCAGCTGCGCCGCAATGCCGAGTCCCGCGCCGAGCCCCGCGCCGAGGAGGCCGAGACCCAGCCCCTGCACGAGGTAGATGGCGAAGCTCCGTCGCGCCGTCGCCCCCAGGCAGCGGAGCATCGCGATCGTCGGCACTTTCTGCTGGATGTACACGTGGATCGCGCTCGCCACGCCGATCGCTCCCAGAAACAGCGCGATGAACCCCACCAGGCTCAGGAACGAATGCACGTTTTCCAGCGCGCGTCCGAGGTCGCGTTTGCGATGCTCGACCGTGTCAAAACCCAGCTGCAGCCCACGGAACCGTTCGCGCAGATCGCGCACCAGCGCCTCGACATCGAGTTGCGGCGGGAACTTGAAGTAGGTCCGGTAGCGCACGAGGCTGCCCGCTTGCACGAGATGCGTCTGCTCCAGCGCGCCCAGCGGGATGTAGACGCGCGGCGACAGCATTGCCACCGCGGGCGATTCGCCGGGGATCTTTTGCAGCGCGCCCGCAACCGTGAACGTCGCCTCGCCGATCCGGACCGGATCGCCCACATTCACGCCGAACTGCGCAAGCAGCGTGTCCTCGAGGATGGCGCAGTCGCCTTCGCTCAGCCTGGCGAACGCGCCGGCCGGCGCCGTGACGACCTCGCCGTAGAACGGGAAGCCGCCCTCCAGCGCGCGCACCTGCACGATCCGGGTCTGCCCCCCGCGCGTCGGGAAGACGATCATCGACGAGAAGGCGGTTTCGCGCGACGCTTCGCCGCCGAGGCCGGCCAGGTAGGCGCGCGCCGCGTCGGGCAGCTTCTGCCGCGAGGTCACGGCGAGGTCGGCCCCGAGCAAACCCTTGGACTGGTTCTCCACGGCCCGGCGCAGGTTGTCGCGGAACGAGCCAATAGCGACGAGGGCGGCGACACCAAGCACGATCGAGAGTGAGAACAGCAGCAGGTGCCGCCGGCTCGCCCGCGTGTCCCGCCAGGCCATTTTGAGGATGAAGTTCATGAAGAGCCCACGGAATACACGGAAACCCTCATAACACGAAACGCTCGTGCTCCACCTTGGGGAAGTGCCCGAAATTCACCAGCAAACCGACCTTCAGGCCGGTGGCATTGAGGTAGTTGATGATCTGTGCCCGATGTTCATCCACCAATTGCGAGACCGCCTTGATCTCCACGAGAATGCGGTCGTAACAGACAAAGTCGGCTTCGTAATGCTTGTGCAAAGGCCGGCCCTTGTAGCTCATCGGCAGCCGCACTTGCGGTTTCGCCGGAATGCCCTGCAGTTCAAACTCAATCGCCAGACATTCCTGATAAACTGCTTCCAGAAAGCCACCGCCCTTCTCCTTGTACACCTCAAAGCATGCGCCGAGTATTTTATAGGTCTCCGCCTCGTGTATCAATTTACTCATCAGCCATCCTTTCCGTGCCTTCCGTGTATTCCGTGGGCACTCAAGTCTTCTCATCAGCCATCACGGCGCCGCCGCGCAGGCGGATCAGGCGCGAGCAGCGCCGCGCCAGTTCGTGGTTGTGCGTCACCAGCACCAGGGTGGTGCCGCGCTCGCGGTTGAGGCCGAAGACGTGATCCAGCATGACGCGCGCGTTGTCGTCATCGAGGTTGCCGGTCGGTTCGTCGCAGAAGAGGATTTTCGGCCGGTTGATGAAAGCGCGGGCCAGGGCCACGCGCTGCTGCTCGCCGCCGGAGAGCTGCACCGGATAATGCCCGAGCCGGTCGCCGAGGCCCACCCGCTCCAGCAGTTCGCGCGCCTCGGTCAGGCCGTCGTGGCCGCCGCGCAGTTCGAGCGGCACGAGGACGTTCTCGAGCGCGGTGAGCGTCGGGATGAGTTGGAAGTTCTGGAACACGAAGCCCACGCAGTCATTGCGCACGAGGGCGCGCTCGTCCTCGGTGAGGCGGCCAAGCTCGATACCGTTGAGCGTGACCGTCCCCGCCGTCGGCTGGTCGAGCCCGGCGCAGAGTCCCAGCAGGGTGGTCTTGCCGCTGCCGGACGGGCCGACGACCGCCAGCATGGCGCCGGCCTCGACGCTGAACGTGACTTCGTGCAATACCGTGAGCGGCCCCGCCGCCGTGGCGTAGGTCATGGTGAGCCGCTCGACTTTCAGCATGGTCTGGTCACTCATTAGAAGAATCTGGTTACAAAACACAGGAAAAGGCACGAAGGCTAGTTTAAGCGGTCGATTTCCCTTATGAATGTCCGCCTGCTCCGCTTCCTCCTTTTCTGGCTTGCCTCCGGCGCAATCGGTGTGGGCGCCGCCGAACTGAAGACTATCCTCTTCTTTGGCGACAGCCTGACCGCCGGCTACGGGCTCGAGGACCCATCGGTGCAGGCTTTTCCGGCGCTCATCCAGAAAAAGATCGATGATGCCGGTCTGCCCTGGAGCGCGGTCAATGCCGGGCTCAGCGGCGAGACCAGCGCCGGCGGACTCCGCCGGGTCGACTGGATCCTGCGCCAGCACGTCAAGGTGTTTGTCCTCGAACTGGGCGGCAACGACGGCTTGCGCGGACTGCCGCCCGAGACCACGCGCGCCAATCTGCAGACGATCATCGACCGGGTGCGGACCAAATATCCCGCCGCGAAGATCGTCCTCGCGGGCATCGCCGCACCGCCGAACATGGGCGCGGATTTCACGCGCGCCTTCGCCGCCATCTTCCCTGAGCTGGCAGAGAAAAACGGCGTGACGCTCATCCCCTTTCTGCTCGAAGGCGTCGGCGGCCGGCCAGAATTCAACCAGCCCGACGGCATCCATCCGAACGTCCAAGGCCACGCCATCGTGGCGGAGACGGTGTGGAAGGTGCTGAAGCCCCTGTTGTGAAATCCGCGGATTCCTGCGCGTCCACTGCTACGCCTTCGACCGCCTTTTTTTCTTGGGCTGAGGACTGACACCCAGCCGGGGGTCGCGGCGTCTTGCCAGCGCGACCAAACGCTCGGCCACGGATTCGAAGCGGTCGGCGCTTTCCGGGAGATATAGCCACTTTGGCAGGATCGGATGCGACGACAACTCGGGTAACTCCGCCAGCAGCGACGCATGATGGATGTGGTCCGTGCAGGCCAGCACGCCGCGCCACGGCTCCTCCCCTGCTGTGAAGTAAAGCATCAGCTTGCCGTCGAGATAGACCGCCTTGCCGCCGAACATCGGCCGCAGCACGAACGTGGGACCATCCTCCAGCGGCTCCCACAGCCACTGGTAGGGATGCACCCGCCTCGTCCTGCCCATCGGTTGCTCGCGCATGGAGCCACGGTTTTAGTCGTCAGCGGAAGCCCAGTACGCCGGCCGTCGGGTTTCAACCGGCAAATTTCCGGAGCCCGGCTTTTCGTGGCGGAACGGCAAACAAAACGACAGCGTCTCTCCTCACGCAACGGACGCCAAGGTCGCAACGGTTGGGCATTGCTTGAATCCCGGTTTTTCTTCGCCGCCTTGGCGGACTTTGCGTGAGGCGGGCTCGTCACCCCTGCGACGGCAGGATGGTCTCGGCTTGTTTCACCAGCGAGATGAACTCGCCGCGGTAGCCGCCGGCGTCGGAGCCCGTGCCCTGCTCGGCCCAGTGCAGCACCTCGGAGAGCGTCGCCGCGCCCTTGTGCGGCGAGTCGCGCAGCACCATGCCGAAGCCGGCCACCGCCGCCGCGAACTTGAAGTCCGCGCTTGCGTCGGCGAACGCCGCGTTTTTGTCGGTGAGCGGAAACTCGAGCAACTTGCTCGTGTCGCCGTCCGGCGCCTTGTAGCGGAGCTTGACGGTCAAAAGTTCGTTCGTTGTAGGAAGCGCCCTTGGGCGCGATTCATCGCCCGCGAGCGGGCTTCCTACAGGCCTCTGGTACTTCAGCGGATCGACGGTGGAGTCCGACTTCCACTCCACGCCGACGGGCACGACTTCGTAGAGGGCGGTCACGGTGTGGCCCGCGCCGATGTCGCCGGCGTCGATCTTGTCGTTGTTGAAGTCCTCCTTCTTGAGCAGGCGGTTCTCGTAGCCGATGAGGCGGTAGGCCTGCACCTTCGCCGGGTTGAACTCGACCTGCACCTTCACGTCCTTGGCGATGACGGCGAGGGTGCCGTTGACCTGTTCGGCCAGCACCTTGCGGGCTTCGCGCGCCGAGTCGATGTAGGCGTAGGCGCCGTTGCCCTTGTCGGCGAGCTGCTCGAGCGTGGCGTCCTTGTAGTTGCCCATGCCGAAGCCGAGCGCGGTCAAGAAGACTCCGCTCTTGGCCTTTTCCTGGATCAGGCGCACGAGGTCGCCGCGATCGGTCACGCCCATGTTGAAATCGCCATCGGTAGCGAGGATGACGCGGTTGACGCCGCCGGCGATGAAGTTGGCCTTGGCGACGTCGTAGGCGAGCTGGATGCCCATGGCGCCGTTGGTCGTGCCGCCAGCATGGAGGCGGTCGAGCACGTCGAGGATCTCCTGCCGGTGGCTCACGGGCGTGGAGGGCAGCGCGAGGCCGGACGAGCCGGCGTAGACGACGATGGCCACGTGGTCCTCGGGCTTGAGTTTCTCGACGAGCATCCGCAGCGACTCCTGCACGAGCGGGAGCTTGTTGGGCTCGTCCATCGAGCCCGAGACGTCGACCAGGAAGACCAGATTGGCGGCGGGGCGGTCGGCGGTGGAGAGTTCGCGGCCCTTCAAACCGATGCGCACGAGCCGGTGCGTCGGCGCCCACGGCGCAGCGGCCACCTCCAGCGAGGCGGCGAAGGGCGCGGGATCGGCGGCGCGCGGCGCGGCGTAGTCGTAGGTGAAATAGTTGACCAGCTCCTCGATGCGCACGGCGTCGCGCGGCGGGCGCCGGCCGCCGAGCAGGAAACGCCGCACGTTGGAGTAGCTGGCGGTGTCGACGTCGACGGAGTAGGTTGAGAGCGGATTCTCCGCGGCGGCAAGAAAGTCGTTGTCGGCGACGTAGTCGTAGGTCTCGGTGTTGAATGGCTGACCGCTGCCGGTCGCCACCATGCTGCCCGCTAACGACTGGCGCAGCGGCACGGGCTCAGGCGCTGCCGGCATGGCCGGGCCGCCGACGGCCCTTTGCAGCGCGCCGTAAGTGACACCGCCTGAAGACGGCATCCCGGCGGGCGCATTGGAGGAATCAGCCGACGTCGTATTAAGGCGGCTGCCGGCCAGCGTATTCGTGGCAAAGTAACCGCTGTCCTCCGCTGTCTTCATAGCGAAGGGTTGCATCTGGATGACCTGCTCTTCCGCGTCCTTGGCGCCGCCGGCAATTTTGCCGGACACAACCACTGCGGCAGTCGAGGGCGGATTGGGGACCACCACGCCCCACTGATCCGTTCTTCCGGCCTGCTGCGGTTGCGCCTGGCCTTCGCCCGCCGCCTCCCTTCTCGGAAACACAATGTCGATATAGGTGGAGGGCTGCACCGTGCCGGCGGGCGCTTCCGCAACAGCGGACTTTTTTTCGACCACCTGCCCGGTGAGCGCGATGGCCTTTCGCTGCTGATCCTTTTCCGCCAGCGGCAGCTCCCGCAGGGCGATGATGACGGCGAAACACGCCGCGGCGCCCAGGGCAGCGACGGTCCAATACGGGAAGCGGAAGATCCTGGGCGGACGGACGGTGTGATAGGATTCGAAGTGCACCGGCGTGGGTTCCGGCAGCGGCTCGGCTTCGAGCGCGGCGGTCAGCCGGCCAGCCGTGGCGCGGATTTCCTCCACTATGGCCTGGAGCGCCGGATCGGCGGCCAGCGCCGCCTCCACCTGCGCGCACTCCTCGCCTTCGAGCTCGCCCAGGGCGTAGGCGGTCAGGCGCGGATCATCAGAAAAAATCTTTGTGTCGTTCATTGCTCGGTCCTCGTTTCTTTCGGCGTCTTCGGCTCGATTTCCTCCTTCACATTCACTCTCACTTTCACCTCGCCTCCGCCGCCCAGGCATGCCGCAGCGTCTTGATGGCGGTGTGGATCAGAAAACCCACGTTGCCCACCGAGAGCGACGTGATGCGGCTGATTTCCTTGTAGCTGAAGCCATTTTGGAACTTCAGGCGGATGACCTCCTGCTGGTTGGGCGGCAGGCGGTCGATGAGGCGCACGATGGCCGCGTGCGTCTCCTCGGCTTCGAGTGCGGCGCCGGGCCGGGGCTCGGCGGCCACGACCCGCTCGGCCGCGCCTTCGTCGAAGTTTTTCATGCGGCCCTCCTTGCGGTTGATGTCGAACGCGCGGTTGCGGCACACCGTGAAGAGCCATTCGGCCAGATGGCTGTCGACCATGGCGGGCGGCTGGGCCATGAGGCGGACGAACGTGTCCTGCACCACGTCGCGCGCGCGGTCGGGATTGTTGACCAGGCGCGTGGCGTAACGCAGGAGCGGAGCTTGGAATTGCTCGACGGCGGAGCGCACAAACGCGGCGTTTTCATGGGAGCGGGCGGACGGTGATGGGTCCGGATTCACTGGCGGTTGACTCCTCATATCACGCGCGGGCGGCGCATTTCTTAGAAACAATCGGCCGGGAACGGTTCTGCGCGGCCGGCGGCGGGGCCGCGACCTCAAAAACAGCCCTTGGCGGATGGCGTGACCCGTGCTTCATTGCGCGCCGGTCATGATGCGTCCTGCCAATGTTTCCGGCGTCCGTTCTCTGCTCTCTGATCCCTGTCCTCCAGTCGTTGTCCTCTGTCTTCTGGCCTCCGTCCTCTGGGTTACGGGCTGCGCGCGCCGCGAAACACCGGCCGAAGACGGCATCCGCGACCAGGTGTTGCACCTGGGCAACGGCGACGAGCCGCGCGACCTCGATCCGCACGTCGTCGTCTCGTTCAACGACTTCAACATCGTGCTGGCACTGTTCGAGGGCCTGACCGGCATCGACGAACGCACTTCCCAACCCATTCCCGCCCTCGCCGAACGCTGGGAAACCTCCGCCGACGGACTGGTCTGGCGGTTTCACCTGCGGCCCGGCGCGCGTTGGAGCAACGGCGATGCGCTCACCGCTCAGGACTTCGTCTTCGGGATTCATCGCGCCCTGTCGCCCCAACTCGCATCGGAGTACGCCTACGTACTTTATCCGCTGAAGAACGCCCAAGCCTTCAATGCGGGACGGGTAACCGACTTCGCGCAGGTCGGCGTGCGCGCCACCGATGACTTGACGCTCGAGTTCACGCTGGAGCGGCCCGCCCCTTACCTCGCGGCGGCGGCCACGCTGCCCGCGTGGTTTCCGGTGCACCGCGCCAGCATCGAAAAGCTCGGCCGGTTCGACGACCGCGCCGTGCCCTGGACGCGGCCGGAGAACATGGTCTGCAACGGGCCGTTCATCCTGAATGAATGGTCGCCCGGCAATCGCGTCGTCGTCGGGCGCAATCCGAATTACTGGGACGCGCGCCACGTCCGGCTGAACCGCATGATCTTTTATCCGATCCAGAACGCCTCCACGCAGGAGGCCGCCTTCCGCGCCGGGCAGCTGCACCTGACCTCCGACGTGCCGCTGTCGAAGATCGCCGCGTACCGGCGGGACAATCCCGCGGTTTTGCGGATCGACCCCTTCCTCGACACCGCGTTCCTGCGCTTCAACGTGAAGCGGGCGCCCTTCAATGACAGCCGGGTGCGCCAGGCGCTGGCCCGCGCCCTCGACCGCACCGCATTGACGCGGGACGTCATTCTCGGTGGCCAGCAGCCCGCGCACTGCCTGACGCCGACCGATACCGCCGGCTACACCGCCCGCGCCGCGATCCCCGACGATTTCGAAGCGGCCCGCCGGCTGCTCGCGGAGGCCGGTTATCCCGGCGGACGCGGATTCCCGAAGGTGGAGATTCAGTTTGCCACCCTTGAGCTCAACCAGCGGCTGCTCGAGGCGGTCCAGCAGATGTGGCGGCGCGAACTCGGCATCGAGGTCACCCTTGCCAACAAGGAGCAGCGCGTCTGGCTCAATGACGAGCGCCAGTTCAACTACGACATTTCCTACGCCCACTGGATCGGCGATTACGTCGACCCCAGCACCTACCTGGAGTTGTTTACCTCGGACAGCGGCAACAACTCCACCGGCTGGGCCAACGCCGACTACGACCGGCTGGTCCGGACGGCGGGGGCGGAGGTCGACCAGAATCGGCGTTACGAACTCTACCAACAAGCCGAGGCGATCCTCATGGACGAGACACCCATCGCACCGATCTTCTTCGGCACGCGGGTCTTCCTCTGTCATCCGGCAGTAAGAAACTGGCAACCGGCGCTGCTCGGCATCCATCAGTACAAGAACGTATATCTGGAGAAGTAAGGGCGGGCGCCCTTCCTCCCCCGCCCGCCACCCGCTCTGCGCCCTTGTGCCGGTCGGGTTTGCCCATCATCCTTCAGCGCATGGGCCTCCCTTGGCGCCTTTCCCCGCTTTGTCTCCTGCTCCCTTTCTTGCTGCCCGCCTCCGTCCAGGCCGCCGGCCTTGAAATCGTGCGGGTGTTCACCGGCTGGCGCGACGCCGCGGCGTTCCAGCGCGTGACCGAGTACCTTGGCGGAAAGGAAAACACCGGGGGCATCACCGTGCTGCGTTCGCAGCCCGGCGAGCATGCCGGCTTCTACTGGCTCCTGCGGCTGAAGAACGGGGGCGCCCCGCTGGCCAGCGCCAAGTTCGAACTGCAGGTCATCTCGCCGGCCACACCCGAGCCGAAGACCTTCACCTTCTCCGCCGACATTCCCGCCGGCAGTTCGCTCTACCAGCTCGGCCTCACCGGTACCGACTGGCCCGGCGCCAAGGCCCGACCGGCGGCGTGGCGCCTCCGTCTGCTCACGACCGATGGCAAAACGCTGATCGCGAAGGAAAGCTTCCTCTGGGAGCTGCCGGGAAAACCGTAGGTTCGGAATCCGGGATTCGGGGTTCAGGGTTGCGGCCTGCGCCGGCAGCGGCTGGGCGTGCACTTTGTGCCCGGCCCGGAACCCGGAACCTACGCGGAGAGAGCGCGCCACCCTACACGCCCGGCGACACGACGCTGCCCAACACGGCGAAGAAGTGGCAGACGCTGCCAGCGAGCACGAACAGGTGCCACACCGCGTGGTGGTAGGGCAGGCGCTTCCACATGTAGAACAGCGTGCCCGCCGTGTAGGCTACGCCGCCAGCCACCAGCATCACCAAGCTGCCTTGCGGCAGCGCCGCCACCAGCGGCTTGAACGCCGCGAGCGCAAGCCAGCCCATGAAAAGGTAGATGAGCGTCGACAGCAGGCGGAATCGCCCCGTGAAAAACAGCTTCAGCACAATGCCCGCCACCGCCAGCGCCCAGATCACGCCGAACAGGCTCCAGCCCCACGGCCCGCGCAGACTGACCAGCAGGAACGGCGTATAGGTGCCCGCAATCAGCAGGAAAATCGCCCCATGATCGAGCACGCGCAGCCACTGTTTCACCCGGGGCGCCCGCAGCGCGTGATAGAGGGTCGAGGCCGCATAGAGCAGCACCAGCGACGCGCCGAAGACCGCACAGCCCACCACCGTCCACGCGTCGCCGCGCAGCGCGGCGAACGCCACCAGCACGCTCAAGCCCGCAATGCTCAAGACCAAGCCGAGGCCGTGCGTCAAACTGTTGGCGATCTCTTCGCCGCGAGTGTAGTTGACGGGCTTCAATTGCACCCGGATAGGCATAGGCCATAGACCTGGATGCAGGCAAGAAGTTCGCCGCGGCGCAGCGCGAACCAGGAGCCGGCGATCTCACGCCGCGTGCGGTCGGAGCGGCCTGAGGGCCGACCGCAGCTTCCAAGCGGCGCCAGCAGGGTTTTCCCCGAGCCGCCGCTGCGCGGCCGGCACTGCACCAGCGTTGAAGTCATGGACCAAGCTGCGATCCGCAACCTTTTCGAACGCAGCGCGGAACGACTGTTGGTCGATATCTTTCACCAGAAACGATAATTTCTGGCGGACATAGACCCAGTCTTCCACCAAGCGGGGAAACAGCAGGAAGGTGTGCGGCAGGTCATGCAACGCGAGCGTGTGCACCAAGTTGAAAAACATCTCGGCCAACACGGCCTTCTGATGCAGGGGATTGTCCGTCTTCCAGAGTCCGCCAGGCACGCTGCCATGCACGCCGCCGACGCGCACCCGGCTCAATGCCGCCGCTTCCAGATCACGGATCGGTATGTAGACATGATCGATCGCCAAGTCCCGGCCCGTGACGAGCTGCCCGAGGGTCTCGCATAAGGCGGGGCTTTTGATGATGTAAGGCGTCGGCGGAGGGTCGTTCAGGAGATCACGAATCGCGTGCTTGGGCTGGCGCAACCAGTCGCGGACCGTCCGTTTGCGCCGCTGTTCCCACCAATCGTACTCGAGCCCGGCATGACACCGGCCATCAATGTGTCCCCGCACCTCGCCCGGCTCGTAGCCCGTGTCGAGTCCAAGCTCCGTCAACAGGTGGACCAAGAAGGTCGTACCCGCCCGGCCGGTGCCGGTGATGATGACTTTGTGCTCACAATTCATGGCTGCACCTGTCACCGGCTGGCACGGCGAATCGAACGAGGAATCTCGCAGGTGTTAAAAAGACGTCTCTGCTGCCAGGACAGTTACCATGAAATGCCATTAGGGTCTTGAATACCCGCTCTATGGTGCCTCCCAAACAGGGCTATCTGGTCGCGGTCCCGGCTTCCGGCGTTGCCATGGGCTGACTTCTACGCGTGATGTTCCCGACGCTTCACGATGTCTTCCTTCCTAGTCTGGTCTGACTGGCGACCGCTCGAGCTGAGTTCATCGAACGGGCTTGCCCTGCCCGAGGTGCCTTCGCCCGCCGTGCTCGCCGAGGTGCTCGACGGCGGCCAAGCCTTCCGCTGGGGCCGCACGCCGGACGGCGTCTGGCAGGGCGTGTGGTCCGATTGCGTGGCTCGCCTCAAGCCATCCGAGCAAGGCGGGCTGCTGTGGTCCGCGCCGCAGACCCTCGCCGACGCGGTCGTGCCCAAGCTGCCGCAATATTTCGCGACGACGGTCAGCTTCGCCCAGCTGGCCGACGCTTTACCCTGGCGGAGCGATCCGCACCTGGCGCGCTGCCGGGAGGCGTTTCGCGGCCTGCGCCTGTTGCGGCAGCCGCTGGGCGAGACGCTGCTCTGCTTTCTCTGCAGCGCCACCAAGCAGATCGTCCAGATCCGGCAGATGGTCGAGTTGCTGGCCCGGCGGCACGGCCGCGAAATCGTGTCGGGGATCCACCGCCTGCCCACGTGGGCCGGACTCGCCGCGGTGAGCGAGCAGGACCTGCGGGCCTGCCTGCTCGGCTTCCGCGCGCGTTACGTGAAACAAACCGCCCAGTTTCTCGCCGAGCGGACGGACTGGCTGGAACAGGTGGAGAAGCTGCCCTACGCCGAGGCCAAGGAGCGGCTGCGCGAACTGCCCGGCGTGGGCGAGAAAGTGGCCGACTGCGTGTTGTTGTTCGGCGCGGGCCGGTTCGAAGCGTTTCCGGTCGACGTCTGGATCATCAAGGCGATGGAGACGCGCTACGGCCTACACGGCTGGACGCCCCAGCAGATCGCGCACTTCGGCCGGGTGCATTTCGGACCGCACGCCGGCCTGGCGCAGCAATACCTGTTTGCGTGGGAACGCCGCTTCGGGAAGCAGACGGTGGAACCCGACCTCCGGGCGGGTTGAGCTCCCAGTCCGCCGGCCTGCCGCGCCGTAGCCCGGCAAAAGGGGCCTCCTTGCCAAGGGTTCAGAGCCCCGCGACAGCGGACACCACCCTGCTCCGTTGCACCAGCCGCCAAGGGAAGAAGTCAACCGCGCACACAATCGCATAGACGAAGAAGTTCTCCAGCGCCGTGCCTACGGCTTCCGCTCCTTCCACAACTACCGCCTGCGCGTCATCGCCCAATGCGGCTAAACCCTAATCCTCAACCCAACCAAGCCCCTCCCCAATCTTTGGTGTAGACCCTTCGACCGTCTTGGGTCCCACCAACAGCGGTGCCGGCCGCAAGACCGTGTCATCCGGTTTCCGGTATCCGCTCTCAAATATCCAAAGTGCCCGGGGCCGGACTCGAACCGACAAGCCTTTCGGCAAGGGCTTCTAAGACCCTCGTGTCTGCCAATTCCACCACCCGGGCGTTTTGATTTCGGATTGATGATTTCGGATACCGGATAGGCCAAGGCAAGGCCGAAACCCGGAGGTTATGTCCGCCTTTGCCTGCACCACGTCGCCTTCATCCTATCCGGTCCCCGGTATCGCCGATCCAAGATCAGCCGCCGCCCGCTCGCGGTTGAGCCAGACTTTGCACACGCTCTTCATGCGCGTGAGGATGTAATAGACGGTCTGGCTGCGCAGCCGCACGAGCTGGCCGCCGACGATCTTCGGCACGAAGTCCTGCGGCACGTCCATGATCTCCTCGGGCGCGGCGCCATCCAAGCCCTTGCAGAGGATGGCCGTCATCGCCTTGGTGAGCGTTTGCACGTGCGGGCCGAGGGAGACGCGGAAGTGCGCGCGCCGGCCGGCGTCGATCTTCAGAAACACCCCGACGGTGTCGGTGCATTCCTCGTCCTTGCGGACGTCCTCCAAGTCGAAGGCTTCACCGGGCCGCGGCGCGCAGCGCGCCGCGCCGTCCGCATAGGCGATGAGATTCTCGCGCTTCTCCTCGTCGGAAAGCGCGTCAAACAGATCCACAATCCCGGCAAGATTGGGCGGATAGGCGGACATGAGAAACCGCTAATCATCGCTAATTCCCGCTAATCCATCATGAGCGAAGATTAGCGCAAATTAGCGGATTAAAACGAATCTCACGCGCCTTTTTCGATCGGCGCGAGCACCTTGTTGCCCCACTCGGTCCAGGAGCCGTCGTAGTTGCGCACCCGGATATAGCCGAGCAGATAGGTGAGCACGAACCAAGTGTGACTCGAGCGCTCGCCGATGCGGCAGTAGACGATGATGTCGGCGGTCGGCCTCAGGCCAAGGTTGTCGGTGTAGATTTTTTTCAGCTCGTCGGAGGTCTTGAACGTGCCGTCGTCGTTGGCCGCGGTTTTCCACGGCACGCCCTTTGCACCGGGAACGTGCCCGCCGCGCAGCACGCCCTCCTGCGGGTACTCGGGCATGTGCGTGATTTCCCCGCGAAACTCGCCCGGCGAGCGCACGTCGATCAACGGCTTCTTCGCCTGCATGTGCGCAAGGGTGTCCTCATAGAAGGCACGGATCTCCTTGTCGTAGCGCTTGGGCGGCACGGGATATTGGGTGTGCGGATGGCTCGGTTTCTCCCGCGTGAAGGGCCGTCCTTCGCTGCGCCACTTGTCGCGGCCGCCATCGAGCAGCTTCACCCTGGTGTGGCCGTAGAGACGGAAAGCCCATAGCGCGTAGGCCGCCCACCAGTTGGATTTGTCGCCGTAGAAGATGACGGTGGTGTCAGGCGTGATGCCGTTTTTGGAGCATACCGCGGCGAAGCCTTCGTGAAGGACGTAGTCGCGCACGGTGTTGTCCTGCAGGTCGCCGCGCCAGTCGATGTGCACGGCGCCGGGAATGTGGCCGGTGTCGTAGAGCAGGACGTCCTCGTTGCTCTCGACGATGCGGATCCCCGGATCGGTGAGGTGGGCCTGGAGCCAGTCGCCGTCGACGAGGGCCTCCGGGTGGGCGTATTGGGCAAACTTCGGGTTCATGGCGGATTCGTTGAAAACCGGGTCGCGAACTGGAGTAAGTTAGGCAATTAACCCAGCTTGACCCACGTTGCAACTGGTCGACCCAAAATATGACACGATGCCGGCGCCGGAAAACCGCGACCCGCACGCAGCGCCTGACGCGCACCGCTCTCGTCAGAATCAATGCAGGGCCACGCCCAGCCGGTCGCCCATCTTTGCGTAAGTCTCGCGGTGCTGCGTGCTTTGCTCGACGAGATCGGCGTCGAACCGGATGCGGTCGCGGGCAAACAGCGTGATGACGCAGGAACCGCCGAAAGTGAACAGACCCTTCTCCTCGCCCTTGGTAATGTCACGCCCGGGGACAAACGTCTGCCGGATGCGGCCCACGCCCGTCGCGCCGATCTCGACCATCGCCACCGTGCCGAACCGGGGTGACTCTACGAGCGTCACCATGCGTCGGTTCTCGACGAGGTAGCCGAGGTTGCGGCGCAGCGCGATGGGATGCACCGAATAAAGCCAGCCGTTGATGAGTCGAGGCTCGTCCGCCCTGCCGTCGACGGGAAAATGAAACCGGTGATAATCAACCGGCGCGAGGCGCGAGATGAGCATCGCGCCGCCGGCAAAGCGTGGGGCCAGCACCTGCTGCTCCGGTGGCAGCTGCGCCTCGCCCAACAGCTCGGCGAGCGTGAACCTGGCGCCCTTCGCGTAGAAGCCGTCGGCACGGTCGACATCGGGAAACACAAGGTGGCGTCCGTCCGCCGGCAGCACCGCCACCTGCTCACCCGGCGCGATGGGCCGCGCCTTAGGTTTAAGCGCGCGGTAGAAAAACTCATTGAAGGTCCTGAACGCAAAGGCCGACTTGGCGAACTCGTCGACGTCGAGGTTGTAGTCGACGATGAACGGCAGGATCTGGTGCGAGCTGATGCGCTTGTTCATCCGCCAGCCGTAGAAGTGCGAATAGATCGCCCGCCGCACGACGAGCCACAGCGCGAAGCGCCCGACCGAGTTCTCGTAGATTAGGCGCAGCCAGCGCTCGCCGTAGATCTGCTCGGTCTCGACGGTCCGTAGATAACGATGAAAATAACGAATGGGTTCGGCCGGCATCCAAGCAGCGTCGCAGGTTCCCGGGCCTGCTGCAAAGCCAGAGTTTGGTTCATCTCACCGCGGGGTGTCGGGACCGGCCGGCTTCTTCTCCTCGTCTCGAAAAAACGAGAGGCGCCGCTGTTCAAGCCAACGCAGTCGTCCGGCGATAATCGGCGAAGCGGGATCCGGATAATAGACCAAGAACGCCGATTCCTTGTTGGCCGCGCTCAGATCCCGGGTCTTCAGATAACTCGCGATCCAGCGATGTTTCGCCATCGCAATGGCTGACGCATTTCGCTCTGGCGAAAAATCGCACCAGATTACGCTGGCCAAGGCGACCCAGCCGATCAGCAGGCATCGACCGAGGGACCTGTGCCTCACCATCGATCCTGCCTCGGCGGCGATCGCAAGTCCGCACACGGCGGGTGTCAGCAGCGTCAGGTACCTCCCCATGAAGGCCGCCTGAATGGTGATGGGCAGGCGCCCGAAAGCCGTAAGTCCGGCATAGAGGAGCGAAGTTCCCGACAAGACCCACACGGCTTTCGCCCGGGCAGGCGCCTCCCTTCGCCACATCCTGACCGCCGCGGCCAAGAACACTCCCACGACCAACGCAAGCAGCATGGCGCCGACCGCCACCAGAGCGGCGGATACGACCTGCTGAACAAGTGGGCTCATCGTGTTGGCCACGTGCCCATGGGCGAGCGTCGCTGCGTAAACAGAGCGCAGGCCGAGGAGGCTCGTGAACATCAGGGCGCAGAATCGTGGATAGTCCCACCAATTCGGCATCGGAAAACGCCAAACCGGCGTGCCACGGTCCCAATGGTAACCCCACGCAAAAACGACCGCCGCGACGCCGAGGAGTGCCAGGATCAGGATCGCGGGCCGTTGCTCCGCATCCATTTTCCCGCTTCTCGCCCGCAGCCAAAGCAGCAGGGCCAGGCTGGCGGTTACCGGCACGCCACAAGAGCCGTAGCCGGTAAAAAGCGTCAATGCGCCGAACAGGCCGACGCCGAGCACCCGCGGAATCAGACCTGACGAGATCCACGCATTTGCCAGCATCACGGTGAAGAAAAGCGGGAGAATCGAATGGGCCAGATTTGGCGTGAGGACCATGGTTTCCCAATGAATCGGGCCCAGCAGAAGCAGAGGGAACCCGGCGTCACTCCAACTCAGACGGCCGCGCAGCCGGCTCGCCAGCGCCACGGCAGCGATCGCGGTTAATGTCAACACGACGACTGCTGCCCAAGCGTCGGCCCGTACGTCCCAGTCGGTGACCCTGTAGAGAAACCAGTCGATCAAACCACCGAGGCCTTGGCGATGCGGCCCATGTTGCCAAAAGAAACAGTCCCAAGGTCCTTTTCCGTCAAACAACGGCTTCAGAAAATCCCATTGATCCTCGAATAAAAGATTGACCGCATTGTCCTTTACGAATCCCGCCAGTCGCACCAAACAGACTGCAAATGTCGCGCCCACCAATGCCACATGGCAGAGCGCTCTCCGGTCGGAACCGGGCGGCGATCCTGGGCCGGGGGGCGGATCTTCCATCAGTGAAGCCTGTTGGATCGGCCCGATGACGGCGAGTCAGAAGCGGCCGATCCGATCCCGACCACCGGGGGTATTCACAGGAAATCCCGGACAAACCGGCGTTGTCTTGATCGCATCCGACGGCCGGCCGGATGCATACGCTGGCGTCGGACGACCCCAAAAGCCAAAGATCCCGACACCGTTGCTACGAAGATACGATGCGGGCGGAGCCCGTAAAGGGACTCATGGCCAGCGGGTCGCGGACTCGGCCTCAACGTTCATTTTTCCCCGCCGGCGCAACGGTCGCCGGCGCCTTCGCCGGGCAGCACACCCATCTCGCGAAGGCGGCCATGACAAGCTTCCAGTCCGGCTGATCTCCCGTGGCGGCCATGGCTCGTCGCTTGCCAGTTCGCCAAAGCGGACCAACATGGCCGGCCATGGAGAATTTCACCTACCACAATCCCACCCGCATTCATTTCGGCCGCGGCCAGATTGCCATGGTCGATCGCGAGCTGCCGCCCAAGGCCCGCGTGCTGCTGCTCGCCGGCGGGGGCAGCATCCGGCAGAACGGCGTCTACGACCAGGTACGCACGGCGCTGGGTGGGCGCACGATCTTCGAGTTCTTCGGGGTCGAGGCCAACCCGGACTACGACACGCTGATGCGGGCGGTCGCGATCTGCCGCCGCGACGAGGTTGACTGGGTGCTCGCCGCGGGAGGCGGCTCGGTGCTCGACGGCGCGAAGTTCGTCGCCGCCGCCACGCCGTTCAAGGGCGAGCCGTGGGACATCCTCGCGAAAAATGCGAAGATCAAAAAGGCCCTGCCCATTGGCGCCGTCCTGACGCTGCCCGCCACCGGCTCCGAAGCCAACGGCGCCGCCGTCATCAGCCGGCGCACCATCAAGGAGAAACTCGCCTTCATCAGCCCACTCGTGTTCCCGCGCTTCTCGGTGCTCGACCCGGAGACGACTTTCTCCCTGCCGGCGCGGCAGGTGGCCAACGGCATCGGCGACGCGTTCTGCCACGTCATCGAGCAGTATCTCACCTACCCCGCGAACGCCGCCATCCAGGACCGCTTCGCCGAGTCGATCATGCGCGTCCTCCTCGAGGAGGGCCCGAAGACCCTGGCCAGTCCGACCGACTACGCGGCGCGAGCCAACCTCGTCTGGGCCGCCACCTGGGCGCTCAACAACGCCATTGGCATGGGCGTGCCGCAGGACTGGGCCGCGCACGTGATCGGCCATGAACTAACGGCACTGCACGGCATCGACCATGCCCGCACCCTCGCCGTCGTCCTGCCCAGCCTCCTGCAGGTGCAGCGCGCGGTCAAACGTGAGAAGCTCCTCCAGTACGCCGCCCGCGTGTGGGATATCCGCGAGGGCGACGACGACGCCCGCATCGATGCGGCCATCGCTGCCACGCGCAAGTTTTACGAGTCACTTGGCATCGGCACGCACCTCGGCGACTACGGAGTGACGGTGGACATCGCCGCCGAGGTGGCCCGCCGCCTCACGGCCCGCGGTTTGGTGCAACTTGGCGAACGCGGTGACATCACGCCGGCCGTGGTCGAAAAGATCCTGCGCCTGGCAGCATAGCCGGGATCGTCGCTGTAGCCGGGGTCGCCGACCCCGGCCACACTCCGGACCACCGGCCTCAACTAGGCCGGCTACATCGTTCTCACTCGAACTCGATCGAACCTGCGTAAGGCCAATCCTCCGCCTTGGTCACCAATCCAGCTCGCACCGGGTTTTCCCGGACATACATCCATTTCTCGGAGAGTGATTCTGCAGATCGCAAAACATGATCGAAGAATTCCGGTTGCCAGAACGGGGCAGGTTCGCCGAGCACGCACAGCAGTCGCTTCGCCGTCCATTCCTTCCATCTGCCGATGATTTCAGACAGAGGTCTTGCGCCGTCCAGTAATGGTCTGAGAAAGAAATGGACATGGTCGGGCATGACGACATAGCGGCCGGCTGCCCAGCCATGTCGGACAGATAATCCGCGCCATTCTTCCCGGAGAATGGAATGTGCCATGTCACTCGCGAGCAGGGGACGGCGCTTTGCCACACATGTTGTAATGAAATACACCGGATTTTTCACCCAGACACGCTGAAGACGGTTGAGGTGCTGGTGCTCACTCACGATGAAACCTTGGCATTGGCTCATCGATTGGGGCAAGTCGTCAGCTTACTACCAAAACCGAATGATGGCCGGGGTCACCGACCCCGGCTACATCACCAACTCGTCACCCTTGACCTTGAAGGTGACGGTGGAGTTCTCCGCCACCTCGCCAGCAATGAGCGCGCGGGCCAGTTTGGTCTCAATCTGGCGCTGCAGGAATCGCTTGAGCGGCCGGGCGCCGAACACCGGGTCGTAACCCTTCTCCGCGGCCCACTCCTTCGCCTTCGCGTCGAGCTTGACGGTCACGCGCCGGTCGGCGAGCCGCCGGTTCAGGTCGGCCAGCAGCAGGTCCACGATCTGCGTGATCTCGTCGAGCGTGAGCGGCTTGAAGAGGATGGTCTCGTCGATACGGTTGAGAAATTCCGGGCGGAACGCGCGGCGCACCTCGCTCATCACGCTTTCGCGCACGCTCTCGGGAATCGTGTCGCCCGTCACGCCTTCGAGCAGGAAGCGGTTGCCGAGGTTGGACGTCATGATGACGATGGTGTTCTTGAAATCGACGGTACGGCCCTGCGCGTCAGTGATGCGCCCGTCGTCCAGCACCTGGAGCAGCACGTTGAACACGTCCGGGTGCGCCTTCTCGACCTCGTCGAAGAGGATGACCGAATACGGCTTGCGGCGCACCGCCTCGGTGAGCTGGCCGCCCTCGTCGTAGCCGATATAGCCGGGAGGCGCGCCGATGAGCCGCGAAACGGCGTGCTTCTCCATGTACTCGGACATGTCGATGCGGATGAGCGCGGCCTCGGAATCGAAGAGCGACTCGGCCAGCGTCTTGGCCAGCTCGGTCTTGCCGACGCCCGTCGGACCGAGAAACAGGAAACTGCCGATCGGCCGGCGCGGATCCTTGATGCCGGAGCGCGCGCGGAGGATGGCCTCGGCCGCGAGCTGCACGGCCTCGTCCTGACCGATGACGCGCTGATGCAACACTTCCTCCAGGCGCAGGAGCTTTTCCTTTTCGCCCTCCATGAGCCGGGTCACGGGGATGCCCGTCCACTTGGCGACGACCTCGGCGATCTCCTCCTGGGAAACCTCCTCCTTCACCAGCGCCCGCTCGCTGCTTTTCTTCTCCAGCGCGGCGAGTTCGCGCTCGAGCTGCGGCAGGCGGCCGTGGCGGAGCTCGGCGAGCTGGTTGAGGTCATAGGCGCGCTCGGCGCGCTCCATCTCAAGCTTCACCCGCTCGATCTCCTCGCGCACCTTCCGCACCTTCTCGACGGCCTTCTTTTCGCCCTCCCAGCGCGCCTTGAGCGCCCCAGCCTGTTCGCGCAGATCGGCGAGCTCCTTGCGCAGCGCCTCGAGGCGCTGCCGGCTGGCCTCGTCCTTCTCCTTCTTCAGCGCGGCCTCCTCGATCTCGAGCTGAAGCACGCGCCGCGTGAGCTCGTCGAGCCCGGCCGGCATCGAGTCCATCTCGGTGCGGATCATAGCGCAGGCTTCGTCGACGAGATCGATGGCCTTGTCGGGCAGGAAACGGTCGGAAATGTAGCGGTTGGAAAGCGTGACGGCGCTGACGAGCGCGTTGTCCTGGATGCGCACGCCGTGATGCACCTCGAAGCGCTCGCGCAGGCCGCGCAGGATCGAGATGGCGTCCTCGACACTGGGCTGATCGACCAGCACGGGCTGGAAGCGGCGCTCGAGCGCGGCGTCCTTCTCAAGGTGCCGGCGGTATTCGTCGAGCGTGGTGGCGCCGATGCAGTGCAGCTCGCCGCGGGCGAGCATGGGCTTGAGCATGTTGCCGGCGTCGATGGCGCCCTCGGCCTTGCCGGCGCCGACGATGTTGTGCAGTTCGTCGATGAAAAGGAGGATGCGGCCGTTGCTCTGCCGGATCTCGTTGAGCACGGCCTTCAGGCGTTCCTCGAACTCGCCGCGGTACTTGGCGCCGGCCAGCAGCGCGCCCATGTCGAGGGCGAAGATGGTTTTGTCCTTGAGCCCCTCGGGCACGTCGCCGCGCAGGATGCGCTGCGCCAGGCCCTCGACAATGGCGGTCTTGCCCACGCCCGGCTCCCCGATGAGCACGGGGTTGTTCTTGGTCTTGCGCGACAGGATGCGGATGGTGCGGCGGATCTCGTCGTCGCGGCCGATGACGGGGTCGAGCTTGCCCTTCTTCGCCTGCTGCACGAGATCGATGCCGTATTTCTCCAGCGCCTGGTAGGTGCCCTCGGGATTGTCGGACGTCACGCGCTGGTTGCCGCGGATTTCGGCGAGTGCCTTCAGCACCTTGGCGCGGTCAAGGCCGAAGCTTTTGAAATACTTCTTCAACCCCTCGGGCTTGGCCACGTCGACGAGGCCGAGCAACAGGTGCTCGGTGCTGACGTACTCGTCCTTGAGCTTCGCCGCCGCCTCCTCGGCGCGCGTGAACACCTCGTTGACGGCCTGGGTGACGTAGATCTTGGACACATCGACGCTGCCGGAGACCTTGGGCAGGCGGTCGAGCTCGCGCTCGACCGCGAGCTGCAGAGCGCTCACGGTCAGGCCGAGTTTCTCGACCAACGCCGGCACGATGCCGCCCTCCTGCCTAAGCAACGCCGCGAGCAGGTGCCAGGTATCCACCTCGTTGTTGGAACGACGGCGGGCCTGGTTCTGCGCCTCGGCGACGACCTGGCGCGACATGACGGTGAGCCGGTTGGAATCCATGGGTTTATCCCGCGCATGCCGCGCGCCAAACTGCCCCCAAGGAAGATCTCCCGGGCCGGTGTGTCAACAGCGGGACACGTTGGCCGCCGGCGGGACACCCCGGCGCAGGCGGGGTTGATAACCGGCCGGTTGCTCTCCAGGCATGATGACCCCAAGCGGCGTCCGCCAAGGACCGTCCCCGGGTCCTGAAGTCACCGCCCCTGCGCCTAAGGCGCCGCGTAATGGGCTGCGGAAGTCGGCAGCAATGAAAAGCCCACGGGCGACGCGGCTGTCCAGAAAAGTTATTACATCCCCTATGCATACACTTTTCTTATCCATCGCGCCGACCGTGGGCTAATTGGTCGGAAAGCTTGCGCTCTCAAAAAACACCACTGCCGGCCATGGGCATCCGTGCTCAGTGTTTCCGTACTACTGCGCAGAAATCGGCGGCTGTCCAGAGAACTTTCATCGTCCTTCCGACTTTACGCCGCCTTCATAATTCATAACGGAAGCCCAGGGAAAGGAGCCAGGATCTCATGGAAACTGGCCGTACCCATGTGTCTTTGCCTTCCGAAGGCAAACCATGGGGCGATTATCCGGAGGGATGCAAACGCGCAAAACCGCGGCGAAAAAATCCCGGGGCTACTTCTTCAGGTGCTGCACGATGTGGGTCAGCGTCTGCTTGGCATCGCCGAGCACCATCATCGTCTTCGGATCGTAGAAAAGCTCGTTGTCCTCACCGGCGAAGCCGGCGCCCATGCTGCGCTTGAGGATGATGACGTGCCGCGCCTGGTCGGCGTTGAGGATGGGCATGCCGTAGAGCGGGCTGTGCTTCTTGTGGCGCGCGGCGGGGTTGATGACGTCGTTGGCGCCCACCACCACGACGACGTCGGTGTTCTGGAAGTCGTCGTTGATGTGGTCCATCTCGAACAACTGCTCATAGGGCACGCCGGCCTCGGCGAGCAGCACGTTCATGTGGCCGGGCATGCGGCCCGCCACCGGATGGATGGCGTAGCGCACGGAGGTGCCGCGGCTGACGAGGAGTTCCGTCATCTCGTGCACGATGTGCTGCGCCTGCGCCACGGCCATGCCGTAGCCGGGGATGATGATGATGGAGTTGGCGCTTTCGAGCATGAGCTTCGCGTCCTCCGGGGTGTAGCGGATGACGGTGCGCGGCTCGGGTTTGCCGGCGTCGCCGCCGGCCGGGGCCGCGCCGACCGCACCGAAGAGCACGTTGGCGAACGAACGGTTCATGGCGCGGCTCATGAGGATCGAGAGGAAGAAGCCGCTGGTGCCGTCGAGCGAGCCGGCGATGATGAGCACCTTGTTGTCGATGGCGATGCCCGTGGCGGCCGCGGCGAGGCCGGCGTAGGAGTTGAGCAGCGAGATGACCACCGGCATGTCAGCGCCGCCGATCGGCATGACGAGGAGAACGCCGACGACGAAGCCGAGCGCCATCATCGTATAAAACACCCACGCGGCATTGGGCTCGTACAGCAGGTAGAGGAAAAGGGCGATGGTTGTGAAGAACAGCGCGACGTTGAAGATGTTCTGGCCCCGGTAGGTGATGGGCGCGCCCCGGATCAATTCCTGCAGCTTGCCGAAGGCCATCAGCGAGCCGGTGACGGTGAGCGCGCCGAACAGCACTTCGAAGCCGAGGGCCGTCATCCGCAGCCGGCCCAGGCCCTCGCCGCCGTACTCGAGGTACTTGAAACAGCCGACGAGCACGGCCGCCAGCGCGCCGAACGAGTGCGAGAGCGCGATCCGTTGCGGCATCGCGGTCATCGGCATGAAGACCGCCATGAGCGTGCCGATCACCGAGCCCACGGCCGCGCCGACGAGGATGTAAGTCCACGTGAGGATCTGAGTGTAGAGCAGCGTGCCGACGACGGCCAGCGCCATGCCGATCTCGGCCATGAACATGCCCCGGCGCGCGGTGGCGGGCGAGCTGAGCGCCCGCAGGCCGAGCACGAACAGGATCGCGGCCGCAAGATAGGTCCACTCGGAAATGACGATGTTGATGTCGGTGGTCATTTCCGCCCCCCCCGGTCCTTTTTCTTGAACATCCGCAGCATGCGGTCGGTGATCAAGAAACCGCCGACCACGTTGATGCTCGCGGCGCAGACCGCAATCATGCCGAGGATGGAGCTGGTCAGGCTGTACTGGCCGCTGGCGGCCACCAGTGAACCAACGAGCGAAATGCCCGAGATGGCATTCGTGGCCGACATCAGCGGCGTGTGCAGCGTGGGCGACACGCGACCGATGACTTCAAAGCCGAGAAAGCCGGCCAGCACCAGGATGAACAGGTAGAACATCAGCCGGCTGAAATCCATCGGGGCCAGCGTGTGGGTGATGTGCCGGGCCGCGTCGGTGGTGGCGAGGATCAGGGGTGTCATGGGCGTCCTTGGGCGTTGCTGAGAAACTTGCGCACGGTTTCGTTGACCACCTCGCCCCCGCGGGTCAGGCACGCGCCCTGGACGATCTCGTCCGCCGGGTCGGGCTGGATGTCGGGTTTCGGATAGAGGTGGTGGAAGAGATTGAAACAATTGCGGGCGTAGAGCGCGCTGGCGTCGGTAGGCACGGTGGCAGGCAGGTTGACGGCGCCGATGATCGCGACGCCGTTATGCACGACGGTTTCGCCCGCGCGGGTGAGCTCGCAGTTGCCGCCCTGCTCGGCGGCGAGGTCCACAAACACGGTGTCGGGCCGCATGCGGCCGACCATGTCCTTCGTGACGAGCAGCGGCGCCTTCTTGCCGAAAACCTGGGCGGTGGAGATGACGACGTCGACTTTTGGCAGGCGTGCGCCGATCGCTTCCATTTCCTTCTGGATGAACTCGGGCGAGAGCTCCTTCGCGTAGCCGCCGGCCGTCTCGGCGTCCTTCGGCAGTTCCATTTCCACGAACATGGCGCCGAGGCTCTTCACCTGCTCGCGCACCGCCGGCCGCGGGTCAAAGGCCTCCACCCGCGCGCCGAGGCGCTTGGCGGTGGCGATGGCCTGCAGGCCGGCCACCCCCGCGCCGAGAACGAGCACCGTGGCGGGCGTCACCGTGCCCGCCGCCGTCATGAGCAGCGGGAACATCTTGCCGATCCGCTCCGCGGCGATGAGCACGGCCTTGTAGCCGGCGACCGTCGCCTGCGAGCTGAGGGCGTCCATGCCCTGCGCGCGGGTGATGCGCGGGATGAATTCCATCGCATAGCCGGTGATCCGCCGGCGGACGAAGACCTGCAGCACCGGCGCGCTGCTGAAGGGCGCCAGGAAGCCGATGTAGGCGGCGCCTTCGCGCATCAACTCGGCCTCGGCGGGGGCGGGCGGGTGCACCTTGAGGACGAGGTCGGCTGCGGCGTAGAGTTCGCGCGCCGAGCCGATGATCTTCGCTCCGGCGGCAACGTACTGTTCGTCGCTGCTGCCGGCGCGAAGGCCGGCGCCGCTTTCGACAAGGATTTCGTGCTTGTCGCGCAGCAGCGCGCCGGCCAGGGCGGGGATGAAGGCGACCCGCGTTTCGCCGGCCGCGGTTTCTTTCGGTATCCCTATCTTCATGGATGGTGGAAAACTGGGGGTTAAGTGCGCCCGAGCCTGCAAAGTAGCACATCAGTCTCAATATGAAAAATGCCGGACCTACTATGAAAAGCCTTTGACCCGTGCGTGCCGCCTGCGAGGATCCGCGGCGACGCCGACGGGCGTCACCCTCGTTGCCACCATGAACGACGCCCTCCCCGCCCGCCCTTCACCCCGCTTCCGGCTCAGCCGCGAATGCCATCGGGGCGGGGTTGGCCTGAGGCATGCGGCCGGTGGCCGGCGCCTGATGGCTCGCGGATCGCCGACACCAGGCGCATCCCTGCCATGAGGGATCCGGAGCCCGGCCCTGTCCAATCTTAACCCTATCACCCTCCATGTACCTCAGTCTTGTTGGCTTGTGTCTGGCCGCGGTGATTGGCCTCTATTTCTACAACAACCCCCTCAAGCACGGGCGCCGGTTCATGGTCCGCCGCCTCATCAACTGGTTCCCGCTGGGCATGACGTACGCCTTTCTGTACATGGGGCGCTACAACTTGGCCGTCTCGAAAAACGCCCTGGGCGCGTTGATGTCCAAGGAGGACTTTGGATGGATCTTTGCCGCGGGCACGGTGACTTACGCGCTGTCCTTCCTGGTCAATGGTCCGCTGGTGGACAAGATCGGGGGGAAGAAAGGCATCATCATTGCCGCGCTGGGCGCCTCCTGCGCGAACATCATTCTGGGCGTGCTCACCTATCTGGTGGTGATGCATCAACTGAAGGTGAAACTGGTGGTCGCCTTTTCAGTGATCTACGCGCTCAACATGTATTTTCAAAGCTACGGCGCGGTTTCGATCATCAAGGTCACGGCTTATTGGTTTCATGTGCGGGAGCGCGGAGTTTTCGGGGCCATCTTCGGCACCTTGATTTCGTTCGGCGTCTATTTCGCCTTCGACTGGGGCCAGGCGATCGTCGACATGGCGTCCACCCTGCCGGAAGGTGAAATGAGCTGGCTCCATATTTTGATTCAGCGGGTTTTCGCCCTCAAGACCCAGTCGGTTGATGCGATCTGGGCGGTGTTCTACATCCCCGCCGCGATCCTGCTGTTCTGGGCGCTCCTGGACTGGTGGCTGATCAAGGACACCCCGGAAGAGGCCCATTTCGCGCCGTTTGACACCTGTGATGCCTCCTCGGGTCAGATGCAGGTGGAACTCACCACAACGGATCTGCTCAAAAAGGTCTTTGGCAGTCCCCTGATGCTCCTGTTTGCATTGGTGGAGTTGACCGCCGGGGTCCTGCGCAACGGGATCATGCAGTGGTATGCCATCTTCGCCCGGGAAGTGAAGCAACCCGGGGCGGAGTTTTTCACGGAGCACTGGGGATTGCTGCTCTGCCTCTTCGGCATCATTGGCGGCTTTGCGGGCGGGCTGATATCGGACAAATTCTTCCAGTCCCGGCGGGGACCCCCGGCGGCGCTGCTGTGCGGTTTCATGTTCATCATGACGATCGTGATGGCCGCCACGCTGTTTTCTTCGCCGGTCATCGTGGGAGCCGCGGCCGTTCTCATCGTCATGGCAGTGACGGGTGTTCACTCCTTGATGTCCGGCACCGCCGCCGCCGATTTTGGCGGCAGAAAAGCCACGGCCACCTGTTCCGGCATCGTAGACGGGTGTGTTTATCTGGGAAGCGGTGTGCAGTCCGTCAGTATCGGTCATCTGGCAAGCCAGAGCTGGCAGTGGTGGCCGGTTTTTTTGATGCCCTTTGCCCTGATCGGCGGGCTCATTGCGATGAGATTTTGGAATGAACTGCCCGCGGCCACCCGGAAGTACATTGCCGACGTCGAGCAAAAAAAAGCGGCGGCGCTGGCGGCTTGATTTCTGAATCGCTGCTGTACGATCCATGGATCAATCCGCTCCCGCCTCCGTGCGTCTCAGATATCCGTCCGGTTTCCGCCCCCGCCGCGGTCTCAACTGGGCCGTCGTGGGCCTGATGTATACCAGCTACTATCTGTGCCGCTACAATTTCTCCTACGCCAACAAGGCCATCGCCGACGAGTTTCACTTCACGAAGTCGGACATGAGCACGATTCTCGCGCTGAACTTCATCGCGTATGGCTGCGGCCAGATCATCAACGGCCTGCTCACGGACCGGATCGGCGGCAAGCGCGCCATGCTCATCGGCGCGGCGGGCACGGTGGTGATGAACCTGCTGTTCGGCGCGTCGTCGTTCTGGGGGCTGCTGTCGCTGTTCGCGCTGCTGTGGGGCCTGAACGGCTATTTGCAGTCATTCGGCGCGCCGGGCTTCATCAAGATCAACACCGCGTGGTTCAGCGAAAAAGAGCGCGGCACGTTCGCGGGTATCTTCGGATGCATGATCAATCTCGGCCGGCTCGTCGCGAACAAACTGCTGCCCGCGTTGCTCGCCGGCTTCACGTTTCTGGCGATGTGGCACGTGCCGCCCCAGCACTGGCGCTGGCTGTTCTGGATCCCCTCGGGCGTCGCCACGGTGGTGGCGGTCGCGCTCGTGTTGTTCGTCAAGGACACGCCCGAAGAAGTGGGCTACGACAACCTCTTCGCCGGCGAAGCCGACCATGCCGACGCCGACATCCACGGCGATTTCAGCACCGTCTTCCGGCAGATCGTCAGCAACCACGTCGTCTGGATCATGGCGGTGGCCTATGCGTGCACGGGTGCGGTGCGACAGTGCATCGACCAGTGGTTCCCGCGATATTTCCAAGAAGTGCACCACCTCGACATGACGGGCGCGCAGTTCCAGTGGCTCGGCTTCCTCATCCCGGCCGCCGCCTCCGCCGGCTCGCTGCTGTCAGGCTGGATCTCGGACCGCTTTTTTGGCGCGAGGCGGGCGCCGGTGGCCGGCTGGATCTATTTTCTCCAGACAGTGGTCATTGTGGCGGCCACCCAGATCCAGACGCTCAACTGGGCGCTGGCCTTTTTTGTGTTGATCGCGCTGGCCGTCAATTCGACCCATTCGCTGCTCGGACCCGCCGCGGCGATGGACATCGGCGGCCGCAAGATGGCCGCATTCGCCTCGGGCGTGATCGACTCATTCCAATATTTCGGCGCGGCCATCGCGACCAAGGGACTCGGCTGGGTGCTCGATAACAGAGGCTGGGGCTACTATTTTTACTACATGATTCCGTTCGGCGTGCTCGGCGGCATCATGATGTATTCCATCGCGCACCGGAAGAGCCTGAAGAAAGGCGCCGCGCATTGACGCATTCCGGCGGCGGCGAACCAGCCGCGGTTGGTGCTTCAGGCGGCCGCCGGTTTGGCCAGCACTTGGTGCAGGCTGTGCAGCAAGGCCCCCATGGTATAGGGCTTCATGAGCTGCAGCTCCGAGTCCTCGACCTTGGGGCGGGCGGCGGAATCGCCCGACCCGCTGACCGTAATGATGTGAACCTGCGGGTTGATGGCCTTCATGGCCTTGATCGCCGTCGAGCCATCCATGACCGGCATGTCCAGATCGACCAGCGCCACCGCAATGTCGGCGCGATGCTGCTCGAAAACCCGCACGGCCTCCGCGCCGTCGGCGGCAACGTGCACGACATAGCCGAAGTCGGCCAGCAGGCGGCGGGTGACGTCGCGGAAAAATTCCTCATCGTCGGCCACCAGCACATGCTCGCCGGCGCCGCGGCTGTTTTCCACCCCGGCCGTGACGGCTGGCGTCTTGGCCGCCATTTCCATCACCGGAAAGTAGGCTTGGAAGGTCGTGCCCCGGCCGACCTGGGTCGAAAGCGCGATGAAGCCGCCGCTGGCCTTCATGATGGAGCGCACGGTTGACAGGCCGAGGCCCGTGCCTTCGCCGATCGGTTTGGTGGTGAAGAACGGATCGAAGATGCGGTCCACAATCTCGGGCGCGATGCCGGTCCCGGAGTCAGACACTCCCAGCACGATATAGTCACCGGGCACGCCGCCCGGCAGGGCGCGGGCGGCCGCATCGTCGAGCGTGGCGTTTCCGGCGGTGATCGTCAGCACGCCGCCGTGCGGCATGGCGTCGCGGGCGTTAACACACAGGTTGAGCAGCACTTGGTAGATCTGCGTAGGATTGGCGTACAGCTGCAGCAGTTCCGGCGTGATCTCCATGCGCACCTCGATGTTCTTGGCGAAGGTGCGGCCGATGAACCGGCCGAGTTCCTTCACGAGGCTCCCGAGATCGACGACCTCGCGGTTGCCATCGAGACCGCGGGTGAAGGTCAGCATCTGGCTGACCAAGCCGGCACCGCGGGCGGCACTCGTCGCCACCACATCGAGCAGCGCCCGGTTCTCCTCGGAACAGCCCCGGAGCTTGAGCAGGTCGGCCGACATGGTGATGGGCGCCAGCACGTTGTTGAGGTCGTGCGCGATGCCGCTGGCGAGCATGCCGATGCTGCCCAGCCTCTGCGTATGCAGAAATTGATGCTCAAGGCGCTTTTGCTCGGTGATATCGCGCCCGATCGCCAGGAGGCAGGTGCCGGTGAACTCCACTGGCACATTCTCGGGCATCCGCTGGAACGTCCATTGGCGCCAAGACCTGCCGCCGCCAGCCAATAGTGTCTCGTGCTGGCAGGTTTGCGGTTCGTCCGTGGTCGCGGTGCGCTGCAAGGCAAGACGGACCGCTTCGCCCGCCGCCTCCGGCATGAAGTCGATGAACAACGTGCCCGTCAGCACACCCGGAGTGCACGCGTAGGCGCGCGCCAGGGCCGCGTTGACGTAGGTGACGCGCTCTTCGGCGTCGAGACCGCAAATCCAGTCGCTCAAGGCATCGAGCATCGCGCCGGCGGTGGTGTTGAAAACTGCCGCCTTGGCGGGGGCGCCCGCCGTCTTGCGAAACAGCCGTGTCAACCTTCGCCAGGGTGTGGCGGACAACATGAATGCGCGCCGCGTGCGGTCAGCCGGACCCCCATGGTCGGCTGGGCCGGCCATGCGATACTGACTCGCCAGGGAATAGACGGGCTCCTCGCGCATTGGAAAGCATTTTGCATTAAGGCACATTCCCTCCGCTTTGACCGCTGCGTTGAACACTCAATTTTTAGTAGGAGGCTCTGGAGCGCAATAAGTCCGACCTGTACTACCAAAAGCCCGAGACTACCTTATAGAGAGCATTAGCCCTGTGTATTCCACGTGTCTTCCGGCTTGCCGCTTCGCCGTCAAGCAAGAGCGGAAGCGAAGGCCCGGCCGGCGATGCAAACGTGTGCAACGAGCAGCCTTGCAGGAAGGTCGCTCGCGACCGATTGGAAACCCGCACCCACCCCGCCCTGCAGGCATTCCTCTCAGGGGTGGGTGCGCCACCCCCGGGGTGCGCGCCAAGTCACCAGAAGAAGAACTCCAGCTTGGGCTCCATGTAACCCTCGGTTGGCAGTTCGAGCGCCACGCGCCACACGGTGGCGTAGCGCGACCAAGGGCCCACGATGGGACCGTCGAACATGACCTTGGGAGAGGAGATCGGGCGGCGCGGCTGCGTGTGCAGGCGTTCCTGAAAGAGCGCGTGACCCTCGGGCAGGGAAAAGTAGAGCAGCCGTCGCTCGAAGATGTCCTTGACCTGGGGCAGGTCGGCGACGGTGAAGGTCGGATGCGTGGCGCGGAAGCTGCGGAGCACATATTCGTTGCGGCAGAGTTCGACGGAGGCGCGCTGGCAGGCGCTGCCGTAATCGCGGCCCGCGGCGTGCCCGTAGCTGAAGAAGTCGCCCGGCGTGCACCGCTTGTAGAGAATCACCATGACACCGCGGTCGAGCGGATGTTCGACCTGCACGGCGGTGACATCGGTCCATCCGGTGGGCCGCACCCGTGCCGCGAGGCGGCCGTCCCACCACGCGATCACACAGAAACGCTCGAGCGCCTCCCAATAGGCCTTCGTGCGGCACTGGCTCGAAAACAAGCCGGGAAACGCGGCCATGCCGTTGGAGGAGGCGTCGCGATCGAAGCCGTAGATGTCCCGGTCAAAGTCGTTTACCTTGACGTGAAACGCCCAGCGCTCGAGTGATTCCGAGATGGCCATGTAGCGGGCCACCATTGCGCTCGGGTGCGTGCCGGTGCCGTCGGCGTTGCTGTAGAGATTGAGCTGGGGCCGCGGCTTCCCGGTCAGATGGGGGGCGAGGTAGGCGTTGGCCTGAAAGCAGCGATGGCCCAGGACCGGGAACTCACTGAACTCGATGCGCGTGATGGGCCCGCCCTGCTCGGTGAAGATGCGCCGGTAGCGCCACGGTGCCAGATTCAGCATGGTGTCTTGATTACCTGACGCCTCTTCCCGGCGCAAGCCGCCGCCGCGATCACATGGTCACGGTCCCACGTCCTGCAACAGGATTACCGCGTCAGAATAATCGGGGGGCGGCGGTGCCGTTCAGATCGTCGTCAGCGATGCCGAACCGGCCGCCAATAAAGACCGGATCGAATGACTCGGCCGTCTTCACGAAACCCAAGACCAGCAGGAGGCTGGCGACGGCGCCGAAAAGAATGCGTTGGGTCGGAGTCATGGGCGGAGTTTAATGTTCGACGATGCAGGGAGCGGAAGGAGGATCATCATAGACCACCTTCACCTGATGGTTCGTCGCCACGATATCGAACGATGCGGCGGCTTTGGCGAGACCCGCGGTGAGCAGGAGGCTGGTGATCACGGCGAAGAGGAGGTGTTTGAACGTTTTCATTTTGGACATCTACTATCGCCGATGCCTTGGAGGCATCCCAGCCCGGCGTACACCCGGTTTTGCCCAGTCTGCACAGAGCAAAACTGGATATGGCCCTCTCCTGCGATTTCCGCTAAGGTAGTTTCTGTTTCATGCGAAACCGGGCAAGCATAGGTAGTGGTGCCATTTGTCATTGCGAAGAGCTCTGCTGGCCAACAGAGCGACGAAGCAATCCATCTGGATCGCCATCCTCCTACGCCAAGGCTACGGAGGACAGGCCGCCCGGCCTTGCCGGGCTCGCGATGACAGGCAAACTGTACCAGCACTCAAGCATAGTCATGCGTGGGATTTTATGTGCATTGGTTGGTGGAGTGATTCTAGGTGCGACCTCACGCCATGGGTTCGCGCATGGATGGGGTGACTCCACGGATGGCCGGCCTTTGCTGCAGGTGTTCAAGGCGAGTGATTATCAAGCCAACACCGCGGTAAGAGCAGTAGCGCAGGATCGTGCCGGTATGCTCTATTTTGGCAGTGACGCTCTTCTGCAGTACGATGGCACGACATGGCGTCGTTTCTCTACAGGAAACAATCTGGCAATAAACGGTCTCACTATAGATGATCGGGGGCGAATCTGGGTGGGGGGATATGGCGAAGTCGGTTACTTCGAAAAAGACTCTTCAGGGCAATTGCATTATACGTCTTTACTGTCCCAGCTCCCACCTGAACATCGCGACCAGCTTGTCATCTGGGGCGTGGAGGTGACTTCGCGAGGGGTGATCTTTGCCGCCACCGATAAAATCATGCGGTGGAACGGAAAAAAGTTTCACATCTGGGCGTTGTCAAAAACCTCTCGTCGGGTGACTACTCAGAAAATCGGCGACACCGTTTACATACTCCACTTTGAAACCGGTCTCTGGAAGCTCGAGAGCGACGAACCGGTGCTGGTTGTGGCGTACGATACTTATATCAAGCGCCTCCCGTTCTACCTCAAACCCCTTGGTGAAAACTCTTTTCTCGCCGTGACAACATCGGATCTGGCGCGACTCGATGGCTTGAAGCTGACCCTCCTGCCCGGCGATTGTGGGAACTTCATCAGGGAAAACTTAATAACCTCCGCATGTGTCATCGACGACCAAACATTTGCCATCGGCACCTACCGCGGAGGCGTTGTTTTGGTCGACACCCAAGGCAATATCGTGCGCATCATCGACCGCGCGTCGGGCCTCGTTGACCAAGCGGTTAATGGCCTCTTTCTCGACCGCGAAAGAGACCTCTGGATCACGACCGAAAGAAGCATTGCGCGGATGGGCAGCAGTGGAGCTGTCACCATGTTCGATGAGGCCAATCGTTTGACCGGAAGATCCGTCAGTTCCATCGCCGTACAGGATGGCCGGCTGCATGTCATTACAAGTGACGGAATCTTCGCACTGAAACCGCGCCCGGATGTGCATTCTTCGGCGGCGTTTGAATTGCTTCCCAATCCCGATCTAAAACTCAGCAACCTGGCCCTGCTTTCACATGCACGGGGCCTGCTCAATGCGGGATTTGTGGGCATTCGCCTCCTGCAACCAGACGGGAACTTGCCAAAGATCTACGATACTCCGCTGGATGCGGGGAACCTGCTCGCATCGCGGCATTATCCCGGACGGATTTATTTTTCTGACCCTAAAGGCGTGGGCTGGCTCGTGGAAGCGAATGGCGAATGGCAGCCCTATCCACAGCAGGCTCTAATACCCGAGGCCGCCACATCGCTCACCGAGGACAACATGGGTAATCTATGGGTCGGCACTTACTCCAAGGGAGTTTTGCGCGTCACCTTCAACGACGACGGCACACCGTCGAAGATCACGCACTTCGAGCCCGGTACCGTGTTGCCGGCCGGCGCCGGGCGAATCAAGGTCGGCGCGCTCCATCACCACGTGCTGCTGCTGACGGAAGTCGGCATCCTCGCGCACAACCCGGTAGCCGACACGTTCTACCCGGTGGCTGCGTTGCAGGGCATGAAACGGGGCCTCGCGCTTTCCAATCCCGACGCCTCCGGCAACGCCTGGCTCGCGGCCGAAATGCCGCTGGCCGACGGCACCACCCGGCCCGTCGTGGGCGCGCTCACGCTCGATGAACACCGCCGCCCGGCCTGGCGCCAGCTTCCGATCAACGGACTCGCGCGCGCCGGCAGGCCCACCGTGCTCTATTTTCAGGAGGAGGTGCCCGGACAGCCGGTGCTCTGGATCGGCGGCACGGAAAGCCTGTTGCGCGTGAAGCTGGACGAATTACAGGACCTAAGCGCCCCGTTCAACACCCTGCTGAGCGCCGTGAACACGGTTTCGTCCGCCGGCAAGGCCGGGCTGCCGCTGCTCGGTTCGCCGTCACCCCGCCTGCCCTATGCGCGCAACCATCTCGAGTTCGAATTCGCCGCCACCATTTATCGCGATGCCCAGTTCGTGCGCTTTGAAACGCAGTTATCGGGCTTCGAACGCGACTGGACGCCAGCGAACGCGAAGAACTTCCGCGAGTTTACGAACCTAAACGAAGGCGCCTACACCTTCAAGGTGCGCACCGCCAACGCGGATGGCCGGTGGAGCGAGCCGGCCGCGTACACCTTCTTCATCCTGCCGCCGTGGTACCGCACGCCGTGGGCCTACTCGCTGTTCGCGCTCACCGCGGCCGGCGGAATCTACGGCGGCTACCGGCTCCGGGTGAACCAGCTGCGGGCGCGCACCCGGCAGCTCGAGTCGCTGGTGCGCCGCCGCACCGAGGAGCTCGCGCGCGCCAACGCCGCCAAGACCGACTTCATTGCCAACATGAGCCACGAGATCCGCAACCCGCTCAACGGCGTCATCGGTCTCGCGGGTATGCTGCAGGAGTCCGATCTCAGCACGCAGCAGCACGGCATGGCCGTCTCGCTGCGCAAGTGCGCGGAATACCTCTCCACGCTCGTCGAGGACGTGCTCGACTTCTCCAAGATCGAGGCCGGCCGCATCACCATCGACGCGCAGCCGTTCAGCCTGCGCGGCGTGCTCACCGACGTCGGGTCGATCTTCGCCTGGCAGTCGCAGGAACAGCAGATGCCCATCGTCACGCGGGTGCACCCCAACTTCCCGGAGACCGTCGTCGGCGACGAGGCAAAGATCAAACAGATCGTCATCAACTACGTCGCCAACGCCCTCAAATACGCCGGCCGCGGCACCATCGAGATCACGGTCGAAAGCCGGCTCGCGCCGGGCAGCACCGTGGAGATCGCCATCGAGGTGCGCGACCAGGGGCCCGGCATCCCCCATGACGAGCAGGCGAAGCTCTTTGAAAAGTTCAACCGCGGCCGTCGCGCGCAGCAGGAAAAAATCCGTGGCACCGGCCTCGGCCTGGCTGTCTGCCGCGCCTATGCTGAAAAAATGGGCGGCGCCGTCGGCCTCACCAGCACGCCGGGCCAGGGTGCGGCCTTCTGGTTCAAGGTCGCGCTGCCCGTGCTCACGCCGCAGGCCGCCGTCGCGGCGGCCGAGGAGCGCCCGCGCCCGCCCGCCACCACGCGCGCCCTCATCGTCGAGGACCAGGAGTACAACCTCCTCGTCATCGACAGCATCCTCACCCGTCTCGGCTACAAGACCGACCACGCCACCGACGGCAACGACGCGTGGGCCAAACTGCAGGCCGGCCTCTACGACATCGTGTTCATGGACTGGGATCTCCCCGGCATGAACGGCGTCGAGGTCACCCGTCTCTTCCGGCAGTGGGAGCCTCCCGAGCGTCACACGCTTGTCATCGCCACGACTGCCTACTCCACGCCGGAAAAGCGGCGCGACTGCCTCGAGGCGGGCATGGACGGTTTCGCCGCCAAGCCGCTCAGCCCCGAAAAGATCAAGGCCACCATCCAGAACCTCAGCGGTCCGCTGCGCGCGGGCTCCTCGATCCAGATTCGCGCCGCCGAGGAGGCCCCCCGCAAGGTCCTCGACCTGTCGATCTTTCTCTACATGGCCGACCAGAAGCCCGACCGGATGCGCCAACTCGCCGAGGAGTTTATCACCGCGCTCGACAAGGACGTCGCCCTGCTCGCCGAGGCCGTGCGCACCGGCAGCGTCGAGACCACGCGCCGGCAGGCGCACCGCATCCTCTCGCAGACCGCGCTCATCTCCGCCGCGTCGGTCGCCGCCGTGGCCACCACCATCCAGGAAGCCGCGCGCAACGGCGACATCGAGACGCCGCGCTCCACGCTGACGTCATTCGAGGCGGAGGTCGCCCGCCTCAAGGAGAATCTGCGTTCCGCTCTCGAAACGAGTTGAGCTTCGCGAAACCCTTGTTCACCGCGTAACGGATGAGGTCGGGGGTGCGGTGCAGGCCGAGCTTGCTCATGATGTTGCGCCGGTGGAGCTGTACCGTGTATCGGCTGAGGTGGAGTTCCTTCGCCACCTCGTCGTTGGTCAGGCCGCCGCCCAGCAGGGCGAGCAGCTGTTGCTCGCGCTCGGTGAGCACCTTGGGAAAAGACTTGGGCTCCGCGCGCAGCTTCTGCCGCACCTGCTGCACCACCTCGGTGAAGAACACGCGCCCCTTGATCACCTCGTCAATGGCCTGTTTGAGCACCTCGACGGACTGGCGGTTCTTGTCGACGTAGCCATGCATGCCCGAGTTGAGCACCCGGTAGAGCGTGTAGTCGTCGCATTCGGTGGACACCGCGAGGATGCGCACCTCCGGATCCATCGCGATAAGCTCATCCGCCAAGGCGACGCCGTCCTTGTCCGGCAGATTGAGATCCAGCAGCACCATGTCGGGCTTGTACTTGCGGCACAACACCAGCCCGGTGGCGGCGTCTTCCGCCTCCCCCACCACACTCAGGTGAAAATGTTCCCGGCAGATTTTCTTCAGCAAATCCCGAAACATCGCCTGATCTTCAATGAGGACGATCTTCATGGGCGTGCCAGAAGAGCAATGGCCAAAGCCACGCACGGACACGAGTCCAAACATCTTCTGGAAATTTCTCCATCGCGGGCATGCGCCAATCGGGCGGAGGCAAAGATGCGGTGAGGGGCCGACTGAAGGAATATATCCCGGCATCGGCAACCAGCCCTCACCGCCGGCGGCGCGGCAGTTTCGCTTTGCATCACGGGGCGACTTGCGCATGGTAACACCATCATACAAATGGGGAGTCCGCCGCGCCGGACTGAGATTGAAGGACGATCGCCTCCTCTACCCTCCGAACCTGATGCGGGTCATGCCGCCGTAGGGATCGCCGGCCGCGCACCGCGCGGCGGCGTGGATACTCCGGCAGCGTGAACCGCCCGATCTTCGCCCGACCATGTCCACCACCGCCGCTCTTTCCTCCGCCTCCCCCCAGGGGGCGAACCCCGACCAGGTCGGGGCTGCCGCGCGCCGCGTCTACCTCACCGGCTCGCGCCCCGACCTGCGCGTGCCGATGCGCGAAATCTCCCTCCAACCCACGCGGGATTTCGACGGCCGTCTCGCCGATAACGACCCCGTGCGCATCTACGACACCTCCGGACCGTGGGGCGAGCCCTCGTTTCACCAGGATCCCACACGCGGGCTGCCGCCCGTGCGGCTGGCGTGGATCCGCGAGCACGGCGACGTCGAGGAGTACGACGGCCGCACCGTGCAGCCCATCGACGACGGCTACCTCAGCACCGTCCACGCCGAGTCCGCCGCCCAGAACGGCCAGTTCGCCCGCTTCCCCGCCCTGCGGCGCCGGCCGCTGCGCGCCCGGACCCGTGCCGTCACCCAGCTCGCCTACGCGCACCGCGGTCTGATCACGCCGGAAATGGAGTTCGTCGCGATCCGCGAGAACATGCGGCTCCAGGCGGCCAGCGGACAGCTCGAGACCTCGCCCGACGCCCCGCGCGATTCGTTGCAGCACCAGCATCCCGGCCAGAGTTTCGGCGCCGCGATCCCGCGCGAGATCACGCCCGAGTTCGTGCGCAGCGAGGTGGCCCGCGGCCGCGCCATCATCCCGGCCAACATCAACCACCCCGAACTCGAGCCGATGATCATCGGCCGCAATTTCCTCGTGAAGATCAACGCCAACCTCGGCAACAGCGCCGTGGCCTCCTCCATCCAGGAGGAAGTCGAGAAGATGCGCTGGGCCATCCGCTGGGGCGCCGACACGGTCATGGATCTCTCCACGGGCAGGAACATCCATGAGACGCGCGAGTGGATCATCCGCAACTCGTCCGTGCCCATCGGCACCGTGCCGATCTACCAGGCGCTCGAAAAGGCTGGCGGCAAGGCCGAGGAGCTGACGTGGGACCTCTTCCGCGACACGCTCGTCGAGCAATGCGAGCAAGGCGTGGACTACTTCACCATCCACGCCGGCGTGCTGCTGCGCTACATCCCGCTCACCGCGCGGCGCATGACCGGCATCGTCTCCCGCGGCGGCTCCATCATGGCCAAGTGGTGCCTCGCCCACCATCAGGAGAGCTTCCTCTACACGCACTGGGACGACATCTGCGAGATCATGGCCGCCTACGATGTGTCGTTCTCCATTGGCGACGGTCTGCGGCCCGGCTCGATCGCCGACGCCAACGACGAGGCGCAGTTCGCCGAACTGAAGACGCAGGGCGAGCTGACCAAACGCGCCTGGGCGCACGGCGTGCAGGTGATGAACGAGGGGCCGGGCCACATCCCGATGCACCTCATCCAGGAGAACATGACGAAGCAGCTCGAGTGGTGCGACGAGGCGCCGTTCTATACGCTCGGTCCGCTCACGACCGACGTCGCGCCCGGTTATGATCACATCACCTCCGCCATCGGCGCCGCGATGATCGGCTGGTACGGCTGCGCGCTGCTCTGCTACGTGACACCGAAGGAACACCTCGGCCTGCCCGATCGCGACGACGTGCGCGCCGGCGTCATCGCCTACAAGATCGCGGCGCATGCCGCCGACCTCGCCAAGGGGCACCCCGCCGCGCAATACCGCGACAACGCGCTGAGCAAGGCGCGGTTCGAGTTTCGCTGGGAGGACCAGTTCAACCTCTCGCTCGACCCCGAGCTGGCGCGCTCCTATCACGACAAGACCCTGCCGCAGGAGGGCGCCAAGACCGCGCATTTCTGCTCCATGTGCGGCCCCCACTTCTGCTCGATGAAAATCACCGAGGACGTCCGCCGCTACGCCGCCGAAAAGGGCCTCTCCGAGGAAGCCGCCCTCACCGCCGGCATGGAGGAGAAATCCCGCGAGTTCATCGAGCAAGGCGCCGAGGTTTACAGCCCGCGCTGAACCGCCGGCCGCTGCGGGCGGCGCATCCGGCGGCCGCTACTACCGCGTGGCTGCACCGCTGGAGCGCGTACCACCTTTCGTTCGCTGCGGCGCCACCCTGCCACGCTACGCCACCGCGCCCATGCACTTGAAAGGCGAGCTGCCACCCGTCATCAACTGGACGGTCCCCTGAATTGACGCTCCGATTTTCGGCGCCCAGCGAACCGGCCTCCTCCAACATGGATCGTACGATTTTGCCACCGGCCACGACGGCACCGGACCGCGGTTCCGTCCGCCGATCCTGAAACCTCTTTTTTCTGCCCATGAAATCGAAGAAATCTCCAGCCCAAGTCGGCTCCCCCAGGACCGCGCGTGCGGTTCGCTCCGGTGTTTCCGGCTCGTTCGCCGTGCGCGTGAGGGCTGTCCGCACCGCACACGAAGCCCGCCTCCGGCGGAAGAACCCCGTTGATCCCGGGTGGGACAACGGCGTCTTCGAGCGCTTCAAGCACCCGGTCATCACGTACCGGCACACGCCGCTCGAGTGGCGCTACGACTTCAATCCGCGGACGAACCCGTTCTTCATGGAGCGGCTCGGCATCAATGCGACGCTCAACCCCGGCGCCTTCTACTGGCACGGCAAGGTACACCTTGTCGTGCGCACCGAAGGCTGCGACCGCAAGAGCTTCTTCGCCATCGCCGAGAGCCCCAACGGCCTCGACCACTTCCGCTTCTGGGACGAGCCCTGCGATATTCCCGAGCTGAAGCCCGAGACGAACCTTTACGACATGCGCATCACCTTCCACGCGGACGGCTGGATCTACGGTGTGTTCTGCGCGGAGGCGAAGGATCCCGCTGCTCCCGCCGGCGACCTTTCCTCGGCGGTGGCCCAAGCCGGCATCGTCCGCACCAGGAATTTCAAGAAATGGGAGCGCCTGCCCAACCTCAAGACCCCCGCCTCGCAGCAGCGCAACGTCGTTCTTCATCCCGAATTCGTGCAAGGCAAATACGCCTTCTACACGCGCCCGATGGACGGCTTCCTTGACGTCGGCTCCGGCGGCGGCATCGGCTGGACGCTTTGCGATGACATCACCACCGGCGTCACCGGACCGGAGACGATCATCGACGCCCGCGCCTACCACACCATCAAGGAGTCCAAGAACGGCCAGGGCCCCGTCCCCCTCAAAACGCCGCAGGGCTGGCTGCACTTGGCCCACGGCGTGCGCAACTGCGCGGCCGGCCTGCGCTATGTGCTCTACATGTTCATGACCTCGCTGGAGGATCCGGCGAAGATCATCGCCCGCCCGGGCGGCTACTTTCTCGCACCCTACGCGAGCGAGCGGGTCGGCGACGTGTCAAACGTCACCTTCAGCAACGGTTGGGTGCGCCTGCCCGATGACACCGTGCTGATCTACTACGGCGGCTCCGACACCCGCTGCTACGTTGCACGCAGCACGGTGGCCAGACTCGTCGACTGGTGTCTGCACACGCCGGAGGACGGCGGGAACACCCGCGGCTGCGTCGATCAGCGTCTCGCGCTCATTCGCACGAACCAAGCGCTGCGCTGTTGATATCACGGCGGTCGGCTCCGCCAGGGACCATCCGGTTGTGCTCATCAAAAAAGCAGCCGGCACTCACCGCTCGCGTTAGATCGCGCAAAAAGGCCGGATTGATCCCGGTCCCCCCGAAAATCATGAGGGCCGCCCCGAAAGAGGCGGCCCTGCATGACCTAACACCAAGCAAACCGTAAGAACTACAACAATGGTCGTTCTCAGAACGACGCTTGTTTCATGGAAGATAGACGTAGCAGCGCCCAAAGCGTTGAATAATTGTTTTGTGAAAACCGCGTGAATAACCCGCCGGGCGGACCACCCTGGCCGGCAGGACCAGCCGCGCCCACGGTTTCCCCAAGTTCTTCTAGGTAAACAGCTCCGCCGGCATCACCCGGGGCGCCGTCGGAGTTCCAACCGGCCCGTCCGCGGAAGGGCGGGGCGTGCTCTTCAGCGGATAGTGGAAGGTTTGGCCCTGATAATTCTTGAACACCACCTCGTCGTCGGTGATGCGCTCGATGTACTCGGGGTTGAGGGGCACCTTGCCACCGCCGCCCGGCGCGTCGATGACGTACTGCGGCACGGCGTACCCGGTGGTGTGTCCGCGGAGGGCGCGGATGAGCTCGATGCCCTTGCGCACGTCGACCTTGAAGTGCGAGCCGCCCGTGATGAGGTCCATCTGGTAAAGATAGTAGGGCCGGACGCGCATCCGCAGCAGGCGGTGCACCAGCGCCGTCATGACGTCGGCATCGTCGTTCACCCCGCGCAGCAGCACGCTCTGGTTGCCCAGCGGCACGCCGGCGAAGGCGAGGCGGTCGCAGGCCTCCTTGAGCTCCTGCGTGCACTCCTTCGGGTGGTTGACGTGGATGCTCATCCAGATCGGGCCGTGCTTCCGGAACACCTCGCACAGCTCCGGCGTGATGCGCTGCGGCAGAAAGACGGGGATGCGCGAGCCGATGCGGATGAATTCCACGTGCTTGATGGCGCGCAGCCGGCCCAGCAGATGGTCGAGCTTGCGGTCGGAGAGGAGCAGCGGATCGCCACCGCTCAGCAGTACGTCGCGCACTTCGGGGTGTGCCTCGATGTAACGCAGCCCGCGTTCGTACTCGGGATGAAAATTGTAGTCCTGCGCGTTGCTCACGAGGCGGCTGCGCGTGCAGTAGCGGCAGTAGGCGGCACAGCGGTCGGTTACGAGGAACAACACGCGGTCGGGATAGCGGTGTACCAGACCCGGCACAGGCGAGTGCGCGTCCTCGCCGAGCGAATCAAGCATCTCCTCCTCCGATACCATCATCTCGTCGCCGCGCGGGATGACCTGCCGGCGGATCGGACACTCGGGATCGTTGCGATCAATGAGGTTGAAGAAGTAGGGCGTGATCGCGAGGGCCAGCTTGTAGTTGGCGAACAGGCAGCCCGCCCGTTCGGCGGGTGTGAGCGTCATAAACTGCTCGAGCTGGGCCGCGGTCGTGATGCGGTTCTTGAGCTGCCAGCCCCAATCCCGCCAGTCGGATTCCGGCACGTGCTGCCAGAGCCCTTGGCCTTCAAACCAGGCGGAACGGTCTTCAGTATAGGACATGTTGGTCGCCGCAAAGTGATAAGCCGTTCGACCCTTCTGTCAAACGGCGGGATCGGCCGGCCGAGACACCCGGGGCTTTTCGCAACCGGCACACCGGTGCGCGGCTCTAAGGCGAAAAAATGCCCCAGCGGAACTGCTGATCACAGGCAAGCAGGTAGATCATCGCCACATACACCCACACCACGACCAGCGTGATGTTCGCGATCAGACGGCGTTTGCCAGACCGGCTGTCCAACTCAGGTTTGTCCGCACTCATGGCCACCCCATGCTGCAGGAATTCCCCCGTTGCGCAAGCGCCAGACGTTGCCTCCCGGCACCAGCGGCGCCCCGTGCGGCGGACGCCAGTCCCACCGGGTGAACGGCCCCTCAGCTCGCCGGATTCGCGGCGAGTCCCGGATCCATCACCCGGATGGGCACGATGGCACACGGCAGACCACGCAAAAACAGGCGGCGCTGCAGGGCAAACGCCGTGTAATTGTGCAACCAGCGCGTGAAGACGGTTTCCCGCTCGAACACCAGTTGGCCGGTGAAGAACACCACATTGGAATATCGCGCGACCAGGTCGGGCACCAGCTTGCCCAGCTCATCCAGCACCTCGTGGCCAATGGCGTTGACCGCCTCGGCCTCGCCCCCGCGCGTCTGCACGAAGTTGACGTAGCGTTCGCCCTCCTGCTTCACGTGGGCGCGCAGCCGTTCGATCTCATCCGCCCCCTTGAAGTTACCCGCATCGAGCACGCCGATCTGGACAAACACCATGCGGCGGAAACCGCCGCCAAACAGGCGGACGGCGCCCAGCAGGGTATGCAGGCCGAGGCCGTTGAAGCCGTTGACCAGGACGATGGCGGTGCGGTCCGACGTCGGGGCAAAATCGCGCGATCCGGGCGGAGGCGGCAGCTCGGCCGCCTCCACAATGGTGTCCAGGCTCGCGAGCTGCTCCCGCACCCCGTCATAGTGGCGGTGCACGGCAAACGCCGCCGCGACCAGCGCCGTGGTCATGAGCATCGTCACCCAGCCGCCGCCGTGAAACTTCAGCACCACCAGGGTCACCAGGATGAAACTGGTGAGACAAAGACCCACGGCGTTGACGGCCAGCCGCCACCACCACGCGGCTTCCTCGTGCCGCACCAGCCACCAGTGGCGCACCATGCCGAGCTGCGAGAGGCTGAACGTGATAAAGACGTTGATACTGTAGAGAACGATGAGCAGGCCCACGGCGCCGCGTGTCAACACGAGCACCAGCAGCGCGGCGCCGCCCATGATCAGCACGCCGTTGAGCGTGACGAAGCGGTCGCTGAGAGCAGTGAAGCGCGAGGGCATCCAGCGGTCGAGCGCCATGTTGGCAAGCACGCGCGGCCCATCCAAAAAGCCCGTCTGCGCGGCGACAAACAGAATGGCCGCCGCACTGATGAGCGCGACTTTCACGAACCCGCCGCCGAGCCACGCCGGCCAGCCGACGGTGAGCCGCTCAAGCAACACTGCATTGAGGGTCTTGCCTTCGGCCGGATGGACGCCGAGCAGCAGGTAGGCCACCAGCAGTCCGGCGACCATGCCGCCCAGCGAGATGGCCATGAGTGTCATGGTGCGCCGCCCCGTCCGCACGCGCGGTTCACGCAGGATGGGCAGGCCGTTGCTCACGGCCTCGATGCCCGTGTACGTGCCCGCACCCATGCTGTAGGCGCGCAGCAGCAGCGCCACCACCCCCAGCGTGCCGATCTCCGCCGACGCGCCGTGCACCGCCTTGGCCGTGTCGCCGGCCAGCGTGGCCAGGGCGCCGGCGTGCGTCCCAAACACGTAGAGCACGGCGAAGACGTGGGTGCATACGAACAGGAAGAACACGGGAAGCCACAGCAGCACCGACTCGCGCACCCCGCGCAGGTTGAGCATGGTGAGAAACAGGATGCCGGCGACCGCCGCAGCCAGTTTCCAAGCGAGCCAGGATTCCGGCAGGAAGCTGAACAGCGCGTCCATCCCGCTGGCCACCGAGATGGCGATGGTCAGCACATAATCGATGAGCAACGCCGACCCTGATACCACTCCTACCGTCGGTGAAAGCAGACGGCTCGCGACCACATATCCACCACCGCCCGCTGGAAACAACGCGATGATCTGCGAATAGCTGATACAGACGATCACCACCGTCGTCGCGGTCATCGCCGCAACGAACACCGCCAACAGAGGATGCGCGAGCAGCACCTTGTAGGCCTCCTCCGGGCCGTAGCAAGAGGAGGACACCCCGTCGGCGCCCAGCCCGACCCACGCCAGCAGCGCGACGAGCGAGAGCTTGTGGAACAGACCGTGTTCGGTCAGTTCGCGTTCGCGGCCGATGAGGAGATTTTTCACCGACCGCAAGGGGGAGTTGCCAGTCATGTTGGTTGTCGTGCTGCGCCGCGCGTTGGACAGGACAATGGCGGCTATGTACTGCGGGACAACCGTGATGGCGCGGACTGCGCGTCCCCGCGGATCGCCCTTCCCTTTGCTTGCGAGGTTAGCTGACGGGCTCGGCCGGAGAAGTGGCCTTGGCAATGGTTGTCCACTGCCATTCGCCCCGGCCGCGATGCCTGTGCACCGCGGCGTTTGGGTTCCCCGCACCGCCCTGCGGGAACGCAGAACGGTTTCGGCTGCTGAACTGTCGGTATGTGAGAAATAGAATTCGCCTGCCGCCGTCAATCGGCTTTGGGACCCACGCCGCGCAACTGGCTCGGTGGCTGTCACTTTGGTCAAGAATGTAATCGCCGCCCGCCGCATAACTTGCGCCAGCAGCACAAAACCCTTGGCACCTGCGGCGAAAGACTTTTACGTCGCGCGTTGATGCCCACGCCACGTTCAGGAGTCCTTGCGCTTGAAGACGGCTCGGTCTTCCGCGGCCTTGCTTTCGGCACCGAGGCCACCATCACCGGTGAAGCGGTGTTCAACACCAGCATGACTGGCTATCAGGAGATTCTCACCGATCCCTCCTACTTCGGCCAGATTGTCACGATGACCGCCGTGCAGATCGGCAACTGCGGCATCAATCCCGAGGACGAAGAGTCGGCCGGCGGCCCGAAAGTCGCCGGCTTCGTCGTGCGCGAATTGTCGCCGGTCACCAGCAACTGGCGCAGCCGCCAGAGCCTCGACGAGTACCTGCGCCAGTACCACATCCCCGGCCTGCAAGGAGTCGACACCCGGGCCATCACCAAAAAACTCCGCGTCACCGGCGCCATGAAATGCTGCCTGAGCACGGCGGATATTGCCAGCGAGGAGGCCGTGCGCCGCGCCCGGGCGTGGGAGGGCCTCGTGGGCGTGGACTACGTCAAGGAAGTGACCTGCCAGGCCCCCTACGAGTGGGATCCGGAAGGCCGGTGGGATCAGCCTTTCGGGCTGACCGGAACCACCCTCGGCGCACTGACGATCCCGCATCAGCGCTACAAGGTCGTTGCCATTGACTACGGCATCAAACGGAACATCCTCAAAAAACTCCGCCAGCATGGCTTCGATGTCTGGGTGGTGCCCGCCAGTGCCACTCCGGAAATGGTGAACGAACTCGCCCCCGACGGCGTGTTCCTCTCCAACGGCCCTGGCGATCCCGATCCGCTTGATTACGCCTACCGCACGGTGGCCCGGCTCATCCAGCAGCATCCCGCGTTCGGCATCTGCATGGGCAACCACATGATCACCCTCGCCCTCGGCGCCAAGACCTTCAAACTCAAGTTCGGTCATCGCGGCGCCAACCAGCCGGTGAAAAACCTCGAGACCGGCAGGGTCTCCATCACCGCGCAGAACCACGGTTTCGCCGCCCGGCCCGAGGATCTCGAAAATCGCGGAGCCATCGTCACCGAGATCAACCTCAACGACGGGACCGTCGAGGGCCTCCGCCACAAGGAGCTGCCGGTCTTCTCCGTGCAGTATCACCCGGAGGCCTCACCCGGCCCGCATGATGCCGACCCGCTCTTCACGGATTTCTACCGGCTCATCGAGCGGCGCAAGGCGGGGAAGATCTAGCCGTAAGCGATGAGCGTTAAGCTCGCTCCTGGGCTTGAAGCTTTCGGCTTATGGCTTACGGCTGCGCTTCGAGCACCTGCTCAAAGCGCCTCGCGTCCTCCGGCGTGTCCACGCCGATGGTCTGATCCTCCGTCACTCCCACCATGATTTCGTACCCGTTCTCAAGCACGCGGAGCTGCTCCAGTTTTTCAATCTGTTCGTAACGCCCCGGCGGCAGAGTCGGGAATTTCTCCAGCAGGTCCGCCTGGTAGGCGTAGAGTCCGAGGTGTTTGTAGCAGGAATGGGCGACAACCCACGCGTCGTCGATCGTCAGCCCGTGGTCGCGGGAGAACGGCAGGCGCGAGCGCGAGAAGAAAAGCGCCCGTCCGTTCCGATCGAAGACAACCTTCACCTGGTTGGGGTTGGAGAAATCGACCACGCGTTTGAATGGCGTGGCCAGCGTTGCCATCGGGGCCGCGCCGCCGATGAGCCGCGCCAGTTCGCGGATCTGCGCGCCCGTCACCAGCGGTTCGTCCGCCTGCACGTTGATGACGCGGTCCGCGCGCACCGTGCGGTTGGCCTCGGCAAGCCGGTCGGTGCCGCTGGGGTGCGCCGGTGACGTCATGATCGCGTTGAACCCGTGCGCCGCCACCGCGTCGCGCAGCAGCTCGTGGTCCACGGCGAAATAGAGGGGGAATTCCGGCGCCTGGGTCGCGAGGCGCTCGGCCACCCACTGCAGGAGCGGCTTGCCTTTGATCGGATGCAGCAGTTTGCGCGGGAACCGGGTCGACTCGAGGCGGCAGGGAACGATGATGGCGGTCGTGGGCATTGCCATTCCTATGGCAGCGGAAACACCGTCCCGCAACGCGGAACAAGCCGGGGTGGCGCCGCCGCTGGCCGCGCTTTGATGAATTGGCCTGTCGTTTGCTTTGCTTAACGTTATGTTTACCGGCTCCAGGTCCGTTCCGTCGGTTTTAAGATTGCCAGCCGGGTGAGGGCCGGTCGAAATTCCGCCCCTTAGTCTCACACTTCATGGACAAAGTCGAAGCCACGCCGAGCACACTGCAGCACGTGAAGGAGTTCATCGTGCTGAACAAGATGGGGATTCATGCCCGGCCCGCCGCCATGGTCGTGCGCATCACCAACAAGTACCGCTGCGACGTATTTGTGGAGAAGGACGAGGAGCAGGTGAACGGCAAGAGCATCATGGGCTTGATGATGCTGGCGGCCGGCAAGGGCTCGACGGTGAAGTTCATCGCCACGGGCGACGACGCCCCGCAAATGCTCGCCGAGCTGGAGCAGCTCTTCGCCCGCAAGTTCGACGAGGCGTAGGAAGGTCGCTTGCGACCGATCTTCGCCCGCCAGCGGGCTTCCTACACCCGCGATGGCAGGTTGAAAAACCGCCGGGCGTTGGCGGTGGTGATCGCCGCCAGTTCGTCGTAGCCCACACCGAAGAGTTGGGCGCAAAACTCCGCGGTGTGACGCACGAAGGCCGGCTCATTCGGCTTGCCCCGGTGCGGCACGGGGGCGAGGTACGGCGCGTCGGTCTCAATCATCAACCGCGCGAGCCCCTGCGTCCTCGCCGCGGCCCGCACGGCGTCGGCGTTCGGGTAGGTGATGATGCCGGTGAACGAACCCAGGCCGCCGCGCCGGACCAGCTCGTTCATCTCGCCGGCCCCTTCACTGAAGCAGTGAAAAACCACCTGTGCCCAGTCGATTCCGCTGGCATCGATCAGCTCCACGCATTCGCGGAATGCCCCGCGTGAGTGGACCACGACCGGCACGCCGAGCCGCTTGGCAAGCTCCAGGCCGCCCGCAAACGCCGCGCGCTGCCGGCCAAAAATGCGCGCCGCCTCCGCTGCCTCCTTGGGCAGATGGAACCGGTCGAGACCCATCTCACCCAGCGCCACCGGCCGCGGTGCGACGCCGCTGAAGAACGTCTCCATGGACGCGAGCGCCTGCTCCCACTCCGTCTCCACCGAGCCTGGATGCAGTCCCACGGTGTAATGGACGACGCCGGCGTGCTCCCGCGCCAGATCACGGTAAAGCGACCAGTCGTCGGGCGCGGTGCCGATGGCGATCATCGCCTCGAGCCCCGCCGCCCGCGCGCGAGCAAGGACGGCCGGCAGCTCGCCGCGCCGCGCGAACGCGTCCAGATGCGTGTGCGTGTCAATGAGGGTCATTTTTTCAACGCCAAGACGCCAAGTCCCAAAGGTCGCAGAGATCTCTTTCCTTTTTACGAGCTTCGCGTCTTCGCGCCTTTGCGTTAATTCCCCAAATACAACGCGCCGTACCGTTCGCGCAAGTAGCGCAGCAGGTGCCTCGGCGTCAGCGGTTCGCCGGTGACGACCTGCACCAGCTCCTGTGTGTCGTGGCGCTTGCCCTGCTCGTGGATGTTGCGCCGCAGCCAGCCGAGCAGGCGCGAGAAATCGCCGCGCGCGAAGTCGTCCTCCAACCCCGGCAGGTCGCCCTGGATCTTGTACCAGAGCTGCGCCGCCATCATGTTGCCGAGACAGTAGCTCGGGAAGTAGCCGAACATGCCGCCCGACCAGTGCACATCCTGCAGCACGCCTTCGCGATCGGTGGGGGGCGTGAGGCCGAGCAGTTCCTGCGCGAGCGCGTTCCAGGCCGCGGGCAGGTCCGCCACCGCCAGGGTCCCGGCCAACAGCCGCTTCTCCAGCTCGAACCGCAGGATGATGTGCAGATTGTAGGTGACCTCGTCGGCATCCACCCGGATGAGCGTCGGCTGGACGGCGTTGACCGCGAGGTAGAGCTCGTCCGGGAAAATCGCGCGGAGCTGCCTGGAAAAAGTCTTCCGGAAGCGTGGCTCGAAGAACCGCCAGAAGGCCCGGCTGCGCGCGACCTGGTTTTCCCAGAGGCGGCTCTGCGACTCGTGCACCGCCATGCCGACCGCCTGGCCGAGCGCCGTGCCCTGGTGCTCGAGCCGGGTGCCCTGTTCGTAGAGGCCATGGCCGGTCTCATGAATCGAGCTGAACAGCGAATTGAGCGGGTTGTTTTCGTCGAAGCGTGTGGTTATGCGGATGTCGGCGGCGCTGCCCTCGCAGAACGGATGCAGCGACACGTCGATGCGCCCGCGCCGGTAGTTGAAGCCGAGCCGCTCGGTCACGGCGCGCAGGAACGCCCGTTGCTTCTCCACCGGGAAGCTGCGAAAGATGTCGGTCCGCGCCTTCACGGGCGAGGATACGACCTCGCGCATGAGCGGCACCAGGCTCTCCTTCAGTTCCGCGAACAGCCGCCCGATCACCGCCGCGGTCATGCCCGGATCGTGCCGGTCGATCAGGTAGTCGTAGGGCGCGGCGGCGTAGCCGAGATAGGCGGCCTCCTGCCGCGCCAGTTCGAGATGCTTCTGCAGGTAGGGCGCATAGCCGGGAAAATCCGCCTTGGCCTTGCACTCCGCCCACGCGTGGAAGGCCTGGCTGCTGTGCCGCGCCTTTTCGCGCACAAACTCGGGGGGCAGCTTGACGACGCGGTCGTAGTCGCGGCGGGCATGTTTGAGGATGACCTGCTGATCGGCGGAGAGCTCCTCCCGGCGGCCCTCGAGCACGACCAGCAGCTCCCCGATGCGCGGGTCGCTGGCGGCGGCGTGCTGCACCTCGGCCATGAGCGCGAGCTGCTCGGCGCGCAGGTCGGCGCTGTCGGGTGGCAGGTTGACCTGCTCGTCCCAGCCGAGCAGGCCGTTCACCGTGCCCAGCACATGAATGCGTTTGAGGCGGGAAACAAGTTCCGCGCAGGCGGCTTCAGTTGTCATGGGACGATTGAACGCAGACCGCGGCGGTTCGCCAGCGCTTTCTGCCCCAGCCGGCCGGCGTGGAGCACGACAGGAGTTCGCCCGTCTTCAGGCTCGTCGTCGCGCGGAATCTTGCCAGCCTCACTACCTACCCACGGAAACCCACCCCATGAAACGCATCGCTCATCCCTTCTCGCTCCTCGCGGTTCTTGCCGTTGTCGCTGCCTTTATCCCCGCCGTCGTCCGCGCCGCCGCCGTCGATGTCGCCGCTGCGGAGAACGTCAAGCCCGCGCTCCCCGTCATCCCCGACCGCACCTTCACCCTCACCGACTTCGGCGCCGTGGGCGACGGCCGGACCCTTAACACCGACGCCTTCAAGCAGGCCATCGCCGCCATTGCCCAGGCTGGCGGCGGCAAACTCATCGTGCCCCGCGGCGTCTTCCGCACCACTCCCTTCGCCCTTTGTTCCAACCTCGACCTCCACCTGGCCGAGGGCGCCGTCATCCAGGCCCCCGATACTTTCGCGGAGTTTGGCCTGCCCGATCCCTCGACGCTCCATTCCCAGGACGAAGTCCTCGCCAAGGTCAAACCCCCCGTGTCCCTGATCACCGGGGCGAACCTTCATGACCTCGCCATCACCGGCACCGGCACCATCGACGGCAACGGAGCCCTTTGGTGGGCTTGGTCAGAACGCGCGGCGCGCGCCCAGCCTGGCCGGCTCGTTTACCGGCGCCCCCACCTCGTCGTCATCAATCGCTGCGAGCGCCTCCTCGTCGCGGACATCACGCTGACCAACTCCCCGATGTTCCACCTCGTGCCCCGCGACATCACCGACCTGACCATCGAGCGCGTCAAGGTCCGCGCCCCCTTCAACGCCCCCAACACCGACGCCATCGACCCCGGCCCCGGCACCAACTTCCTCATCCGCGACTGCGACACCGACACCGGCGACGACGACATCGTCATCAAGTCCGGCGGCACCAACATCCTCATCGAAAACTGCACCATCAAGCACGGCCACGGCATCTCCATCGGCTCCGGCACCACCGCCGGCGTCCACCACATGCTGGTCCGCCACTGCACGTTCGACGGCTCCGACAACGGCATCCGTATCAAGTCCATGCGCGGTGCCGGCGGGCCCGTCGACAACATCCGTTACACCGACATCCGGATGAAGGACGTCGATAACGCCATCGTGCTCCAACTCGACTACGTCGACAGCAACCGCCCCGACTTCAAGGGCGACCCGGCCAGAATCCCCTCCATCCGCGACATCCTCATCGATCACGTCACCATCGAGGGTTCCCGGAACGCCGGCAAGATTGTCGGCCTGCCCGAGAGCCCCATCACCAACCTCACCCTCCAGGACGTCAGCATCACGGCCGAGCACGACCTTGTCATCAAGGACGCAGACCAGCCCGTCTACGAGCGCGTCACGCTCAACATCAAGCCCGGCGTCGCCCCCGCGAGGCTTCCCGGCGAGCACTAGAAACGATTGCCCGGTGCCGGCGCCGTGGTGGTCGGGCAGTGATTTGCCGTGCCCACGATATCTTCAAGAGGCGCGGTCGCCGCAGGAAGCCAGACCCGGTGAGCGGGCCGCAGGTTCGTCCCGACAAAAAAGCCGGGCGCACCGCGCCCGGCTCCCAACAACCGATACAACTGACAAAATCAGTTCGTTGCGATGCGGATGCTCCCGCCCGACGAGCGCAGCTTGAGCTCGTGCCCGCCGGCGTTGACCTTGCCGGAGACATGGCTGGGTTGGATCTCACCCACGACAGTCACCGGCATCTGACAGCTCACGCCGCCACCCGACGTGCGCGCGTCCAGGTCGAAGTCGCTCTTCGGGTCCACGTGCACGGTGATGCCGCCGCCGGAGGTGGAGAACTCACAGTCCCCCTTCAGCGGGCCGGCAAAGGCCACGTCGATCGGCCCGCCCGAGGTGTGGGCGTTGACCACCCCCGCGATGCCTTTGATGGAAATGCCGCCGCCGCTTGTGTGCACCTGGGCGTTGCCGCCGACCGGTCCCAAATGAATGCCCCCACCCGAGGTGTGTACGTTCACATCCCCCGTGCAACTCTCTACGCTGATGCCCCCGCCGCTGGTGTGGCCGTCGACCGTGCCGGTGATCTGGCCGAACCGGAGCCCGCCGCCCGAGGTGCGCGCCACAACCGTGCCGGTGAGGTCGCCTACGCTGATCCCACCGCCCGACGTCTTCAGGTCGACGCTGTATTTGGCCGGCACGGTGACGGTGAACTCGCACTGCACCGGGGGCCACGAGCCAAAGTGAAACCAGGAGAACGTCCGCTCCCCTTCGTATCTTGCCAGGGCGGTGACGTCATTTCCCTGTTGCTCAAACGTCAGCGTGAGATGCTGGAGGATCTCGTCCGCTTCGGCATCGGTCGCGGCCTCGATCCGCTGTTTCACCACGATCTTCACGGCGTTGTCGGAACCGGGCTCGACTTTAATGCCGCCGCCCATGGTTTCGACCTTGAGCGTGCCGCCGGGCTGGACGGTGAAGCTCTTTTCGACGGTACGCTCGATTTTGGCAGTGAGGATAACGGGGGCGGCAAACAGCCACCCGATTCCGACGAGAACGGGCAGGTAGAGTTTCATGGCTGGAAAGACAGACAGGATATCAGGAAAACCCGGCTGGCCGCCTAAAGTTACATTTATTTGGACCGGCGGCGTAAAAAACCCGCCCGGCGGTCCTCCCGGCCGGCGCCGTCGCGCCGTTGACGTGCCCCCTGGTGCGGCCAGCATCACGCCCCATGCCTGCGCATCGCGCCGCCACCCCGATCCTTGACGTCTCACACCTCCGCATTGAACGCGGCCGCAGCGTCATCCTCCACGATGTGTCCTGGCGGGTGGAGCGCGGCCAGCATTGGGCGATCCTCGGACCGAACGGCTGCGGCAAGACCTCGCTGCTCAAGGCGCTGACCGCCTACATGACGCCGACCCGCGGCACCATCGACCTGCTCGGCCGCCGCTTCGGCCAGACCGACTGGCGCGAGCTGCGCACGCACATCGGGCTCGTGACCTCCGCCGTGCACCACCTCATCCCGCCGGCCGAACCGGCGATCGAGACCGTCATCAGCGGCAAGTACGCACAGCTCGACCTCTGGGGGACGGTCAGCCGCGCCGACCGCGGGCGCGCCCGGCGCATTCTGCGCCTGATCGGCGCCGCGCCGCTCGCTGAACGCGAATGGCTGCTGCTGTCGCAGGGAGAGCGCCAGCGCATCCTCGTGGGCCGCGCGCTGATGGCCCGGCCGCGGCTGCTCATCCTCGACGAGCCGTGCGCCGGACTCGATCCCGTGGCGCGCGAGCATTTTCTCCATTTTCTCGACGGGCGGGCGCGCCCCCGTCCTGCCCGCGGTGCGCCCGGGCGGATCGAAGGACCGACGCTGGTGCTCGTCACCCATCACCTCGAGGAGATCATGCCGGCCCTCTCGCACGTGCTCGTGTTGAGGGCCGGGCGTGTCGTCGCCGCCGGCCCGAAGTGCGCAGTGCTGACGGCGCGCATCCTCGGCGCCGCCTTCGGCGCCCGCGCGCGGCTTGCCATCCGCGGCGGCCGCTGGCAGGCATGGTTCAGCCCGCACCGTCGGCAGGTGTTCTGACCATGACTTTCTTCCCTGACTTTATCGACTCGCTTGGTCTCACCAGTCCCTGGACCTATGTCGGCCTTTTTCTCGCCGCCTCGATGCTCATGATGTGGCGGCTCGAGGCGATGCTTGATCACGGCCTCGAAGGCACCGCGCTCGGCACCATCGTGATGCCTTACTGCTCGGGACTCGGCAACCTGATCTTCGTCTACCTCATCGTGGCGCACAACGGGCCGGTGCGCGAGGTGATGACCAACTGCCTCGTCAACAACGTCACCAATCTCACGCTGCTGCTCGGGCTGCCGGCGCTGCTGTGGGGGCTCGCCGTGGTGCCGGACCGGACCGCGACCGACGGCCGGGGTGGCGGCGACACCGCGCCCCGGATCAACCGCCTCTCGCTGCTGCTCACCCTCACTGCGGTGCTCTTCTTCACCGGCGCGGTGTGGGTCCTCGGCCGGGACGGCCGGCTCGACCGCCGCGACGGGATCATGCTCACGGGCCTGTTTCTTTTCTGGCAGTGCTTCCAGGTGTTCGACGTGCTCAAGCACAATGTCCGCCAGCAGCGGTCCTTCGGCTGGCTCTTCTACTTCGACACGCTGGTCGTGCTCGCCAGTGCCTACGTGGTTTACGTGAGCATTGACTGGCTGGTGGCCTGGCTCTCGCACCAGCACGGCGGCTTTGTGAGTGCCACCCACCTCGGCTGGCTCAGCGGCTGGCTCATGGTGCTGCCCAATGCCCTGCTCGCTTTCTACTGGGGGTGGAAGCGCCGCGCCGACATCGTCTACAGCTCGCAGGTGGGCGACGGGCACATCTGCATCCCGCTCTGCCTCGGGTTGTGCGCGATGTTCACGCCCGTGCCGATGGCGGGTTTCGTCCAGATGAGCTTGCTCCTCCTGTGCGGCGCCGCGATCCTGCACGCGTTCTTCCTGCTGGTGTATGGCGGAATGCCGCGCTGGGCCGGCTGGCTCTTCACCGGGGCCTACGCGTTGTTTCTCTACGAGGGACTGCTGGCGTAGGACGACCGGCGCGGGGTGGTCCGGTCGGACCTGAAGTCCGGCTTGCCAGCTCAAGCGCGCGTCCGCGCGTCTTATTCCAGCTCCAGCGGATCGGCGCGGAACTTGTTGCTCAGCTCCACGAACGCCTTCTGCGCCTGCAGCCAGCGGGGGTCCTTGCGGATCTCGGCCATCGACTTCCCCGTGTGGTTGCCGATGAGGAAGCTGGTTCCGCCGAGACGCATGCACACGTCGAAGTGCGTGCCGGCCGCCTCGGGCGCAAACTCGAAGTCGCCCACCGTCAGACGCTTCCCCGCCATCTCGGCGCGCAGCGGGGCGGTGTCCTCGGCGAACTGTTTCCGGAAATTCGTCACCCGCGGGCCGTAGTAGGCGAGGATGCTGGCGCCGACGGGCTGCAGCGACACCACCACCCACTCGTCGAACACGGTCTGGCTGTAGAACGCGTTCATGCGCCCGAGCGCGGTGATGATGAGGGATCTGGCGCTGTCGAAGGTCATGCGCAGGAAGAACGGGAAAAATGCAACCGATGGTTTTCAGCGAACGTCCGGCGCAACGCCAGATTTTTATGGCCGCGCCGCTCCCGCCCCCGCGCCTGCCGGCACCGCCCGCCGGCGCGTCACGTGGGATAACCGCCCGAGATGTACTGCTTGAGCTGCTCGGCCTCGTGCCGGTGCATGTCCACCATCCAGCGTAAAATGTCGCCGATGGAAATCAGACCCACCAGCCGGCCGCCGTCCACGACCGGCAGATGGCGGAAGCGCTTGTTGGTGAACAAGGCCATCACCTCCTCGATGGTGGTGGTGGAGGCCACCGTGATCGGCTCGCGGGTCATGACCCGTTCCATCGGCGTGGTTTTCGGGTCAAGGCCGGCCGCCACGACGCGCGAGAGCACGTCGCGCTCGGTGAAGATGCCGGCGAGCCGGCCGCCATCCATGATGAGCACGGCGCCAACCTTGTGGCGGTTCATTTCCTGCACCGCCTCGGCGGCGGTGACGTTGAGCGGCACGGAAAAGACGCTGGCACCCTTGCGTTCCAGCAAGACGGAGATGGAGGTGTTCATGGGGGGTAACTGGCTTGGGGCAGCCCGAACGTATCACTTCAGTCGCGGCGGACAACTGCAAAGACCGGTTTGGCCGGATAGTGGATCAGCTTATTGTCGGCGGGGCTGGGGGGCGGGCCGCGCGGAGACGGAACAAAACGGCTCGCGCGGCGAAAACGGACCTGCCACCTTCATCATCATGAAACCCGCTCCCGAGGAGGTTCTGCGACGTGTGCTCAAAGTTTCGCGCCTGAACGGCTGGAGCGTGGCGATCTTCGCCGGCCTGTGCAGCCTCGTGACCCTGGTGTCCGGCGATCCCGTCGGTGTCTCGGTCGGCCTGCTCGTGACCCTGGGCGGCGCCCTCGAGGTGCGCGGCCACCGGATGCTGCAACACGGCGACGCGGCCGGCATGAAGTGGCTCGTGCGCAGCCAGCTCGTGGTGCTGGGCACCATCTGGGTTTATGCCGCGACCCGGCTGGTGAGCTTCGATGCGGAGCTCTTGAGCGAGCTGATCACGCCCGACCTGCGCGCCTCGCTCAACGAAGTCGGCCTCACCACGGAGGACATTTTGCCACTGGTGCGCCGCTTCTTTTATCTGCTCTACGGGAGCGTGATGGCCGCCACGCTGATCTATCAGGGCGGCCTGGCGCTCTATTACCGCCGGCGCACCGCGCTGGTGGCCCAGGCGCTCGCGGCGCCGCCCCCGCCGTCCGTGCCCGCCCCATTCCCGACCTTATGACCACGGGAAACCTGTCAACTAATAGTTGACAGGTTCCCGGTCGGGCTGCGCGGCAGGAGTGCTTGCGAAAGACCCCCCGCCGCCTAAGGTGCGACCCATGTTCCGGGAGAAATACATCGCGACGAAACAGAAGTGGGCCGAAAAACAGAAGGCCCGCGGCTTCGCCCCGCGCGCCACCGCCTCGACCGACCGCCTGCCGCCCGGCCAGACCCTCACCAGCGGCTTCCCCGTGCTCGACCTCGGCGTGAAGCCGGAGATTCCTCCCGACCAGTGGACCCTCGCGCTCACCGGCCTCGTCGGGAAGCCGGCAGTGCTCACCTGGGCGCAGTTCAACGCGCTGCCGCAGGTGGAGGACGTCAGCGATTTCCACTGCGTCACCAGCTGGAGCAAATACGACTGCCGCTGGGGCGGCGTGGCGTTCACCACGCTGTACGAGCTCGTGCAGCCGAAACCGGAGGCGAAGTTCGTTTATTTCACCAGCTACGACGGCTATTCGACCAACGTGCCGCTGGAGAAATGTCTCGACGACGACGTGCTGGTGGCCACGCGCTTTGAAGGCCAGCCGCTCACCCGCGAACACGGCGGGCCGGCGCGCGTGATCATTCCCAAGCTCTACGCCTGGAAGGGCGCAAAGTTCGTGCAAGACATCACCTTCCTTGACCAGGACAAGCTCGGCTTCTGGGAAGTGCGCGGGTACAGCAACCGCGCGGATCCCTGGAAGGAAGAACGCTACGCCTGACGGCCGTCACGGAAACGTGGCGAAGTAACCGCCGGTTGCGTGGATGCGATGTTCGACGGACTCCATCGGTAGTCCGGACGGGGCGATTTGCCACACCCGGAACTCTGAACCCAGAACCCTGAACCAACGCCCGGTGCCAGCGCCTTTGCGTCGTCCCCCTGCGCAATTTTGTCCACCCGGCCGGGGCTGGCTCGGGATGTGCTATGAATCGGAGCGATAGTCCGTCCTTACGTCCTCATGAAACGCATCCTCGACAGCCGCAAGCTGCTCGCGTTCGTCACGCTTGCGCATTGCGGCAGCTTCACGCAGACCGCGCGCGAACTTTTCATCACACAGTCGGCGGTCAGCCATGCCATCAAGTCGCTGGAGCAGGACTTGGAGTGCCGGCTCTTCGACCGGCTTGGCCGCAAGGCGCTGCTGACGCCCGCCGGCCGGCAGTTGCTAGAACACGCGCAGCGCATCCTGGAGGAAATGCAGCTTGCCCGCGCCGACCTGAAGGCGCTGGACCAGCCGGCCGATTCCGGCAACTCCGGTCCGTGGCAGGCGGTGGCTGGAGCGTAAGCGTGCTGACGCCGACGAAAGAGGGAAAATCGAAGAAGAAAGAGGGCGGGCAGCTTCTTCCATCTTCCTTCTTCAATCTTGAATCGCGGCGCAGCCGCGCTGCGCCGCGCCGCATCGTTCGTATCAATCTGTTGAACTGGCCGGGGAATATGGCCATGTTTGCCTGGTTTTATATCCCGCGATGTCAAAAACGTGGCGGCATGTCCTGCCTCTTTTTCCGCGCACGCTCCTGCTTTGGCTGCTGCTTCCCGGCGTGACCGCTTGCACCAGCATGGTGTCTCGCCAAAAGCTGCCCGCTGCCCTCACCGGTCCTGATTTTGGCGATTCCGTCAAAGTCGTCACCATCCCGCTGCCCGCCATCGCCTCCAGTCCCAACGAGGGGGTCTCCGGCGGCATCCTGACCGCCTTCCTCCTGCACAACCGCAAGGACGAAGTCAGCGCCCTGTTGGCACCCCAGGTGAATTACAACCGCAACTTCGGTGTCACGGCCACGCTCTATGGCGCGTTCTATCCGTCGCCCACCCGCAATTACGAAATCAATCTCTCCCAGTCGACCAAGGTCAATTATGACTACGAGTTTAAGATCCACGACCAAACCTATTGGGACCACCGGCTGGAACTGAATTCCTTCCTCTTTGCTTATGCCGACGGCTCGGCGCGGTTTTTCGGGTTTGCCGCCCGCTCACCGCAGCAACAGGAGACCAATTACGCCGACACGGAAACCGGCTTTGATCTGTCTGCCGGCTATGACGTCGGCGGACATTTCCAACTGGTGATCGGCGAACGGCTCAGGGACGTCGGCATTCATCGGGGGGCGGTTACCGGAATCCCCTTTATTCGCGACCGCTTCCAGGCCACCGGGGTCCCCGGCCTCAACGGTTTCACCGCTCATGCCCAGCGGCTCTCGCTGATCTACAGCACGCTGGACTCACCGGACATGCCGACCTCCGGAGTCTATGCCCGGGCAACCGTGGAAAACAGTTCCAAGCTGCTCGGCAGCACGGCGGATTACTGGCACTTCGGCGGAGAAATCAAGGGCTTCGTTTCCCTCGACGACGCCCGCTACGTCAGCGTCATTCGCCTCGCCTGCAACCAGACCCAGGGCAACGGGGTCCCTTTTCTCGAACAGAGCATCCTCGGCGGGGAAAACACCTTGCGCGGCTATGGCAACAACCGGTTCATCGATAATTGCTACCTCCTTCTCAACCTGGAGGAGCGGATCCGGCTGTTCCGCTGGGAAGTGTTTCATGTGAATGCCGACTGGGAGGTTGCGCCGTTCATTGATCTGGGTTCGATTATGTCCGCCTTCGACAAGGCCCGGGCCAGGGATTTCGAATTCAACCCCGGCCTCGGCCTGCGGGCGGTGGTCCGCCCCAACCTTGTCGGCCGGATTGACATTGGGTTTGGCAAGGAAGGGCCGGCGGTGTTCGTGGGGCTGCGATATCCATTCTAGCATCGACGAGTGCCTCGAAAAAACGCGTCCGTTCAAAATCGATGCATCCCTGCGCCGGAATAGATGTCCCATTGACGCGCTCTCCGCTGTAACCCTAGATCATACCAGCTTCCATGAACTCGCACTTGATGAAACCATCGTGGATGGCCTTTGGCGTGGCCCTGATCGCAGGTGCCGCTTTGACCGCAATGGCCCAGACGGCCCCGAAAGCGCCGGATCTCTTACAAGACGAGCCGGTCGTGCTTTCTCAGGTCGTCGTGACCACCTCCTATCTTCCCGACCGCGTCAATACGGCGACCAAGCCGGTGCAGGTGATCGGGCCTGAACAAATGGCAAATGCCGGCGTTGCAACGGACCTTGCAGATTTCCTGAGAAAGGCGGTCCCGCAATTCACCGGCAACGGGAGCCTGGGCCTCGAAAACGCCGGCTCGGAGGCGTTTGTCACCCAGGGGGGGTCGATGCTGCAAATCCACAACTTGAAAACCCTTGTGCTCGTCAACGGCCGGCGCGTCGCCTGCGATCCCGCCGAAGCCGCCTTGGGGCTCGAATTCGTGGATCTCAACATGATCCCCCCGTCCGCCATTGACCACATCGAGATCGTCTCCGACGGCGCGTCCGCTCTCTACGGCTCCGATGCCGTCGGCGGGGTGATCAACGTGATCTTGAAATCCAACTTCAACGGTTGGGAAGCCGGCGTCCACTGGGGCGAAAGCAGCAACCAAGGCCACTACACGGAGCGCACGGGCTATCTTTCGGGCGGAGTGAGCACGAAAACCACCTCTCTCATGATCTCCGTCGAGGGAACCGAAACGAGCCCGATCTCCATGAGCCAGCGGCCGTATTCGAACCCCATTTACACGACGACGACCTATCCGGGTATCATCAGTGTCCAGCCGTTCACAATCACCTTTGATCCCAACACGGGCCAGCCGCAGACGCAACCGGGGCCGCTCGCCTACTACCGACTGAATCCCGCTCTCAACGCGCCGCCGGCCGGGCTTCAGTACTCGATCACCCAGCTTGTGCAAACGGGCGCCTATCAGCCGGTGACCACCCAGCAGCTGCAGAGCGGTTACAACGTGGCCAACCAGCAGACGCTCCTGGCGAGCCTTCGGCGGCGGAGCGCCATGGCGGATTTCGAGCATCATTTCTTCGACGACAGACTGGTCGCCTTCGGCAACATCCTCTACGGCTTCACCCGCACCCAGTCCTCGGTGGCCGGGCAGTCCCTGTCGCCGTACATTTCGGCGCCGTTCACCGACCCGTTCATCTACGGAAGCTCGCCCCCGCCGGCGGGCGCGGGGGCCTACGTGCCGTATGTTCCGTACCTGCAGCCGAACAGCCCTTTTTCGCCCAACTGGCTTTTCCAACCCAACGCCCAGGGCTACGTCATCAACCTTGTCAACGCGAACAACCTGTTCTCGCAGTACCCGATCCTCACGCAGGACCAATCCGAGTTCTACCGCTTCGCGGGCGGTTTGAGGGGCAAGCTGAATTCCAACTATTCTTGGGAAATTGGCGTCGACCTCAATCGCTATTCCCTGGGTTTCACCAGCCCGGGCCAGATTGACACCGCCAACTTGAACGCCGCGCTCGCGGCGGGCACGATCAACCCGTTCGCCTACAATCAAGCCGCGGGATCCCTGCCTTCCAACATCATCGGGGCAAAAACGGACAAAATGGTGAGTACGCTCGGGTCGGTCGACGTTCTGTTCCGGGGCACGCCGCTCGAGCTTCCCAATGGGAAGCTGAGCTTCGCCGTCGGGGCGAGCCACACCCGCGAAACGCTGAAGTCCACTCCGGACGCGGTCAGCCAGCCGATCGCCCCCGGCCTGTCCATCGCGGGCTGGCTCAACACCGAGTCGCTCTCCCCCTTCGAGGCGGCCCGCGCGTTCACGTCGGTATATGGGGAATTGAGAGCTCCGATCATCGGCCCACGGCAGGATATCACCGGCCTCCATGAACTCGCGGTCGATCTGGCCGGGCGGTACGACAATTACACCCAGATCGGCCATTCGGCCGTTCCCGAGGCGAGCCTGCATTATGAGCCAATCGACGAGCGATTCACGCTGCGCGCCTCCATCGGCCGCTCATTCGGGGCGCCGGAGCTGGCGGAGCTCTTCGGCCCGCCGATCTCCGGTCCGATCCCGCCGTTCACCTATCAGGGCTACTATGGCAACACCGCTTCCAGCGCGGGCTTTTCGGGAATCAGCGGGGGCAATCCCTCGCTCCAACCGTTCAAGGCCAACATCTGGTCGACGGGGTTCGTTCTGGCCCCGCGCGAAGTCCGGGGTCTGGACCTGTCGTTCGATTTCTTCGACGCGACAGTTAACGGCGCCATCGGCTACCTGAACCAAGTCAGCATCGTGCAAAGCGTCGAATCCCTGGGCCCGGCGTCTCCCTTTTCCAAGTATGTCCATGTGGGAAGCCCGTCCGGGCCGGGGGTCACGGGGCCCGGCCAGCTCAGCACGGCCAATCCCACCAGCATCTTTGTGCAGGTGCCCTTGATCAACCTGGCCTCGCTGGCCGACAAAGGCTTCGATGCCACGCTCGACTATGCCGTGACGACGCAATCGGCGGGACACTTCAAGTTTAGCTCCACGGTCACCGTTTGGAACAGCTACCTTGTCAAGGAAATCCCGACGGAAAACTACTACCAGTACGCCGGGACCGCCTCGGGCGGAGGAAGCAGCAGCCAGGGGACGATTCCCCGCTGGCGCACCTACACAACCTTGGAATGGAAATTCCATGGCATCGACGCCCTCATCGGCCACACCTATATTCCGTCGGTCGTCGACATCGGGCCGGGCGGATCTGCCGCTTCGGCTCCGGTGCACGTGGGAGACTACGAGCAATTTGACGTCGTGGCGGCCTCCGATCTCGGCAAGACCGTAGCCGCAAAGTGGGGTGGCAAGGCGGAGCTCCGGCTCGGCATCAACAACGTCTTCAACCGGATGCCGCCCGTGGCGCCCAACGCATTTCCAGCCACCAATGCCGATGTCGGGGACTACAACGGGCCCATCGGCCGGCTCTGTTTTGTGGAAGTGAAATACCGGTACTGAGGACGGGCGCAGGCGCGGCGCCTCAGGCATACCAGTCGCTGCGCGTGAGCGGCAGGCGCGCGTCACCGCTGCGCTCCGGCTTGGACAGGAGCACCTGGTAGACCGCCAGCTGGCCGCTCGCGAATCCGTGCGCCGACCCTGCCATGTAGAGCCGCCATATGCGGTAGGTGGCTTCATTCACGAACGCCAGCGCCGCCGCATGGTTGGCTTCCAGCCGCCGCACCCAGTGCCGCAGCGTCAGGGCGTAATGTTCCCGCAGATTTTCCACGTCGCGAACCTCGAGGCCGGCCGACTCGGCCGCCCGCAGCACAGCCGGAATGGGCGGAATGTCACCGTCCGGGAACACATATGCGTCGCTAAACGAAGCGCCGCGGTAGCGGTGCGGCCACACGCCTTCGCCGATGGCGTGATTCAAAAACACGCCGCCGGGCTTCAACCGGCGGCCGGCCTGGTGAAAATAGTCCGCGAGCTTCTCCGCGCCCACGTGCTCCGACATGCCCACGCTGACGATTGCGTCGAAGGGCTCGTTCTCCGGCAGCGTGCGATAATCCCGGCATTCGATCCGCACCTGCCCGCCGAGGCCGGCCTCGTTCGCGAGCGCCGTCGCCAGCTCCGCTTGCGGCCGGCTCAGGGTGACGCCGGTGACATTGACGCCGCAGGTGCGCGCCGCGTGGAGCGCCAGGCCGCCCCAGCCGCAGCCGATGTCGAGCACCCTCTGCCCCGGCTGCAGACGAAGCTTCCGGCAGAGGAGGCGCATCTTGGCGGCCTGGGCCGTGTCGAGGTCGTTCTCCGCCCGCTCAAAGTAAGCACATGAATAAACCATGCCCCGGTCGAGCCAGAAGCGGAAGAAGTCGTTCGACACGTCGTAATGAAACGTCACGGCGCGCCGGTCACGTTCGAGGGAGTGCCGCCGTCCGCCCGTTGCGGCAAAGATTCGACCCGCCAGCCGCCGCCCGGGCTTGGCCGGCAACCGGTGGAGCCGGTAGTAATCCGCCAGCAACGTCCGCCAGGAAGGCGCGGCGCGATGATTCAGGACGTCGGCCAGCTCGAAGGCCGCCTCAATGTCGCCGACAACGTCAAAATCGTTGTCCAGAAACGCCTCGCCCACGCCTATCTCGGTCCCGGAGGAGAACATGGCCCGCAGGGCGCCCGGGTGCTGTAGGACGATCGTGGCCGGCCGGGGCTTTGCGTCCGGCCAGAGGGTGCCGTCCCAGAGCCGGAACGAAACCTTTTGGAGCGGGGCGGCCGCGAACAGTTTTTCCAAGAAGCGGATGCTTGCTTCGGTTTTCGGTGCAAGGGTTGTCGTCATGGGTGTCTCCGTGGCTGCATCTATTTTGCACCCCCGGCGGCCCCTCCGCAACCAATCTTGCGCGTAGCGCCAACGCGCTTACGCCGAAGAAAGAGGGAAGATCGAAGAAGAAAGAGAACGGACCGATAGTCCGTCTCATTTTGAATCTTTCTTTTTCAATCTTGACTCGCGGCGCAGCCGCGCCGCGCCTGACCGCATGCCCCAAAAATTCACTCATCCCGGCGTTTATGTGGAAGAGGTGCCCAGCGGCGTGCACTCGATCACGGGTGTGGCCATGTCCACCACGGCGTTTGTCGGCCCGACCTCGCGCGGCCAAATCAACGTGCCCGCCTCCATCGCCAGCTTCACCGGGTTTGCGCAGCAGTTCGGCGGGCTGGCGCCGGGCTTGGAGACGGGCTACGCCGTCCAGCAGTTTTTCCTGAACGGCGGCACCAGCGCGTGGGTGGTGCCGGTGGCGGCCACGGCCACGGCGGCGCAGCTCGGCGCAGGGATCGCGGCCCTGGACGCGGTGGACTTGTTTAACCTGCTGGTGCTGCCGGGCGTGACGGATCCCGCCGTCCTGGCCGCCGCGTCTGATTACTGCCGGAAGCGTCGGGCGTTTCTCATCGTCGACGCGCCCGCCGGTGCACAGACGCCGACGCAGATGCAGCAGGCGGTGCAGGGTTTCTCATTTCAGTCAAAAAGCTACGCAGCCGTCTACTATCCGTGGATCAAGATCGCCGACCCGTTGAACAACGGGCAGCTGCGGATCACCCCGCCGGGCGGAACCATCGCCGGCCTGATCGCGCGCACGGACGCCACCCGCGGCGTATGGAAGGCGCCCGCCGGCGTTGAGGCAGTGCTGAAGGGGGTGCAGGGGCTCGGGTACAATCTCGGCGACGGGGAGAACGGAAACCTGAATCCGCTCGGCGTTAATTGCCTGCGCACCTTCCCCGCGACCGGTTTCGTGGCGTGGGGTGCGCGGACTCTGGGTGATGATCCCGAGTGGAAATACATCCCGGTGCGCCGGCTGGCGTCGTTCATCGAGGCGAGCCTTTACCGCGGAACGAAGTGGGTGGTGTTCGAACCGAACGGCGAACCGCTGTGGGCGCAGCTTCGCCTCAACGTCGGCGCGTTCCTGAACAACCTCTGGCGGCAAGGGGCATTCCAAGGGCCGACCCCGCAGGACGCTTATTTCGTGCAATGCGACAGAGGAACAACCACACAGGTCGATATCAACAACGGGATGGCCAACCTCATGATCGGGATCGCCCCCTTGAGGCCGGCGGAGTTCATCATCCTCCGGCTGCAAGTTAAAACGGCCGGCTAGATGCTTGCGCCAACGCGCTTGCGCCGAAGAAAGAGGGAAGATCGAAGAAGAAAGAGAACGGGCCGTTAGCCCGTCTTATCTTGAATCTTTCTTCTTCAATCTTGAATCGCGGCGCGGCCGCGCCGCGCCGCGCCGCTCAGGGTTGGAGCGGATAAGCGCCGGGCGCGCGCGCCTGCTGCTTGGGCCAGCCGAGCAGTTGCTCGATCTCGGCGGGCAATGGGACGACCGAGCCCATCCCGGGGAAGGTCCGGATCAGTTCGTAATTGCCCAGCTCCGGACTCTTGAAGACCGAACCGTGGTAATCGGCCAGATACTGGCTGTGGGCCTCGAATTCCGGGTGCAGCTGCTGCAGTCCTTCGAGCGTCTTGAACTCGACCGTGCAATTCTCGCCCGCCACCGGACTCCACACGAGCAGGGCTGGGGCGCCCGGCTGGCCGGCGGAGTCGCCGCGGCGCACGTAGACGTTGCCGTCGAGCCGGGTGACCTGCGGCCGGGTGAGCCGTCCGCACAGGGCCTTCGTCTGCTCGAATCGCAGGAGGGGCTTGTGAAACCGTTCATCCGCCGTGAGCAGATTGCCGACAAAGACGTGCCCGTCGCGCTGGTCGATGTCCGGGCCGGTGCTGGGATGCCAGCCGAAGTGATCGCCGACCGCGCTTCGTTCCGTGCGCTCAAAGGAGGCGACGGTGTTGACCAGGGTGTTGTGATAGACCCGGACGTTCGAGCTGTTGAGCACGCGAATGCCCTTGTCGCAACCGACAAACACGTTGCCGGCGCAGATCGCCCCCTTGGAGATCTCGAAGAAGAATCCATCGACGGCGCCCTCGACCCAGTTGTCGACGAACACGCCGTCGACGTTGCCGACGTCATACCAGATGCCGTTCGAGTGCGGTTGATCGATGACGAGGTTGTCCCGGCAGGTGACGCGGTAGGATTGGTCGAAGATCTTCACCGCCGCGGGATAATACCCGGTGATCTCCTCGATGTTGTTCCGGCGAAAAATGTTTTTCTCAAGGAGGCAGTCGGCCGAACCGATGATGTAGATGCCCTCCGTGCGCGTGTCGCTGACGAGACAGTGCCGGATGGTCAGCTTGTCACCCCGGAAGTAGCCGGCCACCCGGGAGCAAAAAGTGATCGTCACATTCTCGAGGGTCATGCCGACGACCTCCTTGCCATAGGTGGCGGGATCGGCCAACCCGACGGGCTCCTTGCCCTCCACTTCAAGCGCGCGGTAGGCATACTGGGTGAACGTGAGGCCGCGGATCAGCGGTCCCTTGCCGTCCGAGGTTTTGCCGTGGCAGGGGCCGGTCGTCCGGATGAGCGCACTGTCGAACGCGGTGATCTCGACCAGGTGGTTGGCCGGATCGACGCCGAGGTAAACCTGGCCGGCCGCGTAATCGATGTAATACGAGTGCTCGTCGATCTCCCCCTCCCACCCGACCGCCTTCAACAGTTCGCCATCGACGAAGACCATGTCGTTGTTGAAGCGATAGAGCGGCGTTTTTCTGCCCTCGCGGTTGCGCCGCCACCAGTCATCGGGCTTGGCCGGGAACAGGCGCGGCCAGGCGGTCCGCCACAGGCCGTTGCTCTGGGCTTCCCACTTGGCGGCCACCTGGGTTCCTTTCAGCACCGGATGCTCATCGGCATAGGGCTGCAGGGTGATCCCCTGGTTCAGCTTCAGATCACCGGTCCGATAAATGCCCCCGCGCAACACGATCGCGTCGCCGGTCACCACCCGCGCCAGGGCCGCCTCCAAGGTGGTGGGCTGGGCCAGGGTCGCTCCCGAGGCTTCGGTCTTTCCATCGGGCGCCACATAGTAAACATGCGCGGCCTCCCGGGGCAGATCATAGCTCTGCGGGATCGGGCCATAAGGACCGCCGGAGGGCTGGGCCCGTCCGGGCAGCGGCGCTGACGCCGCCAGCGAAAGAAGGAAGATTGAAGAAGAAAGAAGGCAGCCGCAGCCCATCTTGCATCTTTCCTCTTGAATCTTGAATCGGCGCGGTGGCGCCGCGCGCTGGCGCCGTTGGCGTGATGAACCATCCAGCCGGGGGCGGGGGGGGCGGCTCCGGAAGGATTCTGGCGTGGGGCGCGAGTTCATTTCGATTCCTTTCAAGCAATCAACCGATGGGGAAAAAGACGGACCACTCAGCGCGAAACTTCTGTCAGGCTGCGGGCGAGAACGCCAACCAAGAACCCGCGCTAACTCTAGACAGCGCGGCGGCGCGCGCTGACGCCGACGAAAGAGGGAAGATCGAAGAAGAAAGAGGGCAGTCCGGCATATCTTAAATCTTTCCTCTTGAATCTTGAATCGGCGCGAAACTGAAAGGTGGAAAACCTTTCATTGATTCGCGACGGTCGGCGGGTGATCTCCTGTCTTCGCTCGCCCACCCTGAACCACGGCGCAGCCGCTGCGCCGCGCCCCCTCTTGAATCTTCCCTCTTCCATCTTTCCTCGGCGCTCCGCGTTAGCGGGCGCCTCCCCTATGCCATCCTCGTCATCCGGTCTCCCGACAGAGTCCATAGAACATCGCATCTTCACGATTCGCGGGCGGAAGGTATTGATCGACGCCGACCTGGCTGCGATCTACGGCGTGGCCACGCGAACGCTGAATCAGGCGGTCAAACGAAATGCCCTGCGGTTTCCGATCGACTTTGTTTTTCAGGTCTCTGCAGGGGAAAAGCAGAAGGTGATCACAAATTGTGATCACCTCGCGCGCTTGAAGTTCTCCAAGTCCCTGCCGTGGGCTTACACCGAACACGGTGCGATCATGGCGGCGATGGTGCTCAACAGTGTCGCCGCCGTGACCATGAGTGTCTATGTCGTGCGCGCGTTCATACGTATGAGGGAGGGACTCGCCACCAGCGCGGCCATTCTCAAACGGTTGGCCCAAATCGATCGCAAGCTCTTGGTGCACGATGTCGTCCTGCGCGACATCTACCGGAAGCTCCAGCCGTTGCTGGCCCCGCCACCCGAGCCGCCAAAATGCCGCATCGGCTTCCATCAAGGCAGTTGCTAGTCTCTGTCCTCTTGAATCTTGAATCGGCGCTCCGCGCCGCATCTTTATTCTTCCTTCTTCCATCTTGAATCGCGGCGCAGCCGCGCTCCCGCTTGACGTCCGGGGGTCGATCCCGAAAGTTTCCCTCCGTGAAGTTCCGGATGCCGGTCCTGTGGTTGATCGCGGCGCTCAGTGTCGTCGCAGCCCGGGCCGACGTGCACGTCTGGGAAAAGGTCGAGCTGACTTTCCACGCGCAGCATCATTACGAGAATCCCTACACGGACGTGGACGTGTGGGTGGATCTGCAGGGACCGGGCTTCGCCCGGCGCTGCTACGGATTCTGGGACGGCGGCGATGTCTTTCGCGTGCGCGTGCTGGCGCCGGCGCCCGGCCAGTGGACCTGGCGCAGCGGCTCGAACCAGGACGATCCGGGCCTGAACGCGCCCGCCGGCGGCTTCACGGCGGTGGCGTGGAATGACGCGGAGAAAGCCGCCAACCCGCTGCGCCGCGGCTTCATCCAGCCCAGCGCCAACGGCCACGCGTTCGAGTCCGCCGACGGCACGCCGTTTTTGCTGGTGGGCGACACGTGGTACGCGGCGATCACCAACCGCTTCAAGTGGAACGACGACGACCGGGAGCGCCCCATCGGGCCGGAGGCCGGATTCAAGGATTACGTGCGGCTGCGGAAGAGCCAGGGGTACAACAGCGTGGCGATCATCGCCGCCTTCCCCAACTGGGCCGACGACGGGCAACCATGGGAAATCTGGCTGGATCAGCCGGCGGACCTCGGCGTGCGGTCGGCCTGGGTGGACCAGGGCGAGATCGCCCGCCACCGGCCGCGCGATCAATGGCACGCGAAGGACATGACGAACGAGGGCGGCCGGGCGTTCCTGTTCCCGGGCCGGGTCCCGGGTTACGAGCAGGTGTACCCGGACGTGACCCGCCTCAACCCGGAGTATTTCCAGTCCATGGACCGGAAGATCGATTACCTGAACGCGCAGGGCATCGTGCCGGTCATCGAGGTGGCGCGGCGCGACCTGACGTCGTGCTGGGCGAAGTTCTATCCGTGGCCCGACTCGTACAGCCGCTACATCCAGTACGTCTGGAGCCGCTGCCAGGCGAACAACTGTCTCTACAGCCCGGTGCATTACGACTGGCCGGCGATGACCGCGACCACGCGGCAGCTCAACGCGGCCGCGAACCGCGTGATCGAGCAATACGGCCGCCCGCCGTTTGGCACGCTCGTCTCCTGCAACGCCTCGGTGTCGAGCCTGCTCAACTTCGGCGGGCCGGACGAAAACCACTGGCTCACGTTCCACCAGATCGGCAACGGGCGGGAGCACGACTATTACTGGTACCTCACGGAGATTTACCACGCCGCGCCGGCGCGGCCCGCCTTGAACGGCGAGCCCTACTACTCCGGCATGGCCGACAAGCGCTATGCCCCGCCCTACCGTTACGGCGCGCCGGGCGGCACGGAGGCGGATGACCGCGACGTGCGCTCGGGCATCTACGGAAGCTTTTTGTCCGGCGGTTTCGCCGGCCACATCTACGGCGCGGAAGGCATCTGGGGCGCGGACATCGAGCCTGGCTCCAGCCCGTTCATGTGGGAGGCGTTCCGGTGGAATTCCGCCAACCAGATGACGCATCTGCCCGCGTTCGCGTTGAGCGAAGGGCGGCGCTACGCGGACCTCGTGCCCGATGCCAGCCTGGTCACGCCGAACTCCACGCCGCTAACCAAGAGCTTCGTCGGCTGGGCGTACTGCGCGCGCACGCCGGCCCGGGATTTCTTCCTCGTTTATTTTGAAAAGGATTGTCCCGCCGGGAGCCGGATCCGCGGGGCGCGGCCGCAGGCAACCTACGAGGCGCAATGGTTCGATCCGCGCACCGGCCGGTGGTCCCCGGCGGGCGACGGCCGCGTGAAGGCCAACCAGTGGGGCTGGATCGACGTGCCCACGTTTCCCTCCGCCGATGATTGGGGGCTGAAGCTGCTCCTCGCCGTGCCGGCGCGAGGCGCAGCTTCAGCCGATTGAAAATGGAAGATCGAAGAAGAAAAAGGACCTTCTCCCTCTTAAATCTTTCCTCTTGAATCTTGAATCGGCGCGCACGCGCCATCGGCGCAACCGCGCTCCTTCTTCAATCTTGAATCGCGGCGCAGCCGCACCCAGAACTCTGAACTCAGAACCCACGCGTAGCCGCTCCGCGCCGCTTCTTTATTCTTCCTTCTTCAATCTTAAATCGCGGCGCAGCCGCGCCAGCGTTCCCTCTTGAATCTTTCTTCTTCCTTCTTGAATCGCGGCGTTCTCGCCGCGCTCCTTTTCGCGCCCGCCGTGCCCCGGGCGGCCACGATCGCCGTGGCCCCGGGCGATGATCTGCAGGCGAAAATCGACGGCGCGGCCGGCGGCGACGTCCTGCTCCTCGCCACCGGCACCTATCGCGGCTTTCGCATCGCCCACCGGCATTTCACTCCCGCCCGACCGCTGATCATCAAGGCCGCCCCCGGCGCCCGGCCGCTCATCCTGGGAAAAGACTACACCGGCTACCTGGGCCTCCTCAGCGATTCCAGCTACCTCGTGTTCGACGGATTGACGCTGGAGAACAGCAACCAGCCGTTCTACTGCACCAGCATCGATCACTGCCTCTTCCTCAATCTGGAGATCCACAACACGGGCCAGGAGGCCATCCACCTGCGCGGCGCCTCGCACGACATCGACATCCGCCACTGCCGAATCTACGACACGGGCCATTATCGCGACCAGTGGTGCGAGGGCATCTACATCGGCATGGGCCAGCCGCCGTTCGAGGCCGTGGAAAACGTGTGGATCGAGGGCAACGACATCCACCACACCGGCCATGCCGAGGGGATCAACCTCAAGGCGCGCAGCACCCACATCACCATTCGCGGCAACCGGGTGCACGACATCGCCCCGGGCACCGCCACCCAATACAACGAGGCCGGGATCAGCCTTGAGGCCGCGGACCTGACCTTCCGCCCCGGGGTCGACCCCGACATCTGGATCGAGCGCAACGAGGTCTACAATGTGACGTTCGGCCGGTGGGCCAATGGCATCCAGGCGTCGACCATGGGGGCGAAAATCGTGCACAACCACATCCACGACTGCCAGCAGTACGGGATTGAATTCAACGACTACCTGAACGGTCCGGGCGTTTGTCCGAACTGGCTTTACGGGAACACGATTGCGGACTGCGCTGCGGGCGCGGTGAATCAGACAACCCTGCCCTGGAAGGACGCGGACCCCGGCCCCAACCCCAACGGTCCGCAGACTTGGTACGCCTCGGCCGACCCGGCCCCGTGAGGCGGCGCTCTGCGCAGCCTCTTGGATCTTCCCTCTTGAATCTTGCGTCGGCGCCCCGCGCTGCTCCGCGTATGCGAGCGCCATCTTCCTTCTTCAATCTTGAATCGCGGTTGCGCCGTGCATCGCGCAACCGTGACCCTGCCCTACCAGAACGCGGATCCCGGCCCCAACCCCAACCGTCCGCAAACCTGGTACGCCTCCGCCGATCCGGCCCCCTGAGGCGATAGTGTTCCGGTCGTCGCCTCTTGAATCTTTCCTCTTAAATCTTGAATCGCGGCAGCGCCGTGGCGCTCTGCGCCGCCTCTTGAATCTTCCCTCTTGAATTTTGCGTCGGCGCACCGCGCAGCCGCGCGGGCGCTCTACTCTTTTTGAACTAGAAACCGGCGTTGCCAAGAATCTGTTTTCAGCGCATATAGGAGTTGGGTATGCGCAATATCTTCATGTTGTACATGCCGCCCGGTAATCCGGAGGCGATGGTGCATTACGAAGATACCATCCACAAGAGGGTGGAATCTGAAAGGATCTTCCCGCATGTGCCTGCTTCTTTGGCGCGCAAGCTTCAGCAGGTATTTGGAGACAAGCGTATCGCTGTCTGGGGCTCTCGGGATTCGGCTTCTAACCGAGCCAAATTCGAGAAGATGTCTGAGGGGGACGAAATCCTAATCATCGAAGGAGCGGTTATTAAGCTTCTTGGCCGCATTGCGTGCAAGACAGTGAGTCCCACCCTGTCGAGAGAACTCTGGAAAAACCTTAGAGGTGATTCTCCAGAGGGGTGGGATCTGATCTACTTCATCGCCAACCCGAAGGAGATAGATCTGCCCTTTTCCAAGTTCAGAGAGCTGTTCGGTTACCAATCGAACTTCCAACTGCGAGGGTTCACGAGCGTCGCCACGGAAAAGCTTCAGACATTTTACGCGGTTTATGACGACCTGTATTCAATCCTATTGCGCCTAAAAAAGGGTGAAGAAATAGAGGAGATTCCCAATCCTGACCTCTTACAGGAGGATCGCCTTCACGAGGCTGGCGAGGCGGCAGGAAAACCCACTGATGCTCCAGAAGCTCCAGATGAGCAGGTGTTATCCGAACATTTGAACATGCAGTGGCTGCTTTTAAAGATGGGCAAGCAAGCAGGTCAGAGGGTCTGGGCTCCACGGAGCGACCAAGGCAGAATCAGCTCCCAGTTTAATTTCCGTGACTTCGAGGAAACCTTTGCCGCCGGTCTCGACACCCAAACCAAGTACGTCGAAAACATCGACGTCGTGTGGAAGGAGGAATTCCGCATCGACGCGGCCTTTGAGATCGAGAACAGCACGTCGATTTACTCAGGTCTTCCACGGTTCGCAGATCTTACCATGGTCGCACCGAACAGCCCCTATCCTATGTTCATCGTTGCCCCGACGGGACGACGCAATCGCGTGCGAGAGCAACTGGCCCGCCCGACCTTCCGTTACCTGCATCTCGCCGACAAAGTCCACTATCTACCCTACGAGAAGGTCAAAGAAGTCGCCTCCTTCTTTGGTGAATCCGGAAGCGGACTGAATGTGAATGTACTGGTGGGCAAATCAGAGAAACTGAAAGATTAGTCTCTTCCGACCCACCTCCGCACTCCTTCTCGTTTGAAGCAGCCAACCGCAAATGAAGTTCTTCGTCGGAGTCACCAACAACGAGTGGTTCGAGTACCTCGCGGCTCGACAGCCCGACGAGGTGAATTTCTGGCGGCCGCGGAGCCAGTTTCAGGTTCGGGCGCTCAAGGCTGGTGAGCTGTTTCTTTTCAAGCTACACGCGCCCTTCAATTTCATTGTTGGCGGCGGCATCTACGTGAAGCACGCTTTCTTCCCACTGCCTTTCGCTTGGCGTGCGTTTGGTGAAAAAAACGGCGCATCCGATTACGAGACGTTTGAGCGTATGATTTTTGGCCATCGCTTACCGGAAGAGCGTGACCTAGATCTCGGCTGCACAGTACTTGTCCAGCCATTCTTTTGGCCGCGAGAACAATGGATCCCGACCGATCGTTATTGGGGCCAAGGCATCATGTCTGGGAAGAGTTTTCACCTCGGTACGCCGGAAGGCGACTCGCTCTGGGCGGAAGTCCGCGCGCGCCTAACTGGCGACGCATTGCCATTGGTCTCTTCGGTGGAGGAGCCACCTAACCGGTTTGGCGCTCCGCGGTTGGTTCAGCCGCGTTTGGGTCAAGGAGCATTCCGCCTCGAGGTCGCGGACGCCTATTACCGACGGTGTGCAATTACTGGGGAGAGGACACTCCCGGCGCTCGAGGCAGGACACATCCGGCCATACGCGAAACACGGAACGCATGAGATTCCTAATGGCATTCTGCTTCGCTCGGATCTCCACAACCTTTTCGACCTAGGTTATCTAACGGTGACGTTTGACTACCACGTCAAGGTCAGCGGCCGTATCCGGGCGGAATTTGAGAACGGACGCGACTATTACGCCTTGGACAACCAACCGCTCCGGGTCCTGCCATCTCTAGAAAACGCCCGTCCAGCGAGGGAGTTCCTGGAGTGGCACCACGGCATCTTCAAGGGCTAACCCGCCGTCGCTCTGTGAGCTATAGCGGGGCAAGGAGGGTGGAGCGTGTGTAGAGTGTCACGGTTCACTCCTTCGGTAGCCGGCATTTTTCGCTGAGTTGATGGGCAATTCGCCGGATTTGCTCGGGAGATAGAGGATTCGATGGGCGCGCAGGAAATGAATACCGAACTTCTTTTTCGTTTAGCACGTTGACCGATCCCTTCCCGGTACGGTCTACGTACCAACCGGGAATCACCAAAACGGGGTTGGCCGTCACTTTTTCGCCGGTGGCACCAGTCAACCATTGACCGAGCGTGCGCGCGTTGAGTGCAGCTTGCTCTATCTCTTCGGTTTCCTGTTTCTTTGGCCAGTGCAGAGCGGTGCCGTCGAAACCCACATGATACTCCTTTTTACCGCGTTTGTCCTTGGGCTTTCGTCTGGCTTTTGTCTCAATCGCATATACTCCCGGCGGACCGACCACGATGTGGTCAATGTTGAATCCCTCGAACGGCACATCGTGAAACACCCGATAGCCGCCGAGCATGAGCTGATTCAGTTCCTCGCCCACCACCCGCTCACCGTCAAAACCAAGACGGTAATTCCATAATTCACGCAACGTTTTTGCCACCCGTGGCCCCAGCCATAATGACAAACCAACACACACAACAAAGAAGAGGGTCAGTGATAACTTTGTTTGGAGGTGCGGATTGGCACTCACCATGGCGGCAAGAAAACAAGGGAGAAAAATCAAAAGCAGCAGTCTCTCTGAAAGTTTATCATCTAACCGTTGTATTTTGAGGCGTAGTGACTCGCCTGGCGGTCGAATCGGCAAGTCGGTAAAAGGTTCCTCGCTCTCTGCTTTATATCGCTTTTGCCGCATCGCTATCCACCAGACGAGAACGATCATTGGCAAAAGCAGGCCACCAAGAATCAAAACCGCCTTAGCAGTGTCCCAGACGAAATTCTTCAGGATTTGCTCCATGCCGCCAGTTAAGCAACCCCGCCACTTTCTCCAATCCGGAAATAAGAGCAGCCAAAACGGATAAAGCAGTAGGATCCTGTGCTCAAATCTCTGAAGCCAACGGAAGTGAAGCGCCGCGCCCCCCAGCCACATGTTACTTAATAGGTGACATTGTTTTCCCCGGTCGACTCCAGACAATGTCACTTAATAGGTGACATTCTCCGCCAGCTCCTATCTGCAACATGTCACTTAATAGGTGACATTCTCCGCCCGACTTCGCCCCAGACAATGTCACTTAATAAGTGACATTGTCTCCGCCCGCCTCTCGCGGGGTGCGGCGAGAAAGGGCCAGGTTTTAAGTCCTTCAACGGGACGGCGGGGTAAGCCTGCCGCCGGGCGAGCTGCAAAGTTCCCTACCCTTCGGATCGGACCGTCCGCGTCGCGTGACCGCCGCCACCGCCCGCCCCGGTCGTTACTCCGCTCCCGCCCGCTCCCGCACTTCGCGGCCACAACATGTCACTTAATAAGTGACATTCTCCGCCGACTCCTGCCTGCAACATGTCACTTAATAGGTGACATTCTCCATCTGCTCCTGACCGGCCCGTCAGCGGGGATAACTTCAACCATCCATAGGACGATTCGCCCAAACGTGCCGGTTGCGTCCGGCCATGCCCAAAGCTGCCAGGGCCCGTCGGCTGCCATGCTCCGTTCCGGGCAAAAGGGACACTCGTCGGCAACTGGCGGCCGGCGAGCCGGATCCGCGGGGGTGGCTTCGGCTGCGACATACCTAAGCTCCTCACACCACGCCGTTACCCTGGTCAATTTGACCAATCATCAGCTGAGTTGACGATTATAATCGCTTATTCATTGCAGTGGCTTAGCTTCTGGCCAAAATGCAACCTGCGCAGCGTCCCACGCCTGGAGCTCCCCCGGAGTGCCGGCGCTGAAGCAGTCGACTCTGCGCAACCGGTCCCTCCATTCACCATGCCTCACTTTTCCCATCCCACACTGCCTGCGCCCGACGCTCCGCCCTCCTTTCTCGACAAACCGGAGCCGAGGGCGGTCGAGCCCGAGCCCTATCCCTTGGAGCGCAGCGGCCTGCAGCTCTATCTCCAGGAAATTGCCAAAACGCCGCTCCTCACCATCGCCGAGGAGGTGACTCTGGCCCGCCGCATCCGCCGGGGCGACCAGGCGGCGCGCGATCACATGATCAAGGCCAACCTGCGCCTGGTCGTCAAAATTGCGTCTGACTACAAGGATTTTGGCCTGCCCCTGCTCGACCTGATCAGCGAAGGCAACATCGGGCTCATCAAGGCCGTCGTGCGTTTCGACCCGCACAAAGGCGGAAAGCTCAGCACCTATGCCGCGTGGTGGATCAAGCAATGCATCAAGCGCGCGCTGGCCAACCAGTCGAAGACCATCCGCCTGCCCGTCCACCTCGTTGACAAGATCGCCAAGATGCGCCGGGCCGCCATGAAGCTCGCCGATGAGTTCGGGCGCGAGCCGACCGACGAGGAGGTGGCGATGGAGCTCAACATCCCCGTCAACAAGGTCGCCCACCTCAAGTCCGTCAGCATCCGCCCGACCTCGCTCGACGCGCCCATCGGCGAGGAGGGCGATTCCGCCACCTTCGGCGAGATCGTGCGCGACGAGAACGCCATCAGCCCTTTCGAAAACCTTCGGGAGCGCAACCTCAAGTCCGACCTCAACACCATGATCACCTCGCTCGACAACCGCGAAGCCGACATCCTGCGCATGCGCTACGGACTCGACGGCCACGACGAGCTGACCCTCGAGGAAGTCGGCAAGAAATTCAAAGTCACCCGGGAGCGGGTGCGGCAACTCCAGTACCTGGCCCTCAAGAAAATCCGCGAACTCATGGCCAAGCATGAGGCCCAGCGGAGTGTCGAGGAGATTGAGCAGGACGAACGCCTGCGTAAGCGCATGGAGGTGTTGCGCGAATTCTTCGAGAGCAAGGCCGGAAAGAAAACCGGGAAGAACTGAAGTCCCGCTTTCTTTATTGAGGGCCGGCAGTTCGCTGCCGGCCTCTTTATGCTTTCCAGGCCCGATAGCAGGGGTCAGGTAGCATGAAAGGGGGTCGATGCAGCAGCGCCCGTGGCTGCTAGACTGACCGCCCGCTCCCGCCCGCAACATGTCACTTAATAGGTGACATTGTCTCCGCCCGTCGCCGCCTTCACCACATGTCACTTAATAGGTGACATTCTCCGACCCACCTCCAGCGGCGTTCGCTCCAGTCACTTGTCACTTATTAAGTGACATCTTCCGCATCGGTCCGGATGAAATCGCGAAGCGCATGCCACCGGCCCGCGCCGCGGCCGACGTCATCGGAAGGATTGCCGTCCGTCCTCGAACCAATGAAATGGCCCCATGTCCCCTGTGCACACTCCCCAACGATACCAACTACCATCGCAGCTGATGCTGCTGATTCTGGAGGCCGCCGCCGATATGGCGCGTCACTCCCGCCAGGCCTTTCGGATTCCGCGATCAAAGCGGCGCGGGCTCACCCTGCGTCCCGGCAAGGACACGCCGCTCTGGAATGCCTTGGCCCGGGCGGCCCGGCCGTATCTGGTCCGGTACGGCAATCAGGCCAACCTGGGACGTTTGCTCGGACTCCCCCGGCAGCGCGTGCATGCCTACTTTGTCGGGAGCACGCAAATGCCGGACGCCGAGCGAACCCTGGAATTGCTCGCCTGGCTGGCGATGGTGCGGCAAGGGCGCCGGCCGGCCTGAACCGCGCAAATCCACGCAGGACCATGTCACCTATTAAGTGACAAGTTCTAGGGCGGCAAGAAAGGGGCAGGTTTTAGGTCGTTCGACGGGACGGCGGGGTCAGCCCGCCTACGGACGCCGGGATCACCGGCGTCCGCCGATTCAAGAAGGAAGACCGAAGACTCAAAATCAACAGTGCGCAGTCCCTCTGGTCTTCCCTCTTTCGTTTTGGATTTTCAATCGCGGCAGCGCCGCACGGCGCTGCCGGCCCTACTCTTTTTTGGCTAGAAACCCGCGTTGTACAGAAAGGTTCCCGGGACTAGAAACGGCGGCAACCCCGCCCTATGCCCGCCCAGCCAAGGCTCCTTACCCAAGGAATTCGCCATGACACGAGAATTTTGGACCATTTTCTACTTTGGCGTCTACTTCCTGCTGTTCATCTGTGCGGTCGTCGGCCTGGGAATATGGAAAACCAAGCGTCGCCGGAGCCGACCACCGGTTGAATTCAAATTCCTCCGCGGCCCTGGCGAAACCCTGCGACGACGGATGGCGAAGTTCGATGAGGATTTCGTTTTCCGGCTCGTTGCGGCTGCGTTGGCCCCTGTTTTCGTGGTGCTGGTGGTGTTTGGTGGCGTGCTGGCATACCGACCCCGGACATGGACTCAACTCTGGGTGGGATTCGGGCTCAGTGTTTTGGCGTTCGTCGCCACCCTCATCCCAGCAATCTGCTGGGCATTGCGGGCCTTGATGAGGTACCGCGACGACCGGTTGGGTTATCTGGGCGAGCGATTCGTGGGTGATTGTCTCGAGCCGCTAAAGAGACAGGGTTGGTACGTCTTTCATGACGTGCCCGGCGAAGCCGGCAAAAGGAAGTTCAACATCGATCATGTTGCGGTCGGCCCGGGTGGCGTATGGGCCATCGAGACCAAAACCCGGCGTAAAGGTAGGGCGCGCCCGGGATTCGAACCGCAAAAGGTCTTCTTCGATGGCAAGCAGCTCATTTGGCCATGGGGCGAAGACTCTTGGGGGCCGGAACAAGCGAGGAATCGTTCGGAATGGCTCCAAGAATGGCTTTTCAAAAGAACGGGCATCAGCGTCGAAGTCCGACCAGTGCTCGCGTTGCCCGGATGGTATGTGGTCGACAAGGCCCACGCCGTAGTGCGCGTAGTGAAGCCTGAGTGGCTTTCGGAAGACCTTCCCAAAGCAGGATCTGTGCTGACTGACACGCAGATCGACCTCATCGCCCGGCAGCTCGATCAACACTGTCGCGATGTGGAGGATTGAGTTATGAGCCGACGTGAACCTTCGAGTCCTGCGGATTATCTCGTCTTCCGCGCGCCATGGCAGGTGAGCGCCGGTCTCGGCGTGGCGGTATTCATCGCCATGCGCTGGCTTTATCCGGCGATGATGAAAGGCAACCGGATCGGCGAGGGCTTGGCGCAAGTGGGCGTTAAAGTCGCACCTCTGGCCGCCGGTTTCTTTTTCTTTCTGGCGGCGCTCTCCGCCGTCGTCGCTTGACGGCGCCGCCGCGGCAGGTGAACGCGCTCACGCCCTTGCCGCTCGCCCGCGCCCCCCCCAGTCACATGTCACCTATTAAGTGACATCGTTTCCTCCGGCCGACTCCAGCCACATGTCACCTATTAAGTGACATTTTTTCTGCCTGTCGCCCCCAGACACATGTCACCTATTAAGACAAGTCCCAGGGAGGGGAATAGGCGGGGCCGGTACGCGAATCCCTGAAGCCATCGGCGGGAAGCGCGAATTGGTTGGTTGAGCGCCCGGGCCCGGCCCTAAAACACGCGGTGCACCAGGATTCCCGATTGCATGCGTTCGCTGCCGCCGACATCATCACCGCCCGACCATGGCGATGATATCACCAAGCAGACCCGGAAGCGTGGAACTCAACGGCCCCGTGCATCACGTCTTCGTCGATTTCGAGAACGTCCAGGAAATCGATCTGACTCCGTTCATAGGAAAAGCCGTCGAAGTGACCCTCCTCCTGGGTAAAACGCAAAAGCGGCTGGAGGTCAGCCTGGTTCAGGAATTCCTGAAACACCCGGGCGAGGTCAAGTTGATCGAGATGACCACGGCAGGAAAAAATGCCCTCGATCTGGCCCTCGCTTACCACCTTGGAATGGCGGCCATCCGGGACCCGGCGGGCTGCTTCCACATCATTTCCCGTGACAAGGACTATGATCCGCTGGTTGCGCACTTGAAGAGCGCCGGCACCAAAGCCTTTCGCCACGACAAGTTCTCGGTGCAGGCGATTCTGGGGACGGCAAAACCGGCCGCCGGTCCTGAAGCCAAGCCAGCGGGGAGTGTCCCAATCCGCCGGGTCATGGCGAGTCCGGCACGGCTGGCTGGCGCGATCGACAAGGTTGCCGTCATGGCGGATCGTCTCCGGAAAAATGTCACGACCCGTCCGAAACAGGAAAAAAAGCTGCTGACGCACGTCAAAGCCCAGTTCCAAGGGAAACTCCAGGACGGCGAGGCCGAGAAGATCGTGGAATCGCTGGTCGCTCGCCGGGCCATCAGCATCGATCCAAAAGGCAAGGTGACCTATCATCTGTCGGATGGCCCGCCGGCCTGAACCGCGCAAATCCACGCAGGACCGTGTCACTTATTAAGTGACATGGTTACCGCACGCCTGAGGGGAAAAGGAGTTCGCGCTTGAATCCGTGCGGCCGGCGGCGGGACGCACCATCGAGCCGATCGATCACCGGTCCGAAATCTTTCTTGCGCGGGACGGAGGGCGCGTTACTGCTGTCCGTTCGCTTCGCGCCCAGGTGGTGGAATTGGCAGACACGCAGGTCTCAGAAGCCTGTGCCTAAACAGCATGGGGGTTCGAGTCCCCCCCTGGGCACCATTTTGATAGGAGAGCTGTTGTGTTGTAACACAGTTCTAACAAAACGCGGGGTCGGACGCCGATGTCAGCGGCTGGAGGCGTTTGTGGGGCGACGGGCCTGACGCTACGGCCGGCAGCTTCTTGCGCTTGTAAACAAAAACGCCTGAGGCGCTTTTGCGAAGGAGGCACACACCCGTTGGGAGAGTCGGACGAGGAGCAACGGAAGTGCCGGCTAGGCGCTTGTCCCTCCCACTTCGCTGACCAGACCCGTCCACCGCTGAGTCTGATCCCGTAAGGTACAACCTCGCTGCGCCAACTGCGCATCTTGAGGTCAAAGTGGTCCGCGCGCGCCCGAGCCTTTATTTGCCTCCATCAATCCAAGGCGTGTTGCCGCGACGACGCAACGCCCGAGCGGGGCATCGTCGCAAAACGAATGACTTGTAAACATTTATTTGTCGTTATCGCGCAAATGTTTGCGACTGAAGTGAGCAGCGCGGAGATCTTTGCGACAATGGTGTGAGGCTTCCCGCCCCACGCGGCTGGGAATCCAGTTCTATACACGATGTCGTCAGGGCACCTCCATCCATAGCGGGCTCGGTCCACGAGCCCTCCTCCATCCCCCTGTTGCCCCGGCGCCTCCCCCTCCATCGCCGGGCGAGGCTGCGGCACGCCTGAATTTTTTGGAAAGGAAAAACCTATGATATTCTGCGACACCAGATTCCTCACGCGCCTGGAGCGCGGCGTGGAGATGGGGCTGTTCAGCCGCGAGGAGCGCGCTGCCATCATCGCCGCCCTGGCCGTCCTGCGCGCATCAAACGCTGGCACGCCCTTCCGGGCGGCCTACGACACGGGATGGGCGGAGGCCCTCGGCATCGTCTACGAGGGGCAGCCCGCCGCCGACTTCGCCAAGTGGAGCCCCGATGGGCTGGTCAGGATGATCACAGATATGACGGATTCCGGCGCGGGCGGAACAGAGGAGGCTCCCCATGCCCAATAGAATCCTTCGTGGGGACATCCTGTTTTCCGAGACCGTCGCCTCGGTCTCCATGTAGGCCGAGCTGATGTTCCACAACGCACTCCGTGAACAAGATCTTCGATGACATCTTAGCCGCCCTCGACGGCGAGCGCGAGTTCGCCGGTACCGAGGCCCGGTTTACCAAACGGCTGCAACTCGAAAAGGGCGACACCGTGCTCGCCCGGTTCCTCCCCGTGAAGATGGGCGCGCGGGGAACATGGTTCCTCAGAGTGGGCAGGCACTGGGTAAGCCGGCGGCCCTATTTCTGCAAAAGAGTCTCCTCGCCCGACGCAGGTGGTGACCCGAACGATGAGTGCCCCCTTTGCCGGGCCTGCGAGGAGCACATTCATAGTCGGGACGACGAGGTTGCCAACGCCGCCCTCCAGGCTCGAGCGACGCCTCAGTGGGTCGCCTACGTCATCGTCCGGGAGCGCGGCCAGCGAGGCCGCGAGCCCCAGCCCGTTCCGAAGTCCGACCGTCTGGTCCCCTACGAGATCTGGCTAACCCGGGAAGCTTGGCTCGAGCTGTCGGCCATCTACATTCGGAGCACCCAGAAGGGGCAGTTGCCTATGGGCATCCTCGACCCTGAGCGGGGGTGCGACATTTGGGTGACGAAGGACAAGCGGGGCGTGCTCCACTTCGACAAGATAGATCCGGCGCCGATCGACACCAAAGACGCCCAGCGGACGCTGGATCGCGTCCTCGCCAAGGTGAAGGTCCAGGAGTTCCGGCCTCTTGCGGGCGACAAGCTCAGCGAAGTATTGGAGAAGCTCGAGGATGCCATCCAAGGCGGCGGACGCAGGCAGCCTCACGACGAGGACGATCATAGGCGCTCCCAGGGGTCCTCCCAGGAGCATTTGGATGACGATTCCTCCCGGCAGCAGTCTTCCCGTTCGCGCGAAGACGATCGTGACCATGAATCGCCTCCCAGTCGTGCGGTGGGACCTCACAGCGAGGAGGACAGCGATCATATAGACCGGCAGGGAGGGCGCCGTTGGGCGGATGATCGCAGGAACGAAGGAACGGAGGCAGAGCTTAGGCGTTCGCCCCATCGTGACCCCGACGATGACGATTCAGAGTCCCGGCTGAACCGACGGGCTGCAGTTGAGGACGAAAAGCGCCCGCGTTCACAAGGACGGCGTCCTGTCGACCCGCTCGATGACCCCGCCGATACCGGTGCTTATGCGGGCGGTGTCCAGAACGGTGACCAGCAAGACACTGCCTCCGAACCGCCGCCGCGCGTGCACGCATTGCCGCCTCTGTCGGTACGCAGGACCGGCCCCCTTCCGCCCGCACCCGCAAAAAAGCAGACTGGCCGTGTGGAAGATGATCCCGCTGGCGTGCCCCCGCTCCCCTATGAACCGCCGCCCACCCCCGCCCGTCCCAAGGTGCCCCTCGGAGACGCTGTCCGGCGTGGCATTCGCGCCGTGCAGGAAGCCGCTGCCAGCGGCGACAACGATGATCTGCCGCCGCAGCGGACCTCGGATGGCGAATAACCCACAATGGCCGGTCAGGTCATGCGTCGTGTCTTGGCAACCTCCTCGTCGGAAGGGTTGGTTTCGTCCGGTGGCTTCCCCGTTAGCAGGGCCGATCGGCTGAGCCCGGCAAAAATCAGTTTTATCGAAAGATTTTGTTTACAAAATCATATTGCTTGACGCAGCCGCCGCCGGTGGCTTTCGCTCTGCCGTTCTTTGGCCGGGCTAGCGGCGACTGACAGTTTGAGGGAGAGCTACTCCTTCTGCCCGCGTCTGCTAGCCCAGCGCGGGCTTTTTTCTGCCCGTTTGGTGTTGTTCTTTCCACTTATTCTCGGCTGCCGCCGCCGCGGTCCTGGCCTCCGTGTGAGGCTCCAACCCGTGGGGCATGTAGAGCCGTTCAGCCGGACAACCCGCACAGGCCGATGCGGGACCTGCACAGCTGAGGCAGGGCGTTAGCCGACCCAGTCATGGGAAAGGCACGCGAACTTCAGCGACCGCAACGTCTTCGAATCCAATCTCTGCGCGTGCTTCTAGCACTGCATTGGACCTGATCGAACGCGTTGCATTCCGTGCCGCGTCGGCGCACGGAATTAAAACATACGCAACAACAGCAGCTGACCGGTGTGAGGCAGACTGACCAGGGAAGTGGATCACCGATCTGGCTCGGGGTAACACTCTACCGTAATCGCCCCGCCCAAACCGCCTTGGGGCCTGGCGACGCCGCCGCCCGAGCGACCGTCACAATACCTACGACGTAATTCTAGACCACGGCAAGGTCGGGGGCGCTGCGCCTCTCCAAAAGGCGCGCGTTGCGCCCCTAGGGTTGACCGCCGTCGTGTGCCCAAATTCCTCCGCACAACATAACCGCTATGCCAACCATCAAAGATGATCAAACGCCCTCCACCGAGCCCCTCCAAAAGTATCACGCCTGCGCCCGCTGCCACCGCTTGTTCCACGTGCGCCACCTGCGCCGTCACCGTGTCAGGGGACGGCTTCACGATTTTCACTGGGTCTGCCGAGGCTGCGGCGGGTTTGACCAGCGGCCCGCCCGGGAGCCCAGCTTCCTGGAGGCTGAGGTCGCCAAGGCACTCCGCCGGACAAAATGGAAGTGGCAGCCGGAGTGGCGTATCGGCCGCTATCAGGTTGACTTCGTCGTCCACCAGCTGCGTCTGGTGTTCGAGGCCAACGGGGCCAAGTTTCACGACGCCAAGCGCAACGCCCACGACAAGGCGAAGCGCGATTTCGTCGAGCGCGCCGGCTACAAGGTCGTCATCGTAAAGGCCGACGACCCGGCGGCCCAGGTCGACGCTGCCCTGCTTAAGCGGAAGCGGGAGCTCGCTGATGCCCGCGAAGAATACTCCCGGCGCCTGGCTGAGGCGAGGGCCGCGGTTGAGCGCGACCCGGTGATGGCCCTGCCGCGCCCGGGCACATTTCGGTTCAAGGACGAGGACTTCAACGCGCTCCGGCGGCTGCAGGCGGCCCTCAGGAGACCGATTGAGGCCAAAGAGGCGGAGCGCGAGCGGAGGAGGCTTGCGGCGCTCAAGCGCGACCGAGAGGCCGATTTCTCCGCTGAGTTGGCGGCGATCCGGCTGAATCCGGGGCTCCCGCTGCCGCCGCCGGCCCGCTTCACGAAGGAACAGAACCGGGTGCTCCTCCGCACGCAGGCCGACGGCCGAAAGAAAGCACTGCTCCCTTCACTCAACCCGTCCGGGCCGTCGCCGTCTCTACAAGAACTCCAGAGCATAGCCGCCAACCTTTGAGGCTTACCGATCTCGCCCATCGCTCCGGGAATGGCCTGATCACACCTGCATGTCATCCAGAAACTCCAACGCCGGCTCGACGCTTGTGACGAGCCAATGGTCTGTTGCCCGCGTGCAGGCGACATAAAGCAGGTGCTGCTTGACCAACCAACGACGGTCGCAGAAGCAGCAGCGCGATGTAAACAATTTCGAGGCGAGGCCCAGACGAGAATTGGCCGACCGCCCCGATTCCGTCAGGCCTGCCCCACCACGTTGTGGCTGACGCAGTGCAGGAGCAGGCGGTTTCGCATATACATGCACTCGTCATTGCCGAGGGCCTCACAGCCGCCAATCTGGCGGAGTTGCGTTCCACCGTCAGGTCATACAAGGGGGAGATGAAAGCGCCCCAGAGGGAGCTGCGGAATTATACGCGCGGGATCATCGTCGACCGTCGGAACAGGTGGATCAGGCCTTTCAAGCTCAGAATCCCGGTGGAGGTCTCGACCCGGACCTATGAAACCCGCCGCGAGTCTGACCTGCGACGCTTCCTGCGCTGCCTGCAAAAGAGCACAATGTGGGCGGAGCCCTATCGGGCAGTCCTAGGACGCCCTTGGCCTGAGCCAGCACCGCCGCCACGCCTGGGAGTTTAATCTCCACGTGACCCAGCTGGTCAACGCCTGGGATCTGTTCACGCTTGAGCGCCGCAAAGTGCGCTATCTCGGCTGCTGCCATCCCGCGCACCGCGGGTTCGTGGGCGTCGTGAAGGCCCAGCGTGGGACCGCGGAAAACTGGTAGGCGACCCGCCGGTTCTTGGACGAGTGCGCGCTGCAGGGCTGGCCGGCCAGCGAGGAGGATCTGCCGGTGCCGCTTGAACTCCAATGATGGGATGAGACCTATTATCAGAGCCGCGTGGCCTTGAGCACCTCAATCGCCTGCCTGCGCAGGTACCCTTTCGTCCTTATCGGCCATTACCAGCTTCATGTCCCTTTCTTGGGCCGACGAAATGCCCGACGACTGTCAATGCGCGGAAGGCAAACACTGTTGAGTCGTGGTGGCAAAAGGTTACTAACACCTCAACGCCGTGCCATCACGCGAAAGTTTCGCCAAACGCCCTTAATCATGCCCCACGGAGATTGGCAACCCACACAGCTCTTGCGCTTTGTCGAAGCGAGATCCACTGGCGCGAGCGTAGTGCGAGTAAAAACTGACAGAGGCGACGCATTCTTGAAGGCATTGGGCAACGCCAGTGGGCCACATGCCTTAGCCCGTGAATGGGTCGGCACACAGCTGGCCGATCTCTACGGCCTACCTACATTTCATTTCGCGCTCTACACGATCAAGATCGATGACATCCCATTGCTGCTCGCCAATGGTCGCTATGCAGAGAGCGGTCCGGCTTTTTTGGCCAAATACGAGGTGGGCCAGGTATGGGGACCCGGTTCGAAATCTGGTAACGAGCAAGGAAGGACAGGCGTTGACGACACACTCAAGGAGCTGGTGAACCCAGAAATGATTCCCCGCCTCGCAGTGTTTGACACATGGGTTAGGAATCGTGACCGGCACCCGCCTGTCGGTTCTGCGAGAAAGCCCAACTGGGACAACGTGTACCTTTCGGCCGAAGGCGTACCCGGCGGCAAGTTCCGGCTGATTGCCATGGATCACTCTCATGTCTTCTCCGATTCGCAGGATCTGTCGCCGCAGCTTGCAAACATCGACGCGTGGAAGGACGACGCCATTTATGGAGTATTCCCCGAGTTCCGACCGTTCATCGAGGGTAATTCCGCCCAAGTACGTCAGTGCCTCGATTCACTCCGCGCCCTGCCACATGCGGACATCCGGCGCATCGTTTACTCCATTCCATCGGAGTGGCAGGTTGATCGGGCCACGCAAGCCGCCCTTTTGCACTTCTTGTGCAATCGCGCCCGATATGTCAGTGACACGCGTTTTGCTGGCTTCTGTCCGCAGTCCGAATTACTATTGAACAACCCATGAACCCTACAAACGGCTACTACAGTCTTGTGCAATATTGCCCAGACCCGTCCCGTGTGGAGGCGGCCAACGTCGGGGCAATACTTTTCTGCCCCACATTGCCTTATCTCGACGTGCGAATGTCGCACGGAAATGACCGCGTTCGCCGGTTCTTTGGCTCCGAAGGGCACAACTGGAAGCAGATCAACTCGGCAAAAGAAGGATTTGTGCGGCGGCTCAAAATCGAAATGGAATGGATGAAGTCAGTCGAAGATCTTCAGCGGTTCATCGACCTTCGCGCGAACGAACTTCGTGTCACCGCACCGCGCTCAATCAAGGTATTTGACCCGAGCCGACAGCTGAATGACATCTTCGATGAACTTGTCGGTGGACGCATGATCAAACTTCCGAGCGAACATGCCGAACCTGTGCGGAGACTATTGTCGCAACGATTTTCAAGGGCCGACTTATCGCCATATATCCGGCAAAGAGTAGCGGTGGATGTGCCGGTGTTTAAGGTAAAGAGAGAGGTGCCTTACGGTTTCCAAAACGGCGTTTTCAATCTCATCGACACGCTTCAGTTTGAGCAGCGAACGGAAGACGGCGTCCGAGCTGCCGCGTGCGAGGTCGCAGTGGAGGGCCGGTCGATTGGCCGTCATCCACATATTGAGCTTGGCCCCATGCACCTGATCGTTGTCGGCTCATTTGGCTCAGAGGCATCTGAGCACAAGGCGATGGTCGAAGACATATTCAACGAAAACGAGGTTTCGCTGTATACTCGCGATAGCATCGAGCAGCTTGCCCAGATGATTCGAACGACCGGTAAGGTCATCAATCCACATGTGACTGTTGGAGAGTGAAAAGGCACTGGGGGGCGTTGTTCGTCTGTCAGATTTTGCCGGACGTTGCACGAGCGGGTTGAGTGCCACAGCAGGAAGGTGGTGAGCGGCACGACGATCGGGTGGGAGCCGACTACGTAGGCGGCCGGGCATGAGCAGGCTCGGCCTAGCAGGCTACCACGAGCGGCGCCCCGGCCACAGGAAGGGCAGAAGCTCCGCGATCGACTGGGCGGTGTCCCGGGCGAGGGAACTCACCAAGGCGAGGTTGGGAAGCAGGGCCGCCGCCAGCTGGAGGCCCCCCTTCTAGGTGAGCGCGTGTTGGGTCAGGATCGGCCTAACTGGAGTTGGGGGCGCGGGATCACAGGGCTCCCCAGGCCTAGTTAGGCCGGCAGCCGCGAGCACCTGCAGGTCCTGCCGGCGGGCCGTCTGCCGCGCAGACACGCGGCCCCTCTCCATCCGTGCCCTGCAGTGGGGGCGGCGAAGGCCGTGGCGGCGTGCGGTGCGTAGCCAAATGTTTCGCTGCACCTGAGGTGTCCCATCGGCTCGCCAGCAGGCACGGGCCGAGTCACGGGTGGCACGCTGAAATACTTAATCACATGGACCTCCCCCAAAAGCTCGATCCGAGAGACTGGAGTCTGCTCAAAACCATAATGGATGCTCTGAAGTCCAGAGCTGATCAGGACGTGAGTGTTGCGGAGGACTTTGGCAAGGGTCTCACCGGGGAGGTGAAATATGCCGCATTTGCCTGCTGGCTGACTGGCATCTGGAGAGCCGAGATTCTGCTGGTTCACGGGGCGCCCGGACCGTGCGGCGACATCGCGCGACAACGCGAGGCCGACACCGAAATCCGCCAGCCGCCCGAAGCAGGTACGCCGTACTGCGGTCGGCTTGACGTCTGCGTCGAGGCGGGACTGGGCGGCGACTGGCTGTCTTTCGATCTCCCGGAGCCCCGGATCTGACCACGGATGGGGCTAATTGAAAGCCCTTCCAGGAGAGTCAGGCAACGTCGGGCGGTGGGCTGGCCGCGGCCACGTCACGACGCAAGGAGCCCCGGCCGAGAGAGCGGCCAGGTCGGGAAAACTACGGTCATTGCAGCCTCGATTGCCCAAGATGCTTCAGAATTTCGTTTTGATCGAAAATGATAATCCGTCCGTTCAACCGAAATGCCGGCAGCTTGCCAGTCCGCGCCCACCGGCAGACAGTCGGCGTGGACACGCCTAACCATTTCGCCAGATCCCTTGACCTAACGAAACGCTCGCCTTGGATCAGTTTGGCGGTATTGGCCTGAAGAACTTGGTCGGTACTCATGTTGGACTAATTACAGCCTCGCAACTCTCCGTACACGGCGAGGTGCTCGGCATCGTTCAAATCGTGCGCGGGATGCGGCCACAAGGCCTTAAGAGGCTCTTCACGTGTTGAAGGATCGCGACCTCTCTCAAGCCGCCTGGTGCCGACATTTGCTGCTTCACCCCCAGAAATGCAGTGTCGCCACCCGGCCGGGCGCTGCGCAGCGGTCGCCGAACACATTTCAGCCGCGCCTGATGATCAAGCATTGCCCGCAATGGGCAACAACTTGCATGATTCGTGCCCCCGGGTGACGGCGCCCGCTCCCCACGCACAGCCCCTCGCGCGCGCGGGCACCGCCACTTTTCGCATTTTTTTGTAAACAAGAACGTCGACCCTTCGCACGCCGGCCGCCTGGCGGCCCAGGCCGGTAACGCCTGCTGCCCACCGTTGGTGCTGTCACCAGCTGTCAAGCGGAAGGCCCTCCCACTCCCTCGTGCCGCCCCGAATGGCTAGGCGATGGAGGAGGTCAGGTTCGACATTCAGTGCCAGTCCTCGTGGACAATAGAGCCGATCGTGGATCTTCGTCAGGATGATTCTTGCCGCCTCATAATGCTCAACAAAGGTTGGGCGACCCTCGTCATGGCCCATTTGCTTGAGGTGGGCGGCGCGGACCGAGATCCACTTGTGAACGTGGGCGATGAACTCCTCTTCGCTGAACCTGTCCCCGCTCGAGAGGCTTGAGGCGATTGGACCGGGGGCAGGATAGTCGCCTCGCTGGAGATCCGCCACCGGGTGGGCGGGCAGACTGAAGTCAACTAGCGTGAGCCTGCCGCGCCTATTCGAGATGGGCTGCAGCCTTGTCCCGCCCCGGTCCGACTGAACTCCGGTGAACTCTATGAACAGCCGCAGCGTGACCATGCTGCCGTCCAGGGCAGCCTTGTAGACGTCCTGCTGTCCGCGCCAATAGACAGCAGTTGGGCTGTTTCCATCACCAATGACGAGCGGGCTGAGAAGGGCAGTCATCCGGTGCTTCAAATGCCGTCGAAAATAATCGTCCTGTTCTGCTGGCGTCATGGCGATGGGAGTCCTTGGCCTGTCTTTGGCAGGGGGGGCAAGATCGTCGAACAGGTTCCTCGGCCCGTATCTCTCTATTTCTTTCTCGGCTCTTCTTCGTGCCATCCGCCAGTGGTCTCGTCGACGGAGATGCAGGCCATGTGCTCATAGCGTTTGCTCGGCCAAGGTTTCAACATGACCCATGTCACGGGCCGCACTTTGCTCAGACGTCGATGCCAATCAGCTATGTGCGGGGTTGCATCGAAAACGATGCCGGTGGTCGCAAGTGTAGCTTTCTCGACGACCTCTACACGAAGCGCCTCCAGTTCCTCTGCCACTTGGTCAACAATGGTTGCGCTCGGCCACTGCTGTTGCTCCTTTAGGTCCAGTCCAATCTGCATGAGTTGCCACTGGAGTCTATTCCCTGACAGCGCATCCGAGAAGTGAACAGAGCGTTTGCCTGTCGGGCTGGTCGGGTCATCAACCCTTTCCGGCAGGCGTGCGTAAACCCATTCACGCTCCACATTGAGGATCAGCGTTCGGGCGCGATTCATAGTGGCGTCGAACGCACAGTAGCGAGCAACGATCACGCCAGCGTAGATCGACAGCGGCAATCCGACAAGCAATGTCACCACAAACGACGCAACTACATTTTCGAGCATGATCTTATTCCCGACGTCAGAAGCGCGCCACCGATGGAACAGCGTGGTTACTGTAACTGCAATACCTCACGCGAGGTGCCGCAGTCCCGAAACACCCGGCGGGAGGAACAGCGCGGCGATCAGCTTATGCACGGCTTGCGCCCCAGCCTCGAACTCCTCCAGGGACATCTCCACCGGCTGACCGATCAAGTGCGCGCTGCCGGGAATCTCTCGGGCAAAGCGTTCATCGACCACCCCACTGTTGTGCACGTTCACGTGCCGCTTCTGGAAGACTGACCGGAGAGCGGCCAACTCCGCGAGCGCCAGCAACTCGTCCAGCTTCTCGCCCGACCGAGCCACGGCCAGTTCCTCGACGTCGGTGAGCCGCTGGAAGCTCGGCCGCTTCTGGCCGGCCAGCGGATCGACCTTGCTCCTGCAAAATATCTCCACCGTCGAGACGAGGTCGGAGTAGGCGTGGCGCAAGGCACGTTTGGCATCGACCGCCTCGGCAAGCTCCTTGCGAATGATGGCAAGATTCGTGTCGTAAATCTGTGCGTTTTCCGTGCGGCACTTCGGGCAATAGCCGAAAATCCCGTATACCCGGAAGCGGAAATGGCATTCCGGACAGGCGAGGTCGGTGTCCACGGTCTTTTCGCGATAGCGCGGCGGGACCGGCCGTTCAACGTAGGCCGGCCCGGGCGTGAACTTGAAACTGACCGGGCCGCTGCGCGGCAGCCCGCCGACGGCATTCCGGAACATCTTCTGCACCTCGTCGTGCGCGTATTTGCGAGCCTTCTCCTCAAGCACTTCGCGGGCGTAGCCGGTCTGTTCCGGCGTGTGCGTTTGATTCACAGCTCCTGACGTGCCGCAATAGGGGCAATACAATTTCTGGGGTACGCCGCTAGCCTGCACCTTGAAATACCTGCGGCATGAGGGAGCGCGGCAGGCCCGCCCGACGAAACCCTCTCCATCAGTGGGAAATGGAACACTGAACCAGAGGGTAGACATGGGATTGGGTCCGGATGATACGGCAGCAAGCGGTACCTGCCCATGAGAATATTGCGCGGAGATTCGCGCCTCGATTGCTTGCGGCGCCGTTCCGTTGGCGTCCCTGGGCCGCGCACAGGATTGCCGCTGGACCCGAAAGGCGACAGCGCAGGCTGCGAGGGTTCGACGGCCCAAAGCTTGCATTTTCCGGTGTGCTGCACCGGTCTCGACCACGGTGCACATTTTCATTGATGAATCCGGTCCTTTCGCCTTCCCGCCGCCGGGAACGCCGGGATTAAGCTGCGTGGGAGCGCTCGTCATCCCCGAAGCGACGCACTCACTGACGATCAATCAGTTCAACCATCATCGCCATCGATGGGCTGGATTGGGCGGAGAGATCAAAGGCAGCGCTTTGAACGAGCGGCAGGTGGCGGCAGTCGTTGAGTTACTCTTGCGGCACAGGGCGGTTTTCTTTGTGACGGGCACGATCATGTCGGGATTGAGCCCGGCCATCGTTGCGGACGGAAAGAAAGTACAAGGCGAGCGGCTCACAGCATCCCTCACGGAAAACCATCAGCCTACCGTGGTGCAGCAGCTCCTTGAGCTGCGCTCGCGCGTCGAGACGATGTCCGCGCCTGAGTTCGTGCAGTTTACTCTGCTGCGGAAGCTCGTGGAAAACGTCCTGCGGGTGAGCCTGAACCACTTTGGCTTCAACGGCCCGCGGGAACTCGGTCGTTTCCTATGGAAAGCCGATGCCAAGAACAACGGTCGCTCGTCCTACGAGATTTGCTGGGGCAAGCTGGGCGCGGGATTGCTGCAATCGGCGTTCCTTGCGAGACCGCTAGAAACGGACCCGCACGGCGACTACCGCGACCTCGACGACGCATACCTGTTCAAGACGCAGGAATGGCCAGATCACCTTCCCCGATCTGTCCGCAGCGGTTCGGGGCGCACGATGGATCTGGGTGCGATTCTTCGTGAGTCTTTTTCTTTCGTTGACTCACGCGACTCGGCGGGCATCCAGCTCGCGGATATTGTCACTAATGCTTTTCGCCGAGCAGTGATGGGAAACCTGGAGCGCGCCGGCTGGAATCGGTTGGGTGAGCTGATCCTGCGCTTCGAAGGCCGGGCGATCGATCTTATTCATCTTCCCCTGCCAGCAGACCGACCGGCACCCGATCTTCCGGTCGATTGTCGGCGTCGTCTCGACGAAATTGACGCCCGGGCGGTCGAGGTCCGGCCGTAAGCTACGCGGGCCGTGAGCGGGTCAGTGGCCGCACATGGCGCAGGCAACCGCCTACTTTTCTCCAGAATCGATCTGCGGGGTATCGCCGACCTTGTCCTCCTCCGAAAGGGCCGGGAGCACCTCAACATCCTTGAGCTGTCGCTCGATCGCGCGAGTGCGCACGCCGGTCTCCTCTAGGGTGTTGGAAGCCGTGTCGAGGTGCCGCTTGACCCGGGTGAGCACATCCCCGAACTTGCCGAACTCGGATTTGACGGTCGCAAGGATGGTCCACACCTCTGCCGACCGCTTCTGGATCGCTAGGGTGCGGAAGCCCATCTGGAGGCTGTTTAGCAGCGCAGCGAGCGTAGTTGGCCCCGAAATCACGACGCGATACTCGCGTTGGATCTGTTCTGCCAGCCCGCGTCGGCGCAAGACCTCGGCATAGAGAGACTCGCTGGGCAGGTAAAGAATTGCGAAATCCGTGGTCGCCGGTGGCACAATATACTTTGTCGCAATGTCCTTCGCCTGCGCCCACACACGGTTTTCGAGCGCCTTCCCGGCATCCTCGATCGCCGCAGCGTCACCCTGGTCGACGGCGGCAACCAGCCGCTGGTAATCCTCGACCGGAAACTTGGCGTCGATCGGCAGCCAGACCGGAGTCACTCCATCCTGGCCGGGCAGGCGGATCGCGAACTCCACCTTCTCGGCGGTTTTGGCGCGCGGCGCGTAGTTCGTCGCATACTGGTCGTTCGTGAGCATCTGGTCGAGGAGCGTTCCCAACTGGATTTCGCCCCAGGTGCCCCGGGTCTTCACGTTGCCGAGGACCCGCTCGAGATTCCCTACGCTGCCCGCGATGCGCTGCATATCACCCAAACCCTTGTGAACCTGCTCGAGGCGCTCCGAGACCAGCTTGAAACTCTCGCCCAGGCGGCGTTCGAGGGTGGACTGCAGCTGCTCGTCGACCGTCTTTCGCATCTCCTCCAGCTTGCGCTCGTTGCCCTGCTGAATCTCGCCCAGCTTAGCCTCGACGGCCGCGCGCATCTTGTCGAGCTGCTCAACGACCGCCGCGTTCCCCGCCTTCAACTCCCCCTTGAGGTCCGCCCGGGTTGCGGCGTTCACCTCTGATGATTCGCTCCGGAGCCGGCTGAGCTGGCCTTCGATCGATTCACCCATGGCGCGCATTTGGGCGGCTGCAGCAGAATGGCCCTCGCGGATCTGGGCGGCCACTTCCGTCCGCAGGGTGCTAGCGGCCTGATTGCTGTCGGCGCGCAGGGCCTGTTCGGCGCGCTGACTTTCAGCAATTCCCGCTTCGAATTGCGGGCGGAGTGTTTCCGGATCTATTACCGGAGTCCGTCGGCGGAACAGGCCAATCGCCAACGCGACGTTGGCAGTGGCCAAGATTAAGACGATGATGATGAGAAGCGTATTCACGACGATATGAGTCTATTTGGCCTTCATGTCCGATAAGATCGAGCCAGGATATAGCCTAGGCCGAGCATCTCGTTGGGGGGTCTTGTTACGGGGCGAGGTTATCTATAGCGCACGGGGACAACCGCGTCCGCATCTTGGCGATGGACTTGATCAAGTTCAGCTGAGCGGCGGCATCGTGAAGGGCATCACCCACGTGCCGGGCGGGGCCGAGAAGACGGACCGGACGGGGGCGAACTCTTTGCCGTAGATGTGCCAGTAGGGAAGGGCGAAATTGAGCAGCACCACGGCCACGGCGACCGCCATCCAGCGAGTCCGTGAGGAGAGGTGCGCGGCGCCCAGCACCGCCAGCGGGAGCAGGCCCGGGGCCGTGCGGGTGTAGTCGATGGCCAGGGCCGCCGCCGCGGCGATTCCCGCCGCAGCCCCGATGGAAAGCCAGCGCTGCGGAGGCCGGACGGAACCGAAGACCTTCCACGCTCCGGCGAGCAGGAGCACCCATCCAAACCTCCATCCGAGGCCCCAGCCGACGGCGCACCCTCCTGCGCCCCAGCCCAGGACCGTGAGTCCAAGCTGCCTGCTTAATCCGGCTTCTCCGAGCAAAAGCGCCGTAATCCGGGCGAGGGCGTAGAAGCCGACTCCGCTGAGTTCCCGCCAGGGGAGGCGCCTGCTCCACGCGAGGCGGACCAGCAGGGCCGCCGGCAGGAAGAGCACGAAGCGCTCGTCGATCCATGGGCCTAGTGCGGCCGCCGCCCAGGCGGCAACCGTGCGGGGCGAGAAGGCGGCGACGAGCAGCAGCGCCAGGTACCAGCCGTCGAACTGCACCATCTCGACCGAGGACAGCCACGCCGCCGACCCCACGAGCCCGAGCGCAGCGACCCACGCCGCGCGGTTGCCCCCCATCCTGTGGGCGTACCATGCGCCCAAGAGGAGGACGCACCACGCACCGGCTCGGGGGAGGCTCAGGTAGGCTTTGGGCGTCAGGTGGAGCGCGTGGCCGATGAAGGGAGGGAGGATGCGCCAGCGGGTGGCGACGAAAAAGTAGCTGGAGAAGCGCCGGCCGTTGGCCAGGCCCACCCACGGGTCCCGCAGCTGGTCGACCATCCCGGACACGCGCAGGATGGCCGTCAGCTCGCCGACGACGTCGTGGGCGCGCACCTGGGTGGAGGGGCACCAGCGGATCAGGGCCGCCAGCGCGGCCACCACCGCGGCCACAAGCCAGCCGAAACGCCGCATGACGTCCTCTCCGCGGGATGCCCAGAGACCGGCAGGGAAAGGACTGGCGAAGATCATCCCAGACGGCGTCAGCGGTCGCCGCGCCGCCCGAACAGGAGGCCGAGCAGCCAGACGCACCCGAAGGCCAGGAGCGCGATCACGGCCACGGCGAAGATCACCCCCAGCATCGCGTCGACCACCTGGAATGCCCGGCGGCAGCCGCTGGCAAATGCCGACTCAATAGGCGCGGGCGGGGCCGACCTGCCGACGGGCAAAACAGCCGGCATTCTCGGCGCTAGCTGGCGGGAAGACGGCAACTGGGCCTCCCGTCCGTGCGCGTCGAGGATGGAAAGGGTCGGCCGCATGGATAGGGGCGCTATTAGGCGTTGATCTTGCCGCTGAGTCGGTCGTACGGCTTCCGTGCTGGCTCAGAATCTACACAGTATAAACATACTGTGTCGAGTTGAAAATCCTTCGAGTACGCTCGCAGAGTGAGTGCTCTCGACCATCTACGCGCCAACCTGAAGCGGCTGCGGCTGCTGCGCGGCCTTACCCAACAGAAGCTATCCGAAAGGGCTGACCTTGAATACAAATACCTCCAGAAGATTGAGTCTGGACGGTGGCCAGGGCTTCAGCTGCGGACGGTTGAGCGACTCGCCCGTGCCGTAGACGTGGAAGCCTGGGAGCTGCTCTGCCCGCCTCGAGAGAGAACGGCAAGAAAGCCTATCAAATCCAGAGGGAAATCGAGTCGGCCCTAGCCAGTACAGCTGCCCACCACCGGTGAGAGAACCAACGTCTCCCGCGCAGGTGGCTGCGGTAAGTTTAGCCTTTGCGGCCGGAGCCGGCGTGCATTGGGACCTTCGGTCCCGTCCCTACGAAGAATCCCAGTAGCGGCGGACCGCGCTCCGCGGGTGAATTAGGGGCGCGCGGCTTTGCCGGTCCGCTCCGCGGGGTTCAGCCGGCACCAAGCCGCCATAGCCGGAGGATTGCCGCCCAAGGCGTAACCTCCGGCGGTGGCGAGGATCTGGAAACCGTCGAGCCGCTCGAGCTTGCCCACCAAGGCATGCCGAGTGAAGACGAAGACCGGCTTGGCGTCGCCCAACATGTGCCGCAACTCTTCGTAATCGCGGTCGTCGCTGGCCTGTAACCGGATCAGATCGCGGTCCAGATAGTAGAACAGCGTGGGCTTCCACAGCCCGTACGTGAGCGCGGCACTTTGGGGGTGCAGGACGGGCTTGAGGTCCTTTGCCAATTGGCAGGCTGGTTCCTGGATGGCGCCCAGCACCCGGCTGATCAAGGCCACCATGACTAGGGATTGCAGGCCCATGCCCACGGCCATGGCGATTGCGGTTTGAAAGCCGCGGCGCTGACGCAGCAGGCGCCGGCTGATGACGAAGGTGGCAACGGCTAAGACGGCCATAACTGTGGCCAGTTCACCGCAAGGCGGTGGGGACAAGGGCAAGGCATATTCGCTGCTATCCGCGTTGATCATGCCCTCGAGGCGGGGCCAAGCCCAAGACAGGATCAACGGGAGTGCTGCGGCCATCGCCGCCAAGACGCCCAACAACAAAACGAGCAAGGCAAAACAAAGCTGGAGCAGCCACGGTCGCCGGCGCTCTTCGTGGCGCAGCCGAAGCAGAAAATCCGCCGCCAGTATGGCGAGGAAGGGAAAAGCGGGCAGAAGGTAATGGGGCAGCTTGGTGGCGGCGGCGGTGAACAAGGCAACGGTGACCACCACAGCCAGGGCGGCTAGAAGCGTTAAACGGTGGCGGACCGACCGACGGCGTTGCTCCAGTCGATTGCCGACAAAGGCGGTCCACAGGCCGGGCAAGGCAGCCGCAGCGAAGGGACAGGCTCCCCAGAATAGCACTGGCAGATAAAACAAAAATCCCCCGCCATGACCGAGCAAGACATGGGTGCCGCGCGCGACGATCTGGGCTCCAAAAAAACCTCGGATGAACTCATGGCCGAGCCGTTGGTAGGCGAGAAGGTACCAGGGAGCTGCGATGACGGCGAACACCAAGACTCCCTCGATGAAGCAGCAGTGGGCGAGCGCGGTCCGCATGGGCCGCTGAATGAAAGCATAGAGGACGGTGACCGGAATCACGATAGCCGGTACCACCGGTCCCTTGGCCAAAAACCCTATCCCAAGACCGACCCAAGCCATGAGAAACCACCAGCGAACAGGATTACGCACGGCGGGCACCGCCGAAACCAGCGCCTTAGGCGGGTTGGGTGGCGCCGCGGCGTCCGCCAATCGTTCCATGGCAATGAAAAAACACAGCAGCGACCATGTGACCGACCAAGCGACGAACATATCCGTCAGGCACAGGTGGGCTACGGCCTGAAACATGGGCATCGCGGCGAGGCAGAGAATAGCGAGCAGGGTCAGGCGGCGGCTGCGAGTGGCCATCGGCAGCAGCCAAGCCATGCTGGCCAGCAGTGATAAGGCGGCGAGTGCGGATGGCAGCCGGGTCGAAAATTCGCTCCGTCCCAGAAGCTTCCACGATCCAGCCACAGCCCAAAAGATAAGGATCGGCTTTTCGAGATAGCTTCTGCCGTTGAGCGTGGGGATGATCCAGTCGCCGTGGCGCAGCATCGAGGCCACGGCGCCAGCGTATTCCCCCTCGTCGCGGTCGGTGAGCGGATATGCTCCCAGACCACTCAGGATGAGAGCAGCGGCGGCGGCCAGGACGATGGCCGAGGGCAGCCAAGGACGCCGAATTGAAACCATCGTGGGAGTCAACGTTGATTTGTTATCGCCGCTCCCTGCGGTCCATTTACCCGCCCGTCTGCAGAATGCAGATCGAACGTGGGATGAGGTCCCTCCGCAAAGGCGCCTCCTGTTTCGTCGATGACGCTTATGTTGCCGTGCTGCGTGCGCACGATCACCGTGCGCAGGGTCCGCCAAGGAAGACGGATTCGCGCGACGGCGTCGATGTAGATGTACCAACCCTTCTCCGTGACGCGATAACACAGCGTGGGAAATGGCCTGTCTTCAAACGTCCATCCCGCCCGGATGTCGTCGGTCGGCAAGCCGAAGCCGTGGACGTCGCCGGTACACTCGATCTCCGTCGCCGGCTCCCTGATCAGGTGGATCTCCACATCGAGCGTGTCTGCGACCACCTCGACACTCTGCGGCGCCTTGGGAAGGCTCCGGAATGGGACCCGGGCGGTCAGGTCTGCGTAGCGCCAGCTGGCAAGAACGCCCCCACCGATGACTGCCGCCGCGAGGACAACGATCGCGGCGATCGCCACTGCGCTCAGGTGCGGACGGCGCTTCACCGGGACGTGCGCCAACGAATAGGAGTCCTCGCGCGCAGGAACACGCAGACCGTAGTAGTAAAGGACGTGGGCGGCGCTGAAGGAGATCAATCCCGCCCACACGGCGTCGGAGAGAAAATGCCCGCCAGCCGCCATGCGCCCGACACCGAGGAGCGTCCCCAAGACCAAACCGGTCCCTAGGGATACAGCGGCCCATCGTGGATGGTTGCGGCGCCAGATCCACCAGCCGATGGCGTAGAGATAGCCCACCGAGCAATGGCCGCAGGGAAAGGATTTACCGTGGGAGCCGGTGGGCAGGAGCGGCGGCGTATACTCCATCCGTCCTCCGAGCCCCACGGTCTCGCGGGGGCGCGGACGGCCCCAGTGATCCTTCAGCAGTCCGTTGACTATAAGTCCCGGCCCGACGAGCACGGAGAGAAGAACGAACAGTCCGTACAAGCGGAGGCGGCTCGATCTTCTGCGCACCAAGCCGGCGACGAGCAAAGCGCCGCCAGCTGCCGCCAATGAGCCGGTGATCCACGGGGTGGAAAGGTAGAACAAGCGCCACACGGGCTGGTTTGCGACCGGCCATTGATCGGCAAACTCGGGGCGATAGAAGCGGCGGGATGCCGCGACATCCAGATTGGTGGCCGAAAAGAGGACGGTGGCGGCAACCGCAATCGACAAGAGCACCACCAGTTCGGGAAACCAATAGCGGCGGTAGGCAGCGATGGGGCCACGGGGTGGATTTGACGTCATGGGTGGCGAGATGGGAGCCAAGGAGCCACTGTTTCTTGCATTGGCCCGCCAACCTGCATCACGACGGGCCATGTCGAACCATGACCCCGCGCGATTATTACTGGCCGCCAAGTGCGCACAAGATCGTTCATCCGGTCAACGACTCCCTCGCTGGATCGGTGATTAACTAGGCCGGACAGCCCGGAAGCGCGATTCAAAACGACTTATGGAACAACAATCCTATGCCGGCGCCGTTGGCATACGGGGTCCAGGTCAGCTTATTGGGCTTGGGCGGCCCGTCATGGCGGTGGACGATCGCACGTGCAACCGACCATCCCAGAATGCTGCCGGCGACGACATCGCTCGCGAAATGGCCATTCTGCTCGATTCTGGCAAATCCGACAGCGGCGGCCGACCCGTAGCACAAGCCCTGTACCCACCACGCAGGGTAATGTTCGGCGATGGTTGTCGCGACCGCGAAGGCTTGGGCGCCTTGCCCGGACGGGAACGACTGGTTGCCGCTGAATGCCTTAAACTGGAACGTTCGTGTGGCCGACCTCGGCCGCACGCGCCCGACAGCATATTTGACTGATGTAACAATCAGGCCCGGTCCGACGATGCTCGCGGTCAGGCCGTCCAAGGCGACGGCCTTTGCCGTGGTGTCGCCTCCGACTTCGCCCCAAACTTCAAATCCAGCCAGGACGCCGAACGACCAAGAGGAACCAAGATTCTGAAATTGCTTCATGAACCTGTCCTCGCCGGAGGTTCGGTGGGCTTGGACATGGTCCTTGATCGTCTTGTCGAAGGCAGCTGTTCCACCGATCGCCGCCGCGGCGAGGCCCGCGGTTGTCCAGTCGTCTTCGTTCCATCGTGCGGGCGCGGTCAGAATTGCCCCGGTATCGTGCCAAAGAAGATCGGCATAGTCGGCGGTCCACAAGTGCGTGGGCCGGGAATCGGTCGGCCCGGCGGAGAGATCACTGGCCGGTGCCGCCGCTGGATCAGCATGGGCCGGTGTGAAGAGGAGGGTTACGGCCGCTGCGAGAAAACCCGTCGTCCAACTCTTTCGCCCCCAAAAGCGCCGCGCGCTCCCGCGCTCTTGGCGAGCGCATGCCGCAATATGAACGCTCGGGCTCATGACTATGTCTATTGGTGCCGGCATCGGCGCGTAGTTCGAATTAATTGAGGTAAGACGGGCCAAGCATTCCATCACCGGCTTCGCCATTTGTGCGCCTAAGATCCGTCAGCGGGCCGAGCAATTCGTGCAACTCTTCGAAAGGCGACCGGCTAAAGCCGAAAAAGTTCCACCATCTGTAACAGTCAACATCCTGTCGTGCGTGGTTGAGATTTGCTTTGGCGGGCCAACACACTGGAGAACAGTTAAATGGATGTGATCACGATGCCGGAGGAAGTTCGCCCGGAAGGTGAAGAGGGTCTTGCGTTTCCGCCAGCTCGCGGGACTGGCAGGCGTCCTAAGGATGGGCCTCCTGGAGGATCTCCGCGAACCAATGGATGCGCGCCCGGGCTTTGGCGCTGCGTGCGCCCAAGGCCTCCAGCCGCGCCAGCGCCGCGCTTGTGCTTCCCGGAAGGAGGCCCTTTTCGGACCGCGCCTTTCCGGAGGCCCGCCCAGCCCCGCCGGCCGCCCCGATCGCCACCTCCGCCTGCAGGTCCGCCGGCAGGAGGTCGAGGAGGTACGCGCGCACCAGCTCCAGCCGCTCCGCCGGCGTGCGCGCGGCGGCCCCGGCCAGCAGCCCCAAGTGGTCCGGCCGGATGGTCCTATATTTCCCGTGGAGGTAGTTGTTGACGCGGCTGACGGCGATGCCCGTCGCTGCGCTTAATTCGACCTGATTGATCCCGTTGCGCTCCATCAGGACCTGAAGCGCGGTCGAGAAGAACTGGGTGCGGTGAGGCTTGGTGCTTGATTTTGGCATGGCGGTCTCGGGGGTTGGGCGCAGTCAGGGGTTGAGTGAGGTTGGTTGTGGTATCGTGCCCTCTCAACCTTTCGAACTGCCCGGCGGGAACAAGTCCTTCGCCATCGCGTATTCCGTCGAGAAATCGAAGCCGATGTCGAGTTCGGGTTTGGTTAGCTTGAAACCGACGTATTCGATGCAGAGAAGGTGCAGCCCGGAGTATTCTCCCGGAAGAGATCGAAGCTGATATTTCTGGGCCGAGTCGTTCACATCGAGGCCCCGCGTGCCGAGAATGGCGATTTCCATCGCCACTTTTTCGATCTCCTTCGATTTCATCGCCGCAAAGGTCTTGAGCGCCCCGGCGCAATACATGACCGCGTCCATCCTGACCCCTTTCCCCGCCTTCGCCCGGAAGGTCGTTTCGGCGATCCGACCCCGGCTCTCTTGCACCTTCTCCGCCACCGGGCCATGGGGATTGATCTCCAAAGCCTTGAGGTAGGCCTCGTCGGCGTCCGCCATATGCCCGAGTGCCTCCTCGGCGTTGCCCAATCCAAGCCACGCCTGCTGGTCCTTCGGCGCAAGTTCGGTCGCTTTCTTGAGCAGACCACGTGCCCGGGCTTCCTCGCCCCGAAGGCCGAGAAGCAGACCGCCCAAGTTGTGCAAGGCGTATGAATCCTCAGGGTCGAGACGCACTGCTTCCTCCAAGGCCCGGCGCGCCTCGGTCGGTTTTTTGTGCCGCGCGTATGCCACGCCCAATGCCGTGTAGACCCGCGCTTGACTGGGCGAAATCCGGGTGGCGGCTTCCAAGCAGGCGATCGCCTCATCCAGTTCGCCCATGTCGGACAACGCCATGCCCAAGTTGAGAAGGATGACCAGATTGTCGCCGCGGGTTTTTCGGGCAAAGCGCAGCATCGCGACCCCGCGATTGTAGTCGCCCTTCGAAAGGCACGCTACCGCCTCCTCCACCATGTCCGCTGGGGTGCCTTCCCTCTTCCAGCGAATCGAGACCAGGCTCTCCGAGATCACGATTTCGACGAAACCGCCCAGGGGGGCATACTCCGCCTCAAAGTGCTCCTGCACCGCCTTGCGGAAGGCTTCCCCCTGCAAGCCGCGTTTCTCCGCAGGCAATTGACTCCGGTCGAAATCGGAGAGGGGAAACTCCACTCGGTTCAGCGGCTCAGGCATGGTAGGGACTCCATTCGTAGGTTCCAGCCAGCCCTAGGGTGAGCGCCCACTGGTCCACCAAGGCACAATCCTGCCCGGGTTCGTCCGGCACCATGTCGAGCGCCTTGAGCAGCGCCCCGGCCTGGTTCTCGTAGCCCAGTGCCTTGTAGGGAAGCCACTGCTGCGCTTCACCAAGCACCCGCGACCAGAACAGAGCGTAGGCCCCGTTCATGGCCGTGTTGCCGTTCACCACCTGCTTGGGCATCGATTGTCGGATCTGAGGCGACAGCGCCTTGGCATTCTCCTGCAATTGCTGCCGCACGCTTTCCGCCTGAAGCTGGCGCAACTCGGGGTGGGACTGGCGGAGCCACTCATCCACCCGGAAGCCGACCGACATGCTGCGCAGCTGGAGCAGGAGTCCGTCGAGCAGCATGTCCTGAACCTTGGATGGAAGAGTCCCCGGAATCTGGAGCCGACGGATGGCTTCGTCCCGGCGAGAATTTGGCAGGCCGAAATTCATCCGCTTCTCGGCGGGCAGGGAGAAAAACCGCAGCGCGTGCCCGGCTTGAAAAGCAATCTGGTAGGAGGGATCGCCCCCTTGAGGCCTGTAACTCAGCAGATGCGCAGGCGCTCCCCCACGTGCGTAGACAATGGTCGCGATTGTCGTCAGGCTGGGGTCTTCGTACACCAGCACCGGCAGCCCCGACCGCTGCTCTACCTCGGCAAGAATCTTTTCGACGACAGGCCTCATGATGCGAACTGCCACGCTACGGACGGCACCGTGCCAGGCAAGAACCACTCGCTGTCACGAAACCATCCGCTGCGCAGAACTGTTGTACAGAGGCGACCATCACCTGATCAGGCGGACAGCTTCTCCGCCTTCGCCGACAGTATATCCGGAGTAGGCCCCGCTGGACCTTCGCCGAAGAAGTCATCGATTTCTCGTACTTTCTCGTAGGATAAAAAGAGCACTTTTTCAGCGATATGCAGGTTGCGAAAGGTCGGTCGAATCAGTTGTTCTCGAACGCGGTTTTTGCGTTCCCCCGGTGCCACAATGAACAAGGGATAGAGCGAATTGGGGGCCACCATCGTGAGATCGGATAATCTCAGCAGGCCCGAATAGATCGCCGTGCTGTTCTCTATCTCGAAGGCGGCGTCGATGCGGAACTCCTCCTTCCAGACCACATCGATATTCTCGACATACCTGACCTGAGTGTCCAAGCCAGCGGCCAAGGTCGGCTCGAAGTCCGAGAACTGGAAGGCCGAGGTAATTCTCGTCTGGTCGCTGCGTGGTGCCCAAACCCGCTCCCCGCCCTGCTTGCCGAGTTTGAGAAGCGTCCATTGCATTTGAAGGTGGTCCGAAACACAACCCGGGTCGGGCGCTGGAAGCGACTCGGCCTCCACGTCAGCGGCTTCGGTTGGCTGCTCAATCTCGGAGGGCGGTAAGGGTTCGCGTACCCTCTCAATCGTCCGGCCTTGGGTGAGGCCCATCAGGATCTCGTAGAGGTCGTCGTAGCGCGAGTAGAAGTGCTTCAGTTTGTCCTCAGCGACCGAGGAGAACCCGTGCAATCGAAATTCGGGCTCGTAGCCAAGTAATTCGTTGAAGGAGCGGAACGGCAGGTTGATCTCTCGTGGATTGGCGATGAAGTAGATGAGTTCCCAAGTGTCGTGATGGCCGGGACGGAGGTTGTGCCAGAGTTCCTGTGAAAGTTCCCTGCTGACAGTCTTCCCGGCGATCTTGCCCAGGAGTCTGATGATGTCGCCTTCGACAATCAGAATCTCGTCTCCCTCTTCCATCCGATCAAACCTTCCCCGGTTCATCGGAGTGTTTCGGGAACCCCAGACCGCGATGTGCCGCTCTCCGAAAACCTCGCGCAGATGGCGATTGAGCGAGCTATCGATGAACGGAACAATCCGCCCAAAAGCCACTTTCTGGCGGATCGTTTCCCTGTAATGAACCATCGCCTCCGGGTTAAGCGGAGGCATATAAAGCATGAAGATGTTCCGCATGGGGTTGGCGGGTCGCACTCAGGCTAACTTCGTTGTGCGAGGAGTAAAGCTCCCGTTACGTCGACACGATGAGATGCTTGTGCGCGCGGCACTCTTCGCTTCGTACTGAGCGCGCATAGGGCGAGATCTACGATGCAGAAGCGGCCCGCCCAGCCAGTGCCGCCAGATCGCCACCATGGCGGCGCTGTCGAGCCCATTGTACGCCAGGAGGAGCTGGCGGCGGGCTGAGCCATGAGGAAGAACGACTACTTCGTCAGCGTGCCCGGCGACCCGCGTCTGGGCCTGATCGTGAACTGCCCCGCCGCCCTCAGGGGCGGCGGGGTCCACGCGGTGCCGCCTTATGCGCCCCTGAGGGCCAGCCGGGTCGACCGCCACCCGGCATGCCCCGCCGACTGGCCGCGCTCGAGGGGCTCCACTTCCAGCTGGTTCGTGCCCATCGTGGAGGGGCGTGGCATGTGGCTCGACTTCAACCGGTGCTGGGGCCACCCGCACCACGTCGCCGTCGTCGTGTCCATCCAGGGCGTCAACCCGCTCACCGGGCGCAAGGCCGACAGGCTCGAGCTGGAGGCGTACCCGGACGACGGCGCCGCCATTTCGTCACTGTTTTCCTATCCCCCAGCACCCCCATAGGAGATCGGCTCCGCATTGTGCCATCTCTTGTCGGCCTCCAACCCAGAGCTGGTCGCTGGTCACGAAGGCCTCGCGATCCGGTGCATTGTGCCACGAGATATAATTGCACCCTTGGAAATTCCCTCGTCCAGTGATTAGCCTTGGGGTTCGCATGAAGACGTTTTCCCAGCGCCAGGGGCTGGACCTTCCCGATGCCGAGATCACCGTCCGGCATGACGCGCCTCCGTGGCTTCGCGACCTCGTTGTGGACTATGCCTACGAAAGCGGGTGGAAGCCCGGCTCCCTCCGAACCATCCTCTGCCGAGAGCTGATGGAAACCCCGAATCCGGGCAATTGGTCCGACTTTCCGAACATCGATTTCGAGGTGCGAGAGCTCCTGCAGAAAGCTCCGTGGTTCTTCGTCTATGACCTCATCGAGAGGTTGTGCAAACGGCCCGACCCCGAGTTTCGAGGCTGGAATCCGTCGCCGCAGGGTCCTTACGAGTTTCCTGACAAGGTGAATCGCGCCTTCAGGAAGAAGGGAGTCGGCTGGCAGCTTATGGACGGCCAGATTCAGGTCCGGGGACCGGAGGTCTTCGAGCACGCGCTCAGCACGGCGGCGGACCTCGCGGCAAAGAGCGGGCGGGAGGTCGCCCGGGCTGAGTTGCACGAGGCGCTCCGAGACCTTTCTCGTTTGCCTGATCCCGACGTGACCGGGGCAATAAGGCATGCGATGGCCGCGCTTGAGTGTGTCGGCCGGGACATCACGTCCGAGCCGTCTCTGACCCTCGGTAATTGGCTCAAGCGGAATCAGGACGCCTTCCCGGCTCCATTGAACTTGGCGGTGGATAAGCTCTGGGCTTACGCGTCGGAATACGGGCGGCACGTCCGCGAGGGAAGGACGGTTAGCTTCGAGGAAGCCGAGCTGGTGGTGGGGGTGTCCGCATCCTTGACAGTCTACTTGCTCCGCAAGACCTAGCTTTATGGCCGACCTTCTCCCAGGGAAGATGGAGCACTGCATTGCGACGCTTGCGAAGGTCTATGGCCACGATGGGAAGAAGCAGTTGCAGGAGATACTTGTAAACGCGCAGGTTCATGTGGACGAACGGATCAGCGTCCCCAGCTGGGTCGGTGGAACGTACGGCCACGGAGTACGACTGACTTTGCCTGAGAACATCTTCCTCGGGGCGGTTTCAAAGAAGGTGGCAATTCAGAACGAAATCAAAAAGGATTTAAACGCTCTTCACCACGTTCATAATGAGCTTGTCAAGGATGTGTTTCTTGAGTTGGAGCCTGAGACTGACGAGTGGAGAGAGCGTTCAGGACTGCTTGAGAAGGTGAAGAGGTCGGTTCCGCCAGACACAACCAAACGCATTTGGGGCGATAGCGGCTTTCGGCTCTTCATGAGCCACCGAGCCGAGGTGCAGGCTGAGACGGCGGCATTAAAGGAAAAGCTCAAGTTGTTCGGCATCTCGTCATTCGTTGCCCATGTGGACATCCACCCCACCAAAACATGGCAGGACGAGATCGAGAACGCTTTGGCCACCATGGATGGCTTCGTAGCATTGATGACGCCGGACTTTCACCTGAGTGAGTGGACTGACCAAGAGGTGGGTCATGCAGTTTGCCGGGGCGTACCGACGATTGCTGTGAATCTCGGGATGACACCTTACGGCTTCCTCGCAAAGTTTCAGGCGCTCACCTGCGAATGGGACACCGTCCACATCGAGATCGTGAAGATCCTCGTCCGACAGGATAAGTGGGTCAGCGGCTACATCGATGCGTTGAGGAAATGCACCCAATTTGAGGAAGGGAACAAGATGGCAATCGCTCTTCCTTGGATTGAACGGCTTAGCGAAAATCAGGTCGATGACCTGATCGCCGCCTACAATGCCAACCCCGAACTCCAGGGGGCTTTCGGATTTAACGGGGAGTATACGAGGAAGTACGGAAATGGGCTGGTGAGCCACCTTCACCGGCTAAGCTCTCGTCGATTTCAGTATTCCGAAGGAAAGAAGAGCATCGAGAAAGAGGGTACACCGAAGAAACCCAAACCGAAGGTCGAGGACGACGACGTGCCATTTTAGCGGCACCCTAGCCGGTCCGTCTGGACCATCGGCTTGTCATGCCCTGTAGTTGTCAATCTGCTGGTCCCGGAAATCCTCTCTCTCCATCAGCGCGCAGCCCGCATCATCGAAGAACTTGCGGAAATCACGGCGGATACCAATCCTGCCTCCGCTGATCTTCGCGGGGAGGCAACGATACGTCTCCCCGTCTCGATTGGGGCGTATCTGACTCCACGGGAAGAATCCGATGAAAAGCGGGCGCAACACTTCCCCGCCATCGTAGAACGGTATGGCCAACACCATGTCTGGATGTGTCTGCGACAGCTTCGTCCTCTGGTGGCCGAAATACCTCTTGTCGCTTTGGCGGCGGGGGTAGCGACTCCGAACCTGAACTGGGCGCAACACCAAACGTTTGTCTACCGGCTTACTGATGATGAAATCAAAACCGACATCACGCCGCGGGTAGTAGATGTGCCAGCCGTGCTGCGCGAGATACGCGGCAACCGCCGATTCTGCTGGGATACCCTCGATTGGCATACGTTACAAGGTGACCGATACCGGCTTCAGTGGCGATCGGTTTTCTGCTACAGATTCTAGCCACCCCTTGTCAGTCCGGTGTGGCCCGCCCCAGCCAGTGCCGCCAGACCATGACCATGGCGGCGGTGTCGAGGCGGCAGTACTGCAGCAGGAGCCGGCGGCGGCCCGCCACGCAGCAGGTGGTTCCAACTGTCCTCCGTATTCTGGCCTCTGTCCTCTGACTCCTAGCTTTCGGCCTACTCTTTTTCGGCTAGAAACCAACGTTGCGCCGAAGGGCCTTCGGAGCTAAACACGGATCGGCTCCTTTTCTTCATGAAGCCTATTCCCTTGGGTGTTCTGTCCCCACACGAAAGATCAATTGAGGCACGCCGTCGCATTGCCCGCCGCTTCCTAACCGTCTTTGTTTGCTTGTCAGCGATGCTTGTCGCCGGCTGTGAACATGCATCTGGCTCTGCGATTGTCACTGGCACAAGGCGGCCTCCCATTTCTCCAGACGCCGTAAAAATCTATATCGATGCACCAGCCGAATACGAAACCATTGGACTCGTGCATGCCCAATTTCAAACCGGAGCGATGAGGGAAGCTGCTATGCAGGAAATCGCGATGAAAGAGCTGAAGAAGCAAGCGGCTGCTTTGGGCGCGAATGGGATATTGCTGACTGCAGTCGGCAGCAATGATGCAATGGTTGGAGCATACGGCCGCGGTTTCCTGGCCGCTGGTTCGGTCTCTATGCCCGAGTTGTCTGGTCGGGCGATCTTCGTTAACAAGTGAACAACGCGGCGGATTGAGCCCTCGGCATCTCATACCCGAGCGCGAGCTTTGGTGAGCCGTCGTAATCAGACCGAGCATTAGAAGGCTTCTCTACGACGGCGGAGCGACCCGCCTCAGCCAGTGCGTCCAGACCATGACCATGGCGGCGGTGTCGAGGCGGCAGCACTGCAGGAGGAGCCGGCGGCGGCCCGCCTGCTCCCCGGGCGCGGGGGCGGGGGCGAGACGGTGGACTGGACGGCGACCTGCATCAACGTCACGGTCGGCACGGGCTGCACCATCGCGGCGACGCTGTCCACGTACCCCCGGGACGGCAGTTCGACCATCTCCAACGCAGTGACTGGGGAGTTGGCGGTTCCTGGAGCGTTTTGGGTCTTACTGGTGAGATTGGATGCTGCGGAAAAAGCGCTGAGGTGTCAGATAAGGGCTCAGGCTTGAAAAATGGACGACCGCGCCCCAATGGTCGAATTGCTCGAGGTGCTGAAGAAGCCGGAGCGGCAGATCCCAAACGCGGCGAAGCGCCGCTTCGTCAATCTTTTCCCAAGCTTCCGCCGTACCCTCATGCCGGACACTCTCTCCAATAGTGACGCGGGGCCGAGCGTGCATGATCGAATTGCGACACTCAAAGAGGAAACGGAGGTCCTTGTCCAAATCGGACCCGAAAGGAAACGTGTACTGCGGGATAAACTCCTTCGGGGCTTTAGACCATTTTTCCACCGGATTCGCTCTCTCCAACGATGCCCAACACGCGGGGTCGCATCTTAATGCTAAATAGGTATTGATCGTCGACTCGCAAAGCGCGGCGGAGAGGATCATCATTGTAAGACGGCGGGGGTGTGCCGTCGCGGATGACTCAAAGGCGATCACCTCCTCCGCTTCCTGTTTAGCCCGGCCGTAGTCCTCCCCAGCTGCGGCCAACGCGATCGCAAGCATTATGTGCTGCGCGGTGAAGCCGGTGCCTTCTTCCATGCCGCTCATTTGAAGCCGTCCCACTTTTGATGGCAAGAAGCCGTGAATCGGCCGTTTATTTCGCGAGACGTTAACGCAGCGGTGGGATGTCCGGCGCGCCGCGTGCGCCAGCAGCGGACGTGACGCTGGCCGGCGTTTCCGACTGGTTCTGTATCTACGATGGCGGAGCGGCCGCCCCAGCCAGTGCCGCCAGATCGCCAGCATGCCGATGGTGCCTCCGCCACCTTTGGGGCAGCTCCGTGTGGGCCGCGCGGCGGGCTTCCTGTCGTCCCGGTGAGCGCTGTTTTCACTGGATAGTCCCCGAGTATAGGGGAGGGGGACTCAGCGTTGACACGCACAGCAGGAACGCCGGCGGCGACCCTCTGCTGCAGGGCGTCGAACTTCTCAAGCGCCCGCTGCGCATAGCTGGCCAGCGGCCACCCGCGAGTGCCAGACTCCGCTTGGCGCACCCCGACGACGACGCGATGATCGAACAACTGCGGGCGATCCATAACGGCGAGATGCCGGAGGAGTGTGATCCCGAGACCGGCCGCGCTTACCCCCGGCCGCGCGTTTGGCGCCATGAAGTCGAGTGGCAAGCGGTCTGGATCATCGAACTTCCCGCGTAAACGTGGAGGCTTAGCTATGCCAGCATCAGCCCGGCCGGAGTTCGCCCCGCCTGGGCGAATGGAGCGAACAAGGCGCCCTATTCGGCAGGGTCAGGGCAAAACCTAGGACGCGACTGGTGATGGAGGCTGCAATGTCGCGTCAAAATCATGCTGCCCCGCGGGATTGAAGTGCGACTTGTCGAAACCATCCTCCAGCTTAATCGCGCGCGTTGTTAAGGCGTGTTTGGCGCGAAGCTCTTCGCAATACTTGTAGAGGCTCCGGCCATCCTCGGTAATAAGATACGCGATGCCATTCGCCTTGGCCTGCCCGAGCAGCTTAAAGTCGTCCTTCAGCGCATTACGCGATATGCCTGGCGCGGCCTTGTGGCGCGTGAAATCAAGTTCGGCAGCCTTAATCGCGTCATCAAGGTTGAAAGGCAGCACGACGATCTTATCGAGCGGCAAGTCCGTAACGGGCTGACGGAGTTGAAACTCGGATGCCGCAATCGTAGAAAGGAACATCAGAATGCCGTCTTCCAAGAAATACTGAAAGAATTGGAGCGCGGCCCCGTGATTCTTGCGGGTACGGTCAGCAAACGAGATCAGAAAGCTCGTATCAAGAAGTATGCCGTCAGGCATCGGCCCCTCCCCTCAGACCTTCAACCCATTTTCCCGCGTCTGGAATGTCGGCCCATGCTTTCGCCCCGCGTTCAAACAAACTCTGGAGCTTCGATTCCTCGACTTGTTCTCCATAGGCGCGCAGTTCGATCAGCTTATAGTCCTTCAGCTCCCCGGTCCTTAGGTTCTCTTTGGCTCTCACCCGAACTATCGCGCGGTGAAAAACCAAGTTCTCGCGCTGCTCTCGAATCTGGCTCTCTTTTGCGTCTATGATCGCGCTTTCCTTTGAGTTACGAAGACGGAGGTGAATGTTGACATTTTGGGCCCCCCCCCAGTCGAGAATTTGTCCCATCAAATAGCGCTCGACATCGACCCACTGCTCCTTCTCCTCTCGGCGATAGTCGCTGGTTTGCGTAATCTTCACCGGCGCGAACGTACCGCTAGGACTCCGCACCTCGTAAATAAGCGTCGGCTCCGTCTTGGCACGCTCCTGCCAGCGGAGCATGACCTCTGCCCGCTTGCGGTCAATGTCGGCAAGCGAGCCTGACTGCGCAACCTTAGCGGTGTCGCTTATTAGGGACGTGAGCACGCCCGCGGAGATGAGCAAGCGGAGCAGGTATGAACTTTCATCGATTTGGACCTGAAGATCACTGAGCACGGTTTTTGCGTCACTCCCCTGCACGTATTTTTGCACGTCTTCATTGAAATCGACAAAGCGGGAAAACGGGACGCCTTGTCTCGCCGAAATGATTTTCCCGGCAACAGTGCCACTAAGAACAAACTCGATTGATTGCTGCTGGCTCATGGGCTGGGCTGATGTCTAAATTGTTCGACAGCGTCAGCGCCTGCAAGCTCCGTTAAGACCCGCCGACCTCGCCGAACGGCTGACGGGAGCCACCTTTCATAGGTAGAGCTTAGAACCGCATACAGGGCGCACACAGTCGGGCACCGCCCCGCGTTTCGCCAAGGCTGAAACCGGCCGTCCCGGTATACCGCGCCGCACCGAAAGTGCCCTTGCCAAGCCCAAATGACGGCGCGTTCCGCCTTTGCGGTTAGGCGAATTTGTCAAAAATACTTGCGTCGATTTCGTCGCTTACGGACGAATAAATTGATGCAGCGGCAATACCTCCAAATGGCCGAAGGAGTTCGAGTAGACGCACTGGCAATGATGCGATTTTTTTGATGCTCGAATGATCTAGGCGAGGCACAGAAGTGGCCTTCCACATTTTGTCCCCGGGCAGCAAAACATCGGTTTTGTGATGCATGATCCAATTGCGCCATTTGAAGACGAAGACTAGATCCTCATGCACGGTGCTGCCTATCGGGAAGGCGTAGGATGGGAAAATGAGCTTAGGTGCCGAAATCCACTTGTCGGGCGTCGATGCCTTATCCAAGAGCGAAAACGACTCTTCGCCCAGCATCAGCACCAAGAATGCATTAATGCACGCCTCGCAAAGTGCAGCGCTCAATACGGCAACCGTAAGGCGTCTAGCATGAAGCTCGATAACGCCCCCTATATCCGATTTCTCGGCGGCGCTCATAGACGTGTACCGCTCGAAGTAATCGACCAACGCCAGACGGAACGACAGCGCGATAGTATTGTAGTCCGACGAATGTGCAGGTGGCGTCTTCACCGGCCAATAGTATTAGTCCGAGCTTACCAGTGCTACTGCGGAATGGCCCCAAGCTCTCTAAGGCGATCTCGTACCCTTGAAATCTCCGGCTTAAATCTCGCATGCACTGGCTGCAATTCTGGGGCGCTAGTTGGGGACGAAAGGTACGCCAAAAGGGGATAGCAAAACATCTGGATGACGGCTTTACCCTCACCTCGGGGGTTTGCCTTCACCGCCAAAGATCGGTTCTGAACCATCGCAAACATTTCTTCACGCGATCCGCAGTGGCATAGCTCGTCCACGAATTGCCGCAGGGCGAAGAAGTCGGCGGTATCCCTCTTATTCATGGATCTGCGTTTAGCCTGTCTTTGGCTTTACCGCAATCGCATCGTTGAGTTGTTCAGAAGGTACTCTAGTTGTAGTTCCGCGAATCTTCCTGCGCAACGCCGGTTTCTAGCTCAAATAGAGTAGGACCGCCTGCGCGGCGGACGGGAGACCGGCAAAGGCCGGTACCGGCGCCGGACGGTGAGCGAGATCTCGCGCCATGGATCGCAGGGGCGGTGCCTACGACGGCGGAGCGGCCCGGCCCAGCCAGTGCCGCCAGACCATGACCATGGCGGCGCTGTCGAGCCCATTGTACGCCAGGAGGAGCTGGCGGCGGCCCGCCTGCACCCCGGGCGCGGGGCCGGGGGCGAAGGGGAGGCCCCGGTAGGCGCGGACCGCCCCGACGCCCCCGCGCACGACGTACCCGCGCACGACGTCCTCCCCGGCCCCGTCCCCGCCGAACGGAATGGCCGGCAGAGGTCGAGCGGGCGCCTTGAAGCTGGCGGTTAGGCGATTCAACGCGCTGCAGGATGCCCCCGCCGTTGTAGCGGGGGTCGAGCTTCCCGGCCCGATCTCCCCCGAAGCCATGCCCGGCCCCCCCTACCCCCTGACCTTCTACGGGCCTCCGGCGATTCGCGCGCGATGCCCTGCGGGGGTGGTGATGACGGTCGGCTCCGCAGGCGTCAGGGCTCGAAGGGTTCCTTGCCAGCGGCGCACAGGACGAGCCACCGGAGGCCGAGGGTCAAGGCGTGCCCCGCTAGGCCTGCAGCAGGTAGAACCAGCCCTCCGCCCCCAGCGACAATTAGACCTCCCCGCCGACCTCCGGCGCCTCCGTGGCCGTCGCCCCCATACCCGCGCCGTTCTCGGCGATGAACTCGTCCACCATCCTGCCCCGGTCCTCCTGGTACACCTCCACACTGAGGACGCCCTCCAGCTGGTCGTGAAAGGTGTCGAGGAACCAGCGCGTCCACTTGGAGCCCACCAGGCGCCCCACCTGCTGGCGGTCGAGTTTCAGCTTCTTCGCCAGCATGTCCTTGTAGGCGTCCAGCACAGGGTGCGCGCACCGCCCGACCCGGCTTAGGAAGTCGTCCTCGGCCCAGCTCTCCCGGGTCTCGGCGACCAGCCTCCGTGCCCAAAGCCGCGATGCGCAAATTCTTTTAATGGCATGAGCAGTTACTAAGGTAGCTATCAGCCATTAACATAGGCTGTTTTGGCAAACCATACGGAGCTGATATGGCCGCCGTCTGGGGGGCGCAGACGCTTTCTTGGTGGGGAAAAGAACAAACTAGCGCGGCGTATTTGTTCTTAGGTGCTGTGCAAATACCAATCGCAGCATCATCCCAGCCGACCACCGCGTCGGTTCACCCCACGCTTGAATCCGCCCCGCTACCGCCTGCGGCCTCGCAGAGAAAGCCAGAACCGGCTGAGCAAGCCGCGGCTGGGATAGGAAGCCTCCCAGGGAAGGGGAAGGGTGCGAAAGCATCGCGCACGCCGGACGGGGCGCTGCCACTCCCGTCCAAGCGGATCAGGCGCGATGAGCCTGAGAAGGCCACCCCCAGGAAGACCATTCCTCAGGCCTTCAACAAAAACGGTTACCACTACGAACTGGAGCGCCGGTCGGCCCGCGTCTGCATCTATCGGCAGATCCATCGCACCGGCAAGCTGGCGGCCTACGAGGTCATGGTCATCCGGTTGGGAAGGGGCCGCACCATTGGGGGTCGCACCTTTGGCGATTACGAGCGTCTGCCGCAAAACGAGGACTGGGGCACCTACGGATGGACCTTCAGCGGCCCGAAAGCGCTGGAGCAGGCTGTCGAGCGGTTCAATTCCCTCCAAGATGCCCCTGCCTTGGGTTAGGGCGGACGGCTAGAAGGCCCTGGGGAAGGACCGGTGGCCCCCGGGGGCTAGCCATCTTGTTCCTCGCGAGCGACGCGGGGACGCGGCCCGCCATCTGCGGCTCCCATGCCCTTTCCCCCGTCCCGAGGACAGCGACAATGTCAACGGGTGCTTAGTTGAACGCAACGCAGGCACTATTTCTGTCCAATATATCTCGCGTGCGCCTTTTCACTGTCGTCCGTGTTTATCAACAGATAGTCGTAGCCCGGCGATCCGTCAGCGGATTCGATCACAGTGATCTCCGACGTCTCTAGCCAGAGCTGCGCGTCCACTTGGTCAAGCGGGTCAATCTTCCAGATTGAGCCATCTTCGAGTGTAATCACTTCGCCGTCCGCATTTGTCTCAATCCAGTGGCCACTTCCCAAACTCACAGCGAATCCCGCAGGTGGGCGAAGCGGGAGTGTCAAAGCGTTCACTCTCTGCCGCACGAGTGCGGCAAATGCTTCTGCCCGTTGTTGGGCCTCCTCAAGTCTCGCCACGGACGCTTTGATATTGCCGATCTCGGGTCCGATGGAATCAAAAGCCGCCTGCGTGGAGCGCGTTAAGGCGACGATGTCCTCGTTCGTCTTGCCGGTTGCCGACGCCGTGCTATCGGCCCTGCTTGCAAGGCTGGCCAGTTGGTTCGGCAGATTCGCCGGAACTCTCTTGTTAAGAGAGTCAGCTTTGATGAAGGCAACGATCGCGGCGATCAAGGCGAGCACGCCGAGCACAAGACTCATGGCAGGTAGGCCGCTGCCTCCTCTCTCACCGTGAATTGCATCCATAGGACATAAGCCGTTGCCACGGATATTCGACAACCCGAACTCACTCTCGGCCGGCGGTTTGACTCATCACGGACTGCTATGAACCTGGGCCGCTCTCCTCAACAACGATCTGCGTCGGGTCGTGGACGACGATCTCGGGGGTGCCCCGGTACTCCGTGATCTTGCCGGTGACGCGGACGGCCTTCCCCTTGAAGGCCTTCTCGGGCGCAACGGCGAACTTGCCACGGTCGGAGCCCCAGATCACGACCGTGAAGATCGCGTTTGGGTACGGCTGGTCGAGGTTGAGGAAGGTGGGCTGCCCCTTGGCCCGGGCCGCGTAGGTCACGCTGGCGACCACGCCGCGCACGGTCTGGACTTCGCCCATGTGCTGGGCGGCCTGCGCTGCCGTGATGTCACCCGCAAGGGCGACTGGAGCGGCAACCACGAGGAGGAAGGCCGCTGCTAGGAGAGGAATGGGTTTCATCGATGGTCCTTTCTTGTTGTCAGCACGTCAGCGCGGCTGGATTCCGCCCGACCGTGAACACAGCCACTCGACTCTCGTTGGCGGGGGTGCACTCTCTGCGGCAGCGAGACACGCCGTAGCGCACGCAAGGGACCACGCCGCGATGGCTGGCGCGCGTTGGCTCATAGAACAGCTCTTAGCCTCGATCCCGCGGAAGTACAAGACGAGACGACAGCCTTACCCCCTGTCGATTGCCGCATCTTGGTGATCATCTGCCGCGTAGTGGGAGGGTAGCGTTCGTCCACGAACTCCGCGAGACTAGAGAACTGCGGAGGAAAACAGCATTTTCGCCCTCAAGCCGAGCTGTTTGACCTCGCGGCCCAGCAGTTGGAGTTGGCAGATTGCCATCCTTGCCACGCTGATCGATCAGCAGCCGGCAGACGAGTCCGGGCTGACGCCAACAGCTGCTGCGCGCTCCGCGCACGCGAAGCGCACCGGGCAAAGGCGGCACTGCCGCGGGTGCGGCCGTGCCGCAAACCGGCCGTCGCGCATTTGGCAAAATGTCTCCGCGAGCTCCGACCGGACCGCCTCGGGCGGGCGGCGCGGGAATATCTCCTGCCGGTCCTCCTCGAGGTAGTGCACCACCAGCGTCGGGAGGTCGGCGGCGCAGGCCAAGGAGTAGTGGTCGAGCTGGCGGCGCGGGTAGTCGGGGAGCATCGGGTTGCGATGAAACTTGAACTCGACGATCTCCAGCGCCCCGGAGCGCTCGCGCAGGAGGTCCATCTTACCGGTGAGAATCCCCGCCCGCTCGGTGACGAAGAACGGGCGCTCGACGTCCAGGACGCGAACGGTGTCTCGCTCTGCGGCGTGCCGGTCGGCGTAGGTCCGAAACACGGCGAAGAGCTTCTCCCGCTCCTGGGCGGCCTTCCTAGTCTCGCGCGGCTGGACCCACGCGCAGTCGAATATCCCCTGCAGCCTGTCCGCCGGGATCGCGGCGCCGTCGCGCATCAGCCGGTGGAAGATCTCCAAGGCCCGGTGGAGGCTCTGGCCGGCGCGCAGGGGCGCGATCGCCTGCCCCGCGAAGCCGTAGCAGTTCTCGAGCAGGTAGCGCAGGGGGCAGAACTGGTAGTTGTAGATCTGGCTGTGCGTGGCGTGCAGCGGCTCCTCCCGGCGCGCGTGGCGCCGCCAGGGCGCGGCGGCGGCGGTGGCCCCGAGCGCCTCGGCCGGGACCATACGCGGGGAGAACTCCTTCAGGAAGCGCGAGGGCGCCGCGTCGCTCGCGGTCAGCAGGACCACGAGGCGCTCCGCGCGCGTCATGGCCACGTAGAGCACGCGCCGCTCCTCCTCCAGAACGTCGAGCCACGGCTCGGTGCCCGCCAGCAGCCGCCGCAGGCGGGTGCGCACGTCCTCGGGAAAATCGGCGGGGATGAACTCCTCGAACACGTCGGGGACCACGACCACGGGGAACTCGAGCCCCTTGGACTTGTGCATGGTCATGACCTGCACGGCCTCCTCGGGGCGGGCCGGCGGGCCGTCGAGGGCGTCCGCGGCCGCCCCGGCGTATTGGAGGAACCAATGAAGGCGCTTGATCAGCTCGGGCGACCGGATCTGTGGCTCGGTCTCGGCGAGGAAGGAGGAGAACCAGCCGAGGTCCGGCATGATGCCAGAAACCCGGATGGCCTGCGTGTCGTTGAGGATACCGTAGTAGAGGTCTAGCAGCGTCCCGTACTCCCCGCCATGCAGCCGACTGTGCCAGCCGCGCACGGCCTCGAGCATGCGGTCGCGGTCGGACCAGCCCAGCGCGCCAAAGAAATCGCGGTGCTTGCGCTTCCGGGAGGTGATCTGCTCGGCCGGCCCCTCGACCATCTCCAGCACCCCCATCAGGCCGCTGATGACGGGCCGCCGGAGAAAATGGCGGTCGCCCACCACCGTCGCCGGGACGCCCGCCCCAGTCAGCGCCGCGTGGTAGTCGACCACCCGGTCCGTCATGCCCCGGAAGAGCAGGCCCACGTCGCTCCAGCGCTCGATGGTCCCCTGCCCCTTCAGCCGCGCGAGCAGGCCCGCGAGGACCTGGGGCAAATCAGCCTTGGGTGCGCTGACGCACCAGGGCGGGTCGCCGACGGGATTGTCGGTCCGCAGGTCCTTGGGCTGGCGGGTGCGGTTGTGGCGGATCAGCGCCTGGGTCGCCTCCACGATCGCCCGCGTCGACCGCCGATTGACATCCAGCGATTCGACCCGCGCGCCGGGCCAGCGCCGCACGAAGTCCACCGCGTTGCGCACGTCCGCGCCGCGGAAGGCGTAGATGGACTGGTCGTCGTCGCCGACGGCGAACATCCGCCCGTCCGCGCCGGCGATGGCGCGGAAGATCCGGTCCTGGATCGGGTTGGTGTCCTGATATTCGTCCACCAGTAGGTGGCGGTAGCGCGCCTGCACGCGCCGGCGCACCTGCGGGTCGTCGAGCAGCGCCTCCGCGTAGGCCAGCACCATCGAGTAGTCGAGGTAGCCCTCGGCCTGCACGAGCCGCCAGTAGTTCGGATAGGTCGCGATGATTCGCTCCTCCACCTTGGAGACACCCTCCTGATGGATAATCTCAAGATAGCGAATGCGGAGCCTTTCGTCCGCGCCGCTCATCACCTCTTCGGAGAGGAAGTCGTAGATCGCACCGACGTCGGCGTAGAAGTGAAACAGGTCGGCCGGGCACCAGCCCCCGGCAGTACGCCGCGTTTCCTTCCATTCCGGGTAGAGGTCCTTCAGGCGCAGCTCGCCCGGGCCGTGGCGGAACAGGAACAGCAGGCGCTGCGCCTCGGACATGGGGGCAAAGGTGCCCTTGAGAAAGAGGATGTGGTGGTGGAACTCGCCGATCAGCGCGTAGCAGAACGCGTGGATCGTCGAGATCCGCAGGGGCTGCATCAGCTGGTCGGCGTCCGTGCGGCCCGCCCCCTGCAGCCGCGCGCGGATGCGCACGCGCAGCTCGTCGGCCGCCTTGTTGGTGAAAGTCGTCACCAGGATCTGCTCCGGCGGGACCTGCTCCTCGAGCAGCAGGCGCAGCAGCTCCGTCTCAATGCGGTAGGTCTTGCCCGTGCCCGGGCCGGCGAACACGATCACGTGCTCGCGGGAGGGGGGGGGCGGGCCTAGCGGCGCTGGCGGTAAGGTCGGCGGCCGCCAGATCCTCCCGGGCTAGGTCCTCGTCCCCAGCGATGGCGTCCGCCGTCAGCAGCAGCTCGAGGTGTCGGCGCTCGTCCTCGGTGAGGTCGGCCCCCATCCGTTCCCGCACGCCGGCGAGGCCGGGATCGTCCGGCGCCAGGGCGGTCCCCTCCAGCACGGCGGGTCCCAGCTCGCGGACCAGCCAATCGCAGGTCATGGCCAGCAGCGCGAGATCCTCGCGGAAGCCATCCGGGCCGTAGATGAGCTCCGACCGCAGATCCAGCGGGCTTATGAGGTACTTGATCGTGCGCCGGACGACGCGCCGGTGGCGGGGCGCCAGCGCCGGGTGACGCGACAATGCGACTAGGGCGTCGAAGTAGTCGGGGACGCGCTCGACCGCGTCCCACCACGGGTCCCCGCGGCCGCGCGCATGCACGGCCCAGCCCGCGATGCTGCGGGAGAGCCGGTCGCGGTATTCGTGTTGTTCGGTGGGCGACATCTTCCGGCCACGAGCCGCGTGGCCAAACCGGCGGGGCTCTTACCAACAAAAGCGATCCTGCCTACAATTCCATTGATTTTCAAGCCAGCGAAAAAGCCTAATGTCACAGGCGATACGTGAGAGCGAAGGCACCCAGCTGTCTGAATGCCATGGAAGCTTGGTCCGTTAAGCGCATCGCCTTCCGCGCTTTTGCGTTGGCCAAGTGGCCGCGTGGCCGCTAAGCTGTGATGCGTCCTTGGGCCTGGACGGGGAGCGCCGGTTGGTACGCCGCACGGCCCGGCGCGACACCGATGCGAATCCTCCACGTCAGCGACTTTCACTTCAACAAACGCTGGTTCGACTGGCTGGCCACCCAGGCGCCAGAGTGCGACCTCATCTGCCACACGGGCGACTTCCTCGACCTCCGAAGTCGGGGTGGCCCGTGTTTGCCGCCGTACCCCGTGGAGGAAGTGCTTCGGGTTGAGCCCCATCATCGCCCTTCTCCGGCTTGCTCCACCTGCCTCAGCTTCGCTCAGCGGCGGACATTGTTTCCGTGAAATGTTGGCGCGGGAGCGCAAAGGGCGGACGGTATATCAATTTCGGGATTGGCCCTCAGACCTTTGCGCGTGGAGATTTCAGGTTCCTAGATCAGCTGGTGCCTCCGAAATCACATTCGGGCAGAATATCTGGAGCTGAGCGTTTAGCGCCCCCACGGAGTTCCAACACGACTGCAATTGGTAAAGCATCTGCATCGCGACTGCGGTTGGCTTTCCCTTCTTTCTTTCCACTTCAAATTGCTCCGCGGCAAGGCCGCGACCGACGACCAACCACACTTCGCGTTCGGTCGAAGGCCTGCGCAGAAGCTCCCTAATTTTCAGGCTGGCTCCCGGGCCGTCGCTCTGCTGCAGGGTGCCCTTGCTCCAGAAGAGCCGCGACTTCACCTCAAATCCGTCACCCCGCCACGGTTCATCCCATTTCTTGGCGTCTGGCTCGTGATCGAGAAAGGGCGAGAGGAACCACAGGCTCTTGGTCGCTTGCGCGCAGATGGCATGGAAACTCGATGCTGAGAACGCTCCGTCCTTCTTCTCATGTTTGGCGTGAATGGCGACGACCTTGCTCGCATGCTCCTGCCAAATGGCGAAAAAGTCTGCTTTTTCCACTCCCAAGTCGTCGCAAATGAGCAGGTCTGGCGGGTCGATTTCCGGGAAGATCGTCCAGCGCTGAATCATCCCAAAAAGGCTATCTGCTTCCCATTTCGTGCCGTTAGCGACGGCGCGGGAACCTTTCTCACTCTTCGCGTCTTGCAGCTTTACAATGCCGTGAATTATCTGCGACAGTTCGAGCCGTTCCTCGCCGCCAGAACCCCACAGCGGAACCCGCGGGCGGAAAAACCTTTTGGCGCTGTAAAAGAGTCCGCTGTCCTCCAGGATTTGAAACGCTTGGTGCTTATTCACGCATCGGACAAAGTCAGCGACCGGTTCGTCGTGCTGACCTTGGCGGATGAGCCTATCGGCGCCACCCAGTTCGATTTCGAATCGCGAGTGCTCTTTGCTCCAATTGACCTGCCCTCCAAAAGGGAGATCATTTACCGTCACGACAAATTTCCCATCCGAGTCCACCTCCGAAGCGCGCTCTGAGATCTTGAGTTCTGGTAGGGCCTGCAAGTTCGTGACCGCATCGGAGTCAACGTCAGGGTTAAATCTGTAGTCCGGCTCCAATTCGATTGTATCAAGAAGAATGTGGCGGGCGACGGGTCGGCGCGGTGCCCGGACGAATTGCGCAAATCGCTGCAAGTGGTCGGCGGTCGGGCGGGAGGTCAGGCAAATGCAGGCATGGACGTAGTCGAGCCATAGCAGATAATCTTCGAATGCAAAATCTATCCGATCGGTTTGGCTAAGAAAGCCGCGACTGAAACCCACATACCACCGCTGACTCACTACCTCGTAGACTTTCTCGCTTTTCTCTTTTCCCAGACTCTCGATGGCCGCTGACGAAATCTGGGTCGAAACGTTGGCAGTCGAAACGATGAAGGAGCTGTCGTTCAGTCCCGGAGCGGCATTTCGCAGCGACTCCATTGAGAAAGAACGCCGGCGTGGTGAGAAGATGGAAAAATCGGCGCCGAGCAAGGAAACACCCTTAACCTGCGCATTCTTGTTCGCAAAGATTCGTTCTAAGCGCGGTTGCTCGATCGGGGTGCCATGCTCGGCTAGATAACCTGGGCGACGCACGGTCGTGTCGTAATAGAATAGATAGTTGTCGACGCGCCGGGCGACGACGTAGTCGAGACGAGATTCGACAAAAATGCTGCCGCGAAGCAGTTCGGACTCGGCATAAGCGGCGTAGACGCAAAGCCAGGTGTCGGCGCGCGGCTTCTCGTCGTAGATTATGGCCTTGTCGCTCTTCGCGAGCTCATCGCGGAATCGCTGCTGAAATTCGGGCCAGTCAAACGAATCCGGTAGGGAATAAACGAAGGTCTTGCGCGGAAAATTGACATCTTCTGCCTTTAGCGTGGTCGGGTCAAATTCTAGGAATTGGGTGTACTTTCCTGCTAGGTATTCGACCTGATATCGCAGGCCCTGGATCATTGTCGACCGCTGCGAAATCACTTTCCTTCGTTCCACATCATAGTCCTGGTAGGCGTTCCAGGCCCGTTTGATGCGGTCGCTACTGCGGCACAGGACCCAGGCGTGTTGGCCGGCTGAGCGGTCAGGATTGCGCAGGATTCGCCCGATCTGTTGAATGACCGAACGGTCGTCCTGGTAGGGGGCATAAAAAGCCAACAGGCAGAAGGTGGGATCGTCCAATCCCTCCATCATCTTGAACTGATGGACCCAAATCAGTGGCTTGGGTTGGATTCCCTCCCAGGCGGCGGAGTGTGACTCGCCCGGCACCCGGCCATCGAAATTCTCGTGTACGGCCATGACTTGTTGCTTCAAAGGGGCCGATAGTGCATCCCGGATCGCTTTGGCTACCTCACGCACCTCATCCATCGTTGAGCAGCGCACAATGGCGCGGTGCTCCCGCACCGCCGATGGGGCGTTCACCTTGAAATCGCCCAAGTAGTAGCTCACAAACTCCTGGGCAAATGCCGCCGGCGTGCGCCCGCCACCAAACAGATGAAAGTCCAAGTGCCGTAAGAAACGCTTTTCCACCGCGGCCTGCAGCGCGAATACGAACTGATATCTCGGATCAAGTGTGAACTCCCGCATATCGTTGCGGTAGGGGGTGGCGGTGAAAAGCACGGCCGGCACTTTCAGCTCGCGCATGGCCAGCCCCCATTTCGGGGCGGGTTCCCGGTGCCCCTCGTCAATGAGCGCGACGTCGAGCAATTTGGCTAGTTTGTGATACGTTGATTTTGTGCTTTTCGATTGCGCATGCAGCCGTTCGATCGTCGCAAACGTGCAAACGTAGACGGTCGGTTCGCGACGTTTGTTCGATTTGGCGAGCAGCGTTCGCAAAGTGGTGGGGGTCACCAAGCGAACCCGTTTCACGCCAGAAGCCGGCGCCTTGTGGGCGATCTTCAACCAGAACTCGATCCGGATTACTTTCGCCGCTTGTTTCGCCAGGTCGGCCCACGGCACGACGAGCAGACTCGACCTCACTGATGGAAACATCTGCGCAATTACGGTGATTACCGCGGTCTTGCCGGTGCCTGTTGGCATCTGGACCATCGCAGCGCCTTTTCGCTTTCGCTCGGCCAGAAAACGCGCGCAATTCTTGATCGCGGCAGTCTGGTGCTCCCACAGCTTCAGGTCCTGCCATTTGGCGCAGCGTGGCAATTTGCCTAGTGGAGCGCTATTCATGGTAAGTTCGTGTTACGTGTTGCCGGGGACACTGGAGGTTATGTTCGTGAGGGTGCGCAGCTAGTGGTTTCAAAACCCATCGGGTCGTTCACTTCCCCTGGTCGGCGGTGTGGTCGGCCGTGGGGAAGCACCTTGCTCGGTTTTCCTGCTCTGTCGGCGATCAGATTCACGATGTAGGTGTCATTTGAGTCCTTGTATTACCTCTGTTTTTCCACTCGCTTCACCCCGGGTCTCAGACCGGTTTCCACTGCGCGAAGAGCTGCGCCGTGTGCCGGATCGCTGCGTTCACCCGGGTCTGATTCGCGGCCTCAAATTCCTTTGGGTCCGTGTACAGGACGTGGTTGGTGGGTTTCTTTCTGTCGTCCACGGCGATCTCGTTGTGGTGCGGCAGCGCGCCGCACATGACGTAATTGGGCAGGCTCTCATCGGCATATTGGAATCGCTCCAAAAACGACTTGGAGTCGCCGTGCTGGCCGAATCGCCCGGAGATCACCTTGCCCTGCCAGAAGGCAATGGCGTCGGCCTTGGTCAGCGGATTGCCGGTCGCCGGGTTGTTGCCCTTGAAGACGTTGGTGTTCGTCGAAAACCGGTTCAGGCAAAATTCGCCCACGCTATAGTCCGGCGACCGGTCGAGTTCGGCGTCACTGACCGGTGACTCCTTTTTTCCCGTGAACTCCGCCAGTTGAATACCCGGGGATGAACCCGACACCGGCTTGGCGAAATAGGGGAACGAAGTGTGCGCGTAGAAATCCGCCAGGGTATGGCAGGCCGTGGCGAAGTCACCGAGCCGACCAGATCCAAAATTGTGCAACATCCGGTCGGCGGCCTCGCCAATGCGTCCGTTATCGAAGTGCAGCTCTTGGCGGTAGTTCAACGTGATGTCGACATCCGCGACCATTCCGGCAAACGCCTGCAGGTAGTCGTCGGAGGTCGCCTCCCACCGGAAGTAGAAGCACTTGTCGAGGGCAGTCTGCGGCACCTTTTGGGTGAATGCAGTCGCCGCGATGGCGGACTGCACGATCCCTTGGTGCGTGCTATACCCGAAGGTGGGGTCGTAGTCCTTCCAGAAGCGCCGGTTTTTGACGTACTCGCCGAAGGTGTCTTCCTGCAGCTTGTTCTCGACGTACCAGAGATGATCTGGATTGAACGCGTAGATCGGCACGTATTCCAGGTCACCGGAGATGGTACCGGGCCGCGCCGCCACCGCGGGGGTTTTCCTGTTGTATTCCCGCAGTTCCATCCGTTGCCAGAGGCCCGCCTCAGTCTTGTAGTTTACCCAGACGTGGTCGCGCCAGGTGTTGGTGCCGGGGATCCGGATTTTGCCGAGGACCACTCGAATGTTGTAGGCGCTGACACCCGCGGCGAGCGCCAGGGCGGCATACAGGATCGCCCGGTCTTCGCAATCGCCCTGGCCCATACGCAGGGTTTCGTCCGGGAACATCCAGTCGCGGCCAATGGAGCCGCGTTGCGTATATCGGACGGTCCTTTCGATGTATTCACGCAAGATGCGCATCTGCAGATCGAAGGAACCAGGCTTGCGGGACTCAAATCGATAGCGATGACTCCGGCCGAGGGCTTTGCGCGCGTCCGCCAAGGTGCGATCGACGACGGAATTGTGTTTGTTCAACAGAAGCTCACGCGGATCGAGGTCGTACCGTTTCCTCGTTTGCGTTACGGCGCGGACGTGAGCGACGACAGGACGATAGATGATCTTGTCACCGTCCCAATTATAGCGGTGGTGGTGTTCGAGCTGGCGGTGGGATTGGCACATGGCGAGTGGGTGGTTGAGGGGTTCAACGGTCGCAACCGACGCTTAGCAATGTTGTTCGGGTCAGGTTGAGGTGGCCGCCTGCTTTCTTGGTGCGGCGGCGCCTTGGATAGCAGGGCGCCGCGCAACGAGCGTCGGATATTCGTTACGTCGTGGCCCAACAATGGCGCCACGGATCTGTGTTTGAGGGTCTAGATGCCCGATAAGAAATACGGGAAAACGGGCGCTGTGGGATTCGAAGGCAGATAGCCAGCCGCATGTTTTCTCATCGCGGCGTCGCACACTGCATAACCCCAATTGATGAGCCTTTCCTGCAGTGGCGCTTCCAACGCCTTGAGCCGCGTCGGGACATCGGCCAGCTGCATGGTCCGGTCGTGCGGGCAGACGAGGGCGTCGGACAGGCCGTAATCTGCGATATTCGTGCGAATACCCCAATAGGTGCCGTCGTGATCGGTGCCGGTTCTTTGAAAGGCATCGATGATCTGGCGCTTGCGCAGGCAGCGCACTTGATTGTCGACCAAATTGAGGACGCGGTAGGCATGCTCTGCCCAGTCTTCCTTCGGCATCGGCTCCGGTTCGAGTTTGCCGCCGGCATCGCTGACCAGGACCGTCCGGTATCGCTTCCACGCCGTTTCGAGCCCCAGGTTGTCATAGACGCCCCCGTCGGAAAGAATCACCCTGCTGGTGAAAGGCTGCTCTTGGAGCGGGCATGTAGGGTCATTCTTGAAGGCGCCGGGATCGACCTTCAGGACGGCTGGCGAGAGGAATGGGGGGAAGGCCGAGGAAGCGCCCACAGCGTCAGCCAGGCGGACCGTTGGGTTTGGAATCAGGCCCACCATCCAATCGCCCATGTAGGGCTTGCTGAAGCGCCACAGGGCGCCGGTCTGCACATTCGTCGCATTGATGACAAAGCGCGGGCCGGCGCCGTCGGTCGGGAGATCCTGCAAAGTTGCGTCCCCGTAAAGAGCCTTGGCGTAATGGCCGGCAACCCTCTCGTTGATCGAGCCGGGCAGCAGGATGCCACCGATAATCGAGCCCTCGTCGATCGTGGTTGCGGCTAGGGCGCGGATCGGCGTGACGACCTCGGCCAGCAGATCGGCCGCAACCCCATCGGAGCCAAAGGCGAGGTTCTTCCATTTGAGGCCCAGCATGGCCGAGGTGATCGATCCGCCGGAGACGCTGGATATCCGCTTCAGGCGGGGCAGCAGACCCAGTTCGTTGAGCCGGATCAGAGCACCTAGATGAAATACCATCGCCCGGTAGCCGCCGCCGGAAAGGCACAGTGCAATGCCTTCCGATGGTTTCTCAGCGGGGTCGTCCGTCGGAATCCGCGTCGCGGGGGACTGTGCGTCAATTCGCAGTCGGGTTTCGTCGCTCATCGGGGGTGAGGGTCAGAGGTTAATGTCGACGGAGAGTTCGCTGGCGGTGACGGTCTGGGCGAAACGCTTGCGTTCGGTCGCAGTTAATTCTGTCAGCTTTTTCGGATCTGGCAGGGCTACGGTTGCATCGGCCAGGACAACGCGACCGCGTGTCTTCTCCAGCAACCGCTGAAAAAGAGGTGGGAACGGCATGTTCCAGCGCTTCTTTTGCGCCATCGCCTTTTCAACGGGCACGAACGCCATCAGGTCGCGGTGGGTCATCTTTTCCAAGCCGTATTCCTTCAGCGTCGCATTGTGACTGCCATGGTGCCCGACCTTATACAGGACCGTTCGGGCGAGCAGATCGTTTGCGTGGATAGATTTGGCGCCGACCTTCCAAGTGTAGTCTTGCCACGATAACCAATTGCCTACTTGCGCGTCGGCTGGGAAGAGCAGCACGCGTCGGTCCGGTAGCTCGATAGCGAGCGCGAGGCTGGTGTTGTTGGTGTCCCCGTCGAGAGCGAGGGCTAGGCGCTCGAGCGCGCCGAGATCGTCACAGCTGATTCGCCGCCAGTCCGGATCCCGTCCCTCTTGGACCAGCGCGGGAAAGTACTCTTTCAGGAGCCGATCATAGGCGGCGCGATCCGCCGCCGTGGTCCCGATGTCCCCGGCAAACGGGCGGTCGATGTCGCCGCCATCCTCTTCTTCGCCAGACCCGGAGAATGCGAAAGCATGGGCCGGATCAACGTAGACCTCTGGGTTGGCGCTGCTTGGATCGCTCTGCTTGATCTTCTTCTCGTCTTCCGGAGGACCCAGTACGTAGATGCGCACGCCCGTCGGGTTCGAGAGGAGAAACGACGATCCCGGCTCGTGATAGACGGGCTTCTTCGCGCGACCAACGATGTAATCCAGCGCCCCCTTTGTGCCGCCCCCATCTTCGGCCGCCGCGGCGAGACCTACCCCAAAGAAACCCAAGAGGCCATCGATCCGATCACGGCGTGGGCCGTCCAGGCGAAGGCTGGCGCTGTCGGTCAGGGCCTTGAGGCCGGCGGTGAGGGCATTCAAACGCTGGCTGCGGTCGCCCCGCAGCTTCTTGGCGAGGTTGTTGTCCGGGTCTTCGGTCCACGCGAGCCAGACTTCGGCAATCTCAATGTCCTTCCAGGTGTCCCGGGCTTCGGTAAAGCCGGAAACATGGTCCCAATGCTCATGGGTGACCACCAGCGCATCGAGATTCCCGCCCGTCTCGTGCTTAATGTCCTCGGCCACTTCGCGCATTTTCGCCGCGGAGTCCGGCGTGCCTTTGAGCACGCCAGAGTCGATCACCAGATGGAACGGCTTGCTGGTGGGATCCGAGAAGCAGAGGAGGAAGCAATCGCCCAGTCCCTGGCGATACATGCGGACGCGCACGTGGGTGTTTTGTGCCGATTTTGAAGAAGAACTCTTAGGCATGGTCGTCTCCTTTCCAGTCTTCACCGTGGAGAAACGCGAACGGCTCGAATGCCGCCGCTCCAGTCTTTCGGATGAAGAACTTCTTTCGAATGGAGAGGGGTAGTTGATCTCGCATATAAGCCTCATAGGCGGCGCGGCGCGCCTCGTCGGCGATCGGGCAACGGATGCAGTGCCGGAGCTCCATCGTATCGAGGTCAAAGATCAAGGTGGCGCCGCCGCGGAAGTCGTAGGTGCCTTCGCCGCCGGGCAGTCGGATGGGGCGCCGCTGGGTCAGGGTCAGGACCACATGGTTCAGCAGCGCGCCGTCCGGCCTTGCCCGGAACGCCGTGCGAAATTCGTGCACCTCGAATTTCGGGATGCCATTTTCGTCCCGCTCGATCTCTTTCGGTGCCGTTCGGCCGTTTAAAGCGAGGCCGCACATGCGGCCGAACCGCACGAGCTTCAGTTCGGGTTTTACGACCAACTGATCGTGTAGATCTTTCCCTGCCCCGCGCGTTTTGTCGTGAATGTCCTTTCGGTCGCCCTCGTAGCGCAGCCAATTGGATACCCGGCGCAGCCGCGGAACGAGCCACGCGGCGTCGTAGTCTTCGATATCGGCGCCGCCGGGCCATGCCAACGACTCTTCGGACAAATTGGTGACTCCCGGGGCGAAAATGCCGCGTTTTCGGAAGGCATCGACCAACGCGACGCGGTAGTGCCACGGGTCTTCCGGCACCATATCGCGGTCGGCCGTAATCAACGCTCGCAGATAGTTGCCAAATGTGACGCCAGCCGGTGGGCAGTAATCAACCGCGCGAATGCACATGCCGAGAAAATGGTCCGCGGTCTTCGCGGCTTCGTCAGCCAGCTCGTCGACGAGCAGGTCTGCCAGAGCTCCGCGCGGCGGCACGCCGGACTCTGCGGTGGCCAGGCGCATGATCCTGGACGCCCGGGCGGAGTAAATGCTGGTAAACGCGTCGAAAACAGCCGCGACGAGAATGGCACCGCGCTCGTGCGGCTCCATGGTTGAGGCGAGGACGTTGGGATCGGGTTTGTCCCGCAGGGCGCTGCGCAGCGCCCCGTGGTTACCCAGAGCGCGGCCAAACTCCTGGGCCAGTTCGGCGAGCAGGTTGTGTTGTTTGAGATCGCCGCGGGTCTGCGCGATCTGGTGCCGCAATACGCGCGGAAAGGTGAAATGCTGGAAAAGCGCGACCAGATCGGCGAATGCCTCGTGGAAAGCCAGGGAATCCGGGTGGGTCGGCTCGATGAAACGGCGGTGCAATCCATCGAGCAACGCGTGGGTCGTCTCGTGGGCAACGATGTCGTGGGAAAGGCAAGTGAACACCGTGCTGCCCGGCGCGTGGACCTCGTCCCTCGAGTCGACTTTGAAGTAGCCGAACAGTAGCGCCTTTTGTTCGGGACTGTAAAACGCGTTGGCGCCGCGAAGGGCATGAGGATAGATGCGAAGTCGCGGAACGAACTCGTAGCCGGGCATCCTATCGGCCCAAAGGATTCTGCGCCCGAGCGCTCTCTCGAAGTTGCCAATCGTCATCATCGCCACGGCATAAACCGTCTGTTGGTGCGACTGGGGGTTGCTTTCCGACGGGGCGAGACCGTCCTGCGCCAAGACGTACGGTTGCCCTAAATCGACGGGCTCATAGAGCCGGCCGCTGGTTGGGTCGTAATCGACGACTTCCACGTATTCCCCAACAGGCCCTGGGGCGACGGCCTCCCATCGTACCGAGAACAGCGTCTCATTGATGGCGGCGGTGTCGAGGGAGGTAGACAGGCTGGGGTCGAACGCGTAACCACGCAGCCAACGGAACGGCGGTGCACCGATTGAGGATTTGGCGGTGCGGGGACGCGACGTCGGACGAAATCGGGTTTTCATGGGATCAGGATTGCGTTGCGAACGCTTTTGCCGAGGCAGGGGGTCATTGGTGCGCAGAAGTACGCGGTCCTTCCGGGTATTCCTAAACAGAAGGCAGCTGAGGGTGCGCAGGGGGTGCAGCAGAGCATTCCGTTGGCCCACAGAACCAACCTCGCTTGTTCAAAGGCTCCCGGCAGGCCGGCAAAACGCGCTGTTATTCCCCCCCTGACGGAAACAAAAAATGCCGCCCTGCGTGCAAAGGGCGCTGTTGGGGTGAAGGTCACAGCATGCCTTCTTGGCAGGACTGTACGATCTTGAACCACGAGCTTCGATCTCCAAACACACTCAAATTTCGGTAGGTGCGCCACCCTGGATCGCCCGGTACTGTAAACAACGCCTAATCGCTCTAGGGGATACCGGGATATGGGCAGAGCCCGGATCGGCCCTGCCAGTGGAACCCCTCCACACACTGCAAGGGCTTCTGCGGGCGCGCTGCCTTGCGCGTCGCCGGCCTCGCTTTTGCGGTCGCCACGTGGCGGTGTGGCCGTTAGTCTCCGGGCGCTGTTCTTGGGTCCGGGCCAGCATGTGGGAGGGACGTTGCCGGACCGCTGAGCTGCATTCGCGTCGATGCCCATAAAGGCCCTGATCATACCCGACCTGCACGAGCCGCCCGAGCCCGTGCTGGCGGAGATCGAGTCCCTCATCACGAGGCAGGAACCCGACCGGGTCGTCTTCCTCGGCGACTTTTTCGACCAGTTCAACGACACCCCCGCCGACGCCGCGCGAACTGCGGAATGGCTCAAGGCGAGCCTGACCGATCCTCGGCGCACGCACTTGGTCGGCAACCACGACGCATGCTACCTCTGGCCGTGCGAGGCCACCTTCTGTCCGGGGTTCGCCTGGGAAAAGGAAGCTGCCATTCGCACCGTCCTTGGACCCGCCCTAGCCGCCCCGCCCTTCGTCTTCCACGCCCGGGTCGACGGCTGGCTGCTGACCCATGCCGGGCTCTCCGCCTCACGGGTGCCCGCCGGCCTGCATCCGGACGTCCTCGACCGCTGGCTGACAGCCGAGGCGCAAAAGGCCCGCGCATCCTTCGCGGCTGGCCAAACCCACTGGTTTGCCTCGGTCGGCGCCAATCGCGGCGGGCGATCATCGGCTGGCGGAATCCTCTGGTGCGACCTCCACGAATTGCGACCCTTGCTGGGGGTGCGCCAGATCTTCGGCCACTCGCCCGCAGATCAGCCACGCTGGATTGGGAAGGACCACCTTTGTCTCGACACCAACATGGGACGGGGGCCACAGCACTATGCCGTCGTAACGGACGGAGCCCTGAAGGTCAGGCCGTTTCCGGCTACGATGCAGCGGTGAGGGACCGGAAGGGGCTGTGCCCTGGTCAGCGCGGCTTCATCCAGGAGGCGTCAAGAAACCGCTCCACCTCGCGCCTCGCGTAGACCTTCGTCCGCAGGTACGGCAGCGATTTCAGCAGGCCGCGCTCCTCCAGCCGGCAGATGCTGGCCTTGGAGATCCCCAACTCGGCGCTCAGCTCCTTCATGGTGAAGGCGAGCTTCGGCGGGAGCGGCTTTTCAGGCTGCGGCGACGGTGCCGGCGGTGGGGTTTCGCGCGGCGGGGCGGAGTCTGCCATGCGTTTTGCCACGAGCTGAACGACCCGGTTCGCTATCGCCTCCACGTCCTCGTCGGAGAGTGTTCTTCCCATAGGCCGACATGATCTCAACTCCTCCGAGCTGGCGCAAGACGGTCGGGCTCATTGCTGGACGCAATCGAGCCTGAAGCGTACTGTTCTTTCGGGCCACCAGTGCGACGTTACGCCAAGCGCGTATCCATTGTTGCTGCCTCGGCTGCAAAGCCGAAGCTGGGCTTGTATTCTCTCGACCAACGATGGAAAATTACAGCCCCAGAAAAACTTGGTATGCTGCCCATCACCGTGGTTTTGGATGGCAACGACATGGTTCTGCTTACTCACATCCTCCATGAAGACCAGAAACCTCGAAACTGCAGACCCAAAGGTGCAGAAAGCAATTGTCGAATCCGATGATCGTTCTGTCGTCCTGGTCGGTTCGGCAATTCTTGAACGCAAACTGGATGATTTGATCGAAAAGGCCGTGGTATCACCGGCGGCCGTGGATAAGCTTTTGGGTCGTACTGGCAGGGGCGGAGCACTCGGTTCGTTCTTTAGTAAGATTCAAGCGGCTTGGGCGTTTGGCTTAATTAGTGAGGACGAATATGCGGATCTTGAGCTCATTCGGGAAATTCGGAACGGCTTTGCGCATGACGTCTTGGACTGCGACTTCAACTCACAGGACGCTCGATCGAAATGCGACAGATTAAGCATCGCTTGGAGAGCTCTCGGAACGAGGAGCCTGGCTCATCGTGTAGCGTTCAACATGGAAATCTACACGTTGGCGCTCCTTCTGACTCAACGGGCGCAAAGGGTAACTCCGCGGACCTCTCCAGCTCGGATCCCACTCAATGGCAGGTAGCTTTTTGTTGACCCCGGTCTCGCGAATCTCACAGGAGTCAATTACACCAAGGATTAACAAGGAAAGGCGCGGCGGGATCGCGGCCGCCTACGGCAGCCGCAAACTCCGCCCAAGCGTTTTCCCGCGTTCAATAGGCCGTCGCGTACCATTGTGAAATCGCCATTTCAATTCCTGCGCCGTCTTTTTCGCCGCAAAAGAGATGTTCCACAGAGCCACACGAAACTCACGCTCTTGTTGGCCCTTAGCGACATTGCGTTCAGACACGCCCAAGAGCTGCTGCAACATATGGAGGATGACAAGATCGGGCCAGATCATCCGGCTTATCCAGGATTAATCGCCGGGATCGTAGTCAACTACGCGCGACCTTTTGGGACCAACCGTGGGCTTGGTTCTCTACCGGACGAATTCTCCAAGGTGGGATATCTCGGTTCGACAGATCTTCAGCCGGTCCACAATTACATCATGGATATGCGTGACAGGCTATTCGCGCACTTTGATCTCAAGAAATTCCGGGCTCTCACCAAAGGAACTCCCGGAATAAGACCTGCCGACGAGATCGAAATCGAATTTCAACAACTCGGCTTCAGCGTGACCACGAACGAAATTGGCCCGCCCCCTGAGAATCTAAGATTGATCGCACAGCTACTCTTCGTACAGCGGATGCACATTTCGAGGGCACTGTACGACCATCTTGCGGCATGGCTCGGGAAGCGGCCTGCCAATGGTCGTTATCGGCTAACGGAAGCCGGTTTGATCCCGCTTCAGACTCCTCCATCGTGACGTCAGAGGGAGTGCTCTTGCGCCCGTTCTCCGGCAGCTTCACCGTTGCTATCTGCGGAACGTCAGCCGACGTTTGGTCATGTTCGATGCCGAGCACACAAAGGACACCACTGGCACCACGCACACTGCGCCACAGTGGGAAATACGGCCGCAATTCCTGCACATTGCCGATGCAGTCCGTCAGGTAGCAAGCTGCTTTGATGAGCGTCTTTAAGTAGGAACCGGGCAAATTCGGGTATGTCGCCTCATCGCCCGACCCGCTTCCGCCTTCTCGCCGACCTTCCGTTCGAAATCGCTTTCAAAAGCATCACCTACCGTTTGGCGATTGCGCAGGTGCCTGTCTCCGGCTTGTGGCAGCTGGAGGCCCGATGGCCTGGCGGCTACTGGCTGTGCGCGCACCGAGGCAGCGAGGGGGCGCTGCGGAAGGCGATTTACGGGGAGGGATTGGAGCTGGAGCGGGCGACGGTGGCGCGGACGATTTTCGAGCGGCTGGTGAAGGAGGGAAGGGCTGAGGCGATGGAGTGACGCAAGTTGGCTCCGGCAACCTTGCCCGCCGACAGGCGCGGTGGTCGAGCGGCTCGATGCCATGGACTGTCTCTAGCCGGGCCGATCTCGGACGCGCTGGCGCGGCGCCGGATAGGGAAATCCGTTTGCCTGCCGCTCTTGACCTTCTCCCAAAACCGGCAGCCTTGGGGCGTTTTGCGGAGTGCCACCACTTGCGGCGGCAGTTCACTGTGCCGCGTCAATTACATGATGACGTGGAAAGGCGTGCTGCTATCATTGCCGGCATGGAAGACAACGCATCCCGTCCGGCCCGGGTCCTGGTTTTGTATCACAGTCAGGACGGCCACACGAAAATGATGGCCGATCTGGTCGCCCAGGGCGCCGGCAGCGTCCCTCTCACCGAGGTCCGCCTCAAGAATGTCGCCGAGGCCACGGCTGACGATCTGCTCTGGTGCGATGGCGTCGCCGCCGGCTCGCCGACGCACATGGGCACGATCGCCTGGGAGATGAAACGCTGGTGGGACGAAACCGCCCGGCCGCTCTGGCCGAAGATCGAGGGCAAGCTCGGCTGCGCGTTTTCCTCCTCCGGCGGTCTCGCCGGCGGCGGCGAACTGACGTGCCTGACGTTGCTGATCGTGCTCATGAACTACGGCCTGCTGGTCTTCGGCGTGCCGGACTACGTCGCGCCGGGCCAGACCCTGCACTACGGCCCCATCTGTGCCGGCCGGCCACGCAACGAGGGCGATCGCGAAGCCTGCCGACGCCTGGGCCGGCGCCTGGCCGAATGGGTGCAGGTGCTGATCTGCCACCGCCCCGAACACGCCCCGCAGAATGCCGCCTACGTCCGGTTTCCGTGAGGATTGCGCGCGACTCAATGAAGATCCCTTCCCCGCGATTTTCGACCGCAGGTACCTGCCAAGGCAGAGCGGCCCGCCCCAGCCAGTGCTGCCAGATCGCCAGCGTGCCGATGGTGCCTCCGCCACTCTTGGGGCAGATCCGTGTGGGCCGCGCGGCGGGCTTCCTGTCGTGCGCGTGAGCGCTGTTTTCACTGGATAGTCCCGAGTATAGGGGAGCGGGACTCAGCGTTGACACGCACAGCAGGAACGCCAGCGGCGGGCCTCTGCCGGAGGACGTCGAACTTCTCAGGCGCCCGCTCGAGCATGTTCGGCCCGCTGTAGCTCCAAGCGTGGTGTCCGAAGCCTGCATCGGAAGCCAAACGCCCCCCGCCTCGAAGCCGACGCCCTTGACGCAGCCGGCAGGGCTCTCTCGGATGGTCCTCGGTTACTTCGGCGCCGGCCTGGGCGATGAAATCCTAACCGGCGTCCCGTATGCCAAGGCGGGCTCGAAACCGAGGCGCACGAGCGCATCTTCCAATTCATGCTTCGGGAGCGCAGTCTCAGGCTTGGATGCCTGCGACACGCCCGCGAGAAGCTCTGCGAACGAAGAAAGTTCGGCTGCGGCGTCGTGCATCTCGAAGGATCATTTTCTGACGCTTGAACACACCGATGAAATCAGATCGAGGCGCGGCGAGGCGAATCTCCCGGTAAAGCCACGTGCGGACAAACAGCACCCGCCGGAGCGGCCCCGGCACCCTAATGGATCACTGATTAGTACTCAACGACCTGTGGGCGTCGTCGATATTAAGTGACCCCTCTCGTCGTAGTTGAAGATAAAAGAGCCGCCCTTCACACTAACAGTCCCAGACGTATAGCCATGGAGACCGTCTCTAGCCGGGATCGTGGTCAGTACGTGGTTCTTCTCGTCATAGACGTAGATAAATGAACCTCTTTGAACAGCAGTGGCAATAGCCATGAAGTTTAGGATTTGGGGATTTAGGATTTGGTAGTGGAAAACCACCGTTTGAGAAGGGATGGTTTGGTTTTAGCAGCGGGAGAGGCCATCCACCGCTCGACAATCGCCCGGTGACGCGCCTGGTCCTCAGCTAGAGTGCGCACGACCACCGGCTCATACTGGCGCGAACGCGCCACGCCTTCAATGGGAAATTCCCGGCGGCGCGGACGCACAGAACCCTCGGCGCCGTCTCATGCCTTCAGCCTGGACCGTCACTGGCCGGCCACCTCAAACGACACCTCGCTCCAAGCTACCGGAGAGCAGTTATCCCGCGGAATGGCCCGGCCCCCGTAGAAGCTGATGTTCGGGTGATACCAAGTGATGAACATCCAACGCAATCGGTACTGCCCGGGTCGATCTGGCGCGCGAAACCGGATCGTTTTTTCAACCGTCCTTGGTCCGCCTAACAGCGAACTATCGATGAGGCGCGCCAACTCGGTATCTGGCTGCCAGTCGCCGAATACATTCGCGTTGACCACGGCGTTCGGGTTGTAGCCGCCACCCGCGGTGTCCTTGGAAAACTGCCATGCGATGGTCACTTCGATCTCCTGCCGAAGTCCCACCACCGGTGGCAGGCGCCAGCGCACCCATGCTACACCGTTGACTCCCTTGCTCCCATCGTTGGGGGCAATGTACGTGCTCCTCGTGCAATAATCAGGTCTTTGCGGCTCGGGTGCCGCCGATGACCGCCCCGAGGTAACTTCATCCGTTGGTCTTGCAGTTTGGGCGGTATTGGATGACGGCGCGAGGGCGAGGCGGAAGCCGAGGAAGTAGAGGCGGTTGCCCGGGTCGTTCCCGTCGCGGCCGGCGGAGCGGCAGTTCCGCGCGGTGCTGAGCCAACAGCCGCCGCGGCGGACGCGCAAGGAGCCCGAAGAAGGACCCGCCGGATCGCGCACCGAGCCGCCGGGATAATCGCCCTTCCAATCCCGACACCATTCCCAGACGTTGCCGTGCATGTCATAAAGCCCCCACGCGTTCGGCTGCTTGGCACTCACTGCATGTGTCTGGCTGCCGCTGTTGCTCTCATACCACGCCATCGCGTCCAGATTCCCGGCGTAGTCTCCCGTCGTCCCCGCCCGGCAGGCGTACTCCCACTGCGCCTCCGTCGGCAGCGTGTATTCGTAACCCTCTGGAAGCCGACCCGCCGCCCGCTCCCTCTCCGCCAGCTTCCGGCAGAACTCGATCGCGTCGTTCCAAGAGACCTGTTCCACCGGCCGGTCCGCCCCCTTGAAGCTCGAGGGATTGCTTCCCATCAGCGCCTCCCACTGCGCCTGGGTAACCTCGGTCTTCCCAAGCCAGTAGCCCCGCGTCAACGTAACCCGCGTCAACGGCTTCTCGTTGCCGTCACCGTACTCGCTGCCCATCGTGAACGTGCCCGGCCGGATGTACGCCATCTCCAGATTCAGCTCCGGCACCGTCCACCCTTGGCCCTCCTCCGCGCCGCGGAGCTTCTCCAGCGCCGCATTCAGCCGCAGTTCATTCTTCGCCGCCAACGTGCCGCTGACCGATGCAACCTTGTAGCCCTTCAACCGGACCTCGAAGGCATAGTCCCCGGGCACGCTTTCGGACCGCCAGGGCGTGCGCGCTACCTCTTTGCCATTCTGTACGATCACCGCCCCCGCCGGATCGCTCGTGACGATCAGCGTGCCGGCGGCAAATTCCGCACTGACCAGGGCCGTCTTCTGCCGCTCCACCACGGCCGTATCCGCCACCGGCTGCGGCCAGCCGTCCCGCTGGACGGTCACCCGGTAGCGGCCCGTCGGCAGATCCGCCAGCTTCGCCGGCGTGCGGCCGCTGCGCTCCAGCCGTTCGGGCGCTTCCCCCTGCAACCCATAAGCCAGCCCGGGCGGGACCGACTCGATCTGGAGGGCACCCGTGCTGCGGACCAGCGTCGCCGTCAGCTCGGCAAAGTCGTTCTCCTTCACTTCCGCGTCGGCGCGGAAGTCCTCATAGCCCGGGGCGATCACCGTGACCGGGTACTTGCCGATCTTCACCTCCTTGAGCGTCACCAGCGGGCCTTTCTCCAGCGCAAAGCCGCCCACCCGCACCTCGGCTCCGGGTGGGTCTGTTCGGATGATGAGCCCGCCCTTCGCGTTGGAGAGGCGATAGGTTTCCCAAGCCAGTTTGCGTTTCGCCCAAGCCGCCGCAGCCGCCGCCTTCTGCCGGTCGGGTGCGGTGGAAAGATATGCCTGCACCACGGGCTCGGTCGCCTCCAGCAGCGCGTGTGGCGAACCGTCGGCCACCGCCTCGATGCGTTGGAGCACCGCGGCGTAGTCACCGTCCTCCTTCTCCCGCTGAGCCCGGGCGGCGGCCTCCTGTTTCTCGCGCTCCAGCCGGGCCTGCTCGACCTTGGCCGCCTCGAACTCCCGTCGCTCCGGCAGATACGAGCCGAAATACCACCACGAGCCCAACCCGACCAATGCGGTGGCCACGGCGGCGAGCATCCACTTTCGTGCGCCGGGACGGCGTTCCTGCGTGGCGCGGTCCTTGCGCCCGCGCTCCCCCGCCGCCGAATCCCCCGGCGCGGGTTGAAGCACCGCCCCACGGCCCGCCGCGCCACTGGACATTGGCCTTTCGACTTCGGCCCCTGCCAACCCCAATCGCCGCGCCACCTCGCCCGCCGACTGCGGCCGGTCCTGCGGTTCCTTGGCCAGACAGGCCGCAATCGTTTCCTCCCACGCCGGCGGGATTGGCTGCCCGGGCACCTCCAGTTCCCTGCGTTGCTCCGCCAGCGTCAGTGGCGCGACATCGGCGATCTGTTTCATCAGGCTGTAGGCCTCGCCGCGGAAAAACGGCGGCTTGCCGGTCAGCAGCTCGTAGAGCGTCGCGCCTAGCGCGTAGATGTCGTCGGACGCGGCGGGCTTGCGCCCCAGCACCTGCTGGGGGCTCATGTACGGCAGCGTCCCGCTCGTGGCGCCACCCTTGCCCGTCAGCCGCGTCGACGTCTCGCTCAAGCTGCGCGCAATCCCGAAATCGGTCACCTTCACCACACCCTCCGCCGTCACCATGATGTTGGCCGGCTTCAAGTCCCGGTGCACCACCTTCGCCTGCTGGTGCGCATAATCGAGCGCCGCGCACAACTGCGCGACCAGCGGCGCCAGCTTCTCCACCGCAAACACCTTGCCCGGCTGCTGCAGCCGCAGCTGCGACAGCGTCAGCCCTTCTACCAACTCCATCGAGACGGCGGCCGAGGCGCCATCGCGCTCGAACTGGTGCACGCGGACAATGTTCGGGTGAGTCAGACGCCGGGCCTCGCGTGTCTCCACCCGCAGTTCGTCCACCGCCGCGTCGTCCCGCGCCACCACCTCCGGCAGGAACTTCAGCGCCACCGGATCGCCCAGTTCCTCGTCGCGCGCCCGCCACACCACGCCCATCCCGCCCGCCCCCAATTCCGTTTCGAGCACGTAGCGCCCAAACACCTTCCGCCCCGCCGCCAGCCCGGCACGCGTGACATAATCGTCCGCATCGGCGCGCCGCGTGGAGTTGTCGTCGGCCATGCTCGGAACTACTGGCGCGAACGCGCCACGCCGGCAACGGGAAACTCCGGCGGCGCTGATCCGCGCACCCGAAACCCGGCGCGGCGCGGGGATGCCCCGCCGTTGCGCGGCCCCCCGAGCTAGCAGGCCCGATCTCGGCCTGGCGAGGGTCAGGATAGCCCATCCCCCGCCTCAAGCCCGCCTGGATTTCAAGTCACCAGATCAATCCGTTCGAGACGTTCGACGCGGGTGGGAAGGAACTGGCCCTGTCTGTCCTCTGCGCCGCTCAATTGGAGTTCGGCGGGGAAAGAAGACGCGCGGAACAGAACCCAATCGACTACGTTGAAGGTCGCGGCGGCTTGCTTGGCACACCCGCCATCCAAGGCCAGAAGGTCGCTGGCCCCTTGCGCCCGCTCGTCTCAGCTCACGCCCTACGGGACTGAACTGAGGGCGAGGCGGAAGCCGAGGTCGTCGTCGCTGATGCCCACGTCGTACCAGACGCGGTAGGCGGAGCGGCAGCCGAACGCGTCGCGGTTCCAGCAGCCGCCACGGAGGACGCGACTGATGCCCGATGCAGGACCCGTCGGATCGCGCACCGCGCCGCCGGGATAATTGCCCTCCCAGTCCAAACACCATTCCCAGACGTTACCGTGCATGTCATAAAGCCCCCACGCGTTCGCCAGCTTTTGTCCCACCGGATGCGTCGTTCTGCCGCTGTTCCGGCTGTACCATCCCATGTCGTCCAGGTTTCCGTCCCCGCCATACGGACTCGGGGTTCCCGCCCGGCATGCGTACTCCCACTGCGCCTCCGTCGGCAGCGTGTACTCGTAGCCCTCCGGCAGGCGCCCAGCCGAGCGCCCGCGCTCCGTCAGCTTCCGGCAGAACTCCATGGCGTCGTTCCAGGAGACCTGTTCCACCGGCCGGTCCGCCCCCTTGAAGCTCGAGGGATTGCTTCCCATCAGCGCCTCCCACTGCGCCTGGGTAACCTTGGTCTTCCCCAGCCAGTAGCCCTTGGTGAGCGTCACCTGTGTTTGCGGGCCTTCGTCGTTGGACCGCCCGCTCTCTGAGGCAGGACTGCCCATTGTGAACGTGCCCGGCCGGATGTACGCCATCTCCAGATTCAGCTCCGGCACCGTCCACCCCTGACCCTGGCTAGGTCCAGAAAGAACTTGTTTCTCCAGCGATGCCGACACCTCCACCGTACGGTTGGCCGCCACGGTCACCATCCGCGTTGCCGCCTTGTAGCCCTTGAGTTCGAAGCGCAGCGTGTACTCGCCCGGCGGCAACGCGCCCCGCAACGGCGTCAGGCTCTCCGCCTGCGTCCGGCTGTCGATGAACGTGGTGTCGTGCTGGTCCCCGCCGTTGATCACCACCCGCGCCCCCGCCGGCGTTGTCTCGCACGCCACCGTGCCCGGCTTCGGCTTCAGCTCCACGTTCACCGCCGTCATCTCCTGGTCGCGCACGGTCACCGCCTGCCGCCACGGCTCGTAGTCAGGATGCACGATCTCGACCGTGCGGCTGCCGACTTCGAGGCCGGCGACGCGGAACGGCGCGGCGGCAACCGCCGGCCTGACATCCACACCCCTTCCGTCGATTCGAATTGCCAGGTCTGCCATCCGGACTTCGGCATTCGTCAGATGCAACTCCAGGCTGCCGCTCTCCGCCATCAGCGTGCCGACGTTGAGCGTGCGCACCTCCTTCGGCTTCAACGTCACCGCCTGCTCCACCCGCCGGTAGCCACCCAGGAAGACTTCCAACCGCAACGCCTGCTCGCTCGGCTGGTCCTTGATGGTGGCCGGGGTGGTTCCCGCCACGGTTCCATTCACGCGTACTCCCGCGCCGGTTGGCATCGAAAAGACCCGCAGTTCGCCCGGTAGCGGCGTCTGCGCCGGGGCCACCTTTACCGTGCGGTCCAGCATAAGCTCAACGCCGGGCACGGTCACCGCCGCGCAGTCGGCGTGCTCCAGTCGCAGCATGTAGCGACCGACCGTCAGGAGTTTCTTCACCTCGAGCACCCCGCCGGCCGGCACCACGCCTAGGCGTGTTTCCTTGCCTCGCTCATCGATTGCGGTCACCTGCGTGCCGGGCCGGGCCGTGACCGCCACGGCGCCGCGCACCGCCACCAGCTTCGCTTCCACGCTGCCGCGGCCCTCCTTCACCGTCACCCGCGTGGTGAACGGCTGGTAGCCCGGCGCCTGCACGATCAGCTCCTGCTCGCCGTCGGGCAGATCCTTCAGCACCGCCCTGCCCTCCTTGACCGCGACATCCGATAACGGCCCCAGCCAGAGGCGAGCCCCGGCGTCCGCCGGATCGACCGTAACGGTAAATTCCCGGGGCAGCGCGGCCGCGGGCCTCACCACCGGTGGAACCGTTTCCAGCGGCTTCGCTGAAGGTTCCCGCATGACGGAGGACTTCTCCGCCGGCCCCGCGCCCCGCGGCCAGAACAGGTAGCCCGCCACGCCAAGGACGATGGCCGCTGCGGCGACGAGCGCGAACCAGCGCATCCTTGATGCCGGCCTCTCCACCCGCTCGCGACCACGCTCGTCAACGCGCCCGACCCGTTTTTCGCCTTTTGCCTTCGCCCCTTTGGCTGCCCCCCTTGCCAGTCCAAGCCGCGCCGTCACCTCGTTCGCCGACTGCGGCCGGTCCTGCGGCTCCTTAGCCAGGCAGGCCAGTATCGTCTCCTCCCACGCCGCCGGAACCGGTCCGCCCTTCACCTCCAACTCGGCCCGCTGTGCTGCCAGACTGGCTGGAGCCTGCTGCAAAATTTGGTGGGTGATGTCGCCCGTGTAGAACGGCGGCTTCCCCGTCAGCAGCTCGTAGAGCGTTGCCCCCAGCGCATAGATGTCATCGGCCGGCGTGGCCTTCTTGCCCATCACCTGCTGCGGGCTCATGTAGGCCAGGGTACCGCTGATGTTGCCCACCTGGCCCGTCAGCCGCGTGTGCGTGTCGCTCAGGCTGCGCGCGATGCCAAAATCTGTCACTTTCAGCCTGCCGTCGCGGGTGACGAGCAGGTTGGCCGGCTTCAGGTCCCGGTGCACCACCTTTGCCTCGCCGTGCGCGTAGTCGAGGGCGGCGCAGAGCTGGGCCACCAGCGGCGCGAGTTCCTCCACCGTCAGGCAGCCGCCCGGTGCCTCTGCCTTCCTCTTCGCCAGACTCTCCCCAGCGACATATTCCATCGAAATCGCCGCCAGGAGACCGTCCTGCACCAGATCGTGCACGCGCACGATATTGGGATGCGTGAGTTCGAGGCAGCGCTTGGTTTCCCGCAACAGGTCGCGCACCGCCTCCGGATCCCCAGCCACCACCTCCGGCAGGAATTTGAGCGCCACCTCGCGCTCCAGCCTTTCGTCGCGCGCCTTCCAGACGACCCCCATGCCGCCGCGGCCCGCGACCGCCTCCAGCACGTAGCGGCCAAACACCTTCCCCCCTGCCACCAGCCCGGCCCGCGTGACATAATCGTCCGCATCGGCGCGCCGCGTGGAGTCGTCGTCGGCCATGCTCGCGATTACTGGCGCGAACGCCCCACGCCGGCAACGGGAAACTCCGGCGGCGCGGACCTGCGCTCGACGCGGGTGGGAAGGAACTGGCCCTGTCTGTCCTCTGCGCTTTTCAAGTGGAGATCGGCGGGGAAAGAAGACGCGCGGAACAGAACCCAATCGACCACGTCAAAGATCGCGGCGGCCGCCGGCTTGCCGCTCAGCCTGGAGGCATGCCAGGCGGACGATGGCAGGCCTAGCCGGCCCGAGGGCCTCCTAATGCGAAGCCAACTACCCCAAGACCCACCTGATCAAAACTATATATGTTCACATTATGCCGATTATCGCGGACACCACATCGCAGATGTCGTGGGCGGCTGCTGCATGAACTGCCGGCCCGCGACGAAGGAGTGGGGCTTCAGTTCTTCCCAGTCTTGTTCCCGGCCTTACTCGCGAAGAACTCGCGCAACACCTTCACGCGCTTGCGGAGGCGCTCCTCCTCATCGACCTCTTCCCTGCTGCGCTGGGCCTCATTCCGGACCCAGAGTTTGCGGATTTTCCTGAGGGCCAGGTACTGGATCTGCCGCACCCGCTCCCGGGTGACTTTGAATTTCTTGCCGATTTCCTCGAGGGTCTGCTGGTCGTGGCCGTCGAGGCCAAAGCGCATCCGCAGGATGTCGGCATCGCGGTTCTTGAGCGAATTGATCATGTGGTCGAGGTCGGACTTGAGGTCGCGCTCCCGGAGGTTTTCGAACGGGCTGATGGCGTTTTCGTCGCGCACCATCTCGCCGAGGGTGGCGGAGTCGCCCTCGTCGCCGATGGGCGCGTCGAGCGAGGCCGCGCGGATGCTGATGGACCTGAGGTGCGCCACCTTCTTGACCGGGACGCCCAGCTCCATCGCCAATTCCTCGTCGGACGGTTCGCGCCCGAGTTCTTCTGCGAGGGCCATGGCGGCGCGGCGAATCCGGGAGATCTTGTCCACGACGTAGTGGGGCAGGCGGATGGTCTTCGACTGGTTGGCCAGCGCGCGCGTGACGGATTGCCTGATCCACCATGCCGCGTAGGTGCTGAGCTTTCCGCCTTTGCGCGGGTCGAAACGTTCGACGGCCTTGATGAGCCCGATGTTGCCTTCGCTGATCAGGTCGAGCAGGGGCAGGCCAAAATCCTTGTAATCATGCGCGATCTTCACGACCAAGCGCAGGTTGGCCTTGATCATGTGATCACGCGCCGCCTGGTCGCCCCGGCGGATGCGGCGGGCCAGGGTCACCTCCTCGGCGATGGCGAGGAGCGGCGTCTTGGCAATTTCTTGGAGATAGAGTTCCAGGCTGCTGCGCTCCAGTGGATAGGCATCGGGCTCGACCGCCCCGGGCTCCGGTTTATCGAGAAAGGATGGCGGAGCGTCAGGCGCAGGCGTTGCGGGATGGGAAAAGTCAGGCATGGTGAATGGTGTCGCGACTGCTGTCATGGCCTGTCCGAGGTTCCCTTCGCGTTGCGCTCTGCAAAGACTGCCTTGGCCGCGAACATTCCGTTGAGCGCAGCAGGAAAGCCCGCATAGACAGCCATCTGGATGATTATCTCGACAATTTCGGTACGCGTGCAACCGACATTGAGGGCGCCGTGGATGTGAACCTTGAGTTGAGGCTCTGCGGTGCCAAGCGCGGTCAGAGCCGCAACCGTGGCCATCTCGCGGGACCGCAAGTCCAAACCGGGTCTCTGATAAACGTCACCGAACGGAAATTCGATGGTGTAACGAGCCAGGTCGGGTGCAATATCCTTGAGAGCACCGATAACCCGCTCGCCAGCTTCGCCATCGATGTCACGGAGCTTCGCCAGCCCGCTTGTGAATCTGTCATCTTGATTTGTCATGGTAGTCCTTGCTTCTTTCTCGGCGTGCGCCTGGCGACGCCTAGCGCCCAGTTCACGCTTGCTCCCACGCAGCTAGATCAGACGTTTAAATTCAGCGGCCGCCAAAAACGGTCCGCTACAACGAAGGATCAGGCCTGACCCGCTACTCCGCAACCCCTGCCGAGCACAAGAAAAAAGAGCATCGTGACCAGCGCTGCGAAGAGCAGCCAGCCGTTGCTATGGGCAACAAGGCTTGGCGAGGGCGAGGCGCGCGCTTGCTTTGAGCCGCGATACGCGAGGAGCGGCAAACCAACGGCCGCTCCAAAACTCTCTAGCGCCGCCTCCCGCACGGCCGGCAGCACCGGGCCGGCATAGCATAGCGCCGCCACGCAGGACACCACGCCTGCGACGAGATAGGGCCAGACCAAAGGCGTGCCCGGTGGCAGATGTGCGGCAACGGCTCGGGCAGAGCGAACGTAGATGACAACACCAAGCGCACCCATCAGGAGACGCCACAGCCAACGGGGTTCGAGTGAGAGGTCACGCAGCACGAACGCCCAGTCTCCCGTGTTGGTGACGGCAGAGAAGATGAAGTAGCCAGCACCCCAGAAGAGGTCGAATGCCATTGCCAGGACGAAGAACAGCCGTGACAGGGACGTCGGTGGCCGATTGCGCGCGAGCGACCAGCAGGCCGCACCCACGAGGAGGTTCATGAGCGGACCCGCGGCGTCCGTGAGCGGCCCTCCGTTCGTGCACTGGAAGTAGACGGAGGTCAGCAGGGTGACACGGCCTCCGACGGCGAGACACATTCCACCGTGACCGATGACTTCATGCGCCACACAGGCCACGATGAAGGCCACGGCGGCGATTGCCCCAAGCGTGCTGTAGCTATGGGTGCGCGATGGAAGTTTCATGCCATGCCTGGACGTTGTGGGTCAGGCGCGCTGTAAAGCGCCGCCTGGACCCGCTGGTTCGGCTCCGTATGTTGCCACCGCATACATCGTCGGTCCCGTGAAGTCGCTCTCCTGCAGTTCCCGGTTGTCGTACATGCCGAGCACGGTGAAGCCCTTCTCGCCGAGCCGGTGCGCCAACTCCTGCGGGAAGATCAGCCGGTACTCGCAGTAGTCCTGCGCCGCCGACCCGTCCGGCATCTGCCAGGTGCGCCTGCGGAGGAGGGCCTGCCGGCGTCTGTCGAGCGTGTGCTCGGCAACGTAGCGCGCGGTGAAGATGGCCGATGCCACTTCGCCCTCGACCCGTGGCTCGAAGCCGTCGCCAAGGAGGGCCGAGGCGTTGCGCACGTCAAGAATGAGGAGGCTGCCGGAATGGCTGTGCGCGACGAACGTATCCAGCGTCCTATCGATCTCCCCGTCCGTGAGCGCGTACATCAGGACCCAGCCGAAGCAGAGAACCACGTCAAACGCCCTGCCAAGGCGCAGGGTCCGCATGTCTCCGACGTGGAACTCAATGCCACTGGACTTTGCCCTCGCGTATTCAATCATCTGGGGGAGGAAGTCGACACCGACGCACTCGGGACATGTCCTGCGGAGTGACCGCAGGTCGCGCCCCGTTCCGCAGCCAATGTCCAGGATCGACCGCGGGGGCCTCCTGAGGAAACGGTCGAAGATACGCCGGCACATTGTCGGCGTCTCGTCGTGGGCCTCGGGGTAAAGCACCTCGTAGTACTCGGGATGGTCGTACAGGAGGTTCTTCACGTGGCCGTCCATGCTCGCTTCCTTCCCTCTGTCGAGCGGTTTAGCGATAAGCTGCGAGCGCCGCAGGCGGCCGCCAGCTCGATCGGCTTGTTGGGAAGGCGCATCGTCAGGCCTTCACCCTAGCCTGGAACCTAGCCTCGACCTGCGCGAAGAGGAGGTCGCTCGCCAGCGACGGCAAGCCCGATTGGCGGAAAATGTCGCGTAGCTCGTCGGCGAGCTCCTTCATCTCGTCCGGGGCCGCGTTAATGTGCCGCTCTCCTCCCACGACCGCCAGCCGGGTATCGAAGAAGCGGCGCAGGCCGAACACCTGAATCGGCTCCGGGAGCCATTCCAGCAGCCGGGTGGCGGACGGTCGCAACGGAATGCCGACGGCACGCAGCGCTCGGAGCGCCTCCCGGTGGGCTCGTACGAACAGCTTCAGGGCTTCTGGCATGTGCGCCAGCCGGCGAATGTCGCCCCCCGCCATGTAGACCGCACCTGCGCATGCCGGCAGGCCCGCCGCGTGTGTCTTCTGGTAAGCATCCACGTTTTTCACCACCCGGGCGGCAAGCCCGGCGCTCCGGAACAGGCGCACGATGGCCTCCGTGCGCGGCGTTGGCACGTCATCCAGCTCGCCGAACAGGAGCGGGAGCCAGCGCGACCACAGGCAGCGGACCACATGCTCCTGGCGCTCTCCACCCACGTTGGCCATCCCAATCAGCACGCGCTGCCGACCCAGGGCCTCGATCATGTCCTGCGCGCCCGCCGCATTGTTGCCCAAGAACAGCACGCTCGGGATGCGGTGGTTCTGCGCCAGTGCCGGAAGAATTGACGGGATCTGATTCCGGCGCACGACCACGAGGGCCAAGTCGTAGGTGTCCTCGGGCCGGAGCCGGTCCACCAAGGGGACCTGGGTAGCGGTGCGCCGTCTGGTCCGGAAGCTCTCCAGCACGACGCCATGCTCGCGCAGATCCGCCAGGCGGCGTCCCCTCGCCAGCAAGGAGATGTCATGCCCCGCCTGCTTCAGCCGCGCCGCGTTGAAGCTCCCGACCACGCCTGCGCCCAGAATCAGGATTCTCATTTGGATCTTCTTGCGCAGCTTCGTCAGCGCGTCATCAACGTCAAGGGTCTGCCGTGGAGGGAGGCGGCGCGCCGGGTGCGCCAGCAGCCGGCGTGACCCTGGTCGGCGTCAGCAGCGGCGCCTTGTTCGGCAGTTTGGACGCCTCCAACAAAACAAAGCCTGACGGCAGTACTACTAGGAACCTGCCCGGCTCTTCTTTCAGTGTCAGACCGCTCGAATCTTCGGAGGCATAATAGGCCTCTTCGATCACCTTTCCGTCCCCTTCCGCGCGCCCGCACAGAATCCAATACCTCCCATACGTCAACACTCTGCCGCATACAAAGTGTACCGCTGGGCGCAACGTCCGCACGTCAAAAATCGTGACCGCTTCGCGCCAATACTCGTTGCTCTCGCGCGACGATCGGAAGATCGCGAAGATAGGCTCATGGATCATCTTTTCGGGCGCGCCGGCACTCGCGGGTGTCGGAGGCAAAGCGATTACAGCCAGAATGACTATGGTCAGGATCAGGTGCGTCTTCATCATTCTCTTTACTGGCCCCCCACGCTTTTCTTAGGCCGAACAGGGCAGTTGAGAAGGCATTCGGCGGTGAGGTTGATTACGGGCAGATCGTAAAGGTCTATAGCACGACGGAAACAGCGGGTAGGTATAGCCCCCCGCAGATTGAATCAGTCCGGCGCATGCCGATTGTCGGCGAGCCGGGCCACATTTCCACGTCCATCGTCGAACGGCAAAACCTCACCATGCGAATGCATTGCCGCAGACTGACTCGCCTTACCAACGCCTTCAGCAAGAAGCTGGAGAACTTCAAGGCTGCCGTCGCGCTTCACTTTGCGTATTACAACTTCGTCAAGGTGTATTCCTCTCTACGCATTACGCCAGCTATGGCGCTGGGCGTCTCTTCCCGCTTGTGGACAGTGAGCAACCTCGTTGAAATGGCGTCCTGATGGATTACCTCGGCGAACTAAAGACCAAGATCAGGCTTTTGCATGGCTGTGACGCCACGCACCGCCAAACGGTGCCCGTTAAAGAGGTTTTCCGAGGCAAGGTGATTTGGGATGGCGAGGTGGAAATTTTCGACCTCTACGGCCATGCCAAGGCCAAACACTGCTATGCGTGGGGCTATCCAAACAAGAAGGAACCGGACAAGCTGGACGTGGTGGCCGTGCTGGAAATTCCGCCCGTGGTTTCGCCCGAAACCGCAGTAAGGGCCGCAGTAACCGTCTACGCAAAAACTAGTGTACCGTTCCCCCGAAAGGGCGTGACCTAAAAGGGGGCTGGGATTCCAAATTAGGACACTACCCGCCCCCGCCCGCCCGGCTCCCCGGCGGCGTGGGCTTGGGCGGGCCGCGGGGGCGCCACCATTGCGGCGGGACGCGCCGCCGGCACGCTGCCCAGAGCCTCCCAGGACGCCCGCCACGCGCCCCGGTCCCGCTGCGCAGGGGGTTGTCTGTCCAGCGCGGATTAGATTCCGACGTTCGCGCGGATTAGAATCCGACACCGGAAACGAGAGGGTGGAAAATGCTGCAATGCAGTTCCGGGAGGAGGATCCCAAAGGATCGGGGGAAGGAGGGGCGTGGGGAGGAAGGGGGCATCAGCCCGCTTCCTCCCCACCTCTGCGATGGATCGGAGTGGTGAGTGACACAGTTCTTGCCGAGCAAGTGACCCAGTTATTGGCCAGGAATGGGTCGGAACGCGAACTCGCGGCGATTGTCAGTGACAAGTTTCTTGGCCTCACAGTGGCAGCAGGCTTCGTCACTGTCGCGAGAGGAGAGGTCCGCGCTTGCGTGGGTTTCCATTCTTGCTGAGCCTCTCAGCAGCATGAAGATCTTGTCCCTCGCGTGGCGGTTTGGAATGTTGGTGGCCGGGCTTGGTTCGGCGGTGGCCCGGGCCGCACCGGAGCCTCATCCGACCCGCGCCCACCGTCTCGTCGAGATGATCGACGGCATCCGGATCGAGTATTCGCCCGGGCAGGAGAAGTTCTTGCAGCCGGTTGCCGAGCGGATGGTCGCATGGAACCGGGAGCTGGAGGAGCGCCAGGCCAAGTTGGCCGCCGAAGCCCAGACCGTCGTTCCGCTGAGCGCGCGCGATCTGCGGGAGAACCGCGCGGCAGTGCTCCAGCAGATCGCCGCCACCATCGGGCTTTCCGCGCCGACGGAGCTGCAGGGCCGCTGCTACGACACGATGTTGGACTACTACGAGATTTTCGAAGCGTTGGCCACTTCGCTGCCGGCGGCCTCAGCGAGGATGGCCGTCGCCAGCGAGATCACGATCTGGGACAAAAACGAACTGAAGGAGCGGTTGACCAAGGGTGAGTCCATCCCCGGCTACAAGTGGAATGCCCAAACCGGACAGATCGAGTTTGAGTTCGCTTTTCAGTCTACGCCCGAGCCGACCCCGGAAGGGAAAGCGCTCGCGGAGAAAATCAAAGCCCAGCAGCTCGACCATTCCTTCAACTACACGGTGGACGCCAACGGCGTGGCCAACATCTCCGCGACGTTCAACCTGGATTTGCGCGAGCCCGTAGAAAAAGCGGCGGTGCCCTCCACGAACCGCCGGACTGACATCAAAGCGCGGCTCCTGGTCGCTTTCGCTCAGTGCGACGCGGTTTGTATGCCCGTCGTTCTGTCGGAGAAGAACGCCGGTAAAACGCCTGCCGAGATCGCGGAAGAGACGGTCGAGCGGTTCCGCATCTTCGCGCAAATGGGTGATCGGGTTGTCGGATATCGCGACGGGAAGCTCGCGTACCTCGTGCTCCACGAGACGACGGAGGTCGGGATCGTCGAGCGCCACATCGGCAGTTCCGACCGGCGCTGGCTGTGCGACGGCACGGCGAATTTCGTGGCGTGGAAGATCGCCCGCGACCGGGCGGGCGAGGAGTTCGCCCGGCAGGTGTACAACCTCGACGGACAACTCGCGCAATACGCCGCGCTGCAGAAGCAGATCGATCTGCGGAAATGGCCCGCGGTGGAACGGCAGCCCGAGAAGGATCGCGATACCCCGCTCACGAAAGCCCACTACGCCTTCGCCACCCGCGCGATCCGTCTAATGACACAGGCGAACGGAGAGGACGTCGTCGCGAAACTGTTCCGCGAAGTCGGGCGCACGCCCCGGTCGAAAGTCACGATGAAGACCGTGGCAAACGCCTATCGAAAACTAACCGGCGGGAAACTCGACGAGCTAATCTCGGCGGCGGAGAAGAAGCCGCTGCCGGCGCCCGGAACGAAATGATCGGGGGCGTTTTTCGATTTGGGATTGCTTCGACTACAACGCGACAGAATCGCCCATGTTCCGTTTGCAGCTCGAATCGAACGCCTCGATGCGACCCGCGCCAAGGAACATGCGACGCTCCTCACTCCTTCGCCGAATCGCTGCGAGTTCCTCTGACGCTGTCTTTGCCATGCCACGCCCTAGCGAACACAAGACGGTCCAAGCTCGGATCCTCGCGTGCGCGCAGGAAATCGGTTGGGCGTCTGTACCAGAAGCGATCATGTATGTCGACAGCATCCACTACAGCGCGGCCGGGGCCACGGTGCTGGCAAAGTGCATTGTCGAGCGTGCGGCCGAGGTGGGCTTGCTGCCTTGATTCTTGAGCACCGAGACTGGAAACACGCATGGAGTTACCGTTGAATAACAGCATTGGCGCAAATCAAACGGCGAAAGACTCGAATGAGGCCATCGCGGCGCCGCCGAAGCTGGCGCGGGAGTTGACGCGCGTGGAGGCGCGGCACAACCAACTGTGGAACGAGTTGGCGGCGCACGCCGAGGAGATGACCGAACGGGCCGCGCGCCACGGGCGGCGGAGGCTCACGGGGGCTGGGAAGAGGCGCCGCCGGCCGGGGATCGCCAGTGGGTGGACCCGTTCGGGCCGCTCGAGCGACCGCGTCGTCGCGGCCGCTATGGTCGGCCTGTCGCCGTAGTCGTCCGGGTGGTCGCCAAGGACGATGGCTTGGTCGTAGCGTGGGCGCAGCGCTCGCAGGATCTCCTCCGCGCGTTGAATGGCGTTATGGACATCCCCGACCACCATGATTCTCCCCTCATTTCCGACCATTAGGACCTGCGGATGGCAAGGGCCTTGTGCGCTCGCGGCCGTCGTGGAAGGGTCTCGGACGGAATCCGATCCAACTGCCCACAACTGCAAGGCCGAAGAGCGTGTAGGAAACCACGAAGACCCAGGGTGGCGCCTCGTAGTAAAGCAGCTTTTGAAGCCAGTGTGCGATGCAAGTCCCGCCGTATGTTACATCTCCGGCTCGCTCGCGGAGGCTCATCTCCAATGTCGTAAGAGGGCAGATCACTCCGAACCACGCCTGGGCGACGACCACACCGGTCGCGGCAAGATGCGCCATCCGGAACCACGGATTCCGAACCCAATTCCATCGGCGGAAGCCACCGCAGACAATCAGGAGCAACCCGATTGCGACGAAGGCGACAAACGCGACGTGTGTGATCAGCACAGCGTCAGCAACGACGCGAAGAATTGCGCTGCGGTTCATCTTCTTTGCCGGGACACCATATGATCGTCTCTTCTCCGTCCTCAGCGACACTTAGCAGGGCGAAGATCCCCGGGGAAGCCTGATGGTACGAACTCGCCTATTTGATCCAGCCTTGTCGGGCCGGCAGACGAGGGATCGCGGCTCCACTTGGGATTCAAGTCTCTGGAATGGGCTACAACCTCAACGGTAACGGGGGGACGAATGCCGGCAAGAGCGGCAATCAGGAGACCGTCCAGCTAACTGCGGCTATGAGGCCCTGACCGGCCACCGTGCGCCTACGAAGCCGGTGTGGCCCGCCCCAGGGCAATGCGGACACCGATTTCGCCCGCGGGCAGGGCCGGACAGAGGCCGACTGGCAGAAAAACCGTAACCATTTTGCCCGGGCTGAGTATTTGGTTTAGCCGCTGGCTTCCCCACCCCATGCCCCACGACCTCAAGTTCGCCTTCCGCCAGCTGGCCAAGTCGCCCGGCTTCGCCGCCATCGCCATCGCCACGCTCGCCATCGGCATCGGCGCCAACACCGTAATTTTCAGCGCCATCGACGCCGTTCTGCTGCGCCCGCAGCCCTACCCGGAGCCCGAGCGGCTCGTGAGCGTCTTCGAGCGCGTGCCCAATGGCGGGCGCAACTCGGTCTCCGGCGCTTCGTTTCGGGACTGGCGCGACCACCAAACCCGGTTCGCGGCGCTCATGATCTGCGCCAACGACCAGTTCGACCTCACGGGCCGCGATCAGCCGGAAAAAATCAACGCGCTCAGCGTCTCCGCGGATTTCAATCGCGTGCTCGGCGTGCCGCCGCTGCTCGGCCGCGGCTTCCGGCCGGAGGATGAGCAGGTCGGCGGTCAAAACAACGTCGTGATGCTCACCGAGCGTTTCTGGCGCGGCCGCTTCGGCGCATCGCCCGCCGTCCTCGGCCAGCAACTGATCCTCGATGGCCGGCCGCGCACGATCATCGGCGTCATGCCCGATCGCGCTTGGTTTCAGCCGCACGTCGCGATCTACGTCCCGTATGTCTTGGTGCCCAACTCGTATCTCACCGACTACGACGTGCATCGCGCGCGCGTGCTGGGCCGGCTCGCTCCGGGCGCGACGCCCGCCGCCGCCGAGGCCGAACTCAACGCGATCAAACGCAGCCTCCAGGCCATGTATCCGGCTTACCAGCATACCTGGGGCGTCCTCCTGGTGCCCATGCAGCAGTACCTCGCCGAGGATTCCCGGCCAGCCCTCCTGCTGCTCCTCGGCGCCGTGGTGCTCGTGCTGCTGATCGCCTGCGCCAACGTGGCGAACCTCCTCCTCGCCCGCGCCAGCACCCGCCAGCGCGAGATCGCCGTGCGCGCCGCGCTCGGCGCCGGCAGCTGGCGCATCGTCCGCCAGGTCATCACCGAGAGCCTGTTGCTCTCGCTCCTCGGCGGGATCGGCGGGATCGTCCTCGCCGCGGGGGGCATCGCCCTGCTCGGCGCGCTCAGCGCGCGGCTCCTGCCGGTCACCATGGAGCCGCACCTCGACGGTCGCGTGCTGGCGTTCTCGCTGCTCGCCAGCTGCGCCACCGGCATGCTGTTCGGAGTTTTTCCCGCCTGGCGCGTGCGCCGGCCCAATCTCGCTCACGCCCTTAAGAGCGGCACCGCCGGCGCGACCGACGGCGGCCGCACGCGCAGCCAATCGACGCTCGTGATCGCCGAAATCGCGCTCACCGCGGTTCTCCTGGTCTCCACCGGCCTGCTGCTGCGCGCCCTGGTGCAATCCGTCACCGCCTATCCCGGCTTCAATCCGAGGAACGTGCTGATGTTCGACCTCACCATGCCGTACAACGGCCCCTACCAAGGCGCCGAGCCACGCATGGCATTTCTCGAACGCGCCATGGAAGAAATCCGCGCCGTGCCGGGAGTCGTTTCGGTGGCGACCACGGACAACGTTCCCTTCGGCGACAATGCGCAGGGTTACTTTTTCAGCCTGGAAGAGCGGCCCGAGACGCGGCAGGACCGTGCCGGTGCGATCAAATATGTGTCGCCGGGTTATTTCGAGACGCTGGGCGCCACCATCGTGCGTGGACGCCCGATCACCACCCAAGACAGCCGGGCGGACGCCCCGCGCGTTTTCGTCGTCAATCAGACCTTGGTCAACGTCCTGTTTGGCCAGGAAGATCCCATCGGCCGGCACCTGAATGTGGGCAACCAATCGTGGGAGATCGTCGGCGTGGCGGCCGACATGCGCGTCGACAGCCTGCACGCCCCGCCCAGGCCGACTTTTTTTGCGCCGCATTGGCAATTCCCCTGGGGCTCCGCGTTTTTGGTCCGCACCCAAGGCGATCCGCTGGCCGCAGCCCGCGACGTAGCCGCCGCGATTCATCGCCTCGATCCCAACCTGCCGCTCGCCAACCTGCACACGCTCGAGCACGCGATGACCGACGCGCTCGGCCCGCAAAAACTCATCCTGTATCTGATCGGCGCCTTCGCCACGACCGCCCTTCTTCTCGCCTGCATCGGACTCTATGGCGTGATGTCCTACTCCGTCGCCACCCGCCAGCGCGAACTTTCCATTCGCACCGCGCTCGGCGCCGCGCGGGCCGACATTATGCGGCTCATCATCGGCCGCGGGGTGCGGTTGACGACCGTCGGCCTGGTCCTCGGCTTGCTCGCCGCACTGGCTGCCGCGCGCGTGTTGGCGAGCCGGCTGCACGGCGTCAGCGGTCACGACCCGCTCGTCTTCGCCGGCGCGGCGATCCTTCTCGCCGGCGTCGCGCTGTTCGCCTGCCTCCTTCCCGCCCGCCGCGCCGCGCAGATCGATCCAATCATCGCCTTGCGGAGCGAGTGACTTCTTGTGCGGACCGGCGGACCGCAACCGCGCTCGCATCCCGCGATGGACCTGATCAAGTTCAGTCGAGCGGCGGCAGCGTGAACGGCATCACCCACATGCCGGGCGGGGCGGACGACGGACGGCCGCCAGCTGCTTCCGGCCTCGGGATCCCCGCCCCATCCTACCCAAAATTGAGTGGGCGCGCCGCTTGCCGGTTGTCTTTAAATCTTTCAGAAACGTATCCGTACGGGAATCGGCGGCCGACTTCCTCCCGCCGCGCACGCCGGCCGCCAAGCCGGCCGGCGACGACTCCCCCAAGCCCGGTGATCGGGATCCAACCTCAACCATCCACTCCAGCAACCATGAAAAGACTGATGCTATCGCTGATTTTCTCCTGCCTAGCCGCGAGCCCGGCGTTCCCGTTCGCGGCCGAGGGGCACAAGACCGTCGCGGCCATCGCCGAGCCGCTTCTGAACGACACGGCCAAGCACGCCATCGCCAATATCCTGGGAAACGAAAGCATGATGGACGCCTCGGTCTTCGCCGACGAGATCAAGCCCCCCTTCGGCAGCCTCTGCAAGACGGACGAGGCGAAGGCCTTCAACCAGGCCCACGGCGACAACAAGAAGTGGCACTACGTCAATTTCCCGGTCGGCTCGAAGAAGTACAGCCCGACCAGCCGCTTCGCCTACCCGCACGACGTGGTGCACCTGATCAACGGTTGCGTCACCGTGCTGGAGGGCGGGGAGTTTGAAAACCTCACGCCAAAGGACGCCCTGCGTTTCCTCATCCATATGGTGGGCGACGTCCACCAGCCGCTGCACACCGTGGCGGGCTACTACGACGTGTCCGACCCGCAGCATCCGAAGCTCGAGACCAATCTCAGCGCCATCACCCAGGACACCGCCAGCGACGGCGGCGGCAACGCCTTGGATTACGGTCCGGGCGAACTGCACGCCTGCTGGGACAAGGTGCTCGTGAGCGACATCCTGGCGACCGACGACCCCGTGGCGCTCGCGGCCAGCGTGATGGTCGGCGTTTCGGCGGACAGCTACCGGACCACCGGCAAGCCGCAGGGCTGGGCGGCCAAGTGGGCGTCGGACTCGATGAAGCAGGCGATCGGGGCGTATGCCGACGTGGAGTTCGGGGCGGCGACCTTCGACCAGCACGGCGACCTGAAGAAGATCGACGTCACCCTGAAGCCGTCGACGCAGGACTACCGGGCCAAGAACGCCCAGGTCGTGAAGGAGCAGCTGCGGAAGGGCGGCATCCACCTGGCGCAATTGCTCAACTCCATCAGCTGGGACGTAAGCCCGTAGCGGGCCGGCCTGCGCCCCCGCTCTGTCCTGGGCCTTAAGTCGAGGTCTCCCGCATGATCGCTATCCACTCCCGGGTGCGCTGCCGCACCTTCACGCTCAAGACGCACAGCACGTAGAGATTCCGCAGGGCTGCGGCGAAGTCCCGCGGCAAACCCTTCGACGGGACTTCCCATTTGCCGGCCTCCCGGGCGCCGGGAATGCGGATCTCCACCAGGCCCCGGCAATCCCCGGGCAGTAGGTCGAAGAGGTAGGCTTGAACCAAGCTCGCATTCTCAGCCGGTGTGCCGCCCAGGGCTCCAAAAATGGCCCCGAGGTGCGCCGGCGTGATGGTGCGGTAATTGCCGTGCAGGTAATTGTTCAAACGTGACACGGCCAAGCCGGCGCGCTGGGAAAGCTCCACCTGGTTGACGCCGTGCTCTTGCATGATGGAGTCGAGGACGGCGGAGAAGAGTTTTGAGCGGGCGGGGGGCATGGGGAGAGGAGAGTAGACCGGGCACCGCAGGGCAAGGCGGGGTTTTCGTTGGCGAAGCATCTTCGTGAGGTAGAATGACCGACGCAAAGCCCCCCAGCTTCACCCTTACGGCCCATAAAACCTCCCCATGCCCCTCCTCCCCGAACAAAATAACTTCGCCGATCTGCGCGAAGCCGCGAACAAACTGCTTAACTCAACGAAGGACGGAAATGTGAAGCGTCTGGCCGAAATCGTCGGAACGCTTGCATACCGCTGCGACTTGTTGGAACGCGAAGTTGAGCGGCTTGAACGCGTCAAGAAATCATAGCTCTCTTGCAGACGTAGGTGCGTGCGTTCGGCTGCCCGTGGGATTCATTCCTGCTCGGATGAGCCCGCCCTACGCTCCGCTGTTGGTTCCGCGAAACAGGAGGAAGAGGACCGAAAGGCTGCACACAAAACTCTTGGCCCAGCCGACAGAAGAAGGCGGGGTCAGGATTCAGCCACAAACGCGGCAGCGATCCCGTTGGGACCGAGGGCCGGCGGGCGCCGCTCAGGCGGCGGGCTTGGCCGGCGGGGTTTCGACCTTCGATTTGGCGGCCTTGGATGCGAGCATCCACAGCCACACGCAAAGCGCGGCGAGGACGATGACGGCGACAACGCTCCACCATCGGCCGATATGGCAGCTACCGACTTGCATATCTGCGCAGACGATGATGCGGATCAGCTGGCCAAGGCCCATGAGGCCGAAGATCACACTGGCGACTCGCAGCCCGAGAGCTGGAGAGTTCATGATGACATCCTTTCCGGGGTTTGCCCGCTGGGAGCGGGCCTTACGGAGTGTGTGGCGCGGGTCAGTTTCGCGTCTGCCACGAACCCCGCCTCCCTTCAACCCGATTCGTGCCTGCCATAGCCGGCCCAGCGTTGATTTCGTCCCCCGGATTCGGCCCCGCCCAGGTTTTAAGGGCGGCGCGCCGCAGGGCGAGGCCCCAGAAGGTGTCTTCAGCCCGGCGGCGCCGGCCGTGATCCTCCGCCCTCCGGGACGGCCTTTTCATGACCGGCAGTCACCGGCAGCGCGTCCCGGATGACCGCAAGGAGCTTTTTGATCGTGAACGGTTTTGCCAGCATGGCCGACAGCGCCAGCGTCTTCAGCCCGCTCATACCCGCCGTGTCGCTCATGCCGGTGATACCGACAATCCTGACCGCCGGGTCGAGCACCCGCAGGGCTGCGACCAGGGTCGGTCCGTCCATCTCCGGCATCATCATGTCGGTCAGCACCAATTGAATTTCCCGCCGGCGTTCCTGGAAGATCGTGAGGGCCTCGGCTCCGCGTCCGGCTGTGATCACCTGGTATCCGAATTCCATCAGTGCCTGGCGCGTGACCTCGCATACGGCGGCTTCGTCGTCGACCACGAGGATGCCTTCGCCGTGGGTGTGAGGCCAGGGCGTGGCTGACTCGCTTTTAACCGCCACCTGCTCGGTCGTGGCGGGGAGATACAGTTCAAAGGTGGACCCCTGCCCGACTTTGCTGGCGACCCGGACGAAGCCGCCATGGCTGCGCACGATACCCAGCACGGTGGACAGCCCCAGTCCCGTGCCCTTGCCCACGCCTTTGGTCGTGAAAAATGGCTCGAAGATCTTCTCCTCGATTTCCGGCGGAATGCCCGGACCGGTGTCGGTGACGCGAAGACAGGCATAGGAACCCGGCTGAGCGCCTGGTATTTTTTCCGCCTCCTCCTTGGCAAGCACGATATTGGCGGCTTCCAGGGTGAGGACGCCGCCCCCCGGCATGGCATCGCGTGCGTTGATGCACAGGTTCATCAAGGCCTGATGCAGCTGCGTTGCGTCGCCCAGAACCTGCCACAGGTCGGCCGCCACGTCGGATTCAATTCGTATGCCTTTGGGGAAGGTCTCGGCGGCGAGTCTTTCCATCTCCCAGAGCAGATGTCGCGGCTGCAGGGGCACGCGCTCGCCTTCAACTCCGCGGGCGAACGTCACCACCTGTCTGACAATGGCGGCCCCGCGCTGGGCGCTTGATTCCATCGTCTTGAGCAGGTGGCGCGCCGTCGGGTCCTTCACCATTTCATGCAGCAGCGGCGCGCCGATGATAATCGGAGCGAGGACGTTATTCAGATCATGGGCGATGCCGCTGGCGAGCGCCCCGATGCTCTCCAGCCTCTGGGCGCGGAGAAACTGGACTTCGAGCTGCTTTTTTTCCGTGATGTCGGTATTGATCTCAAAGACCGACTGCGGCTGGCCCTGCTCATTGCGCATGAGCGTCACCCGGCTGAACACCTCCAGTATCCCTCCGCTCTTCGTGATTTGCCGCCGCTCTCCGGACCAGCTTCCCTGCTTGAGCAGGCCCGCGACAAGCGCCTCCGTGGCGGCGGGATCAGGGGAGATCAATTCCGTGGTTTTTCGATTCAACACCTCGGCGCTGGTCCAGCCATAAGTCCGCTCGGCGCCCCGGTTCCAATAGAGTATCGTGCCGTCGAGGGCCGTCACGTAGATGGCGTCATTCGCATTGTCGAGCAGGGCCGCCTGTTCGCGGATGCGTTCCTCCGCCCGCCGGCGCTCGGTGATGTTGCGCGAGATGCCGACCAGCCCGGTGATGTTGCCGTCCGCGTCGCGCAGGGGAACCTTCGTGGTGGACGCCCAGGTTACGTGGCCGTCAGGCCAGGTCTCCTTCTCCTCCAAACCGATGAGCGGTTCGCCCGTGCTCATGACGCGCTGCTCGTCCTCGTAAGCCTGCCAGGCATGCTCCTCACTGAAGAAGTCGAAATCTGTCTTGCCCACCACATCCGGGGCACTCCGCAAACCGAAAAACCGCACCATCGCCTCGTTGATGCGGACAAAGCGGCTCTGGCGGTCCTTGAAATAAATGAGGTCCGGGATCGTGCTGGCGAGATTGTTGAACAGGGCCTGCTCCTGCCGTAGCGCCGCTTCGGCCTGCCGGCGCTCGGTGATGTCGGAGCCGATGCTCAGGATCTCCTTGGCCTGGCCCTGCTCATCCAGCACCGGCTTGTTAGCCCAGGCCACCCAGACCCTTTCGCCGTTGCGGCGCATGTTCTCATTGATGCTCTGCGCGAACGCTTCCGGGTGAGCACCGATCTGGTCGATCAGCGTGCGAAGATCCCGGCTGCTGCTTTCGCTCGCCGGGACGATGGTGCCGACGACGTGGCGGCCGAGGATCTCTGCTGCCGGGTAGCCGAAGAATTTCTGACCAAACTCGTTCAGGAACGCTATCTTCCCGTCGCGCGTCCAGCGCAGGATGATGCTGTTGGCGTGTTCGACCAGTTCCCGATACTTCCGTTCGCTCTCCTTCAGCGCCTCCTCGGCCCGCTTGCGCTCGGTGATATCGCGGATGATGGCCTGATAGAATCTTTTCCCTTCGATGTCGATGGCGCTCAGGCTGATTTCGACCGGAAATTTTGTGCCGCCTTTTCGCTGATGCACGGTCTCAAAGACGACCCGGCCCTTCCGCCCGGGCTTTATCTGCTCGTTAAACAAGGCCCTCGTCTCCGGCGCACGCAACTGAGTTGCATGCATACCTATCAACTCTTCGCGGGTATACCCGTAAGAATCTATCACCCGCTCGTTAATTTCCAGAAAACGAAAGTCATCGTCAAGGAGGATGATGAGGTCATTGGCATACTTCGTTAGATAGCTCAGATGGATTTGGGAGACCCGCGCCTGCTCCTCCGCCCGCTTGCGCTCGGTGATGTCCCGGCTTATGCCCATCAATCCGGTGATCTTACCTTCCGGGTCACGGGTAGGCACTTTGCTCACCAGCAGCCAGCCTCTCTCACCGGATGCAAGCACCGTCGGCTCTTCGCGGTTGATCAGCGGCTCTCCAGTCTGGATGACGTGTTGATCGTCGGCAAAATAACGATCAGCAAGGTCCGCCGGCCGATAGTCATAATCGGTCTTGCCCGCCACTTCTTCCTGGGATTGGGCGCCCAAGGCTTGGAGGTGCGCGACGTTATTGAGCAAAAACCGGCTTTCGACGTCTTTGATGTAGATGCGGTCCGGCAGACTGTCGATCAGCGTGCGCAGCAGATTGCGCTCTGCCGCCAGCGCCTCCTCGGCCCGCCCTCCTTCGAGAATTTCAGCCCGTGCCGCCGCCAGTTCGGCGCGCAGGTGCGAAAACTCCAGCGCCGCGGCATCAAGGGCCTTGCCGACCTCTTCCAAGCCCGCGGCCAGCTCCACCCGCGGCACCCCCCCCGCCGGCTTTGGCAGTCAGCCGTCTGCGCAAGGCATGCAACGAGCGGCGCAACGTCTTGATCTGCTGACTGAAGGGTTTGTCCTTCATGACTGCTTCCTCATCGTTAGCTGAATGGTCTTTCACCAACCGGCCGGCTTTGCAGCAACAGTCTGGGCTTAGTTGAAAATGGGAAGGTGGACGATCACGTCCGGGTCGGTGGGTACTGTGCGCCGTCGCACCTCAAGCCGGCCTTGGTGGGCTTTGATTACACGACTGGCAAGAAACAAGCCAAGACCAAGGCCGTCTCTGCGCGTCGTGAAAAAGGGCTCGGTCGCATGAGCGGCGGACTCAAAATCGAAGCCCGTGCCGCTGTCGCGTACGCTAACGGCGACTTCAGGTCGACCTTCGGGGCCTATCGCGGCGCGGAGCCTTACCTCAAGCAGCGGCGACACGCCGGCAGACTGAATTCCGTTCAGAAAGATCTCCTCGAAGGCGCTCATGAGGTGGAAACGATTGGCGCGGACCGACACAGGCGACAGATCACTCTTCAGCTCAAGCTCGGCTGCACCGCGGGCGATTTCGCGGGACTTGGCGAAGGCGGCGTGCAGCACCGCGTTGAGTGGCACCGACTCAGCGGATAGTGGATCGTTGCGGGCAAGCAGCAGCAACTGTTCAGTGAGGCGCTGGATGCGGCTCGTCTCGCAGCTCAGCGCGTGCTTCAGCGAATCGCGAAATTCGGCGTCACCGTAGTCACTGTCAAAGAGTTGCGCGTAGGTGGCGAGCGGCACGAGCGAATTGCGGATCTCGTGGGTGAGTCGACCCATGAAGTTTGCGTAGAACGCGTGGACCGATGAATCGACCTCGGAGGACTGAGAGGCACGGATCTTCTTGAACAATTCAAACAGAGTATTCTGCCGGGGCAGGGCCTGCAGAGCCAAATTCTTGCGAGCCTTGATGGTCTCATAGATTTCTCGCAGCTCATCAGCTATCGAATCCGGTGGATCACCGGCGAGAGCAAGAGAGGTCAACTTCTCGGCTTCGCGAAGGTTGCCGCAATCGAGAGCAAGAATTGCCGCACTGCGAAGCAGGATTGAAAGTGATGGTTCCGGTATCTTGCTTTCGACCGCCAGAGTCGCCGCTGATTTTTCGCTAATAAATGCGTCAGCAAACAACTTTGCGGCCTTCGCGTTGTCACCAGTCGAACGCGCAATAAAGGCGACGTCTGCTAGCTCCATCGCCTTAGAATGAAGGGCTTGGATGATCGGTTCGCCCATGCTCAAGTGACTATATGAGATTGCGGTTCGCTGAATTCAACAACAACGATACAGCTAGGCGTGCCGCTCGATTTGGCGATCTGCCGCTTCTTTTGATTAACCCGCGATTGAACGTCTGCCGAAGATCCCGTCAAGATGCCTGACACTTCCATTCTGGTGGTGTTTTGGAAGAGAAAGCATTGCTGGCCGGCGGGGCAAAGCCAGTAGTCAAATCCGCCTCCTTTGCGCGACCTTTGTGCCAGCTCAAGACCGAGCAGGTCCCTAGCCAAGTGAACTGCTATGCCGGTTGCCCCTCTTTCGGTCGCTTCCTGCAAATCATGGTGCGCATCCCGTATCTGTTGCGTCACCTGCGGCCACGACAGTGCGTATGCGCATGAACTTGTCCCTCTTACATGTAAGGTAACACCTGGTTTATGCTTGTTGTGCTCCAAGCAAACGGCACTGGCCTCAACGAAAACTGTCGCAAGTGCTGGCGTCAATCCGGCAACGCTTACGGCTTGGGGTATGAGGGTCGCTAAATCCAGCAGAGAGGTCGTGGCCATAACGTTGCGCTGACGACAAATCAGAGGACGGTCGATTTGGGCTGACGGGGCATAACAGATTCAGCCCCATTTGTAGTTCAGAAAATCTTCGACGCAATGCTGGTTGCCACTCTTAAAAAGGGTGGGGAGCAGGCTGTCCGTTGGCAGTACAGCCGTCTGTTCCCGTCCACTCTTTTTCCCCGCTCGCAACAGTGTGAGGATAGCGTTGCGGATCGCCATCATGCGGCAGCCCTTGGGCGAGGGACGCCCTCGGTTTCCCGCGTGGCCGACTGCATGCCCAATCGGTGGTCGGGCCGACGGCGGGCTCAATGCGGTCGCCGGTCGTCCCGCACCATTCCCGATTGCTGATTGCTGATTCCTGCGGCTGCCGTTCTACAGCAACCGCGTCCGAATCTCCTGCATCGACATGATCAAGATCAGCTGAGCGGTCTTTAGAGCGGGATGGCGAGGGCGTTCACCCACAGGACCGCCGGCGGGGCCAGGTTGGAGATCGCCAGCAGCGACAGGGGGGATGCGGGCACCCTGCGCGCGGCGGCCACCGTGAACGGCAGCAGCATGGCGGCGCTGCGCGTCGAATCCCATGCCAGGAATGTCACGGCGCCGAAGCCCAAGGCGGCTGCGACCAGGAGCGCCGGGTCCCTCTTGAGCCACCCGCGCCCCACCGCGACGGTGGCGGCCGCCGCGAGCAGCAGCCAGCCCATCCGCCAGCCCATGAGCCAGCCGACCGGGAGCCAGTGCCACCAGTATTCCGCCGACAGCTGGGCCGCCTGCAGCCGGATCTGGTGCACGACGGACAGGTCGCCCCCGGCGCACGCCACCGCCCGCGCCAGCAGGTAGGGCAGGAGGCCCGGCAGCGCCCAGGCGCCCCCGGCCAAGTTCAGCCTCCGCCTCAGCCACCAAACCGCCGGCAGGGCCAGGATGAAGCGTTCGTCAACCCAAGGCCCGGCGACCCCGGCCAGCAGGACGAGGACCTTCAGCGGCGAGAAGCTCACCCACAGGAGCAGCAGCAGGTAGATCCAGTCGAACTGGCCGACGCAGTGCCAAGCCCAGAGCCAAGCGCTTGAGGTCGCCGCAAGGATCACGATCGCCGTGCCGCGGCCAGTCGTGCCGGCGTACCATCCGGCCGCCATCAGCAGCATGAGCGCGCCCCAGCGCGCCGCCTGCAGGTAGGCCTCAGGCCCGAGGCCCATCCGGCCTGCCACCACGGGCGGCAGCAGCCGCCAGCGGAGCGCGTTCTCACTGGAGGTCGTGAGCCGGCCCTTGTCCCAGTTGACCGGGTCCTTCAGCTGCGCCAAGAGCGCCGGGACGCGGCTGACCTGCGGGCAGTCGGTTGAACCGTAGGTCTTCGCCTGGCTGACGGTCCACCAGCTCCTCCAGTTTTGCGGGGTCACTCGCGCCGGCCAGCGCCACGAGACAGCCGTGACAGCCACTGCGGTTCCGAGGATGATGAAAGCGAGTCGTTTCCAGAGGAACACGGCCACGACCAGGAAGCAAAATACCTCCAGCATCCGCTCCCCCACCTGAAGCGCCTGGCGGCAGCCCCTGACGAACGGCGACTCCGCCGCCGGGGGAGGAGGTGTCTCCCCGGCGGGCATGGCGGCCGGTATCCGCCTCATGGACGGGCGGGGCGGCGCCGGCTGGATTTCGCGCCCGTTCGCGTCGAGGATGGCCGGTGCCTGTCGCATAGATGGGAGGCGGCGCTAGAAGCTGTCGATCTTGTCGGCGATCATCCCATGCCCGTTGAGGAAGTTGCTGTCGGTAGCCTGCGACGCTTGAGGAACGCCTTGATTCAGCATGAAAATGATGTCGGGGCAAGATCAAACACCGTGATCGAGTGAGGTGTTTATCAGGAGGCCGGGCGGCTACGATACGAAATGCACGCCACCCCGTACCCGCTCATGCGCCGCCTGTTCCGCGCCCTGCGCCTCAAGCAGGGACTGACGCAGGAGCAGTTGGCCGAGAAGGCCGGTCTTGACTACAAGTACTACCAGCGGATCGAGCTGGGTCTGACCGAAGCGCCTTCTCTGGCCACCCTAGAGGGGCTGGGTCGCGCGCTCAGGGTGAAGCCTTGGCTGCTGCTGTGCGACGAGATCCCCCTTGTCGTCGGACGGACCGGTGTGAAAGGCTTGGGTCGGCGGGTGACGCCGAAACCCGGGCGGCCAAGAAAGGCCCAAGGGAAGCCCTCAAAAGGCTGAAGAAGTAGTCCTGAGGTGCGAGCCTCGATGTGCTTCGACGGCATCGCCGCGAGTACTGGGCTCGCACTCCCGGCGCTGTACGTAAAGTTCGAGCGTGGCTATCCTAATGCACCGTTGCCCACAAAACGGACCATGTATCCTCACGCCGCCCCGGCTTGACGTTCTCCCTCTTTCGTCAAACCCGCGGGGGCGGTCGCCGTTACTGACACCTTCGAAGATGTCGGATTCAATAGCTTGCTTGGTACCATTCTCAAATAGACTGGCACGGCCAGAGCTATTGGTTGCCGCTATTCTCCGCTGCCCTCGCCTCCGCCATGCAGGAACACGGCGTCAATGAGGTGCAGATTACCCCCTAAACATCACTTCGTCGTTTATCAGACTGCCGTTGGATAGCAGTATTACTGGTCAATCGGTGTTGTAGGCGTATTCGAAATTCGGCTTGCGGAACGCCACCGCGACGTTGTGGGCCTTGGCCTCTGCATCCGGCGTACCGCCTGTTTTCATCCGGTGGTAGGTGCCACTGACCAAATTGTAGCTGCCGCGTCCCCCGCTGAATTCGGTGCCGTAGTTCGTTTCGTAGCCTTGGGCGTTTACAAGGTCGATCAACGTCGGCACCGACATTGAGGTGCCTCGCTTTGCGAGCTCCTCTGCCACCCAAGAGACGAACGAATATTTGTCGAAGTCAGGGCCGGGAGCCGGAGCCCGGCTCCCCAGGTAATTCATTACCTCATGGGCATCATCTTGCCCGCTCAAGAATTCCGGGAATGGAGTGATGATCTTGTTCCTGGCAAACAGACTCCCGAGTTGGGTACGGAAGTGATCCGTTCCTTCGATGCGATTCATGCTGCCGGGATGGGGCGCATGGAAGACGTCCACCCCGACCTCCGGTAGGCGGTAGTGCGTCAAGCGGCCTTCCTTGAAGATGACCTCGGGGCGATAGCCTTCGAAGTAGATGGTGGGGTTGAGGCCCCGATACAGAACAAGAGCTGCATGGGGTCGCAGTGTCTCCACGATGTGGCGGAATCGGTTGAAACGGTCCCCCGCTCGACGGACGGCTTCCCAATACTCACGCGGCACGCCCCACCCGGCCGCCGAACTATCGTAGAGTTCAACTGCATTACCCTCCGCCCAAGCGAAGCTGTCCAATATCTCGCCCATCTTTCCCTCTTTCATCAGCGCCCAGTCCTCCTGCCCGTGCAGGGTCGCCAGCAGCATCATGGTGAAGCCCCAAAAACGTTGCGGTGATGGTCCCCATTCCGTGAAAGGGCGATCTTGGAAATAGTTCACGCCCTCAATTAGCTTGGAACCCGGCTTTGCTCGTTCTGCGGCGATGAACTCCCGGAGGTCACCCCAGCCGAGGGTGTCTTGCCCGACTATCACCAACCGCATGGCTGATGTTTCGTATGTCTTTCCAAAGAGGGGCAAAAAGGGCTCCGGCATCTTTGCGATATCCGGATGCGGTAACGATTCGGTCTCTCGCACAAACTCTTGAACGAGCGGCGTGTAGTAGGCGAGATAGCGTTCGGTTAGGGATGGCATGGCAGTGGGCAGGTCATCGGAGCAAGGTTGGTGTTGCGGGATGCATTGAGTTTAGTGGTCGGTGCAACGCGGCACAAGGTGTTTTAAGAATCCGCGAATATAATCGCCGGTGTGAGCGCCGATGGGTGTGCGGCGCGGGTGAGATCCCTGTGACAAACTGGCGGATCACATGAATGAGGCTCTAGCCGGCCTGATCACGGGGCTTCTTTTAACGGCGGCTGGCGGCCGATACTGTGAGCAATCGCGTACTTGTTCCTGAGTGAAGCTGGCAGCCAAGTGTGGGCCGATTGGAAGAATTCGAGCAGTTCCTCACGGGAGAAGCAGGTGACGTTGCTCGCGTCGGCCCCGTGATAAAGGCCGCTCGATTGGAAGAGGAAGATCCTGTTCGGATAACCGGATGAATGATTTACAGGGGGATGTCAGCCGGTACGAGGTCGCCGAACAGCTTCTGCGGGACGAGGACCAGCTGAAGGTTGCCCCTGCCGCAGCGCGGGCAGTCGCCGTACGTGAAGGCGTCCGCGACGAAGTCGGCCTCGGCGTCCAGGGGCCTCGTGCCGATGAACTCGGGCACGACGTTGGGGATCTCCTTCGGGGTGGCGACATGGCCGCAGTGGTCGCACTGCGGCCTGCCGCGGGAGCCGGGCACGATGATCCAGTGAATCTTTTGGACGGGGTTGGGGAAGAGCATGGCCCGTGGTGCTTGGTGGACGCGGACCGCCCCGACGCCCCCGCGCACGGCGTCCACGCCGGCCTTGTCCCCGCCGAACGGCAGGGCCGCCAGGGTCTGGTGGGGGTCGAGCGGGCGCCCGGCGGCGTCCACACGGTTGTAGGCCGCGAACCACGGGTGCCGACGCAGCGCGGCGTCGGACTCCCAGACGGCCGGGAGCACCACCTTGATCGAGGTGCGCCCGCCCATGCGCGGGTGGAAGTAGTGCCGGAGCGCGAGCTGGTGCAGGTCGCGGATGCGCGGGGAGCGCCTCCGGCCGTCCCGGTCCTCCGGCCCGAGCAGGCGCTCGAGCCACGCCGCCAGCTCGCGCAGCGACCCCGCGTCGAGCACGCCGGCGACCCTGACCGCCTCCTCCGGGTCCCGCTGAACCCACTCCCCGACCTGGAGCAGGACGCGCCGCAACGTGTTTTCCTCGTAGCCCGACCAGGTGTAGATGGTGCCCTCCTCGCCCAGCCGCTCCCGGAGCGACAAGGCGAACGCGAAGTTGGGGAAGTCCCGCCCGGCGTTGAGCCACTCGGCGTGGGTTAGGCGGCTGGCGGCGTCCACGGTGTGGCAGCTCCACTGAAAGGCCACCCGCTCGTAGGGCCGCAGGCCGGCATGGTGCGGCAAGGCGACGTCGCACGCCTCGAAGTCGACGAAGTGCAGCGGCCAGCCGGGGTCGCGCTGGTGGGCGAGGAGTTCGTCGCGCAGCGCGGCGGGCAGCACCTCTCGGCCCCCGCCGCGGAGGGCCTCCCACTGCAGGCGGCGGCGGGCGGCGAGCGGGGAGTCGGCCGGGCCGAGATCGCCTGCGCCGAGATCGAGCAGGGAGGCGCGCCCACGGCGGAGGATCGCAGTCACCGGATCGGGCGCGTTCCTCCCCGCGATCCGGCCAACCTGGTGGAGGTCGAGGATGTTCGGTTCGGCGTCGGCCAGCGGCCCCCAGCACTCGCGGAAGCCGCTGGGCGAGATCCCGGGGGCCACGCGGTAGTCGCAGGTGCGGCATACCCGGTACTGCGTGGCGACGTCCTCCTGCACGCGAATGACGCCGTCGTCGGCCAGCAGGGCCGCCAGCTCCGCGGCGCGGGCGCTCACCTCCGGCATGAGAATCTCCACCTCGGCGGACACGTCGCGCAGGCGCAGCAGGCGCGTCCCGCGGAGCTGTGCGGGGTCGCCGTGGTATGCGACGACGGGGCGGGCCTTGGGGTTCGCCTTGTCGCGGGCCAGCGTGAAGCGCTCGAGCGTCTCGGCGGCGGATACCGGGTGCGTCCGGTCCACGACGCACAGGTGCGGGACGACCTTCAGGTCAGGGAAGGACTGCTGGACCACGTGGGCCTGGAAGGTGACGTCGAGCAGGTAGTCGCGCCACCTGGCCAGGACCTCACCTCTGGCGCTGAGGAACGGCGAGCCGGCGGGGTCGTCCTCGGGTCCCAGGGACGACGACTTGACCTCGACCAGGTGCAGCTCGCCGCCCCGGCGCCGGAGGATGTCGGTGCGGACGTGGAAGCGATCGAAGATGGCGGCAGCCTCGAACAGGACGGTCCCGTCGGTTGCCAGCAGCTCCCTGGTGCGGGCGAAGGCGGCGTCGGGATCGCGCAAGCCGGCCAGATCGACGCCACCCGGAAACTGGGCCTTGGCCACGAACTCCACCATGAAGCCACCGTCCGCGAGAAACCGCATATACTCGTCGTCCTCGAGGGCGGAGGGGTATCCACGCTTGCGGTAGTACAACTTCGTCTTGCAGTCGAAGCAGGCGCTGAAGTCTGACTTGGTCAGGAACGGGCTCAAGCGGGGTTACCCTCAAGGTCGGCGTGTCGTAGGTACCGTCCTAACTCTAAGGAATCCCTCGGTCAGTTTCATGCTCGAGGGCATCGTCACTGGTTGTGGTGGCTACTTCCTCGGCAGAGCCTTCTCAGCGACCATTAGAGCCGATTTTGTCAGGAACTCCGTGACGGTCAGGTGGAGGGAGCCTGCGGCTTTGCTGATGGTAGCCTTGTCCTGCGAGGTCAGCCGCAGGAGGATGGCCTCGTCCTTCGGCAGAGAGGCGACCTCGCCCTTGGACACGCCGGGCAGCGCCGTGGAGGTCTTCCTTCTCATGCGGCGAGCTTTTGCTGTCTGCGGAGGATGGCCAGCACGGTTTTCGCCGTCCACTGCCCGCCAAGCTTCGTGGGAACTCCTTCCGCTTTCATGCTGCGGGCGATGGCCCCAAGGGTCATCCCAGTGGCCCTGCGCTCCACGATCCGGGCGATAGCCGCCTGCTCTCGCTCGTTGCGCAGCAGGGTGACGCCATCCTTGGCCAGCTCATAGCCCATAGGTATCCTGCTAGATATTCGCCTATTATGGAGCCGAAGGTGGCTCATGGCATTGGTCGTGCGCTCCCGAAGTTGATCCCGCTCAAATTCAGCCAAGACCGACATGAGTTTGAAGAACATCCGGCCCACCGCGTTGGAAGTGTCTAGCGACTCGCTGAGGCTGGCTAGGTTTGCACCGGCCCGCTCAAGTTGCTCGGCAAGGGCAAGAGTGTCGCGGACGCTGCGGCTAAACCGAGACAGGGAGTAGACCACAAGGATGCCGCCCTCGCGGCAGACCGCCGCCATTGCCTTTCTCAGCTGGGGCCGATTGTCGGCGCGCCCTGCTGAGCGGACTTCCACAAACATCCCTGCCAGTACGTGCCCGTTGGCTTTGGTCCACGCCTCCACCCGCTCCTGCTGGTTGGCCAAGCTGATGCCCTCTTCATTCTGGACCGAAATGCGGCAATAACCGAATGCTTTCATGCTATCTTGTATTATATCATCTTAAAAGGATGTCCAGACCGGAAATTCCCAACGGACCCCTTATACCCGGCTTCATTGGCCGTTTTTTCTGTCTCAAAACGGTCTTTTGGCCGGGGCCATGGTCGGCCTGTCTCGCGGCGGGAGATAGCCGTAAAACGAACGCGAGCAGAGGCAGTGGGCATGCCAGCGCGCCAAGATGCCGTTGCCACATTCCAATCAGGTGCGATCATGGAGTCGTTTCGTTTGCCCAGATGGCCGACTTCCTCACGAAGCACGAGCGATCCGAACGGATGTCCCGAGTCAGAGGTTCGGGCATCTGAGACGGCAGAGTGAGACTTGATCGTCGGTTACGGGCGCGGGACGCTGCCGACCGTGTGGGCGTCGAGCCACTCGCGCACTGCGCTCTCCTCGAAGACGCAGCGTCTGGCGTTAAGGCGCACGTAGGGGAGCCCGTTGCGCCGGACTGCCTGCCAGAATGCCGAGCGGTCCGTGTAGGAGAGTAGCCGCATGACGTCGGTCGCCGTGAGGAAGCGGGCGCCGCCGAAGGGGGGCGGGTTGGGTCTATGTCTGGCCATGATCCCCCAAGAACAGACATCGGCCCCGTCCTCCTCGGATAATCGACTTTGTAAACATTATCCCAAAAGTGGGGTCACGGCGCCTGGGCGAGGCCATCGGGATGGCGCCCCACCGTCTCGGGCGGACGCTTTTGGATCACAGCTTGTGCCAGCTGAACCAAGTCGCCAGCAGCCGCGCAGCGACCATCGGGACGATCCCCTCGTCCGCGCACTGCCGCGCCTGGATAAGTGCAGTACCCTGAGCATCACCACAAACGAGCCCACCGCCCGGGCGCGGACAATCCACGAGTACCACAGCTGCCGATGTTGCCGGAGGCACTTCCACAAGTCGAAGCCGGTGCGCAGCAGTGCGCGCTGGCCGGGGGAGCACGGGATCTGCCCGGACTGCCGACCCAGTCACCAACACACACGCGGGTGAGCTACGCCCCCTCGGCGATCCGGACCGCCGTGCCCATCGCCGCCGCCTTCGCCGGGGTGAGCGCGAACCAGGCCGCGCCCTCCTTCTTCTCGACCAGCTCGCGGTAGTGGTTGAAGACGATGGCCGGCGAGTTGCCCGCCTCGAGCGCCGTCTCGGCCACGTTGCCCGTCGCCGCGACGCGGTAGCTGACGAAGGAGTGCCTGAACCCGTTCTCGGGGCACAGGACCGGCGGGTCCGACTCCCGGCAGAAGGCCCGGACGCGGTCGAGCGCCCACGGCGGCGAGACGAGTTCGCCCTTGCGGTCGCACAGCATGAGCCACTCGACCGCGGCGCCGGACAGCGGCACCAGGCGCTTGGCCGGGGTGTTGCGCTTCGCCGCGGTCACCTTGAGGAACCTGCGGTCGAGGTGCACGTCGGACCACCGCTGCTTGTGCAGCTCGGACCGGCGCAGGCCGCAGAAGCCCGCCAGCACCGTGGCCGCGAGGTGCCCCGGGTGCCTGTCGCGCATCAGCAGCAGCGCCCGCGCGAAGTCGGCGACGGTGAGGATGCCGATGTCGAGGTCGGGCTCGCTCATCGCGTCGATCTGCTCGGCCTCGGTCTGGACGCTGCGGGGCAGGTAGCCCTGCTTCCGGAGCCACCGCCACAGCGCGACCAGGCGCTTCCGGCAGGTGTTGAACGTGACCGGGTGCATGCGCCCGCCGACGCTGAACCGCTGGTGGACCCAGTCCTCCAGCACGCGGGCGGAGATCGCGGAGATCGGCCCGTCGAAGCGCTCTGTCAGGTGCGGCAGCACCTTCTGGTAGGACGCCTCCACGTCGACGCGCGCCCGCTTCTTCGCGTTGATGAAGAGCTTCACCGCCTCGCTGACGGTGATGGGCTTGGCAGCGCGGTTGGCCTCGCCCCAAGCCTTGGCCGCCTGCAGGAGTGCCCCGCCCGACAGCGTCCGCGCCCGGCTCCACTCCTCCAGGGCGGCGACCACCGGGGTCTTGCCGCAGATGCGCCGGGCGGCGGCGAGGGTGGCCGTGTCGTCGACGGTGATGTCGCGCGCGGCGGCGAACTTCCCGGCGGCCAGCTGCTCGGCCTTTGCCGCAGCCTCGGCCCGCGCCTTCGCCACCGTGGCCCGCTGCAGGAGGTAGCGCTTCCCTCCTACGCTCCACGCCACGGTGTAGACGTACCCAGACCTGGTCCTCGGGTTGGCGTACCGGTAGATCCTCACGGCGATGGAGTCGCGCCGGATGACGACCGGGAACCTGTCGCCGTCCCTGGTCATCGGTGGCGAGCTCGCCGGCGCCGGGGAATTTCGATTTCGCGCAGCCCGGGCAACCCGCTCCCCTCAACCAGAGCCTGCGCCTGGAGCCTGCGATATTCCCTGACGCACGAACGCTCGTGCCACTCGAAGTAGCGGTGCAGGGGCGACCGCGGGTTGCGGGCGTGCCGAATGATGTCCAGATCGCGGAGGAGACCGTCCTTACGCTTCAGTTTCTCGAGAATGGATTGGAGCTGTCTTGCCGGTAGTTCTCGTCCTCCCAGAGGCAGCTCCACGGTCAGGATAGGCCGGGGACGTGTTTGCATTTGTTTATAACATTCTAGCAGGGGAGTTATTACAAAATGCGCAACACTAGTCAACACAACTCCACTTTTATCCTATGGGGACAGAGGAAGATCCGATCCCCCCCCTGGGCACCAGCCTTCGCCTTTGAGGCTACGGCTGGCAGGCCACCCGCCAGCGGCCCAGCTGGCCGGGACTTCCGCCTTCGCCAAAGCTTCGGCGGTACAAGACGGCGCGGTGTCTCGCCGCAGCGCCGCGCGAAGGCGGGCAATGACCGGGAAAAACCGGCTCGTGCACTCGCGGAATTCCGCCGCAGAATCGGTTTCCCTTTGAGCCCGCCGGCCGCCAGACTAGTCGCCGCTTATGAAAAAGGAAGCCGTCCTCGCGAAGATCAAAACCGAGAAGGTCGTCGCCATCATCCGCGCCGACAGTCCCCACGGCCTGCTCGACTGCGCCAAGGCCCTCGCCGCCGGCGGGCTGACCAGCATCGAGCTGACCATGACCACGCCGGGCGCCATCCCGATGCTGGAGAAGGCCACGGCGGAATTTCCGGATTTTCTCTTCGGCCTCGGCACGGTGCTCGACGCCGAGACGGCGCGCGCGGGCATCCTCGCCGGCGCCAAGTTCATCGTCACGCCGGCGCTGCGGCCCGGGGTCATCACCCTCTGCCGCCGCTACAGCGTGCCGGTGTTCGCCGGCGCGCTCACGCCGACGGAGATTGTCGCCGCGTGGGAGGCGGGCGCGGATGCCGTGAAGGTGTTCCCGGCCGAGTTCTTCGGCCCGGCCTACATCAAGTCGGTCAAGGCTCCCCTGCCCCACATCGAGCTCGTGCCCACCGGCGGCGTGACGCCGGAGACCATCGGGGAATTTCTCAAGGCCGGCGCCATGGCCGGCGCCGCGGGCAGCGCGCTCGTCGACGGCAAGGCGCTCAAGGAGAAGAACTGGGCCGTCATCACCGCGAAAGCGCAGGCTTTCGTGAAGGCCGTGGCCGCGGCCGGCGTGAAATAGCGCGCAAGCGGGATTCCGTATCTTTGTTAATCACTGATGGACACTAATGGGGATTAGGACGTCCCAAAAAGATTAGTGAGAATTAGTGTGGATTAGTGGTTACCTGTGCGGCATGCGCCCGTTCGTGATCGAGCAGGCGCTGCTTGCGCCACACGCCGCCGCCGTAACCGGTCAGCGAGCCGTCCGACCCGATGACGCGGTGGCAGGGAATGACGAGGCTGAGGAGGTTGGAGCCGTTGGCCCGGCCGACGGCCCGCTGCGCGCCCGCGCGCCCGACCTCCGCCGCGATCTGCGCGTAGGAGCGCGTCGCGCCGGCCGGGATGCGCCGCAGCGCCGTCCACACCTTCTGCTGAAACGGCGAGCCGACCGGTGCCAGCGGCAGATCGAATTCGAGCCGTTCGCCGGAAAAGTAGTGCTGCAACTGTTGCTCCGTCGCCTCCAGCACGGCGTTCGTGCCCGGCACCACGGCGCAGCGCAGCCGGCGGCGCAGACGCGCGATCTCATTCTCCAGCCCGCGGCGGTCCACGAACTCAAGCAGGCGCAGCCCCTGGCGGTCGGCCAGCGCCAGCATTTTGCCGAGCGGCGTGTCGATGCGCCGGGCCAGCAGGCAGTCGTCGGCGCGCGCGCCGCGCGGCGGCTTGCCGAACACGCGCAGGAACGCCGCGCGAAATCCACTGGTGGACTCATAGCCGCCGTCGAGCTGCACGTCGATGACTGGCCGGCCCGCGCGCACCTCGTGCAACGCCAGGCCCAGGCGGCGGGCCCGCTGGTAGGCCTGAAAGGTCTGGCCGTAATAGGCGCGAAACCGCCGACGGGCCGTCGAGGGATCGATGCCCATCGCGACGAGTTCCTTGTCGGTCAGCCGAAGGGTGGGATCGGCTTCCACGGCGCGCAGCAGTTTCGCGACGACCGGCGGCGGCGGTTGCACCCGGTCCATCGGCCGGCACATCCGGCAGGGCCGGTAGCCGTCGTGCAGCGCTGCCGAGGCCGAGGGGAAGAACTCGACGTTTTCAGGGCGCGGTTTCTTGGCGCGGCAGGTGGGGCGGCAGAAGATGCCGGTCGTCTTCACGCCGACAAAGAACACGCCCTCGTAGGCGGGATCGCGGCGGGTCAGCGCCCGGTACATCACGCGGGACGAGGGCAGCGAGGTTGGAGCGGCGGGGGTCAAGGTGGCATCGATCATGGCGGAAAGTTTTCGCCCAGTGTAGCGCAACCCGCGCGGCGAATTCCGCCGATTTTCAGGCAAGGTATTTGGCGATGTCCGGAATCTCCTTCACGCGCCGGCCGCCCGCCCGGCGCTGGAGGTAGGGATCCTCCTCGGGCGGCGCTTCGATCTCCTCGTCCGACTCCTCGTCGGCGCCGGTCACCTCCCAGTTCGGTTCCGCGTCGAAGAGGTGCGACATGCGCCGCGCCTGCGAATCGAGGATGAGCGCGGGGTTCTTCACCCGGCCGGCCTTCACCACTTCGAACAGGCACGGCAGGAATTGTGCGGTGTAGCGCCCTTGAAAATCCGACATCCATTTGTTGGGCACGCCGTCGCGCCGGTTGAGCAGCACGACGTCGGCGAAGTGCACGCATGCGTCGAACCACGCGAGCAGCTCCTTGTGCTGCGCGGCGAGGCCGCAGTTCACCACGAACAGGATGCGCGCCAGTTCGCCGCCGCTGGCGGCGAGCCACGCCTGGAAGGCCTCGACCTGGTCGACGGGATTGCGGCGGCCGTCGGTGAAGAAAAACACGTGCGTCGCGCCTTCGAGCCCCGGCGACTCGATGCGACCGTCGGTCCACGACCAGCGCGCGAGCCGGCCGAGACCGGCGTCGGCATCGCCGGCCCGCTCGCCGGCCGGGAGCAGGGCGAGCGCGCTCTGCCTGCTCTGAGCCAAGTCGACGGGCTGGCCAGCAGAGCCGGCGGCGAGGCCGCCGTCGATGAGGTCGGCCACAACTTCGCGCCGGCCCGAGCCGGCCACGCCGAGAATCAGATAGACCAAGGGTTTCATCGCTAGCGAATGTAGGAGCCTGCTGGCAGGCGATTGTTCCCCGCCCTCGCGAGCAAGCACGCTCCTACAAAAGCACGTCTAAAACTTGAAGGTCTGGTTCTGTGCGCTTTGGCGCATCCAGTGATCGACCAGCACGAGCGCGGCCATGGCCTCGACGATGGACACGGCGCGGGGCAGCACGCACGGGTCGTGCCGTCCGCGGCCCTTCAATTCGACGGCGCGGCCCGCCACGTCGACGGTTTGCTGCGGCTGGAGGATCGTGGCGGTGGGTTTGAAGGCGACGCGAAAGTAGATCTCCTCGCCGTTGCTGATGCCGCCCTGCACGCCGCCGCTGTGGTTGGTCCGGGTGCGGACCCGGCCTTCGCGGCTCTCGAAGGGGTCGTTGTGCGCGGAGCCCTTGAGCAGCGTGCCGGCGAAACCGCTGCCGATCTCGAAGCCCTTGGTGGCGGGCAGCGAGAGCATGGCCTTGGCGAGGTCGGCCTCGAGCCGGTCGAAGACCGGTTCGCCCAGCCCCGGCGGCACGGCGCGAACGCGGCACTCGATGAGGCCGCCGACCGAGTCGCCCTCGGCGCGCACGGCCTGGATGCGCTCGATCATGCGCGCGGCGGTGGCGGCGTGCGGACAGCGCACGGGCGAAGCCTCGATCTCCTCAAGGGTGGGAAAATGATCGAGGCGCGGCGCCTCGATGTCATGGAGGCGCGTGACAAAGGCGCGGATCTCCACGCCGCCGGCGAGGCGGAGGATTTTTTTCGCAATGGCGCCGGCGGCCACGCGGCCGATGGTCTCGCGCGCCGACGAGCGCCCGCCGCCCCGGTGGTCGCGGATGCCGAACTTGGCCTGGTAGGTGTAGTCCGCGTGCGAGGGGCGGAACTTCTCCTTCATCTCGTCGTAAGCCCCGGGGCGGGCGTCGGTGTTGCGCACCAGCAGCGAGAGGGGCGCGCCGGTCGTGCGTCCCTCGAAAAGGCCGGAGAGAATCTCGACCTTGTCCTCCTCCTGGCGCGGCGTGACGAGGTCGCTCTGCCCGGGCCGGCGGCGGTCGAGCTCGGCCTGAATCTCGGCGGCTTCCAGCGGCAGGCGGGGCGGGCAGCCGTCGACCACCACGCCCACGGCGCCGCCGTGGCTTTCGCCCCAAGTGGTGACAGTAAAAAGTTTGCCGAAGGAGTTGGGCACGGCTCGTCAGCGTGATTTGTCGGCCAGCGGCTAGCAAGCTCCTACACGCGGCGGGCAAAAGCATCACGGCCCCGCGCGGAATCGATGGAACCGGGACGGGCCCGGCAAGGTCCTGAAACTTGGCCGGGATCGCAGCGTCATAAGCACGCACCCGGTTCAACTTCGAGATCCGAGATTCATTCGCGCCTTCGCGACATAACGCGGTTTACATCATCCAGGAATTGCCTTGTCATTGTCTTCCCGCGCGACCGTCACCGCGCCGCCCGCCTCCGCCACCCTCTCCTTACTTTGCGCCGCATGTCGTACCATCACCGCCACCGTCTTCCTGCTGCCGCGCTAGCGACGCTGCTGTTTGCCGCCGCGGTTTCGCTGACCGCCCAGACCGCCGGACCGACGCCGGCCGCACCGACACCAGCCAGCCCAACGCCGAACAACCCACCGCCGGCCGAGCCGGCGGTGTCCCCGGCATCCAGCGAGGAGCTCATCGGCCCGCTGCAAATGCGCGGCGACACGCTGGACGCCGTTCTCGTGCAATTGGGCAAGCTGACCGGCCGCTCGATCATCCGGCCCCAGGCGCTGCCCGCGACGGAAGGCTATACCATCACCCTGCCGCTCATGCCGAAAAGCGAGACCATCCTCGCCATCGAGACGATGCTCAGTCTCAGCGGCATCGCGGTCAGTCCGCTGGGCGACAAATTCCTGAAAGTCGTGCCCCTCGGGCAGGCCAAAACCGAAGCACCCGAAATGATCGAAAGCTCCACCCTCGCCCTCCCGCCGAGCGGCCGGGTGGCCACCAAGCTGTTCCAGCTCGAGTTCCTGCGCGTCGGCGAACTCAAGGACCAGGTCGCGCCGCTGCTCAACCCGAACATGGGCGGTCCCGTGATCTTCGAGAAGACCAACGCTGTGCTGATCACCGACACGCTCAGCACCCTCCAGCGCATCGAGCAGCTCATCCACCAGCTCGACCGGCCCGCCACCGCCAGCCTGCAGCCGAAATTCTACCCGCTGCACTTCGCCAAGGCCAGCGACCTCGTCAACAAGATCAGCGCCATTCTCAAGCCGCCCATCAGCAACCAGATCAGCTCCGCCACCAGCGTCAGCGCCGATGACCGCACCAACCAGATCATCCTCATCTCCGACCCGCGCCAGTATCCGTTTTTCGACGAATTGATCGCCAAGCTCGATGTCAAGTCCGATCCGAACACGCGCAACGAGGTCATTTATCTCAAGCACGCCACCGCCAAAGACGTGGCCACGCTGCTCACTAATCTCGTGTCCGGTCAGAGCCAGGCCGCCAGCCGCACCGATCAGACGGCCGCCCGGCCCGGGCAGACCCCCGGACAGACACCCGGACAGGCGGGCCTGCGCACGCAGGCCGGGCCCGCGGCCGGGCAGCCGGCCATCGCGAATCTGCTGGCCGAGGCCAGCACCTCCTCCGGTTTCAGCAGCCTCATCACCGTCCTGGCCGACGACCGCAGCAACTCCATCGTCGTCTCCGGTACCATCGACGACATCCGCCTGATCCGCGAGATCGTCGACAAGGTCGACGTGCTGCTCGCGCAGGTGAGCATCCAAGTCGTCATCGCCGAGGTCACGCTCAGCGACACCGACAAGAGCGGCATCACCGCGCTCAATCTCACCTTCGGCACCGACAGTGTCCGGGGCACGCACATCACCAATTTCGACACCGGCACCGGCACCTCCGCCGGCGAGATCACCGGCTGGGCCGTCACCAGCGGAGTGGTCAATCCGCTGTCCTTCCAGGCCGCGCTCAGCAACACCGGCGCCAACAGCAAAGTGAACGTCCTGTCCGCCAACACCATCGTCACCACGCATAACAAGCAGGCGGAATTCGTGGTCAGCCAGCAGCAGCCCATCATCACTGGCACCACCTCCACCCCGAGCGCCACCACCACCAACACCGGGCTGACCACCAGCTCTACCGTCACCTACAAGGACATCGGCATCGACGTGAAGGTCACGCCGCTCATCGGCGACGACGGCAGCATCCAGCTCGAAATTGACCAGAAGGTCGACGATGTCGTCGGCAACGTCACCATCGACAGCAATGCGCAACCCATCATCGGCCATCGCGAGGCCACCTCGTTCGTCAATGTCAGCGACGGCCAAATGATCGTGCTCGGCGGTCTGCAGCAGGCCAAGCACAGCACCAATCGCAACAAGCTCGGCCTGCTTTACGAGATTCCGATCATCAGTCAGCTGCTGGGCGGCCGCAACCACGAGGAGGACCGGACCGAGCTGCTGCTGTTTGTCCGGCCGCACATCATTCCGCCCGGCGAAAGCACCAAGGACACCGCCAAGAGCATCGATGCGCTGACCAACAAGGATCAGGTGAAGCAGTACCTGCAAAACCCTTCGAAGCAGCAGAAGGAAAGCTTGATCAAGCAGTTGACGCAATGAACGCCTGCCGGCGCCTGCTGCCATGAACGCGCTGATCCAGGAAACCCTGCCCGCCGCGCTCGCCGGGCGACTCACCGACGAGCAGCGGCAGACCGTGCTGGAGGCACCCCGCGGCCAGCGGGTGGCCGCGCTGGCCGCCGCCCTCGGTCTCACCGAGCCCGCCGCCTTCGCGCTGGTCGCCGAGGCCACGGGGCTGGACATCGCCAGCGACATCCGCCCCGACCGGACCGCGCTAAGTCTCATGCCGGCGCGTCTCGTGCACGACTACCAGGTCGTTCCCATTGTCGAACCCGGGGCGGGCCCGCCCGTGGAGGCCGATGACGACGCAAAACCCGAAGCCCAAAACTCAAAACTGGATCTGCATCTGGCCACCACCTGGCCGCCCAACGAGGTCATGCTCGACTGGGTCCGCACCTTCACCCCGCGACCGCTCCGTTGGCACCTGGCGCTGCCCGACCGCGTGCACCAGCTTATCATCGAACACTACGGCGTCGGCTCCGGCAGCCTCGAGGATTCCGGCGAGGAGTTCGCCCCGGCCCAGAATTTGCCGGGCACCGACGAGACGGTCGACGAGGACGCCGCCGTCGTGCGCTTCGTGAGCGACGTCATCAGCCAGGCCATCGCCGACGCCGCCACCGACATCCACTTCGAGCCGCAGGAGGGCCAGCTCCGCATCCGCTACCGCGTTGACGGCCTGCTCGTGCCCGTGCCGCTGCCGGAGAACCTGCTGCGCTTCCAGGACGCCATCATCTCGCGCCTCAAGATCATGGCGCGCCTCAACATTTCCGAGCGCCGCCTCCCGCAGGACGGTCGCATCAACTTCAAGACCATCGGCAGTGCGCTCGACATCCGCGTCTCCACCATCCCCACTATCTACGCCGAGAGCGTGAGCCTGCGCCTGCTGAACCAAAAGAAGGAGGCGTTCACCATGGACCGGCTGGGCATGAACGCCGAGGAGCAGGCCATGGTCATCCGCGTGCTCGACTACCCGCACGGCATCATCCTCGTCACCGGTCCCACCGGCTCGGGCAAATCGACCTCGCTCAACGCCTTTCTCCGCCAGATCAACTCGCCCGACCTGCGCATCGTCACGATCGAGGACCCGATCGAATACGAGGTGCCCGGCGTCAACCAGATGCAGGTGCGCCCCGAGATCGGCCTCACCTTCGCCGGCGCCCTGCGCCACGTGCTGCGCCAGGACCCCGACATCATCATGGTCGGTGAAATCCGCGACCTCGACACCGCCGAGATCGCCATCCGCGCCTCGCTCACCGGCCACCTCGTCTTCAGCACCATCCACACCAACGACGCCGCCGGCGCCTACACGCGCTTGGTGGACATGGGCGTGGAACCGTTCCTCGTGGCCTCGGCCATCGAGCTGATCATCGCCCAACGCCTGGTCCGCCGGCTGTGCACCGCCTGCGCGCGGCCGGCGCCCGTCAACCGGACCAAACTCCGCGACACGCTGGCCATCCTCGGCCTTGATCCCGCCGGGGCCGACGCCGTCAACGAGCTCATGGCGCCCGTCGGCTGCGACCGCTGCCGCAGCAGCGGCTACCGCGGCCGCATCGGCATCTTCGAAATCCTCCGGCCCAATGACGAACTGCACGATCTCATCCTCAAGCGCGAGTCGGCCCGCGTCCTCACCAAGTGCGCCCGCGAGCACGGCATGCTCACCCTGCAGCATTCCGGCTGGGAGAAGGTGAAGGCCGGTTACACCACGCTGGAGGAGCTGTTGCGGGTCATCACGGTCGCGGAGAAATAATGCGGCAGGAGCTAGAATATAGGAGACAGAAGTCAGTGGGCAGCACGTGGCGGCGTGGGATTGCTTTCATTCTGGCTTCTAGCTTCTAACTCCCACTCCTTCATTTCCAATCCTGACTCCTCTTTCCTCTCCCTTCTTTCCTCTTCCCTCACTTCTGTCTCCCCGCTCGCATGCCCCGCTTTAATTACACCGCCCGCGACCGCTCCGGCCAGTCCGTCTCGGCCGGGCTTGACGCGTCCTCGCGCAAGGAGGCGCTGCATGTGCTCGCCGCCCGCGGGCTGACCCCGCTTCGCTTGGACGAATCGGCCGCCGATATTGGAAACCGGAAACCGGAAAGCGGAAAGAAAGCCGCTGCAGTCAATACCTCTCCGGTATCCGGTATCCGAAATCCGAAATCGCCAGCGCACCTTTCCCGCGCCCAGCGCCTGCCGTTCCTGCAGGCGCTCTCCGATCTCACCGGCAGCGGCCTCTCCGCGGGCGAGGCGGTGCGGCTGCTCAGCCAGCGCCTCCAGGAACCGGCGCTGCGCGCGCTCTGCCAGGGGCTGTGGGAACGCCTTAGCGAGGGCCTGCCACTCTCGCGCGCCATGGCGGAATTCGCCGCGGTTTTCGACGACTCGACGGTGAATCTCATCCAGGCGGGCGAAGCCACCGGCAGCCTCAACGACGTGCTGCAGCGTCTCATCCAGCATTTCACCGAGCAGCGGGAGCTGCGCCAGAAGCTGCTCACCGCCATGGCGTATCCCGTGTTCATCTGCTGCTTCGCGATCGGCGTCATCATCTTTTTCATCTTCGGGCTCTTGCCGAAGATCGAGTCGCTGCTCTCGGCGCTGGGCGGCAAGCTGCCGCTGGCCACGCGGCTGCTGATCGATACCTCCCATTTCTTCATCAACTACGGCCTGCTGGCGCTGGTGGGCCTGGTCCTGGCCGCCGTCTCCTTCTGGCGCTGGCGGCAGACCGAGGCCGGCCGCGAGCGCACCGACGAATGGGTGCTGCGCCTCCCCTTCGCCGGATCCTTCGTCACCACCGCAACCGTCATGAACTTCAGCCAGACGCTGGCCGTGCTGATCGAGAACGGCATCACCACGGCCGAGGCGCTGCGCATGACCGAGCGGGTCATCGCCAACCGCACGCACCGGCGCGCCTTCATCGAGGCCACCGGCCGCGTGCTCGAGGGCGAGGGCCTCTCGCTCGCGCTCGCCCGCACCGGCTGCTTCCCCCATCTGGTGCTCGACCGCCTCGCCGTGGGGGAGAACACCGGCAACGTGGTGCCCAGCCTCAAGGAGATCGCCCGCACCTATCAGAAGGATTTAAGCCACCGCCTGCAGGTCTTCACCAGCGTCGTCTCCACCGGCGTGCTGCTGTTTGCGTTCAGCTTCGTGGGCTTCCTCGGCTACGCGATCTTCTCGGCGGTGTTCTCGCTCAGCGCGAGTTTCAAGTTCTAGCCCGCGGTGCCGAGACTTCCCGGCGATTTACTGCCATTCACGACCACGGCAGAAGATGGTTTGTTTCTGGTTGAGTTGACGTTATTCTCTGAGTGACAACTTACACATGAGTCCACCGCTTGACCTTCAGCAGCGAGTCTCCAAAGCCATCGCTCACTACTGGCGAACACGCCGGAACCAGAGTAAACGTCAGAAAGCCTCCGGTCAGAGTGATCAAGGTGCGCGCAGCGCGGTCACCGGCGGCGCACAGATGGATGGATTCATCGAGTTGTTCACCGAACTGCTCCTCGAAGCCGGCGTTGATCGCGGCTGCATCTTCTACAAAACAGCACTTGAGCTGCCGGGCTTCTTCCGTCCCACAAAGAAATGGGACCTGCTTGTCGTCCACGATAGCCAGCTGCTGGTGGCGCTCGAAGCCAAATCACAATCTGGCCCCAGCTTCGGGAACAATTTCAATAACCGCACCGAGGAAGCTATGGGAAGCGCGCTCGATCTGTGGACGGCCTATCGGGAAGGCGCATTCAACAAGAGCACGCGACCGTGGCTCGGCTATCTCTTCCTGTTGGAGGACTGCGACGCCTCACGGCGGCCGGTGGGCGTGGTCGAGCCGCATTTTCGAGTGTTTCCGGAGTTCAAAGAGGCTTCCTACGCGTGCCGCTACGAACTGTTCTGCCGGAAACTGGCCCGTGAACGGCATTACGATGCCACGGCGTTTCTGATGGCGGACGCGGCGTCCGGCGTGAAAGGTACTTTTACGGAGCCCGCCGAGGACTTAACCTTTGTCCGGCTAGCGCGGTCGCTTAGCGCACATATCACCGCCACCTGGAATCCGGCCTGATGAGCAGCGTCGTCACAGAACAGCCGATGATCACCACCCACTGCCTCTATCATGGCGATGCGCGTGATCTTTCGTTCGTTCCCGATGAATCGGTCCATCTCGTCGTGACCTCGCCGCCGTACTGGAAGCTAAAACGCTACAACGACATTGCCGGCCAGATGGGACACCTGCAGAATTATGAGGAATTTCTTCGCGAGCTCGGCAAGGTCTGGGCTGAGTGCCATCGCATCCTGGTGCCTGGCGGGCGCGTAGTTTGCGTCGTAGGCGACGTGTGCCTGTCGCGACGCGAGAATGGCCGCCACGTCGTAATGCCGCTTCATGCCGACATCTGCGTCGCCTGCCGTAAGCTGGGTTTTGACAACCTCAACCCCATCATCTGGCACAAAATTTCGAATGCGGCATTCGAAGCGAACACCAGCAGCAAGTTCCTAGGCAAGCCGTATGAACCGAACGCGATCGTCAAAAACGACATCGAGTTCATCCTCATGCAGCGCAAACCGGGCGGTTACCGGCAGCCGACCGACGAACAGCGACGGCTCAGCATGATTGCCAAGGACGATTTCAATGAGTGGTTTCGCCAGATCTGGACCATCACCGGTGCTTCGACCAGAGATCATCCTGCACCTTTTCCACTGGAACTAGCCGATCGTCTAGTCCGGATGTTCTCATTCCAAGGCGATACAGTGCTCGACCCCTTTACTGGCACTGGCACTACTATGCTCGCAGCCCTAAAAGCTGATCGGAACAGCATAGGCATCGAAATCGATCCTGACTATTGCCGGATGGCGCTAAGACGCCTCCATCACGAAAATGCCACTCTTTTCTCCACCGCCCGTGTCGAGTTTGAGGACCGACTATCGAAGGCCGAAAGTGCCTTGGCGGTCAAAGAAGGCCCGGATTCCTATCAAGTACGACGCCGCACCCGCCGGAAGAAACGCGCCCGATCCTAGCGCATGATCTCGACCGAGGAGACGCGCAGCATGACGTTGAGCAGCGCCGGGTTGCCCGGACTGACGGTGAGCGAGAACTGCTCGATGCCGAGGTAGGGCGAGCGCCGCGAGAGCTCGAGGTAGAAGCGTTTGAGCGACTCCCAGTCGGTGTTCCGCAGCGAGAATTGGACGGTGTTGACGGCAAACTGGCTGGTGCGTTCGGTGCCGAGGATTTCGCTTGAGGTATTGCTGCGCACGCCGATCTGGTCGGCGATCATGCTGAGTTCGCCCAGCAGGCGTGGACTGCTGAAGGTGCGCGCGGGATCGAGATGCTCGATGGCCTTGGCCGCAGCCGCCTCAATGCTCGCCCGGTTGTCGAGCCATTGCTGCTGCGTGGCCAGCACGATGGACGTGGCGCGCCATTCCATCCAGAACGTGCGACCTCGCCGGGCGAGGCCTGTCAGCCAAGTGGCGGCGCCCAGGGCCAGCAGCGCGACGAGCAGCAGTTTTTCCCGGAGATGACGGGTGAAAAAGAAGCCTTTCATGACGGGGGGGGCGCGGGCCGGAGCGCCTCCGGTTTGAACGTGACCCTCAGGGTAAAGCGCGTGATGCCACCGCGCTCGGTGGTCTGCCCGAGCTCAACCTGCTCGCAGGCCGGCAGCTCCTTGAGGGCGGCCTGATAGTTGAAGACGTCGGGCGTGGCGTTGGTCTGGCCCTCGATCTCGAGGGTGTAGAGCCCCGTGGTGCTGGTGCGCAGGAACTGGATGTTGCTGCCCTTCAGCTTCCCGCCGACCAGCGTGATCATCTCGAGCGGCAGGAGCCGGCGCGTGGAGAGTTCCTCGATGTGGTGGGCGAGGTTGTGCTTGGTCTCGATGCCCTGCACGGCGGGCGCCCGCGCGGCGGCCAAAGCCGCGCGACTGTCCAGCCAGAGCCGGCCGCCTTTAAAGCCGAGCTGGAGCACGGCGGCGAGTCCGAGCGCCGCGGCGCAGCCCAGAAAAGCCCGCCAGAGGTAGAGATTGCGCGCCCGGTCGCGGCGGCGGGCGGCCAGCGCGGCCTTGTCGCGCACGTCGAGCATGTCGAGCTGCGCGATTTCGAGGCGCGAGGTGAAACTGCCGGCAGTGAATTCCAGCCCGTCATCGCCTTCGCGGGAACGGGTGCCGGCGGCGGCCGCCACCTCCACCGGCGGGGGCAGATTCTTCAACTGCGCCGCGAGCTTTGCTTGCACCGCCGCGCGCTCTCCGGGCGGCGCGTCCGGCGCCACCGGGTGGGTCGCCACCACGGCGGGCACGGCGTCATGCCCGTCCCAGCCGAGGGCGGTGATGAAATCCGCGCCCGTCACGAGCAGCGCGGTGGGGCCGGCGGAGGCGAGGCCCAGCCAGGCGGCGAAAGCCGGCAACACCGCGTCGGCGTCGGCCCACTCCGCCGCGTCGTCCACGGTAAAACGCCGCCGGTAGGCCGCGTAGACCAGCATCCGGTCCGCGCCGGGCGGATGAAAGTAGCCATAGCAAAGCTGCGCGACGGGGAACGGCGACAACCCTTCCAACGCCAGCTCGACCTGCGCCGGAATCGCGGTCGGGGGCGTTTCGGGCGCCAGCGGCATCACGCGCGTGAAAAAAGCGTGGTCCGGCAGCAGCACGACCTTTTTTATCGCCGGGCTGGATAGTTTGAATTTCTGCACGACGCTCATGCGGACGCGGGTTGGGAAGGCGGGGCGGTTCCGACGATCTCATCATTCTCGCGGATTTCGAGGAGGGTAAAGGGATAATTCAGCGACGGCTGGGTCGAGGTGCTGGTGGTGGAGGTGGAAGTCGTGGCCGACGTGGTGCTGCCGGACGCGTTCGTCCCGGAAGCATTCTGATTTGTGGTGGTGGTGCTGCTGCTGGTCGTGGCGGTCGGTGCGTCGGCCGGCGGCAGACTGGCCCCGCCCGGCGGCGCCACGACGGCGCTCAAGCGAAACGACGTTGGTCCTTCGTGAACCGTTACCGTGATGCGCAGGCAGCGCACCTGCGTGCCGAGCCGCGGTGACATCGCCGCCTGCCCCACCAGCCCCGCCACGTCCTGCGCCGTGTGGAAATACGCCGGACCCTGCCGGGCATAGGAGCCGAGTCCGCCCAAATAGTCGGTGATCATCTTGATGCTCGTGGCATCGTAGCTGCCGAACGCGGCCAGCGTGGTGTCCCGCGCGCCGTTGAGGTTGGGCTGGGTGAAGTCATAAAGCGACACGCTGTCGGCAAAGCGCCGCCAGAGGTCGTTGGGCCGGCCCTGGTCATCGTAGAGGAGATCGCGCGCGAACTGGATGGAGGCGAGCTCGGCAAAGGAGTGCAGGGAGCGGGCGGGCGGGTCGTGGGGCAGGGCGGCGCGCTCATAGTCGGTCGCGCGCGCGCTGAAGGAATCGACCGGTTCGTAACCCTGCTGCATCCACACCAGCAGCGCGTCCGCCAGCCGCTCGGCATCGGACTGTTTCAGATCAAACAGCAGGAAGAGATCCCGGAGCGTCTGGAAGTCGACATGCGGCAGCGGGATCTTGCCGCTTTCGTCCTCGATCGCCGCCTCGACCACGAGGCCTTCCGGCGGCGCATAGCCGGCAAAGTCCAGCGGCGTGCCCCACCCTTCCGTCGGACTGTACAACCCGCCGTCCACCGTCCGGAACTCCTGCAGCACCGCGAGTGTGGTCTCCAGCGCCGAATACGCCTCGACCCGCAGCCGTTCGGCCCGGACGTCGCGGGCGTCCGCGAGCAGGTCGACGGTGGTCTTCTCCAAATACTTGGTCAGCGCGAAGGCGGTGAGCAGCAGGGTCATCAACACCAGGAGAATGACCGAACCAGCCTCGTCCGGGTTCCGGCGGGCGCGCCCGCGACCAGTGTTGGGGGTTGGCGGCATGGTCAGAAAAGCGGCAGCGCCTGGCTGGCCATCGGCAGGGTGACGATGGTTTCGCGGGTCATCGTACCGTAGGTGAAACGCAGGCGCAGGCGGGTCGGCAACTGCCACTGGCCGCTGCTGTCGCGTTGCAGCGACGGGTAGTTCTGCCAGCTGTTGAAGCCGGCGTTGTAATAATCGTAGCTAAGCGCCGTGACGAGCGGTGAAAGCACCGTGGCCCGCGGCGGGTCGTCGGCAAAACGGGTCTCGAGGCGCGAGTGCCAGTAGAGAACGAGCCCCTGCTCCGGACGCACGCCCAGCGCACAGACGACATCCGGCAGCGGCGCCGCCGGCCACGGCAGCACGCGGCTGCCGGCCGGAAGCTCGAAGGTGAGCAGGGTTTCCGTGGGTCCATCCGGCAGCCGCTGATCCTGGATGGCGAGCGCCTGCACGCCCTTGGCCGACGGCAGCACAGTCGAGTGCAGCGTCTGTTCCATGAACCGCGTGACGGCGCGCACATGCCGGTCGAACAGGCGCACATCCGCGCCGCGGCCCCACAGTTCGCCCATCGAGAAGATGAACTGGTTCATCGCCACGAGCAGCATGCCGATGAGGGCCAGCGAGAGCAGGAGTTCCAGCAGGGTGAAACCGGCGCCGATACCGGAGACCGGAGATCGGAGACCGGATAGATTTGACAGCCCCGTCCGCGCTCCCCTCGGGCGACGAGGGTTCTTTCCGGTATCCGATATCGCAAATCCGCTCTTCATGGCGCCACCCCCTGGATTTGGAGAATGCGCTGCTTCACCTGATCGAGGAGTGTGCTGCGCGCGACGGGGTCGGACCACGTGGGCCGCAGCAGCAGGAACGTCTGGGTCACGCGGTAGGGTTCGCGGCGGGCGGAATCGGTGATCTCGCAGGTCCATGTGACCGAGAAGAGGTCGATGGTGTCCGTCGCGGCGATATCCGCCTGCCAGCGCGCCCGCTTGTTTCCGCCGAGGTCCACGTCACCGCCCTCCTCGATCTTGTCGCGGTCAGGCTCGGTGAGCACCGTGGCCCGCACCAAACGCAGGTCCCCGTCATATTCGTTGCGCCGGGTGGCCGCCTCGTAGGCGTTAAGCGCGTTCACATAGGTGGCGCCGAGCACGACCGCGGCGAGCGCGAAGATGGCGAGGGCGACGAGAACCTCCAGCAGCGTGAACGCGGCGCGGCGAGCGCCGCGCCAACCGAAAATTGAAAACGGAAAATGAAAAATCATGTCCCTTTCTCCGTTTTTTCCAGCACCGGGGCGCAGGTCCAGGGGTCGATGGCGAGCTGCCAGGCGTTCGCGCCCACCCGGAACTGTACGCGGAACGCCGTGCACGTGCCATCGGGGTAGAACATGACGCGCGGCACCTCCTGTGTTTCGACGACCTGCCCGGCGACGAGAATCAGGCTGCCCCCCTTGAGCGCCTGCAGAAACTGCACGCCGACCTCGCCGCCCGTGGCATCGAACGACGCCTCGTCGGTCTCCAGACCGTTGCTCCAGACGAGTTTTTTCCCTTTCTCGTCAAAGCCCAGGCTCACCTCGCGCTCGCTCAGCGACGCCAGCTTCTGGGCCGAGCGGCACGCCTGCCAGAACACGTCCTCGGGCGCGGGGTGATCGTTGCTGAACACGCGCGTGATGCCCGCCGCCAGCAGCGCGCCGATCAGGCCGATGAGTGCCAGGACGAGCAGGATCTCCAGCAACGTGAAGCCGCTTCGCCGGTTCCGGCGAAGCGGGGAGAAAAAGTGAAGGTGAGGGGGAAAAACACCATTCCCAGCGGACACTGATGACGGGGTCGGCGTGTCGCCTTTCACTTTTCCCTCTCACTTTCACTCGCAGGCACGGCCTGCGTCACCAGTTCCCGATGTCGTCATCCGTGCCGTCGGTCTTGTCGGGCCCCTTGGACCACAGATCGAAGCCGTTCTTGTTTTTCACGCCGGGATAGCGGTACTGGTAGGGTTCACCCCAGGGATCGACGGGCAGCTTGTTGTCCTGCAGGTAAGGTCCCCGCCAGCGATCGGCCCGGTTGGCGGGCGGCGTGATGAGCGCCTGCAGGCCTTCCGCCGTCGTGGGAAAGTCGCCCATGTGAATCTTGTAGGCGTTCAACGGCGCCTGCAGGCTCTGGGTCACAAACAACTTGGCGATGTCCTTCTGGCTGCCGCTGAAAAGATTGCCCACGTTGGTGACGGCGAGGCTGACCAGCAGGCCGATGATGGCGAGCACGACGAGGATCTCGAGGAGCGTGAAGGCCCCGGTGGCGCGGCAGGCAAAGCGGGAAACACGAGACGCGGGCTTCATGGTTTGAAAGTTAAACGCCGCACGACCATGCTTGTCGAGTCCGGCGCGGCACGGCGCGCGGCTGCCACTTCAGACGCTTTCGCCGCCGCCAAGTTTCAACTGCGCGGCGGTACCGGCGATGTATTTCCCCCGGTGAGTCCCGGTGCTTCAGCGCTTCTCCGGCGCTCCAAGGTCCCCGGCCGGCACATGGTAACGCGTTATCGCCAGCTCGCGGAGTGCCTGCGCCTCCTGCGGCTGCCTGGCCTGCTCGAAGTTGCGGAAGAGGGCCACACACGCCTCGTTGAGCTGCCGGCGCAGGACGGGATTGCTGTCATCGAGCACGTGGTTCGAACCCTGCGATCCGATGGGTGCCGGCACGAGGCCGAGCGCCGCGTAACACTTCGCGAGGTTGGCCCACGCCTCGGCGTTCGCCGGCTGGAGCACGAGCGCCTCGAGCGTCAGAATCGCGGCCGCATCGTGACGTCCCGCCGCAAACACCGCCGCGCTGACGAGCATGTACCCCCCCATGTCGTTGGGCGCGAGCCGCTGCGCGTAGCGGCCGGCCGTTTCCGCCCCGGCCCAGTTGCCCAGCTGCAGGCAGGACTGCCCGAGTTGCAGATAGATTCGAAAATTGCCCACGTCGGCCAGTTCCTCGGCGGGGCGGCCGCGGCGCAACGACGCCCGGTGCGATGCCTCGTTGACCCAGTGGTCGACTTCCTGCGCCCGCAGCAGGATGTCGACGGATTTCTGGTAGAAACGCCCCGCCTCTCCCGGCTGGCCGCGCTGGTTGAGAAAATCCCCCTTGAGGCGGTAATACATGCCGAGGTCGTAAAAGAGCGTGTTGTCGCGGCGCTCCTTGACGAGCGGCCTCCGGTCGAGCACGGCCAGACCCATCTCGGCGCGCGCGATGGCGGCGTCGAGGGCGGGCTCGTTGCGGCCGGCGTCCCAGAGCGCGTTGGCGTAGCCCTTGTGGGTCTTGAAGCTGTCGGGGGCGGCGGCCACGGCGCTCTTCCACAAGGCGAGATCGTCGCGCCAGTCGGCGTTGCGCACGTGGGTGCGCAACGCGAACACCGCCACTACGAGCATCGGCAGCGCCAGCGCGGCCCGCGGCTGCCAGCGCGGATCCTTCACGCCGAGGCGCGCGAGCGCCCCGCCCATCGGCCGCAGCGCCAGCGCCGCCACGAGGCAGAAGCCGAGGGAGGGCAGATACAGGAAGCGCTCCGCCATGATGCTGCCGATGGACACGAGCAGATTGGAAGTCGGCAGCAGCAGCAGGAAGAAAAACAGCGTTCCCCAGGTGAAAAGCACGTGGCTGCGCCGGACGCGCACCGCCGCCCACACCAGCGCCGCCATGCTCGCGAGCGACACCCACGCGTACAGGTCCTCCCACCAGTGCGCCGCCTCTCCGAAAAGCGGAATCTGGCTGTAGGAATAATCGCACGACAGCGTGCCGGGCAGCACCAGCAGGCCGAGGTAGCGGCCGATGACCTTCAGGGCGGTCATGAAACCCGGGAACGCGCCGGCATACGCGATGGGATTGTCGACAAACGACTGCCCGTAGACCGGCGAGGCGTAAAGCAGCCGGTGGCGCGCCCACAGCAGCAGGCAGACCGCCGGGACGAGCGCGATCCAGCCCTTGAGACCGAACTCGCGGGCCGCCGCCGGCAGGCGCTCCCGCCAGGTCTTCCCGGGCAGTTCAGGCCAGCGCCACAACCAGTCATAGAGCAGCACGAACGCGCCGATCATCACCGCGCTTTCCTTCATGAGCACGCCGACACAGGCAATAAGGGCGACTCCGCCCAACCAGGGCAGCTTGCGCAGGCCCTGCACCCCGGCCGCGCGCAGGTAACACCAGCCGCCGGCCAGAATGGAGAGCGCCGCCAGCAGGTCGGCGCGGCCGATGATGTTGGTGACCGATTCGACGTTGACTGGATGCACGGCGAAGAGCGCCGCCGCCAGCAGCGCCACGCCCGGCCGCGCGGTGAGCCGGTGCAGGATGACCAGCACCAGCCAGGCGTTGGCCCAGTGCAGCAGGAAATTCACCCAGTGATACCCGGCCACCCGCGGGCCATTGCCGAGCACGGCGTAGTTGAAGAGGTAGCTCAGCGTGGTGAGCGGACGGTACAGGTCGCTCGCGGTGTAGGGCCACCAGTAGTTCTCCTGGAAAATGAGCCGCAGGTTCTGCCCGTTCCATTCACGGATGCGCGGGTCCTGGGTCAGGACGACCGTGTTGTCGAGGGTGAGGCCGGCCTCGAAGGAGTTGCTGTAGGTGAGCAGGGTGACAAGTCCGAGCGCCAGCCCGAGCAGCGCGAGCGTGCGCCAGGTGGCGACCGGGCGGGAGGCAGACGCGGATGCCGCCCCACGTGGCAAGGTGGCAAAGGGAGCGGGGTCGTTCACGAGAGGACGGTGGAGGCCATCGACTGTGACGGCCGGCCGGGCGCGTGGCAAGGGGGGAGCGGGGCGCCGGCCTCGCTCAGACGTCCTCCGGTGCAAGCCAGCGGAACTGCACGATTTCAAAACGCCGGCCGTAGGTCTGGTTGGTTTCACTGAGACCGGCGGCCGTCTCCGGAGCGTTCGCCGGATCCACGTAATCCGGCACGCGCTGCACCACCGCTTCGCACCAGGCGCAGCTTTCAACAGCGCCGGTCGCCGGGTTCACCGCATCGCCATAGGCGCGCACCAGAAACGTGTCGGAGCGCACGGCCAGCACCGGGCCGATGGCGCCCAGCACGTCGGCCTGCGAGAGCCAGCCGGGCGCCAGCGTGGAGCGGTGGCCCTGCGACGCGGCCGGCCAGGCCAACCCGAGACTCGGGCCCGCCGTCGCCGGCAGGCCGGCGGCGGGCGCGAGCGAGGGCGGCGGATTGACGACCGCGTCGAGCGCCGATTGCAGGAGGCCGCTCAGACGCCCGCCCTCCGTTGGCGCGTCGAGCGGACGGTTGACAAACTCCGCGAGCGAACGGAACGGCCCGTGCGCCCGCACCCGGTCCACGATCGCGCTGGCGAGACTGTGCAACTGCGCGTCGGTGAGCGCGCGAAAACCGCGCCAGCCGTCGTTCTCGCCGCCGTTGACGAACGCGCCGCGCAGAAACGCACTGCCCACGGTGGCGGTGGTGGTGGCGCCGGTCGCAGGATCATCCCACGCGAGGCGCTGGCCGTTGAACGAGGCGAGCAGCGCCTGCCACGCCTCCACCGAGGTGGAATTGAGGTTGAAGGGTCCGTCGACGAGCAGGTGGGCAGCCGCCGTGTCGTAATTCCGCACGGTGTCCGGGTCGGGCGGCACGCCGTCGCGCCAATGGTAGACCATCCTGCGGTTGGGCGGCAGCGCACCGGTTTCCGCCGGCAGCGTGGAGAAGAAAAACCGGTCCCACAGCGCCTCGTTGAGGCGGTGGTTGAAATCGGCCGTGCCGTCGGGCGTGTGCGGATCGGCGTAGGAATGACCGACGGTGTAACCCGGCCCGGGACCGGCCGGTTGGAGGTTCGCGTGCTGCAACTGTGCGAGCGAATGCAGATCGGCGCCCGGCAGGTGGAAAAGCGTGACGAACGGCTGCCCGCCGTCGTCCGCGCGGTTGCCCGGTCCCCAGAAAGCGTAACTGCCGTCCAGGATCGTGTTGTCGCCGCCGTCGCGTGGCGTGGCGGTGTTGTACAGTGGATTGCGGTCCCACGCCGGCAACGGCCCGATCACCGGCGCGCGCAGGTTGAAGTCGGCGAGCCAGCGCATGCCGGTGGCGTCACCGGGTGCGTTGACGCTGTCGTGCGACATGCGCAAACCGGTGCGCACCGGAACGCCCAGCAACGGAATCACCCCCGAACACTCGGGAGCGTTGGCCTCGCAGCCGGCGATCTCCTGCAGCGGCCCGCCTCCGGCGAGGGAAAACTCGAACCCGACCGTGCCGCCGGATACGCGCACCAGCATTTCCGGCGCGGTGGGATGTGCGGCGACAACGAGATCATGATAAGCATGGCGGGCGGCAGCACAGCCCTCCGCCATCGTCAGTCCGGTGCCTGGTTCGCAGGGAATGTCGTCTCCGCCCGCCGATGCCAGGGTAAACCCTTTGGCTTCGCCCGGAAGAAAGCCGGCCTGCGGGATCAGGAACTGCGGATCTTCGCCGAGCAATTGCGCGGGCGTGCCGGCGACAAACGGCGCATCCGCCTCACCCGGCGGATTCCGCAATTCGATGGCTCCCGTCTGCCGCCACACCAGCCGGTAATCCGCGGGGGAGAGCGCCACGCTGTAGGGATTGCCCAGCACGATCATCGGCTGGAGCAGGAGCCGGAAATTTCCGCCGGTCCGGTCACCGCCCCACACGATCTGCACGAGGAGCACCACGGGATGCACGCCGTGCTGCGGCGGTACCTGTGCGCGCGGCGCGATCTGCCAGCGTCCGTCGGCACGGACCGGTCGCAGTTGATAATAAGAGCGCACGAGATCCCAAGTCGGCCCGCCGGGAAAGACCTCGCCGGCCGGGAGGGGCGCCTGCGCCTCGAGGCCGCGCGTGAGGTCCTTCTTCAGGCCGCCATCGCGGGCGTCGGCCAGGACGCCGAAGGAAAACGTGGTGATGTCGTGGAACCGGTCACGCAGGGTGGCGAGTCCGAAGCCTGGATCGGCATAGGGAATCTGGTTCGTCGCGAGCACGCGGCTGAGACGGCCGCGCAGCGCGACGCCGGCGGCGGTGTCACCCTTCGACGCAGCGTAGGCCGCAAAGCCGGGTGCGATTTTTTCAATGCCAAACTGCTGGGCCGACATGAACAGCAGCGCATTGTCCGGCGTGCCGGTCCCGGCGCCGGGACCCACCAGATTGAACTTCGCCTTCACGCCTTCGTCGCCCACCCACCAGGCGTAATGCCCCATGGTCCGCGCCCCTTCCAGACCCGGCAGGTCCGCGGCGCGGACGGGCTGGCGCGTGAGTTTGATGCGCTGGCCCGGCGCGCCCACCGGGGTGCACAGCAGCCACACCGAGTCGTTGTCCGGCGCAGGATCGGCCACCGGGACGGCCGGCACGAGCGCGAGCGGCTGGGTCTCATTGCCGCTCACCAGCCACGTGAGCGGCAGAAGCGAGGTGGCCGCGGCGTCCCAGACGCCCGTCCAATACGGATTAGCGCTGCCCGTGGGCAGAAGGTCGGCTCGCGCCGTCACGCGCTGGTCGGGGCCCGCAAAGCGTTGCAGTCGCCCCACGGCGAGATGCAGCGCCATGAGCGCGTTCTGCCGCGCCTGCGCCGCCTGCTGCGTGTTGGCCACAATCGCCGTCTCGACGCGGATGAGCGTGGCGAGGCTCAGCAGCAGCACCACCACAAACGCGAGCAGCGTGACGGTGATCAGTAGTGCAAAGCCGCCGCGGGCGCCGCCACACCGCGCACAAATGCGCGTCATCGCCGCGCCGCGGCTGTTCGTGCATAGGGGAGTCATCGGGCGAACGGCCGGGTGTCCCCTCCCCGATGCCGTGTCCGCCCGCGGCGGTCAATGATCCAGTTCGCATCCGTCCCGTCCGGACAACCGAATGCCCGCACCAGCAGGCATGGGCGAAGGCCTGCCTCCGGCCGGACGATGAAACCCGTTCAGAGGTTGGTCTTGATCTTGTCGAGAATGGTCAGCGACAGCGCCTCATCGCCAAAGAAGCCCACGCGGATCCGCACCTTGGAAGTTTGGTCACCGACCTTGCTAACCTTGATCTCGACCTTCTTGTCCTCCGCCGTGCGGGCAATGAGGATGGCCGTGAGCGCATCCTTCTTCTCGCTGATCTTGGAAAACTGGAACTGCTTGATCGCCAGGTTGGCGGCCGTCACCGCCTTCTCATAATTGGCGTCGAGCACGGCTTCCAACCGGCCCTGCACCCAGGCCACCGTGCCTGCCCCGGCCGCCCCTGCGATCACCGCCACACAGCCTGTCAACGACGCCGCCAGCATCGCCGCCGCCAGCATCAGCCGGAATTTCATCGTGGTTTTCATGATAGTTGTGAGATCAGGCGCAAATTTGCCCGGGGAGACGGCAGGCGGTCAACCGGCTGCCGCGATTCCTCGAGGTTAGTAATCAAGGCACGGCGCGATGGACCGCGCATCAGGGGAACAGTTCCGGCGCGAATTGGTCGGCCGCACGAAAGTGCCACGAGCCCGCAGATAGCTCGGGGTTCCCCTCCCCGCCGCCGCCGGGACATCCTCCGCCTGAAAGAAGTCTCCGCATTTTTTTATTGGCCGGCAGGCGCCGGCCTGCGGTCATGGGACCAGGCAAAATGAAGAAGCTCATCTACCATGTGGGAGTGATCGGCGCCGGCAGCATCGGCCGGGAGCACATCGCCAGTTTTCGGAAGCATCCGGCGGCGCGGGTGGTCGCCCTCGCCGAGATTAGTTCGCAACGGGGCCGGGAGGTCGCCAGCCGTTTCAAGATCCCCGATCTCTACGCCGATTATCGCGCGATCCTGAAGCGCGCGGACATCGACGTGGTCTCCATTGCACTGCCCAACTACCTGCACGCACCCGTCGCCCTGGCGGCGCTCCAAGCCGGCAAGCACGTGCTGCTCGACAAGCCCATGGCCACCAACGCGCGCGACGCCGCCCGGCTCGTGGCCGAGGCGAAGCGGCGCCGGCGGCTGCTCATGGTCGGCCAGAACCAGCGTTTTTCGCCCGCCGTCCAGACGCTCAGGCAACTCGTCGATCGCGGAGTGCTCGGCGAGGTTTATCACGCCAAGGCGGCATGGCTGCGCCGCTGCGGCATCCCGCGCATCGGCTCGTGGTTCACCCAGCGGAAATTCGCCGGCGGCGGCTGCACCTACGACATCGGTGTGCACATGCTCGACCAGACCCTCTATCTCATGGATGAATTCGAGGCCTCCGCCGTCTTCGGCCAGACTTACGCCCGGTTCGGCCCGCGCGGCCGGGGTAACAGCTCCTGGGGCAAGAGTGAAATCGACCCGCGCAAGCCCTTTGACGTCGACGACCTCTCCGTCGCGCTGATCAAGCTCAAGAGCGGCCGTACCGTGCTGCTGGAGACTTCGTGGGCCGCCCATCAACCGGTGCCCGACTTCAACGGGACGCAGCTCTTCGGCACCGAGGCCGGGGCCACCACCAACCCGCTGCGGCTCTTTCGATCAACCCGGCGGGGTTACGTCGTCGAGGCGCTCGACCCCCGGCCCGTCTTCGTGAACCCCGATCGCATGGTGCATTTCATCAACGTACTGCAGGGGCGGGAGAAGCTTTACGTGCTTCCCGAGCAATCGCTGGCGGTCCAGAAGATCCTCGACGCCATCTATCTCTCCGCCGCCACCGGCCGGGAGGTGCGTCTCCGCTAAAAAGCGGGACCGGCCGGGATCACCGGCCTTCCGGCCGGCCCGGAAGTTTTCCCGGAATGGGGGAACGGCTTTCGCGCAGCGCCTCGCGCAAAACGCGGGTAAAGTCATCGATCTTGTAGGGCTTGGCCACCATGCCGCGAAAACCGTACGTGCGGTAGTTGGCCAGCACCGGATCGCTGGAGTAGCCGCTCGAGACGATGGCCTTCACGCCGGGATCGATCCGACGCAAATGTTCGATCGCTTCGCGTCCGCCCATGCCGCCCGGCACGGTGAGGTCCATCACCACCAGATCGAACGGCCGGCCCGCCGCATGCGCGGCCTCGAATTTTTGCACGGTTTCGGAACCGTCGCGGGCCACCTCCACCTCAAAGCCCAGCCGTTGCAGCAGCACGCCCGCCATCTCGATGATGGGCTCCTCGTCATCCATGAACAGCACGCGGCCCTGCAGGGGACTCGTGGTCCCGGGGCGGTCCTCGGGCAGGTCGAGCTGCTGCTCGCGCAGCGCCGGCAGCCAAAGGTGGAACGTCGTGCCGCGGCCGAGTTCCGACTCCACCTCGATGTGGCCGTTGTGCTTCCGGATGATGGAGTACACGGTGGTCAGACCGAGGCCGCTGCCCTGCTGCTTGGTGGTGAAGTAGGGGTCGAAAATCTTGGCCAGATGTTCCGCCTTGATGCCCGTGCCCGTGTCCGCCACGGAGATGTGCACGTAATCGCCGGGGATGAGGGGTCGATGCGTATCAATCGTCACCGCCTCGTTGTGCGTGCTGATGCGGATGGTGCCGCCTTCCGGCATGGCTTGGACGGCATTGATCACGAGGTTCTGCACCACCTGGCCGAGCTGGCCTTTGTCCGCGTTGGCCGGCCAGAGGTTGGCCGGCAGGTCGAACTCGCACTTCACGCGCGAACCGTGCAACGCAAACTGCGCGACCTCCGTGATGATCTCCGGCAACCGCACCGCGGAGCGCACCGGATCTCCACCCTTGGCAAAAGTCAGCAGCTGCTGCGTCAGGTCACGCGCCCGCAGGGTCGCGCGTTCGGCTTCGCGCAGATAGCGTTCGACCCTGGAAAGCGCTTCCGCGTCGAGCAGCGCGAGCGTGAGATTGCCCATGATCGCCGTCAGGATGTTGTTGAAATCATGGGCAATGCCGCCGGCCAGGATGCCGATGGACTCCAGACGGGAGGCGCGCTGCAATTCCTGCTCGAAGCGCTGGCGGACGGTCACATCGCGGATGACCAGCACGGTGCCGATGAGCTCGCTGTTGGCCTCGCGCACCGGCACGCAACACCCCTCGACGAGGCACGTCGCCCCTTTGCGGCCCACCAGCATGATCTGGGGCGGCAGGTCGACGAGGACGCCATCCTCGAGCACGCGGATGACGGGCAGGGTGAAGGCCCGATTCGAGGGCGTTTCCTGGAGGATGCAGACCTCGGCCAGCGGGCGGCCGACGGCGGTCGCGGCTTCCTGCTGGGTGAGTCCCGCGGCGGCGCGGTTCATGAATTGCACTACCCCCCGCGTGTCGGTGGTGATCACGCCCTCCGTCATGGCGCGCAGCGTCACGGTCAGGCGCTCCTTCTCGGCGGCGAGCGCGGCCTCGGCGCGCTTGAGCTCGGTCAGGTCCACCAAGGCGACGACCGCATGCTCCAGCTTCAGCCACTCCTCCTCGCGCGGCATCCACCATCGCAGGTAGGCGTGGTGCCGCCCGCCCGCGAAATCCAGTATTTCCATCTCTTCCTCGCCGTCATTGCGTCCTTCCCACGCCGCCTTGAGGAAAAGATCCACCACCCGCTCTGCATCCGCGGTGTAGAGGCGGGAAAATTCGTCCTGCAATACCTCCTTCGATTCCGCTTTGTACAGCCGCACCGCCGTGTCGTTGACGGCGACGACACGCATCTTCTCCAGCAGCACCGCGGACTCCTCGGGATGGTTGGAGAGGTGCGCAAAAAGGTCCTTCACGCCGGCGGTATGCAGTTTCTGCAACTGCCGGCCCATTTCGCGGAAATCCAGTTCCAGAATCGCAACGGGAATGTTTTCGAAGAGCAGGCGGTAGCGGGCTTCCGATTCCCGCAGCGCCACCAGCGCCTTGCGCCGCTCGGTCACATCCATCAATACGCCCACCAGATTCCACTCGTCGGGTCCGACAGGCATGATCGATACCTGTTCGTGCAGCCACAGCGTCCTCTCCGCTCGAAGCACGGGAAATTCCTGCTCGTAGCCGGGCGCCCCTGAGAGAATGGCCTCCGTACTGCGTCGGTTCATCTCCGGCAGATCCGGTGTATCCACCGGGAGCCAAAGACCGGTCCCCGAGATGGGATGCTCAGTGCCAAACAGGCGTTGGTAAAGCACGGAGCTTGGCATTTCGAAATTACGCCACCGCACGCCGTCGCCCTCGCGCACGATGTTCGCCTGCCATAGGATGCAGTCCGCCCGGGTCAGAATCTGCTGCAACTGCTCCTCGCTCTTCTTGCGCTCCTCCTCGGCTTCGCGCCGTGCCGTCACGTTGGTGATGACGCCGACCAGGTTCCAATGGCCCGGTTTGACGGGGGTGATCGATACCTGTTCGTGCAGCCAATAAGTCCGCCCTTCCCGCAGGGCGCGGAATTCCTGTTCGTAGCCCGGCGCGCCGCCGCGGATGGCGGCCATGCTGCGTGCATTCATTTCCGCCAGTTCGGGCACATTCAGCTCACTCCACATCAAGTTCGGGTGTTCCGAGGGATCCTCGCCGAACAACTCCCGGTAAAGGCTCGATTGGGGAATGTAGAGGAACCAGTCTAACGCCCCCGCCGCGTTCTCCACGACGTGGGCCTGCCACAGCAGGCAGTCCGCCCGGGTCAGAATTTGCCGCAATTGCGCCTCGCTCGCCTGGCGCGCCTCCTCCGCTTCGTGCTGCGCGGTTACGTCCATGATCACGCCGACGAGACTCCACTCGTCCGGTCCGACCGGGGTGATCATGACCTGCTCGTGCATCCAGAAGGACTGCTGGCCCTTGGTAACATAAAATTCCTGCTCGTAGCCCGGAGCGCCGGAGAGAATGGCTCGCGTGGCGCGCGCATCCATCGCGGGTCGTTCCGGCACATACTCTCGTGGCCAGAGCCTCCCGTCGCCGGGGATGATCCCGACGTTCTGGAGCCGCGTGTACAGGCCCGAAGTGGGCAGGTCGAAATTCCGCCACAGTGTGGCCGTACCATCGCGCACGACTTTCGCCCGCCACAACATGCAGTCCGCCCGTGCCAGAATCTGCTGCAATTGCGCCTCGCTCGCCTGGCGCGCCTCCTCCGCTTCGTGCTGCGCGGTCACATCGACGATCATGCCGACCAGATCCCACTGCGCCGGACCGGCGGGGGTGATTGATACCCGTTCGTGCAGCCAGAAGGTCTGGCTGTCCTTGACCAATCGGAATTCCTGTTCATAGCCCGGCGCGCCGGAGCGCATCGCCGCCATGCTGCGCGCATCCATCTCGGCTTGTTCCGGCATGGTGAAATCCCGATAGAACCCTTTCGTTTTATCCCCCGTCACTCCTTCGCGAACGAGACCGGCATCGCTGTCGAAAATCCGTTTTTGCAGGCCTGAAGCGGGGACCTGGAACTGCCACAGGAACCGGCCGTTCGTCTCGGTCACATGGGCCTGCCACAACATGCAGTCCGCCCGGCTCAGAATCTGGTGCAACTGTGCTTCGCTGGCCTTGCGCGCCTCCTCGGCTTCATGCCGCGCCGTCACGTCCGTGACCACGCCCACCAGATTCCAGTCATCTTCCCCCAGCCGTCTGATGCCCACTTCCTCGCTCAACCAGTGGGTGATGCCCTCCTGGGAGAGTACGCGGAATTCCTGCTGGTAACCGGGGCTGTTGTTGAGCAGGGCTTGTTCGGCACGGCGGGACGTTTCGGGCAGATCGGGGGCGTGGTCGACTTCCCACAACCCGCCCCGTTCCCGGGCGGTTGCCAGTTGGACAATAGGACTGTCGAACGACTGGGAGGGAACATTGATCTTCCACCGCATGTGACCGCCTTCGCGACGCACGCTTGCCCACCACAGCAGGATGTTGGCGCGGCCGAGGATCTGACGCAGCACTTCCTGATTTTCCATTTGCGCTGCCACCGTCCGCTTGGCCGCGGTGATATCGAGCAGCACCAGCACCACGCGTGACAGGTCCGGCTGCTCCTCGCGCTCGCTCACCTTGCACTGCATCAAGCACGCGCGCTCCTGGCCGTTCGCATCAAGGTAGCGAAACTCCTCTTCGAAAAGCCGGCGTCCGGTCCACAACCGTTCCAACTGGTGGTCGAAAATCTCCGGATAGGGGGCGACGGTGAGCTGCGGAAACCGCGCGATCATCTCCGGTTTGCTGGCGCACCCCGCGGCTACGATGGCCGGCTGGTTGGCGTCGCTCAGCCGCACCCGCCCCAGTAATTCACGCGACAGGTCCGGATGGGCGGCCAGATGGGTCATGAGATTGGTGATGCCTTCGGCCCGCAGCCGGGAGAAAACCCCCACCACCGCCGTGAAATCCTCCTCCAGAATCTGCACGGGCGTATTGTCGAACAGGGTGCGGTAACGCGCCTCTCCGAGCGGCAGTTCGAGAGCCTGTTGCCCGCGCTTTCGCCCGCCGAACCAGACCGTGGTCCAGACCCAGCGTACACCTTTCCAGAAGGGCATGCGCTTGGCATAGCCGGAGGACACAAACAGTGCAACAGCACTGTCGCTCACGGGACGCAGGAAAATCCCCTAGGCGCGACCCTGGGCCGATGGCCTTGGGCGGGCCCGGCGTTGTAATCGTCTGCTTTGAGCGGTCGACTTGATTGGAATTTAACGTTTGGAATTGGGCCTCCCATGATCGCCATCCGCACCGCCACCGCCGTTGACCTTCCCCTCATCCTGCAATTCATCCGCGACCTCGCGGCCTACGAGCAGCTGCTTCCGGAGGTCGAGGCCACGGAGGAACGGCTGCGCGCCACCCTGTTTCCCCCGGCCGGTCGGCCGGCGGCCGAGTGCCTCCTCGCGTTCTGGCACGACCGGCCCGCCGGCTTTGCGATCTTCTTTCACAATTACTCGACGTTCCTCGCGCAGCCCGGCCTTTACCTTGAGGATCTCTTTGTGGAGCCCGCTCTGCGCGGCCATGGCATCGGCAAGGCGCTGCTATTGCACTGCGCAAGGTTGGCCAACGCCCGCGGCTGCGGCCGGATGGAATGGACGGTGCTCGACTGGAACAAATCCGCGAAGGGCTTCTACCGGAAGCTCGGCGCCGTCGAGATGGGCGAGTGGCGCATCTGCCGTCTCACCGGCCCCGCCCTCGCCCAGTACCGCTGATTTCCATGTTCCCTTGCCGCAGGGGGGCCGCCAGCGCGAAAGGAAGGGGGCGCCAGCGCCGGTGAAATGCGCGTGGCACAGCGTGGTCAGGCTTGCCCTGCCCGACTTCCACCCCTGCTCTTCCACCCATGAGCCTTCCCTTCTTCTGGATCGACGCCTTCACCAACCGGGTTTTCTCCGGCAACCCCGCCGGTGTGGTGCCGCTGGAACGCTGGCTGCCCGATGACGTGATGCAGCGCGTCGCCTTCGAAAACGGACTTTCGGAGACGGCCTTTTTCATCCGTACCGGTCCCGGCCAGTACCATCTGCGCTGGTTCACGCCGGCCATTGAAGTCGAACTCTGCGGCCACGCCACCCTGGCCAGCGCGCATGTGTTGTGGACGGAACTTGGCGAACGCGCCGAGCTGATCACATTTGCATCGCGCAGCGGTCCGCTCCACGTGACCCGTGCGGGAGACAGACTGGAGCTGGATTTTCCATCCCAGCCCGCGGCGCCCGCAACGGCGCCGGACCTCCTCATCCAAGGTCTGGGCCGCCAGCCGGAATTCGTCGGCCGGGCCGGCACCCGCTGGCTCTGCGTCTTCGCGCAGGCCGCCGATGTCCGCGCTTTGCGGCCCGACCAAGCGTGCCTCTCCCAAGTGACGCCGGGCCGGGTGATCGTCACCGCCCCCGGCGACGATTGCGATTTTGTCTCGCGCTTTTTCGCCCCCGATGCCGGCGTCCCCGAGGATCCCGTCACCGGCTCGGCCCATTGCACGCTCACACCCTATTGGGCGGAGCGCCTCGGCCAGCCGCGTCTGCACGCGCGGCAAGTCTCCGCCCGGGGTGGTGAACTCTGGTGCGAACTGCGGGGCGATCGCGTCGGTATCGCCGGTCGCGTCGTCACCTACCTGCGCGGAGCGCTGAACGTCTGAGCGGCGGGCATCAGTTTACGGGACCAGCATCAAACCCGCCCGCATTTGCCACAGCAGTTTGCGGTTGTAGTCGAGGATCGTCTCGCCCCAGCCGTTGAAATATTGCAGGAAGAAATAGCCGTTGACGCCGTGCACGCCCACCCGGGCGAGGATTTCGTCGGTCACGCGCAGTGGCAGCACCGCGTCCACTTGGATGCTGCCCTTGGAGCCAACCGTGCCTTTGCGGAGCGTGGTGGTGAGGCGCCAGTCATAACTCAGCAGGCCGATCTGCAGGTCGGCATAGCCGCGGTAATCGGCGATGTCGGGATTGTCCGTCTTTTCCAGATAGTCGTAAAACTTGGGCGAGAAGGTCAGGCGTACGTTGTCGCTGAACCGCCACTCCAGTCGCGGACGCACGAAGATCGTGCTGATACTGCGCGAAGCGAGGCCGTCGCGGCCGTTGGACTCATGCTCGAGGCCCGCCTGCCAGCCGAAGCGCAGGCGGCCATCGGCGGAACTCCAGGCATGGTCGTTGAGGTAAAACAACGCCGGGCGATAGGCCGTATCGCGAAACGGTTTCGAGTTGGAATGAAGGTCCCAGAGCGAGGTTTGCGTGTAGCCGAGGTAAAACGGCCACAGATCGAATGGATTGTATTTGAAGCTGATCTGGAACTTGGCGTTGAGACCGCCATGTCCGCCCAAGCCGAAATACACCGGTTCGTAGCCCGTGATACCCGGCAGCAGCCGCGTACTGCGCCGCAGTGCCGTCTCGTGGGCCGCCTTGGTGGCCGCTTCGTGCTGCGCAATGTTCGAGGGCTCCCGGGCGGCAGCCGACAGTTCGGGTTCCTCCACGGAAAACATCACCGGTTGTGCGCCGAGCGCAACCACTTCGAGCACCACCGGTCCGACGATCGTCGGCGGCAATCGGAATGAGTAGTCCACTTGAGCAAAGGCGCCCGGCGCCACGTTCAACTCGTCGGGCGCGTTGCTCGCGACCAGGCGCACGTCCTCCGACCGCGCGGTGCCGGCGTGCAACCGCCCGGCAACCGTGCGCGGCGGGTGCAGCAACAACGACTCCCCGCCGGTGTTGGTCCAAAGAAGTTTTACGGTGAATTCCGCCCCCGGCGCCACCGACACCGCCCGGGGCACCAGCACTGTTTCGGCCCGCAGGATCGACGCCGCACCCGCGGTCGCAAATAACATCAAGAATGTGCAAAGCCTGGCTTTCATGGTCTGCGCCGAGATTACCTTCGGCCCCCCGCGCGGCGAGCCCGAAGCCGGGCATACGGCCGCACCGACCGAGGGTAAAGGCCACGTTCAGAACCGCGGCGAGAACGGACTCCAGGGTGACAGCTCGCGCGAGTCGAAGGACTCCGCGTTGGGAGCGCGTGGCGTGCGGTCCGCCGGCGTTTCCGGCCGAATCGTAGCCGGCGCCGGTTTGAGCGCCTGCAACACCGCGCGGATCCACCGGCGCAGGCGTGAAGCCGTTCCATTTTTAGGCGACATCGACGCGATGTGCCGCCCCGTCGCCCACTTCCACGGCGCGGGCTTCCGGCGGGTCGTTGGTTCTGAGGCGTTCGTGTTCATGCAGGCATGATAGCTCATCAACAGCCCGGCGGGCAGTGCCACCGATGAGGTGCTGACTCAGGCACAATTTACAATTGGCGGTGAGGGTGGTTTGGCTTGCGCTTTGGTGCTTGCCAAGGTCTTTGGGAAGCGTACGGTAGGCGCATGCCTAAGCGGTCAAGTATCTCCGACCCGAATAAGCTCGCGGCTAGTATCGTGGGCCGGGTCACAAGAACCAAGGCGACTGTGCAGAAACGCAAGAATCCTGCCGCCGTCGCACTTGGTCGCTTGGGCGGTCTCAAGGGGGGAAAGGCAAGAGCGGAAGTCCTCTCTTCTCGGGAACGTACGGAAATCGCACGACAAGCAGCAATCGCACGGTGGTCATCATAACGAGGATGAGATCGCCATGAGCGGTCAGCTTCAGCATGACGCCAATACGTTAGTAGAGGATCAGCTGGATCGCCACTTGTTGAAGATTCAGTCCCTCACCAAATCAGATGTGCTGACGATTGTCGGTGATCTGTGGGGCAAAATCGACGAATTGATCAGGGACTCGGTCGAGGAACATCGTCCGAAACAGAAAAAGCTCTCTGTCATTTTGGAAACAGACGGCGGATATGCTGAAGTTGCCGAGAGAATTGCGAGGACTCTAAGGAAGTTTTATCGCCAGATCGCCTTCATCGTTCCGAACTACGCCATGTCAGCAGGAACAATTTTGGTCATGTCCGGCGATGAAATCCTGATGGATTATTTCGCAATTTTGGGCCCAATTGATCCTCAGGTCAGGAAAAAGGATGGCTCTGGACTAATACCTGTAAATGGGTACTTATCGCGATATAATGAGCTATTACAGAAGGGAATAGACAAAACCATTTCCACGGTCGAATTGACCATCCTTATTGAGAAATTCGACCAAGGCGAACTCTACCGTTACCAGAAGGAAAAGGACCTGTCAGAAGCCCTTTTGAAAGAATGGTTGGTCAAGTACAAATTCAAGAAGTGGAAGCGGACGAAAACGCACCATCGGAAGGTCACTCGAAAGATCAAAATCGCCGTGGCAGCGCGCATCGCAGAGATGCTTAATGATTCTGATATGTGGCATGTCCACAGCCGGGGGATTCCAATCAATGTGGTGAGAAGAAAACTTAAGCTGGACGTTGAGGATTTCGGTAAAAAACGGCCACTAAGTGACGAAATCCGGTGTTATATGAAGCTACTGGCCGACCATCTGAAAAAGATTCGAACCGATTCAGCGATTCACATGTATCATAACTATTCGCCCATTTATTGGAGGTGACCATGAACAAGATACTCGAAGAGGCCAAAAAGAGCCCAAACGTGGATCTTGCGTTGCTAAGCGATAGCCTGCGGATGCTAAAGGCATTGAGGGATTCAGGCTACCATGGGTCCACCGAATATAACGTGGTCTCGCCGCGCAAGGCCGTCATATCCACAGAGAAAGCTGGAAATTCGACCACCAAGGGTTCGGCGGAAGAGACCGACGAATAGGGCAAGCGTTTTTGTTTGTTGTTTATGCTTGACCGATCAAGCATAGTCGTGCACTGTGGTGCTCATGAACAAGCTGAGCACCGGGAAAAGAGTCCAACTCCTCTCCTGCCTTGTTGAAGGCAACAGCATCCGGGCAACAGCCCGCATGACTGGTGTGGCGTTCAACACCGTGCTCAAGTTTGTGGCCGAGGCGGGCCGCGCCTGCTCCATCTATCAGGATGAAGTTTTCCGCAACCTTACCTGCAAGCGGCTCCAATGCGATGAGATTTGGTCCTTTGTGGGCTGCAAGGCGAAGAACGTGAACCTCGACAGAGCAGACAAAGGCTGGGGCGACGTGTGGACGTGGACCGCGATTGATGCCGACACCAAGCTTGTTCCCTGCTGGTACGTCGGCACACGCGATGCCAATGCCGCTTGGCACTTCATGCACGATCTCAAGGCGAGGTTGGCCAACCGTGTTCAACTCACCACGGACTCGCACAAGGCTTACCTGTCCGCCGTGGATAGCGCTTTCGGGAACGAAATCGACTATGCTCAGTTGGTGAAGATATACGGCGCACCTCCGGCGGGAGCGGAGACGCGCTACAGTCCCGCGCAATGCATGGGAACGCGCACGGCGATTATGACCGGCGAGCCCTGCCATGAGCACGTTTCAACGAGCTTTGTTGAGCGCCAGAATCTCACCATGCGCATGAGCATGCGCCGGTTTACCCGCCTCACCAACGCGCACTCAAAGAAGGCGCAGAAGCATGAGCACGCCGTTGCCCTTCACTTCATGCACTACAATTTCTGCCGGATTCACCAAAGTCTGCGCGTCACTCCGGCCATGGAAGCCGGCATTGCAGATCATGTTTGGGAGTTGGATGAGATAGTGAAGCTGATGGATTACATTGCTGCAAAGGCAGCCTAACTAAGATCAATGCGGTTTGTAGATTTTCTTCCGCAAGACATGGACTTTAGAACCCTTGAGGCGCCGAATCAGCTTAAGTCGGGTTAGCATTTCCAGTAGTGCGTCCCGGTCCTCTCCCCGAAAATGGGTGCCCCTAGTCAGAGAGCGTAAATTCTCACCAGTCAATTTCTGATGGTCGCGGAAATGAGCCAAGATTTTCATCGCAGCCACCCTCATCTTGTCGACCTTGTCCTCGCCGGAAGTCTCCCGCCAAATCTTTTTTGCCCAGTATTCTCTCGCCAATATCTGCATCAATTGATCTCCAAGCCCTGCGTCGCGCTTAAAATCATAGGACGTGTACTCCAAACGCTGAAGGCCCCGAATGTCTGATGGTACCTCGCCTGATCGGCGCGTGTTCAACAAGATGTAATAAGGCTTTTGAGAGTGTCGCTTGAGCCCTTCTGCAAGGCCCAATTCAAGCGAAACATTCGGATTCCAATCCGAAAGGTCAAAGATTGAGAAGTCCGATTTGGTGATGTTGGACTTCATAATTGAAAGCAGGTGGACGGTTTGAATGTCCGTGTTCCCGTATTGGACACTGAACGGAAGCTGCAAGAATATCTGCCGGAACTTCTTTTTGGGGAAGTTATGGCCGAAGGGATGGCCAACAAAAACCACCGGCATTCTGGTTCTAACTCTAGCCATAGGTGATCGTTGGCCAGATGAAGGCACCATTTGACACCCTTTGGAAGGTGAATTTTTAGGGCCGAATTTCATTTGTAACTGTGCCTGCGTCAGCACCAATTGTCGAAAACTGTACTGGTTGCATTCTTCCGCCACTGTTGCTGCCCCGTGCCGCGGTACAGTGTTACCTTTTTCACTCCAAGCCATGACTCCGTCTCTCCTCACTCTTGCCCGTCCGCCGGTTTCCGGTGGCCCTGCCGCCGTTCAGCCACGGCGTCTTCCCGTGCCGTTCAGCCGTCCCGCGCCCATCCCGCGCGCCGGCGATCTGGCGTTGTCCCAGCCGCTCTACGCCGGGCTGGCGGCATCGCTGCAGCAGCTGATTGAACAGGACACGCTGCGGCCCGGCCATCGCGTCCCGTCGGTGCGGCGCATGTCGCTGCAGCGCGGCGTGAGCATCTCCACCGTGCTGCAGGCTTACACTATGCTCGAAAATCGCGGCTATCTCGAAGCGCGTCCGCAGAGCGGCTACTATGTGCGGCCGCGGCCGCTGCTCAGCGTGCCCGAACCGCGCATGGCCCGGCCCATGGTCCGGCCCGCCTACGTGAGTCTCGGCGACCTGACGGCGCGGATGCGGGAGCTGGCGCTCGATTCGAACTATGTTCCGTTCGCCACCGCCTGCCCGCACCATTCTTTGTTCCCCACCAAAAAGCTCGCCCGGCTGCTCGGGTCCGTCAGCCGGACTGATCCGACCCTAGTCGGCCGGTATGCGATGAACTGGGCGTTCGAACCACTGGCCCGCGAGATCGCCCGGCGTTATCTGCTGGCCGGCGCACCGCTGCACCACAACGAGCTGGTCGTCACCGTCGGCTGCACCGAGGCCATCAACCTCTGCCTGCGCGCCGTCACGCGGCCCGGCGACATCGTGGCGCTCGAGACCCCCGCCTACTTCGGATTTCTCGACATCATCCAGAGCCTCAACCTCAAGGCGCTCGAGATTCCCACCGACCCGCGCGAAGGCGTCTGCCTCGACGCCCTGCGCACCGCCCTCGAGCAGAACGACATCAAGGCCGTGCTGGTCATGCCCAGCTTCCAGAACCCGCTCGGCTCCTGCATGCCCGACGCGAAGAAGGAGCGGCTCTACCGCCTGCTCACTGATTATGGCGTGCCCGCCATCGAGGACGACATCTACGGGGACCTGCAATTCGGCGACCGCCGCCCCAAGCCGCTCAAGGCCTGGGACACCGACGGCCTGGTCATGCTGTGCTCCTCCTTCGGCAAGACGCTCGCGCCCGGTTTCCGCATCGGCTGGACGGCGCCCGGGCGCCAGTTCGAGCGCGTGCGCCACCTGAAATTCACCAACACGATCGGCACGCCCGCCGTGCTGCAAAAGGTGCTCGCCGACTTCCTGCGCGACGGCGGCTACGACCACCACCTCCGTTCCATCCGCCGTGCCTACCAGAACCAGATGCATCTGTTCTCGCAGGCCATTCTGCGCCACTTCCCCGAGGGCACGCGCTTCAGCCGCCCGCAGGGCAGCATGATCCTCTGGGTCGAGTTTCCCGCGGGCGTCGACACGCTCAAGCTTCACGCCGACGCCCTCAGGCATCGCATCAACATCGCGCCCGGTCCGCTGTTTTCCGTGAAGGACCGCTACCGTAATTGTCTCCGCATGAACTGCGGCATCCCGTGGACCGCGGAGATCGACGCCGCGCTCAAGACTCTCGGCGACCTGGCTCAAAAGCAGCTCTAGCCAAATTCCCTGCCCGAAAATCGTCCTCGCTTTTCGCCGCTTCCATTAACGACCGTCCCCCATACCCAGATGGAATCAGCCGCTCTGCCCAGCCGGTCTGACCGGTCCGCTCCGCTATGAACACGCCCTCCCGCACCGCCTTCGTCATCGCCTTCGCCACCATCTATCTGGTATGGGGCAGCACCTACCTCGGCATCCGTGTCGCGGTGGAAACGCTGCCACCGTTCCTGATGGCCGGCGCGCGTTTCATTGTGGCCGGCGGTGTGCTCGCAGGCTGGCTGGCTGTGACCCGCGGCTTCCGCGCGACCACGCATCAATGGCGCGACAACGCAATCATCGGCACCTTCCTCCTGCTCGGCGGCAACGGTCTCGTGGCCTGGGCCGAGCAGTACATCCCGTCGGGACTCACGGCGCTCATCATTGGCTCGCAACCGATGATGATGGTGCTCACCGAATGGGCGTGGCGCGGCGGGCATCGTCCCACGGTGCTCACCGGGGCCGGCCTCCTGCTCGGTTTCGCTGGCGTGACGTGGCTGGCCGCGCCATGGGAGAACGCCGCGACCGGCGGGCTCAACCCGGGTGGCGTGACGGCCATCCTGGTCGGCGGCGTCTTTTGGGCCTTCGGCTCAATCTACGGCCGGCGCGTGCGCAAACCCGCCGAGCCCCTCACCGCGTCGGCGCTGCAGATGCTCTGCGGCGGAGTGGCGCTCATGCTTACGGCCTTCGCGCACGGTGATTTTGCCGGGTTTTCACCCGCCGCTGTCTCCGCGCGTTCGTGGCTGGCATTCGTGTATTTGATCCTCGTCGGTTCACTCGTGGGCTTCTCCACCTTCGTCTGGCTCATGAAACACAGCACGCCGGCGCGCGTTTCGACCTACGCCTATGTGAACCCCATTGTCGCCGTCTTCCTCGGCTGGCTGATCCTCGGCGAGCCCATCACGGCTCGCACGCTCGCGGCCGCGGCGGTGATCGTCCTGGCCGTCGTGGTCATCACCACGCAGCGCGGCCGGGGCGCGGTCAGGAAAGACGCGGCAGCTACTGCTTTCACTTCGGAAAACAAGGCCGCCGCATTGAAAATTGGCCGCCCGACGCTGAAGGTTTGCAATCCTTCCGAATGAACCCCGCCATCGCCCTGGTTGGAGATTACCGCGACGCCGTCAGCAGAGTCCGCTTCCTGCGGGCAACGACCGCTGTTCCGGTTGTCGCGGTTGTTCGGGAATAAGCGCGCCGTTTGCATTCTCCAACCACATGACGGATGTTAGCGGCAATTCGCATAAGCAGCGCCGACTGAGAGCACGTGGTCTTTTCTCCCAGCCGGCCTGAAGTTCCACTCGCAAATTGCCTTTCCAGCCGTCCTCAACCTCAACGCAACTCATTATGAAGCACCTCAGTCCTCTCTCCAAACTCCTCGTATTGCTGGCCGCGGGCGCGGCCTTCACGATCCTGCCGCTCGCCGCGCACGCCGGCGACATGCCCGTGTCCGGCGGCAGTATGGGCCACATGGACATGGCCAAAAGCGGCAGCGAAATCACCGTCACCGGCGAGGTCCTCGACATGGCCTGCTACCTCGACCACGGCGCGCACGGCGAAGGTCACGCTTCGTGCGCCGAGAAATGCATCTCCAGCGGTCTGCCTGTCGGCCTCAAGAGCACAGACGGCACGGTTTACCTGCTGATCGGCGCCCATATGCCGGCCAACCAGGAACTGGCGCAGTACGCCGCCAAGACCATCACCATAAAGGGCAAGTTCGTGAGCCGCGACGGCATCAACCTGCTCGAAAACATCGAGATCGTGAAGTAACCCTTTGATCCATGCAGTCTTTGTGGACGGATTTCCTCGCGGCCCTGCGCCAGCCGGAATACGTCCATGTCCTGTTGCACCCGCTGCCGATCTATGGATTGGCGGCGGGTTTCTTTTCGCTCCTGCTGGCCCTGGCCGCACGCAGCCGCTCAGGCCAGGCCATCGCCCTCCTGCTGATCCTGCTGACCGCGGCTTCCGCGTGGCCGGTCGCGCACTTCGGTCATGCGGCCTACGACCGCGTCTATGCCATGTCGAACGACGCGGCGCAAAAATGGCTCAACTGGCATGAGTATCTCGCCGAACGCATCGTCTGGGTTTACTACGCCACCGCGGGACTGTCCGCCCTCACCCTCGTCGGACTCTGGAAGTTCCCCCGGCTGCACCGCACGGCGCTGATGCTCACGACGATCGCGGCCGTGGCCGCGCTCGGCCTCGGCGGTTTCCTCGCGTTTGTCGGCGGCAAGATTCGCCACGCCGAGTTTCGCCACGGCGCGCCGCCCGCCTGGGCCCACACCGCCGCGGACGAGGACTGATGGTGCATTCGGAGATTGCGTGATCCACCGCGCGGGGCGAAGGAAAGAACCATGCAAGTTCATCGCGCCCTGCTCCTCGCGTTCTTCGTCCTGGTTTTCGCCTCCACCGCCGTGGCCCTCGACCGGCCGGACGTCACCTTCAAGGTTTTCCAGTTTCCCGCCGACAAGATTCCCCGGATCGACGGCAACACCGACGACTGGGCCATGGTGCCCGACGACTACGTCATCGGCATGGACCAATTTGTGGATGACAGCGACAAGCATCTAAAGCCCGATCCGAAGAACTTGGATGTCCGCATCCGCGTCGGCTGGGTAAAGGGTCTCAACCGGCTCTATTTTCTCTACGAGGCCTACGACGACTACTGGGACTTTGCCCGTCCCGACCTGCACAATGACACCTTCGAAGTCGTCGTGGATGGCGATGCTTCCGGGGGACCACTGATCGACAAAGGCCACCGCGAATTCTGGACGCCTGAACAGGTGGGCGCGGCGGCGGCCGCGCCTGACGACCGGATCAGCGTGGATGAAGCCCACTGGGCCATCCACGGCGTCCACGCACAAAACTACCACATCTTCACCCCGGCAGAGGGCAAGGACTGGTGCATGGCATGGACTTCCGCAACATGGATCAAGGAGCTGCCGTGGGCGAACGCCGCCTGCGCCTACCATTTCAAGCCGGGCGAGTCCGGCCGGCTGGTGCTCGAATTCTGGATCACGCCCTTCGACTACGCCGGACCCGAGGGCCCGCAGCGCGCCGTGGAGTCCGTGCTCACCGAGAACAAGATCATCGGCCTGAGCTTTGCGATCATCGACTACGACGACGTGAACAAACGCGGCAACAACGGCTTTTGGAACCTCTCCCGTCATCACACGATGTACGGGAACGCCTCGGAATTGTGCGCGTTCAAGCTCATGCCGCTCGAACCGCAGTTCCGCAAACCCATCGAGGCGCAATGGACCTGGAAAGTGGTCGACATGGACCGCCGTCTGGTCGCCTTCAAGGATCTGTCCGTCGGCAAGATCACCTCCTGGAACTGGGATTTCGGCGACGGCGGGACCTCGACCGAGCAGAATCCGATCCATCAATACAAGCAGCCTGGCAACCTGGTCGTCGTGCTGGAAGTCGAGGGACCGGACGGCAAGTCGCGCCGTTCCAAAGTCTGGGACGTCCAGTTAAAGTAGACCTGGAATAGTACGCTTGTCGTTGCGATACCCGCGCCACGCGTGTTCTTCACCTGCAACATGTCAACTAATAGTTGACGTGTTCGTCCGCGCGGCGGTGAGCTGCTTAAGCCGGGTGTAAAGCTTTTCGAGGTGCGGCAAGGTGGCGCCGGCGACCTGCGCGCGCCGCAACGGCTCACCCCAGATCGCCTCGACTTCGACCTCACGGCCGGTGAGGTAGTCAACGAGACTCGACGGCTGATAGGCGCCCATGCGCCGCGTGTGCGCGAATTGCTGCTCAATGAAATCCGCGGGAATCACATGCCCGAACTTCGCCGCGGCCGCGATGACCTCGTCGATCAGCGCCCGCGCCTCCCGCTCCAGCTCGGGCGTGGCCAAAATCCGGTCGGTCGGCACGCCACCGGCGGCGATGGTCAATCCATTGAAGGGAATGTTCCAAACCAGCTTCCGCCAGCGGGCCTCGGCCAGATTTTCCACCGCCTCGCACTTCACGCCGGCGCGCTGGAAAAGCGTCACGAGCCGCCGCACGCGTTCACTCACCGGCCGTCCGTATTCGCTCAGGGTCACATAGCCCGGGGTGAAGATGCGGATCTCGCCCGGCGCCTCCCGCACAGCCGCGATGAACGCCAGGCCGCCGACCACGCGCTCCGCGCCGAACAGTCCGGCCAGAAGTTCATCCGAACCGAGCCCGTTCTGCAGCGTAAGAATGACCGTCTGCGGTCCGAGCAGCGGTGGCAGGAGCGCGGCGAGAAGATCGTTGGCCGTGGTTTTGAGCGTGATGATGGCCACCTCGACCGGACCGATCTCCGCGGTGGAACCGTAAACCGCCGTACGCTCTGGCGGCAGAGTCTGTACCCCCCCGCCTTCTCTCAGCGTGATCCCCCGGGCACGCATTTCCGCAAGGCCGCTGCGCACGTAGAAATGCACGTCGGCGCCAGCCAGCGCCAGCCGTGCGCCATAAAACGTGCCGATCGCCCCGGCGCCGACAATGGCAATTCTGGAAGACATCAACCACGGATTACACCGATGGACACGGATGAGGAAAACCAAATCCGCGACCCTCCGTATTATCCGTGATGCAAATTCCGATGCGATCGGCGGCTTATTTCGCCGCGAGCTGCTTGAGAATCTGCTCGGTGAGCTGTTGCACGAGCGCCTCGACCTGCGGATCCGGCTTCTCGCCGTCGCCACCTTCGCCATCGGCGCGGGCTGGCACCGCGCAGACGACGCCAGGACGGAACTCGCTGTTGTCACACAGCTCGCATTCCTTGAGGCCCTCACGCGGATCCTGCATGCCGAGGCTCTTGCGTAGCGTGATCAAATCCCTGAGTTTCTCGGCCCCGATGGAGTGAAGGCTGCCGCCGAGTTGCGAGGCGATCCATACGGTCTGACAGTAGGCGTCGGTGTTCTCCAGTTTCCAGTAAGCGTCCTCGACGTCCTTGCCCCAGACAATGACCCCGTGATTCTCCATGATGACGGAATAATGATCGACCGCCACCTGGCCAACTTCCTCGGCCACGGCGGGGGTGCCGGGCGTCTGGTACTTGGCGTAGCCGATTTCCCCCAGAAACACCTCGGCCTCGGGAATCATACAGGTGGGCGGACGCACGGCGGCGACGGCAAAAGCGGTGGCGTGCGGCGGGTGGGCGTGGATGCAGGCCTTGGCATGGGGCTGGCGCTTCATGATCGCGAGGTGGGTCATGGCCTCGCTGGTGCGCTTGCGCGTGCCGGCGAGCTGCTTGCCGTCGAGGTCGATCAGGCAGATCTCCTCGGGCGTCATGAAGCCCTTCGAGATGAGGGTCGGCGTGCAAAGGACGAGATTGTCACCCACGCGGATGGTGATGTTGCCACCGTTGCCGTCGACGTAGCCTTTCTCCCAGATGCGGCGCCCGATGTCGCAGATCAGTTTTTTCAGCGTTTGGATGGCGGGGGCGTTGAAGAACCGCTCGATCTCGCCGGACGTCTTCGGGTCGCTGCCGGGCGTCCACTTGAACTCGTAATCTGGCACGCTATACTCTTTTTGCGCGGTCGGCTCAGGAGCGGTCCGGGCACCGGGCTGGCCGCTCAGTTTGACGCGGCTCTGCAGCAGGTCGCGGGCGGAGGGCGTGAGAATGGCGTCGGCGGGTGCGGACGCGCCTTTGCGGAGGAGTTCCTCGGCTTCCCTGGCCGTGATGACTTTGCGCATGGTGAAAATGAATCAGACGGGTGGAGTGTAGAAAATCCGGTCGACGATGGTGGCGTTATAGGCGTCGACCGGCGTGGGCTGAGCGAACGGCATCGCCGCCTCGGACCCCTCGGTGAAACCCACGATGTGCCCCACACCCGCGCCCAGATTGTCATAAATGACCAGGCTGCTGCCCTTGGCGAGGGGAGCCATCGCCGCGCCCTTGAACTGTTCTTTCGACAGCGGCTGCACGAGCAGGAAGCGGCCGCCCTTGTAGGCGGGATCCTGTTTCGAAAGCGTGACTCTACCGATGACGTAGCCGAGGCGCATAGATGAGGCGTGAGGTGAGGGGGGTAGGGCTTGAGGTTGGATCAGGCAGCCGGCGGTGCGGGGTTGGGATCAGGCGGTGCCGTTGTCGACGATACCGATGATCATGTTGCGCAGCGGCGACTTCGGATCCTTCACGAAGTCGCGCGTGGCGGAACCGTCGGTGGAGAGAATGACGCGCTGGTGCCGGCCCGCGCCGTGCGGATCGATCGCGAGGATGGGCGGGCCTTCGTCGCGGCCTTGCTCGTCGAGCGGCTGGCAGACGATCGTGCGGCAGCCGTGCAGGCTCGGGTGGCAGACCGTTGAAACGATGACTCCATCAACGCGGGCAAGGATCATGGCGGTCAGTAGATGCGAAGGTTGTCGACCATCACGCAGCGGCGCGTGCGGGTGAAGGTGCGCGGGTTGGTGATCCCTTCCCCCGTGGTGGTCGCGATCGAGTAGCTGAGGTAGCCCTCGCCACCGAGGCCGAGGCCAGCCAAACTCGGGCCGTTCTTGACGAACAGCGTGGTGTCGAGCGCGCGGGCCATCTGCGTCATGTGGTCCACGTTGAGTGAATGGATGATGGCGGAATGCTTGTAGCCGTGCTCGGAGCGGAGGGCGTAGGCGATGCCCTGCTCGACGCTCTGCACGCGCACGACGGGCAGCATGGGCATCATCTGCTCCTCCATCACAAACGGATGCTCGAGCTGGGTCTCGGCAAAAAGCATCGGCGTGGCGGCGGGCACGGCGGTGCCGGCCTCCCGGGCGAGGACGGCGGCGTCCCGGCCAATAAGCGCGCGGTTGAGCACCGGATGGGAGCAGCCACCCGCGTCCTTTGACATGGTGAACGCGGCGGCGGTGAGCTTTTCCAGCTGCGCGGCGCTGAGCTTCACCGCCCCGGCCGCCTGCAGACCCTCGATGAAGGCGTCGGCGACCGATTCGAGGACGAAGACCTGTTTTTCGCCGATGCAGAGGAGATTGTTGTCGTAGGCGCCGCCCTGGATGATGTCGCGCGCGGCCTTCTTCACGCAGCCGGTGCCGTCGACGAGCACGGGCGGATTGCCGGGGCCGGCGCAGATGGCGCGCTTCCCCGAGCGCATGGCGGCCTGCACGACGCCGGGACCGCCGGTGACGCAAAGCAGCCGGATGAATTCGTTTTTCGCCAAGGCGTCAAACGATTCGAGCGTCGGTTTCTCGATCACGCAGACAAGATTCTCGATGCCGAGGGCGGCGTGGATCGCCTCGTTGTAGGCGCGCACCGCCGTGACGGCGCAGCGCGCGCCACCCGGGTGCGGATTGAAGACGACGGAGTTGCCCGCGGCGACGATGTTGATGATGTTGCCGCTGAGCGTGGGGATGGAGTGCGTGATGGGCGTGATGGCGCCGATGACGCCAAAAGGCGTGTTTTCCTCCATCGTGATGCCGTGGTCGCCGCTGAGGCCATAAGGCTTCAGCCATTCGACGCCGGGCACGAGTTTTACGATCTGGAGTTTCTCGATCTTGTGCTCGAGCCGGCCGATCTTGGTCTCCTCGAACTCGAGCCGGCCCCACTCGACCGCCCTGGCGGTGACCATCTCCTTGACGATGTCGACGACCTTGGCGCGAGCGGCGACGCCTTGCTCCTTGAGCTGCAGGAAGGCTTCGTGCGCTGCGGCACAGGCTTCCCTGGCGTCCGCGAACACGCCGAAACGCCGCCACCGCGGCGTTGGCCGGGACGAACCGCCGGGCTGGCTCGGGACGGCAGCGGCGGCCTTCGGTCCCTCGACTTTGCCCGGGACAGGGGCAGGCGCCGCCGGTTTGTCACCGCCCGCGGAGGGTGCCCGGCCGAGTCCGCGCAACACCTCCTCCACCACGGTGCGGAGGGTGTTCTCATCGAGTTGAAGTGGCGTGCTCATCGGTGGATGAACTCATGAGCCGCGAGTCGTCAGGCGGATCGTGCGCAGCAGTCCGGACCGCCTATTTCTTCGCGGGATAGATTTTTTGATTCAGGACATCGACGACATCGACGATGCCGGTGACAACGGCGTCGACCGGCAGTGTCTTCATGCCGGCCGCCTGCCGGGCAGAGCTGCCCTGGCAGAACATCACAAGTTCGTCCATGCCGGCGCCGAGGGTGTCGACGGCCACGACGGTGTTGGCGCCCGGACGAAACTGCCCGGGACTGGCTTCGTCGACCAGCATCGGTCGAAGGAGCAGCAATTTGCGGCCTTTCATCGCCTCATCCTTCTTCGTGGCGACGACCTGGCCGATGACGCGTGCGAGGAACATGGTGATAGGCGCGTAGCGGGAACCGTCATCTGAACGGAGCGGCCGGAGACCGGCCCCGCCTTTGCGCAAAGGTGGTTATTTCTTCGGAGCCGCGGGCTTCGGCAGCACGGTTTGGACGTCGTCATGCGGGCGCGGAATCACCTGCACGCTGACGACTTCGCCGACGGCGCGCGCCGCCTGCGCGCCGGCGTCCGTGGCGGCCTTGACGGCGGCGACATCGCCGGTGACGACAGCGCTCACGAGCGCGTTGCCGACTTGTTTGACGGGACCGACCAGCGTGACGTTGGCCGACTTGAGCATGGCGTCAGTGCCGGTGACGAGGGCGGTGAGGCCCCGGGTTTCGAGGAGTCCGATAGCTTTGGACATAGGATGATGGGCGTTGGAGGTTGCGGTGGGTGTGAAAATCAATTGCGCGCGGCAATGCAGCGCAGCGTTTCGCGCGCGACGACCAGTTCCTCGTTGGCGGGAATGACCAGCACTTTCGCGCGCGACGTCGGCGCGGAGATTTCGCCCTCGGTGCCGCGGAGCGCGTCGTTCCGCGCCGGATCGAGCACGATGCCGAGCTGGTCGAGGTCGCGCAGGATAGCGGCGCGAAGGTCGGGACTGTTTTCCCCGATGCCGGCGGTGAAGACGATCGCTTCGCAGCCGCCGAGCTCAAAGTGCAATGCGCCAATCCAGTGCCGCGCGGAATGGACCAGCACATCGAGCGCGAGCTGGGCGCGAGCGTTGCCCTGCGCGGCGGCGGCGCGGATATCGCGCAGGTCGTTGCCGATGCCGGAAAGACCGAATAGTCCGCTCTCCTTCGTCATCTGGCGCTCGATTTCGGCGAGCGGCAGGCCGAACGTCTTGAGCACATACGGCACCGCCGCGGAATCCAGGTCGCCCACGCGGTTGTTCTGCGGCAGGCCGGACTGCGGGCTGAGCCCCATGCTGGTGCCGATGGCCAGACCGTCACGGATGCCGGTGATGGAACTGCTGCCGCCGAGATGGCAGGAGATGACGCGCAGCCCCGATTTGTCGGGGCGCAGAGTCGCGGGTCCGATCTGGTAAAGACGGCGGACACGCTCAGCGATGTCGTTCCGGCCAAGCAGCTCGGCCGAGCGCTCGGCGATGAACTTGTGGCTCGCACCGTGAAAACCGTAGCGCCGCACGCCCGCCTGATACCACGCTTCAGGCACGGCGTAGCGCGTCGCGGCCTCGGGCATCCACTGGTAGAAGGCGGTTTCAAAGAGCGCGACGAGCGGCACGCCAGGCAGTTTTTCCTGAAATCGCCTGATGCCGGCGGCATAGGGCGGGTTGTGGGCGGGCGCAATCTCCTTGAAGCCCTCGAGCGCGGCAATCACGCGCTCGTCGGCAGAGACGCAGCCGGTGAGATTGCGGCCCAACACCGTCTTGAAACCAACGCCGTGCAGATCGGCGGCGGACTGGACGTGGCCTGCGGCCTTGAGCTCCGCGAGACAATCGTCGATCGCTTTGCCGTAATCCGTGACCCGTTCGTAGCCGCCCTTGGCCAGCAACGTTGCTTCCGCTCCGTCGAAGCGGAAGAGACGGAACTTGAAGGAGGTCGAGCCAAGATTGGCGACGAGAATGTTCATGGACGGCAGCGGGTGGTCCGGCGAAAGGCGCGGGCGTTTCGCGGTCCCACCGAAGGAACGAGAACGGCTCAAACCGCGCCAGTGATCCAGCGACCGAGTTGGGCGAGTTCCTCGTGGGGCCGGGGAATCACCTGCACACTGACGACTTCGCCGACTGTGCCGGCCGCCTCGGCGCCGGCGTCGATGGCCGCCTTCACGGCGGCGACGTCACCGCGGAAGAACGCGGTCACGTAGCCGCTGCCAATCGCTTCATAGCCGGTCATGGTGACGTTGGCGGCCTTGAGGGCGGAATCCGCGGCCTCCAGCAACGCACAGAGACCTTTCGTTTCGATCATGCCTAGTGCTTCTTGTGTCATGATGGGAAAATTTTGAGGTGGTGGTTGCGCCGGATCACAGACCGACCTGCTTGAGCAGCTCGGGATGCGGGCGTGGAATGACGTGCGAGCAAACAAGCTCGCCGACGCGCTTGGCGGCTTCAGCGCCGGCTTCGACAGCAGCCTTGACGCTGCCGACGTCACCTTTGACGACGACGGTCACATAACCGCCGCCGATCTGAATCTGGCGGGTGAGCGTGACACTCGCCGCCTTGACCATGGCGTCGCTGGCTTCGACTGAGCCGACATAGCCACGGGTTTCTATCATGCCGATGGAATCACTCATGTGGGTGGATGGATGAGGGTTGAGGTTGTCGTGAAAAGTCGTGGGTGATTATTTCAAAAGTTCGACGGGAGTGTCGGATTGAAGCGCGCAGGCGTTGCCCTCGTCCGTATCGATATGGACCTCTAGACGAAAGTCGGCATGTACACGCACGAGGAGACGATCAAAGATCGTCGCGCACGGACCGCTGACGCGTAGCTTCATGTAGTCTCCCTGCTTTACGCCATAAAAAGCGGCATCGTCGGGGCTCATGTGAACGTGCGGAGCGGCGCGGATGACGCCCTCCTTCATCTCGAAAAACCCGTTCGGCCCCATCAGCATGCAGCCTGGCGTGCCGGCAATATTGCCCGACAGACGAACGGGAATCTCGAAACCGAGTGCGATGGCGTCGGTTAGCGCAAGTTCAACTTGGTTTAAGTCGCGGCACGGACCGAGAATGCGGAGATTTGAGATTACACGGCTGCGCGGACCGATGAGTGTGACCGTTTCCTGCGCGGCGTACTGTCCTTTCTGATAGAGCCACTTCATCGGGGTGAGTGTGCGACCCTTGCCGAAAAGCGCCTCGACCGCCGCCGGTGTCAGGTGGCAATGACGCGCGCTCACGTTTACAACGAGCGGATTCGGAGCAAGCGCCACGCGTGGAGGTTTCCGCCCTAGTCGTTCATAAAGAACGCGGCGAACCACGTGCTCGACTTCGGCGCGATGCGGCAAAGATGGGGAAGGAAGCATGAAAACTGATGACAGATTTCAGCCATTTTTTGGGAGTTATAATGATAATAGTCAAATAAAAAGTTGCATTATCTGTCATAATCTTCCAATCTCTTTCATAAAATGCATCCCGAGGAGCGTCAGGCGAAGATCGAAGCCTATTTACAGGAGGCTGAATTCGCGTCGCTTGAAGAGCTTGCGCAGCGTGTTGGAATGTCTGTGTCGACCGTTCGCCGTGACATGACCGAATTGGAGCGTACCGGGAAAGCCAGACGCACCCACGGAGGAGCCCGGACGCTACAGCCAAAATCGGATGAGTTTGTTTTTAACATTCGCGACACGCGTCAGGTTGACGAAAAAGAAGCGATTGGCGCAGCCTGTGCATCGCTCATCCAGCCCGGCCAAAATGTCATCATCGATGGCGGTACGACTTGTTACCATTTTGCCAGACATCTCGGCGATGGGGTTGCGCAGGTGATCACAAACTCCCTGCCCATTGCCAACCTGTTTTCCAGTTCGAGCCGGCATGAAGTGCTCATCTCCGGGGGCATCATCTACCCACGATTAGGTGTGCTCGTGGGTCCTCACGCCGTGGAAACGTTCTCCCGCGTTCATGCCGACGTGGCTATTTTGAGCGGCAGCGGTATTTGTGAAGAGGGCATTTATAACTCGCACGCTCTGCTCGTGGATATTCAGCGCGCAATGATGGCCGGGGCGGCGAAAGTTATCTTTTGTCTCGACCACTCGAAATTTAACCGACGCTCGACCTTCTTCCTCTCGGATTTTGAGCCGGTCGATTCAGTCGTGACCGACGGACGCGCACCAGAAACCCTGGTGGCCACCCTCAGGACCAAAGGGATCGAGGTCGTCGTAGCTCCGGTTGAAGCAGCGGTGGCGTCATAATCGCTGCTGGGAACGGAACCAGACCGCGGCGAATTCCGATCTCAAATCCCAGACTTCTTCACAGGAGTTCGTTACGTTGTCGTAACGCTAAGAATCGGCCGTTTTCAGGAGTAAAAATAAAATTTCTCCTTTTCGCAATAAAAGCCCTTTCCATCCGGCGTTTCCGCCGGGGCGGTTCTCCATAGGTTTCTTCCTGCCTGGCCGCGCCAAATACTGCCATTCGTCTCACGCTTGTTATACCTTCCAGCACGTATATGCCTGAAAAAATATCTCTCATGTCACTTGCCTCCAATAACTTAATGACTCATCTAAAAATTTGATCTGAGATGCTTTTGTGATTCCCCCACTCGCGAGACCCTTGCTGCACAGAGTTCCACGGTCGGGTTCGATCTGCTCAGGCGTGTTACCCCGCTTCCAACCTTCGCGTGATACACTGTTTCCCCAGCTGACGGGTTGGTCGAAGTGGCAGCGCGTGCGAACTCCACCGCCCTCGCAAAACCATCCTTGCTGACAAGTTATTCACAGGGTTTTTCAGAGGCGTTTTCAGAGCGAAATCAGCTCTTCCTCACAACCGAGTCGCGTGACCCGGAGTTGGCGCGGGACACCCATCGCGGCTTGAAGCCCTCGGCTTGTCCTACAGGAGCATGTTGTCAATCAGCCGCACTTCATCGACCCAAGCGGCGATTGCCATCATGGCCTTGCCGGGTAACACCTCGCGCACGGTCTCCATGGTGCAGCGATCCACGACCGAGGCGTAAATCACGCGCACGCGACGCCGGGTGGCCATAAGGTGCGTGGCTTCGGCAACCAAGCGGTCGACGTTGTGCACGCCGCTATCGACCATCTCCTTCGCCCGCTTCAACGCCTGTGAGATGATGAGTGCATCTTCGCGCTGGTTCGTCGTGAGGTAGCGGTTGCGCGAACTCATCACAAGGCCGTCGGGCTCGCGCACGGTCGGAGCGGTCACAATGTCGATGCAGCAGTGGAGATCGTTGACCATCTTCTTGATCACCGCCACTTGCTGCGCGTCCTTCTGGCCGAAAACGGCGATGTCGGGTCGCACAATGTTAAAAAGCTTGGCGACAATGGTGGTGACCCCCCGGAAATGAGTCGGCCGTGAGACACCACAAAGGGGTTTCGAGATCAGCTCCTCGGTGATATAGGTCGAGTAGCCCTTGGGATACATCTCGTCGACCGTCGGCGCGAAGACGATGTCAGCACCCGTCTTTTCACACAGGGCGATGTCGCGCGGCAGGTCGCGCGGGTACTTTGCATAGTCTTCGCTGGGGCCGAACTGCGCGGGGTTGACGAAGATCGATACGACCACCGTGTCGGCACGCTCCTTGGCGAGCCGGAAGAGGCTGAGATGCCCCTCATGCAGCGCACCCATCGTCGGCACGAGACCGATCAACCGGCCTTTGGACCGCAGGTTCACCGCGGTGGACTGCATGTCGAAGACGGAAGCGATCACTTGCATGGCGGGAGGCGTCGCGCCGGACTGGGCGGAGCGCGGAAAAGACCAAGCTTGAACTATCCCGGTGCCGCCAACTTTAATCAAGTCCTTTGCTCGGAACACCCGGCTGCCTTCCGCACGTCGCCCGTCTTTTTTCCCACCTCTCTTAAGCTCAATGATCCGCATCAACGAACATTACACCAAGCTCAGGGCGTCGTACCTTTTCGCTGATATCGCCCGTCGGGTCTCCGCCTTCCAGCAGGCCAACCCCGGCCGGTCCATCATCCGTCTTGGCATCGGTGACGTCACCGAGCCCTTGCCGCCGGTGTGCATCGCGGCGCTTCACGCCGCCACCGACGAGATGGCGAAGCGCGAGACTTTCAGAGGCTACGGTCCCGACCAAGGCTACGCTTTCCTCCGCGAGGCCATTGCCCAGCACGACTATCACGCGCGCGGCTGCAAGATCGAGCCTGATGAGATCTTTGTTTCCGACGGCGCGAAGTGCGACTGCGGTAACATTCAGGAAATCTTCGCCGCCGACGCCCGCGTCGCCATTCCCGATCCCGTTTATCCCGTCTATCTCGACACCAACGTTATGGCCGGTCGCACCGGCCACGACCGCGACGGCCGCTACGAGGGCATCATTTATCTCGATTCCACGCCCGCCAACGGCTACGTCCCCGCGCCGCCCGCGCAGCCGGCGGATCTGGTCTACCTTTGTTTTCCCAACAATCCCACGGGGGCTGTCGCCACTCGGGCCCAGCTCGCCGCTTGGGTCGAGTATGCCAAACGCCACCGCGCCGTCATCCTCTTCGACTCCGCCTACGAAACGTTCATCCGCGACCCGCAGCTCCCGCACTCCATTTATGAAATCGCCGGCGCGCGCGAGGTGGCCATGGAAGTTCGCAGTTTTTCCAAGACCGCCGGCTTCACCGGCACGCGCTGTGCCTATACCGTCGTGCCCAAGACGTTGGTGGCCTACGACGCGGCCGGCACGGCCCATCCGCTCCACGGCTTGTGGTATCGCCGCCAGTCAACCAAGTTCAACGGCGTCTCCTACCCCGTGCAGCGCGCCGCCGCCGCCATCTACACCGAGGAGGGCAAAAAGCAGACGCACGCTCTCGCCGACTTCTACCTTGGCAATGCGAAGCTCATCCGCGACACCCTGGCGCGCCTTGGTCTCCCGTGCGTTGGCGGCGACAACGCCCCCTACATCTGGGTTAACGTCGGCCGGGACTCGTGGCAGTTTTTCGACCTGCTGCTCACCAAGGCCGGCGTGGTCGTCACGCCGGGCGCCGGCTTTGGCCGGTGCGGCGAAGGCCACGTGCGCATCAGCGCGTTCAACAGCCGTGAAAATGTCACGGCGGCACTCGATCGCATCGCCGCCGCGCTCAAGTGAGTAGTCGCACGACCGAAGAAAAACCGCCGTGGTGAGGCGGCGGTCTTTCGCAGTTTCCCCGGTCCGAGAGGGACCGGGATTTCGATCCAGAAAGAGATGATGCCAGGCTTCTGATGGAAGAGGGCGCGCAGACCGAGATCCCCCTTGAGCGTGCGGAAGGCCTCTTCGACGTGGCACCGTTGCATGTAGCAACGTCAGATCAGGGCGGGTGCGTCGGCTGCCCAGATGGTTTCCCTTCTGAGCGAGGAGTGCCCTGTTGCACCCGCCCTGAGGCTTCAAAGGTAAATTTGACATCTATCGATGTAGCCAGTGCTTCAGTCCTAAGGTACCTTCTCTGCCCGTCGGGCTCACGTTGGTAGTAGACGTTGTGGGGTGGTGTTATTTTCCAGCGCATGACCGCTTCCTTCACTGCCTCGAGAAACTCATCGCCATACTTATCCGCGAAGAAAATTTGCCGCAGGCTGGGAGACGCGTCCGTGACTTTTCCGTCTTCGTCGAACGACACGGCGACGGTGACGAAGCGAACCCCGGCGTTGGCGGCAAGCGCGTCCGCAGGATATACCGGCTTTACGAGATCCTTCTCCGCGAAGCATCCGGGGATATTCTCCACCTCGATCTCGGACGGAGCGACCTTCATGTGCGCCGCCGGAGGAGGAGGGCTCGCGGCGGGCTCAAGTATCTCAAACGAGGTGTGCCCCTGCAAAACGGCCGCGGATCGCTCGTGCTGGCAGCCGCAAATGGACAGCGCCAAGGGTAAAATTGGAAAGACGAGGACGGCTTTCATCTTCTTGCCGGCGTGTGTTCACGGACGGACAGCGGCCTGCAGGAATGCGCGGATTGGCTCGTTGGCGAAGTTGTCCGGTAGGTTTGAGCGCTGCACGAGCATGACGTAGGCGAGTCCTTTCACTGGATCGACGATGAGGTGCGTGCCCCACGCACCCTCGTGGCCAAACGTCCCTGCGGACAAGCCGGCCGACACGACTTCGTGCGGCGTGCGGACGACATAGACGCCCAGGCCCCAGCCGAGGGCATGATTGGGCAAATCCCCCGTTTGTATCGTTGTCAGGGCGTGGTAGGACGTCTCGCTCAGATAACGTTTCCCGTCCAGCATGCCGCGATTAAGCAGCATCTGGCAGAATCGCGCCAGATCGCCGGCCGTGGAAAAAAGTCCACCGGCGGGTACGGGAGGAAGGCTCTTTAGCACGGTCGCGTCGAAGGGGAGTGCCTGAACGCGCAGCAAGCCAGTCTTGCGGCTTTTCAGGTAACCGGTGGCGAGGCGCTTTTGTTGAGCCTCGCCGGGGTAGAACGTTGTATCCTTCATGGCGAGCGGATCGAACAGGCGTTCCTGCAGAAACACGTCGAACGATTTTCCGCTGACGATCTCGACGATGCGCCCCGCGACGTCAAAGCCCGCACTGGAGTATTTCCAGTCCTCGCCCGGCTCGAATTGCATCGGCATGGCGAGAATACCATCGATCAATCCCGCGAGATTATTGGTGGCCGCATAGGCGGAGCGTTCCGTGGTCTCTAAACCTGACGTGTGGGTCAGCAGTTGGCCAATGGTGATATTGGCCGGTTTGCCAGAGGGAGTCTTGAGCTTGGCAAAACCGGGGATGTAGGTCGCGACGGGATCGGCGATGTTAAGTCTGCCTTCGTCCTGCAGCATGAGAATGGCTACGCCGGTGAAAGGCTTCGTCGTCGAAGCGAGCCAGAAAAGCGTGTCCGTTTGCATCGGCTTTTCGCTTGCGATGTCGGCGAATCCGGTGGCTTCAAGGTGCACGATTTTGTCTTTCGTCGTGACCAGGGTCACCGCTCCCGCAATTTCCCGCCGATCGACGACCGCCTGCATCGCTGCGCCCACCCCCGGCAGCGTCGGCAACGCTAGGGCCGTGAGAGCGAACCAGGCTATCGATGCAGTAGAAAGAATTCGGCGAAGAGGTATAAAGGATCGCATAACACATCAATACGCTGAAGAAAACGCGGGGAGATCGGAAACTTCGACGCTGTACCGGTGGTCGGTCTCAGGATCGATGGCACCGAAGACTTCAGGGTCCCTCAGCCGTTTGGCCTTTTGCGGGACAATTTCAAAAGTCGCTCCCGCTGCACGCAATCGCGCGAGAAACTCCGCATTGTAGCCTCGCTCGGGAATCAGGAATTCGACGCGCCGGGTTCCATTTTCCGTGATCAAAGGCGGCGCGGTCATGAGCGTCTTTGCGTCGGCCTTGTAGCCCAGCAGCCCGAGCACGATACTCACCGTGTCGTGCAGGACAGGGCCCGTGACCGCGACTGCCAGCACCGGCTTGTCGTTCCGCGTCGCAATGACGGGAATCATGCAGTCGGGCATTCGATCTCCCGGTTTGATCGTCGACAAGGCGGCCTGGCTGAACGCAGCCGGATCGGATACCGGAATTCCATCCACGACGATGCCCGTCGTGCCCCAAAGCACCGTGTTGATTGAGTGGACGATCGCGGCGACATTGCCCTGGCGGTCGACGATGACGATGCCGGCCGAGTGGTGAGAGGATTCGTTCTTTTTCGACGACTTGAAGAAATCATCCACCAGAGGAGCGAGGGCGGTGGCGAAGGCTTTTGACGCCCGGTTCTGCAACTCCAGCGCGACGCCTTTGGTCCGCGCGCGTTCGATCATCCAGCTTGGAATCACACTCGTGACGTTTAAGACGCGCGAGAGATGCAGGAACGATTCCGGGTCCTTCCAATACGGCGGCATCCGGTCGATCTTCAGCTCCTCGATCAGGTTGAGGGTTTCGAGGATTTGATAACCGCCTTCCGAAGTTCGACCCGGCCCGAAAACGGTGCATCCGGCGAAAGTCGTGCTGAGCGGCTCCTGCCAGATCGGTTGGTAATGCTCCATGTCTTCACGCGTCGCCTTTCCTCCTTCGCGGCGCACGGCTTCGACATAATGCTGACCCCACGCGCCGGAGTACATGTACTGGGCGCCCTGCTGGGCGACGGCTTTTAAGGTTCGCGCCAGCTCGGTTTGCACGAATTTGTCTCCGGCGGCCGGCAGGCGGTTGCCACCTTGGTGCATGAATTGCCGGCCGCTCTCCGTTCGCGAGAGTTCCTTCTCACGATACTTAAAATAGCCGGCCAGAGAGCGTGAGAGGGTTACCCCGTTCTCGGCATACCAGATGGCCGGTTCAATCAGGTCGCCGAACGGAAGTACGCCGAAGCGCTTCTGTAGCGACTCCATGCCGGCCATGAATCCAGGGACGAGAGTCTTGCGACCTTGATCGTGGTCGGTGGACGACGATCCGGGAATCGTCTTCGGATCGGTTTCACCCAGATAGGACGCCCAACCGGCATCGATCGAATAGACTTTGCCCGACTTGGCGTCGAAATAGAGAATCTGCGCGACTCCCGCGTAGGAAACGAACGACCCGAGCGAGCGGACTACCTGCGTCAGGGCGACGACGGTGGCCGCATCGGCCGCGTTGCCTCCCTGTTTCAGCACATCGATCCCGACACGCACTGAGATCGGCGACATGGTTCCGGCAACCAGTCCATTGCCGCCTTCCACGGCCCGGTTCGCTTCCGGGCTGGTTCTGTCTTCAAGTCGTTCCAATGCCGCTCGCTCATCGGCAGGCCAATTCGCCGGCGAAAAACTGGCGGCGAATGTCGAACCATCAATTAACGCGAATGCGATCAGTAGAACGGGGAGTCGAGATGGTGTCATTGGAATACAGGAGCGCCGCGGCATGGGGCCTCTTTTTTAGAACCCGCCGTTAGTTAAAATGCCACAATTAGACGACGTAGGATGGCTTTGTTGATACTATCGCCGGCAGGCTACGGAGTGAATGTAAACACGATCGGGCACGTCATGGCCACCTTCACGGGATGTCCGTCTTTCATCCCGGGGCGGAACTTCCATTGACGCACCGCATCCATCGATGCCTGGTCGAACCGGTGATCGGTCGAGCTATACACCTTCACCTCGCCGACGTTCCCGTCCAGGTCCAAGACCCAAGAGACAATCACCTCCGCCTTCATGCCTGCTTTTTTTAGCTCGGAAGGGAAAACCGGTTGGGTCTGCAGGCGGACGATAGGAATCTGATCGAGCTCAGTGATGTTCCAAACCTTGCCAGCGGGTGACGGGGTGGTGGCGCCGAGGTCAGGCGCGGCCTTGCTCTGGTCGACGGACTGCTCGGCAGTTTTGCTTGGGGTGGCGGCCGCCGTTCCTTCCGCTGGGCCGGGAACAGGGGCGGCTGCGAACAACGTGGTCAGTCCAAAAAAACCAATCAGTGCTGAAGTCGTTATTGCGAGTTTCACAGGGGAATCCTTTCGATTTTGATGGTTGAGCACGGCTTGGATGCGGGATTTCAACCGCATCCGCGACATGCCTGACACCCCCGGGAGATCCAATCCCAGCGCATACCGCATGGCCTTGAACAGACCGCTGGCATAGGCCTGATTTTCGCCGGTCAGGCGAAGCACCTGTTCGTCACAGGCACGTTCGCTTTCCCAGCGCAGCCGCCGGTCCAGCCACCAGACAAGCGGATGAAACCAGAAGACGGCTACCACTCCGGCCTGGAAGATCCGCAGTAGGTTGTCGTGCCGCTTTACATGCACGAGCTCATGCAGCAGCACCGACTCTGCTTCCTTATCATCTAGCGCAGGAAACAATCCTTCGGGGACGATTATTCTGGATCGAAATAGACCGACGACACCCAACCAGCCGCCCGGTGGGACATAATAACCGGTCACGCTGCCGGAGTGGAGACCCATCCGGCTCGCCAAGGCCTCCAACCGCAATTGATCGCCGGAAGAAAACGGGACCGCCTGCCGGCTTACCTCACGCAAACCTCGCATGAGGCGAAGCAGTCCTGCGACAAGGAGTAATACCGTTCCTCCAACCCAAATGCCGCATAGCATCGTGGGAGTCGAAAAAGAGGTGACCGTGGCCGCCGCCGGATGCCTCGCGGATCCATCCCCGAAAACAATGAAGGCTGGCAGCCAAAAATCACGGAACCCGGCAGGCATCCACGAACTACCGTGTGAAATCTGTGGAAGGATTCCCACCAGCGGTGCGAGCAGATTGGCCGGTAGTATAAATCGGCAGAGGGCCAGCCATCCGGCGAAATATCGCAGCCGGGCTGGTGCCAGTGGCAGGGACACGATGAAGAGGGCGATGGCCAACCCAAAGAGCGAAGCCTGCCAGAGATGAGGCAGCATGGCGCGGAACCAGAAATTGAAGATGAAATTCATGCCTGGGTCCCTTCATTCTTTGCGTCCGCCTTTCGTTTTTTGCAGCAACGCTTCCAGTTGCCGCAGCTCCTTGAGCCCGACTTTACCCGATTCAACCAAATGCGCCATGACCGGTTCGGCCGTGCCCCCGAGCCGTCGGATCAAATCCTCAACCAGGGCACCCACCGTGGATTTGCGGGAGATTGACGGTGCAAAGACATGGGCGTTGCCGATCTTCTTCACCCGTTCCACCGCCCCCTTCTCCTCGAGGCGATAAATGATGGTCTGCACCGTCGTGTATTCCGGCCGGCTGGCCTCCGGCAGGGCCTCCCGAATTTCCCGGATGGTCGCCTGCTTGAGCTTCCAAAGCGGGTGGATGATCTCCAGTTCAAGGCGGGAAAGATTGGCTTGGGTTTTCTTCACGCTTATCTCCTATTGTTGTAGTTATAAAACATACATCTGTAGTAGAAAGCAAGCCCCAAACCTCTCCCGCCCCGGACTGGCGCCTTCCCGCTCCCTACTCCGCCGCCTTGTGCGGCAGGGCCGCGGCGATCTCGCGGCTCAGCCCGGCCAGGGCCTCGCTCAGCCGCGCGGCCAGCTGTCCGTGGTCGCGGCCATCCCAGCGCAGGCCCGACGCGGCGTAGTTCCCCTCGGCCACCGTTCCCGCGGATCCGGCTGGCGCCAGAATCCGCCAGGTGGCGGCGAACCGCACGGCGCCGTCCGCCGTGCCTTCGCAGGCGCTGACATGCACCAGAATTTCAAAATCACGCTGCTCATCGGCCCGGAACGGTTGCGTGGAGACCCGCGCCACATTCTTGAGTGTCCGCAGATTTTCCGCCAATACGCGGGCAATACCCTGGTCAAGCGGCTCGCCCCAGCGGATGAAATCCAGAAAGACGATTTCGTTGGCGTGGGAGCGGATGGCGAACGATTTCCCTTGCAGGTAGGCCGGTACGTCGACCGCGCGCACTCCCAATACCCACCGCCTCAAAACCGCCGAGGCGTCCGTCTCCGGACGAATGTCGGTCGAGGTGAGCAGGTAATAGCGCGTCAGGTCGGCCTGCGCCTGGGGCAGGGGCAGGGGCATGGAGCAAGCAGCCAGAAGACAAAAAATAGATGCCAGAATACAAAAACCGAAAACCGGAGACCGGAAACCGGAGAGCAGATCCCGGGCGTCCGATGTCAGACGTTTGAAACCGGATGCTGTGACCCCGGCTTTCGACCTTAGCCCTTCGACTTTTAACTTCATCTCTATGCCCTCCATGTCTCGGTGGTTCATCCTCACTCGGGTTTTCGCCCGGTGATGACTGCATTGGGGTTGCGTTCGAGGAAGTCGGCCAGACGCTGCACCGCCGCCGCCGCCTCGCGCAGCTGTTCGAGCGTCCGGTTCGCTTCCTCGCCCACTCCGCTCTGCGCGGCAATGAAGCGCTGCGCACTGGTGGCCGCGGCATTGAACGCGGCGAGCGACTTGCGCGCCTCCTCGAGGGTCTGCGCCAGCCTGTCGCTCGTGGGCTGCACCTGCGTGTCGAGCCGGGCGATCAGCGCCCGCAGGTCGTTGCTGGCAGCGTTCAGATTAACGAAGACTTTTTTGATCTCTGGGTCGGTCGCCATGGTCTCCACTGCCTCGGCCGCCTTCGCCCAGCGTTCACTCAGGCGTGCCGTGTCCACTGCCTGCAGTTTCTGGTTGGCCGTGACCAGCGTCGCATTGAGGTTGCGCGACAGGCCGGCGAAATCCACGCGTTTCAGGTCAGAGAGGATCTCGGTGAGGCTGGCCTGATATTCTGAGATGGTCGAGGGGACGGAGGGTACGACGATGTGCTTGGTGTCGGCGACCTGGGTCCCGGCCGGATACTGGTGCGGGTCGTAGAAATCGAGCTCAACGAAGAGCAAGCCGGTGGCGAGACCGACCACACCAAGCTGCGCACGCAGACCGTGGTCGATCAGCATCTGCAGCGCGGTCCGGTCGGACACATCGATGGCCTGCCCTTGGGTGTCGATGATCATGTTGCGGCTGAATTCGCACACCACCTCGACCACGGACTTGTTGCTGGCGGCGTCGTAACGGACGCTGAGGTCGACCACGCGGCCGACGCGCACGCCGCGCATCTTCACGGGCGAGCCCAAGTCGAGGCCATGGATCGATTCGTCGAAATAAACCGCGAACCGCTGTGGCTTGGAGAAGAAGTTCACGCCGCCAAACGACAGCAGCGCGACCAGCACGAGCAGCATCGCGCCGAGCACGAACAAACCGACCACCGTGGGACTGACCCTGGTTTTCACGGCTAGTGGTAATTACAAGGAATGAAGAGAACCGTGGGTGGCAACGCCCAAAGTCTCACCCCGGCGGCATTGCCGGCGGCTTTCTTCGCGCGGGCCCAAGTTCATGCTGTCCTGACCTCCTCCCCGCCGCGAGTCAGAAACTCCGTCACGCGCGGATCGTCGCTGGTCGCCGCCAGCTTGCGCGGCTGGCCCTCGGCGATGATGCCCTGGGCGTCTTGGTCGAGCATGATCACGCGGTCGGCCAGCGCGTAGATGCTCGCCAGCTCGTGCGACACGATGACCATCGTCGTGCCGAGCGTCTCGCGAATCTGCAGGATGAGTTCGTCGAGCTTCCGCGACATGACCGGGTCCAAAGCGGCGGACGGCTCGTCAAAAAACACGATGCGCGGATCGAGCGCCAGCGCCCGGGCGAGGCCGGCGCGCTTCTTCATGCCGCCGCTCAACTCGGCTGGAAAGTAGTCCTCAAAGCCGGCCAGCCCCACCTGCCCGAGTTTGAGCGCCACGATCTCGTCGCGCTCGCGCCGGCTGAGCGTGGTGTACTGCTCCAGCGGCAGCGCGACGTTTTCGCGCAGGGTCATGGAACTCCAGAGCGCGGAGTTCTGGTAAAGCACGCCGAAGGTCTTGAGCAGGTTGCGGCGCACCGCCAGGTCGGCGTCGGTGAAGTTTTCGCCGAAGTAGCGCACGGCACCCTTCACCGGCTTCATGAGCCCGATCAGGTGGCGCAGGAGCGTGGTCTTGCCGCAGCCGCTGCCGCCGATGACGAAGAACAGCTCGCCCTCCCGCACCGCGAAGGTGATCCCGCTGAGCACCACCGTGTCGCCATAGCGGCACTCGAGGCCTTCGACCTCGATCGCCGGGGCGGCGGGTTCGGGTTCAGGCTTCCCGGTTTTCGGTTCGTGGTTCGCGTTCATATTCCCAGCACGTTGAACAGCACCGCAAAAATGGCGTCCGCCACGATCATCAGCAGGATGCTCGTGACCACGGCCGACGTGGCCGCGCGGCCCACGCCCGCCGCGCTACGTTCGGCCTGCAGTCCGCGCAAGCAGCCGGCCACCGCGACCAGCATGCCGAAGACCACGCTTTTGATGAGACTGACGCTTATATCGGACAGGTCGATGATGGTCTGCGTTTCAATCCAGTAGGCGCTGGGCGGAATCGCGAGCACACTGGCCGACACGATCATTCCGCCCAGGATGCCGAGACAGTTGGCATACATGGTGAGCAACGGCGTCATCAGCGTGAGCGCGAGGAGGCGCGGCATGACGAGAAAATCCACCGGGGGGATGCCGAGCGTCTCCAGCGCGTCGATTTCCTCCCCTGTTTTCATATTGCCGATCTGGGCCGCAAAGGCCGCGCCGGTGCGGCCGGCAATCACGACGCCGGTCATGACAGCGCCCATCTCGCGAAACGTGCTCAGGCCGACGATGTCGGCCACCCAGATGTCACCGCCAAACTGCCGCAAAATGATCGCCCCGGTGTAGGCCAGCGTCAGGCCGACCAGAAAACTGCTCAGGCTGACGATGGGCACCGCCATCGCGCCGCATTGTTGCATCTCGGCAAAGCAGTCGCGCCAGCGGAACCGCCCCGGACGCCTGACCAGCCCGATGGCGCTCAGGGTGCATTCGCCGACAAAGTCCGCGAAATCCCGCGTCTGCCGCCACAGGTCGGTCGCGGCCAGCCCCACATCCGTGAGGAAATTCCGGGAATGGTCGGACGGCACGCGTTTCTCCTGCGCCCGTGCCAGCTGCTCCACGAGGCGGCGCACCGTCTCCGGCAGGGCCGTCGTGTCGCAGGCTGCATCCGTGGTACGACACCAACTCTGCACCTCGTGAACAAATCGCACCAGGGAACTGTCCCAGCGTTCCAACCCGTCCATGCGCAGCCGCACTGCGCGCGGACGGCTCTCGCCCAGTACCTTCCGCCAGGCCGGCAGGGGCTGGGTGATGCGCCAGGCGCCGCCGAGATTCACCGTCAGGCGGTCTCCTTCCAGGGTGGCCTCGGCGCGAGCGTAAGTTGGCACCATGCTCATCGGCCCCACTTTCAACCGTTCGTCCCCTCTTCACCAGAATTTTTTCGTGTCATTCCGCGGGTTCCGTGGGCAATCTTTCCTCTCCATGCGCTACCGGACCGTATTGTTTGATCTCGATGGCACGCTGCTCGACCACCTGCCGGCGATCCACCGCTGCTATGCGCACACCCTGCCGCAACTCGGGTTGCCCGCGCCCACCCGCGAACAGGTCCGGCGCGCCATCGGCGGCGGTCTGGAAAACGCCATGCGCCGTTTTGTCCGCGAAGCCGATCTCCCCCGCGCCCTGCAGCTTTACAGCGCTTACTGGGACCGGACCATGCTTGACGGCGTGGAGCTGATGCCCGGAGCGGGCGAGCTGCTGCGCACCCTGCATGCCCGCGGCTGCACGTTGGGGGTCCTTACCAACAAACGCGGTTCCTCGTCACGAATGGTGTGCGATTACCTCGGGATTGCGCCGCTCTTCCGCGGTGTTTTCGGCGCGCAGGATACTCCCTGGCTCAAACCCGACCCCCGGCTCACGGCCCATGTGCTCGCCGCGCTCGGTGCCGACGCCGCGACCGCCTGCCTCGTCGGCGACTCGCCTTTCGACGCCGAAGCCGCGCACAAGGGAGGGCTCCACTGTTTTCTAGTCACGACGGGCACGCACTCCTTGGAGGAGCTTCAAGCCGCCGGGGCGGAGCATGTTTACCCCGATCTGCCTTCGCTCGCGCGCGAGGTTTTCGGCTTGCGCCTTGAAGCGGCTCCCCCCGCAGATCGTTTAAGGTAGGCTGACCGCACCACGGCGTTGTTGTGCGCGGCGGCCGACGCCGACAAGCCCAGTGCCAACCGCAGCTCGTCCCCCGCCGGCCTTTGGGCTCAAGGTTCCGTCCTTAATCATCGTTATCATCCACTTCACCGGTTCCTTCGCAGTCGGGACAGGTCACCGTGCCGGCGCCCCGGCATTTCGGACACATCTGCGTACTGCGGGTTGTTCCCGGGATCAATTCAAGCTGGCCTTCGTCCAGCATTCCTCGGCCGTCGCATTGGGAACAGTTGATCGTGCCTTTGCCATTACAACGGGCACAAAGCGGCATCGCAGATCCTTTCTTTTCTCTTTGTCACCATCATGAGACCTGCCTGCGGCGTCTGTCAGGTGTTTTCCGTTCCCACTTCCGCCGGCTGAAATCAGGATATCCTCCGGACTGACCTTGGTCGGCAGTACAGGCCATGGCCGCCTCTTCATTTTCCGCGCTTTCACTCCGGCCATCTGTGCTTATCAGTGGAATCCGTGGTTGAACCATCCCCCGGCCTCACCGGCGTCCTCGAACGCATTATTTTCCTCAACGAGGAGAACCACTACACCATCGCCGAATTCCGTCGTGAGGACACCGACGAGAAGGTGACCATCGTCGGCCCCCTGCCCGGGGTGCAATGCGGTGAGACGCTCCACCTTCACGGCTCGTGGACGCGTCACAGCCAGCACGGCGAACAATTCAAAGTCGAAACGTTCACCTCCGAGCTGCCCTCCTCCGTCCATGGCATCCGCAAATACCTGGGCAGCGGCCTCGTGCCGGGCATTGGCAAGGTCTACGCCAACAAGATTGTCGACGCGTTCGGGGCCGACACCTTCCACGTGCTCAGCGAGGAGTCCGCACGCCTGCGCCGCGTGCCTGGCATCGGACCGAAGCGCGCCGCCGCCATCAAGAAGGCCTGGGAGGAGCAGCGGGCGCTGCGCGAAATCCATATCTTCCTCCAGACCTACGGCGTGACCACGTCCCAGTGCGTGAAACTTGTGAACCGCTACGGCGCGCAGGCGAAGCCGGTGCTGCTGGCCGAGCCCTACCGCGTGGCGCGCGAAATCGAGGGCATCGGCTTCAAGACCGCCGACCGGATCGCCATCAACCTCGGCTTCGCCAACGACGCTCCGCCCCGGCTCGATGCCGGCATCCTCTACTCACTGGAGACCTTGCAGGAGGACGGGCATACCGCCGCCCGCGAGGCCGACCTGCGCGACTATGCGGCGGAACTCCTCCAAACCACCGCCGCGCGGATCACCGCGCGGATCGACGCACTGGTGGAGTCGAAGCAGCTGGTCCGCCATCAGCCCGCCGGCATCGAACATCCCCTGCCCGGCTCCGCCTTCCTCCAACTGCCGGTCAATGATCGCGCCGAGCAGATGATCGCCGCCGTCGTGGCGCGGCTGATGCGCGTGGCGTCGGGCCTGCCGCCGATCAAGGTGGAGGCGGCCCTGGCTTGGGCGCAGGAACGCGCCGGCTTTGCGTTTCACGAACTGCAGGCCACCGCCGTGCGCCACGCACTCGCTCACAAGCTCAGCATCCTCACCGGCGGACCGGGCACCGGCAAAACCTCCATCCTGCGCGCGCTCGTCGACATTCTCAAGGCCAAGCAGGTGCGTGTGCACCTCGCGGCGCCGACCGGCCGCGCGGCCCAGCGGCTCACCGAGACCACGGGCGGGTTTGCCTCGACCATTCACCGCTTGTTGAAGTTCGACGCCGCCAAGGGTGGTTTCACCATTAACGAGTCGAGTCCGCTCGCCACCGACTTTCTCATCGTCGACGAGACTTCCATGCTCGATGTGCGTCTCGCGGCCGCACTTTTTGCGGCCGTGCCGTCCCGCGCCCACCTGCTGCTGGTGGGCGACATTGACCAGCTTCCTTCGGTCGGCGCGGGGAACGTGCTCAAGGATCTCATCGCCGCCGGCGAGCGCGACGGTATCCCCATCCCCATCACGCGCCTCACGGTCATCTACCGCCAGCAGGGCCAGAGCCTCATCGTCACCACCGCCCACGCCATCAACGCCGGCGATCCGCGGCCCCCGCCCGTGGCGCACGACTTTGCGGCCGTGCAGGCGTGGAGCGACCTCAACTTCATCGCCGCCGAGTCGGCCGAGGACTGCCTGCAAAAGGTGCTCGCGCTCTGCACCGAGTTCATCCCGCGGAACTACCGCTGGTTCCATCCGATCAACGACGTGCAGGTGCTCGCGCCCATGCACAAGGGCGTGGCCGGCGTGGCCAATCTCAACCAGCAGCTCCAAGGCGCGCTCAACCCGCACCAACACGGTCTGCGCACCGCCGCGGGTGAGTTCCGCCCCGGCGACAAACTCATCCAACTCCGCAATAACTATGACAAGGGCCTGTTCAACGGCGACATCGGCTCGGTCGTCTCCGTTGATTCCGAGGAGGGAACGCTCATGGCCGACTTTGATGGCGAGCGGCACGTCTTCGAGCGCGGCGATTTCGGCGACGTCGCTCCCGCCTATTGCATCAGCATTCACAAAAGCCAGGGCAGCGAATATCCCGTGGTGATCATCCCGCTCCTCAAAGCGCACTTCATGATGCTGCAGCGCAACCTCCTCTACACCGCCCTGACCCGCGGACGGAAGAAGGTGTTCCTCGTCGGCGAGCCGGCGGCTTACATGATGGCCGTGCGCAACAGCGAATCCAAACAGCGCTGCACCCATCTGCGCGAGAAGCTGATGGTGCTGACTGTTTCGCCATAGACGGTTGGCGACCTGTACCAGTTTTTTGGATGAATCGCTCGAAACTCCTTCTTCGAATCGTTGGTGCGATCTTTATCGGCCCACTATGCCACGGCCGCCTCGCGGCGGGTGAAGTCACGGTGTTCGCCGCGGCCAGCCTGTCCGACGCGCTGCGGGAAATCGCCGCCGCTTACGAGAAAACCACAGGCGACACCGTGCGGCTCAACCTCGGCGCGTCGAGCATCCTCGCCCGCCAGATCAAGGAAGGCGCACCGGCCGACCTGTTTTTCTCCGCCGACGAGGCCAAAATGGACGACCTCGCCCAAGCCGGCCTCATCGATCCGACGACGCGGCGTAGCCTGCTTTCCAACTCATTGGTGATCGTGGTCGCCGCCGACAGCAATTTGAAGCTCTCATCCGCGCAAGACCTCGCCAAGGCCACAGTGCGCCGGCTGGCGCTGGCTGAGCCGGAGACGGTGCCTGCCGGGATCTACGCCCGGGTATATCTCCAAAAGCAAGGCCTCTGGGAGGCGGTTGTCGGCAAGATGGTGCCGACCGAAAACGTGCGGGCGGTTCTGGCGGCGGTCGAAAGCGGCAACGTGGACGCAGGCATCGTTTACAAGACCGACGCCCTCATCTCCAAAAAAGTGCGGATCGCCTATGAAGTTCCGCGGGGCGAAGGTCCCCGGATCTCCTATCCGCTCGCCATGATCAAAGGTGGTGAAAATCCGGCAGGCGCCGCACGCTTCCTCGCGTTACTGAGTTCGCCGGCTGGCAAATCCGTGTTCGCCAAGTACGGTTTCATCACCGAGCCTTGAAACCGGGTTCGCCCTTCCTCCGTGTCCTTTGAAGTCTGGCAGGTCGCTTGGTTCACCACCTGGGTCGCCGCCATCGGCACCCTGCTCATCCTTCCGCCCGGGATTGCCCTGGGCTGGCTGCTGGCCCGGAAACACTGGCCGGGAAAAACCCTCGTGGAGACCCTCGTGACCCTGCCCTTGGTGATGCCGCCGGTGGCCACCGGCCTCATGCTCCTGAAACTGTTCGGGCGGCGGGGTCTGCTCGGGCGCTGGTGCGAAAGCGTTTTCGGCGTGGAAATCGTCTTCACCTGGCGGGCGGTCGTGATCGCCACCGCGGTCATGTCCTTTCCGCTGCTCGTGCGCACAGCCCGCCTCGCCCTCGAGGGCGTGAATCCAAGGTACGAACAGGTGGCCCGCACGCTGGGTGCCGGACCGTGGCGGGTGTTCTGGACGATCACGCTGCCGCTGGCCGCCCGCGGGCTCGTGGCCGGCGCGGTGCTGGCCTTCGCCCGCGCCCTCGGCGAGTTTGGCGCCACCATCATGGTGGCCGGTTTCATCCCGGGCCGCACCGCCACGCTCTCGCTCTCCATCTACCATCTCGTCCAGCTCAGCCGAGACAACGAGGCGTGGGGACTGCTCGCCATATCCGTCGCGCTGGCCTTCGGCGCGCTTTGGCTGAGCGAAATCCTGCTGCGCAAAAGACCGTCGCTATGAATCTCGAGATCGCGCACCTGCACCTGCCGCTCACGGCCTTCGCCCTCGAGGTGAATGCCCGGCTTGGTGCGCACATCACCGGCGTCTTCGGCGCCTCCGGCTCAGGCAAGACCTCGCTGCTCGAAGTCATCGCCGGGCTGCGCCGGCCCGCCGCCGGCCGGATCGTCCTCGATGGTGCGGTGCTCTCGGATGCAGCGAGCGGCGTCTTCCTCGCGGCGGAGCAGCGCCACATTGGTTATGTGCCGCAGGACGACGCGTTGTTTCCCCACCTGAACGTGCGGCAGAACCTGTGCTACAGCCACACCATCGACCAACCGGGGCCCCCTCCCCAAATCACCTACGCGCATGTGGTGGAAGTGCTCGACATCGCCGACCTCACCGAGCGCCGGGTGGCTTCCCTCTCCGGCGGTGAACGGCAGCGTGTGGCCTTCGGCCGCGCGGTGCTGGCCTCACCGCGCCTGCTGCTGCTCGACGAGCCGTTAGACGGCCTCGATGCCGAGTTGAAGCAGCGGGTGATCCCCTACCTGCATACCATGCGCGACGAGTTCGGGATTCCCATGGTTTACGTGAGCCATAACGCCGACGAAATCGTTGCGCTGTGCGACGACGTCCTGCTGCTCGAGCGCGGTTGCTGCGTGCGGCGGGGCACTTGCGCCGACCTCTTTGCCGTCAGCCAAGCGCCGCACTATATCCTCAAACCGGATTGACCGGCCTTGGCCGCCCTGGGGTCATCCTTGTGTGCCGGCTCCACCTTCAACGAGGCATCGCTGGTTTCTTTGCCTCTGATGCGAACTGCTTACTTCGTCAGCCGCTTCAACGCCCGGTTGATCGCCCCGAGGTCGCATTTCTCCGGATCGTAACCGGGGCCGAGCCATTCCCGCCATTCGCGGCCTAAATCGGTCTGGGGATGCTTCAGACAGTAGAGCATGTCCTTATAGGCCACAATCCCCCCGCAATCCTCGGGTGGCCCGGCCCGGTCGCCGGCCACGCACTTCGGGTAGACGGCGCCCTTTCCGGCTGTGACGGCCTTCTCCACCCGGATGTCCACGTGCCATCCTTCGGCGAAGAGATAATCGTAAGCCAGGCGGTCGTATTCGGGAAAGCGCACATCGGCGAGCGTCACGTCGCGGTCGTCCTCGATCACCACGCCGTCGTGGTTCATCGGGTTGCCATAACGCTTATCGTCCAAAAAAAACACATGCGTCTGGTAATCGTACCAGCCGAACAGCACTTGGATGGCTTCGTGCAGCCGGCTCAGCCACATGGTTTCGCGCACGAGCAGCCGCCGCCAGACGCGCGGCTGGATGGCCGCCACGGTGAGGCGGAGAGCGTACACCTTGCCGCGCGGAGTCTTCTTCACCCCGGGCCCGCGGCCTTCGTGCAGGGAAATCATACGCGATCAATAAATCACCAAGGCAACCGTCGCGCAAGCCAGGCACGGTTCCAAATCCGTCCCCTCACCTCCCCCGCAGGGGCGTCAGCTCTAAAAGACTTTGCTTTGATGCGGGCCGCGCTTAGCTTATGCGCGGCCGTCAGAAGCCAGTCTCAAGCTCTCCTGCCGCTTCCAAGCCACCATGTCGCATCAGCCCGTCCTCTTCTTGCGCCTGAATAATGAAGTCCGGGGCCCTTTCGGGAAGGACCAGCTCCGTGAGCTTGCCGAACTCTGGGTTATTACACCCGCCACGGAGGTGTCCGAGAGCGCCGCCGGGCCGTGGACCAGGATCCAAGAGGCGGCGGGGTGCGCCGATGTCTTTCGCGAACGGCCGCAATACCAGTTCAAGGCAAAGGAATTCGCAAAATTGAATCTGGATACGACGCCGCCCGTAGATCACCGGGATTTGATCGCGGCCGCCAACCGGGGGCGTTCAACCGCGCCCGGCTTTTATCCGCCCGCAGCATCCAAATCTCCGACCACGGTGGAGGAAGTCCTCAAGCTGAACCGCGAGCGCGAACACGCGGCGGGGCTGGACGTACTGAAACCCCTGCCGCGAGTGATCAACCGCCGGCGGCGCGACTATTTGATTGTTCTGATCGGGGGCAACCTCGTGTTCTATTTCGGGCTCAATGCGATCAGCGGACCCGCCGTCGGCGGACTGATGGCGTTCTTTTACACCATCGGCATCACCTGGGTGATGTACGGTGTGATGGACAAGTACTGAAGGGGCGCGGCCATTCCGCCTCAGCGCCTGCCAAAAAACTCCCAGCAGAGCACCGCCGCCGCGGCGGAGACGTTGAGCGATTCAACCGCGCCGCCACCGGGAATCCTTACCAGCCGTTCGCATGCGGCCGCCACCTCGGGCGCGAGGCCGTGTTCCTCATTGCCGAGCACGAGTGCCACCGGGCGAGGCGAGGCCGCGCCGGATTTTAGAGCCCGGGTTCCAGGTCCTGCGTCCGGGATCAGCGGTGTCGCGCCATGCACGGCCGCACCGACGACCGTATAAAAAGGCCGCAGTTGGCGGATGAACTCGACCAGCGATTTCACGCAATACACCTCCACATGTTCCATGCCGCCCTCGGCCACGCGGTAGGTCGCCTCACCCGGCAGCGCCTGCTGCGGATGCACCGGGACGACGAGCCGTCCAACGCCGAAAAACGCCGCCGTGCGCACGACGGCGCCGAGGTTGTGCGCGTTGCCAATGCGATCGAGCAGCAGCAGCGGCTCCCCCGCCTGAGCCCACCGACGCACCTCCTCGGACCGTGGCGGCCGCAGCACGCGCTGCCCGATCACCGCCACAATGCCGCCATGATGAACGGTGCCGGCGATCTTCTCCAACTCGGCCGGCTCGACGCAGCGGTAGATTTTCCGCGCCGTCGCGAGGGCCTTGCAGATCACGCCGATTCTCCGCCCGGTCGCATAATCAAAATACAGGCGCTGGATCGCCCCGGCATCCTTGGCAAACAGCGTCCGCACCGCCGCCAGCCCGCAAACGGTGATTTTCTTTGGTTGCACGGTGCAGATTAAACTACCGTTTGACTTCGCCCACCACGGTAAATTCCTCGCGATCGTGATAGAGATGGCGGATACGAAAGGAGGCGGCGTGGGCGGCAAAAGGCGAAGACGGGTCGCGCAGTTCACTGAGGAATGCCAGCGGATCGGCGCGGCCGAATTTGAGGTTGACCACGAAACGGCGGCACCAGCGTTGCTTCAGCCAGGGCTGCACGAGATGGCGCAACACATGATGTGGTTCCTCAATGAGGTCGCAAAGGAGCCAGTCGAAAACCCCGCCGGCGGCCGGGCGGAATCCGAACGCATCCTCGCGGCGGTGCTCGATCCGTGGATGGCCGCGCGCGCCGCCCTTGAGCAGACCATGGTCGACCGCCACGACCTGCGCCCCACGTTGAGCCGCGCTGTAGCTCCAGCCGCCGGGCGCCGCGCCGAGGTCGACCACCGTTTCGCCCGGCCGCGGCGCAACGCCGAGCACGCCGTAGGCCTCCTCAATCTTCAGGTACGAGCGGGATGGCGACGCCGGATCGTCGGCCATGCGGCGCTGCCCACCCAGCACGGCGGTGCGCGCCGCAAACGCGCGGTCAAAATCAGTGAAGAAGACATACAGCCCCCGGACCGATCCGACGCCGCGCGGCATCCCGGGCAACGCCAGCCTGGCAACACGGGAAAGCCTGCGCCGCAGCAGATCGCGAAACGTCTTCTCGCCGGCAATGACACGCCGCGCCAGGCCGGCCATGCCCGCCGCCCCACTCCACCCGCACGGCCAGGCAGCCTCGACGCGTTCATCGCGCAGCGACTCCGCGAAAAAATCAACGATCTGCGGCACCAGCGCGTTAACCGTCCCGCCCCGGAGTTCGCGCGGAGCCGGCAGAACGAGATGGGCAAAAGCAAGGTCCGGCGGCTCGCGACTCGCGTCGCTGCCGCAGACCACCCACCCGGCGCCCTGCTCGCGCGGAGGGAAACCCGCCCGGACGAGCTCGCCGGTGAGATGCCTTTCGTAGCCTTGCTGACACGTCGCCAACATCCCCCTGATTGCGGCGGGCGGAACGCAGCGGCGCAAGCGCGCGGTGGCGTGGTTACGCCAGTTCGCAGGCGCCACCCGCGCAGGCGACGACTTGCTTGAGCTCGGTGAGGTCTTCCTCTTCGTGCAGTAAAGTGTAATCCACCGGTTGGTAGACAAGCGAGTTCCACTTCGCGATGTCCTCATGCGTGGCCACCGACTCGCGCGGCGCCTGCGCATAGGCCTTGTCGCCCTGGTCCTGCAACAACGCCACGCCGGTGAAATGCTGGCGGTTCTCCCAAATGAAGCTGGCCACGGCCGGCCACTCGTCGCTGCGCACGGAGATCGTGCAGGAAACATTGTGGTGGAGGCCCGGCGAAAATCGTTCGTGGCTGCGGCCCGCCTGCACCCAGTGCAGCTGCACGAGCCGCACATACTCGAGGTGTTTCACGGCCGAGAGATCTTCGCGGTAAATGCCGAAAGCGGGTCCTTCCACCGGAAAGGTGATGACCTCAGTGCGGTCGTTCAGGTCGTAGACGCTCGCCTCGATCATATGCGGATTGGCGCGCTTAAAATGCTGGAAAATCGGATCGTAGACATTGGTCTGCACGCGGCGGAAGTAGCGCAGGGAATGGTGCGGGTGCAGGCCGCTGCTGGTGCCGAGGAGCAGGCTCGCCGTGCCCTCGGGTTTTACACAGGTGGTACGGGCGGCGGGATTGATGCCAAGCGCGCGGGCCACGACCGCGTTGACCGCCTTTACGACCGCGGCACCATTGCGCAACACCTCGGCGTCGAGCAGCACGTCAGGCCGGTCAAGCACACCACAGATCGACACGCCGAGCAACGCCTCACGCTCCGTGATCAGGCGCGAGACCGGAGAGAGGTAGTTGAAGCTGGTGTAACCCGCCTGCAATGTGCCGATGACCGCGGCGTGCGCACAGAGCTCGTAGAAACGCGCGGGGGTTTCGGAGGCCGCGGCCGAGACGGTTGAGAGGTTGCAGAATTGTACGCCGCTGAGCACGTCGCCTTCGCGAAGCTCTCCCTTGTAGCCAAGTTCGCGCAGGCGCGCGACGGTCGCGGCGTCAAGCTTGAGCCGTGGATGCAGGCCGATCTCCACACAGGGATTGGCGCCGTATTCCGGATCCTCCACAAAATAAAAACCCGGTTCGCCGAATTGCTTCTGCGCCTCGAAAAGCTTGTCGAACTGGGCGCGGGTGGCCTGGGCGCGCACGATGACGGCGGAGTTGTTGCTCGCGGCGCGCTGCGGATGATCCTGGAACCAGTTGCCCGTCTTGGCGGCGATCATCTCCTCGTCATCGGCGGAAAACAGGCAGATGGTCGCCGAGCGCCGCACCCCGCCCGAAAGCACCGCCTTGGCGGCCCACATGAGGATGTCGTAGGTCTCGACGGGGCGCAGGTGGCGGCCGGCGGCGCGTTGCACAATATGTTCAATCCGCGTCAACGAATGGAACAGCGGCTCTGGGCCGGGTGCCTTGCCACCGGAGGTGCGCAGCGGCGCGCCCGCCGGCCGGATGGCCGAATAGTCGAAGATCACCCGGCGCCCCTCGACCGCGGCCAGCATCAACTGATGCAGTGCGTCGGCCCAGCCCTCGATCGTGTCGGGAACGATAAAGGTTGAGACGGGGGCGTTGGCGTGAAGCGGTGCGAGCGGCGGGAGTTTGGCCACGTGATGACGCTGGACGGAGAATCCCACGCCGCAGCCGCAAAGCAGCAGGTAGAGCGTTTCGCTAAACGCCTCCAGCCGGTCAACATAGGTGAAGGCGCAGTTGTAGATGCGGGCGTGTTTGTTGAAGATCGCCTCGCCGCCGAACTGCAAACTGCGCATCGACGGCAGCACTTCGCGTCGTTCCACCGCGGCGAAGGCGGCATGAATGACCTCGTGCAGCCGACCCAGCCGGCCGATGCGCGTGAGATCCTCGGCCGCAACGTCGCCGGCTGAAAGCGCCATGAGCGCAGCGTCGCCCAGCGAAGTGTCCGCGTAATGAGCGAGATGCATGTCGCGGACACGGCCGACGGCCTCGGCCCATGTCTCGCGACGACGAAGTTCGGGCGAGTAACGGGCGTAGCGGGAGATGGCTATAAAGTCCTGCAGTCCATTGGCGGGATGGGAAATGGGCAGCAAAGCAGAGCTATCCATGATAGGAAATGGGTATAAAAAGAGTTGAGGATCTGGCCTGCCGCTAAGCGGCATGAGCTGTATGATCCCCAAGGGGGCTACTACCTGTTGTGGTTTGCGTTATGGTCAACCACAACGTATAGCGTGAAATGCACTATTATGCTTCCTGATAGCCATATGGAAGCAGCCGATAACGGCGTTCTTTGCCTACCTAGGAGTTTTCAAACTATATTACATAAGCCTCACTACTCGCATAAATCGTGTCCCGTTACGGAAAATTCCCGCGTGTGTCCTCTGCAAAAACAAGGAAGCAAAAAGCGGTGCAAAGGGGAACCGTCATCGCCGCCGAACACCGCGCCGATAAGGAAAGAAACCGTTTGCCTGCATGGCACCGCCCGGGTTGCTGCGTGGACACCGACGGCTCATCGGAGCGAGACCATGTTAACGAATGAGCTGGCCGTATGATTTCTTAAGATTGTTTTCCCCGCGGTGATGATCACGCCCGGGCGGACATCATGAGTGCTGAGACCATCCGGCACGAGACGGTCAGCAAGGAACTTCCCCCTCATCGCGAAATCGGCTTCCCTTCTGTCATGATCGACAACCGGCGATGCACCGTCAGCGAGTACCGTTTCAGGTGACATTGCCTGCCGGGTTACCAACGACATCCTGCATCTGGCGACTCCCGGTGCGCGCATTCATTCTGCTTCTCGCCTGGTCATGGTCCACTGGTAGTAAAGGCCTCCTACCGGACCCCGGCGGGGGCAAGATCGGACGGGCGGGTTGGCGGTGCGTTCAGCTGGGGCGGCGATACTCGCGTAGATGGCGTGGCGATACGCCGTGCACTGCTTTGAAACAGCGTGAGAAGTGATATGGATCGGCAAAACCTACGCGCTGTGCCGCTTCCTTCACAAGTCCACCCGTCTCGACCAGATATTCTGCAGCAAGAATCATCTTCCTTCGAAGGAGGTATTGGTAGGGGCTGGTTCCTTGAAAGCGACGAAAAAGCCGGCAGACACTCGTCGGTTCAATCCCTATGGCAGCCGCGATTTCCTTCAGCGCCCCCAGTTTCTCCACCCGTGCATCGATCAGCGCCTTGCAGCGCAAAAAGAGTTCCTCGGCGGCATTGCCGCATTGCGCCGGATGCGTCGTGAGATCTTTGATTTTGAGCAATAGCACTTCCAGGCGCGCGGCACACAGCCGTGCGGCGAGTCGTCCGTGGTGCTGACCCTCTCGAATTAGATCTTCGAGCCCGTTACGCACCTCCGCGTGCGCAGTGAGCGTGCGGGTTTGTCCAGGCGCCACTCCCACCCGCGTCAGGCGCATCGGTACGTCAGCTCCGGCCAGACATAGGAAATATTTCACCATCGGCCTGACCGGGTCGGTACTGATCACGCAATCAGTCTCCGGCGCGTAAGCGAAAACGGTCCCGGGCACCAGCCGGTTCTCGCTGCCATTGAGGCGCACCCGGCCCGCTCCTTCGGCAACGTATTCGAGGCCGTAATAGAGAAAAGCCGAGCGACGCACGAGGTAATCGACGTTACAGGTTTCGCAACCGCCGAAGATCAGCGCGAAGCGGGAGGCGCGCGCCGGGGCAAGCTTCAGAAAAAAATAACGCCCTCCTGAGACCTGCTGCGAAAGCAGGCCGGCGCGCGCGGGGAAAGGTGCCATATTCGCCACGTCTTCACGGCGGACCATGCTTCATGCTGCTGCTCAAAGCAAGCCGCCGTTGGGACAATAATCTCCATCACTAAGCCTATATTTCCCATTCCACCCAACACTGCCCTCTTGGTATAATCGTTGCCTGGCCTGGCTCATCGTACGGCAAGCATGGACAGTTTTCTCTAGGCCTGCGGTAGCTGACTTTCCCACCACCGCTTTTTCCCACCAATATTCCCAATGAACATATCCCCCAAAAAAACGGTTCTTCTCGTCGCCAACGGCGATCTGCGTCAGTCTGCCAACGAAGTCTGCTGGCCCGCCCAGCTGGCCATGGAGCGGAAGCTCACCGCCGCGGTTGCCCGGTCTGGCCATGGAATCGTCCGCACCCATTCTTATAAACCCGCCTTGAAGCACGGTTTCATCGGCTCGCAGAAAGAAGGCATGGAGGTGTTCGCCTCCCTTAATCCCAAGACTCCGCTCATCGTCGCCGAGGCGGTGTGGCAGTACTCGCACCACCTTCTCCACGGCCTCATCTCGCATCAGGCGCCGATCCTTACCGTGGCCAACTGGTCCGGCACCTGGCCCGGCCTCGTTGGCATGCTCAACCTCAACGGCTCTCTCACCAAGGCTGGCGTGAAGTATTCCACGCTTTGGAGTGAAAACTTCGATGACGAATTTTTCCTCAAGGGCCTCGCTGCCTGGCTAAAGACCGGCGTCGTGAAGCACAAGACTGCACATGTGAAACCGCTTGCTGCGGTTCAGGTGCCGGCAAAAGCCAAGGCCATCGCGTCAAAGATCGCCACCGATCTCCGCCGCCGCAAGGCGATCCTGGGGGTGTTCGACGAAGGCTGCATGGGCATGTTCAATGCCATTATCCCCGACCCTCTCCTTTTCCCGACCGGCGTCTACAAGGAGCGCCTTTCACAGTCCGCGCTCTACTATGGCGCCACCCAAGTCAGCGAGGAGGAGGCGCACGCCGTCTACGAATGGTATCTCTCCAAAGGATTCAGATTTCATCTCGGCAAAGACGAGGCCACCGAGCTGACCGAGAACCAGGTGCTCTGGCAGTGCAAGACCTACATCGCCGCCTGCCGCATCGCCGACGAATTCGGCTGCGAGACCATCGGCATTCAATACCAGCAGGGGCTGAAGGATCTTCTGCCCGCCTCCGACCTCGCCGAAGGCACCCTCAATAGTTCCGACCGTCCGCCGGTGAAAAATGCGCGTGGCGAAATCATTCGTGCCGGCGAGCCGATCCCGCATTTCAACGAAGTCGACGAGTGTGCCGGACTCGACGGTCTCCTCACCAACCGCGTACACCGAGCCCTCGGCCAGCCGGTCGAGAACACCTTGCACGATCTGCGCTGGGGCGGCTGGGACCAGAGCGGCAGCACGGACGAATACGTCTGGGTCTTCCTGACCTCCGGCAGCGCGCCAGCCGAACATCATGTGGGTGGCTGGGCGGGAAGCGATTCGATGCGGCAGCCACCGATGTATTTCCGGCTCGGTGGCGGGACGCTGCGCGGCGTCGCGAAACCGGGCGAACTTGTGTGGTCGCGAGTGTTCGTCGAGAACAACCGCCTCAAGATGGATCTCGGCCGCGCCAAGGCCATATCACTCCCGCGCGAGGAGACTGAGCGCCGTTGGCGGGAGACCACGATACAGTGGCCGATCATGCACGCCGTCACTTACGGCGTTACGCGCGACCAGATGATGGCGCGGCACAAGGCCAATCACATCCAAGTCGCCTATGCCAACAGTGCAACGGAAGCCGACCTTGCCCTTTACACCAAGGCCGCGCTCGCAGCCGGGCTGGGTCTCGAGGTTCACCTTTGCGGCACCAGGGCCGGCGGCCAGCCGTTCTAGGCGCGGGCATTCTGACATGGATGTTCACGCCACACCGGTTGTTTTCCCTTTCCTTTCATCCCTGAGCGAAACTGAGAAATCTTCTGCGGTAGCTCCGGCGATGTGTTCCATTCGCGAAATACCCTGCCCTGTCAATGTTGACAGACTCAGAAATCGCTGCTGGCGTGAACGCTCCAAGAGCGAATATGTGCTCAAGACGGCTTTCCCGGCACTCATTTTGTATCTGGTAAATTCGCAGAAGCATGCTACTGTATTATATCAAGATGAATAAAAAACTATTCCCAGGATTGCTGGACGCGGTAATGCAGAAAAACGGCATCAATCAGGTCCAACTGCATAAGCTTACCGGCATCGCGGTTTCCCGCATCAACAACTACCTTCAGGCCAAGTATCGCACGATCAAGCCGGCTCACATCCAGGCGATTTGCGAGAAGGTCACCGGCGATAATGCTGAACGCGCCGAGCTCGTTAAAACCTATCTTCTCGACCTGCTCCCCGACGCCATGAAGAACGTCATCGAAATCAAAGCACTCACCAGCGTCCGTGATTTCGAGGATTGGTATCTCCGTCGCAACCGCCTGCCGCGCGATTTTGCCGGCGAGTTCGAGGATCTCTACAAGATGTGCGTCTCCTTCCCGCGGGTCCGCGTGCGCACCGCCGACTGGATCCAGCTCATGAAGGAGTGCTCATCGAAGTAGACCTATTCCGCTCCACCGGCCCGGGGATCGTGACGGTATGAGACCGGGCCATTTCGTTTAAGTCTTTTCAGCCTTTCCAAGGACGCGCAGCCTGCCCGGGTGCGCGTCCTCATTGCTTTTGACAAATTTAAGGGCTCCCTGGGTGCGCCGCAGGCATGCGACCTTGCGGCCGGGACGCTGCGGGGCCTGCACCGCGACTGGCAACTCGATCTCTGCCCGCTCACCGACGGTGGTGAAGGTTTCGTTGATATCCTTACGAAAGCGGCGGGCAGCCAGCGCCTGTCGTTCAAGGTGGCCGGGCCGCGTGGCGGATTCGTTGATGCCAGCCTGGGAATGGTGGCACCAACCAAGGTTTCCGCTTCCGTCCGGCATTTGCTGTCGCTGCGGGATCCAGTATTAAAATCCGGGAAGCCGGTCGCGGTCATCGAAATGGCCGCCGCCAGCGGCCTCCACCTGCTGCCACGGGAACAACATGATCCATGGCAAACCACGACCTATGGCACAGGCCAGCTCATTCGCGCCTCGGTAGAACTTGGTGCTGCCGCAATTCTGCTTGGCGTGGGCGGCAGTGCCACCAATGACCTCGGACTCGGCGCGCTGGCCGCGCTGGGACTGGAATTCCGCGGCTGCAAGGGCGGCAAAATTCGATCGCCGACTCCTGCTCAGTGGAAACGAATCGCCCGCCTCGACGGTGGAGTGTTTCCCTCGATTCCCCGGATCTTCATCGCTTGTGATGTGACGAATCCGTTGTTAGGTCCGCGCGGGGCCGCGACGATCTACGGTCCGCAAAAGGGACTGCGATCTCGGGACCTGCCCCGAATGGAAGTCGCGATGAAACGCATGGCCCGCCTTCTCTGTGATTACCGCGGCCAGCCGTACGCGTTGATGGACACGCCAGGGGCGGGGGCGGCCGGCGGTCTTTCCTTCGGCTTGTTGGCGGGTGCAGATGCCCGGCTAATGCCGGGTTTTGACTTGGTGGCGGCATGGCTCGATCTGAAAGCGCGTATTGCATCCGCAGACATCGTCGTGACCGGTGAAGGCTGTTTCGATGAAAGTTCGCTCTCTGGCAAGGGCCCCGGCGCGGTGGCGGCACGCGCGGGAGCACTGGGAAAGACGGTTCATGTGTTCGCCGGAAGCTGTACTGCCGCTGCATCTAGCAAGGACTGGCATCTCCACGCCATCACGCCGCCCGGTTATCCCTTTGAACGGGCGAGTCGTGAAGCACCCGAACTTCTGGCTCGCGCTCTTCGGACCGTGTTTTGAGGGGTAACGGGCGGCTCTCGCGATTCCCCGGGGCGCTGACGGGCGGACTCATGGGGCCTTATTGCGGGAAAGACTGGCAACCCCAACCCGGTTCCGACTCGACGCGTTGTCTCTTCCCGCCAAAGTGGCTGTACGCATGGCTGTGTCGTCCCGACCACGAGTGCTATCTTTTCTCACTGCGACTTTGTCGCTGCTGTTTGGTTTTCTCGGCTGCTCGTCGGCGGCGTCGCGTCCCCTCGCATCAATCCCAACCGGGCAGGCCGCGCCTGCGGCGGCTAACGTGACAAAACCGCCCTCCCCGCCGGAGGCCATCTTCCCGGTCATGTTAGGCATCGACGTACTGGAGACTGACGGTTTCGCCGCCATCAAGGGCAAGCGCATCGGCCTGCTGACCCATGCCGCCGGGGTCAACCGCCGCGGGGTGAGCACCATTGATGTGCTGCGGCGCGCACCGGGCGTGAAGCTGGTGGCGCTCTTCGCCCCCGAGAACGGACTCTATAGCGTCGAGGAAAGCGGCAAAAACCTCGCTGACTCGGTTGACCGTCGTACCGCTCTCCCTGTCTATTCACTTTACGGCAAAACGCGCAAACCCACCAGGGAAACGCTCAAGGGTCTCAACGCACTGGTGATCGATCTGCAGGACATCGGGGTGCGCAGCTATACGTACGCAAGCGCCATGCGCTACGCGATGGAGGCTTGTTTTGAAAACAACGTCGAAGTGATCGTCCTCGACCGTCCGAATCCGCTCGGAGGTCTTAAGGTGGACGGTCCACCGCTCGACGGCGACCTGATGAGCTATGTCGGCGCGTTTCGTGTGCCCTATGTGCATGGTCTGACCATCGGCGAACTTGCCCGCATGGCCGCCATGGCACCCGGCGTACTCGCCGTGCCGGAAACCGTGCGCCTGAAAGGTCGTCTTACGGTCGTGCCGATGCGCGGCTGGCGGCGCACCATGCGCTGGCCCGATACCGGTCTTTCCTTCGCGCCCACCTCGCCCTACATCCAGGATTTTGCCGCAGTGGTGGGCTATGCCATGACCGGGCTGGGCTGCGAAATCGGCGGCTTTTCCACCGGCATCGGTCGTTCCTATCCGTTCCGTGGCATCTCCTTCAAGGGCAAGACGGCTGAGCAACTGCAGAAGGAACTCGAGGCGCTCAAGCTGCCCGGTCTTAATTTCACCAGGGTTTCGGCTCCCGACCTCAACGGCAAACCGTTTACAGGGGTTTACATTGAGGTGACGGACTGGGATGCCTGGCAGCCGACGGAGCTGAGTTTCCACCTGATGCGGCTGGCCTGCAAGTGGAGCCCGGTGAATCCCTTCGCCAACGCCCTGGCGGACAGGGCCGCCATGTTCAAGAAGCTGGTTGGCTCCGCTACCTGGTGGAACGCGCTCAAGCGCGACGGCGCCAAAGTTGACGTCGAGAGTTTCCTCGCCGACTGGCGCAAGCGCGCACAGATCTACCAGCAGCAGATCCGGCGTTACTGGCTCTATCCTGAATAAGAGCTACGCCCGGGATGCGACCTGGCGCGGAATCCACTGGATCCCGATGTCCTGAGCCGGGGCCATGCAATTGAACCATGCTTCCCCCCGGTATTTCCGAATACCATTAGGTGAACAAGGTAGGAGCCTGCTTGCCCCGACAGGTCGGGGCAAGCAGGCGATTTCTCCTCTGCCTCCTCCTTCGCCGAGGCTACGGAGGACGGGTCGCGAGCACCGGTCCGCCGTAGTCCCGCGCCTGCGGGACGAAGGAGGAACCTCGCTCCAACAACTGCATGGTTCCGGCTAAATAAGCCTTCCGACATTGAAAGGAGCAGACGCCCCTGGCGCTATACGTCCTGTCAGAGGGCAATGCTGGTAAAATTCAGCACCACCCCGGCGCAACTTCCCGCCTGTTGGCACCTGCTGCTGGATGAATAACCACGAGCTGGAAGCAGGAGCGTACGATGGATTGTTTTGAAGGGCTTTTCCAGTCGGCGGTGTTATGCTGTCTGCCACAGGCGCCTCCGGGTGCCCTGACATAGGTCAACTTCATCTGCCTTGTAACTGTATCCGCTCCGGCGAAGACAGTGCCGGGCGGTAAACATCATCATGCATCCTCCATCCGATCCGCTTGATCCATTGCTCGACCGCTGGCGTGAAACCCCGGAGCCGCCGCCGCATTTGGCGGCAGAAGTCTGGCGCCGCATTGCCGTCGTCGAAAGTCGCGCTGAACGGCCTGGTCTCTTCGCCCGTATTGAGGCCGCCTTTACGCGGCCTTCATTTGCCGTCGCTTTTGTTGCGGCGTGCATGCTGCTCGGCCTCTTCCTCGCCGAGGTGCGCCTCTCGCGTCTGCATGCCGAGCGCGGGGTGCAGATTGCCCAAAGCTATCTTCGCCTGATCGATCCATTGATTGATGAAACCGCGGTCAACGTCGCCGCCCACCGCCCATAAAACACACCCTGTTGATCATTCTTCTCGGGATTGCGGCCGGTGTGCTGTCGCACGTGGGCTGGTTCATGTCGCAGCGACCTTGCGGTGCGAACAATCTCGATTGCCAGCTCGAATGGATGAAGACCGAGCTGAAGCTCTCCGACGAGCAATTCGCCCGCATCAAGACCATCCATGAGAAATCCAGCCCCCGCCTGCTGGCGCTGGCCGCCCAAGTGGTGCGCATGCGCGATGAGTACGACGCCTTTGAGCGCGAGCGGACGACCTCAGGGCAGGTCGACTTCCTCGAGTTTGCCCATTTTGTCGAGCAGCGCCGCGCCGTCGACCGCGAGTGCCTCACCTCCACCCAGCAATTGGTCGCCGACGCAACCCGCGTGATGACGGCACAACAGCGCGCGCGCTATCTCGGTCTGCTTGGCCCTGTTCTCCAGGGGACGGGCCGTTCCCTCCTGAATTGAGGTCCACCCGCGGGTCGTCCCGTGAATTCCGAACCTGCCAGCGATCTGGTCTGCCTGCAGGCTTTACAGAAGGGCCAGGATACCGCCCTCAACCAGTTGATCGCCCGCTGGCAGCGGCCGTTGTTCGCCTTCGCCTGGCGCTATGTGCAAAACCCAGCCGACGCACATGATCTCGTCGCCGAGACGTTCGTGCGGCTCCATCAGCAACGAACGCGGCTTCGGCCCGACACGAAAGTTTCCGCATGGCTCTTCACCACGCTCTCCAATCTTTGCCATAACCATTATCGCTGGCGGCGACGCCATCCCAGCGTGAGCTTGGACGCGCCCGTCGATGATGCAGAGACCCCCGCCCACGAGGCGGTGCCCTCCGACGCCCCGCTGCCTAATGCCGCCTTGGAGCACGACGAGACCCGCGCCGCCATTCGTGCCGCCATCGATCGTCTGCCACACGAACTGAAGACCGCGATTTTGCTCCACCACTACGAGCGGCTTTCCTACCGCGAGATTGGTGCCATCACCGGCTGTACGGAACGCGGAGTGGAAACCCGCCTGTATCGTGCGCGGCAGCGTCTACGCGAGGAACTGGCCGATTGGTTGCACGAAACCGTGGAGTCCTGAATCATTTTGGGGCGTGGCTCCCGGGTGCGGCCGGCGGTTTCGCCCGGCTCCGATCAAACAAAAAAACATGACACTTTGGTGTCATGGTTTTTTGCATTTCAGACGATCAATCGCAATCTAGCCACTAGGACCAAAATAGAACACCTGGCTCGCCTTTACGAGCACGGGGTGGCCATTGCGTGTCGGTGGCTCGAACTTCCACTGGCGCAAGGCCGCGAGGGCCAAGGCGGTCAATTCGACGTCGTCCTTCACTGACACGGCTGGCAGGTGGACCGCGCCTGTCTCATCAATATAGAAATCGACCGTCACCTTGCCCTTCACTCCTTTATCGGCCAGTTCGCCAGGATACAGTGGCTTCACGGTGACGACCGGCGTGGGAATCCGGTCCAACTCCCGCAGGGAACAGGGCTGATAAATATAGTGCTCCCCTATGATCTTCGAGATGAGCGCGTCGACTCTGTCGATCGAATTCACGGTCGACACCACAACTCCCTTGGCCTCGTAGAAGAAGAGCAGCTCGACGGTGGTGCCCGCCGGCTCGCCCCGCAGTCGGGCCGGCTCGAATTTCCATTGTTTGATGGCCTCCACGGCTGCGTCGGCAAACTCCGGGCGGGTGTAGCCAACCACCAGCCATTCCAAAAGCTTGCCCGTCGCATCCGTGTTGATCGCCACGCGCGCCTCGCCGTTCGTCACCCCCACCTCCTGGAGGCGATAAGGGAAAATGGGATCCACCGTCTGCAGGATTTTCAAAGACTGCCATTCCGGCTGAGGTTGCATGATTTGCGCGAAGGTTGCTCCTGCCATCAACAGTCCGCCGCAGACAATCCCAATGAAACGGATCTTCATGATAAATGGTACGATGAATATAACACCGTTCCGGCAGGAAGCCCTTCAGATTTCTGGGTGGTTCCAGCAAGGCTCTTCGGTGGTCTTCCCCCTCGGTTCAAAATCCCCAACCTGTTGCTTGGGTGGAAGATGGATTGGCGGCAGGGAGAGCCTTATATTACCAAGCCAGGGTTTGGGGGCATGCAATAACCCATCGATGAGTGACGGCTGAGAACGACACCTGCGTCTTCTCTCGGGTTTATGACGCGCAACGCCAACCATTCTGTCTTAAAATTACCACCCGCATCGCCGTATCCCCGGCGAGGGCCGATGGCTTGGGCTCTTCGCGGGATTTCCTGTTGCCTAGGAATCGGCACACTCGACAGGCTCGGAGGTTGCAGACCCCGGAAACCCTGACTCTCACCGCCATGCCAAGACCTGTTACCCTCTTCACCGGCCAGTGGGCCGATCTTCCCTTGGTTAAACTTGCCTCGCTCGCGAAACGCATGGGCTATGACGGTCTCGAACTCGCCTGCTGGGGCGATCACTTCGATGTCGACCAAGCCGCCACCTCAAAAAAATACTGCCGGGAAAAATGGCAGCTTCTCGCTGATCATGGCCTGACCTGCTATGCGGTATCGAACCATCTTGTCGGCCAAGCCATCTGCGACCGCATCGATGAACGCCATCAAACCACCCTGCCCCCCGATGTGTGGGGTGATGGTGATCCTGAGGGTGTGCGCCGTCGCGCCGCGAGAAAACTGATCCGCACGGCGAAGGCCGCGCGGAATTTCTTCGATCTCAAGCCCGGCCGGCAAGGGGGGGGCGATCATCCGGCGGTTGTCAACGGCTTCACGGGTTCAAGCATCTGGCACTCGATCTATCCCTTCCCGCCGACCTCGCAGGATTATTGGGAGAAAGGATACCAAGATTTTGCCAGGCGTTTCGGCCCCGTCCTCGTCGAGTTTGACAAGGTCAACGTCAACTTCGCCCTCGAGGTGCATCCGACCGAGATCGCTTTTGATATCGCCTCTGCCCAGCGTGCCGTGGCGGCGGTGAACCGTCACCGGCGTTTCGGTTTCAACTACGATCCCTCGCACCTTGGCTACCAAGGTGTCGACTACGTGAAGTTCATCCGGACATTCGGCGACCGTATTTACCATGTGCACATGAAGGACGTGGCGTGGGGCCGCGGCGACGGCACCGTCGGTGTGTTCGGCGGCCACACGAGCTTCGGCGACGGGCGCCGCTCTTGGGATTTCCGTTCGCTCGGCCGTGGCGACATCAGGTTTGAGGATATTATCGTCGCGCTCAATGACGTTGGGTATCGCGGCCCGCTCTCCGTCGAATGGGAGGACATCCGGATGGACCGTGTGCACGGCGCCACCGAAGCAGCGGCTTTCGTGCGCCACCTCGATTTCCCCCGCAGCGCCGTCGCCTTCGACGCGGCCTTCGACAAGAAAAACCAGTAGTCCATGGGAGCGGGGCAGTCATCGCCCGGTCGGATGTCATTTCCCCTCTTTGATTTTCACTCCTCCCCCCCGATGCACAGAAAACTTCGTTTTGGCATGATCGGCGGCGGCCGCGGTGCGTTCATCGGCGCCGTGCACCGCCTCGCGGCAATCATGGATGGCAAGGCGGAACTCGTGGCCGGCGCCTTCTCCGCCGATCCAGCTTGTTCCAAGGCGTCCGGCGCTGACTTGTTCGTCGACCCAGCGCGGGTCTACGGCAGCTACGCCGAGATGGCCAGGGCGGAGGCCGGAATGCCCGCGGACCAGCGGCTCGATTTCGTCATCATTGTCACGCCCAACCACCAGCATTTTCCACCCGCCAGGCTCTTCCTCGAACAAGGCTTCAACGTCGTCCTCGACAAGCCCGCGACCTTTAACCTCAAGGAGGCGCTCAAATTGCGCGAAATCGTCCGGAAGTCGGGGAAGGTTCTCGTGGTTACGTACAACTACACCGGCAACGTCATGGTGAAGCAGGCGCGTCATCTCGCGCGCCGCGGCGGGCTCGGCGTCATGCGCAAGGTCGTGGTCGAATATTCGCAGGGCTGGCTGAACACCTATCTCGAAGGCACCGGCCAGAAACAGGCCGCGTGGCGCACGGATCCGCGGCGCAGCGGCGCCGCCGGCTGCATCGGCGACATCGGCACGCACGCCGAGAACCTCGTTCGCTACATCACCGGACTGCAGATCGATTCATTATGCGCCGATCTCACCATCTTCGTGCCGGGGCGCCGGCTGGACGATGACGGCAACATCCTCCTCCGTTTCAAGGGTGGCGCCAAGGGTGTGCTGCATTCGTCGCAAATCTGCAGCGGCGAAGAAAACAATCTCAACATCCGCGTCTACGGCACCAAGGCCGGCCTCGAGTGGTGTCAGGAGCACCCGAACGAACTCATTGTGAAACATCCCGACCAGCCTTGGCAGGTTTATCGCCGCGGCCATGCCTACCTGCGGGCGCAGGCGCGAAAATTCACCCGCATCCCTTCCGGCCACCCCGAGGGCTACCTCGAAGCGTTCGGCAACATCTACCGTGAGGCTTTCCGCGCCATCGCGGCCGAGGTCGAAGGCAAACCACTCCCGCCTGATCTCGATTATCCCACCATCGACGACGGTGTCATCGGCCTGGCCTTCATCGAAACCGCGGTGAAAAGCGCCCGGCTCGGCGCAAAGTGGGTGAAGTTTCCGGAGGTATAACGGATTCTTGAACCATCGCCCGTCCATCGCCTCTGCCCGATCAGATCCGCCGCCCGTGAAAGAATCAGCCGGCAGGCTCTGGCCGCGCTGGCAACAATTGCGCCAAGACCGGCCCGCCGCTTACGCCGTCGGCCTCTCGCTGCTCGTCACCCTGGCGTTGCCATCATTATTCGCACTCACAACCGGCCAAGTCTGGGAAGACTTTCTGATCACGTTCCGTTTCAGCCATAATGCCGCCCACGGGTTGGGCCTCGTCTACAATGCCGGCGAGCGCATCCATGGTTTCACCTCCCCTCTAAACGTGTTGCTGCCCGCCCTGTGGCAGGTGCTTTTCCCTTCGGCCGACTATCATCCAACGCTGTGGTTCTTTTCCACCTGTGGACTGATGGTGATGAGTCTGGGCATCATCGCGCTGGTTTGGCAGCAGTATCAACGGAACCTGCAGGCCCCGGTCTGGCTGGCTGTTCTCATCCCCGTCATCTGCCTGTTACAGATCAAGACCACCGCCTTTGCCGTCAACGGACAGGAGGCCGGCTTTCTGGTCGGATTTCTTGCCTTAGCCTTGGTGGGGGCGGTGCAAGGATTCTCCAAACATCCGCTGGTCAGCGGCCTGGCCTGGGCCGGACTGCTTTGGACGCGACCGGACGCGCCTGTTTATATCGCCGCAGTGGTGGTGGGCGGATTCTTGTTTAATGGCCAAGCCCGCCGTGAGGAGGTGTGCGGCCTTGCCAAGGCGGTTCTTATTGGTGCGGTGGTCTATGCGCCGTGGTTCGCCTGGGCCACATGGTACTATGGCTCGCCTATTCCCCATACCGCTATCGCCAAAGCCGGCGTGTTGGAGGAATTCTGGGGTGGAATCAGCGGCTGGACGCAGTTTCCTCAGGCCTTCTTGCGCGCGCTGCGCCGCGCTTTCGAACCCATCTATGCCGAAGCCGGAGGCTGGCCCGGCTGGCTTACGTGGTTTTCCCTCTGCTGCGGTTTGTACTCGGCTGTTTATTGGGCGCTGCCCACCTCCGACCGCCTTGGGAGAATTTCCTCAATCGGATTTTTGTTCATCGGCCTTTATCTCGGATGGATGGGAACAACCGGCATCGTCTACCCGTGGTATTTTCCGCCCATGGGCCTGCTCGCCTCTATCGTGCTTGGCCGCAGCCTTGGCCTGCTCATCATGAAAGCGCCGCGGGTCGTCGCCCTGCTTGCCTGCGCGATCATCATCGGTCCATCCGCCTGGTTGTTTTCCGCTTCGCTCTTTCAACTGCGCCTCCAGCAGCGCGAAATCGAAGAGGGTACCCGGGCCCAAGTCGGTGAATGGTTGCGGACACACGCCCGGCCGGAAGACAGCGTTTTTTTGGAACCCATCGGCTATATCGGATATTACAGCCAGATGCGGGTGATTGATTATCCCGGACTGGTTTCTCCTTTGGTGGTTTCGCTGCGGCATTCCGGCGTGAAGGGATTCTTCGCCTTGGCACGGGTCATCAAACCGCAGTGGCTGGTTATCCGAACCCGTGATGTCACCCGCGTGCGTGGATATCCTGAATTCCAGCGAGACTACGAATTGGCGATGTCCTTCGACGCCATTCCGCGTCTGGAGCGCTCCATGCTACCCGAAGGCTACGGCTACCTCCTGATGGATTCACGGTATCTCATACTACGCCGCCGGAACTTGCCGCGGTCATCCGAGGGCGGCACCGCGGCCAGCCTCCCGCGAACTGATTGAAAATCACAAAAATCACTCGGCGCGCACCGTCACGCTGCCGTCAACGAACTCGTTCGTGAGCCGCTGACCGGGATGCACCGCCGCGCGGCGCGGGACCGGCCGGCCGTGTTCGTCGCGCACAATCACAAAACCACGGTGGAGGACCGATGGCGGACTCGCCGCCTGCAGCCGCTTCCCCAGCGCCAGCAGCCGGTGGGATTCCAAACTGATCCGGGGTGCGGGGGAACAAGCGCGGTAACGCCCGGCAAGGGCTGTGAGCCGCTGGCGTTGCCCCTGCACGCCGGCGCGCACCGCAGCGGCCACCCGGTTGGCGAGGTCGTCGAGCCGCAAATGGCCTTGCTCGACGAACGCCTGCGGCGAGAGCAAACGCAGCCGGCTGCGGGCGTGATCGAGCCGTTCGCGGGCGCGCTCCAAGGTGTTTTCGAGCGCTTCGCTCATTCCTTTCGCGGCCCGCGCCGTCTGCTCGACCCCCGCAAGGAAGTTGCTGGAGATTAATTCCGCCGCGGCGCTCGGCGTCTCGGCGCGCACGTCGGCCGCAAAGTCGCACAGGGTGAAGTCGATCTCGTGCCCCACCGCCGAAATGACCGGCACCGGACACGCTGCCACGGCACGCACTAGGGGCTCCTCATTGAAGGCCCACAGGTCCTCCAGGCTCCCGCCACCCCGGCCGATCACCAGCAAGTCAAATATGCCCAGCAACTCCGCCAGCTTCAGCATAGCGATCATCTCAGCGGCGGCGCCTTCGCCCTGCACCTTGGCCGGCAGCACCACGAGCCGACCGCGCCAGTCTCGCCGCTGGAGGATGCGGATGAAATCCTGCACCGCTGCACCCGTCGGCGAAGTGATGAAACCCACCGTCGCCGGCATCGGCGGGAGCGCCGTCTTCCGGGCGGCGTCGAACAGACCTTCGTCGGCCAGCCGCTGCTTCAGTCGCTCGAACTCCTGCTGCAAACGCCCCACCCCGTCTTCCAGCAGCATGCGAACGATGAGCTGATACTGGCCGCGCTGCTCATAAACACTGATCTCTCCGTAAGCCAGCACCTGCAGGCCGTCGCGCAGCGTCATCGACTGCCGCGCGGCGTCGCCACGGAACAGCACGCAGGCCAGCTGCGCACCGGCGTCCTTGAGCGAAAAGTAAACGTGGCCGCTCGCCTGCGCTCGCAGGTTCGACACCTCGCCGCGCACCCAGCCCGGTCGAATGCCCTCCTCCAGCAGCGCCTTCACCCGCCGCGTAAACTCGCTGACGGTCTCCACTCGGCCCGGATCGTCAACGGACTGCCTGGACTCGTCCTTTGCCATAATGTTTTCGCACTAGATGGACAATGATCCCGGCGGCGATCAGCAGGCACACTCCCATCACCGCCAGGCCCGCCCTGCCCTCTACGATTGCTTTGCCGAAGCAAACCGCCCCGACCGCATAGGCCATCGCCACCGTCCACGAGACCCACAGATAAGTCAGAAACGTCACCCGGCCCAAGCCGAGCAGATAGCTCTGCAGAAAGAACGGCGGACCGGGCGTGATGCGGAGCAATAGCGTAACTTCAAGATGCTCCTTCTCCTCCAATTGCGGGATCTTATATCCGGCGCGCGCGACCAGCCGTTCCACCCATGGACGCAGGGCATAGCACGCCAGCCAGTAGGTCAGCGCGAGGTTGATGCCGACCGCAGCGCCATACGCCGCAAGCACGCCGCCCAGCCCCAACTGCGCACCGAAGGCCGGACCGACCGTCAGGGTGAAAGCCATGAGCGGAAACCCGCATGCCGGGAGCAGCGCCACCCCCGTGAAAAACACCCACGGCCCAGCGTCGCCAATGATTGCCATGATCTGGACCAGCAACGCTTTCAGATCGACCCCCCACAGCACCAGCACGGCGGCTGCGAGCACAACGGCACCCAGTACACCAGCCTTGATGAACAGCCCTTTTTTCGAAGCGGGTTTGGCCTCCGGCATCATGGCAACATGTCCGCTGCCGCCCTCCAGCGTCAAGGCCGCAAGGGCTGCGCAAACCCTCCTTGCCGCCGAACCTTCAGACGATAGTAAAGGCAGGTGTCTTCATGACCGCCACCCGACCCGGCTCCTTACTGACGAGAATTCCCGCCTTGCTTGGCCTGCTCGCGATGGCCGTCTTTGCCGCGCTTTCGCTCAGTACCAACGCCGCCACCCGTTTCTACCAGTGGCCGTGGTTTTTTTACTGGCAGGTGCTCTTGGTTGCACCGGTCGCGATCCTGGCCGGACGGCTGCTCGTGATGCGCCGCAGCCAGTCGCGCTTCGGCGGATGGCTGGATGGCGGCCTCGCCCTGCTGGCGGCGGCCAATGTCGCCGCCGCGCTCTTCAGCCCCTTTCGCGCGCAAAGTCTCAACGCCGCGTTGATCCCCGTCGCCGCGGTAAGCCTGGCCTATCTTGGACTGGGCTGGATCGAACGCGATTCCGCGCTGCGGGCCGAGCGGATCGGGCTGCTCGCCCGGATCACCGGTGGACTGATGCTGCTACTCGTGGCGGTCAGCCTCGGCCGGTGGCTGTTTGCCCATGTTTTGCCGACTTGGGCGGCAGGTCGGCCGCTTGGCGAAGCCCTGTCCATTCGCAATGCGGATCCGCTCGGGCACTCCGTTTATACCGCCGGCTTCGCGGTGCTCGCCGTGCCCTGGCTGGCGGTCCTCGGGCTGACCACGCGGGGAGTGCGGCGCGGGTGGTGGTCCGTCGCCACGGCGCTGGCCGTTATGCTCGTGCCCACCACCTACAGCCGGGGCGGCGTACTGGCGTTGATCGCCGCACTGGCCTGCGCAGCCGTGCTTTGGCTGGCACAATCTTCGCTCAGCCGCTTCCAGCGGTTGCTGGTCGTCGTGGGGGTGCTGCTGGCCGCCGGCGTTATTGCCGGCCTTGATCCCCGTCTGCGCGGCCTGCTGATTCATGGGCACTGGAGTGCCATCGCGAGCGAAAGCAACCGCCAGCGCTCAGCCATGCTCGAGGCCGGCTGGCTGATGGGTCGCGATCGCTGGTGGACTGGTTACGGACCGGGCACCGTCTCGCTGGTATATCCCCGTTATCGCGCCCTGCTTTCCGGCGGTGTGGACGATGTCCTGCAACTCCACAACACGCCCGTGCAGTTCTGGGCGGAACTCGGAGCGCCCGGTGTGCTCGCGTTGGTGTTGCTGCTCCTCGGCGCGGCCAAGCTGGGGTGTGACTCTTGGCGGCAACGCGTCCGTCCTGCGGCCGTTTCGGCCGACCGGCTCCGCACGCAGGCGGTGCTTGTCGCCTTCGCCGGCTATGCCGTGATGTGCCTGGCCGATTACCAGCTCGATGTCCCGTTGTTTGCCGTGGTTGTCACCGCGCTGCTGGTGCTGTGGCGGGCGTGCGCCGTGGAGAATGCCCACGCCAGCGCCAACTTCACCGTCCCGCCGTTAATCGCGCGTCTGACGGGAGGAATGCTGCTGGCCGCCCTGGCTGTCATGTTGTGGCCCACTCTGCCCAACCTGCGCGCCCGTCAGTTGTTCGCCAGCGCTGCCGACGCCCGCGAAGCGGGAAATGTTGCCGCGTTCGTCGCCGGCACGGAAAAAGCCGCTGCGAGCGCCCCGTGGGAAACTTTCTACCCGACCCAGCTGGCCGCCTTTTACGGCGAACAATATCTGCGGACCGGTGAGTCCCGCGCGCGGGAGCAATGCATCGCACTTCTGCGCCGCGCCCTCGCGATCGATCCCGACCAGGAATACTGCCACTACAACCTCGGCTGGCTGCTTTTGCCGGATGACCCGGCCGGCGCCGGGAAACATTTTCGCGCCGCCGCACGATGCTCGCCCTACCGGGGAGGCGTGTATCTGGGCATTGGCCTCAGTGCTCTCGCCCGACACGAAAAATCCGCCGCCGCCAACGCTTTCGCTTTGGAATGGCTGAACAACCCGCAGACAATGACTTCGCCCCTCTGGGATGTCCCGCCATTATCCGCCTTCCGGGGCGAGGTGGTGGCGGCTTTGCCCCGCCTGACGAACCGGTGGCTGGAGCAGGCCGCATTGCCGGCCATGCTCCAGAATCAGTTGCGTTATGTCGCGGCCCTGACCCAGTGGTGGTCCGGAGCCTCCCCTGAACCTGCGGTGCTCATCCTCTGTGGCTCGACCGAACAGCGGTGGTTTTTCATGAACCTGGGACCCATCGAAAAACGCACTTATATCCCGGAACCTCCCGCCGCCGCGCGGAGTTGGGAACAACTTTACGCAGCCTGGCGCGATGGAACCCCTCCGGCCGGACTTGACCAGGATCCGCCGGCGTTCGCCGCCGCGCTCAACCGCCGCCTCGTTCGCGCGCATGCTTCCTTTATCCGCCTGCTGACCGACCCGCTTCACGACGAGCCCGCCCTGGTGCAGTTCATCCGGAACGAGCTTCCTGGCTACGGCGTGCTCCAGCGGAATCAGGACGGCTTTCGCTTGAGCGATCTGTACATTTCTCCTGAAAATCTTCTCGCGAAGAAATACGTCTCGTTTTTTTTTCCCCCGAAGGGCTATCTTCAGGAGCGGTTGTTGCTCCAAAGCCTGGACCAGCCAGCGCCGGCGTCACGATGAACGACCTCGCCCAAAAAACTTTCCGTCAGCGTACCCTGCCCGTCGTGCTGCTCGCCGGTGACACGCTGTGCGTATTGGGCGGGCTGCTCGTCGGCTATGTCTTGCGCTATCACACCGCCCTCGGTTCGGTCTTCATCGAAGTGTCCGGCGCGCGCCTGCGCGACTATCTGCCCCTGCTCTTGCTCGGCACGGCGTTTTTGCTCGGCGCCTTCGCCCACCTCAACCTCTATGACGAGCGGCTCCTGCTCCGCCGCTACCAGTCGTTCAACATCATCCTCAAGGGCACGGCATTTTGGTTTTTTGCCTACCTCGGCGTCTCGCTGGTGCTGAAATTCAATCCACCGATCTCGCGCCTCTTTGTCGTCTTCGCCTGCGTGGCCGTGCTGGTGCTGTTGTACGTTTGGCGCAGCCTGTTCTACGGGCTGGCCGCCTCCTCCGCCTTGCGCGGCCGGATTCAGCAGCGCGTGGCGCTGCTGGGCTGGACGGCCGAGGCGCATGCGCTCGCCGCCGATGTGATGGGGGCGCCGGCCCATCCCTTTCATCTGGTCGGGATCGTCGAACTGCCCGCGCCCGGGCAGAGTCGTCCGCCCTTTCCTGAAGGTCTGCCGGTGCTGGGCGGCTTCGGTGAGCTGCCGGCGCTGCTGGAGCAACACAGCCTCGACGTGCTGATTGCCGCCCACCTCGACCTGCCGCGCGCCGAGCTGGCCCGCCTCGTGGATCTCTGTGAACGCGCTTACGTTGAGCTGAAGATCATCCCCTCGGTGTTTCAAATCTTCGTCTCCGGCCTGCGCCTGCAGACGGTCGGCCGCGTGCCCGTGCTCGGCGTGGAGGAGCTGGCCATCAACAAACTCTTCAATCGCGCGCTTAAACGCGGCATCGATCTTGCCGGCGCGATCATCGGGCTCTTGCTGTCCGCGCCGGTCATCGCCCTGCTCGTTGTGCTGATCAAGCGGGAGTCGCCCGGCGGGCCGGTCTTTTTCCGCCAGCCGCGGGTCGGCACCGGCCACCGGATTTTCACGCTCTACAAGCTGCGCAGCATGACCCCGGGGGCCGCGGAGCTCGACCACGAGAACGTGAGCACCCAGTCCGGCGATCCGCGACTGCTGCGCATCGGCGCCTTCATCCGCCGGTGGAACCTGGATGAGCTGCCTCAATACTGGAACGTGCTGCGCGGCGACATGAGCCTCGTCGGACCGCGGCCGGAACGACCCTACCACGTCGACCGCCTCGCCGAGGCCATTCCCCACTACCTACCCCGCCACCTGGTCAAACCCGGCATGACGGGCTGGGCGCAAGTCAACGGCCTGCGCGGCGGCACGGCGCTGGAACAGCGCATCCAGTACGACATTTATTACATCGAGAACTGGTCCCCGTGGCTCGACCTGCAGATTCTCGCGTTGACGCTGGTGCGCTGGCGCAACCTTGCCGGGTGAATTCCCCCTCCCCGCCTGCGGGTGGCGGGCCGCTTGGAATTTGTCAACTATTAGTTGACAATTACCTCGTCGGTCCCGAGGCCGGGTTCAGGAACGCTGGGTTACCTGGGTTTCACCCGCCGATGGCCGTGGAGCCGCGCCTTCAGCAGCGCGGTCGTCTTCCAGGCGCCGAAGGCCAGCTGATATTTCCAGCGGACCAGCGTCGAACCGCGCGGATTGAAGTGCTTGAGATACACGTCGAGGTTGGCATCAAAGATCGCCCGGGCCATTCGTTCGTAGTCCCTCGCCACGCTCATGCCCTTCAGGTGGATGATCTGCACCCGGCCATCGTAAACAATGCGGTATCCCGCCCGCGCCATCCGGATGCATAGGTCGAGATCGTCACCATACATGAAGAAGGTCTCGTCAAACAAACCGACCCGGTCGAGCACCTTGCGCCGGGTCATCATGAAGGCCCCGTTGATCGCACCGACGTCGTAGGTGCCATTCTCGGATAGGTGCGTCAGGTTGTAACCGGCAAACAGTGCCGTCCGTGGAAACGCCGCCGCGAGGCCGGTCGCACGGCAAAACCCATCCCAGAGCGTCGGGATCGAGCGCCGGCACGCCAAGTCCATCGAGCCGTCAGGCTGCACAAGCTTCGGTGAAATGAGGCCGATATCCGGCTCCGTCTGCAACCGTCGCAGGCAATGCTCCAGCGCCCCGGCCTCGCTGATGGTATCAGGATTGAGGAACAGCACGTACTCGCCGGTGGACTGCCGGCAGCCCAGGTTGTTGGCGCGCCCGAAACCGAGGTTGCCGCCGGGCGCAGAATATCCGACCCAGGGAAAATCCTGGTGCATGATTTCCGCCGTTTCGTCGCCCGGCGAATTGTCCACCACGATCACCTCGGTCGCCCCGTCCGCGATTTCCCGCGGCAGCGAGGCCAGGCACGGTCCGATCTCCTCGCGCGATTGGTAGGCGACGATAACGATGGAGAGCAAGGGAGTCATACCAGCATGCCGCTTTATTCGAACCAGCCGGGCGGACACTCGCCACGCCGGCCGCGCAGTCCATCAATCGTGCCACGGATCATGGCTTGGAGTTTGGTCATCTTCCGCTCTTCCACGGCAAGCACTCGTACGAGCAGGAGCCCGGCGGTCGCCAGATCGAAGAGGAGCCAGTGGACGTGCTTCAATCCGTGCCGTCGGATCATCACCAGGCGGTTTCGGGCGATGTAGTAATGGCGGCGCGGTGAATGATTCGTCGGCGCGAACGTCAGGCCGCACCACCGCCGTCGATCCCGGGCGCCGAAAGCATGCACCAGCCGCGCGGCGGCACTCACCGCGATCAGACGTCCGGCCGCCCGGCAGCGCAGGCAATAGTCGGTGTCCACGTAGTCGATGAAGAATTCCTCGGCAAACGGCCCCACGGTGGCGAAGTCCGCCAGCCGGAAAAGGGATCCCGAAGTGATCGCCATGGTTACCGAAGGCAGATCGTGTCCCCGCAAAGACCTTTTGGTGAAGGCCCCCGGCAGCCACGGATGCGGACACAACCACCGATGCTCGCGCCCGCCCTCGATCGTCTCACTGATATTGGCCCCGACCACCGCCACCCGGCCGGCTTCCGGGTGCGCCTGCAGCGTCGTGAACAATGCCCGGCTGAAATCTGGTCCCGGTTGACTGTCTTGATCGAAGGCCAGCACCCAGGAGAATCCCCGCTCCGCCGCCCGCCGCATGCCTTGGTTGAGCGCTGCGGCCAATCCAACGTTCCCGGCATTGGCCATGACTTCAATGCCGGCCATCGATCCCAGCGGTTCGCGCCAGTTCGCCTCCGATCCGTTGTCGACCACAATCACTCTGCCGCATTCCCGCACCATCGCGCGAAGGTTCTCCCTCACGGTGTCGTTCGGGTGAAAGATCACCACCAACCCGCAGAGCGGCGGGTTTTCCGACGGAGACGGGTTTTCAGGCATGGAGCAAGGTCTCCACGGTCGCGAGGATCTCGCCGATCCATTTTCCGGCCATAAACTCTGCCGCAATCCGCTCGCGCAATCGCCGCCCCCGGCGTTCCAGCTCCTCCGGATGATTGAGCAGGTCGGCCACCGCCGCCGCCATGGCGGAGCCCTTCAGTTCCGGCACCATGGATTCGGCGTCCAACAAATCGGCCGGGCCCCGCGCGGCGGCGAAGCACAGCACCGGACGGCCGAGGGCGCCGGCTTCGAGTGCCACCCGGCTGAAACTTTCCACCCGTGAGGTCACCGTCACGATCTCACTCGCCGCAAAATATCGTTCCGGGTCCCGCACGGCCCCGCCGAAGTGCATCAGGTGACCGAGGTTTTTGCGCCGGGCCTCGGCCCGCACCCTGCGCGCGAGGGCAGGATTGCTTTCGCCGCCCAGCCAGAGGAAGGCGACGGGCGGCGCAATCTGGCGCGACAGCACTCCCGCCATTTCGACGAACAGATCGGGCCCTTTCAGCCAATCGATGTGCCCGCACGCCGTGATGAGGCGCGTGCCGGGAGGCAAGTGCAGGCGTTGGCAGACCTCGTTGCGCGCGGCGGCCAGATCGATGGACGGAGGCAGCTCGGTCAGAAAATTCGGCACCCGGGTCACCCGTTCGCGCGGCACCCCCAAGGCCATGAGGTCACTGACGACCGCCCGGGAAACGGCAAAAAAATGGTCCGTGCATTTCAGCGTGGCGGCCAGGTCGGCTCGCGAGTTGAACCGCCGCAACGAGTAGTCCAGCTCGTGCACGTGGGTCACCACCGGACAGCCCAGAGTGCGCAAGGCGGGCAGCAGTCGGCCATTGGTCGCGGAATTGGCGTAGACCAATCGGATCTCTTCCCGGCGCCATTCCTCCATCATGCGGCCCAGTCGCCGGGGCTGCAAAATCGGCTTGTCCACCAGACGGTCGAATAGCTTGGAAACCAAGCCAGTCCCTTCCGCTCGCGGACCAGTCAGTCTCCGGACTGGACCCAAACTTCCGAATTCTTCCGTCAGCGGACCTCCGCGACCCAGCAGGATCTCGCACGACCAGGTTGGATCGCGCGCCGCCCGGACCCCCCGCAGCAGTTCCAGCAACATCCGCGGCGCGCCGGAGTTCGACGCCTCGTGAGCAACCACCAGCCAATGTTCAGTCTTTTTCCGGACACCAGTTGCGCACATCGGCAAAGGGAATGATTCGCTCAAAACGTTATGTCTTTCAGTCGCCACAAGCCCAACGCCTTGTCGGCATAGGCTCCTCCATTCTCCGTGCAACCCTCGACACAAAGCTTGATGGGGGCAGGAAAAAAGAAAGGAGCAATCTGCAGGTTCAGCGGGCGCCAGATGGCACCGCCCAAGTCCCTATTCCTAGCCGGAGAGGTAAACGTCGTCGTCAGCAAGTATGTCGCTCCGCTTCGCTGAAAATTCCTAAAACAATCCCTGATCTGGCGGTAGTCGAGGTGGACCCAACAGTCCCGGCAAAAGATCAGGTCCGCCGGTGGCAAGTCGTCGACGCAAAGGTTGGCAATGATGAACCTCATCTTTCGATCGGCGAATCGAGTTCGGTTGGCCTGGATGAGGTCCGCCACCACGTCCGCTCCGGTATAATCGATCGTCCCCCAATCCAACTCAGCGATCCAGTGGCAATCACCGCAGGGTGCATCCAAAAATCGTTTCACGCCAAGTTCCGCGAGCAGTTGCGGCAGTTCCTGCCGCAAACGTTCGGTCTGCGCCAATGAAGCGCCCGTGCCCGATCGCGATTCGGTTCCCAAAAAAATGTTCTCTTCGTATATTTTCTTGAACCGCTCTTCCACCTTAAAGCCACTGTTACCGGTAAGCCTCTTGATGAATGCAGCGACGCGGGAAAAGCTCATGGGGGAGATGCGATCAAGGCTCGGCCGCCGGAACCCGCGGCTTGCCAATACGACGGACGAAAATCGCTGCCAGCCACACCCTTAAAAGACGCCAGCCCGAAAGAATCCATGCCCGCCACAGACGAAGTTGGTAACGCCGGATAACATCGCCTTGTTCACGGACCAATTTCTTCCTGAATTCTATCTGCTGGCTGATGCCGCCGCGCGCGAACACCGCGAACGGCACCGACAGCACATCTACCGGCACGTCGGCTGAAAGCGCGCGCAACCACCATTCGTAGTCCATGACGATGGAATAAGTCGTGTCGAATACGCCAAACCGCTCGAATAATCGTCGCCGAACGACCGTTGATGGATGAGGAATCCAAGCCTTAAAGGGCGGCCACTGCATGTTCGGTGACAGATGCGGCTTGGGCTCGGCTTCCTCTTCATACCTCATGCCTCCTATGATCACGTCCGCCTTTGAACTCCTCAGGAGAGCGAGCAAAAACTCTGGTGTGAGCCGCACATCTACCCGGTCGCCTCCGTTGAGAAACCAAACCCATTCACCCTTGGCGGCCTGCAGCCCTTCATTGAAGGCCGTAGCAATGCCGTGTGACCGCTGCCGGATCACCCGAACAGCGGGATTGTTGACGACCGCGGGCGGCGCACTGGCGTCAATGACAATCTGCTCCACCGTCGGATCCATCAACCAAGCTGCTGTACTCGCGAGGGTCTGCGCCAAACCGGCAGGATCATTTTTGGTGATGGTAACGATGGAAAGGATAGGGTTCATGCGGTGTCACAGGACCCAGCGGTGGAATGGTTCGACGGACGAGGAGACCAAGCGGAAAGACGGCACAGCATCGTTCTCATTCGGTCAAAAACTGTTCCAGCGTCAGGCGCGGTAACACCTCGAGGTCGCCACCGGCCGTGCAGTTGTACAACCTCCTCCCGTTCTCCTCGTAGCGGTCCTTGGCCATCAGATAGTAAAACTCGCTCGAGCGAAGATCCGGCAAATTCCAGGTCGCCCCGTCGGCGAAATATTTCGGGTGAAAATGGCTGGGGTCATTGTGTCCGGCGACCACCGCCTCGTTCGGTCTGCCTTTCTGGGCAAAGTTGTGATCGCACCCGACAAGCGCGACGGCCCGGAAACCCATGTGAAAAGCCAGCTGCATCGCGACGTAGGTGACCGTAGAGCCCTGGAAGAGGCTCACGCGGCAATCTTCGGCAAAGGAGGGATAATGCACGCTGTGAAGAAAAACCACGTTGTCCCTTTTCTTGACCCATTTTCTGGCCACGGAGTCCAAGAAGAGCGGCAGCAGCGTCTCGTTGAAGAAATCCCGGTTTTGTTCAATCACATGGTCGTTCACGGCGACCACGCAACTTGGGCGGAAGGCGCTGGTTTCAAACAATAGATTAATCTTGTTGAGCCCGAAAGTGAACAACCCCGCCTTGTTGATGGCCTGGAAGTCGGTCCGCAGCAGACTGGGGCCATTGCATAAGATGACGGCCTTCCGGCCGGAGTGTACACCCCGCAGCCTCGCCAGCGTCCTTCGGCTGCTCCAGGATCTCCAATCTACATCCCAGCAGATGCGCCCGCAGACCAGCTGCTTCGCCACGCGGTATGGATTCACCGTCTTCATGGTTTCAATCACCCGCCCGGCCCCATAAGACGCGGGCTTCAAATGCTAGGAAGTGGGTCCCCATCGTGCGATACGATAGCAACGGGCCCACCAACGCGTAGCAGGAAAGATAACCGATGACCAGCCCCGCGGGGAACGATATTTCGGCCAGATAAGGCACGAGGAGGACGGCGGCGGCGATCGCGACGACCCCAGAGATTCCGTTGGCCCAGTGCCAGATGATCCTATTCGTAAGGCTGACCACCTGCACGTGCATCGCGCCGAATCTCTCCACCAGGAAAGCGAGGCCGAACGCCAGCCAAAGCGTTCTCGATGGAAATGGCGTCTTGGTGCCGATCAGTTCCAATGCGCCGGGACCGAGAAACAGCAGCCCAATCACACCGGACAAATAAACCGCGTGGGCCCGGCGCATCGCATCGGCGATCATTGTTCGGAGCCGATCCTTCTCACCCTGGGCAAACATCCGGTTGAAAACGGGGATCTTCCCGTAAAACGGTGCGCGGCTGGCCTCGGAAACCAGTCCGATCAAACGAAGCCCGAGCAGAAAGGAGGCGAGTCTTTCACCGGACAGAATCTGGGCATACGCTAATCCGCCACCCTGAATAATGCCCATCGACATGATAGTTCCGATCAGCGACCGCCACGATGGGGGCCAGATGCGGGCTTGAACGGCGGGGTTAAAGCGCTGCCGGTCTCCGGGGGCCATGGTCTCTCGCAGGCACCGCCCGCCGAGGAAGCGCAGCCGAAAAAGACCCAGTACCGACCAGAGCTGATTCGAGGCAACCAACGCCAAAATCCCCCCGCCAAAGGCCAGGACGATCAACAAAGACCCCGCGCTCAGCACTGAGAAAGCCGCGTTCCACCTCTGCTCCTGCGCGATCCGGCCCGTCCCTTGAAGAAGCGCACTGTAGGCGGTCGCATAAATCGCGACCGGTGCTCCACAGACCACGAGCACTAAGGCCCACCACGAATCCACCCGGTCCGAGGTATGCATGACGGGTACCCGCAGAAGATACCCCCCGAGAAGCAAGGTGACCGGCACGCCAGCAAGTGCGAGCACAAGGAAGGTGCGCCGCATTGTTCCGAAGACCTCCCCAACGGAGAATGCGTCTCCGGACACTCCTTCGGAGCCGTCGCGGCAAGCGTTCGCCGGCGCTTTGCCGGCCAGCGCATAGCCAAAAAACCTCACGAACGTCGGCGTGAAACCTGCCGGGGGAACGAGTTGCAGCATCACCAGCGAATTTAGCAGTAGAAATAACGCCGCGTCGCCCGGCTCCAACTTGCGGAGGAGGAGCGGCAGCACGATACCCGTCGCGACAATCCGGGCGCCCAGATTCGCCCAGATCATCATGGTGGGCGACTCCCAAAGGTGCTGAGACGCCAGCCGGAAGGCAGATGACCGGTTCGAGGTCAAACGGGATCGTGAAGACGGCCGCCGATCCCACCGTCAATGTGAAGGCAGGCACCGGTGATGAACGCGGCGTCCTCGGAAGCAAGGAAGATGGCCGTTTTCGCCACCTCCCATGGTTGAGCGATTCGCTCGAGCGGGTGCTTCTTGGCGAGTTCGTCAAACTCCTTTGACTTACCCTCGAACCCGGCCAGGAGCATGGGCGTGGCGGTGGCCGCCGGATTAATGGCATTCACCCTAATGCGGGCACCGAGGTCGACAGCCAATGCCCGCGTCATGCCCACCAACGCGGCTTTGCTGGTCGCGTAACAGACAAATCCGGGCTTGGTGAGTACGGAGTGGATGCTGGCAATATTCACGACCGAGCCTTTGGCCGCCTCCAAATCGGGGAGAAAGGCCTGAAGCATGAGAAAAGGAGCGATCAGATTGGTCTGGAGGGTGTCGTCCCAGTCGGAGACTTGAATGTCGTCCGTCCGGTTGAGGATCTGGGTGGCCGCATTGTTCACCAGCACCTTGAGTCCGTTGTTCCCGATGATCCCTCTCACCTCATTGACCAGACCTTTGCGGCGATCCTCCCGTGAATAAAGCTCACGAATGTCGATGTTGATAAAAGCATCGCATGCGCATTGGCCCACCCGCTTGTCGGTCCCGATGACAAAATAGCCAGCACGTTGAAATTCGGTGCAGAGGGCCTGGCCAATCCCGCCCAAGGCTCCAGTGATCAAAGCAGTTTTCATTTTCGGAAGGTTGTTGAGACGACGATAAATCAACGGATCCGCAAACCTGTCAGATGCTGAGAAAATCGAACAGCAAATCAATGGCTTGGTGGCTCGTCCGCACCACCGCTTCCACCGTGTTCGAGCTATTATGTGATCCGAAGACGCAGCGTTCAAAACGCCGAAGCGCAGAGCCGACGGGCAGCGGCTCCACTTCGAACACATCCAGCGCCGCGCTGTGGACCTGGCCAGTTTCGAGCCCGGCCAGCAGCGCCGTTTCATCGATCAAGGGCCCGCGGGCAACATTAACCAACCGAACCCCTCGCTTGGTCCGGGCTAGGGTATCCGTGTTCAACATATGGCGATTCTCGGCCGTGAGCGCACAACACAGAATCAGAAAGTCCGCCTCGTCCAGTCGGTCGGGCCACCGGCTGGGTTCCACTCGGTCCAACCTCCGATGGGGCTGGAACCGCGGATCATAGACGATGACCTTCATCTCAGCCGCGATCAGGCGCCGCGCGATCTGGCGCCCGATGTCACCAAACCCGACCAGCCCAACGATTTTCCCGGCCAGGGAAATGCCGGCAGGCTTGGGCCATCCCCCTTGGCGCACGCCCCGATCGATCAGAAATGTCTCACGGGCCAGCGCGGTCACATAACTCATCGCCACGTCGGCCACCTCTCGGCCGAACACCCCGGGCGTGTTGGCAATCGCGATTCCAAGATCGGTGCATGCGTCCAGATCGACATTGTCCATCCCCACGCCCCATTTGACCGCGGCGCGCAGCCGGCCCGCTCGCCCCGCTGAGAAAACACGGCGCGAAGCCGGATCGTCCCCGATGATCCAGCCGTCAAAACCAGGTACCAATGCGACCAGTTGGCTCTCAGATAGAGTCTGAATGACGTTCGGCGTCTCCACCGTCACCCCCTTCTCGGCGAATCGCCCCGCGAGGTGTTTCATCGCCCCCAACATCGGCGGACAAGTGACCACGATGCGCAAACGTTCGCTCATGAATGGGGGAGAATCCCGCTTGGCGGCCCCTGTCGAGCGGTGAGCGTCGACTTGGCCAGAGCTTCCCCAAGATCCCAGCTCTCTTCGTCATCGATGTCAACGGACTCGATCTTCGGAGTGACAAACATCATCGGCCTACGGCCGATGCGAGCCCCGGTCGCCAAGAAGCTCTCGCGGCTGAACAGGTAGAGATTGGAGTTCTCTTCAAACCAAGGCTCCAAGTCTTGGGTGCGTATCAGATTGCCGGGATCGTGGTTTACCGCCGTCCCATCCCCGCGGTAAAATCGGGCTTGGAATTTGTTGACCGAAAAAAGGCTGTCACAGTGCCCAGCGGCGACACCCTGCTGATATGCCCCGACCGCCCGCCGAATTGTTCCGGCCGTCAAGAGCGGATTGGTGGCGTGGGTCATCAAATAACATTCACTCCTCACGTGGGACACATCGTCGGCGAGGACGAGATTCATGCTCACCGCGTCGCCTTGGAGCTCGAGTTTTCGGTCGCGAATCAAAACGCGCCCCGATTCGACAAGATCATGGGCCGCGAAAATGTCCCGCGCATCGGTGTTGATGATCACGCGCTCGATCTCATGGAGCGAAAGCAGGGTATCCAGGATCCAGCGGAACAGCGGTTTTCCGGCAAACAGCCGGAAATTTTTGTGCGGCATGCGCCCACTATGGGCTTTCATTGGCAGCAATGCGACGCAGCGGTACGTCTCCATAATATGGGACTTTGGCCAAGGTAGATGCCAAAGCCGGTTAAGGCTGACGCGTGGGCTGATCGATGACAAGCTCGGCAAAAGTCCGTCGGTCACCAAGCATCGCTCCGTGCTTTCCTCCGGCTCGTATCAGGGTTTTCGGCATTGTTGCTCGCGGAATTCCGCGAGCGTGTCCCAAGACGCGGTTTTGGAGTGCTGCAGGAACGACCCCGGCATTGCCCGTCACAGCTGCGCCGGCCGCCGCATCCACCCACCATTGACTCCGATGTTGTGCGAGCATTTCGGGAAAGAGCCGGCTGGCGTCCAATGCGAATAAGGAAAAGACTTCCCCTTGTCCGTGGCCAGCTTAGGGTTGACCCGCCGCCCGCATGAAGCTTTCGGTCGTCATCCCCTGTTATAACGAAGCCAAAACCATCCGGCAGATCGTGGAGCGCGTGCGCGCGGCCCCCGTGCCGGACAAGGAGATCATTGTCGTCGACGACTGTTCGACGGACGGCACCCCGGAAGTGCTGCGCCGGGAGGTCGCGCCGCTCGTGAATCGGATCATCTACCACGAAGTCAATCGCGGCAAAGGCGCGGCGCTGCGCACGGGTTTCGCCGTGGCGACCGGGTACATTGTCTTGGTGCAGGACGCCGACCTGGAATACGATCCCCAGGAGTATCCGCGGCTCATCAAACCGATCGTCGATGGCCAGGCGGACGTCGTCTTCGGCTCGCGCTTCATGGGCGGCGACGCCCACCGCGTGGTCTATTTCTGGCACATGGTCGGCAACAAGCTGCTCACCCTGTGCTCCAACATGCTGACCAACCTGAACCTCACGGACATGGAGACCTGCTACAAGGTCTTCCGGCGGGAGGTGCTGAAAAAGATCACGATCGAGGAGGACCGCTTTGGCTTTGAACCGGAGATCACCGCCAAGGTCGCGCGGCTTCACGTGGTGATCTATGAGGTGGGCATCAGCTACTACGGCCGCACCTATGAGGAGGGAAAGAAGATCGGCTGGCGCGACGGCTTCCGCGCGCTCTACGCCATCGTGAAATACAACGTTTTTCGGTGAGACGGTCCGCCAGCCCAGTTCATGCCAACCCTGCACCGTTTCCCATGGCGAAACTCCCTGATTGGCGGGGAAACCTTCGGCTGATGGCACTCGTCGGCCTCGCGCTGCTTCTTGACATCACGTGGTTGACTACACCGCATCCGCCACTGTCGGTCCTGCAGTTTTTGGCGGAACATGGCAACATCGCCGCTGCGCTCCTGCATGGCCAGGGGTTTGCTGATCCCTTCGGCACGCCGTCCGGCCCCACGGCGTGGGTGCCGCCGGTGTTCCCTCTCTATCTCGCGGCAGTGTTCTTGGTCTTCGGCATCAAGACGGCAGCTGCGCTTCGCGCTTTGCTCGCGCTGGACTGCGTCTGGGCCGCGATCAGCGTTTTTTTTCTCTCCGCCCTGCTGGATCTCAGCGGGCATCCCCGCGTCAAACCATGGTTGGCCACTGTGCTTGTCGCCCTGACTCTTCTGCATCAACAGGCCTTGGGCCCGTGGCTTTACACCAACTGGTTCATCGCGGCGTTCGATGCCGCCTTTCTTGCGGCTGGCGTCGGCGTGCTGACGTCCGGTAGATCCGGCTGGTGGTGGCTGCTCGCCCTGACGGGCGCCATTATTCCGGCAACCCACGCCGGCAGCGGTCTCGCGTGCTTCGTGGTGGTGCTGGGTGTGTGGTTTCTGCTCGCCCGGCGTGCAGCCGGCTCCGGACTCCCGTTGCGCCGCGCCGTGGTCCACACCGCCCGGCGCCCCCTGCTGGTGCTCGCGGCCTTCGCGCTGCCCACCGGCGCTTGGACGGTGCGCAACCAACTGGTATTTCATCAATGGATCCCCATCAAATCCGCCGGTTGGTTCGAAGTTTACCTGGCGCAGGCCTACACCACCGATGGGGTCATCGACAATGCCACGATCACCGCCCATCACCCCTACTCCAACCCGCAACTGCTGGTCGAGTATACCCGTCGGGGCGAAGCGGCGTTTCTGGCCGATTACCAGCCCAAGGCACAGGCGCTGCTCGCCGCCGACCCATGGGAATTTGTGCACGGAATCCTCGGCCGGGCGCGCAGCATCTTTAGTTACAGCGACACGGCCTCCCACATTTTCATGGCCCGCACTCCCATGTCGCACACCGATGCCTTGCGTCTCGTCGAGGCCGGGTTGGCGAGCCGCTTCACTGAGCCGATGCCGGTATACTGGACCAGCCTCATGCTCGATCGCGCTGAATTCAGCGGCCGCCTCGACCAGCTGCGTCTCGAGAATCCAGACGCCATTCGGCGCGACTGGCTGGCCGCCAGGACGCAGATGCAAAAGGAAGCCCGCCAGCCGGCGCGCGTGCTGTCCGGTCTCGCGCTCGCCTGCCTGCCCGTCGCATGTCTGTTGGGGGTGTTCGCCCTGCAGCGCCTGCGGACCGACCCGGCCCTCGTACTCGCCGCGGTGTTTTATTTTGTGGCGGTGCTGCCCAATGTGCTCATCACGCATTACTCCAGCCACCAGCTTCACTATCTCGCTTTACATGCGCTTTTCATCGTGAGCTTCGGCGCGGCGCTGTGGAAGTGTTTCGGTGAGATCCACGCGGGCCTTCACCCACCATGTCCATCCTGAACCTGGTCTGGTGTCTGGCCCTGTTTATCGGGCTCGTCTTCGGACTTGGACTGCCGCCCGTCGCCAGCCTGTCGCTGCGAGCCGATGAAAAGCTCTGCGCCGGGGCCGCGCTGGCGCTCGGGCTGATCTATCTTTTCGCTTTCACCGTCTACTGGCTGCTGCTGCCGTTGGGCGCCTTCTGGTTGCTGCCGCTTGCGGCGGTGATCGCGTTTGTCCTTCGCCGACGCGCCTGTCTCAACGTCCTGCGGGATTCCCGGGCGCAATCACTCCTGGGAGCCTATTTGATCGCCGCCGGCTGGTGCCTGGGCTTCCTTGCCCTCATCCGCACTTACTCGGGCTGGGGCGGCGGTATTGTGGGAGACTGGATCGAGCACTACCTGCGCACGCAATTCTTCCTCTTCCACTGGCCGAAGGATTTCCGCTTTATTCATCTCTATTCCCTGCCCGCCCGCCCGCCGCTAGCCAATCTGGTGACCGGCGTTTTTCTCGCCCTCACAAATTGCAATTTCGCTCATTACCAGGTTTTCACGACCCTGGCCAGTTCGTTGGTATTTCTCCCGGCGTTACTCTTTGTCTTTTGGATGACCTCCTCGGAGCGGGCCGCCGGCCTTTTCTTGTTCCTTTTCATGGTCAATCCCCTCGTGCTGCACAATAGCACCTATCCCTGGACGAAACTGGTTACGGCCTTCTTCGTTCTCAGTGGAGTCTATTTTTTCGTCCGCAGCCGGGAGGAGGACCGCGGCGGACTGGCCGTGGGAGCGTTTGCCTGTCTGGCCGCGGCGCTGCTTGCCCACTACTCGGCGGGGCCCTATCTTCTGGGGCTGACGGCGGCTTGGTTCTGGTGGAGGCGGCGCGAATGGCGAACGCGGCGTTTTTGGAAGGAAACAGCGGCTTGCGCTCTCGCCGGCGGGCTGCTGGTAAGCACATGGTTGGCCTGGGCGATCGCAGTCTACGGCGCCAAGGCGACGTTCCTGTCCAACACCGCCGTGACTTATATGCAGGCTCCCACGCTGACTGCGGCTCTGCTGGAAAAGGGCGCCAATGTGTTCACCACGGTCATCCCACACCCTTTCCGGCATCTATTCGACCGTTACCTGGTGTCCGATTCGCTGTTCTTCTTCGTTCGCGACTATGCGTTCGTCCTTTATCAACTTAATCTGCCCATGGCGATGGGGAGTGCCGGGGGGATGCTGACGTGCTGGCTGCTATGGCGGCAGTGGCGCCAAGCCGCCCCGCCCGCGGCCGGCTTGCCGCGAACCTTCTGGGCGTTCTTTGTGATTCTGGTCGTAGTGATTGGAATATCGGTCAACGGGGGTCCGGACCGATTGGGGCTGGCCCACATTTGTCTGCAGCCATTGATCATCCTCGGCCTGGCTTTTCTCGCGGCTCGCGTGGGGGAGACGAGCCGTTTGTTGCTGGGCGTGTTGCTTGTTGGAAGCCTCGTGGATTTTTCTCTGGGCATTGCGCTGCACTTTTACGCCGAACACCTCGATTTTCCCGCCAGCCTTTGGGCCCAAGACCAAGGCGCCACGCTGTCCAAGATCTATGATCCCAGTCTGGCCTTCAACGTGTTTGGAAAAAACCTGATGCATTATGCGTTTCTGGGCGACGGCCCCATCTCTCCCCGCCTGGTGCTCGCGCTGCTGGCTTGCCTGGCAGCGCTCACTTTGATCCGACTCCAACGTTCTCTTCAAAGTATCCCCGCCGCATGACCATCCTACGGCTGATCCCGTGCCTCGCGCTGTTTCTCGGCCTGATCAGGGAATTGGGGCTGCCGCTAGCGGCCGGTCCGTCGTTGCGCGCCGAGGAAAAAATCTACGCAGGCGCCGCGCTGCGTCCGGGTTTCGCCGCCGCGACACGACCGGCGCCATCATCCTCGTGCAGGATGCCGATCTCGAATACGATCCGCAGGAATACCCGAGGCTCATCAAGCCCATCGTCGATGGCCAGGCTGACGTCGTTTTTGGCTCGCGCTTTACCGGCGGCGGCGCACACCGGGTCGTCTATTTCTGGCACATGGTCGGCAACAAGTTCCTGACACTCTTCTCGAACATGCTAACCAGCCTCAATCTCACCGACATGGAGATCTGCTTCAAGGTCTTCCGTCGCGAGGTGCCGGGCAGGATCACCCTCGAGGAGGACCGCTTGGGCTTTGAACCGGAGATCACAGCGAAGGTCGCCAGGCTGCGTGTGGTGATCTATGCGGTGGGCATCAGCTACTACGGCCGCACCTATGAGGAGGGAAAGAAATCGGCTGGCGCGACGGCGTCCGCGCCCTCTATGCCATCCTGAAATACAACGTGTTCCGGTGACCCATTCAAGGCAAAGCCAGAAACAGGAATCTGGTCACAGCAACTGGAAGCTGGATCTTGCGCTAAGTCTTCTTTTTCTGACCGTGGCGCTCGCGACGGCACCCGGCGGCGGTGTCTGGGCGCAGCAGCCCCCGATTCCCTTCGGCGCTGAACAGACAAACGTCGCCCACGCTTTGGCCGAAGGCCGGGGCTTTGCCGACCCCGACCCCCAACCGACCGGCCCGACCGCCTGGGTGCCGCCGCTTTGGCCGGGAATTCTGGCGCTGATCTACCGTTGTTGCGGTGTCGATACCGCGCTGGCCAGTCGCATCATCATCGCACTGCAATATCTGCTCGCTGCTTATACGCTCTTCGCCCTGTTGCGCTGTCTGCACGGACGGTCAGGCTGGGCAAGCCGCCTGGTGGTGATGGTCTTGTTCGCCCTGCTGGCCTATCCTCTCGTGCAAATGCTTGCGGCCAGCGCGGCCGATGACCTTTGGATCGTTTGGGCATTGTTGGCTTCGTTGTTGTGGCTTTGTACCGCCGAGGCATGGAGTTGGAGCCGTCTACTTGGCATGAGCCTGTTGGGGGCGCTTTCCGTGCTAGCCCACGCCGGAGTGGGACTGGCTTTTCTGGTGACCACCGGCGTTTGCCTTTTTGTGAATCGCAAACGTTGGAATTCGTTTGCCGCGGTCCGGCGTTTGAGTCTTTCCGGCAGGCATTGGGTCGTGTACCTTGGCGCCGTGCTGGCGCTGGGCGGATGGGGGTGGCGTAATTATGAGCGCTTCCATGCGCTGATTCCACTCAAGTCCACCCTCTGGTTTGAAGTCGCGCTCACGCTCCTGCCCCGGGGGCATTCCGGCGTTCTTACCCTGAGTGACATGGTATTGCGGCACCCGTCGTACAACTCCCAAATCAATGCCCACCTGGCCCAGGTGGGCGAACAAACGTTCATGGCAGAGCAACGCCGAGCAGTGATGAAAGCGCTGCGTGGCCAACCGAGAGTTTTTCTGCGCCAGATCTGGCATCGGGCCGTCAACGCCCTCGCTTATGCGGAGCCCATAATTGACGCCGACGACGCCCACGCCGAACTTTCGGACTCAGATTGGACCCAGCTGCAGGCCGCGGGTCTGATCTGCCTGAGTCCCGATGATCGACAGAAAACCTGGGTCTATTTAGGCCGCCCCGTGACGGAAACCATGCGGTACATCGCTGCACTTCCGCTTGAGCAGAAGCAAACGGCCCTGCGTGACTGGATGCGCGCCGCTACAGCGTTTCATGAGTCTACCACAAGTAGGCGCGCGGTATGGACAAGGCTTCTGTACGGGTCATTGCCAACGCTCTGCCTGTTCTGGGGTGTCTGGCGTGGTTGGCGGGCAAGCCCAGCTTTGCTTTCCTATGCCTGCTTAGCCTATGTCGCGGTCTTGCTTCCCAATATTCTCATTACGCATAACCTAGCGCATCAATTCCGCTTCATTCCACTTCACATCGCCGTGGTTGCTGCAACGCTGTTGGATTTGGGCGGGCTAATCACGGCGCGCTTCGCTCGCGCTCCTTCACCCCAAGAATCAGTGCCTTCCCCCTGCTCTACTTGATGTCGCGCAAACCTTGGGCGCTGCTCGCCGCCAGCACGCTGCTGGCGTGTCTCCTTGTGCTCGCGTTGGCACGTGTGCGCAACGCTCCGCGATGCGAATTGAATTTCCCCGCAGCCTCATCGCCCGGGAGTACCCGCACCCCCGATACCCCCTCCTGAGACATGCCCCTGCTTTTCATTCTCAGCTCCTGCTTGGTTTTTCTCGGCCTGATTATGGGGTTGGGGTTGCCCCTGGCTGCCGGACTCCCGTTGCGCGCCGATGAGAAAATCTGCGCTGGCGCCGCGCTGGCGCTCATCGCGATTTATCTTTTCGCCCTGGTTGACTATTGGGGTGCCCTCCCTCCGCTTGTCTTTCAGCTCCTCCCCCTGGCCGCACTCGCGGGTTTCGCCCTTCGGTGGCGTCCCTGTCTCGCGATTCTGCGCGACCCGCCCGCCCAGCACATGCTTGGCGCCTATTTGGGCGTTGCCGGCTGGCTGCTGGGGTTTCTTGCCCTGGTACGGAACTATTCCGGCGGAGGCTGGGCGCTGGACTGGATCGATCATTACGCGCGCTCGCTGTTTTTTCTCCAGCACTGGTCAGTACCTACCTTGATTCTCGGCAACGATCCTCTGCCCTCACGCCCTCCGCTGGCCAATTTGGTGACCTCCGCTTTTCTGGCGTTAACGGACAGCGCCTGCCCTTGGTTTCAGATTTTCACCACCTTGCTTGGCTCGCTGGCCTTTCTGCCGGGGTGGCTGTTTGCGAAACGCTTCGGTCACGGATCACTGCGCGCGGTCACGCTGTTTACCGTCCTGTTCATGCTGAATCCTTCGGTGATTGAAAACGGCACATTCGCCTGGACGAAACTTATCACCGTTTTCTTCGTGCTGAGCGGTTTCTATTTCCTGCTTCAAGGCATGGAAATCACCAGCCGCGGCCGGCTTGTGCTCGGCTTTCTGCTCCTGGCCGCCGCTTTCCTGGCTCATTACTCCGCCGGACCCTATCTGGTCGCCCTGATCCCCGCTTACTTCTGGTGGCGGCGCTGGCAGTGGCGCACCCAGGCCTTTGGGAGCGACACCGCGGCCTGCGCGCTCGCCGGGGCGGCGCTGCTGGCCACCTGGTTCATCTGGGCCATCGCCAACTATGGTGTCCATGGTGCGTTTTTGACAAACACCTCCGTGGCCGAGTCCACCGTGCACTCGTGGGCATCATTCGCGCAGGAAAAAAGCTTCAATCTATTCTCCACCCTGATCCCCCATCCTTTCCGGGCTGTGGATTATGGTTTCATCGCCCAGACCAGCCGGCTCGGCTTTGCGCGCGATTACATCTTTTTGCTGTATCAGGTGAACCTGCCCCTGATGTTCGGCAGCTTTGGCGGAGCGGCATTGCTATGGCTGCTGGGGCAGGCGTGGCATGAAGACAAACGCGACTCCGCCCTGCTGCCTTGGACCTTCTGGGCGTGGTTCACGGGCTGCACGATCGTGCTCGGAACGGCGGCCAACGGTGGCATCGACCACTGGGGCGTGGCGCATCTTTGCCTGCAAAGCCTGCTCGTCCTTGGACTGGCGTTTCTTGCAGCCCATTTTGATGAACTGCCACGCCTGCTCCGCGCGGCGTTCGTGATCGGGTTGATGGTCGATTTCATTCTCGGCGTCGGACTGCAGTTCTACTTTGAGAATCTCCATCATTCCCGGGTGTCCTTCATGCACGACGCCGGCCGCACCTTGGCGGCGACCTACGGTCTGTGCACGGAGATGAACTTGGAGGCAAAGTACCTAAACCGACTCGAATTCGTGGGGGACTGGCCCATCGCCCGACCCTTATTGGTAGCTTCCCTTGCCTGTTTGCTGGGGCTGGTTTTGGTGCAGTTGTGCCGCGCAAGGAGGAAGGCACTGTCATGACACTGTGGGTGCTGCTGTGCCTCAGCGTTTTTGCCGGCCTGATCCTGGGCTTGGGATTGCCCCTCGTCGCGAATCTGCATTTGGCGGCAGATGAAAAACTCTGTCTGGGTGCGGCGTTCGCCCTCATCGCCCTCTATCTCGCTGCTTTCGGAATTTACATATTGGATCTGCCTCTGGCTGTTTTCATCGTCCTGCCGTTGGCGGCGCTCGTCTTTGCTGCCGCGCGGTTCCGACGCTGCGTCAGCCTGCTGCGCACCCCTTCCGCCAGCCGGATGCTTGGCCTGTGGCTGATTTGGGCGGGCTGGTCCCTGGGATTCCTGACCCTGGTAAGAAACTACTCCGGCCTCGGCAGCGGGGTGATTGGCGATTGGATGGAACATTACCAGCGGGCTGAATTCTTCCTCTTTCATTGGCCGCTGCCGTCCCGCTTTATTAGGGCCTATTCCCTGACTGCCCGGCCACCGCTGGCTAATCTGGCGACCGGGGCGTTCCTGGCTTTAACCAAGGTGGACTTTGCCAGCTATCAAGTCTTCAGCACGCTGGAAAGCTCCCTGGTCTTTCTGCCGGCGCTGCTTTTCGTCGGCAGGATGACGCGGTTAAGCCGCCGCCATCAATATGGCCTGCTGCTTCTGTTCATGGTCAATCCCCTGCTGATGCACAACGGCACCTACCCATGGACCAAGCTGATCACGACATTTTTTGTGCTCACTGCGCTGTACTTTTTTGTCCGCAGTCGGGAAACCAGCCGGAATTGGCTGGCGGCCGGGGCGTTTGTCTGCCTCGGGGCTGGATTTCTGGCGCATTACTCCGCCGGACCTTATCTGGTTGCACTTGTGGTCGCTTGGTTCTGGTGGCGGCGAAGCGAATGGTACCAACCGCGCTTCTGGAGGGCGACCCTCATGTGTGCAGTGTTGGGCGGTCTCCTGCTGGCCACTTGGTTCGCCTGGTCAATTAATGTCTACGGCTTCAACCAGACATTCCTTTCCAACAGCTCCGTCATCGGGGCGGCCCCCACCCCGCGCGGCCTGCTGGCGGAAAAAGGACTGAACTTCTTCAATACGCTCGTGCCCCCTCCCCTCCGCCATACGTTTGATCACTACGATATCCCGAAATCCGGACCCATCTTTGTGCGGGATTATGCGTTTACCCTTTACCAGCTAAACCTGTTTTTTGCCGTTGGAAGCACTGGCGGGATCCTGCTTTGTCGGCTGCTATGGAAAGCATCGCGTCAGAAGGCGCTCGCGAGTGCAGGACTGCCCCGCGCCTTCTGGAGCTTCTTTATCTTCTGCACCATCGTGGTCGGAATCGGCGTCAATGGCGGTCGGGATGACTGGGGACTCACGTACATTTGCCTCCAGCCGCTGGTGGTGCTTGGGGTGACCTTCCTCGCGGCCCACTTCGGCGACTTGAAACGTCCACTCCGAATCCTGCTGGTCGCGGGCCTGATCGTGGATTTTGGGCTGGGGGTCATCCTGCATTTCTACGTTGAGCATCTGAATATTCCGTTCAGCCTTTGGTTTTTCGATCGTGGCCGCTCACTGACCATAACGGATGGGCCCAGCATCAGTTTCAATGTGCTTGGCAAACACCTGCTGCATTTGGAATTTCTTGGTGACCAGCCGTTCCATCCCGCCATCGTTATTACGTGTCTCGGCGGTCTGTTTGCGCTCGCCCTGCTGGGGTTCTTCCGTGGAAACTCAGCGTCGCCACCTTTTGTCCGCGGATGAATCCAGCCAGCCAGTCCCTCCAGTCTTCCGTCACTCTGGTGATTCCCGTCTTCAACGAGGAGGCGGTGCTGCCCGAGTTGTTCACCCGGCTCACGGCGCTGTTCGACGGACAGTCCGGCTACGCCTGGCGGGCCGTGCTGGTCAACGATGGCAGCCGTGACCGCACCGCAGCGCTGATTGCTGACCAGGCGCGGCGTGATCCGCGTTTCCAATTCGTGGAGCTCTCGCGCAACTTCGGTTTTCAGAACGCGCTGGCCGCCGGCCTGACGGTAGCGGCCAATGCCGATGCGGTGGTGACCATGGACGCCGACCTGCAGGATCCGCCCGAGCTGATTCCCCAGCTTGTTGCCGCATGGAAGGAAGGGGCCGAGGTCGTGCTTGCGGTGCGTCGTTCCCGGCAGGAGCGGGGTTTGCGCCGCCTGGCCTTTGACCTGTTTCACCGTTTCTTCGGCACCCTCGTGGACACGCCCATCCCGGCCAACACCGGCACCTTCAGCCTGCTCAACCGCGATGCCGTGGCCGTGCTGAATGTGCTCGCCGAGAAACATCGCTTTTTCCCGGGGCTGCGGGCCTGGGTGGGTTTCCGGCAGGCTGAAGTAGTTTACGACCGGCAGGAGCGCGCCGCCGGCCGACCCCAGCAGACCTTGCGGCGTTTGATCAACTATGCCTTTGATGGTCTGTTCAGTTTTTCGTACCTGCCGCTCCGTCTTCTGACCTATGCGGGGATGTTCATCAGCGGTTGCGGTTTTGCGCTCGGCCTTTACTTCGTCGTCAAACGGCTGTTGGGCATCGAGACCGCCCTGACCGGTTTCACCACCGTCGTATCGCTGGTGGTGGTGCTCGGCGGAGTACAACTGATCGGCATCGGCCTCCTCGGTGAATATCTCGGTCGTGTCTATGACGAAGTGAAACGGCGGCCGCTCTACATCATCAAACACCCTCCAAGCGGCTAGGTGGCCAGTCGCCGTGGCTCCGGCACCGTGCCCCTCGTGCTGTTCCCGCCTATTATGCACATCGTGGTGACACTGGAATCTTTTCACGGGTCCACCCACCCGTCCGGGCCGGCTCCCGTCTTCTCCTCATGACGTCACTGCCCGTTCTGGCCTCCCTCCTCCTGCTGATGGCAGCCGGGCTCGGTCTGGTGGCGGCCCATCGTCATCCGGAAGAAAACTGGGAGGAACGGGTCGCCCGTGGGCTGCGACCGCCAGTCATGGCGCTGCTGGTTTTGCTCCTTTGGTCGAACCTCTGTGGAATCCCCGCCATCGATTGGAATGCCGCCCGGGTGACGCCCTCGGTCGCGCTGCTGCATGGCATTAATTTCTACGGTACGATCACTCACGGTCCGTATCTCGGCTGGACGTATGGGCCGGTCATGCCGCTCCTGCTGCTTCCTGCCGCCCTGCTGCCCGGCATCACCTTCAAACTGCTGGTAGCCGGCCTGCTGGCGCAGGCGTTCACCCTGCTGCCATTGATCCTGACCCAAGACTGGTCGGTCGCAGCTACACGCAAGATCTCCGTGCTGGGCGGCCTGCTGGCGGTCTTTGCCTGCCTCTGCAACTGGCCTACTTTGGAGCTATTAAGCCTGGTGCATGTTGACGCGTTCGCGCTTGGACTGGGGGTTGGGTCGTGCCTCGTGCTGACTCCGCGGAACGACTCGCCACCGGGTGAGAAACGCCTGGTCATCGCCGCCCTGCTGGCCGCGCTGTGCGTGTGGACGAAGCAGATCGATGTGCCTGTCGTCGTGGCCCAGTTTCTTTTCCTCGGCGCCGCCTGGGGCTGGCGAAACGCCTGGCGCTACGCGATCTGGTTTTTCGGTCTGGCGACAGGGCTCACCGCGGTCTTTACCGGGATTTTTGGCGGAGAGGAAATTGTTTTCAATCTCTTCTGGGTGTCCGCCCATCAGGCTTGGACCAGCTCGTTGGCGCGCCACATCTATTGGCAGGTTCTCATGGGCGCACCCTTCATTCTGCTGTTGCTGGTCGCGGCCTGCCGGCCAGAAAGCGGCAGCGTGATTCTCGTCCCTGGTTCGAGCAACACACCGCTTCGCGCGCAACCTTGGTTGTTGGTCGCGCTCGCCGGCTTATGCCTGATTCCCACCAGTGCCATGGCGGCGGCCAAGTTCAGTGGCGGCATCAACTCCTATCATTCGCTCTACTTCTTCATCGCGGCCTCGGCCATGGCCGTGGGACGGCGCGCACAAGCCGCCATCGGAAAAAGCGCCGAACGGATGTGGCGGCGTCTGCTCCTCGGTTCCCTCGCCATCATGGCCACGATCGGGATATTCAATGTCGTCACGCTCCACCCGCTGCGCCTGACGCCGGATCTGCGCGCCGAGCAGACGCTCGCGCTGGCCCGCAGCCAGCCTGGGACCCTCTATCTGCCCTGGTATCCTTTGGCCGGTCTGCTAACGGAGAAAAAACTCTACGCGTTCGACGACGCCGTGTTTAACTTGCTCGCCGCCGGGGCCGCCCCCGACGCCATGGCAATCCGAGCCGCGGTGCCGGCACACGTGCGCCTGCTCGCCTATCAAACTGACGTCATCGCATCCCAGGCTATGCTGGCCTATTATCCTGAACTCCACCGCACGTTCCGCCGCGCTGGGTGGACCATCTACGCCCCGGGTCCGCCTGAAGCCAAGACCGATCCAACGACGCCGAATTCCCTCCCTTCACGATGAGGCTGCCGCCCAGATGGCTCCGCCTAGACCTGTCCCGGCTGCGTTGGACCGGATTAGCCGTTGCAGCCTTGCTGGCGCTCCATTGGGGGATGGCGACAAGCGTCTCATCGCAGCACTGCACGGCCGCTGACGAGATCGCGCACCTGACTGCGGGCGTCAGTTACTGGCTGACGGATGATTACCGACTGCAACCGGAAAACGGCAACCTGCCGCAGCGTTGGGCGGCGCTGCCACTGCTCGCCATGCCTGGAGTCAAATTCCCCTCGCTCGACCAGTATTCCTGGTGGATCTCCGACGTGTGGGACCTTGGTTTCCAATTTTTCTACAAGCTGGACAATCCGCTGGGCACCATGTTGTGGGCCGGCCGCGCCATGATCGCGCTATTTAGCGTGGCCACGGGTTGGTTGGTGTTCTGGTGGGCGCGCCGGCTGCATGGCGCGGCGGGCGCACTCCTGGCGGCGGTACTCTTCGTCTTCAGTCCGGAGATGCTGGCCCATGGCGCGATGATCACCTCCGACATGCCGGCTTGCTTCTGTTTTCTGGCCGTGGTCACCGCCTTTTGGGTGATACTCCACCGGCTGAGCGCCGGCACGTGGATGACATTCGGACTCGCCCTGGGCGCCCTCGCCCTCGCCAAGTTTTCCGCGCCGCTTATCCTGTTGATGCTCGCCGTGCTTCTGGCCGTTCGCCTCGCCGCTGGCGGCGAGCTGACCATGGCGTGGCCATGGAACAGCACCGTGATCGGCCGCTGGAGGCAGGCGGCCGCACTGGGCGGAGCCACTCTAACAGCGGCAGCTCTCGCGATACTGCTGGTCTGGGCGAGCTATGGCTTCCGCTATCAGATGTACCGGCATTACGAACCCGGCCATGTGCGCTCACTCGTCGGCTGGGATGTCCTAACCAAGGACGGCGGCCCAGTGGTGGCGGCATTCCAGTTTGCCCGCTCACTTAAATTGCTGCCGGAGTCCTACCTCTACGGCTTCGCCCATACTTTTCATTATTCGCGCTATCGGCGCGCCTTCCTCAACGGTGATTATCGGAGCCGCGGCTGGTGGTGGTTTTTCCCTTACACGTTTGCAGTCAAAACTCCATTGGCGCTCTTCGGACTGGTGGCGCTGGCCGGTTTCATCGCTTGGAAAGCCCGTGGCACCGCGCCGCCCGCCGCGGCCCTGCCGGCGGGTACCGTTGCGCCGCATCGAAGGACCCGGCTTTATGCGTGGTCACCGCTACTCGTGTTGGCTGGCGTGTATGGCGTGTTCGCGCTCACCAGTCATTTGGATATCGGTCATCGTCATATTCTTCCCCTCTATCCTGTGTTTTTTATCATAGCCGGAGGGGCAGCGGCTTTGGGCCGGCTCCGGTGGCGCTGGCCGGTGGCAGTTACAACAGTGCTTGCTGCATGGTTCATCGGCGAATCACTGTGGATCCGGCCAAGCTACCTTGCCTACTTCAACGAGCTGGTCGGCGGGCCCGCCAACGGCTACCGGCACCTCGCCGACAGCTCCCTTGATTGGGGTCAGGACTTGCCCGGTCTGAAGGCCTGGTTGAATAACCACGCGCAGGGCCGTCCGGTTTTCCTATCCTATTTTGGCTCTGGCGACCCGGTCTACTATGGCATCCGTGCCACGCGTGTGGCTGATGACAATTTTGATCTGCGTCTCCCCCGCCGGTTTCCGGCAATGTTGACCGGTGGAATTTATTGCATCAGTGCGACCCAATTCGACCAAGTCTATAGCCAGGCCCGCGGCCCTTGGGATCGGGACAAGGAGGCGGACTACCAGCGCCAACTCCAGGCCATTGTGAACCGAGCCAGCTCGCCCGACCCACATCCGCCCCTGGATACCCTCAAACGTTTTGAAGACTTCCAGTTTGCCCGCCTGTGCCACTTCCTGCAAAACCAACAGCCGGCCGCCGAGATCGGCTATTCCATTCTCGTTTTTGCCCTCAGCGATCAAGAGGTGGCTGCCGCGCTCTACGGCCCTTTATCCACATCATGAAGCAGCCGAGTTTTGCCCTTGCTCCGTTTCCCTGGGTTACCTTGCTGACGGCTCTGCTGCTCGCGCTGCATGCCTGGCTGGCTGTCTCCGCCACCACCCATTTCTGCACCACCAGCGATGAGATCGTGCATGTCACCGCTGGCTACAGTTATTGGAAATTCAATGATTATCGGCTCCAGCCGGAAAACGGGAATCTTCCCCAGCGTTGGACCGCTCTGCCCCTGCTCGCCCAAGCCCTGTACTTTCCCAACCTGCAATCGGACGATTGGGGGTCGTCCGAGGTTTGGCGCACCGGCTTTAAGTTCTTCTATCGCGAAGGAAACTCCGTGGACTATATGCTCCTGTGCGCGCGGGCTGCGATGGTGGTTTGGAGCATGGCCACCGGCCTGCTAGTCTTCCTGTGGGCCAAAAGCATTTGGGGCGATGCCGGGGGTCTATTCTCCCTCTGCCTCTACGCCTTCTGCCCCAACTTCCTCGCCCACGGCCCCCTCGCCACTTCCGATGTCATCATGGTGTTCTTTCTGCTCGCCGCCACGGGTGCCTGGTGGCGGCACAGTCGGCGGCTTTCGTGGGGCTCATGGCTGCTTAGCGGCGCGGTTCTGGGTCTGGCCTGTGTGGCTAAATTCTCCGCCGTGTTGCTTCTGCCTGTTTTCACCCTGCTGTTGCTTGTGCGGACCGTCGATCGACAACCGATCGCCTTTGCCCCGGGCCGCCGTCATTATACCCTGAAGTCCTGGTCCCCCAAGCTCGCCACCCTCGCCGCCTCTTCCCTGACCCAGGCTTTCATCGCCTGGATCATCATTTGGGCGTTCTACGATTTCCGTTACAGCGCCGCCAATTCCGCCCTGCCAAAACAGCTGGATTTTTACCCTCCGTGGGCATCAGTCATTGCAGACCATCCTCCCCTGTCGGGCGTCGCGCAGGCTTTCTCCCAGTGGCATTTGTTACCGCAGGCTTTCCTTTTTGGCTTCGATCATGTCATGCATTTCTCCCAGGGGCGGGGGGGCTTTCTCAACAACGCCTACAGCAACACGGGGTGGTGGTATTTCTTTCCCTACGCTTTCTTGGTCAAAACGCCGCCCGCCACGCTGCTGGCCTTCACCTTTGCGCTCGTCCTGGCGGTGTGGCACTGGTGGCCGCACCAGGGAAGCTTCGATGCCTGCCTCCAGCATGTCCGCCGCGACCTTTATCGTGTCACGCCATTATTGGTCCTCTTTATTGTTTACTGGGCCTTCTCTCTGGCCAGTCATCTCAATATCGGCCACCGCCACATTCTTCCCGTCTATCCCCCGCTCTTCATTGCCGCCGGCTTGATCGCCCGACCCGGCGCGGGCTGGCGCTGGCGTGCTCCTCTCGCGCTGCTGCTTGCCCTTGGTCTGGCTGTCTCCTCCTTTGGCATCCGTCCCACCTACCTGGCTTATTTCAACTGCCTGGCCGGCGGTCCTGACCAAGGTTATCAACACCTCGTCGACAGTTCCCTCGACTGGGGCCAGGATCTGCCGGCCTTGTCCGCCTGGCTTCACACCCACCGCCGCCCCGACGAACCCGTCTATCTCGCCTATTTTGGCAACGGAGACCCCGCCTACTACGGCATCAGTGCCTACCGGCTGGCCCCCTACTCCATGCAAGAGCAATGGAAGCACTGGCAGGTGCTTTCCCGGGGGCTATATTGCGTCAGCGCGACCATGCTGCAGGATGTCTACAGTGAATGGCGTGGACCGTGGAATCTGGCCCGCGAATGGCGTTACCACCAACTGCTGCTCAAGTACGGCGCCCAGGCTCCGCCCCAGCTTAATATCGACAGCGACCAGATGAAGGAAATCGATCGCCTGGTATTTGCCCGCCTCTGTCTCTACCTGCGCGTGCGCCGTCCCGATGCCCTGATCAACCACACGTTCTTTGTCTTCCGCCTCTCCGCCGACGAACTAAAACCAGTGCTCACCGGCACCATTCATGATCTGAACGCCGCGATTGAGCTCGCTTATCGCGCCCGGCATGCCTCCGGCCCTTGATTCCATGCCGCGTCCGCCTCAAGGCAGATTCATCAACCACTCCACCACCTGGTCCTGCTGGGCCTTCCCGGGCTCCGCGCTTGCGGTTGACGGCGCGTCAAACTTCTTGGACCTTTTTACCGCCCACGCGCTGGACCACGAAGTAATCGTCAAAGCCGTTTCGCTGGAAATGGAATACTGGCTCCTTGTAACGATCTGCCGGTTGCCCAACCGGCAAGCCTGACTGCTGAAAGGCGGTCCTGATCAAGGCCGAATTCGAATCGATGACCAGCCGCTTGATCCATCGGCTGTCAGGTTAAGGGGGATATGCCGCGGCGGACGGTTCGGCGACTGAGCTGGCGGATGCAATCGAGCGCGCCTTGCAGGCGCGTTGACCGCTCAGGGCAGCTGGCGCAGCCACTCCACCACTTGGGCGGCATCCACCGTGAGCGGCACCAAAGTGACCTGCTTGGCTTCCGTGAGCTTCTTGCGTTCTTGGGCCCAAGCCAAAAACTTCGCTTCATCGACCCCCGCCACCCGGCTGATGCGCACCAGATAGGCTGGAGCGAATGCCTTCTCCTCGATCAACTCCAGCTGGATGCCGGGACCGAGGTCGTCCTCCGCTGAAACCAACCGTTGATTGGCCGCAAGATCGAGTCCCACCCGCTGAACGACTATGATCTCGTTGAAGCTATGCCGCCGGTAATGGTAGAGAAACGCCTCCGGGCGTTGGGAGAGCAGCGCGGGGTTGATGCTGGATTTGTGGTACAGAAACCACTGCAGACCGGTGTTGTTGTCGATGGCTAGCGCGGACTTTGATCCAAGCGCGCGAATGTAACCTCCAATCCAGTTGGTTGTGCGCGCCGCGAAGTTTTCCTGGGTGAAACGGTGCATGGCCGAAACCGGCACCGTCACCCCCGCGATGTAGGCAAGTCCGGCGCCAATCACCACCGGCCAGCGCCGGCGGTGGCTGGTCAGCCGAGGCAGCACAAAGATGAAGGCGAAAATCAGCAGCACGTGCGCCGGCAGGCTGAGGCGGCGGATGATGGGATCGTCCCACTTGCCCCAAAAATAGCATAACATGAGGCCCGTGTGGGCGAGCAGTCCGATGATAAAGATGCAAAAGACCGCGGTGGCTGGCTCAAGAGCGAAGATCTCGCGATGGTGTTTGTAAAGCGTGAGCACAAAGAACCCGACGCCAAAGGTGCCGAAGATCGCGACCAGCCAGGAACTCGGCTGCGTACCGTCAAAACTGAAAAAGAAGTTCATCGCATGACCCACGTTTTCGTAGAAATACTGCAGTCCGAACGGCTGCGTTGCCCCGGCCACGTCGTTCAGCTGCCAGATGGTTTGGGAGAGATTGAAGACATTGTGCTGCAGTGGCACCAGCACCAGCAGTAATGGCGTAAGGATCAGCGGCCACGGCAGATCGGCGCGGCGCTCACGCCACCACACGTAGAAAACCGTGGCGCCCACCGGCAGGATGAAAAGTGCCGACTCGTAGCGGACCTGGGCGAGCAGCACGCCGGCGAGCACAAAGGCGCACAACCGGATGGTTTCCGGCCGCTCCGCATAGCGCTGGCCCAGCCACAGGGTGAGCACGATCATCACCATGTTCAGCAGCTCAAACCCGCCGCCGGTGGCGTTCTGCGCAACCAAGGGGACAGAGCAAAGCAGCAGTACCGCGGCCGCACCCGCCCGGGGTCCGCCCAGCCGGCGGCCGAGCAGATAGAAAAGTGCCGTGAGGGCGAGGCTGAGCAGACCGTTAAGCACGAAAACGTTGGCCACCCGGTATCCGGTGAGGTCGTGAACCAGCGAAAGCAGGAAAGGAAAGACGAGCGGACGTTTGTCCACATAGATGTTGAACGGCGTGAAGTTGCCGGCGTAATCATAGCCGCGCACGATCACCGCGGCTTGGCGCTCGAAGTGCATCTGCATCGCCGTCGAACCGAGCACGACTTCATCGGACACGACCTTGAATTCATGTCGCTCGTGAAGATGAAGAAAGACCGTCGCGCCCAGCACCAGCAGGCCGGCGCGCCACCAGCCGCGCACGATGCGCCGTTCCGGCCAAACGTCACGCAGACTACGGAAAAAGTACCACGCGAACAGTACAAAGGCGAGCAGCACCAACCAGTAGCCGCCATGCCGGACAACGTTTACCGCCTGCGGGGGGGAAAAGGTTACGAAACCCAACACCAGCGAAAGCAGGATGATGAGCGCCAGCAGGATGGATCGCTTGGACATGAATAAAAAAGCCGCCCGCATTATCTGCGGGCGGCTTCGCAATTGAAAACCAAAAACTTACTGGGCGTAAGTATACGGCCGGACGCCCGCAATGCTGGTCACCGTGATCGTGACACCCTGGGTGAACGCAGCAGGATAGGTCTCGTTGGCCACCGTGTTCAGCGCCTTGATGTAGTTCGAGGAGCCGACGAGTGCGGCAATGACCGCCGTGGACGTGCCGTTCTCCAGGAAGTACTGGTCAGCCGCCGCACCGAGTTGGCGTATGTTGTTCAACACGGCCTTGTCCTGCGAGCTGGCGCGCACCTTCTGGAACGCGGGAATGGCCATCGCGGCCAGCAGGCCGATGATGACCACGACTATCATGATTTCGACAAGGGTGAAGCCCTTGTTGGATCGAATGTGTTTATTCATGCGTATTGGATGATAATATATTGATGATAAGAACTACTCCCCGGAATGAGGATTAGCACCCACATCACATTCCAATCGGAAACGTTCTTCAAGGGTATTTGTGGCAAAATGGCGTAAAAAGCGGTCTTGAGATTCACCCCATAATGCCAAGGCTTGATGGGGCTAACTCATCTGCAAACCAATAACTTAACCTGCTTTAAGGCCTTTCAGCCAGATCTTTTCTTCCCGGTTTTCTTTAGAGACCGATGGAGTGTTGCTCCCGGGGATCGGGAGATCCTTCGGGCGGTAGGTTTCCCCGCCCCTGGCGGGGCCAATAGTGCCGCCACGGAAATTTCTTCCGCATCCTTCCAGAGTGATTCGAGCCGGTACTTGGCCCGGTTCCCCGTGGTGAAAAGGTGCACCATGATCTCAAATGCGTCGAAAACCGTCCAGCCGCTGCCTTGTGTGTTCTCCACCCCTATGATCGGCACCCGGGCGCCATCGAGTGCTTTCTCGAGTTCAACGCGCAATGCCCGCAGGTGCGGTTCCGATGTGCCTGTGGCCAGCACAAGGTAGTCGGTAATCGACGATTGCGCCGTCACATCAAGCACTTGCAGGTCTTCGGCCTTCTTGTCGTCGAGCGCACGCACCACCAGTTTCAGTAACTTTAGGGAATTGTCAGAAATCTTTTTGCGGGCGGCGGCAGATTCTTTCATGCAGTTTAGCGGTAGAGTTTGTGGGCTTCAATGTAGGCAATGACCTTTTGCGGACAAAAATAATGTAGCGACAAACCCTGCTGTACTCGCTGCCGCAACTCGCTGGAACTGATTTCAATCAGGTGGCCGTCGCAGCGATGAAGGCGCAGCCCGGGAATGTCGGGTGTCTTCTTGGCGGGATGGCCTGGCCGCTCCAGAAAAATAAACTCCAGCATCCCCGCCAATTCCGTGATATCCTTCCACAAATTCATTTGGGGCAGCTGATCGCCGCCAATTATCCAAAACAGCTCGTCATGGGGGAACATCGCCCGGAAATAACGCGCCGAGTCGATGGTATAGCTCACACCACCCCGCTGCAGCTCCACGTCGGAAATCTCGAGCCTTTTGTCCCATTCTATGGCCAAATGCAGCATGTCCAGCCGGTCCCAGGGATTTGACTGCATCTCTTGGGGTTTGAGTGGCGCCTGTGCCGCTGGCACAAGAATGAGTCGGTCGAGTTGGTATTGCTCGTAGACGTCCTGTGCGGCCAGGAGGTGGCCGAAATGCACCGGGTCGAAACTGCCGCCTAGAAATCCGATCTTCAAGCCAGTCGCCCGTCGTGCGGGTTAGAGGTTTCTGCGGTTGCGGCGGTGGTAGATCATGCAATCCAGGATGCCCTCACACCTAAAACGGATTCGCTCGTGAGCAAGGCCAAACATGCCCGGCTCCGGGCACGTTCGAAGAAAGGCTCAAGAACCAAGACGGAAGAGGAACTACGCATGCTCGAAGGGTTGGACAATCCGCCGTCTGTTCTTTCTTGTTTCTTGCGTCTTGAAAGGCGCGCGCACGCGGCGCGGAGTGCCCGGGGCCGGACTCGAACCGGCATGGCCTTGCGGCCAGGGGATTTTAAGTCCCCAGCGTCTACCATTCCGCCACCCGGGCGAAACACTTGTTTTCCATTTTAGATTGCCGATTTTCGATTACCCTGAGCAAGCGGTAAATCGGATCGGTCCGCGCCGTCTTGTCCCCGCCTCCTTTTCATCACCAACTTCAAGCAAGACGATGGAGTTTCACCCTCGGTTATGAGTCCCTTCACGGCATCGGCGGAGGCATTATTCATCCCGGGCAAATGGCTTGACCATGGTCCGGTCTCCGCGCGCCGGAAGCTTCCATCTTCAATGCTCAAGGTCGCGATGAGACCCGGCAATTGGCCTTTGAATTTTGGGGGGAATCTGGCATTTGGAAGCTGAGACTTTACCCCGGCCATGGCCCTCACCGTCATCCAGCATCCCCTCGTGACTCATGTGCTCACGCACCTGCGCGACAAAACCACGAAGCCCGCGCTCTTTCGCACGCTCTGCGACCAGATCACGCTGCTGCTGGCGCTGGAGGCCACGCGCGACCTTGCCACCGAGGAGAAGGAGATTGACACCCCCCTTGAGCCCATGACCGGCCGCGTGCTCGCCAAACCGCTCGTCGTGGTGCCCATCCTCCGCGCCGGTCTCGGCATGGTGGAGCCGTTTCTCGAGCTCTTTCCCGACGTGAGCGTCGGCTATGTCGGACTTGAGCGCGATCACGTCACGGCCATTGCGCACTCGTATTACTGCAAGTTGCCGCTGCTCGATGGACGGCGCGTGCTGGTGGTCGACCCCATGCTTGCCACCGGCGGCTCCGCGGTGCAGGCGCTCGACGTGGTCAAGACCGCGGGGGCAAAGGATCTCGTGCTGGTGTGCATCGTGGCAGCGCCCGAGGGCGTGGCCCTCGTCGAGCAATGGCACCCCGAGGTGCCGATCTTCACCGCGGCGCTTGACCGTGAGCTCAACGCGAAGAAATACATCCTGCCCGGCCTCGGCGATGTTGGCGACCGGCTATACGGAACTTGAGCGCTGGCGAAACCGGTGGCGCGCCTGCGGGTTGAGGCCTCAGGCAAAGCGGTTTGGAGCGCAGGCGGCTAAGCCGTCTCGACAAGCGCCGCTCCCGGACTCACCCTCGCTTTCTCGCTTGTTTCGCCATGCGCGCCGAACGCTCCGGACTCCTCCTCGCCGACCGCTGGACCGACTACCAACTCCTCGACTGCGGTGACGGCCTGAAACAGGAGCGGTGGGGGCCCTATGTACTGGTGCGGCCCGATCCGCAGGTTCTCTGGCCGCGGCGCGGCCAGGCTCCGGGCGCACCGTGGAAAGACTGGGACGGATTCTATCACCGCAGCGCAAGCGGCGGAGGCCGCTGGGAATTCCGGCGACCACTGCCGGAGCATTGGAACATCCGCTACACGCCGCTTAACCTCACGTTTAAAATCCGCCCGACGGGTTTCAAGCACACCGGCCTTTTCCCCGAACAGGCCGTCAACTGGGAGTGGTGCTCCCATAAAATCCGTTCGGCTGGCCGGCCGATCAGCGTGCTCAACCTCTTTGGTTACACCGGCGCCGCCACCTGCACGGCCGCCGCTGCAGGGGCAGGTGTCTGTCACGTCGACGCCGCTGAGGGCATGGTCAAGTGGTGCCGCGAAAACGCTTCGCTTTCCGGCCTGGCCGCAGCGTCCGTCCGTTACATCGTCGACGACTGCCTCAAGTTCGCCCGGCGCGAACTCAAGCGCGGCCGGCGCTACGATGCGATCATCATGGATCCTCCCACCTACGGTCGCGGCGGCGGCGGTGAATTGTGGAAACTTGAAGACCAGCTCTGGGAACTGCTCATCGAATGCCATCGCTTGCTGGCCGACCGGCCGCTCTTCTTCCTCATCAACGCCTACACCGCGCGGCTTTCCCCCACCGTGGTCATGAACCTGCTCACCGAGCTGATGCATGATGCCGGGGGGCGCGTCGCCGGCGGCGAAGTCGGCCTGCCTGTCGCGGCCGACGGCAAGGTGCTTCCCTGTGGCATCTACGGCCGCTGGGAGTCGTGACTTGTCACCCGCCACTTGCCACTTTTCACTTCGTGCCCATGCCCCCGCTCGCCGCTACCTACTTTTCCGCTGCCACTGGCCTGCTGAAGCGTGCCTACGAGACCAACCGCCCAACGCTGCAGCAGCTTGGCCCGATCATCGGCCGCACGGTCGCAGCCGGCGGCGTCATCCACACCTTTGGCAGCGGCCACAGTGAGATCATCGCCCGCGAGATTGTCGGTCGGGCCGGCGGCCTAGTGTGTGTGAGCGCCATCTGCGACACCACCGGCGGCTTCATCGAGAACCTTGCCGGCTACGGCACTCAGCTCGCCGAACGTCATGACCGCCTGCACGGCCTGCGTCGCGGCGAGACGATCATTGTCATCTCCAATTCCGGCAAAAACGCATCACCCATCGAGGTCGCACTCTACGCGAAACAGAAGGGGCTCATCGTGGTTGGCCTGACCAGCGTGGCCATGTCGCGCACAGCTCGGACGGTCCATCCCGGAGGAAAAAACCTGCACGCCATCGCCGACTACGCTCTGGACAATTGCGGTGTGTCCGGCGACGCCATCGTGGATGTCGCCGCCAAGATCCGGGCCGGGCCAACCTCCACGCTCGCCGGGGCGATGCTGCTCAACCTGCTTTTGCTCGAGGTCGTCGACTGGCTCAAAGCCAACGGTCATCCGCTGCCCATCCTGCGCAGCCAGAATCTTCCCGGGGCCATCGAGTATAACCGCGAGCTTGCAAAAAAATATGCCGGCCGGCTGAGCCGTCCCCTCGCTTAGATTGAACAACCAAGTCGCCAAGCCTCAAAGAGCCGGCTTTGCTTCAAGGCTTGGCGCCTTTGTGTCTTTGTTGTGAAAATGAACTCCTACCAGATCGGAATCGATGGCGGCGGCATGAAAACCGAGTGCATTCTCGTCGATGCGCGCGGTGCCGTTGCCGCCCGGCATACCGCGCCCGGCTGCAACCCGAGCTTGGTTGGTCCTGCCAGTGCGGGTAAAATCCTTGCCGATGCGCTCCAGGCGCTGCTGGCCCAATCCAGCATCAAAGACCAAGAGTCGAACATCTCAGCAACGCTGCTGTGCATGGCCGGCAGCCCCTCGTTCTGGAGGGAGACCGCCGCTGGTTTCAAGGAGTACGGCGCCGTGACCGCTGCACCCGACTCCCTGCCCGTGCTCGAACTCGCCACGGGCGGTGCGCCTGGTCTGGTCCTGCACGCCGGCACCGGTTCGTTCGTCGCCGCCCGCGCGCCAGATGGATCCATTCACTATGCCGGCGGACTTGGCTGGCGTTTCGGCGATCCCGGCAGCGGCCACGACTTGGGCCGCCGCAGCATCGCCCGCGCCCTGCTCGAACTCCAGGGTTGGCCGGCCGATGCCGGAGAAGGGAGACCAGATTCAAGCAAGAGGTCTCCCTTGGCTGAGGCGCTTTGCGAATACACCAGCCTGGGCGAGTATGGCGCCATTTCCCGGTTTTTCTATTCCGAGGTGGACGTGAACGTCAAAATCGCCGCGTTTGCACCCCGCGTGGTGGAACTCGCCGAGCACGGTTGCGTTCCGGCGCAGCAGGTCATCGCTGAGTCGCTTGCCGAATTCGCACTTCTGGTGAACCGCGTGCTCGCAAAAATCTTTCCGTCCTCCGGCCGCCGGGATTTGCCATCATCAATTCCCTGCGGCGTTTCGGGAGCATTGCTGAACCGCCCCCCCTGTCTGTACACCCTGCGTGCCCTCGCGGCCACCCAAGCCTGGCCCGTGCAGCTGCAGCCCGTCACTGATCCCCCCATCGAGGGCGTGCGCCGGCTGTTGCTGAAGATGAAATAAACCCTCGCGGGGTCATCCGGCCGCCATGGGTGCACAGAGCAGGTTTGCCTGCGCGCTGCGGGTCGTTACCCTGCCCTTATGCCCGAAGACGCGGTGAACATCCACCAGACGCAGAAAAAGCCGAGCTATCCCATCATCGACGAGCTCCGCGCCTACCTGCACCGCTACCGACGCGACCGCGATCTGCCCGTCACTTATGAACGGCTCCGTGATTTCCAGGAGACCGCGCCGCTCATTGACGCCGACGGCCAGCCCACGCTCTGGGAGACCGTGGCCTACCGCGCCGAGGACATGCGCGCGCTTAACGAAGATCTGAAGCGCATCTACGCCCTGCTCAAGGTCGACGGTGACTTCTCGGTCATGGCGCACCTCTACATCGATCGCATCGACTTCTGCGCCTTCGGCAATTCGCAGCCGTTCCGCATCCGGATCGTCAACGCCTACAACGACAATCCGGACCACTTCTACATCAAGAAGGCCGATGCCTCACGGGTCTACGGCCTCGAACTCGAACATCTGCTCTCCCCCAACCGGCTCAGCTTTCTCACCTGCGGCGGCATGCTGGTCGAGGAACACATTCCCGGCATCCCGGGCGACATCTTCATCGAACGCTGGCTGCATCACGGCGACTTGAAGCCCATCCGCGTGGCCAAGGAGCTCGTGAAGTTCAACGAGCGCTGCTTCATCCGCCTGCTCGGCGACATGCGTTCTTACAACTTTGTTGTCATCATCACGCCCGATTTCGAGGACGCGCAGATCCGCATCCGCGCGATGGACTTCGACCAGCAGTCCTACAACGGCCGAAAAAACTTCTACCTGCCGCAGTTCTTCAAGGAAAACACGCCCCTCGCGCTCTACTGCCTCAAGCACCTCCGCTATGAGACCTCGCTGCAATACCAGCGCGAGGAGCAGACGCTCATGCTCCAGCGCTCCGAGATAGCCGCGCATCGTCTCGGCCATCTGCTGCAGGTCATGGCGCGTGACCGCATCGCGCCGGACGAGAAGGTGCACCAGCTCCGGGAGGGCCTCGCCGAGCATTTTCATTCCGAACGCCACCTGCATTGCCAGACCATGGGCGAACTGGTCCGCGAAAACCTCGAGACCCTCCGGCGCAACATCGGCAGACCGGTTACGCCGCCCACTGGCGGGGAGGAATTCGCCTGAGCCGCGGCGCCGGGTCGGCGACCGGTTTGATGACGAGCGGCTTTTCGACTCCTTCAAGAACAGCGGCCTTCATGGGCGGAGGTGGGTGTACAGACAGAAGATCGTCATTGAACCATGTCGCAACGCGATGAGAACCCTACTTCTTCTTGAGCTTTTTGAGCAATGCCCGGGCGTCGGGGCTGACCGCGCCGCAATCTTCGCCGCCGCAGCCGGGTTGCTGGCGCTTCACCAGCGCACGCCGCACCAGCCACGCCGCGGCGAGCGCGACGATCAATAGCGCAGTGATGGTCTGCCAGAGAGAGGACATCGGGAGGCAATAAAACCGGTTATGCCGGATTGTCAGTCGGCCGAAGTTAAAATCCCAGCGTGCGGCCGGCCTGGAAGACGACGAGGCACACGAGCCACGCCGTGCCCGTCATGTAGGCGGTCTGGAAGAGCGGCCAGCGCCAGGAGTTGGTTTCGCGCCGCACGACGACCACCGTGCTCATGCATTGCATCGCAAAGACGTAGTAGATCATGAGCGTGAGGCAGACGAGCGGCGTGAAGAGCGGCCGGCCGTCGGGCCAAGTGGCGGCCTTCAGCGCGCTCCGCAGCGGTGTGACATCCGCGCGTTTACCACCTTCGAAGTGATCCCCGCTGAACACGACGGCCATTGAGCTGACAAACACCTCGCGGGCGGCGAACGAGGTGACGAGACCGATGCCGACGCGCCAGTCGAAGCCGAGCGGCTTGATCACCGGCTCGAGCACGCGTCCCGCGGTGCCCGCGAAGCTGTGGGCGAGCTGCTCCTGTGGCGTCACGCTGCCGGGTTGTTTGGGATACGCGGTGAGAAACCACAGGACGATTGAGATGCCGAGGATGATGGTGCCGGCTTGGCGCAGGAACAGGCTGGCGCGTTCGATCATGTGGAGCAGCACGTCCTTTATCCGTGGCAGACGGTAGGGCGGCAGTTCCATGATCATGAGCGGCGGTTCGCCCTTGAGGAGGTGTCTCTTGAACAGCCACGCGAAGCCGAATGCGCCGAGCGTGCCCAGCGCATACATGAGCAGCATGAGACCCGCCTTCGCCCCGATGGGTACGCGGTCGCCTGGCAGCAGCGCGGCGATCATCAGCAGGTAGACCGGCAGCCGCGCCGAGCAGCTCATAAGCGGCGCCACGAGAATCGTCACAAGGCGGTCCTTGGGATTCTCGATGGTACGCGTGGCCATGATGCCGGGGATCGCGCATGCATACGAGCTAAGCAGCGGGATGAACGATTTGCCGCTGAGGCCGACCCGGCTCATCAGCCGGTCCATGATGAACGCCGCGCGCGCCATGTAGCCGGTGCTTTCGAGCAGGCTGAGGAAAAAGAACAGGATCAAAATCTGCGGCAGGAAAACCACCACGCCACCCACACCGGCGATCGCGCCATCGGTGATAAGGTCGCGCAGATCACCCGGCGGCATCACCCCCCGCACCCAGGCGCCGAGGGTGGCCACCTGCGCATCGATCCAGTTCATCGGATATTCGGCCAGCGTGAAGATGGACAGGAACAGCATCGTCATGACTGCGCCGAGCACGAGCCAGCCCCACAACGGATGCACGACGATGCGGTCGATGCGGTCGGAGGCGCCCGGGCCGGTGCTGGCGGCGCGCTGCACCACCTCGGCACAGAGTCGGGTGATGGCGCCATAGCGGCTGTTGACGAGTGTGCCCGACCAGTCGACACCCCCGTCCCCCCAGCGTTTCTTCCAGCCGGCGAGGATCGCGGAGGTGCGCTCGCTAAGGGGCGTGGAGCCGGCCACGCGCAAAGGATTCGAATCCGTGAGGAGCAGGAGTGCCTCGGCGCGGGCGATGAGCGGCTGCTTGCAATCGTTTTCGACCAGTGAGGCCTGCAATTCGGCGACGGCGGGCGCGATGGGCGCGGGAATATCCCAACGATGGCGGGGCAGCGGCAGATCAACGCGGCTCATCGCCAGGCGTAGCTCGAGGATGCCCTTGCCGTTGACCGCCTCGCACGGAATGACCGGGATGCCGAGTTCGTGCTCGAGGCGCGCGACGCGCAGGTTGAGCCCGGCGGTCGTGACGAGGTCCATCATGTTGAGCACGAGAATGACGGGCCGGCCGAGGTCGAGCACCTGATGAACGAGGTAAAGATTTCGTTCGAGGTTGGTGCTGTCGACAATGCAGATGATGCGGTCGGGCTGCGCGATGTCGGCGCGGCGTCCAAAGAGCACATCGCGCACAATGGCCTCGTCCGGCGAACGCGCCGCGAGGGAGTAGGTGCCGGGCAGATCAATGACGGTGATCGGGCGGCCGTGTTGCGAGTAGGTGGTGCCGGTCTTCTTTTCGACGGTAACGCCCGGGTAGTTGCCGACCTTCTGCCTCAGGCCGGTGAGCGCATTGAAGAGCGTACTCTTGCCGCAGTTGGGGTTGCCGACGATGGCGTAGACCGGGGAACGGCCGGGGCCGGCGGATTTTTGATCCGAATCAGTCATCGAACATACCCCGACATCTGCCGGCCCAATAATTGGCGGTTACGGGGTGGCGCGTCGCGGTTTCCTGGGTCAACAGGTCATTCATTGGCCACCGGCTAATTCCACCACCACCTGCTCCGCTTCGCTCTTCCGCAGCGTGAGGCTGTAACCGCGCACCTGAATCTCGAGTGGATCGCCGAGCGGTGCAGTGCGCACGAGCGTGAGGGCGGTGCCGGGCAGCACACCCATCTCGCGAAGGCGGAGAAAGGCCGGACTGTCGCCGGGAAATTCACGGACCGTGGCCCGGGCGCCGACCGGAAGCTGTGACAGTTTGAGGGTGGAAACCATGAACAGTCAGGCCGCGCCCAAGAAAGCGCGGCAATTATGCGCCGCTGCGAAGGGGCTCGACCATAATATTCTGTGCGGCGCGATTGCTCAACGCCACGCGCGTGCCACAGAGTTGGCAGATCAACATGTGCTTGCCGGCGATTTTTTGGATGACGGCCGATTCGCAAAAGCCCATCTCACGCAGCCGCTGGCACAAATCCGCCCGCCCATTCAACTCGGCGACACGCCCAGGCATGCCGGCGGGAAACTCGGTAAGAGCCAGTCTCTTGTGATGACCTTTTTGGGGGGCAAGCGGCATATATAACAAGAAGAGCAAAGTGAACTGAGACTCAGTTTCAACTTAAATCACCGCAGCATTTGTTCCTCTTGTTGTCCGCGTATTATTGAACTATCTCGAAGGCAATAGATAACGCAACTCCAACGCTGCTGCATGTCCCTATGCAAATCAGTTGGCCAAGAAATCTTGATGCGTTCCAGTAGTGACATCTGCCTCCTTCTCGACCTCTTCCGCTGGAACCTCTTCGAGGGGGGCGAACCGCTCCGATGAAAAACCAAGCTCCTGTTGGCCGGCATGAAAAGGATCGGGTGGGTTTTGTAGTTCCTCGAGCAGCAGTCCTACCGTGGCTGTGTCGCCTCCCCTCACAACTTTTTCCCGGCCAAGGAACACCTCGCGAATGGTGTATGACTTCCCCTTCACGGGAAGCTGGGTGTAAATAGCCCGGATGAAATCGGCAAAGGTGTCGTTTATGCAGACGACTTTCCGTCCCTTGACCATGATCGGGATAATCTAGCACGGAATATGCGGAGGTCACGGCGAGACTAAAAAATCTAAATCTCCCGCTCTTACGGTTCTTCTTCTTGGACTCCGGGGAACCGGAAAAATCCCTCGGCTGTGTTAGTACCTCTCCCAAGCTCTTTGACAAATTTCATTCACTACCGCCTGAAAGACGGCTTTACTGATGACATGACTGCTCCTTCCGCCGATGACGGTCTTAATCCGCATGGAGGTCCGATCTTCCCTTGGGGGCCCGCCCTGCTGGCCAACTCCCTGTTCAACAAAGGAACGGCTTTCACCGAGCGCGAGCGCGACTTGCTGGGACTGCGCGGCCTGCTGCCGCCGCGGGTATTCACCATCGAGGAGCAGTTGTACCGCGTCTACGGCAATTTCCGCCGCAAACCAGATGCGCTGGAGAAGTACATTTTTCTCACCACCCTGCAAAACCGCAACGAGACTCTTTTCTACCGGCTGGTGCAGGACCACGCTGAGGAGATGATCCCCATCATCTACACCCCCACTGTCGGCCAGGCCTGTCTCGAATACGGTGCCATCTTCCGCCGGCCCCGCGGTCTTTTTCTCAGCATTCGCGAGCGCGGCCGTGTTGCGGAGATTCTGCGCCACTGGCCGCACCCGGACGTGCGTATGATTGTCGTGACCGATGGTGAGCGCATACTCGGCCTCGGTGATCTGGGCGCGCTGGGCATGGGCATACCCGTCGGCAAGCTTTCGCTCTATACGGCCTGCGCCGGTTTGCATCCCTACTATTGTCTGCCCATCACTCTGGACGTTGGCACTGACAACACCAAGCTGCACAAAGATCCGCTGTATATCGGACTCAACCAGACACGTGTGCGCGGCGTGGAATACAACGCTTTCGTCCAAGAGTTCGTCGAGGCCGTCCAGCAAACCTACCCCAAGGCGCTGCTCCAGTGGGAGGATTTTGGCAACACCAACGCCTTCCGCTTGCTCCACCAATACCGCCACCGGATCTGTAGTTTTAATGATGATATCCAGGGCACGGCCTCCGTCGCGCTGGCCGGCATTCTGGCGGGGTTGCGGCTCACCGGGGGGCTCCTGCGCGATCAGAAATTGCTCTTCTTCGGAGCGGGCGAAGCGGGGACTGGCATCGCCGACCTTCACACCGCCACAATCCGCCGTGAAGGCCTCAACGAAGCCGAGGCGCATGCGCGCTGCTGGTTTGTCGACTCCCAAGGACTGGTCGTGCGTAGCCGTCTCGGCAAACTTGCCGAGCACAAGATGCCTTATGCCCACGATCACCCATTTGTCGCGACCCTGGCCGAGGCCATTGAAACCGTAAAACCCACGGTGCTGATTGGTGTTTCGGGCCAGGCGCATGCTTTCACCCGCGACATCGTCACCCGAATGGCCGCGCTCAATCAGCGCCCGATTATTTTCGCCATGTCGAATCCAACCTCGAAGGCCGAATGCACCGCGGAGGAAGCCTACCAGTGGACCGAGGGACGCGTGATCTATGCAAGCGGCAGTCCCTTCCCTCCGGGGACGTTCGCCGGCCAACCTTATGTGCCGGGCCAGGGCAACAACGTCTACATCTTCCCGGGTGTCGGCTTGGGCGCCCTGGTCTGCGAAGCTTCGCAAATCACCGATGAAATGTTCCTGACCGCCGCCAAAACCCTGGCCTCTGTGGTGACAGCGGCGGATCTGGCGCTCGGGCGCATTTACCCGGCGATTTCAAACATCCGTGAAGTCTCCGTCCAGATCGCCGCCGCCGTGGCCGAAGAAGCCCACCGCGCAGGTCTTGCGCGCCGGCCGCGCCCGGCCGACCTCGAGGCCGACATCCGCGCCCGCATGTTCGAACCAGTTTATCGCAACTACGTCTGACCTGCGCGCCGCGCCTCCGCGCGGCGCATAGCCAGCCTTGTAAGCCTGCCAGCCAGACGGCCTTGGGGCTCAAAGGTGCCGCGGCATCGTGAAACAGCTCCCCCAAACCACATAACTGCCCACATCGCAGAAGTCCTAGCAGCTGAGCTTTTCTTTTCCCCCGCTCTCAGCCACTTTCTGCGAAACCGGAATGATTTTCCTGTAAACTTCTTTGGGCTCTCTTTTCTTGTTGGAAACGGTCAAAAGCCTCTCGATCGGAATGTCGAATAGTTTCTCGTTCTCCTCAAGATACGGCACGATCAGTTTCCAGTCTGCCTCGCTAATTTCTACGAACTCGCCGCCGTTGAGCTGCTCATCGACAAGTTTATTGTGAGGATCTCGCACGTAAATTGCACCACCGGAAGCAAGGGAGAAGATATTAGATCCCGGGTAGGGCGATTCATATTCACGGATCGATCCATCGTTATCGTCGAATCCGATACCGTTCAGGACGACAAACCCGCCGCCATTGAGCGGATCGCCGGCCATGAACGACTCGGCGAGGTAATCAAGGGCGGTGCCGTTGATGACCACCCGCGGCTTCCCGACGGCATTAATCAGGGGCCGCCCGGCGGCGTTACCCATGATATAGGCCGCACCGCCCTTGGCCCCGTACATGAATGTCTGGCCGACATCGCCAAAGACCACCAGCTTGCCGTCCTTCATGATCTGGCAGAGCTGATCCTGGGCGTTGCCGTGCACGTAAATCTCCATGCCGTCGATCCCCGAGGCCAGATAGTCGCCGGAAGCATCGTAGACGTCGATCCGGACGCCCTTGGTTGCCGGACCGCAGCCGCAACCCGTGAACCGCTGGCCGCGGCATTGAAACAGGATGAACCTTCTCCAACCGAGTTTGACCGCTTTAACGATCAGCACTGCATCGCAATTGTCGCCCTCCGGTTCAAACTTCCCGGCATTGATGACGAGGGTCTGCTCGCTATTCTCCGGTGGGCGGAGTTGGTTACGGGTGGCGAAATCGATCAGGCTAAACGGTGCATTCGCTTTCCCCGCGATCTTCGCCGTCGTGATGAAGATCTCATCAAGATTGTTCTTCAGGACATGCAGCACAGAGCTCCTCTTCAGCACGCCCGTGTCGAAGCGCCCGTCGTTCAGGAGTGTCAGGGCCGTGATGGCCGTTTGTTTGCAGTCTTCATTGCCCAGGGCGATCCCCTTGATCGTCTCGATCGCGAAGCGAAGCTCGTTCGCATCAAATCCCCGGACATGATCCCGGACGTAGGCGAATATATTCTGCGCGGCAGCCGCTTCATCTTTTTCCGCAAATAGACCGCGGAGTTTGTCGGCCACGGCCGTGCATTCGTCCGTGACCTCGATCCGATGCGAGAGGTCGCAGGCAACTTTCCCTTTCGGCGTTTCGATCGCCTTGCCGAATTTATCGGTACAGACGAGCTTTTTGCTCCCTGATCCGCCCCCCCCATCCTGCAAGTTGAAGATGAACGCCCCGCCATCGGTATAGCTGCCGCCGCGGGCATTCCAGTATTTATCAGCAATAGGACCGAAGCGCGGGTCTTCCCTTTCCAGGGAGCTGAGTGTCGCGTCGATGGCTTGTTTTTCCGAGCAGATCAGGCCGATCTGCACCTCGCCCTCCTGCAGAGCGAAGACCTGCGGGCGCAGCATGGCTGTATCCGTAATGCCGATCATCTGAAACTGATCATTCTTCACATCATTGCGGGCGATAATAAAAAACCATGGCCCGTCGGGCGACGCACTGACGTGATGGGTCTGAATCGCTTTGTATAATTCCTGTTTGTCTCGCGGAAGCATGTCAAAATCCATCTCTGTGGTCGGCGCCATCGCCTCGATAAGGTATTCCAGTGGATATTTGTAGACCCGGCTCCACAGATCGAGCAGCAGCGCCGCTTCCTCCGTATCCGTTAGAAACAGCGGGTAATAGTTTCGTTGCTGGAGATATTCGCGGACCGCCTGGTAGTTGGCAAAATCGCCATTGTGCACCAGCGCCTCATGGAGCGCGCTGAACGGATGGCAGCCGCCGGGATGCCAGACCCGGCCGCGTGTGGGATAGCGCTGGTGGGCGAGCCATGCGTACGCCTTGAAATCGTCCAGTTTGTAATACCGGACGACGTTTTCCGCATAGCCGACGATTTTCAGAATCATCATGTTCCGGCCATGGGACATCACAAAGGCCCGTTTCTCGCCCAGTGATGCGTAGTAGCGGGTGTTGATCTGAAAACTGTTTTGATAGACAAATTCGTCCTCGGCGTCGCGCCGGTCCAGGGACGAAAGGCCATTATCCGCCATGAATTTGTCCAGAACGTCGCTTTTGACGCGGACAAAATAGCGCATGATATCCGCGGGTTTGACCTCGAGGCCGAGACTGCGGTGGTCGGCGATCGTTGCCAGCTTTTCGGATTTATCGATTTTGAAGTTGGGTTTGATGAACCGGTTTTCGATCTCGGCTGAAACGCCCGTATCCAAAAGCGCGATGTGGACCATGTAGTCCTCATCCAAAATCTGCCGGGAAACCCCCAGCGCTTCGGGAATAAATCCCACGGCCGCGATTCCGCCGCCTTTCCCGTTGCCTCGATTATGCATCTGCACGGAAGGCGCGAAGATGTTCTTCCCGGTCACCGGAATGGAACTGATGAATCCAGTGACGCCGCAACCGCCTTCCGCTTCGGCGTTCGGAGCGAGCGGTGGCACCTGGTGGCAAAGCGCGGCCCGGGAACGCAGCATTTTTTCAGCATTATCCATTTTGGGCAGGCTCCGCGCTATCGGCTGTAATCGACATGCTCCAGCAAATCGGTCCGACCGACCAGCTCTTGGACACTTTTCAGGCCGCACTTTTGGAGAATCTCGACGAGTTGGACGTACCAGGCATGGTATAAATTCACGAGGCGCTGGGTTGCCCATTCTTCGTCAAACAAGTCCGCCAGCTCGGAGTCCGTGGAGGCGATGCCCCGGGCACAGCCGCGACCCGATTCGCAGTTGCCGCAACGGACGCATTCCAGCGCAATCAGTTCCGCGGTGCCGATCACGGCTCCGTCCGCGCCAAGGCAGATGGCCTTGGCGAGGTCGTGGGCGGTCCGGATTCCGCCCGAGGCGATAAGCGTCATGGCATCCCGCGCCCCTTCGTCCTTCAAGAAATTGTGGACCTTGGTGATGGCGTACTCGATCGGCATGGCGATGTTCTTCTTGGCAATATCCGGTGCCGCCCCGGTGCCGCCGTAGCCGCCGTCGATATGAATGATATGGCCGCCGGCATAGTATGAGCCGACGGCCACCATGTCCACGTCGTTGGGCGTTGACACCTTTACGGAGACCAGCGCCCGCGGGTTTATCTCCTTGATCCAGTCGATATGTTTCTTGTGATCTTCGATCGAATACACGGAGTGAAATGGAAACGGCGAAAACAGCGAGAAGCCCTGGACGGCCTCGCGCATCTTGGCGACGCTCGCCGTATTCTTTTCACCCAGGAGATGCCCGCCGAGACCGGGTTTGGCCCCCTGGGCATATTTGAACTCGATGATCTTGACCCGCTGGATGGTTTCCTCGCGCACACCGAACAAGCCCGTGGCCACCTGGGTGATCACGTGATCGTCATACGGATGCAGAGCCTCCGGATAGCCCCCTTCACCGGTGCAGGTGAAGGTGTTCCAGGCGGTGGCGTTCCTGGCCCGGGATACCATGGTGGGAAGGCTGACCGATCCGAAGGACATGCCCCCGCCGTAGACCGGGGTGGCGATGACAACGTTTTCCCGCCCGTCATTTCGTCGATTCAGTTGGATCGCGGTCGAGATTTCCGCTTTCTCCACGTGGGCGGGATGGGCGGGGAACTTGAACCTCAACTTGTCGAAGCCGCCACCCGAGTTGCCCACATTGTATTCGAGATCGGTTCGTTTCGGCGGATAACCGGTCTCGGCCATGATCCATGTTCCGGTGATCATGTCGGCGGTCCAGCGGGGGTCTCCCAGCGTCTCGTACATCGGATTGGGCGCCAGGCTCAATGCCTTGCGGGGGCATCTGGCCACGCAGCAAAAATCGCCGCTCTGGCATTCAAAGCCGATGCACTTGTAGTCGATGGGGGGGTTTACCCGATTGTGCCCATCAACCCGTTCATGAACGCCGTAGGGACAAGTCTTGGCGCAGGTGCCGCAGTTGATGCAGGCATCCGATCGGATGACCTTGTACTTAGGCACCCGATGCTTGAACCGTGACGGTGTTCGCCTGACTTGTACCGTTGATGGAATCATACGTTCGCCACTTCGCTTTTTCGAAAAAGCTTCCCGAATGTGTCGTTGTCGATTTCATCAAAGAAAATGGCCCGCCCAGTTTCACCCCGTAGACGACGGGCTTCCCGAATGCCCATGGCCCCCATCACTTCGAGGAGCTGGGAGTGCCAGGCACCCATCAGGTTGACGATTCGCTGGGTAAGAATTCCCACGGATATGTTCTCTACGCCTTCGGGGAGAACCAGAAACCGCTCCGGCTCCTCGTACAATCTGGTCCCGATGGCAATCAGCAGCGGCAGCTCGACCGCCGTTAAATCCGCCCCGCAAAGCATGGCCTTTGGCACATGCTCCGCCATGGCGATTCCGCCGGAGGCGATGATGGTGACCTCGTCGCGGATCCGGTCACCGACCAGCTTCATGTGCACGGCCCGGATAATGTCCTTTATCAATCGGGGCGATGGAGGCGGTGAACAGCTAACCTCCCGGCCACGGTAATCGGCAACGACATGGATGATTTCCGCGCCGCTGTGAGCCAGCTTCGAAACGACATGCTCCACCCCGCTCTTGGCGGGAACCCGGATGATGGTAAGCGCATTGCAGACGCTCTTGATCCTTGCCTTCAGGGTCGGAAAATCCTCGGGCAATTCACCCGTATAGTCGATCGCCATCATTCGCGCTCTCCCGAGGACGATCGACTGCTTTTCGATCTCGGCGGGCGCAAGGCAGGGAATAATGTGGTCGAGAAAACGCTCGAAATCCGCGGTTATTTGGGCAACCGGCATGACAATGTAGGTACCGAGTTCTACCGCCGCCTTCACCATGGCCGCCTTCACATTCGAGCTCAGGCCCGCCTCCGGGAGGTCAAAGATGACGGGGAGCGGAATATCGATGGTCTCGGGAATCGTCGACAGCAACCGCCCGTTTCCGTCGAATTCGAGATGATTCAGCTTTCGGCCAAGTTCGACCGAGGTGCTGATATATTCACGCCCATGAATACCGTCCCGGGTCGGCCGAACGATCTCAGACATGTCGGTCCACATGCTGTCAAAGCCCTCCCCGCTAAACGGTCCGCGGTAGCCGGCACCGGTAACTGGCACTTTGCCGTCCTCGGCTTGTTTCCACAGGGTGATTAACATATCGGGCTTCCAATACGTGCCGCCGATATTGAGGAAGTCCTTGTTTAGGGACATTTCCAGCGCTCCCCGCGGACACTCCTGGATGCACCGGAAGCAGTTCCTGCAGACCACGGTGTTCGGATCCGCCATCTTTCGCGGGTCGTCTTTCCGGCGTTTATGCGCTTCATAAATGCACACCTTGGTGCACTTGCCGCAGTTAATGCAATTTTCCCGCCGCACGATTTGGAACTTGAAGATGTAATCCAGATCAAGGGGGGTGACTTTCGTGTGAACGTGGTATTTTTTTGGCATGGTCCTTATCCGCCTTTTGACCAATCAAGATCTACCCGGAGGTTCAGTTATTCCTTTCCACCATTTTCCAGTAATCCTGGCTTTCATCCACCTGCTTAAGAAACTCCGTTATTTGCTTTTGCGGCCGCCCGAAGCTGCCCTCGATTCTTTTTTCCAAGGCAGTCCAGAGATTCATGAGCTCAAGGTTGGTCTGGCAAATCTCCTCGCAGGCCTTGCAGTGCATGCACATGAAGGCATTGGCCGCTTCTTCCCGGGTCACTTTCCTGTTGTTCAGAAGCTTCTTGGCCAAGGCTAGCTTCCCCTTGGCGCTCACCGCTTCGTTCTGGGTAACCAGATACGCCGGGCATACAGCCAGGCAATTCCCGCATTTCGCGCACGCGTGGACGCTGAGTTCGAAATCGAGTTGGTCCACCTTCCGGTCCTTGCCTAAAAGCATCGTGGCCGCCTTCCCGACGACCGGTGACAGCAGCGTCAAGAGATTCATGGAGAATCCAAAAACGGCGGGATGAAAGACGAGGGTCGAGGCCAAGTTCGCGTTGACTGCGAAGTATTTTCCCGGGTTCAGGATGTTGTTCGGGTCCACCTTCGCCTTATAGGCTTTCAAGTCCCGCTGTTTGGCGCTGCTGTGCAGGTGGTTGACAAAAGCGGCATTCCAAAGACCAAGTCCGTAGGGTTCCGCACCCAGCTTCACCGCGGCATGGGTGAGCATGGTGGCCAAAGGCAGATCAACGTAGTACCTCCTGCTCCGGGAGTCGCATAGAAACGTCGACATGATGAGCGCCCGGTGTTCGTCAAGAATGTAGGAGTCGATGCATATCTCCACCGCAAAACGGTGGCCCAGTTTTTTCGCGGTGGCGATGAAGGCCGCGGCCACCGCAATCGGAATGATGACTTCACTCGCCAGGATCGTCGGCCCCAGGCGCTTTGTTTTCATGCCGAACAGGCGCTCATTCCACAAATAGCCAGCCACGTAGCGCGGCGCTTCTTCAACCCGACCCATCTCGGTCAGAAATCGAACGAATCGATCATCGTCTTCGTCGCTATCGAATTCCACAAGGACGCCGGCGGTTTTCTTGAAGATGGCCACCCGCATCACTTCGTTGGTGTCGCCCAGATGGTTTTCATCCAAAAACCGGATGACATCGGGGTTGAGTTCCTGGGAGGCCTTGCGTTGCACGAGACACTCGATGAAGGCGAAGGCTTCCCGATCGCCCGGGAAATAGAGCAGATGCGGGTAGGACGCCCGGGGAACCTCCCGTAATTTGAGGGTAATCTCGACAATGATGCCGAACACCCCCTCGGTGGAAATGAAATACGGGAAATCGCGGTCGGCGGGTGTGAGCTTTTTCACTTCCCCGGAACCGGTGACGACCGTCATGGATACGATTTGTTCTGCCAGGTGGCCGTACTTGAAGCTATTGATGCCGTAGCCGCCGGTCGAAACCCAGCCGCCCACCGTCGAGAATTTGCTCGAGGGGTAGGTTCGTAAGCACAATCCTGCTTTTTTCGCGGTGATGTCGATGTCGCTCCACCGGGCACCCGCTTCGACGGTCACGGTCTTCTGTACGGTATCGAGCACGAGGATATTTCGGAACGGAGAAAGGTCGATAACGATCCCGGCGTTTGTCGGGATCACGCCGCCGAAACCCCACGAAGCCGCGCCGCGCGGAATCACGGGAATTTTCCGCGCATTGGCAAACGCGAGGACCTGTCCTATCTCGGCTACGTTCCTGGGCTGGACTACAAGATCGGGCTGCGTTTTAAAAAACGTATTAGTCATGATCGGCGGGACATCGCCAATGTCATGACTGTACATCTCTCTCTCTGCCGCTTTACCGAGAATTCTTATATCGCTCGCGATTCTTCTGAATTCTTCGACCAGTTTCATAGGTTCCAAGTCTCTTCGGCTGCGATAGGAATGAGGAATCGTCGAATCCCGTTTCTTATTGATCACTGATACACATCTATAGCCGCAATATCGGTGGCGAAATAAGTGCCGAAAACTGGGGTTTTTTTATAAATTTGCCGGCGCAATAATGCACCCGAAGGACTCCGTGAGTAATGGATCGTTTTTGTCTTCTACGGCAGGTCGGTCGAGCCCATCAGGTAGCGGTCGCACTCGCGGGCGGCACCGCGACCTTCATTGATGGCCCATACCACAAGGCTCTGCCCGCGCCGGCAGTCGCCGGCGGCAAACACTCCCTTGAGGTTGGTCGTGTACTTCTCATGTTCGGCCTTGATGTTGCTGCGGACGTCGGTCTCGATTTTGAGCTCCTTAAGCAGCGCCTGCTCTGGTCCGAGAAAACCCATCGCCAGCAGGACGAGCTGCGCCGGTCGTGTCGCCTCGGTGCCGGGCAGCTCTTTCGGCACGAACTGGCCTTTATCGTTTTCCTCCCACTTGACCTGGATGGTGACGAGTTCCTTTACGCGACGTTCGCTGTCACCGATGAACTTCTTCACCGTGGTGAGATAAATGCGGGGGTCGGCGCCATATTTCGCCGCGGCCTCCTCCTGACCGTAGTCCAGACGGTAAACCTTCGGCCACTCGGGCCAAGGGTTGTCCGCGGCGCGCTCCATGGGTGGCTTGGGTAGGATTTCAATCTGCACGAGGCTCTTGCACCCCTGCCGCATGGCGGTGCCGACGCAGTCCGTGCCGGTGTCGCCACCGCCGATGACCACGACGTCCTTGCCGCGGGCGCGGACCGGGCTCGCGTCTGGATTGCCAGCGAGCACCATCTTGGTGTTGGCGGTGAGATATTCCATCGCGAAGTGCACGCCCCTGAGATCGCGGCCTTCGACAGGAAGGTCGCGAGGCTGCGTGGCACCGGTGCAGATGATGGTGGCGGCGTATTCCTTAAGGAAGATTTGTGGCTCGACGTTTTCACCAACGTTGGCGCTGCAAATGAACTTGATGCCTTCCTGCTCCATGAGGCCAAGGCGGCGCAGGAGAACCTCCTGCTTGTCGAGTTTCATATTGGGGATGCCGTACATGAGCAGACCGCCGGGACGGTCGGCACGCTCGAAAACCGTCACCCAGTGGCCGGCTTTGTTGAGCTGGGCGGCGGCGGCAAGGCCCGCCGGACCGGAGCCGATGACAGCAACCTGCTTGCCGGTGCGGATTCGGGGAGGTTCTGGGATCACCCAGCCCTCCTCCCAACCTCTGTCGATGATGCTGCACTCGATGTTCTTGATGGTGACGGGAGGGTTGGTGATGCCGAGCGTGCAGGAGCCTTCGCAGGGCGCCGGACAGACGCGGCCGGTGAACTCGGGAAAATTGTTGGTCGCATGCAGGCGGGCGAGCGCCTCGCGCCAGAGGCCGCGATAGATCAGATCGTTCCACTCCGGGATGAAGTTGTGGATGGGGCAGCCGGAGGCCATGCCGCTGATGAGCTTGCCGGTATGGCAGAAGGGAATGCCGCAATCCATGCACCGCGCGCCCTGGTTGCGGAGCTTCTTTTCCTCCATGTGGTGGTGAAACTCCTTCCAGTCGCGCACGCGCTCCAGGGGTGTACGGTCCACGGGCAATTCCCGCAGATACTCGATGAATCCAGTTGGTTTGCCCATCGTCGTGAAGTCTGGTGTCGGGTGATGTGTTGCGGTGGAATTAGTTGCCGCCGATGCGCGCGAGGTTGCGGGCGTTTTCCTCGAAGGCGACCATGATCGCCTCCTCGCCGGTCAAGCCCTGCTCATGGACTCGCTTGATGCATTCCAGCACGCGTTTGTAGTCCTTGGGCATGACCTTCACAAAGAAGGGTAACATCCGCTCCCAGGTGTCGAGCACCTGTCGGGCACGCGTGCTCTTCGTGTAGGTGAAGTGTTTCTCGACCATGGCGCGAACCTCGGTGGCTTCCGCCGGGTCTTCAATCTTTTCGAGGCCGACCATCTGCAGGTTGACGTTCCTGGCGAAGTCGCCCTGCTCGTCGAGCACGTAGGCGATGCCGCCCGACATGCCTGCCGCGAAGTTGCGGCCGGCCGGGCCCAGCACCACGACCCGGCCGCCGGTCATGTATTCGCATCCGTGGTCGCCCACGGATTCAACTACGGCATTAATGCCGCTGTTGCGGACGCAGAAGCGTTCACCCGCCATGCCGCGGATGTAAGCCTCGCCGCTGGTGGCACCATAGAAGGCTACGTTGCCAACGATGATATTTTCCTCCGGAGCAAAGGTGCTGCCAGCCGGCGGGTAGACGATGATCCTGCCGCCGGAGAGCCCCTTGCCGACGTAATCATTGGAGTCGCCCTCCAAGCTGAAAGTCATGCCCCGGGGAATAAATGCACCGAAACTTTGGCCGGCAGAGCCCATGAAATGAACCCGGATGGTGTCCTCGGGCAGGCCTTGGGCACCCCACTTCTTCGTCACCTCGCTGCCGGTGATGGTGCCGACCACGCGATTGACATTCTTGATGGGGAGCTCGGCCACGACCTTCTCGCCGCGTTCGATCGCGGGTTTGCACAGATCGAGGAGCACGGTGAGATCGAGCGATTTTTCGAGCCCGTGATCCTGCTGAGTCTGGCAGAAACGGCCCACCTCCGGGCCGACATCGGGTTGATAGAGGATGTTGCTGAAGTCGAGGCCCTTGGCCTTCCAGTGATCGACGGCCTTCCTTGGCTCGAGGTAATCGACGCGGCCGACCATCTCCTCGACAGTGCGGAAGCCGAGCTGGGCCATGATCTCCCGCAGTTCCTCGGCGATGAACCGCATGAAATTGATGACGTCCTCCGGCCTGCCGGAGAACTTGGCGCGCAGGCGCGGATCCTGCGTGGCAACGCCGACCGGGCAGGTGTTGAGGTGGCAGACACGCATCATGATGCAGCCCGAGGCGACGAGCGGGCCGGTAGCGAAACCGAACTCCTCAGCACCGAGCAGCGCGGCGATGGCGACATCGCGGCCGGTCTTCAGCTGGCCGTCGGTCTCGACCGCGATGCGGTCACGGAGATTGTTAAGCACAAGGGTTTGGTGCGTCTCGGCGAGACCGAGTTCCCACGGCAGGCCGGCGTGCTTGATCGAGGTCAGCGGTGAAGCGCCGGTGCCGCCGTCATGACCGGAGATGAGCACGACGTCGGCGTGCGCCTTGGCGACACCGGCGGCAATGGTGCCCACGCCGACCTCGGCGACGAGTTTCACGCTAATGCGAGCCTGGCGATTGGCGTTCTTGAGGTCGTGAATCAACTCCGCGAGATCCTCAATCGAGTAGATGTCGTGGTGCGGTGGTGGCGAGATGAGGCCGACGCCGGCCGTGGTGAGGCGGGTCTTCGCGATCCACGGATAGACTTTGGTGCCGGGAAGCTGGCCGCCTTCGCCGGGCTTGGCGCCCTGAGCCATCTTGATCTGGAGTTCGCGGGCATTGACGAGGTACTCGCTCGTGACGCCGAAGCGGCCGGAGGCGACCTGCTTGATGGCGGAGTTGAGGGAATCGCCGTTGGGCTTCGGCTGATAACGGGCGGGATCTTCGCCGCCCTCGCCGGTATTGCTTTTGCCATTGATGCGATTCATCGCGATGGCGAGCGTCTCGTGCGCCTCCTTGCTAATGGAGCCATAGGACATCGCGCCGGTCTTGAACCGCTTCATGATACTCTCGGCTGACTCCACCTGATCGACCGGGATCGGGTTGCCGGCCTTGAACTCTAGCAGACTGCGCAGTGTGCAGAGGTTCTTCGCCTGGTCGTTGATGAGCTTCGCGTACTCCTTGAAGACCGCGTAACTGCCCGTACGCACCGCCTTCTGCAGTCGGTGGATGGTTTCGGGATTGAAAAGGTGGGCTTCGCCGTCATCGCGCCACTGGTACTGCCCGCCGGTGGGCAGCACGTGGCCGTTGACCTGCCGTTCGGGGTACGCCGCATGGTGGCGGGCGAGCACCTCCTGCGCAATCACATCGAGCCCGATGCCACCGACCCGGGAGGGCGTCCACGTGAAGTAGTGGTCGATGACGTCCTGTCGCAGGCCGACGGCCTCGAACACCTGCGCCCCGCGATAACTCTGGATGGCCGAAATGCCCATTTTGGACATCACTTTGATGACACCCTTGGAGGCGGCCTTGACGATGTTCTTGCAGGCGGTCTTGTGGTTCACATTGGGCAGCAGACCGTCGTGGATCATCTCATCGATCGTTTCGAAGGCGAGATAGGGGTTGATGGCGCTGCAGCCGTAGCCGATCAGCAGCGAGAAGTGGTGCACTTCGCGCGCCTCGGCCGTCTCAAGCACCATGCTGATGCGGGTGCGCAACCCTTCGCGGATGAGGTAATGGTGGAGGCCGGCGACGGCGAGCAGCGCGGGCACTGGCGCGTAATCCTGATTCACTCCTCGGTCACTGAGGATGATGAGGTTGATTTCCTCTTCCTCAATCATGCGCCGCGCCATCACGCATAGCTCCTCCAAGGACTTGGCGAGGCCCTTCTCGCCGCGGGTCACTCGGAAGAGGATGGGCAGCACCCCGACCTTGAAACCAGGCAGGTTAAGGCGCCGCAGCTTGGCGAACTCCTCGTTGGTGAGAATCGGCCATTCCAGCTCCACGCGACGGCACGCAGATGGCTGCGGGTTCAGAAGGTTGCCCTCGGAACCGAGCCGCGTTTCCGCCGAGGTGATGATTTCTTCACGAATGCAGTCGATGGGCGGGTTGGTAACCTGGGCGAAGAGCTGCTTGAAATAATCGTAGAGCAACCGGGGTTTGTTGGAGAGCACCGCGAGGGCCGCATCGTTGCCCATGGAGCCGACGGCTTCGACGCCATCGCACGCCATCGGGGTGAGAAGGATGCGTTGATCCTCGAAAGTATAGCCGAAGGCAATCTGCCGCTGAAGCAGCGTCTTGGCATCCGGCTCAGGCAGGGTGGGCGCTGGCGGCAGATCATCAAGATGCACGAGGTGCTCCTTGAGCCAGAGACGATAAGGGCGCTCGGTGGTGATCTTGCCCTTGATCTCTTCATCGGAGATGATGCGGCCTTCCTCGGTATCGATGAGGAACATGCGGCCCGGCTGAAGGCGGCCTTTCTGGACGACTTGATCTGCCGGCACTTCGAGCACACCCACCTCGGAGGCCATGATGACGCGGTCATCCTTCGTCACGTAGTAGCGCGAGGGGCGGAGGCCGTTGCGATCGAGCACGGCGCCGATCTTCTTGCCATCGGTGAAAGCAATGGAGGCCGGGCCATCCCACGGCTCCATCAAGCAGGAGTGATACTGATAGAAGGCCTTCCGCGCATCGTCCATGCTCTCATGGTTGGACCACGGTTCGGGAATCATCATCATCATCGCGTGCGGAAGCGAGCGGCCGGTGAGCACGAGCATTTCGAGCGTGTTGTCGAACATGGCCGAGTCGCTGCCGTTGGGATCGATAATGGGGTGCACCTTCCTCATGTCGTCACCGAACAGGTCTGACTCGAAGAGTGCGCCGCGGGCATGCATCCAGTTGATGTTGCCACGCAGTGTGTTGATCTCTCCATTATGCGCCATGTAGCGATACGGATGGGCGCGTTCCCAACTCGGGAAGGTGTTGGTACTGAAACGTGAATGGACGAGCGCAAGGGCGGTCTCCGTCGCCGGATCCCGCAGATCGGGAAAATATTCCGGCAGTTGCTCGGTCAGGAGCATGCCCTTGTAGATGATCGTCTTGTAGGACAGACTGGGCAGATACCAGTATTCCCCGCCATCGAGAACGGCGGTGCGGATCTCGTTGTAGGCGCGCTTCCGGATTACGTAGAGCTTCCGTTCGAATGCCAAGTCATCGACCAGTTGCTTGCTCCGGCCGATGAAAATCTGCCGGATGAACGGTTCGCACGAACGGGCGGTGTCACCTAGCGATGCGCTGTTGGTGGGCACTGTGCGCCATCCGAGAAAACTCTGCCCTTCTGATTGGACGATCTGCTCGAAGCGCTCTTCCAGACGGCGGCGGTGCGTGGGATTACGCGGCAGGAAAACGAGTCCGCAGCCGTACTCGGCGGGGCCTGGCAGAGCAATGCGGGTTTTCTTGCACACCTCGGAAAAAAAGGCATGCGGTACCTGAAGCAGCACGCCCGCGCCATCGCCGGTATTGGGCTCGCTGCCACTCGCGCCACGGTGGTCGAGGTTCTTCAACACCTGGATGGCCTGCTGCAGAATCTGATGGGATTTGCGTCCCTTGATATCGACCACAAAGCCGACGCCGCAGGCATCATGCTCGAACCAGGGATCGTAAAGGCCTTGCTTGGGCGGCAGCCCGGGCCGCCGTGGCCGGGGGCCGGAGGTGCTGTCACTTCTCTTGTTCATTTTTCGGATACCGCGTCGCGTTAACCATCGGGTCAATGGTAAACTGGATTATTATGAACCGCTGGTGGGACAAATGGGTGCCGGCGTGCACGGAGATATGGCGAGGTGGTCAGGAGCGCGTGGGCAGGAAGATGGACGGTGGTAATGCGTGCGCAAAAAAGGCCGGTCGCGCGGTACGAGAGCCGGCCCTGTGAAAACGGGGATGGTTTTAGCTGGGTGGGCTCGTCAGAAAAATCGGATGGTTTTGGTGGCCATTTTAGCGTTATCCCCGTCCGCGCAACCGACGTTGGTCGCCTCCTCGGGCTGGGCGTCGTTGGGCTTAACGAGGTCGTTGGCGAGAAGGTAGTTCTCGACTTCCTCGCCGGAAACATCGGCCAGCATGACGCCGCCGATCTCGACACAGGGGGAAAGGGGCTGACCCGATCTGTGCACCATCTCCTCATAGTTTGCACGGTGGTTGAGGATGTCGATGTCCTCGTACTCGAGATTGTATTTACGCATGATGGCACGGATACCGCGGGACCAACCGCAGTGTGGTTTCAGGTATGCCCTAATCTTCATGCTTAAACAATGCCGAGAGCCCGAGGCGGCGCAACTTATAGGTGTGATTTCTGCGCAATCAAGAGAAAGGTCGGGCTTGGGGGTGATGTTACCGCATGGCCGCCAGAGGCCAAACCCATGGTGCTCTGGAAATTTGCCTAGCGGCGCCCCACCCTTTCGTCTAAACCCCGATCGATGAAAGTTCTCGTGACTGGTGCGGCCGGGTTCATCGGCTTCCATATCTGCCAGCGGCTTGTCGCGTCGCAAAAATGCGAAGTGCTCGGCGTGGACAACTTGAACGATTACGCTTCCAGTGAGCTGAAGCAGGCGCGCCTTGCCGAGTTGGAAAAACTAGAGGGCTTCCGCTTCGTGAAAGCCGACTTCGCTGATGTGGCGGCGTTCGGCGGCATCTATGAGCATTTCCGACCGGATTATGTTGCGCACCTCGGTGCACAGACGGGGGTGCGCTACAGCCTCGAAAATCCGGCAGCCTACGTGCATAGCAATCTCGATGGTTTCGCCAGCGTGCTCGAGGCCGCCCGGCGGGGGCCCCCGAAGCATCTTGTCTTTGCGTCAAGCAGTTCGGTCTACGGCGCGAACGCGCGGATCCCGTTTCGCGAAGACGACGATACGGGGCATCCGCTCTCATTTTATGCGGCGACCAAAAGGGCGAATGAAGCAATGGCCTACAGTTACGCCCACCTCCACGGCTTGAATCTCACCGGCCTGCGTTTTTTCACCGTCTACGGACCATGGGGGCGGCCGGACATGACGCCAATTCTCTTCGCTCGCGCCATCTGCGAAGGCAAACCGGTCCGGCTTTACAATCATGGCCGTTATCAGCGGGATTTCACCTATATTGACGACATTGTGGATGGCGTGCTCAAAGTCCTGCTCTATCCTGCTCTCCCAAAATCCACCCCACCCTGGCGGATCTTTAATGTCGGTCACAACCAGCCGGTGGAAATGGTGTTCTTTGTACGGATGCTGGAGGCCCTCCTTGGCCGGAAGGCACAATTGGAACTACTTCCGCCGCTGGCGACCGAGATGCCCGTGACCTGTGCTGACCTCACAAGCATTAACGCAGCTGTCGGTTACGAGCCCCGGGTGTCCCTCGAAGAGGGTTTGGGGCGGTTCGTAGCGTGGTTCAAACACCACTACGACTGTTTATAAGATGGACTCTTCTTGGGGTGGCGCTGCAATTGCATCACCAATTATCCCCACGATTCTTTTCGTTTGCGCCGGGCGATGCTTTGCAGAAAAAAGGCGCAGCGTACGTACGCTTGCTTCTTTCTCCGCCTGCTGCTGTCTTTTCCATGAATCGACTGTATTTCTAATTCGATAAATCCCATGCCCAAACCCGCCCCTGTCAAAGCCTCCACTGTCTCCACCCCTTCTGAACCAACCGACCGGACCGCCGACCCCGTGCGGGTCAAAAACATTGAACTCGCCGTGTCCGCCATCACCAAACAGTTCGGCGAGGGATCCATCATGCGTCTCGGCAGCGCGACCCGCATGGTGGTCGACACCATTTCAACCGGCTCGCTCGCCATCGACCTTGCCCTCGGCGTCGGCGGCCTGCCTCGCGGCCGTACCGTCGAGATCTTCGGACCCGAGGCATCAGGTAAGACCACCTTCTGTCTAAGCGTCATCGCCGAGGCCCAGCGCCGCGGCGGCCTCGCTGCCTTCATCGACGTGGAGCACGCGCTCGATCCAAAGTACGCCCGTATTGTCGGCGTGAAACTCGATGATCTCCTCGTTTCTCAGCCCGACAGCGGCGAAGACGCGCTCAATATAGCCGAGACACTCATCCGCTCAAACTCCATCGATGTCATTGTCATCGATTCCGTCGCCGCGCTCGTGTCGCGGGCCGAGCTCGATGGCCAGATGGGTGATGTGACCGTCGGAGCGCAGGCGCGCCTCATGAGCCAAGCCATGCGCCGCCTTACGTCGGTCATTAGCAGAACCAAATGTGTATGCATCTTCACCAATCAGATTCGTGAGAAGATCGGCGTGATGTTCGGCAATCCCGAGACAACGCCCGGTGGCCGCGCGTTGAAGTTTTTTTCCTCCCTCCGCCTCGACATTCGTCGCAAGGACCAGCTCAAGACGCCTGACGGCCGGGTCGTGGGCAACCGCACCAAGCTCAAGGTTGTGAAGAACAAGGTCGCGCCGCCATTCACCGAATGCGAGTTTGACATCATGTACAACGAGGGTATCTCGCGAACCGGCTCGCTCCTCGACTTGGGCCTTGAGCACAAGATTCTGGAGAAGAAAGGCGCGTGGATTGCGTACAATGGTGAACTCATCGGCCAGGGGCGTGAAGCAGCCAAGGATGCTCTGGCCAAGAATCCCGAACTTGCTGGAAAAATTACGACGGACATCCTTGCCCGTGTTAACGTTACCGGCGGCACCGAAGTGACGAGTGGGGCGCCGGTCGAGTGATGTATAACTGAATCAGCCGGGCTTCCCTTGGGCCGGCGCTCTCAAGCCGGGTGCGCTTTCGTTTTGCCTTCAGCGGCGGCCTCGTTTGGGTGGGCAGCGTGGCGTACTTCGCTGATACTATGGCTGCGCTGGCCACGCCGGTTGGCACCTCGGCGCTGGCTCTCGTGCGTGCGAGTGGCTCGCTCGCCTCTGCGCTTGTGGCGGCAATTTTCAATGAGCCCCCCCTGCCCCGCCGCGCGCGCCATGGCGACTATCGCGACCGGACTGGTGCGCTCATCGACGATGTCGTGTACATATACTTCCAAGCTCCTAACTCCTATACTGGCGAAGATGTACTTGAGATCAGTTGCCATGGTAACTCGTTTATAATCCATAAGATACTCAATGATCTTTTTGCACGCGGTTGCCGACCCGCCGAGCCCGGCGAATTCACCAAACGAGCCTTTCTCAACGGCCGTATGGACTTGAGCCAGGCCGAAGCTGTCGTCGAACTCATCCAAGCACACAGCGAACGAGCCCTTGCTGCTGCCAATCAACAGCTCCGTGGTGCGCTCGGTCGCCGCATGCAAGACATGACCGATAGGCTCCTCGATCTGCTCGCTAACGTCGAGGCCTACATCGATTTCCCCGAGGAAGATCTGCCGCCTGAAGACTGCTCAACCCTGTTGGCCGGTATTCAGCAACTTTTAGCAGACACAAGCCGACTCCTTGCCACAAGCCACTACGGTGAGATTTTGCGCGACGGCGTTAAAACCGTTATTCTCGGCGAACCCAACTCTGGTAAAAGCTGCCTGCTCAACCGTCTTGTCGGCTACGAGCGGGCGCTCGTAAGCTCCGAGCCTGGCACTACGCGCGATTATCTCGAGGAGCGCATTGCGCTCGGCCCTCATTGTATTAGACTTACCGATACCGCAGGCCTAAATGCTTTTCCAACTCCACTTGAAAAACTCAGTATGACAAAGACACTGGAACGGGCGGCCTTGGCGGATCTGATTCTTCTCGTTTTCGACGCCACGCGATCGACGCCGTTGCTTCCCCCCGAGATTCTTTCCCGCCTTACTCCGCAAAACACATTGGTCGCTATTAATAAAATAGACCTTATCCCGAATGTCCCCCGCCCAATTGCACCCAAGAATCTCCCCGTGGTAAGAGTCTCCGCTCTTACTGGTGCGGGTTGCGATGAATTGGTATCTGCGATTGTTGATCGTGCTGAATCATTCCGAAAGGAACAGGGCGAAGACATCGTGGCGATTAATGCACGCCATTCCTATGCACTGAAACAGGCAATCGAATGCTTGCAGTCGGCGAAGGCAAAAATCCAGCTTAAGTTGCCCATGGAGCTACTGGCCAGTGACTTGCGTGGTGTTTTAAATGCTTTCGGGGAAATTTCGGGTAAGATAGACGATGAGCGAATACTAGACCGTATCTTCGCCAGGTTTTGTATTGGCAAATAACTCCATATACAATGAATTTTCTCCGGATATTATATTTATATCTACATGATATTCAATAAAATACCATTTGATGTTATAGTATGCGGTGCAGGTCATGCCGGAGTGGAAGCTGCATTGGCTGCATCACGGATGGGGGCTACCACCCTGCTATTAACTGGCAATATTGATACGATTGCTCAAATGAGCTGTAATCCAGCAATAGGTGGTCAAGCCAAGGGGCAGATTGTGAGGGAGGTCGATGCACTGGGCGGTGAAATGGCCATTAATACTGATGTAACTGCGATACAATTTAGATTGCTTAACGAATCAAAGGGTCCGGCCGTACAATCGCCGCGCGCGCAATGTGATAAGAAAGCTTACCAGTTTCGGTTAAAGCATACTTTGGAATTACAGCAAAATCTTCAGCTTTTTCAAGCGACTGTTAGTGAGCTAATTGTTAATAATGGAAAGGCTGTAGGCTGCCAAACGAATCTGGATATTGAGTTCATTGGTCGGACGGTGATTCTTACTACTGGAACATTCCTTCGCGGCTTAATGCATATTGGTCAGAACAAAAATGAAGGAGGCCGCTTGGGTGATTTCTGCGCTAAAACACTTTCCGGGAGCCTTATTGATTCAGGCATTGAGTTACAACGCCTAAAAACCGGGACACCACCTAGACTGCTCGGTCGAAGTATCGACTTCACAAAGATGCAGGAACAGATAGGTGATAATCCACCGACCCTTTTTGCGTTTCATGACACGCGTGATTCGGAAGATCTGTTCCACGTGGAACACACTGGTGAATGTCGCATCGGATGGCCGCCCGGGACAAACCAAGTGTCTTGCTGGATTACCTATACAACACACCGCACCGCTGAAATTGTAAGGAGTAACTTACACAAGTCAGCAATGTACAGTGGTGAAATCACCGGGGTGGGCCCTCGCTATTGCCCAAGCATAGAGGATAAGTTTGTGCGTTTTGCAGATAAGCCACGACACATCTTATTCTTGGAACCAGAAGGTAGAGGCACAAACGAGTATTATGTTAATGGCCTGTCGACCAGCATGCCTTTTGAAGTCCAACTCGAGATGGTTCATAGTATACCAGGACTTGAGCATGCTCTGCTGTTGCGTCCTGCATATGCTGTTGAATACGACTTTGCACCGCCAACACAGCTTTATCCATCATTAGAGTCGAAAAAAGTGGAGAACCTATTTCTTGCCGGTCAGATCAACGGAACTTCGGGTTATGAAGAAGCTGCAGGGCAGGGGATTGTCGCTGGAATCAATGCGGTACAAAAAGCCAGGAATGAAGCTCCACTCATTATTGGACGTCACGAAGGTTACATTGGTGTTCTGATTGACGACCTTGTTACCAAAGGTACTTCCGAGCCATATCGGATGTTTACTAGCCGTGCCGAATACCGCCTTCTTTTTAACCACGGCAGCGCAGAATTGCGTATGCTGCATCATGCTGGGCGACTTAATCTGTTGACCCTCAATAGAATAGAGAACATTAAACGCAAAAAATCCCACATTGAAAGTTGGGTAACTAAATTGGAGTCTCCTGATTGTGCAGGGATAAGTTGGGGCGACCGCATAAGGCGCGGAGACCCTCTATTGACGTTGCCTTCTGAATTTCTCTCTCTGTCTGACCCCATACGTCATGAGGTTATTTATCGTATCACTTATCGGGGTTATCTGGAACGTGATCTCCGCCAGATCGAAAAATTCCACGAGATTGAGCGTATCCGAATTCCAGAAAACTTCGATTATATGTCTATCCGCGGACTCCGTCATGAAAGCGCACTCAAGCTACAGCAGAAGCGCCCTTACACGCTTGGTCAGGCTAGTCGCATTAGCGGTGTGAATCCGGCAGATATCAGCATCCTTATGATATTGATTCAAGCGGGTAGGGAAACTCGCTCTACAGGCGGTCCAAGACAACCTGGTGGCCTTTCGCCATAGGTAAAATCGCCATTTTGTCGCGCGGTTGCCATGTAACAAATGGGTGACATTGGGAAATTCACTAGCCAACCCGTCTCTGCGGTTTATTCTCAAGCACGTGTCCGAGCATAAGCCCAAGAAGATCTTGATCGTCGACGACGAACTGGATGTCGCCGATCTCGTTTCCTACCATCTCAAGGCTAAGGGCTATCAGGTGGAGGCGGTAAATAATCCCAATGTCAGCATCGGAATCGCCCGTTCATTTCTGCCAGACCTTGTTATTCTCGACATCATGATGCCGGATCTTAACGGCATTCAAATCTGTCGTATTCTTCGAGCTGATCCTCGACTGAAGAACGTGCCAGTTATCTTCCTTACCGCAAAAGGAGAGGAAGCTGATCGTATCTCCGGCTTTGAAATAGGTTGCGATGATTACATTTGTAAGCCATTTAGCATAAAGGAATTAATACTAAGAGTGCAGTCAATTCTCCGTCGTATCACGAAGGGCTTTTCTGAAGAAGTCAAACGCCTCCAAGTGGGTCAAATTGTCCTGGATATTGAATGCCATGAAGCAACCGTCCATGGTCGCACCATCGAACTCACGGCTACCGAGTTCAAACTTCTTCGACTACTTATGGAGCGGCGTGGCCGCGTACATACACGAGAGCATCTCCTGATCAACGTCTGGAATTACGAGACTGAAATCGAGACCCGCACGGTTGACACGCATATCCGCCGTCTTCGCGAAAAACTCGGTACGGAGGCTGATTGGATTGAAACTATCCGCGGGGTTGGTTATCGCATGGCCGAACGCAAAGCCGAAGCATGCTCTACCTGATCATTGCCGCCCTTGGCCTCGGCCTCGCGCTTGCCATTAAAAAGCTCCGCGACCACGGGCGGGCAGTGTGTAGCCTTCGTCGGGCCATTCTTGAAAAGCAGCCCCTTCTTCGTGAAGGGGAAGCGAGTGGAACGGCGGCCAACGACTGGGACCGCCTGCGTTCCGCGACCAACGAACTCATCACTGAGGTCGCGCACCTGCAGCGCCTCCGGTCCGGCCAGCTTGCGCAACTCGAAACTACGCTCGGCAGCCTTCAGGAGGCCGTGCTTATCGTCGATACTGACAATCGTATCCTGCTCGCGAACCAGGCGCTACAAGCCATTTTTCCCCGTGCAAAGGACATCCTCAACCAACGACTTGAGATCGTCCTGCACAGCGTGGCGTTCCTGAATTACGTTGCCGCGGTACGCGCCGGTCGCGCCGATCCTCAACACGAACTTGAGTTTATTGAGGGCGATAGTTCCCTTTGGCTCGAAGTTACAGGTGCCCTTGTGACCCCGCTCAACGGTGAAGGCGGTTCCTGGGCTCTTTTCGTCCTTCACGACATCACGAAGCAGAAAGAACTCGAGGGCATCCGTAAGGATTTTGTCGCGAATGTCTCCCACGAGTTGCGTACACCGCTCAGTATCATCAAGGGCTACATCGAGACGCTTGTGGACGGCCACCGCAACATGCCGATCGAGGATCGCGCCCGCTTTCTTCAGACCATTCAGCGGCACACAGAACGCCTCAACTCGCTTCTCGAGGATTTACTCACGCTTTCGCGCCTTGAATCAATCAACCACGGTCTGCATTGCGAGTCGACCCGGTTCGCCGACCTTATCACCAGCCTTATTGACGACATTCGCGGACGCACCACGACAGGCGGACATCTCATCACGTGTGCGTTCGACCCGGCGATTGGCTCGGTGCTCATCGATCCCCTCAAGATTTCGCAGGTGTGCGCCAATCTTCTCGACAATGCGCTTAAATACACTCCACCCGGCTCCCGGATTGATGTGAGCGCTCGTCTGCACGAAGGCGAGGTCGAGGTCTGCGTACGCGATAATGGGCCCGGTATCCCCGAGGCGGATCTTTCTCATGTCTTTGAGCGATTTTATCGCGTCGACAAGGGTCGCTCGCGGGACAAAGGCGGGACCGGCCTCGGTCTTAGCATCGTAAAGCATATCGTGCAGCTTCATGGCGGGCGGGTGTGGGTGGAAAGCGAGCTGGGGAAGGGGACTGCGTTTTATTTCACCCTGCCGCAACGCGCGATCTGACTGGTCGTGATTTTAGTTTCTGTGTTTGGGTTGCAAACAACCGACCGGGGCCCACAACCCAAAGCCTTGCACGTGCTGCTCGGTCTGCTTACCCCTTCACGTCTCCATGCCGCGTGAAGTATTCGAAGCCATCCACGCCGGACGTCTCACCGCATTACGCGCCGAGATTACAGCCGTATTGCCAGCGTCCAAGCCGCGTTTCGTGTTTGAGATCGGTTGCGGCAACGGCCACTTCCTTGCCGCTTACGCCGCCGCACACCCCGCCCAGTTTTGCGTGGGCATCGACCTGCGTCTCGAACGGCTCGAGAAGGCACTGCACAAGCGTGATCGCGCCGGCTTAGGTAACCTGCATTTCCTCCGGTGCGACGCCCTGGACTTCCTGCACGAGTTGCCTGCCGGCGCCTGCCTGGGCGATATTTACCTGCTGTTTCCTGATCCCTGGCCGAAGAAACGCCATCACAAGCACCGTCTTTTCAAGACGGAGTTTCTTGGAAAGCTCGCTGCACGAGCAGGGCAGGGGAGCCGCCTGTTTTTTCGCACCGATTACAAACCCTACTTCGATGAAGCCGTTGCCACCCTCGCCGGGCATCGCGCCTGGAGCCTCCTGCCCCCCGGGCCGTTCGCCTTCGAATCTCCAACCATCTTCCAGTCGCGCGCCGCCGTTTTTTATTCCCTAAGAGCAGTCTATGTACCCTCCGATGCCAGCGACACCCTTAACGGGTAAAGTGGTTGGGGGAGGAAAGATCGCATATTCCCTCATGCTCCTAATATGACGATCCCCCGCTTTATTTTCGGTGGTTGACGCCGATTGAAGCGTTGGGCTACGACATGTCCTTTTCCATCTTCCCACCACGGTCCGCAAACGATGCTTCTGGTTAGAAAACTCGGTCTCCCTGTCCTCTTTTTGGCTTCGAGTGTAAGTGCCCTTGCGAGTGAAGGCGGCGTGCCCGCGAAAGCCGAGCTCTTGTTTCACGTCGGGCCATTGCCTGTGACCAATAGTATGGTGACCAGCTGGAGCGTGGCCCTCGTCCTCATCATTGTGATTCGTCTCGCGACCTGGAAACCGCAGATCATCCCTACGCGCAGCCAAGCTATCGTCGAGAGTCTGGTCCAAGGGGTGATTGACCTCACTGCACCCATCGTGGGCCCCAAGGTCGCCCGCCCGGCTTTCCCGCTCCTTGTCGCCCTTTTCACCTACATCCTTATCCAGAACTGGAGCGGCCTGCTCCCGGGTGTCGCCACCATCAAGATACTCGAAAATGGCGAATGGAAGGAACTCCTCCGCCCGGGGAACGCCGACATGAACAGCACCATCGCGCTCGCCGTTGTCTCAATGGTGTGCTGGTTTTATTTCATCATGCGGTACGCCGGGCCCAGGGCGGTGCTCTACGACCTTTTCGGCAACAAAGCCGACAAGAAGGGCCTCCCCGCGGTGATTTATTATTTCCTGTTCGTGCTTTTCTTCGGGGTCGGCCTGATTGAAATCATCTCCATCCTCGTGCGTCCTGTCTCCCTCTCGTTCCGTCTCTTCGGCAACATGCTGGGCGGCGAAAACCTGATGCACGCCATGTACGGGGTGCAAAAGTGGGTGCTGCCGGTGCCGTTTTATTTTCTCGAACTGCTGATTGGCTTTGTGCAGGCGCTGGTCTTTACCCTGCTCGTGAGTGTGTACATCGGCCTCATCTGCAACCATGGTGACGAGGAACATGAGCCCGGAGGACCCGAAGAGCCTGCCGCCCTGCTTTAACCCTTTCCCGGCGGGACCGTGCCAATGATGCGCGGGCGCCGTGAAACCAACCAACAACCTGCATAAACATGATTCACGTAATCGCTGAAATCACCGTCACTGGTAACATCAAAGCCATTCAGGGCACCCTTGGCTGCGTCGCCTCCGCCATCAGCGTGGGGCTCGTGGGTACCAAGGCTGTGGAAGCTGTCGGCCGTAATCCGGGCGCGTCGGGCAAGATACTCGTCCAGTCCATCATTGGTATGGCGCTGGCCGAGGCGATCTCGTTCTACGCCATTTTCCTTGGTAATTACTGACCGGTTTCCCGCGCCGCGTGCTCGAATGCTCGGCGCGGCTTTTTTCCGCCATGCTCTCGTACCTGCTGTTCCTTGCCACCGCCGAAGAAGGCGAGAAAGCCTCGGCGGTGACGAAGCTCCTGTCTGATTTCGGCATCGATCTGCCCCTCCTCCTCGCGCAAATCCTGTGTTTTTCCATCGTGGCGATCCTCCTCTGGCGGTTCGCCTTCAAGCCGGTGCTCTCCACCATGGAGGACCGCCAGAGGCAGATCGAGTCGGGCCTTAGGTATGCCGAGGAAACGAAGGCCCTGCTCGCACAAGCCCAGCAGGAAAGCGCCGCCATCATCAAGCAGGCCCAGCTTGAGGGCGCCAGGTTCGTCGAAGAAACGCGCAAGACTGCCAAGGAGTTCCTCGACCAACAGCAGAAGGACGCCACCGTCCGTGCCAACGAGCTGATCGCCAAGGCGCTGCAAGCTATCGAACTCGAACACGGAAAGATGCTTGACCAAGCGCGTCTCGAGGTCGCCCGCCTCGTCGTCCTCACCACGCAGCACGTTCTTGCCAAGGAACTGAGCGACGCCGAGCGCGCCCGTTACAACGAGGCCGCAACTCGCGAAATAACCGTCATATGACGCTGCACCCGCGCGGCGTGCGGCACGACTCTTCTGATCCGTATTTTCAATGCAAGTCAGCAAACAATCCCGGCAGTTCGCCCGGCAGCTTTTCCGCCTGAGCCTCGCGGACGGCCAGATTTCCGCCGAGCGCGTGAACAGTGTGCTCATCTATCTCAACCAACATCCGCCGCGGCAGCCACTCGCGATCCTCAAGCATTACCACCGCCTCGTCGCGGCACAACTGGCGAAGAACCACGCCTCCGTCGAACACGCCGGCCCGATCGCCGACAGCATCCTTCACACCATCGAGCGCGCCCTCACGCAAAAATACCAGCGCCCTGTCACCGCCACCGCCGAACCCAACCCCGACCTTATCGCCGGCTTGCGCATCACAGTGGGCGATGACGTTTACGAATCCTCCATCCCCAGCCATCTCGCCGCCCTTGCCTCCTCGGTCTGATTCATCCCTGTAACCCGTCTTTAAATCCTCCAACTGCGCGCTGCGCTCATGAGTACCGTCATCGAACAAATCGAACAACAGATCGCTCAACTCTCCTCGAAGGCGGTCAAAAAGAACACCGGGACCATCCGCTCCGTCGCCGACGGCGTTGCCAAGGTCGACGGCCTTTCGGACGTGATGTACAACGAGATGGTCCAGTTTCCCGGCAACGCCATCGGCATCGCTCTCAACCTTGAGGAGGATGAAGTCGGCTGCGTTGTGCTGGGCGACGTCTCCCAGCTCAAGGAGGGTGACGAAGTGCAGACCACCGGCCGCCTTCTCTCGGTGCCGGTCGGCAAAATGCTCCTTGGCCGCGTGGTTGATGCACTCGGCCGCCCTGTTGACGGCAAGGGCCCCATCGACGCGAAGGAGTTTTATCCGGCTGAGAAGATCGCGCCCGGCATCATCGTCCGCAAATCCGTTTCGCAGCCGGTCCTGACCGGCATCATGGCGATCGACTCCATGATTCCGATCGGCCGTGGTCAGCGCGAGCTGATCATCGGTGACCGCAGCACCGGCAAGACGACCATTGTCATCGACACGATCATCAACCAGGCGCGCATCAACCGCCAAGGCCTCGCTTCGAAGGATCCAGGTTTCCGCCCGTTGTATTCCATTTACGTGGTCATCGGTCAAAAGCAGTCCAACGTCGCGCGCACCATCGCCTCCCTTGAAGCCGCCGACGCCTTGCAGTACACCATTATCGTCGCCGCGACCGCCGCGGACAACCCCGCCGATCAGTACATCGCACCGTATGCCGGAGCGGCCATGGGCGAGTGGTTCATGGAAAACGGCATGGACGCGCTCGTTGTTTATGACGACCTGTCCAAGCACGCGGTTGCCTACCGTCAGATTTCACTCATCCTCAAGCGTCCGTCGGGCCGTGAGGCCTATCCGGGCGATGTGTTCTACTTGCACTCGCGTCTCCTCGAGCGCGCCGCGCGTTTAGCCGACAAAGGCTCGCTCACCGCGCTACCCATCATCGAGACCCTCGCGAGCGACGTCTCGGCTTACATTCCGACCAACGTCATCTCGATCACCGACGGCCAGATCTATCTCGAGACCGACCTCTTCAACCAAGGCATCCGCCCGGCCGTATCCGTCGGTCTCTCCGTCTCGCGCGTCGGTTCCAGTGCGCAGCTCAAGATGACCAAGCAGGTTGCTGGCAAGCTCAAGGGCGAACTCGCCCAGTTCCGCGAGCTGGCCGCGTTCGCCCAGTTCGGCTCCGACCTTGACGCGCGTACCAGGGCCCAACTCGACCGCGGCGCGCGCATCGTCGAGCTTTTCAAGCAGCCGGCCTTCAATCCGATCCCCATCGAGGTCCAGGCCGCCATCCTCTGGGCGATGCAGAACAACTATTTTGATCCCATCGACGTGAAGAAGATCGTCGGAGCCGCCAACCACCTGCAGGAATTTCTCAACACCCGAAAGCGTGCGCTCCTCGACGCCCTCCGCCAGAAAGCCGCCATCGACGACACCCTCACCGCCGAGCTCAAGAAGGCGCTGGAGGAATGGAAGGGCACATACACCGGCTGATGGCTTTTTGTCGCGCGCGCTTGTTCGCCATCTTTCCAAAATCCGCACCCTGAATGCCCTCCACCCGCGACATCCGCCGCCGCATCCAGTCGGTCAAGAACACCCGCCAGATCACCCGGGCGATGGAACTGGTGGCCGCTTCGAAGATGAAGAAAGCGCAGCAGGCCGCGCTCGCCGGCCGGCCTTATGCGCAGCTCATGGCCGATATGCTCGCCACGCTGGCCACGCGCATTGACGAATCGTTCCATCCCTTCCTCGTGCAGCGCCCGGTGAAGACCCGCGGCCTCATTCTTGTCACCACCGACCGGGGTCTCTGCGGCTCCCTCAACGGCAATCTCTTCAAGCTGGTGATGGACATCAAGGAGCCCGCAAAATTCGCCGTCATCGGCCGCAAGGGCTCGCAATTCCTCGCCCGGACCAGGCGCGACTTGCTGGCCGACTTCCAAGTGAACGACCGCGTGCCTTACGCCCAAGTCAAACAGGTTGCAGAATTCATGGTGCAGCAATTCCTCGCGGGGATCGTCGATACCGTCGAGATCATCTGGCCCCGCTTCCGAAACACGCTGATCCAGGAGCCGGCGCACCTTCCGCTTCTTCCACTGCAAACCCTGAAGGACGCCATCGCCGGCCTGCGCCTTGGCTCCGGTGGGGCCCCCGTGAAGTCTGACGATCGCTACATGCTGTTCGAACCCAGCCCGGCTACCGTGTTCGCGGCACTTCTCCCGCTCTACATCCATCGTGAGGTTTACTATCACGTGCTCGACGCCAAGGCCTCCGAACACAGCGCGCGCATGGTCGCGATGAAGACCGCCAAGGACAATGCCACCAAGCTCATCGACGATCTCACTCTCGAATATAACAAGGCACGTCAGGCCTCCATTACGCAGGAAATCCTCGAAATCGCCGCCGCGCAGTACTCCCAGTAGTCATCGCCCCCGATCCGTACCCTTCACCCCCCCGCTTCATTTCAGTCCATGAGCAACATTGGCAAGATCGTCCAAATCATCGGCCCCGTCGTCGACGTCCAGTTTTCGGCGGAAAACATGCCCGCCATCTACCAGGCGCTCACTGTCGAGTTCACCGCCGCCGGCCGGCCGGAGAAGCTCACGCTTGAAGTGCAACAACACCTCGGCGAGTGGGTTGTCCGCGCCATCGCCATGTCCTCCACCGAGGGGTTGGTCCGTGGCATGCCGATCGTGGACACGGGCGCGCCCATCACCGTGCCGGTCGGGGATGGGACGCTTGGCCGGATTATCAACGTTACCGGTGATCCCGTGGACAACAAAGGTCCAATTCCGCACCAGAAGCGCTATCCCATCCACCGCCCGGCCCCGCCACTCACCGATCAAAGCGTCAAATCCACGATCCTCGAAACCGGTATCAAGGTCATCGACCTCATCTGCCCCTTCCTGAGGGGCGGCAAAATCGGCGCGTTCGGTGGTGCCGGCGTCGGCAAGACCGTCATCATCACGGAACTCATCAATAACATTGCCAAGGCCCACGGTGGTTACTCCGTATTCGCCGGCGTGGGTGAGCGATCCCGCGAGGGCAATGATCTCTACCATGAAATGTCCGAGGCCAAGGTCATCGTGCAGGAGGACATCGCCAAGTCGAAGGTTGCCCTCGTGTATGGCCAGATGAACGAGCCTCCGGGTGCCCGCCTGCGCGTCGGTCTCTCGGCTCTCGCCGTGGCCGAATATTTCCGCGACGAGAAAAAACAGGACGTTCTTCTCTTTATCGACAATATCTTCCGTTTTTCGCAGGCCGGCTCCGAAGTATCAGCCTTGCTCGGCCGCTCGCCATCCGCCGTCGGTTACCAGCCGACTCTCGCCAATGAGATGGGCGTCCTCCAAGAGCGCATCACGTCCACCAAGAATGGCTCCATCACCTCGTTTCAGGCCATCTACGTGCCCGCCGACGACCTCACCGACCCGGCCCCCGCCAACACCTTCGCCCATCTCGACTCGACCATCGTGCTCGACCGGGCCATCTCCGAGCTCGGTATCTACCCGGCCGTCGATCCGCTTGCCTCGACCTCCAAGGCGCTCACCGCTGACGTTGTCGGCGAGGAACATTACGAGATCGCCCGCGGCGTGCAGCGCGTCCTCCAGCGCTACAAGGACCTGCAAGACATCATCGCCATCCTCGGCCTCGACGAACTCTCCCCTGAGGACAAGCTCACCGTCTATCGCGCCCGCAAGATCCAAAAGTTTCTCTCGCAGCCGTTCCATGTGGCCGAAGTTTTCACCGGCTTTCCCGGTAGGTACGTCCCGGTCAAGGAGACCGTCCGCGGCTTTAAGATGATTCTCGACGGCCAGCTCGATGAGGCCTCCGAAGCCGACTTCTATATGAAGGGCCCCATCGACGATGTCCTCGCCATCGTGAAGAAATAACCAGTAAGCCGAGCCATGAGCATCGAGTAACGCGCTTGCTTTATCCCCGCTGATATACGCGCCAATTAATTCCCCTTTCCCTCTCCTCGCTCCCATGCCTTTGACACTCGAAATCGTCACCCCGGAAGACCGTGTCTACAGCGACACGGTCGACACGGTTGTCATTCCGACCGCCGCGGGCGAGATCGGCATCCTGCCGGGTCATCTTCCACTCCTGACGCAGGTGGCGGACGGCGAGTTGCGTGTGACCAAGGGCAGCGAGACCAGGGGGCTGGTGGTGGGCGAGGGCTTTGCCGAGATCGATGGCGACCGGGTTAAAGTGCTCGCCGAGTTCGCCATCCACGAGGCGCAGATCGACGAGTTCGCGGTGGAGAAAGCGATGCAGCGCGCCGAGGAAGCGCTCAAGGGCAAGGAAAAGCTGGATCCCGCCGAGGTTGAACGCCTCGAAAGCCTTCTGCGCTTTTCCATGGCGCAGCTTGGAGTTAAACGGAAACGCCGGTAATGACGCGGGCGTGCGCGTCCGCTCCTCCTCGGTGCGCGGGGTGAGGGCGGATTGCTCCACCGGGTGTCAAATGATGGTGCTGGGAGGATTCAGGCCAGCACGGCGGCCAGCTGCCGCAACACCGTCTGCGCTTTCTCCGTCAGCGAAAGGACGCCCGGCGGCCCATGAACATCGCACGGATTAATGCGAATGAGCGGGACTCGGCCCGCGGCGGCAAGCTGTTCCGAAGTGCGGCGCACGGTCGGCACCGCCGTGCCGGCACCGAGTTCAATCACGGCAAATTTGCCCTGCGCCAGCGAACGTAGCCACGCCCGAAACCGCCCCTGCTGGGCCGATGTGCGCCCCGGACACCATGCGTCATCGCCAAACATCAGCACGTTGGGCCGGGCCAGGCCCCCGCAACGCACACAGCAGGGTAGTTCGCCGGTGGTGCGCAGGGTCGCGGGATTGATCTCAAAATGGATATCCGCGGGCGCCGGCCAGATGGTGGAACAGCAGGGTTTGACACATTGAAAATGCTGCAGCGAACCGTGACATTCGACCATGCACTCCTCGGCGAAGCCTGCTTTCTGAAAATGCCCGTCGACGTTCGAGGTGAACACAGCGTAGCCCCGGGGTTTTGCCTCCGCCCACCGCCGCAGGAGGGCGAACCCCTCGTGCGGTGTCGTGTGCCGATAGAGTTCGAAGCGATGCCCATAGAAACCCCACGCGAGCACCGGGTCGCGCTCGAACCATTGCGGGTCGGCGAGTTCCTCAAAGGAGAGCCCCAGCTTGGCGAAAGGCGGATACGCCCGCCAGAATCCCTCGTGGCTGCGGAAATCCGGCAGTCCCGAATCCACCCCCATGCCTGCGCCCGCGGTGATGACAAGTCCCTCCGCCGAGCGGATGACGTCTGCGGCGTGTTGCAGTATTTCCGGATCAACGGCCATCGGCGGCTAGTCTTGTTCACTGTCGTTATCCCGGCAACCGCAGGATTGCCGCCGGGATACTCTTCGGTGAGCCGGAGCAACCCCTGCATTCAGCTCCTTGCCGCCACGCGCGGTCCTGTCATGCTGTATCCATGCAACCCCTCGTTTTTCCGCAGGCCATCATCGCCCGCAAGCGCGACGGTCATGCCCTCACTCCTGACGAGATCGCGGCCTTCGTGCACGGGGTCGTGCGGGACGAATGGACCGACTACCAGGCTGCCGCGCTGCTCATGGCCATCTTCCTGCGCGGCATGACGCCGGAGGAAACCTCCTGCCTCACCGAGACGATGATGCGCTCCGGCGTTGTGGCCGACCTCGCCAGCATTCCCGGTGTGAAGGTCGACAAACACTCCACTGGCGGGGTAGGCGACAAGGTTTCGCTCGTCCTCGCTCCGCTGGTCGCCGCCTGTGGCGTTCCCGTGCCCATGATGAGCGGCCGCGGCCTCGGCCACAGCGGCGGCACGCTCGACAAACTCGAATCCATCCCGGGGTTTCGCGTCAACCTCCCGCTCGACGCCTTTGCCGCCCAGCTCGGCCGCATCGGTGTGGTCATGCTCGGCCAGACCGCCGAGCTCGTTCCCGCCGACCGTAAACTCTACGCACTCCGCGATGTCACCGCCACCGTCGAATCGATCCCGCTTATCTGCGCGAGCATCATGTCGAAGAAACTTGCCGAAGGCATCGACGCGCTTGTGCTCGACGTGAAGTTCGGCCGCGGCGCCTTTATGAAGGATAAAACGCGAGCCCGCGAACTCGCTGCCGCCATGGTCGGCATCGGTCGGGCAATGGGGAAACCCACGCGCGCGTTGCTTACGTCGATGGACCAACCGCTCGGCCGCGCCGTCGGCAACGCCGTCGAGGTTGTTGAATCCATCGAGGCGCTCAAGGGCCGCGGTCCGGCTGATCTCATGGAGGTCACCTACGCGCTCGGCGTGCATATGCTCCTGCTTGCCCGGATCACCTCTCATCCCGTCGACGCCCGCCGACGACTCGAGGTGACGATTGCCAATGGCGCCGCGCTTGCCAAATTCCGCGAACTCGTGGCCGCCCAGGGCGGGGATGCCAGCGTGATCGATGATTATACGCGCCTCCCGCGGGCGCCGGTGGTGCGCCCGGTGAATGCTCCGGCTTCCGGTTATATTGTTGACGTCGATCCCATGGGCATCGCCCGTTCCGCGTTGCTGCTCGGCGCCGGTCGCATGAATGCCGCCGCCACGGTTGACCACGCGGTGGGCATAACTGCTGTCATGAAAACCGGCGAGCCCGTGCGCGCCGGCGACCGGCTGTGCACGGTGCATGCCCGGGATGATTCAGCCCTGCCCGCCGTCCTAGAACAGGTTGCCGCCGCGTTTAAGATCGGCCCCGGGCGGGTGGAGCCTCCACGATTGATTGATGAGCTTGTCGAATAGGCCGCCCCGGCTGTTCTGATAGGTTCCAGCAGCGGCCCGGGTGCACTGCATAACGCTCGCCCGTGCCGTGAAAACCACTACCTTGGCCGGGATATGTACACCAGTGGTAGCCGTATTGCCTGGCTGCAAGGCCCCGATGCGAATTGCGCGAAAACCGGCCCGGTGCCCCCGCGCCCCTGGCACCTGGTGCTGCTCGGCCCGCCCGGCGTGGGCAAGGGGACGCAGGCTGAAAAGATCATCGCCGAGTTTGGCGCCTGCCATCTTTCCACCGGCGATATCTTCCGTCACGCTGCGCGCGACACCGGCGGACATGCGCCTTCACCGGCCATGGCTGCCGCGCTGGCCGCCATGAAGCGCGGCGAGCTCGTTTCCGACGCCACAGTCGTGGAGCTTGTGCGTGAGCGCATCCAGTGTCTGGCCTGCCAGTACGGCTTTCTGCTCGACGGTTTCCCGCGCACCCTTGAGCAGGCGCAGGCGCTCGATGGCCTTCTGGCCTTGGCCGGACGCAAGCTCGACGCAGCCATCAATTATTTCGTCTCGGAGGCCCTGATCATCGAACGACTCTCCGGACGCCGGGTCTGTCGCCAGTGCCGCACTGGCTACCATGTTCAGAACCGGCCTCCGCGCGTGGCCGGCCGCTGCGATGTCTGCGGCGGCAAACTCATCCAGCGCGATGATGATAAGGCCGGGGCCATCCGCACCCGCCTGCATGCCTACGCCGCGACGTGCGGTCCCGTGCTGGAACACTACCGGCAGCAAGGTCTGCTCCGGGAAATCGATGCCTCGGGCGATCCCGACGCTGTGTTTGTCCACACCCGCGAAGTGATCCAGCAACTGAGCCCGGCTTCCCCGCACTAGGCGGGAGCGCCGTTTCCCGCGGGAAACAGCGCGGCTTCCCCTTCATTCCGTCCCGCTGGGGACGCACGGAGGGTCACCCTGCCAGCACCCGTCTAAACGCATCAAAAAGCTGGTGCGTCGCCCCGCCAAGGAACACGAAATAAAGGATGCCGGCCGCGAAGACCGCATAACCGGCCGTGATGGCGGCTCCGTCGCGCTCCATCATCCCTCCGGCGACAAGCAGAATGACCCAAGCCGGAAAGGTGTTGGTGAGCGGAATCGGCAGGGGCAGCAACAACACAACCGCCGCGATGAACATCATCACGGCGTGCACCTGTCGCAGCAGCCCGACATCGGCCAGCCGCATCGCGCGCGGCCGCAAGAATTTCTCGAGTAATCGGATGATCCCCGCGGCCGCCATGAACACCCTGGCAAAAAATCCCGCCGAAAGCTGTTTGCGCAAAAGTTTATCCGGAAGCCAGGGGGGCTGGCCCAACGCCAGCCGCAGCGAGATCAGCGCGATGGCCAGCCCGAGGGGGGTGGACAACCCCGGCAGGGGAACCGGCGTGCAGAACGGCAGGGCGAGCAGGATCAGCAGCAGGAGATAGGTGCGACCGCGCAACACCAGGATGACCTCCCGCAGTGTCACCGGTCGTTCGGTGAAGCGCGCCCGCAGGTCTGCCAGTTCCTCGGAGAGCTTGCGCAGTCTTGGCGTCGCGCCATCCGGCGGGCCGCCGGCGTGCGGATCAGCCTCAGGTGCCGCGTTGGTTTCCATAGAGCTCAATTTGCAGCCGGGGGGCGTAACGGAAGCCGTGACGTTTGCACAACTCGCTCAGCCATGGCGCGCGTTCGCGCAGCGTCGCTGCCGTTGTGCCTTCCGGCATGAGCAGCACCTTGTGCCGCGGCACGTCGCGCGGCAACTGCACCAGCATGCTCTCGATCTCCTCCACATCGGCCGGTTGCGCGACGACGAACTTCAACTGCCATGAATAGGCCTCGAGCCACGCGCGCACGACCCCGGGCTGCCAGCGCAGCCGCTCGTGTTTTCGGCGCCACGCGGCGTGCTTCTGAGGATCGGGCGCCGAGTTGAGCAGCTTGGGCGACAGCGAGGCGAGGTCGCAGGCAATGCCGCCGGGGATGACGGTGGCGGCGGTCTCAATCGTGATGTGGCGGCCCAGTAATTTGAGTTCGCTCGCCAGGTCACCAATCCCCGGCGCCACCATCGGCTCGCCCCCGGTGAGCACGACGTGCTGCGCCGGGTGTTTGATGACTTCGGCCACAATGTCGTCGACGGTCCGCGGTGTACCCTCGGGCTGCCATGACGCGTAGGGTGTGTCGCACCAGACGCAACGCAGGTTGCACCCCGACGTGCGCACGAAAACCGATGGCACGCCCGCCAGTTCACCCTCGCCTTGCAGCGAGTAAAATATCTCGGCAATCAGCATCCTTTTTCACCACGAGGCACACCAAGACAAATTAAGAAGACCTCTTCGATCATCCTTCGTGCCCTTCGTGCTTTTCGCGGTTGGTGGAGTCATGGTTTCGGCGGCAGTGGATCGGCTGAGGCGTAGACGGTGGGGTCGGGAAGGCCGGCGACGAGGAACGCCTCGCGGCGCTCCACGCACGTGCCGCACCGGCCACAGTGGATTTCGCCGCCCTTGTAGCACGACCAGGTCCGCGCGTAATCCACACCGAGCCGCGCGCCCTCGACGGCGATCTGCGCCTTGTTCAGCTCGATGAACGGACGCAGCAGCACGATGCCCGCGTTGGTGCCATGGCGCATCGCGGTGTCCATCGCGCGCATGAAGTCTTCGCGGCAGTCGGGGTAGATCGCGTGGTCGCCGCCGTGCGCCGCGATGACGAGCCCTTCTGCACCCCGGCTTTCGGCGAAACCGGTGGCGATGGAGAGCATGATGGCATTGCGGAACGGTACCACCGTTTGCTTCATGGTCGTCGCTTCGTAGTGCCCGTCGGGAATCTCGCCTCCCGATTTGAGCAGCGTGGAGGCGAAGAGACGGTTTACAAAGTCGAGTGTGATCACCTGATGCGGCACTCCAAGGGCGCGCGCATGCTCGGCGGCAAAGGGAATCTCCCGATGATTGTGCTTTGCGCCGTAATCAAAACTCAGCACGGCCACGACTTCATGGTGCCGGCGCGCCCAGTGGAGCGCGGTCACCGAGTCCATGCCGCCCGAACAAAGCACCACGACCTGCATGTTGCCTATTGGTTATCGGTTGTTTCTTATCGTTCCGGCCCTGCGGGCCAACTTGGAAGGCAATAAGCAATGAGCGACAGGCAATCGCAATTAACAAATTCCCGGCCCCGGCTCATCGCCCACCGCGGGGCCTCCGCGGAGGCCCCGGAGAATACGCTCGCCGCCTTTCGGCGCGCGCTGATGCTGGGCGCCGATGGCATCGAACTCGATGTGCAGATGACGGGTGATGGTGTGCCGGTGGTCTTCCATGACGCCACGCTCGTCCGCCTTACCGGCCGGCGCGGACGTATCGCGCGGCTCACCCGCCATGCGCTGCGCACCATCCGAATTCGCGGCGAACCCATCCCCACGCTGGCCGAGGTCCTCGCGCTCACCCGCGGTCGTATCGTCGTGCAGATCGAGATCAAGCGCGGCGTACCCGTCGCGCCGGTCGTGCGGGCCATCCACCGGGCCCGGGCCGACGCCGATGTCGTGCTCGCCTCGTTTGATGTGGCGATTGTTGCCGAGTCGCGCCGGCTCGCACCACGCATTCCGCGCATGTTGATCACCCGGGGTAGGGGACGAGCCCTGGCGGCGCCGCGCAAACGGGCCGAAGCACTGGTGCCGGTCCTCGCCACGCTCGGCGCCGTGGGGGTGAGCCTTGACTATCACGCCATTCGTTCACCGGTGTTCGTCACCGCCTTGCAAAGGCGTGGCTTGTGCGTCTGGTGCTGGACTGTGAACGATCCCGGCGCCATGCTCCGTCTCGCCACCTGGGGTGTCGATGCGGTCCTTTCCGATGATCCGGCCCTGTTAAAATCGGCCCTCCCGGGATCCAACCGATGAGCCCGGACGGCGCCGGTGTTTCGAAATCTGCGCTCTGATGATCATTTTGCATGATCCACAATGTGCCGACTACGGCTCTTCCATGCGCCCGGAGCAGCCGCCGCGCGCCACCAAGAGCGTCGTCCACCTGCGCGCGGCCCACCCGGAATGGGAATGGCGCCTCCCCGCCATTGCCACCGAGGACGTGCTGCTGGCCGTCCACACGCCCGCCCACCTCGGGCGCCTGCAGGGTCCTCCTGATTTCGACGTCGATACGCCGTACTTCGAAGGCATTTACGACCACGCCCGCCGCGCCGTCGGCGCCGCACTCGCTGCCATGAATCTCGCGCTCGTGCAGCACGAGAAAGCCTTCGCACTGATGCGTCCGCCGGGCCATCACGCCACGGCGGGGCAGGCCATGGGGTTCTGCTATCTCAACCAGATCGCCCTGGCCGCGGTGGCCGCCCGCACCCGCGGCGCCCAGCGTGTGGCGGTGTGGGATTTCGACGCCCATCACGGCAACGGCACCGAGGCCATCCTTGATGGCCGCGAGGGCTTTCTCTTCTGCTCGATCCATCAGTTCCCGGGCTACCCGGGCACGGGCACGCGCAACACGGCCAACTGTCGCAATTATCCCATCGCCCCGCATACTCCGCGCGCCGACCATATGGCGGAACTCGCCCGCTCATGGGATGCCATCGTGGGTTTCAAACCCGACCTCGTGCTCGTGTCCGCCGGTTTCGACGCTTATGTGGGTGATCCCATCGCGACCATGACCCTCGAAGCCGAGGATTTTGCCGAACTGGGCCGCTGGCTGCATCTGGCAGATTTCCCCGTGGCGGGTGTGCTTGAGGGTGGCTACAGTCTGGAACTGCCGCAGCTGCTCGACGCCTTCCTGAGCGCATGGGCTTGAGCGGTCAGCGGGTTCATCCGTGCTGCTCCGTCCCCATGGCTTGTGCCATGCGGCGCCATACTTTCGTCTGTTCAACCCCATGACGACAACCCATGCTCAAGGGCCGACCATCCCTGCAGCCGCTTTGAACGTCCCGCCCGCCTATACTTTCATCGACCGGCCGGAGCAACTTGCGCCGCTCCTCGACGCGCTCGACCGCGTCGGCGAGGTCGCTCTCGACACCGAGGCGGACAACCTTTTCCGTTACCGCACACGGGTCTGTCTCCTGCAGGTCATGGCGGACCGACAAATTTTTCTGGTCGATCTGCTGGCTCCGTTGCCGCTCGCCGGCCTCTGGCCGCGCCTCGCTCAGCAACACCTCGTCATGCATGGCAGCGATTTCGACTTGCGCCTGTTGTACGACTTCTGCGGCTTCACGGCGCACAGCCTTTTCGACACAATGATGGCCGCGCAACTGCTCAATCTGCCGCGCATGGGTCTCGCCTCGCTGTTGGAGCAGCACTTCGGCGTAACGCTCGCCAAGGAGGGTCAGAAGGCCAACTGGTCCAAGCGCCCGCTCCCGCCGAAGCTCATTGATTATGCCGCCCTGGACGTCTTCTACCTGCCCGCCCTGCGCGACATCCTGCGTACCGAACTTGAGCACCGGGGCCGGATGGGATGGCAGGAACAGCGCTGCCGCTGGCAGATCGAGAGCGCCCAAACCGGGTTTCCACCCAACGACGTGCACGCCTGGCGCATCGGCCGTTCCGAGCGACTCAGCCCGCGCGGGCAGTGCGTGCTCTGGGCCGTGTGGCACTGGCGCGAGGAAACCGCGCGCCAGCTCGACCAGCCGCCCTTCAAGATCACCAGCAACGATCTGTTGTGCGAAATCGCCGCGCGCGCCGACGCCGGCTTGCCTGAGGAGGCCATCCTTGCTGTCAACCTCGGCAAGCGCCACCCCCGCCTCATCCACAGTCTCACCGAGGCCGTGCGCACCGGCCTGAGCAAGAATCCCTCCACGCTCCCGCGCCGCCACCGTGGCCGCGACCCCAACTGGCTGCCGCTCAACGCCGCCGAGCTGGCGCTGCAGGATCGCCTCAAGGCCGACCGCGACCGGATGGCGCAGCAGCTCAATCTCGATCCCACGCTCATTGCCAACCGCGCCCAGCTCGCCCAGATCGCCCGCGACCCGGACCGGCTGGACGACATTTTGCTGCCTTGGCAGGCCGATCTGCTCCGCCATGAGCCCGCGCTCAAGAGCGGCGGCGGATCAGCCTAGGGTGGGTGCAACGCACCGCGCACACCCGTCCATTGCAGCCTTGCGCGGAGGTGGATTTGCGTGAGCCTGAAAGCCGTGTCCGCCGACTCCGCTAACATCGCGCGTTACCTGCCCCTTATGGCCGCGCGCCAGCCCGGCCACCCTGCGGTGAAAATCCCCCGAGGCAAGACGCGCGCCGGCGACATCGATTACTTGGTCCTCACCTTCGCGGAACTTACCGCCGAAGTCGACGCGTGGGGGGTACGGCTCGTAGCCCGGGGCGTACGCTCCGGCGATCGTGCGCTCGTCATGGTGCGGCAGGGCCTGCCGCTCATCGCCGCGACTTTTGCGCTTTTCAAACTGGGCGCTGTCCCGGTGGTGATCGATCCCGGCATGGGCCTGCGCAACTTCCTTGCCTGTGTGGCCCGCTCACGGCCCCGTGTTCTGTTGGGCTTTCCGTTCGCCCAGCTCGTCAGCTTCATTTTCCAAAAACCCTTCCAAACTGTCGAGGTCCGCGTCACCGCCAGCAGTTCTATGACGACCCGGTTGGCGGAGTCCCAGGCTGAAAATCAAAAATCGAAAATGGCGGAGTGTTCCGCCGACACCCTCGCGGCCATTCTTTTCACGAGCGGTTCGACGGGCTCCCCCAAGGGCGTCTGCTATGAGCACGGCATGTTTGATGCACAGGTGCGCCTTATCCGCGACACCTACGCCATCGAGCCCGGCGAGATCGACCTGCCGATGCTGCCGATCTTCGCGCTTTTCGATCCGGCGCTCGGCATGACCACCGTTGTGCCCGAATTCGATCCCCGCCGTCCGGTCGCTGTCTCCCCGGTCAAAATCGTCCAAGCGATCCGGCAGGAGGGCGTCACCAACTCCTTCGGCTCACCCACCCTCTGGCGAAAAATTGCCGACCATTGCCTCACGCGTGGTCTCGTGCTGCCGAGTCTCCGCCGGGTGCTCTGCGCGGGCGCGCCCGTGCCGGCGTCGCTCTGGACCGATGCCCCGCGTTTCATTCCGCAGGGTAAATTGCACAGTCCCTACGGAGCGACCGAGGTTCTCCCCGTCAGCACGGCGACCGCTGAGGACATCAATCCCTCCTCGGTCCGCGGCGCCTGTGTGGGAAAACCACTCGCGGAAAACCGCGTGAAGATCATCGCCATCACCGATGGCCCGATCGCCGCACTGGCCGATGTGCGCGAACTGCCGCCGGGAGAAATCGGCGAGATCATCGTCACTGGTCCGACGGTCACCAAGGAATACGACCAACTGCCGGAAGCCACCGCACTCGCAAAAATCCGCGAGGAGAAACCTCAAACTCCAAATCCCGAGTCCTCCAAAGCCACTGGTGCGCAAGGTGCGCCGGACTCATCTGGAATTTGGAACTTGAAACTTGGAACTTCCGCGCCAGCGGGCGCGGTCTGGCATCGCATGGGTGATTGCGGCCATCTTGATACAGACGGCCGCCTCTGGTTCTGTGGGCGCGTGGCCGAACGCGTGGAAACGGCAGACGGTCCGATGTTCACCGAGCCGTGCGAGCAGGTGTTCCGGGTTCATCCCCAGGTCGCGCGCTGCGCACTTGTCGGCCTCGGTCCCCCCAACCGGCAGATTCCGGTCATTGTGGTCGAACCCAAAGCCGGGATGCCATTGCGCACCGCCACGGAACGACAGGCATTTGCGGACGCGCTCCACCAGCTCGCCCTTCGGCATCCACACACGGCCCGCATCCGGCGTTTCTATTTTCATTCCCGCCTCCCGGTGGATGTGCGCCATAATGCCAAGATCCACCGCCTCGCCCTCGCCCGATGGGCCGCCACGGCCCGGGCCGTGGAAGCGACAAGTAGCGAGTGACAAGTTGCAGGAGACCTATTAACGCTCGATCACCTTGGCACCTGATCCGTCCCTTTTGACCATAACAGCGCCGGCGCTGGTCACCGGCGGCACGGGCTTCCTTGGCCGGCATATTGTGGAACGCCTGCTGGCCCAGGGCCGCGCCGTCACGGTGCTCGCCCGCCGGCCCGCGCCCGATCTTGAAACACGCGGCGTGCGCTTCGTGGCGGCCGATCTCGCCGACGCGGACGCGGTCCGTTCCGCCTGCCGCGGCGTCGAGACGGTCTTCCATGTCGCGGCAAAAGTCGGGGTGTGGGGCCGCGGCGATGATTTTTTCCACGCCAATGTGCTTGGCACGCGCGCCGTTCTCGAGGGCTGCCGGACGCACGGCGTGCGCCGGCTTGTCTACACCAGCACGTCCAGTGTCGTCTACAACGGCCACGACCTCTCCGGGGTCGATGAATCACTACCCTTGACGATCGCCTGCCCCGCTGCCTATCCGCTCACCAAGGCCGCCGCTGAGCGCGAGGTGCTCGCGGCTAATGCACCGGAGCTGCGCACGATTGCGCTGCGGCCCCACCTGATCTGGGGTGTGGGCGATCCGCACCTCGTGCCGCGTATCATCGAGCGGGCCAAAGCCGGACGTCTGCGCATCGTCGGCTCCGGCCATAACCGCGTCGATCTGGTCCATGTGCACAATGCAGTCGACGCCCACCTCATGGCTGAGCTGGTGCTCTCCGGCCTCCCTGACCCAGAACTCAAAACCCAAAACTCAAAACCGGGCCTGCGGTCCGCCGCGGGCCGGGCCTATTTCATCACCAATGGAGAGCCGGTGGTGCTCTGGGACTGGATCAATAGTCTGCTGCATGCACTCGGCATTCCGCCGGTGACGAAACGTCAATCGCTCGCCGCGGAGACCGCACTCGGGGCGGCCTGTGAAACGCTCTGGCGCGCGCTGCCGCTCCGGGGTGAGCCGCCGATGACGCGCTTTATCGCCAGGGAACTCGCCACCGATCATTGGTTCGACATCAGCGCCGCCCGCCGCGATCTCGGCTACGCGCCGCGCGTGTCGATGGCCGAAGGCATGGCGGAGCTGATCGCTGGCCTGAAGCTCAGGAAACAGGACCCCGCTGACGCACAGCCTCGAAAAGAGTGATGATCGTCGCCATGGCGACGTTGAGCGAGTCGGCCTGTCCGGCCATCGGAATACGCACGAGCAGATCGCTCTCTTTCAGCCAGAACTCGCTCAGGCCATACTGCTCGCTGCCCATGATGATGGCGAGCGGTCCGCGCAGATCGGCGTCGGTGTAAAGCACCGCGGCAGCCGGAGTCGTCGCCACGGCCCGGATGCCGTGAGCCCGCAGCCAGGTCCGCACCTCCGCGCTCTCCGCCATGACGACCGGCAGGGAAAACAGCACCCCCGTCGATGAGCGCACGACGTTGGGATTAAAGAGGTCCGTGACCGGGTCGCAGACGATCACCGCATCCACGCCCGCTGCGTCGGCGCTGCGCAAGATGGTGCCGAGGTTGCCGGGCTTTTCGATGGCCTCGACGACGAGCAGTAAGGGCGGTTTTGCAGCCGGGGTCGGTGACCCCGGGCTGGCCTCAGCGAGGCGGGCTACATCCAGATCCGCCAAGGTGCGCTTCCATTGCGACGCGACAGCGAGCAAGCCGTCGGGACGATCGCGGTAGGAAACCCTGGCAAATACCTGCTTCGAGAGCTCGAACACTTGCGCCCCGGCCCGCTGCGCCGCGTCGATGAGCGCGGGCTCGTTTTCGCCGAGGAACCAGTCGGGACCGCAATACAGCTCGCGGGGTTTCACGCCGGCCTCCAGCGCGCGCTTCACCTCGCGGTAGCCCTCGATCAAGAACAATCCGACCTCGTCGCGCGGCCGGCGGTCGCGCAGCTTTATGAGCTGCTTCAGACGCAGGTTTTGCAGGCTGGTAATGCGCTCGGCAGACATTCAGCCGCAAAAAGACGCAAAAAACGCAAAAAGTCAGTCTGGAACTGTTTTGCGCTTTGGGTGCATCTTTGCGGCTATCCTTCCTTTTGTGGCCAAAAAAAAGTTCAACGATCATCCTTTCGCTTACCACCAGGAGCTGGAGCTGGACATCACCACCCTCACCAACCTGGGTGTCGGCTTGGGCCGCGTGCGCCTAGAACCGGCGGGTGGGCCTGCCCTCCGTAGCCCCGCGGAGCGGGGCGAAGGATGGGTCGTGATGGTGGCTTTCGCCCTGCCCGGCGAGCGCGTGCGGGCCCGGGTGTTCCGGAACCACCAGAACTATTCCGAGGCCGATCTCGTCGAGGTGTTGACGCCGTCCCCGCACCGGATCGCGCCGCGCTGTCCGCTCTTCGGCCGTTGCGGCGGCTGTCAGTATCAGAACCTTGCCTACGCCGAGCAGCTGCGCTGGAAACAGCGCCAAGTACGCGAATTGCTGCAGCACCTGGCTGGCTTCGACTTCGCCGTCGCGCCGGTCATCGGCTCACCGCGCGAGTTTGGCTACCGTTCCAAGATCACGCCGCATTTTAATTGCGGATTGTGGAAACCGGATACCGGAAAGGACGAAAACCCGTCCATCGGATTTCTCCGGCAAGGCTCACGACACGATATTGTGGACGTGCCGAGGTGCGAAATCGCGACCGAAGCTATCAATCAAGCGCTCGTGGATATTCGCACCGACGTACGTTCCCGACTGAAGGCCGGTGAATTCAAACGAGGTGCGACTCTCCTGCTGCGCCAGGCGGTGGAAGGCGTGATCACCGATTATGATGCGGTGATCACCGAAGACATCCCTCTCCCCTCTCCGGTCTCCGGTATCCGGTATCCAAAATCGCTCCGGCTGCGCTTTCTGGCGCGCGATTTTTTCCAGAACAATCCGTTCATCCTGCCGGCCTTCGCCGGTTACGTGCGCGACCAGACGGCGGGCAGCGGCGCCCGCTTTCTGATCGACGCCTATTGTGGCAGCGGGCTCTTTGCGCTGGCGGCAGCGCCGCGGTTCGAACGCGTGGCCGGCGTGGAGATCAGCGAAACCTCCGTGGCCTATGCCCGGGAGAACGCCGCCGCCAACGGGGTCGCCAACGCGACCTTCCTCGCCGGTGCGGCGGCGGCGGTTTTCGCCGGACTCGACTTTCCGCCGGGCGATACGGCGGTCGTCATTGATCCGCCGCGCAAGGGTTGTGACGAGCCGTTCCTGCGCCAACTCCTCGGCTTCGGCCCGCGTGCCGTCGTCTACGTGTCCTGCGATCCGGCCACGCAGATGCGCGACTTGCGCCACTTCTTCGCCGCCGGCTACGCGTTGGCCGCGGTCCAGCCCTTCGATCTCTTTCCGCAGACGCGCCACCTCGAGTGCGTGATTACCCTGCGGAAAGCGGCGTGCGCTTAAAATCCGTACGGGTCGACGCGAGCTTGTTAAATACTGACGGTTCCCCCTCCCACCTGAGCCCTCCGCCATTCGACGGGATCGCCCCGGCGTCACCCCGCCGGAGCGCCTAAACGATATTGGTACCCGTCGCCAGCGCCGGGAACATCAAATTGGAGACGTTGAATTCCGAAACCCTGGCGACGATGCACTCCGCAACCACAACAAGTCCGGCCAGTCAATCCGAGGGTCAGTGGCCTACCATGCCACCGGCGAAAAATTCGACTGGTTTGATGCGGCCAGCTAGTCGCGGCTTAGCTGGGAACGGCAGCAGCGTGCGGGGCGACGTTGCGCTGCATGACCTTGCTCAAACCGATATAGCACAGCGCAGTGACGAACCATCCGGGAAGGCTGACGAAATACATCTTATCGTGTCCAAACGCGGTAATGATCCCGCTGCAGACGGCGACGCTGACAATCCAAGCCACCGCAGCGGCCCAGTTAAACGGATGTCCGGTTACCTCGGCAAAATTGCTGCGCATTTTCAGCCGCGGGAGGATCCAGAAATCCACAAAGATCACCGCGCCGATCGGCATCAGGATCATGCCCCATAGCGCCACGAAATCGAGCAGCTTCATCGTCACAATGGGGAAAATGGCACTTACACTCGCAATCAGGCCGGTGATCAGTGTAACCTTGAAGCGGGACGAACCGCGAATGAGCGTTTGGAAAGCCAGGCCCGCGCGGTAGAGGGTCGGATTCGCCGTCGTCCAACCCGCCGCCACAACACACAGCAGGCCGATCACACCGCATGCTTGATAAGCCAGGGGTCCCGGCAGTACGGCCGTATTGGTCGGATCGTTCTTGAGCTGTACTGCGTAGAGCGCCGAAGCGGCGATCCACGCCATAAAATGCCCGATGTACATGCCGGCAGCCGAAGCCAAGCCGTACCATGATTTCCGCGCAAAACGGAACACCGAGAGGTCCGCCATGCCGATGTGCCAGGCCATGTTGCAGAACCAGGCGAAGAACATCACATGCCAGAACGTGAATTTAACCTGCCCCGGCTGCGGGGCGCCGCCGGTCCATATTCTGGTCGACGCGATCTCCCAAAAATTGCCCAGCGAAGTCACCCCCATGATGCGCAGGCTAATGACGCCGAACGCGATGAAGACCAGGACCATCCCCGGTACCAGGTAGTTCGCAAAACGCGCCACGAAGCGATAGCCTTTCGCCGCGACCACCGCGAACAGAACGCCGGTGATGAGCACGGCCACCACCCACCCGACTCCCGTCGGCAGCGTGTCAGTCAACTGCGGCATCGAGAATTTGAAATAAACCCCCAACGCCGTCGCCGAGACCGTTATCATCGCTCCGGCCAGCACGGTGAACATGACCCCGTTGGCGGTGTTGTAGACCATCACCAACCGGCGCCCGCAGATCTTCTCCAACTGATAGTAAAGCGTCAGCCGTACCCGCGTGGCGATAGGCGCAGTGAAGAACGTCCAACTTAATACGGCCAGGAGATTGCCGACGAAGAGGCCGCCGATGAAATCAGCCGCGCTGACGCCAGAAGCCAGAAACAGCGGTCCGATCATCAACTCGGTGCCAGCTACATGTTCGCCGGCGAACTGGCCCAGATAACTCTTCAGCCCGAGCCACGCTCTCTCCGGCACGGGCTCGCGCTCAAACTCTTCGACGGGATGGGGCGGGGGGGTCTTCTGCGGCATGGGTAAGCTGGGGATAATAATGCTGCGGTCCCCAATCCAGCGGAATCGGTGGTCACGACCCTTTTAACCAAGCGTCGTGGAATGACCTTGGGATTCGAATTTTTTTTGCCCCGGATAGCTATACGCGTTCGGAGATCGGCAAAGGAAACTACTCGCCCAGCGCGGTAAGCCCCCGCAGCCGGGGGCAATTTTTAACCCACATCGGGACGTGCCGACGAGGGCAGAGCCAAAACCCGGTCGTTGAGCGCATGCTCACGGCTTTGCAGTCAGCTTTATGCCACCGATTGAGGTCCGCTGCTGGTCCTTTTCGGCCCTCTTTCTGCAAAAAAGTTTTCTGGGTTGTGCTCTTACTCAGAGCAGGCCAAAACCGCCGCTGACGTTAAGAAAATCCCATCGTAACCCGCAGCTATGCCCGGACCCAACGGCGGTCGCGGGTAGCATCAGGAAGGCAGCATGAACGCGAAGACGATCTTGGTTCCTGTGGACGGCGCATCGAATATCAAGCTCGAAGCGCTGGATTTCGAGACTTTGGCCACAATGCACTCCGCGGCCACCGCAAGCCCGGTCAAGCCATACGCGGGGTTGGCCTACAACGCCACGGGCGAGGAATTTGACTGGTTCGACACGGCCATTCGGTCGCTGCCAGGGGGCTGCCGCGCAGCCGCGGTGGTCGCACCAGTTGCGCGCGGCGCTTCGGGAGGCTTGGTGGGTGCCGATAATACGCTGATGGAGGTCTCCGGTCAGCGGCTGACGCTGGCCTACACGCAGGGATATCCCGATGCGGTCAACGAGCAGTTCGTCAAACTGGCCGGCTCGCGGGAAGAGTTCTTCCAAGAGACCGGATCGATTCGTGATTTCCCCGGTTCGCTGACATTGTTGAAGCGGTTTGTGTTCGAGGAGATGGTCCGCCCACAATTGCTGGCCAAAGCAGCGGGCTTCGCCCAGTACGGGGCGTTGATGGGCGGACACTTTCTCGGCGACGATTACCTCGTCGCCATCCGCCAAGCCGGCAATGAACACAGCTATTGGATGTGCCACACCGGCACGCGCGATGTGCGCAGCAAACCGGGCACGCCCAGCCGTGCCGCCGAGAAAGTCAAAGCCTTTCGCCGGCTCGTGCCCGCGCTACCGTCCGTGTGCTACAAATCCCTCGGGACCATGCCCGCCGCGCAGGCCGCGCAACTGAAGCTCACGACCCCACCGCTGGTGGTCTCCGGCGGACACGACACGTGCCTCTCGCACATTCCCATTCTCTCGACGTTTTACCAGGCCTACCCTACGGCGGTCGGGAAACCGGTGCTGCAAGTGGAAGCCGGCACTTGGACGATGATCGCCCAGATAGGCGGCACGGCCCAAGTGCCTGGAGACGGCTACACACGCGACATCATCATACAGGGAACCGTGGACGGCGAACCCGTTGTCACCGCCCGATACGGCGGCGGCGCGGATTTCTCGCATCTCAAGAAACTCGCCCAGTCCACGGGACGCGGGTTCGACAACTCGTGGGATGCCCCGCGTCTGGCTAAAATGTTGAAAGACGCTGAGTGCTTCGCGCTGCCCAACATTAATCCGTCCAACCACGGCACCGGCCCGTTCCCGCGGGTCAAGGGACGGATCATCAACGAGCAGGTGTTTCTCAACGACGCCGCCACCGCCTACCTCGCGAGCAACCTGTTGACGGCCATCACCACCGCCTATCAGGTTGCAGCGATCTCATCCGACGCCCATGTACCCATCGTGCTGACAGCTGGTGGATCGAAGGATCCGCTGTTTGCGGCTCTGTTGGCGACGCTGACTGCCCGGCCGGTGTACGCGATGTTTGACAAGAGCGGCCAAGCGGTCACCGAGACGACCACCTTGGGCGCCGCCATCGCCGGCAAGGCCGCCTGCTTGGGCATCCATCCTTACAGCGTGGACACCGCTTCTCTGGGTGTGAAGTACCGCCAAGTGGCCGCCCTCCCGAGCGGCCTGACCCAGGCTCTCCAAGCCTATCGCGCGAAGTGGATGCAGCACGTAAGCGAGAAGTAGCTGGCCGCGTGCGACGTGCCGGGTCGGTTCAGAAAACTGAGGCCGCCCCTTGGGGGAGGCGGCCTCGAAGCGGATGACAGCGCTCTCGTCGGCGTGCTCAGCCTTGCTGGGACAGGTAACCGCTGTAACCGGCAATGACGGCCGAGCCCAACAGCACGGCGAGGCCGGCGAAGAGGAGGCTGCGGGTTCTGCTGCTGGTGCCCTTCCATTCGCCCAAAATCAAGCCGAGGATGCCGCTGAACATGATTTGACTCGCCATCAGCACGGCCCAGCCGACGTAACCCAGGTTGCCCATCTTGGGTTCGCCGGTCTTGAAGGCGATGAACTGGCAGGTCCAGATTGCGCCGGCGATGGCGCCAAGAATGATATTCCTGACGAGGGGGGCCTCCTTCTTGGCATAGTCGCCAAAGGTCTTGTTCTTGGCGTTGAGGAACAGACACCAGATGGCGTTGACCGTGAAGCCGCCGAGCAGCACGACCACCAATACGGGCATGCCCTGCCACACTAACGCCGTCGGCGGCTGGACCACCGCGGCTAGCTTCTGGATTTCAGGCCCACCCTGCAAACCAAAGCTCATTCCGGCACTCATGATGCCGGAGAAGACGGCGATCATAATGCCCTTCTTGAAGCTGTATTCCGCCACCGCTTTCTTCTTCTCCTCTTCGGGCAACTCCTTTTCCTTAGACATACCGGCCATGCCAACCAGGACAATGCCCACCAGTGAGACCACCGCTGCTCCCAGCGAGGCGTGGCCCGAGGATGTTTGGAAAAGTTGCGTGAACTGACCCTTCAACAAGGGCGGCACCACTGTTCCGGCTGCCGAGCACAGTCCGCAACCCAACGCCAGCCCCAGTCCGACGCCGAGGTAGCGAATCATCAAGCCCCACGTCAGACCGCCAAAGCCCCACGCCGCGCCGCAGAGATAGCAATACCAGACTTCTTGGGACGGCGCCTGTTTCAGCACGGAGAACCAGTTCGGTGAGGTGCTGAAGGCGAGAATCAGCGGGACCACCACCAGCGCAAACACGGCCCAAAAAAGCCAGTAACTCTCCCAGGCCCAGTTTTTGACCTTCTTGAGCGGCAAATAAAACACCGCTCCGGCGAGACCCCCCAACGCGAAGATCGTCACCCCCAGGGTTGGATTCGTCATGGCTTGAGCAACGGGATGCATGGAATCTTCTTACCGGCGCTTGGACAACACGTCTTTTTCGTGCCGTTTCACTTCGGCCAGCCAGGCTTCCCCAACCGGAACGTTTTGCTGCAGGCAGTAGTAATCCCAGACCGCCGCGAATGGCAACGTCTTGGCCTCCTCCATCAGCGCGAGCCGGGACGTGTAGTCGCCATCGAGTTCCAACTGCTTGAGCTTGGCCATCGGATCGAGCATCGCGATGCATAGGGACCGGAGCATGTTGCGCGCTCCAATGACCCACGCGGCGATGCGGTTGATGCTGGCGTCGAAGAAATCCAAGCCGAGGTGGGTGCGGCTGAGATAATTCCCGCGAACCAATTCCTGTGCGATGGCCTGCAGATCGTCATTGAGGATGACGACGTGGTCGCTGTCCCAGCGAACGCCGCGGCTGACGTGGAGGAGGATCTCCGGCACAAAGCATAACACGGAGGAAATCTTGTCCGCCATGTTTTCGGTCGGATGATAATGGCCGGCGTCGAGGCAGAGGACTTTTTGATGCTTCACGGCGTAGCCGAGATAAAACTCATGCATGCCGACGGTGTAGCTTTCACAGCCGATGCCGAACAGCTTGCCTTCGATCGCGTCTAGATTGTGCTTGGGATCCAACGGTTTCTTGAACACCTCATCCAGCGCGGCCAAGAGCCTTTCACGCGGACCGCGGCGGTCAGCGGGGGTGTCTTTCATGCCATCGGGAATCCACACGTTGGTCACGGTGGGGAAACCGAGGGCCTTGCCCATCGCTGCGCCGATTTCGCGGCAGGCCTGGCAATGCTCGATCCAGAACTTGCGAATGGCTTGGTCTGGATGGGACAGCGTGAAGCCGCTGGCCGCCTTCGGATGCGAGAAGCAGGTCGGATTGAAGTCCATGCCGATCCCGATGGATTTGGCCCAATCAATCCAGCTCTTGAAATGCTCGGGACGAATCTCGTTACGGGCAATTTTCTTGCCCCCGGGCAAATCGAGGTAAATGGCGTGCAGGTTAAAACGGTGTTTGCCCGGGATCAGTGACAGGGCTTTTTCGGCATCAGCGCGAAGCTCCTGCGCAGTGCGGGCCTTGCCCGGATAGTTACCAGTCGCTTGAATGCCGCCGGAGAGCCCCGCCTCGGGGTTTTCAAAACCGCCGACGTCGTCGCCCTGCCAGCAGTGCAGGGACACAGCCACGCCACGAAGCGCCTTCATCACTTCATCGGTGTTAACTCCCAAACGAGCATATTGTGCGCGGGCTAACTGATATGCCTCTTCAATCGCGACAGCGTTAGACATGGCGTTTTCCTTTTTTCTAGGTTATTTTGGATATTTGTGGAGACTGGAAATGGTTCACTTGAAAACACTCTGGAAATTAATCCGGTAAGATCATCCCAAGTCTCGAACACACTCATCCCCCACCACGAATGAGCGGTGATTCATGGCGCGATGATCCAGCTGAGAAATCCGCCGGCCAGTCAGGAGGTCTCCATGACCGTTTCCTGCGTCCCAATCGGGGATATCGAAGAAACTGTCGGAGGTGAGGCTGCCAAGCCAGGGCAAGAAAACACCGCGGACGGGATCCGGAGTCATGTTTGCGGTCGGAAGTATTGGGCAGGGATGCTTGCTGGGCTAACAAACCGGAGTATTGGACGCGAGGTGAGTGGACATGAATGCCATTAGTCGGTCAAGACAGAGAAGCGCGCGGAGGGATCTCCGGAGCGAAAGGTTGCGAGATGCGGGCTCACGGAGCCGCCAATGTCAACGTATCCGCGGATCGAAACCCCCGAACGGAGGCACTTCCCCGCCATAAACTTCAGCGGTATTCCAGCCATTCCGGCGAGGAATACTGCTCGATGAGGCCGGTGACCTCATCTTCATTGAGGTCCGGCCAGGGTGTGGGCGTCACCGGCGCGCCGACGGCTTGGGCCAGTGCGGCGATGAACCGGCCGCCAAATACGTCCCAATCGAGGGCCCCCGCGGCCGGCTTCCAGAGGGAGCCCTGAAAAAGCAGGCCGTGCTTGTTTCGCTTCTGTGCGGCGCCGGCCATCTTTTCGCCGGTGCGTTCATGCACGACATCGTAGAGTTCCGCCCGCTGAAAGCATACGCCGGTCTCGGCCAAGGTCGTGGGGCCAGCTTCGAGCGCAGGATCCTGCTGGGTCTTGATCGCGGCCGGCTGGCCGAGTTCGCGCAGCGCCTGGGCGAGGCATTCATGCACCAAGCGGTAGGACTGGGTGGCCCGCGCTTCCCACAACGCATGTTCCCGGGAAATCACCAGTGCATAGGTCCAGTCGCGACGATGGTCCACCAGGCCGCCGCCGGTGGGCCGCCGGCAGAGATCGATGGGCTCCTCCGCCGGCAGCTGCCCGCGCACCCAGGCGATCTTCTGCCCAAAACCGAAAGTAAATGCCGGCCCGCGCCACTCGTAGTGACGGAACCGGACCGCCCCGGCGCGCGGATAACGCTGCAGCAGCAGAAAATCGAGTGCCATGTTTTCGGCGGCCCCGGCGGTGCGCGTGGGCAGAACATGAAATTCCATGACCACAAGCTAAGCGACGCGTTCACGCTTGCCAACGCCGGAGCCGACGGTCGCGTCAATCCTCGTCGCCGGCGACGCCGCCGGTGGAGAGCAGCTCGGGTGAAAAATGCCAGCGCACCCGCCAGCGGGCGCGGCCGGACTTCTTGTGGCGCCCGGCGCTCTTCTCGAGCGCCAGGATCGCGCTCTTTTTGAATTCGAACCCGACGGGCTTCAGCTTGCCGCGCACCAGCAACGTGGCCAGCACCCCGAGCTGTGGCTCGTGCCCCACGATCATCACCGCCTGATCCGCGCGATCAAGCCGGTCGGCGACGGCCACGGGGTTGTCCTCGGGCAGGAGCCCGGCGGTCTCGATCAACAGGGCGTCAAGACCGAGTTCCTTCACGAGCAGTTCCGCCGTCTCGCGGGCGCGGACAAGCGGACTGTGCCAGACCGCCTGTACCTCCTTCAGGACGCCACTGGTCCGGAGAAACGCCGCGACGCTCCGCGTGACCTCGCCGCCGCGGGCGCTCAGCGGGCGTCGCGCGTCCTCCTTGTCGGCCAGCGCATGGCCGTGCCGGACGAGAAATAGTTTCATCTTGTCAGCCGGATGTTCAGGGTGAAAGCCGCTCAACGATCCGTTCCCCGCCCGGATCGCGGCGGCAGCGGAGACGGTCGTGCAAGCGGCGGCGGCGGCCCTGCCAGAACTCGACGCTGTCGGGCGCCAGGTCTTTTTCGCTGAGACCCGCCAGACTGTAGTCTTTGCGAAGGTCGGCCAAGTTCGCCATGCGCGCTGCGTCCCCAACTGGACAGGCCTTTCTCCCAATGTCAAAAGGCATCTCGCGAAGACTGGCGGATGGAATTGATCCGCCGATTACGGGTTGTCATCGATCACCCGGCGAGAATGCTCGCTGCGATCTATCGCCCCCTTGTCCTCCTTCGTCCACCTGCCTTTCTGGTCCTATCCGCTGCTCTTCGCCGCCGGTTTCAGCGCCGGGTTGATCGATTCCATCGCGGGCGGTGGCGGCATCATCTCGGTGCCGGTGCTGCTCAACTTCGGCCTGCCGCCGCAGCTCGCGCTCGGCACGAACAAATTTCAGGCGTCGTTCGGCAGCGTGGCCGCGTCGTGGCGGTATGTGCGTCGCGGGCTCGTCGATCTGCGCGCCTGTCGTCTCGGCATCCTGCTGACTCTGACCGGGGCGCTGGCAGGGGCGCTGGCCGTGCAACACGTCGATTCTCAGGTGCTCGAAAAAATGATCCCGGTTCTGCTCACCGCCGTCATCATTTACCTGATCTTCCAGCCGCAAATCGGCCTGGAGGACCGGCCCGCGCGCCTCAGCCCGGTGTTTTTCTACACCGTTTTCGGGCTGGGCCTCGGTTTTTATGATGGTTTCTTTGGTCCGGGCACGGGTTCATTCTGGGCCATCGCGTTCGTGCTGCTATGTGGATACAATCTCACCCGGGCGACCGCCCATACCAAGGTGATGAACGCCACCAGTAACCTCGCTTCGCTCGCGCTTTTTGCCGCGGCCGGCTTGGTGCACCTTGGGGCGGGTCTGGTGATGGCCGCCGGGCAGGTGACCGGTGCGCACCTCGGCGCTGGTCTCGTCGTGCGCAAAGGGGCGCGCTTCGTGCGGCCGGCTTTTCTCGTCATGGCCGGCCTCACTATCCTGCGACTACTCTGGATCAACCTCGCCCGGTCCCATTGACATCCGGGGCTTGTCCCCCTCCGCCCCGTCCGTTTCCTGTCCCTCATGACGCCTTTCCGGTATCTCAACCACCACCGCACCGATCTCATCGCGCTGTTGCAGAAGCTGGTGCGCATTCCGACGGTCAATCCACCCGGCGAAAACTATGCCGTCATCACCGCGCTGCTGACTCGCGAGCTGGTTCGTGCCGGCCTGCAGGCGCGTCGCTTGGCCGTCCCGGGTACCGCGGTGCTCTTGCGCCAGAGACCCGAGTTGCGCGCTTGCCCCCGCTACAATGTGCTCGGTTTTCTCGACGCCGGCGCGGCGAAGACCGTCCATTTCAACGCGCATTACGACGTCGTACCCGCAGGGGGGCGTTGGCGGCACGGCAGCCCGTTCGTGCCCGCCGTCGAAGACGGCTGGATCTACGGTCGTGGAACCGCCGACATGAAGGGCTCCATTGCCAGCCTGCTCCTCGCGCTCCGGGCCTTGCGCGCCACCGGCACGCGCCCGCGTTGCAACGTCGAGGTGTCATTCACCGCCGACGAGGAAACCGACAGCCTCCTCGGCGCCGGCTGGCTGGTCGATCAGGTCCCCCTCAAGGCCGACTGCGTTGTGGTGATGGAGGGTGGGGAAGGCCGCGCCATTGGTTGCGGCCATAACGGCGTCGTCTGGCTCAATGTCGTGGTGCACGGCAAACCCGCGCACGGCTCCAATCCCGAACGCGGCATCAACGCGCTGGAGAAGATGTCGGCGCTGGTGCTGGCGCTCAAGGACTACAAGCGGTGCCTCGCGCGGCGCCGGTTCCGCACGCCGGCGGGCGGGGTGATGCATCCCACCATCAATGTCGGTGGCGTGTTCGCGGCCGGTGCCGGTGGCAAGATCAACACCGTCCCCGCCGAGGCCAGTTTCAGCATCGACCGCCGCGTGATCGCCACCGAAACCGTCGCCGCCGCCGAGCGCGAGTTGCGCGCTTTTCTCGCCGCGGCGGCGCACCGCATCCCGCAGTGCCGCATCTCCGTGGAAAAAGTTTCGGAGAACCATCCGTGCTACCGCGATCCGGTGCATCCGTTCTTCGCGGCGATGGCCGCCAGCGTGCGGCGGGTGCGCGGCGGCCGCCCGGTCTTCTATGTCTCGACCGGCTTCAACGACATGCATTTCTTCGCCGAGCACCGGCGCGTGCCCACCCTCGGCTATGGCCCGGTCGGTTTCCGACCCCACGCCGTCGACGAACGCGTCCGCGTGGCCGACCTCGTCACCGCCGCCAAGATCTACGTGGATCTGCTGACTCGTTTCGCCGGGTGACGCTCACCACGCCAGACCGCGGCGGATCATTGCCACCGCGATGGCGGCCAGCAGCATCGAGACGATCTTGGAGATGGCGCGGAGGCCCATCTGGCCGATCGTGCGCCCCAGCCATTCGCTGCCGACGAACGCCAGCACGACGAGCACGAGGTTCGCGGCCAGCGCCACCAGCGTCACCGGCATGCCCTGCGTCTGCACGAGCAGCAGCAGCGTGGTGATCAGCGCCGGTCCGGCGATCAGCGGCATGCCCAGCGGCACGATGCCGAAATCCTCCGGCAGCCGCATCGGCGCACCGTCCGCCTGGGTCAGGTCGCGCGCCGCCAGAATGAAGAGAATGAGGCCACCCGCGATCTGGAAGTCCTTCACCGAGACGCCGACGGCGGTAAAGACATTCTGCCCGAGAAATAGAAACCCGAGCGCCACCAAGCCGCCAGTCACCGTGGCCTGCCACGCGATGCGGTGCCGGGTGGCGGGCGCCACACCCTGCCCGAGGCCGAGAAAAACGGCCGCCAGCCCCACCGGGTCGATGGCCACGAACAAGGGAATGAACGCCTGCAGAAATTTGGTCAGGGTCTCGGGCATGGTTCAGGTATAGGTTGAAGCCGGTTCAGGGTCGAGACCCACTTGTGGTCTGCGGGCGCCGGCTTGCCTCCACCCGCCTCAGGCTTCACGCCTGAAGCCTGCCATATGCATTACCGCTTTCTCGGCCGCACCGGCCTCAAGCTCTCCGTCATCGGCGTCGGCACCTGGCAGTTTGGCGGCGAATGGGGCAAGGACTTTTCCCAAGGGGAGGTCGACGCCATCCTCGCCGCGGCGCGCGACTGTGGCATCAACTTCCTCGACACCGCCGAGTGCTACGGCGACCACCTGGCGGAGCGTTTCATCGGCGCGGCGCTCGCCGGCCAGCGCGACCGCTGGATCATCGCCACGAAGTTCGGCCATCATTTCCACGAGTCCTTCCGACGCACGGACCTGTTTGGTCCGGCCGACGTCGTAAAACAACTCGACGATTCCCTGCGCGCCCTGCGGACCGATTACATCGATCTTTTGCAATGTCACTCAGCCAAGGACGAACAGTTTCGCACTGAGGGCCTGTGGGAGGCGCTGCTGAGGGAGAAGGCCAGGGGCAAGGTGCGCCATCTCGGCATTTCGATCAGCCCCAACACGAACGTCTACCAGACGGACCGCGCCTCGCTCGTCGGCGCGGGGTCCATCCAAGTCGTCTACAACCGCCTGCAGCGCGAGCCGGAGGAGACCGTGTTCCCCTCATGCCGCCGGCAGAACCTCGGGGTGCTGGCGCGCGTGCCACTGGCGAGCGGATTCCTCTCAGGCAAGTACCGGCCGGGCGCAACGTTCGCCCCGAACGATGTGCGCGAGGCATGGATGAAAAAGGACCGCGATGCGAAGCTGGCCGAAGTCGCGCGCCTTGCGGCCGCCGAAGTGCCCGCCGGCGTGCCCATGGCCCGCTGGGCGCTCGCCTGGTGCCTGCGTCATCCGGCCGTGACCGCGGTCATTCCCGGCTGCAAGTCGCCCGAGCAGGTGCGTGACAACGCGGCCGCCGCCGAGCTCGACATCAGCCAGAACGGCCACCCGCAGGCCGCTTAGGGAAGGCCCCGAGATCGGCCTGTGCCGGAAAGCGCCTTGCACCTCTCTCGGCGGCAATCAAAAGCTGACATCTGCCGACGGCTCAGTGGGCCAGTCTCGACAGCATCGCGTAGACGATGAGCACGAGCAGGAGCAAGCCGGTGCCGAAGAAGAGGAAGCCGATACCCTTGGCGATCTTCCTGCTACCTTCCCAGTCGTCCTTGACTCGATAGTCGTCAAGCCGGCCTGCCGCCACGAGGCGGTCGTACCAGCGCTTCCGCTCGTGCAGCATCTCCGTCTTCGAGATGCGACCGGAGAAGATCACCGTGTCCATCGGGAACTTTTCGATGCGAAAATGTGTGTTGAAGAAATGGAAGGTGAAGATGAAGCCCGCGGCAAGCAGCGCCTCATCGGAGTGCACCACCAATGCGATGTTGATGATCCAGCCGGGCAGGAACCCGGTGAAAAACTTCGGGAACCACATGATCAGGCCGGAGAGGCCGATGGCGAGAATACCCCAGAACACCGCGAAATAATCGAAGCGCTCCCAGTAGGTCCAGCGGTCGAACTGCGGGCGCGGGCCCTTGCCGAAAAACCATTTCTGGTGCGCGAGGAAGTCGCGCCAGTCCTGGAGCGATGGCACCATCGAGTCGGCCCCGAACACCGCCTGCCACGCGCGGCGAAACTCGAAGCGGCCGGAGACGGGATCGCGGAGGGACTTTCGCCGTCTCCACAACGTGCCGATCATCTCCCCCAGGTGGAGCCCGAAGTAGGCGAAAGTGACGAGCGCACCGAAATGGTGCAGCGTTCGCGCGACGTCCGCACCGCCAATCAGGTTGAAGATCGTTTTCGCCCAGTCGGTGTAATAGAACTTCAACGGCATGCCGGTGATGACGAGCAGCAGGAAGCTCGTCACAACCAAGAGATGCAGGAAGCGCTCGAACGGCGTGAAACGGGTGAATTGTTCGTCGTCGGCGTGCGCCTGCACCTTGGCCTCGTGGAACGCCTTCGAGTCGTGCAGGAAGAGATAGACCGAGCGGAAGAGCCAGAAGAGCGTATGCACACCGAAGAACGCGAACACGCCGATGAGCAGCGCCGTCATGAAGAGAAAGACCTTGTTGAGCAGGGGGTAGTTGGCCTTGTCGAGCGGGTCGGCATGCGGCTGGTAGGCGGTGAACTTGAGGCTGACGCCCGGGTGGCACTGCTGGCAGGTGTTGAGGATGCGCTGCTTTGACAGGCGGGAGCGGGGATCGCTCACCGGGAACACGTCGTGATGGCCGTGACAATCGTAGCATGCCGCGACATCGGCGGCGACATTGGGCCGGCCGAGAGCCATGGCCTTGCCGTGATAGGTTTCGCGGTAGTGCGCCAGCCGGTCTTCGTGGCAGCGGCCGCAACGCTGGTCACTGAGCGACTTGAAGTGCGCGCTGGCGGGTTTCTCGATCTCATGCGCCGAGTGGCAGTCGGAGCAGACCGGGCCGCGTCGGTCGCCCTTGGTGAGCAGTTGGCCGTGCACGCTCTGGTTGTAGAGCTCCTCGATGCCGACGTGGCACTGGCCGCACGTCTTGGCGATGTTGGCGTGGTTGGTGCGCGAGCCCTTGTCGACGCTGCGCTTGATGTCGTGTACGCCGTGGCAGTCGTTGCAGGAGGGCGCGACGATCAACCCCATTTGCAGCAGGGCGCGGCCGTGAATGCTGTCGAGATATTGCGCGACTGCCTGGGGATTGTGGATGCGATACTCGTCGGTCAGGCCTTGATTGCTGTGACAGGTGGCACAGGTGCGCGGCAGGTTGAGCTTGAAGACCGGCGAATCGAGTTGCTTCACCGGCGCCATTTCATGCGTGCCGTGGCAACTGGTGCACGTGGCCGCCCCGGATGCGCCCATCATGTGGCTCATCCCGTGAATGCTGGTGGTGTAGGCCTTGACCTCGGTTTCATGACAGGGGGCACACTGCGCGGGCGGGAGTTTTGCCGGATGGGGCGTTTCCGTGATTCCTGCGTGGCAGTCGACGCAGTTGAGCTTTCCATGGACAGACCTCTTGAAAAAGTCGGGGCGGACGCCGGTGAATTTGCCCGGCCCGCCCTTGTTTTTCGGCAGTGGCTCCGCCTCATGACAGTCCAGGCAATCGCTGTTCGGGATGAGCTCGGCGCCCCAGAGGGGTCCCGCGGCAGCCAGCCACACGGCACCCAGCCACAGGGTGCCAAGGCACCGAATGATACGGTGCCGGCGCGGCCAGATGAAAGCGGTCATGCCCGACGCCATATGCAAGCTTTTGATTTCCCGGCAGCATAGCGGGAACCTTGGGAACCGACACCGCATCGGTTGACGGATGCTGGGCATATTTTGCTGGCCTCGTGGGCATCTTTTGCGGTGGTAGGCCCATAACGCAATATGGCAAAAAACGCCCACGTTCGGTCAACGCATGCGGTGTCGGTTCGTACCATCCCCGGTATGATGGCGGTCGGGTCGAACCTCGCGCATGGCGCCCGAAACAACCGCTTTCATCCAGCCGCACCGGATTAGCCTGGTCCGGTGGTGCATTGCCTTGTTGCTGGGCGCGGGGTGCCTGCTGGGCGCGGGGCGTCTGCGCGGCGCACCGGAGGCGTCCAAGGAGCCTCCGCCCAATGCTTCCGCTGCCTGTCTCGAGTGCCACCGCGACCCGAAGCTCACCATGAAGAAGACCGGCCGCATCGTGTCGCTCTTTGCCGACCAGGCCGTCATCGCCAAGTCCGCCCACGGCTCGCTCGAATGCGCCGACTGCCACGAGGACTTCGACCCCGAGAGTATTCCGCACCAAACCCCGCTCAAGCCCGTCGACTGCGTATCGTGCCACGAGGATGCCGGCCGCCAGCATGTCTTCCATTCGTACCTCGCGCTTTCGCCTCTCCCGAAGGGCGACGACACCGCCTGCACCGCCTGCCACGGCACGCATGCGGTTGCGGGTGTCAAGTCGGCCGCTTTCCCCTTCACCCCTGCGCAGCAGGTGGAATCATGCGGCCGTTGTCACCAGCCGGCGCGAAACCAGTTCCTCGCCTCCGCCCACGGCCGCGCGCTCGCCGCCGGCAGGAAGGAGGCGCCGGCCTGCCTCGACTGCCACCGCCAGCCCGTGGCCCGCCTCCCGGAGGAGAAGGTGCGTATCGAACTCAAGCTCGCACAGACCAGCCTTTGCGAATCCTGTCATCTCAAGAAGTCCGAAGTCGGCGCCCGGACCCTGCTTGGTTCAAGGTTCGTGGCCTCGTTCGAACATAGCGTGCACGGTGCGGCGCTGGGGCGCGGCGTCGTGGAGGCCGCCAACTGCGTCGACTGCCACGGCAGCCACGAGATGAACCAAGCCATGATCGCCGGCTCGCGCGTGTACAAATCCCGCCTGCCCGAAACCTGCGCGAAATGCCACCAGACCCAGACCACCGAGTATAATTCCAGCGTGCACGCCGACGCCCTGCGCAGGGGCAATTCCGATTCGCCGGTGTGCACCGACTGCCATGGCGAGCACGAAATCCTCGCACACACCAATCCGACGTCACCCGTCTATGCCAAAAACGTCGCCCAGCAGGTCTGCGCCACGTGTCACTCCTCGCTGCGCCTCGCCCAGAAATACGGCTTGGCGAGCGACCGCTTTCAGACGTTCACCGACAGTTATCACGGCCTGGCCGTGCGCGGTGGTGCCATCGTGGTGGTGAATTGCGCCAGCTGTCACGGTGCGCATGCCATCAAGTCGCCCCTCGATCCGACCTCCAGCGTCAACAAACGGAATCTCGTCGCCACCTGCGGCCAGTGCCATCCCGGCGCCAACACGCGCTTCACCATCGGCTCCGTGCACGTGAGCGTGGAGCAACGCCGCGAGAGCCCGATTCTCTACTGGATCGCGAACCTCTATGTGATCCTGATCGTAGCGGTCGTTGGCGGCATGGCGGTGCACAACCTGCTCGATTTTCTTAAGAAGGCGCGGCGCAAACTGGCCATCCAGAAGGGCCTGGTCGTCGAGGAGCTGGTCGGCCACCGGCTCTACCTCCGCATGACCGTGCATGAGCGCTGCCAGCACGGCGCGCTGGTCGTCAGTTTCGTGCTGTTGGTCGTCACCGGCTTCATGTTGCATTATCCGGAGGCGTGGTGGGTCGTCGCCATCCGGCAGGTCAGCGACCGCGCGTTCGCGCTCCGCAGTCTCATCCATCGTCTCGCCGGGGTGACGCTGCTGGCCGCCGGAGGGTGGCACATCGCCTACCTCGCCTTCACCGCCCGGGGCCGCCAGCTTTTCCGCGACTTGCTCCCGCGCCTCCGCGACCTGACCGATCCGTTCAAAGTGCTGCGCTACAACCTCGGCCTCGCTCCCAGGAAGCCAGCGTTCGACCGCTTCAGCTACATTGAAAAGACCGAATATTGGGCACTGGTCTGGGGCACGCTGATCATGGGTGCGACCGGGGTCATCCTGTGGTTCGAGAACACCTCAATGGGGCTCTTCACCAAGCTCGGCTTCGATATTTCCCGCACCATCCATTTCTACGAGGCGATCCTAGCCACGCTCGCGATCCTGGTGTGGCACTTCTACTTCGTCATCTTCAACCCCGACGTCTATCCAATGAACCTCTCGTGGCTGACCGGCTGCATGTCGGAGCGCGAGATGATCGAGGAGCATCCACTCGAACTCGAGCGTTTGAAGCCGCCCGGGAAGGGCGACGCCCCAAAGTCAACCCCAGCCCGGGAATTAGATCATTCTGACGGCAAGCCTATCGCGTGAGCCAAAATTAGAGACCCAACCTTGGACGTCTTTCCTCGCCGTCGGGAACAACTTCGGAGGCATCATGCATCCGACCATTAAGCTCCCCCATTTTCACGATTTCACGCGCGAAGAACTCACCACCCTCGTCGCGTCGTGGAATTTCAGCCCGGTGCATGCGGCGCGGCTGTGGAGTTATGTCTACAACGACGGCGTTGAACACTTTGCGGAGATGCCGGAAGTGCCGGCAAAGCTGCGCACACGGCTCGAGGAGAAGCTTTCGCTCGCGCTGCCGCGGATCGCGCGCGAGACGCACAGCTCCGACGGTTTCACGCGCAAGTACCTGCTGGCGCTTGCCGACGGCCGCCGCATCGAATCCGTGCTGATGCGCTTCACCGGGCGTGTCACCGCCTGCATTAGCAGCCAAGCCGGCTGCGCGATGGGCTGCGTGTTTTGCGCTACGGGGCAGATGGGTTTCGCCCGCCACCTCACACCCGGCGAAATCGTCGCGCAGGTGATGCACATCGACGGGGTGCTGCGCAAAAACGGCCGCGATGCGCCGCATGCAAAAAGCGACCGCACCTCTCCGCCTGCCCGCCACGAGCGGTTGCGCAACATCGTGCTGATGGGTATGGGAGAGCCGCTGCACAATTATGAGGCCGTCATGCAGGCCGTGGATATTCTGCGCGACCAGAACGGCCCGGCCATCGGGGCAAAACGCATCACCCTGAGCACCGTGGGCGTGATTCCCGGCATCGTCCGCCTGGCCGACGAGGCCCGCCCCATCCAACTCGCCGTCAGCCTGCACGCCGCCACACAGGCGGAACGCGTCGTCTTCGTCCCGGTGGCGCAGCGCTGGCCGCTCGATGCGCTCATGGAGGCCTGCCGCTACTACGTCGGGAAACAGCAACGCCGCATCTTCTTCGAATGGACGCTCATCGCCGGTCGGAATGATACTCCGGAGCAGGCTCATGCCGTCGGCTGCCTGCTGCGTGGTCTTAACGCCCAAGTAAACCTCATTCCGCTTAATCCGACGAGGAGCTATGACGGCACGCCCTCCGACCGTATCGCCGCGCGGCGTTTTCAGGAGATTCTCGCCGGTTACGGCCTGCCCAGCACGGTGCGCCAGCGCCGGGGCATCGACATCGCCGCCGGCTGCGGGCAACTGGCCACCGCGACGCGGCAAAGCCTAAGTTCCAAACGCTAAATCCCAGCCTGAGCCTGCAGTCCATCGACCCAGCCAATCTGTCCTCCCGCGCCGTCTACCACCATCGCCGAAACCCAGCCCTCTCGGAATTGCCTCACCGGTCCCGAGCCGAATGTCCGTCGGACGTTGGGACTGTCCCCAGTGTCGCCGCCTCCAGTTGTTTCCATAGAAATTGGTAGGCCAGCGCGGACATAAACGCCTCTTGCTTGTTGTTCGCCGAGCCACCATGGCCGCCTTCGACGTTCTCGTAATACAGGACATCGTGTCCCTGGGCCTTCATCTTCGCAGCCATCTTGCGGGCATGCGCGGGATGCACCCGGTCATCACGCGTTGAAGTGGTGAACAGGGTACGGGGATAGTGGACATTCGACTTCACGTTGGCGTAAGGCGAGAACACCCGAATGAACGCCCAGTCCTTCGGATCGTCGGGATCACCGTACTCACTTATCCACGAAGCTCCCGCGAGTAGCTTGTGATAGCGCTGCATGTCGAGCAACGGTGACTTGCAGACGATCGCTCCGAACAGGTCGGGGTGCATGGTCAGCATGTTGCCGACGAGCAGTCCGCCATTCGAGCCACCGATGCAGCCCAGATGGGCGGGGTCCGTGACGCGCCGTTGAATCAGATCCTCCGCCACCGTAATGAAATCCTCGTACGCGCGTGGGCGGTTGGCCTTCAGCGCAGCCCGATGCCACCGCGGGCCGAACTCGCCGCCGCCGCGGATGTTCGCCACCACGTACACGCCACCCCGCTCGATCCACCCGGCGCCATTGACGCCGTTGTAGCGGGGAAGCGCCGAACTCTCGAATCCGCCGTAGCCGGTGAGCAGCGTGGGCGCGTGGCCGTCCAGCACGAGGTCCTTCGGCGTCACCGCGAAGTACGGAACATGTGTTCCATCTTTCGAAACAGCCTCGTGCTGGCTCACCTCGGCTCCGCTGCCATCGAAAAATGACGGCGCCTGCTTGAGGCGCTCGGGAGCGCTGCCGTCGACGTGGCCGAGGCTCAGCGTCGTCGGTATCAGGAAGTCGGTGGCCGTCAGCCAGTAGTCGTCGGACGTCCGGCTGTCGACCGCCGAGGCGTCAATCGTTCCGAATTCCGGCAGCCCCTCGAGCGGCGTGCGCGACCAGCTCCCGCCGTCGGGGCGCGCGAGGTAGATACGGCTGCGCACGTTGTCGAGTTCTTTGATCAGGAGCGCGTGCCGCGTGGCAGAGTAACCGACGAGCGATTTGCGATCCGTGGGCTCGAACAGCAACTCGAACGTGCGGCCGCCGGCCAAGAAATCGTCGAGCTTCGTCGCGATCAGTGCGCCGGCGGGATACGTCCGCCCACCCGCCGTCCAGTCCATGCGGAGCTGGAGCAGCAGCCATTCGCGCCAGGCGAGGGCATCGGCATCGTCGGGCTTATCCAAGCGGATGAGTGTTCGATCACGAAGCAGGAACATCTCGTTGGAGTAGAAGCTCATCGTGCGGACCACGAAGTCCCGCTCGAATCCCGGCATTTGGTCATGGTACGCACCGACCCCGACGTCCGAGTCCTTGCCCTCATACACGAGCGTGGCGGCCGAGGCCGGTTCGCCCCGCGTCCAGCGCTTCACAACGCGCGCATAGCCGGAAGTGGTCATCGTCGACGAGTCGATCGCTGCCCCGAGAAATAGGTGATCGCGATCAATCCAGCCGACGTCACTTTTCGACTCCGGCAGGGCGAAGCCGTCCGCCACGAACGATCCGCTGCCGAGATCGAACTCACGGACAATGGACGCGTCACCGCCGCCACGGGACAACCGGAGCAGGCAGCGGCTGTAGTCAGGGGGCAGCACGTCCGCGCCCTGCCAGACCCAGTTCTCGTGCTCCGCGGCCGCGAGCGCATCGAGGTCGAGCACGGTCTCCCACGTCGGGTCGGCCTTGCGATACTCCGCAAGCGTCGTCCGGCGCCATAGGCCTCGCTCATGCTTCGCGTCGCGCCAGAAGTTGTAATAGCGATCGCCGTAGCGGGCGACGAACGGGATGCGCGCATCGGAGTTCAGAATATCGAGGAACCGCGCGTTCATCGTCGCGAACGCCGGCGAACGCGCGAGCTCGCGCGTGCTCACCTCGTTCTCCTGTTTCACCCAGGCAAGCGCCCGCTCGCCGGTGATCGATTCGAGCCAGATGTAAGGGTCGGTCGAGGCCGTTACGGGAGGGATTTCCGCCGCGGTTGAGGCTAGAAGCAATAACGCGAGCGCTAGGAAGAACGGAGCCTTCATTGGAGCCTCCAACTCAGGGATGGGTAAGTTCCGCCGTGACCATCTCGTTCCCATAGGGCCAGGTCAATCCGGTTCCACAAAAAGGGTTCAGCGGCCGCGCCAGCTGGCCCGCTGATAAGGAGGCGGATAAGGGTCGAGCAGGCAGGAATGCTTGCACCGGGTAACCGGCGACGCGCCTGCGCCCGCTGAAACGCGCGCGTCAGGTGTGCCGGGCCCGGGGCGTCTGGCGCCAGGCGATTCCGGGCTCCAACTCGCGCAACGCATCGGCGGCGATCCAGCGGGCCGACTTGGAATCTGTTTTCTGGATATCCTTGGCGGTGGCGATGGCCGCCTGCCGCAGGCGCGGATTGCGCTTGCCAATCTGGCGGAGCGCCCAGTTGACCGCCTTCTTTACGAAGTTGCGATCGTCGACCGCTTCGCGCCGGATGACCGGTAGAAACTCGAGAAACACCGCGTCAGGCAGTTCCTTGCGGTGCACAGCGAGGCCCGCCATGAGCACGAAACCGCAGCGCTTCACGAACTCCGCGCGGCGCCGGCTCCAAGTGTGCGCTTTCTCGATGGCGAATGACGTACGGTCGAAGAGAACGCAGCAGCACGCATCGCTGGCGCCCCAGTTGTCACAATCGCGCGTCCATCGCTCCATCTGCCCGCGGGTGACCTGCCGAGGATCATCAATCAGCGTGGCAAGCACGCGCGCCTCGTGGATGCCGCTCGCCCAGAGTTCAATGGCGAGCGCATGGTTGAGGCGATACCGGAGGGCAATCTCCCGCAGGACCGGTGCCTTGATTCCAAGGTGTTCACCCTTGGGTGCAATCCCGTAGCGCCGTTGGCCCTCGATATCGCACAGGCGGTGCAGCGTGCGCAGGTGGGCGATGATCTTCGCGGCGGTGGCCCTCACCGGGCCCGCCGGGCCCGCACCGCCTCGGCCAGCTTCGCGAGCACGGGAATGGTTTTCTCGAATGAGAGGCATGGATCGGTGATGCTCTGTCCGTAGACGAGCGGCCGGGTGCGGTAGTCCTGCGATCCGCCCAGCAGATTACTCTCGAACATTACGCCGCAGATGGCGCGTTCGCCGGCGGCAATTTGCGCCGCGATTTCGGCGGCTACCGCCGGCTGACGTTCGGCATCCTTGCCGCTGTTGGCGTGGCTGCAATCAACCATGAGGAATGGCGGCAGGCTGGCCGCACGAAGCAACTCCCCGGCGGCGCGCACATGTTCTGCGGTATAGTTCGGACCAAGGGTGCCGCCGCGCAGGACAAGGTGACAGCGATCATTGCCCGCGGTGCCCAACACAGCTGGCGCGCCGTCCTTGGTAAGTGAGGGAAACCAGTGTGGATGCTGCGCCGTGCAGATGGCGTCGACCGCCACCTGCACATCGCCGTCGGTGCGATTCTTGAAGCCGACCGGCATGGAAAGGCCTGAGGCTAGCTCGCGGTGCACCTGGCTCTCGACGGTGCGCGCCCCGATGCCGCCCCACGTGACGAGTTCCGCGTAGTACTGCCCGAGCGTCGTGTCGAGAAACTCGGTGGCGACCGGCAGGCGCAGCGCCGTGAGATCGATCATCAGTTTCCGCGCGAGCCGTAGTCCTTGATTGATGCGGAAACTGCCGTCGAGGTCCGGATCGTTGATGAGCCCCTTCCAGCCGACGATCGTCCGCGGTTTTTCGAAGTAGACCCGCATGACCACGAATAGTTCGGCGGCATGTCGCGCGGCCAGCTCATGCAGGCGCTCCGCGTATTCGCTCGCCGCCGCCGGATCGTGGATGGAGCACGGTCCGACCACGGCCAGCAGCCGGTCGTCGCGGCCGAGGATGATGTCCTCCACTGTGCGGCGGCTCTGCGCCACGAAAACCGCCCCGGCATCGTCGAGCGGCAACTCGCCGGCCAGGGCCGCGGGAAAAATCAGAGGGCGGGCGGCACGAATGCGAAGATCAGAGGTGGGTAAACGGGACATACAGAAGTGATGGATCGTCGGCTTACCACCCCAACGCCTGTTTCGCCTGCCTCACCGCCGGCGTGTCGGCGAGCACAGGCGGCGCAGGTGGTGCCGCGAGGCCGAGGCGTCGGGCGCGTGCGTGCAGGCTGAGCGTTAGCAGGGAGGCGAACTCCGATTCCGCCGCCGCCGCGCCAAGGCGAACCATTACGTCGGCCGGCAACACGAGCTGCGCTGGTGGCAGGATTTGCTTTTCACCGAAGAACAGCGTGAGCCCCGCGCCCAACGCCTCAATGTAGTCGCGCAACTTCGCAGGCGGCGCATAGCAAAGACCCTGACCGGCGGGGTGCGGCGTGAACTCCATGAAGGTGCGTAGTTGTGCGTTGAACTGCGCCAGGGCTTGGTCGGCTGTCGCCGGCGTCCAGCGCGCGGTGAACGCCTTGCGTTCGCGAAACTTTTTCACCTCCCAGAGGCGCAGCACGAACTCGTAGTCGGCGTGTTCCTGCCGCAGCGAACCGGTGAACACGTAATCGAGCCCGCCTTCGGTCGTGTCAACCAGCTGGCGGATGTGTTCCGGCGCCCACTCTGCGTCGAACAATCCGTATTGCTCCCGCCGCATGGTGGCGATCGCGGCGACAGAGGCGTAGCTGGCGCTGAAGAAAAGCATTTCCGAAAGCCACAGCGGAATTCCGCGCGAGAGCCGGCCCAGTTCATCCTCGGGCCGCTTCATGTTCCCGGCTGGATCCTTCAACCCAAGCAGGGCCAGTTGGCCAAAGGCGACGCGCCGCAGCTTGCCTTCCTTCGGCGGCAGCAAGCCCGGGATGTTTTCAAGACCATAAAACCAGATGGGTTTGCTGATGCTCACCAAGTCGATCCTTGCCGTCGTAACGTCCGCCGGAGACCCGGGTGGTGGGGTCGGAACAATCGCCCCCTCGGTCTCCAGTAGCATCATGTCGGCGATGACGTTGGAGAAACCAAACAGGCGTTCCTCGATTTCTGGCCGGTTAAGTGCGAAGAGCAGGTCGAGCACGTGCTGCGCGGCCTGCGGTTCCCGCACGGCCAGATAGGCTTGGAGCAGGTTGATACCGGTCGCGGGACCGTGCCGCTGAGCGTCGTAACGCGGCGCGATGAGCTCGATGATTTCCCGCGTGCGGCCAGCCACGCCAAGGTCGCCGGAGATGGTCACAAGCACGTCCGGTCGATCCCCGGCGGTAGCGAGCACCTCCTCGTAGACGGCCATGGCACCAGCGAGGTTTTTGAGTTCCAAGGCCTCTCGCGCCTGCTTGAGGCGGGCAAGGGCTCCAACCCCGCTAGGGGGGGCTGTTTCAGGCCCTGGCGCGGGGGTGGGGGGCTGGATTTCAGCGGTGGGCTCCGTTCCTGTCGCAGGCAGTGACGCCGCAGGCAGTGGTTTAGCCGCGGCTGGCAAGCTGGCGGATTTCTTCGGGAGAAACCGGTCGAGTAATCCCATGGATTAAGAGGAAAGGCACCCGTGCCCCGCACGCGAAGCAAAATTTGCTCGTTTACGGTCGCCGGGTCTCAACCACTGGCGGGCCGGACCGGCTGCGCGGCCGGCGCGTTTACTTGCTGCGCAGCGCCGGAAGGGAATCCCTTAATGGTGCTCGATGAGTTCGCCCGCTGGATAACGCACTTTCTTCGCGGTTCCATACTTGTCGTCCGCGGCGCGGTAGCCGAGTGCGCAGGCACACACCGTGGAGTACCCCTTGGCCGGCAGGCCGAGCACCTCGTCATATTGGGCGGGGTCAAAACCTTCCATCGGGCAGGCATCGACACCGAGCATCGCGGCGGAGGTCAGCAAGTTGCCGAGGGCAATGTACGTCTGGCGTGCGGCCCATTCATTAACCCAAGCGCTGCGCGGCCCCTTGACGAGATCACCGACCATCATGTCATAGTAGCTCTGGAGTGAGCCCCGCGGCATGCCGCGGGAGTCGGTCGTCAGGTTGACGAACTTCGTCACGTCGGCCTCGGTCATGGTGATCTTCCGTGCGAAGACGACAAAGTGCGACGCATCGGTCACCTGCGGCTGGCCCCACGAGAGCGGCTTGAGTGTTTCTCGAAGCTTCGGATCGGTGATGACGAGGAAGCGGTAGGGCTGCAGGCCGTAGGAGGAGGGCGAGAGCACGAGCGCCTGTTCGAGCGCCGCCCAGGTGGCCGCGGGAATTTTCCTCGCCGGATCAAATTTTTTCGTGGCGTAGCGCCAGTTGAGCTGCGCGAGGAGCGTATTGGTGGATACAGTAGCCATAGCGGGGGTCCTTATGTGCGCATTGGGCGGAAAACGCAAATAAACCCGCGGCTTCCCGCTGGGCGGGATGTCGCCCGCGACTCCTCCGTTTACCGTTTGACCCGGAGGGGCGGGTGATTACTTAGCTGCGTTCCCAGCAGGTGAATCGCGTCTACATCAAAACCTACGGATGCCAGATGAACGTGCGCGACAGCGAGGCTGTCGCCGCGATGCTGCGCGCCCGCGGATATCGCCTTGTCCAACATGAGGACGACTGCGACATCATGTTGCTCAACACCTGCAGCATCCGCGACCGCGCCGAGCAGAAGGCCATCGGCAAGGCGGGTTACATGGCCGCGCGCAAGAAACGCCAGCCGCAATTCATCCTCGGCATTCTCGGGTGCATGGCGCAGAACCGCGGCGCCGCGCTGCTCGACCAGCTGCCCGACGTCGACCTCATCGTCGGCACCCAGAAGTTTCACCAAGTGCCGGGCTATCTCGACAACCTTCGCGCCGCCTGCGCGGCGGGCCTGCCCGTGGGCAACACGATCATCGATATCGCCGAGGAGGCCGGGTCGCAGAACACCATCCGCGACCATGTGCTGGCCGAGCGACCGGTCACCGCCTTTGTTTCCATCCAGCAGGGCTGCAACATGGATTGCACCTTCTGCATTGTGCCAAAAACGCGTGGCGACGAGCGCTCGCGCCCGATGGACGACATTGTGACGGAGTGCCGCACGCTGGTGGAATGCGGCGTGCGGGAAATCACTCTGCTTGGCCAGATCGTCACCAGTTATGGCCGGCGCGAGTATGCGCACGCCGGTGGAGTGACCCCTTTCGTGCAACTGCTCGAGCGACTCCACGAAATCGACGGCCTCGCGCGCCTCCGCTTCACCTCCCCACACCCGCGCGGCTTCAAGCAAGACCTCGTCGAGGCCTACGGCCGGCTGCCCAAGCTCTGTGAATGCGTGCACCTACCGCTTCAGTCGGGCAGCGACCGTATCCTTCGCGCCATGAACCGGCCTTATACGCGCGCGCGCTACCTGGAGATCGTCGAGGCCCTGCGCCGGGTGCGGCCTGACATGTCTTTCTCGACCGACATCATCGTGGGTTTTCCCGGCGAGACCGAGGCGGACTTCGCGCAGACCCTGGAGTTGTTCGAGGCCGTGAACTATGACATGGCCTACATCTTCAAGTATTCCACCCGCACCGGAACGCCCGCGGCCACGCTGACCGGCCAAGTGCCCGCCGCAGTGAAGGAGGGGCGCAACCAGATTCTCTTGCGCCTCCTCGAGAAAAACTCCCGCCGCCGGAACCAGTCGCTCGTCGGCACCGTGCAGGAAGTGCTCGTCGAGGGTCCCGACAAAAAGGGGCTGCGTTACATGGGCCGTACGCGCGGCAACCGCCTGGTACATTTTGAGGCCACAGAGCATCTTATTGGCGAACTGGTACCCGTGCATATCGCGCGCGCCACCGCGAGCGCTCTCTATGGCGCGCCGGCCCTGGCCGGGGTGGCGCCTTGACCGTCCCTCGCCCCCCTGAAATATTGTTCCATTCAGTGGGTTCCGTGGGTTGAATCAATACACCACATGTCCCTTTTTCTCGCCACGCTGCTCCCCGGACTTTTTCTCACCGCGCTTGGCGCCCTGCTGCTGCTCAACAGCCCTGTGGTGATCTCCACCCTCAAGGCCCTCCCGCGTTCGCCGATCGGCACGCTCGTGCTTTTTGGCGGCGGTGTGCTGTGGTTCCTTTTCCGCGTAGCCAACATGGGCGCCGCCGACCGCATCATCGGCAGCTCGAATGTGCTCTGGGTGTTGGGCTTTGCCGTGCTTGGCGTGCTGTCGATCAAGTACGTGCCCGACTTCCTTGCTGTGCGCGGGCTCAGCATTCTCACCCTGCTCATCGCCACGCCGCTCCTCAACGCCGCCTTCATGGAGTACACCCATCCGCAACGGCTGTTCATGGTGACCCTGGTTTTTGCAGCCGTCATCGCCGCTCTCTACCTCGCCGCCTTGCCCTACCGGCTGCGTGATTTTTTCCAGTGGCTGTTCGCTACACCGGGGCGGGGAAGGGCGCTCGGTGCAGGATTGCTCGGCTACGGAATTTTGCTCAACGTGGTGGCGTTCACCTATTGACCCCCGCGCCCATGACCCCCCCGCCGAAGGAAGTCCGTGGCCTGTTGCTGCTGATCGCTGGCCCCACCGGCACCGGCAAGACGACGCTGTGTCGGCGGTTGATCGCCGACCACAAGGAGGTCGAACGCCTTGTTACCTGTACCACGCGGGCCCAGCGCGAGGATGAACAGCAGGGCGTCGATTATTATTTCTTAAGCAACGCCGAGTTTGACGAGGCGCTGGCCAATGATGAGTTCCTTGAATGGGCGCAGGTACACACTTCGCGCTATGGCACGAAGAAAAGCGCCGTCTTCAACAAGCTCGCCCGTAACGTCGACCTCGTGGTCAATGTCGACGTGCAGGGGGCGCGCGCCTACCGCCAGGCGTTCGAGGGCCACTCGACCATGCGCGGCCGGCTCGTGACGGTTTTCATCATGCCGCCGGACATGGAGACCATCTATGACCGCCTGCTCACCCGCGGGCAGGACTCGAAGGAACAGATCGAGCGGCGCATGAGGACCGCGCTTTATGAAGTGGAACAATGGACGCAGCAGGACTACTGCATCGTGACCGGCACAAAGGAGGAGGATTATGCCCGGCTCGAAAGCATCTGGCGGGCGGAGAAATGCCGCGTCTCCCGGTTGCGTCTGGCGGTGGCCACGGCCGACTCGCGGCTGCCGTTCAAAGACAGGTAAGCACCGCCTCGCTTAACGGGTTATTCGGCCAGTCACCTGAGATCAAGCCGCTAGAGCAGGGCGGTCGGCAGCTCGTCGCTCATGGAAGTCGGCTTGGTGCGGCGGGGCCCGGCAATGGATTGTAGCCTCCGGGGCAGGTCCTGGGGGGCCCGAAAGAGGTAGCGGCGCCCTTCCTTGCCTGCAACCAGGAGCTCGCGCTGGGTTAGATCGAAAAGATCGTCCCGCGCCGTTTGATGGGTAACGCCATGACTGCGCTGGTGACCCGCGATCAGGTACCGCGTGTCCGGTTTGCGAAGGGCGTGCTCGATAACCGCCTGCTGGCGCGGGTTGAGTTCCGCCAGGCCCAGGAGCTTCTTTTTCGCCTCTTGTAATTCGTTTGTTTTGCGCACAACCCGGTCATGCAGTGCCCGCTCCGCCGCGCGAATGACCTCCGCCTGATGAAGGATGAAATAAGTGAGGTCGTTGTCGTCCGTCTCTGTGTGTAGGAAGACACGCGCGTAGCGCGCTGGCGCCTGGAGCAGAACGTCCGAGATCGAGATGCATCCAAGGCGGGGATAGTTCTGCCGCAGCACTGCCCAACGAAAAAGGGTTCGGGCGATGCGCCCGTTGCCGTCGCAAAACGGACGATCGTAAGCCAGCCAGAAGTGCAGCACGATCGCCCGGATGATCGGGTGGAGGAAAAAATCCGGTGCCTGGCCGTTGGCGAAGGCACACATCAGCTCCATGCGTCGCGGCAGTTCGCCGGCTGGCGGTGGCTCGTATTGAACCCCCTCCGCTGCGTCAATGATGGGTGAATCTTCCCCGTCTTGGCGGAAACGCCCGGCCGTTTCTGGTTTGTCCAGCGTGCCGGCGGTAATGCACCGATGAAGCTCGAAAATCCTTTCCGGACTGAGTTCGCGGTCCTGCCAATTCCAAACCCGCTGCAGCGCCAGGTGCTGGTTAAGTATCATCTGCTCGCTTCTCTCGCGCGGCCGCTGGCCATTGCGGAGCATTTCCTTCGCCACCGCATAATTCGTCGTGGCCCCGGCGAGCCGGGCAGACGCTATCGACTCCTCAAGAAGGGCGCTCGCATAAAATCGGTCAAATTCTTCCGGCCTGATCTCTGTTTCGCTCCCGCCATGATCAAGCCGGTGTAATATTTCAATCAGTCCATCCGGTATGTTGAATTTAAACGGACGCTTTTCGCGGTCGAAAAGGGCAATCGGGCGGAGTTTTGCCGTTCGTGCCAGTTTCAAGGCCGCCCACCATACTTCATGGCTAATGCCTTCTGGTTTTGCCCTCTGTTTCAATTCCTCCCAGTGCAAGTAGCAATCTTGCGGTGCTAATTTCTCGTGTGCTTCGAGAATCGCCGCCCATTGCTGGAGAACGACATCAAGAAATGTTGGCGGAGAAATCACAACTCACGACACTTATCCTAATATATATTAAATTAGGATATACCCCTTGCGGATGTATCCTAATAATCGAATTATTAGGATAAGATTAACCCAAACCATTGGGCGGTCAATTAAATCCTGTCTTGGACTAAGCGGCGCCCCGCTTGGGCGAGTTGATCAGGCTTGGGTCTGCGGGCGCGCAGGTTCCGGCCAGTCCAAATGGAAAAATTTGCCGCGGGGTTGATCGATGCGCTCGTAGGTGTGCGCCCCAAAATAGTCGCGCTGTCCTTGGAGAAGGTTGGCCGGCAGGCGGGCGGTACGATAGCCGTCGTAATAGGCAAGCGCCGAACCGAAGGTTGGGGCCGCAACCCCGTAATGAGCAGCCAAGGCAACGATCTTCCGCCAGTTTTTCTGCGCTTCCTTTACTGTTTTGTTGAAGTAGGGGTCAAGGAGTAGGTTGGCCAGCTGGGGTTTCCGGCCATACGCCTCGGTAATTTTCTGCAGAAATATGGCGCGAATAATGCAGCCGCCGCGCCAGATCTGGGCGATGGCGCCAAAATTAAGCGTCCATTTATATTCCTTCTGGGCCTCGCGCATGAGTTGGAAGCCCTGCGCGTAGGAGCAGATCTTCGCGCAATACAGGGCGTCATGAATGGCTTGGATCAGGGCCGTCCGGGATCCGCGATATGGTTTCGTTGTCGGTCCCTTAAGAATTCTGGAGGCGGCGACTCGTTCGTCCTTGATGGCGGATAGGCAGCGGGCGAAAACCGCTTCGGCAACCGTGGGGGCGGGAACGCCCATGTCGAGTGCGTTGACGCTGGTCCATTTGCCGGTGCCCTTCTGTCCGGCTGTGTCCAGGATGACGTCGACGAGGGCTTTTGTTTTTGTGACTGGATCTTTCTGCTGAAGAATGTCGGCGGTAATCTCGATGAGGTAGGAGTCAAGCACCCCTTTATTCCATTCGGCGAAGACGTCCCCTATTTCGTCGGCCTTCATGCCGAGGAGGCGCCGCATGAGATAATAAGCCTCGCAGATCATCTGCATGTCTCCGTACTCGATCCCGTTGTGAATCATCTTTACGTAGTGGCCGGCTCCATCGGGACCAATGTAGGTGGCACATGCCACACCGCCGGAGACGGGTTTTCCGGGTATGGCGCCCAAGATGGGGCGACCGGTCTTGGCGTCGACCTTGGCGGCAATGGCATTCCAAATTGGTTCCAGCTCCTTGTAGGCGGCGGGGTCGCCACCGGGCATGAGCGCGGGCCCGAAGCGGGCACCGGTCTCCCCGCCAGAAACGCCTGAGCCGATGAAGCGAAGCCCTTTTTCACGAAGGGCCTTTTCGCGCCGGATGGTATCGGTCCATTTGGCGTTGCCGCCATCAATGATAATGTCCCCCCGCTCCAAGAGCGGAACGAGGCTGTCGATGACGGCGTCGGTGGGTCTGCCCGCCTGGACGAGGAGGATGATCCTGCGGGGTTTGGCGAGCGACTGGACGAATTCCTGAAGGGTCGTTGTGCCGACGAGGCCGCCCGGCGTCCCGGGATTTCCAGCTACAAACCTGGTCGTTTTCTCGGTCGTGCGGTTGTAAACCGAGATCTGAAAGCCGTGGTCGGCAATGTTGAGTGCCAGGTTTTGACCCATCACCGCAAGACCGACGAGTCCGATATCTGCGTGCGTTTTGGGCATGCGAAAAAAATATTCCGGAACCCCGTCAAAAACCAATCAATTCCCTTGTCGTGGGCGGCCGATCGCTGCGGACAACCCCGGCTTCCCGCCGCTTACTTCCCCCATTTGGGATTGGGAATGTAAGGCGCGATCGCGTCGATTATCGGGGTGAGAAATTTGGGCTCATTACGCTCATGAACCCACGTGAGCGTTAGCACCATCAGGGTCACCAAGACGATCATGGCTAGCAGAAACTTGTTCACCCTTGTCGCCAGCTTAACAAGAAGGATCACCGCCACCACAATCAGGGCGGCCAACCCAAGATTGATCAGATTCTTCTTGGGCAGATGCTGCAGTTTTTCAATGGCGTTGACGGCAAAGTAGAGCATGTCCTTTGACACTAATAATGCCGTGCGCGGATACGAGCCGATTGTGGCCCCCGGCTGGTTTTGCGTTTTCCTTCCTGCCCTCGTTCTTTTGTACCCCTGCCGGCGCCGTGGCTTATCCATTCCGAAGTTCCGGTGGCATAGTGCTCTTTTTTCCAGATGGGTACGCGCTTCTTCATCTCGCCGATGATGTAGCGGCAGGCGTCGAATGCCGCGTCGCGATGCTCGGCTGTCACGCCTGCCCAAACGGCAACGTCTCCGATCTGCAGAAGCCCGCGGCGGTGCACACACGCTGCTGAAAAAATGGCAAACCGCGCGCGCGCCTCGGCGATGATACGTGCCCCCACTTTTTCAGCGAGTTCGCCATAGGCCTCGTATTCGAGCGAACAAACCTTCCGGCGTTTATTGCGGCTACGCACCCGGCCCTCGAACGACACGTAGCCGCCGGTGCGGGCATCAAGCAGTTCCCGCCTCAGGGTATCGGGGTCAAGTCGCGCGGATGAGATGCGAAACATGGAGAGGCCCTAGCCGCCCGCGAAGGGCGGTATGAAAACCACCTTAACGCCGTCCGCCAACGGGGCGTCCCACGCAGCGAAATCGTCGTTGATCGCCACCTTCAATCTCTCCGGCTGCAGCCTGAAGCCATGCCTCCTGCGCAGCTCTTTGTAGAGCGCGGCGGGAGTGGCGGCCTCGGTCACGACCTTTTCTTCAGCACGCCCGGCCTGCTCGCGCAGCGCGGCGAAATACCGCACCTGTATGTGTTTCATCGAGTCTGTCCGTTGCCTGGGCGTCCGGACCCGGCGTTGAGCCTGGCGGAAAAAATCCTGGTCGGCTTCTTGCCTTGGGAAAAAATCATGGGCCTGCCCGGTAGTTTTGTTTGCCCCCTGTCTTCTCGAGGAGCCGCACCTCCTTGATTACAATACCGTGCGAAATCGCCTTCGCCATGTCGTAAAGCGTGAGCGCCGCCACGGTCGCTCCTGTCAGCGCCTCCATTTCGACCCCGGTCCTCGCGTGCGTCTGCACCCGGCAGTGGATGGTTACTTCGCTTCCGTTTTTCTCCGGTTTGATGTCAATCCTGCAGTCTTCGAGCGGCAGGGGATGGCAGAGCGGTATGATCTCGCTCGTCTTTTTGACCCCCATTACGCCGGCGAGTACGGCGATCTGGAAAATCATCCCTTTCTTCGTGGCGATGTCTCCATGCTTCAGCCGGGCTGCGAGACCCGCGGGTAGCGATACGACCGCCCTGGCATGCGCGGTGCGTTTGGTCACCGGCTTGCCGCCGACGTTGACCATCGCGGGACGGTTCTTCGTGTCGAGATGCGATACCATGCACGTTAATGTTGCGCTTTGCCGCAGGGGCGCAAAGGGATTTTACCACCCTGCCTGAGCGCGCCCGGCGCTATCACACCCATGTCCAGAACCGGCTGGCCGTACCGGCGGCATACTCAGCCTGTTCGGCGGTCAGCTCGATGAAACCATCCGTATCCGTGAGGCCGGTGAAGTCACCCGAGGTATTGAGCGGAACGGGTGTCGCCTGCTGCTCGCCGCGCGGACCTTGGGCGATTTTTACCGGCAGGAAACCGGCATGCTTCGGCTTCAATATGACCCGCTCCGTAAGCACCGCGAACTGCGGTTTCGCCGGGATGAGACCGCACATCTTCGCGAGCGCGGGCAATGCGTAGCGATGCAGGCAGATGTAGGAAGAGGCCGGATTCCCCGGCAGGGCGAAGACGGGCGTGCGCCGGGGGCTGAGGCCGAACCAGAACGGCTTGCCTGGCCGCTGCGCCACGCCTTGAAAGAGTTTCTTTACGCCGAGTTCGTCGAGCACCCGGGGCAGAAAATCAAACTTGCCCTTCGATACACCGCCGGTGAGCAGCACCACGTCATATTCCGCAACGATGTGCCAGAGGAGGTGCTCGATCTCGTGGCGCATATCATGCAGATGATAGCGCTCCACGCGCGGATGGCCGGCGGCAACGAGTGCGGCCCGCAACGCGTAATCGTTTGATCGGCGGATCTGGTGCGGCGCGACCGGGGAACTCACATCAACGAGTTCATCGCCGGTCGCGACCACGGCGATCTCCGGCTGCATTGTCACGGCAAGGTGGGCGTAGCCGCAGGCCGCGGCCACGGCGATTTCCCGGCCGGTGAGTCTTACGCCCGGCTGCACCACCACTGACCCGCTGGCATGGTCTGATCCCTGTCGGTGCACCGCCTGACCGGCCGCGACGGTCGCCTCTGCGGCGATGGTTATGCAATCATGCTCGCGTGTCGTATCTTCGTAGGGCACGACCGCATCGGTGCCGCCGGGCAGCACCGCCCCGGTCATCACTTCAATGCAGGTGTCGTTGGCCAGAAGTGAACGTGGTATGGTGCCTGCTGCCTGCGCTCCCGCCACGCGGAACCGCCTCGTTCCCGCCAGCCATACGTCGTGCCGGAGGGCATAGCCGTCCATCGCCACCCGGTCGAACGGGGGCAAATCACGATCTGCCATGAGCGTTTGTCGCAGCACGCGGCCGTGCGCATTCACCAGTGGACAATCCTCGGCCGGGAGGGGAACGACCGCCTCCAGCACCTGTTTTTCTGCTTCAGCGACAGAAAGCATGGCCGGACTTTAACATGCCGCTTGTGGAGGGCACGGAGGAAATGTCGCTTCCCATGCTTTCATTCATGAACTCCGCGTGTGCCGCCCGGCCTTCTTCACCGCTGCGGGTGGTGCCGCGCCGCTGGGCAGTTACTTTTGATTCGCTTCTTTGCGCTTCCGCCGCTTTGCGTTTACGTCTTTCTTCTCATGTCTGTCCTTTGCGACCAGTACGCCCGGCCGCTGCGCGACTTGCGCCTCTCCGTGACCGACCGCTGCAACTTCCGCTGCCCCTACTGCATGCCGGCGGAAGTGTTCGGCCCTGACCATGCCTTCCTGAAAGAAGGGCAGGTCATGTCGCCCACTGAACTCCGCCGCCTCTTGCAGCAATTCCTGCGGGTGGGGGTGGAAAAGGTGCGGATTACCGGCGGTGAACCGCTTCTGCGACCCGACGCGCCCGAGTTGGTCCGTCTGCTCAAGCAGGACCTGCGCGTACCCGCCGTGGCGCTAACGACCAACGGTTGGCTGCTTGCGCGCTTCGCGCCCGCCCTGCACGCCGCCGGCCTTGATCGCTTGAATGTCAGTCTTGATAGTCTTCGTCCCGAAACCTTTGTTCGCCTGAGCGGTGGCGGGCAGGGTCTGAAGGTTGAGCGCGTGCTGCAGGGCCTCGCTGCCGCCGCGCCGCTTGGTATTCCCATTAAAATCAACATGGTGGTCCAGCGGGGGGTGAACGACGGCGATATTCCTGAGATGGCTGCGTGGGCGCGCGCGCAGGGCTTCACGCTGCGCTTCATCGAATTCATGGACGTGGGTAATTACAACGGCTGGTGCCGCGACCTCGTCGTGCCGGCACAGGAAATCGTGGCGCGCCTCTCCGCCTTGTGGCCGCTCGAACCCTGCAGCCCCACCTACCGGGGTGAAGTCGCTGCGCGCTACCGTTATTTGGATGGCCGGGGCGAGATCGGTCTGATCAGCAGCGTCACCGAGCCTTTCTGTCGCGACTGCCTTCGCGCGCGCCTCTCGGCTGACGGAAAACTTTACACGTGTCTTTTCGCTTCAACCGGCTGGGATTTGCTGGGTGCGCTGCGTTCCGGCGCGAGTGATGAGGAGCTTTTTGCCTTCCTCTGCCGCGTTTGGCGCGGCCGGCTCGACCGCTACTCCGACGAACGCGCGGCGTTGCTCGACCGCCACGAAACGCGCCGGAAGATCGAGATGAGTTATATCGGCGGCTGAGAAACGCTTCCTCCGGCTTCTCGCCGTCGGTTGTCCTTATTGATATCGCGTCGCCCGGCCGAAGTAGTCGAGCATCCAGACCTCGCGCCAGACGCGGAAGCGGCCTTCGTAGGTCATCTTGCCAAATTCCTCGCGCTGGTCGTGCGGCAGGAGAAAGCCAAGTTCGGTGTTGAGTCGCTCGAGTTCGAACTGCTGCTGGTTGAGGTCCTCCACCGGTTCCACCGCCCACGGCACCGTTGTTTCGCCTGTGGCGGCAAGGCGCCGCTGGTGTCGCTCCAGAAGCCGGGGCAGGTTGCGACTCCACGGATTTCTTTCTACCAGCCAGTTTTCGGGATAGAAACCGCCGAAAGGCAGATAGAGATTGTCGGTGACGTAGCGCAGCCCGTCGGTCGTGCGCGTGGTGAGCGTGTAACACACGGAGATCGCCCCGTTGGCCTGCGGGACGAAGGTCACCTGGATGCGGGTTCGCGCCTCGTGATCCTGATAGATGGAGAGCCGGAGGTAGATGCCGCCGCCGATCTCGGCCTTCAGCGCCTGCACCTGCGTGCATTTGTTGGCCCGCAGCCATTCCCGGACCTTGAGCAGCCGGGGGTGGGTGGGCCACTCTTCGCCGCTGGTGTTGACGGCGTAGCGGGGGAAAAGCGGAAGCGGGCTCTGACTGAGCGCGGAAATTGCGAGCCAGTTGTAAATCGTTTCCAGAAGAAACCAGAGGAGAAACAGGGCCGCGGCCAGCACCCAGAACGGCCGGGTACTCCAACCCCATTCGATCGCCAGGAACGCCCCGCCAAAGGCGAACAACAGCCAGCGCAGCCAACGCACGAAGATGGCAATCACGGGTGAGGCCAGGCGCTGGTTGAGCGAGAATAGCACCAGCGAGAGGATGGCGGCCGCCAGCAAAAAATAGACGGGATCGAATTCCACGGTGAGTGCAAAAGGAAGAGAACGCCCGCTGCCGAACTCCCGGCGCCCCGCCCGGTGGTGGCTGCCGGATTTTAACTCAGCCGCACCGGCATGATGACGCAAATAAAGCTTTCCAGCGTCTTGAAAACACCCGGGCTGACTTCGTCCTTCAACTCAAAGAAAACTTCATCCTTGGTGAGCGCCCGCAATGGATCCATGACGAACTGCGGGTTGAACGCCACCTGAAGATCTGGCCCGCTGTAGGAGATGGCCATCGCTTCGTGTGATTCGCCGAAGTCGGGACTCGCTGCCGTGATTTCCAGCAAATTGCTGGTGAGCTTGATCTTGACGGAGTTGGATTTCTCACTGCACACGAGCGCGGCGCGATGAACACATTGCAGGAAGAGTTCGCGTTCCAGCTTGATGCGTTGATGGGTTTCCTTGGGGATGACTTGCTGGTAGTTGGGATAGTTGCCCTCCACGACCTTGGAGAAGAGGTAGATGTTCTCGACCAGCCCGCTGGTGTCCTTTTCCGTGGCGATCTGGAAGGACGCGCGGCGTTCGTTGAACGAGATCTTGACCTTGGCGCCCTTGTCGAGCAGCCGCAGCAGCTCCCCCACCGTTCTTGCCGGGAGGATGATGCTGCCGGCGCTGGCAGCGGGAAACTCCAACTCCTTGCTGATGAGCGCCAGGCGGCGGCCGTCGGTGGCCACCAGCGAGAGTTTTCCATCACGGAAATTGAAATAAACTCCGTTGAGGATATAGCGTGTTTCGTCGGCGGACTGCGCGTAGGCGACGCACTTGAGCATGGTGACCAGCTCTGCTTGCTCGAGGGAAAACGACTTGTCATCGCCGAATTCCGGCAGTGGTGGAAACTCCTCCTTTCCAATACCCATGATGCGAAACTGCGAGCCACCGGAGGCGAGTTTCACTTGGTGATTGGGCGAGGAATCTAACGCGACGTCGATGTTGGGCAGTTCACGAACGATGGTTGCCAGCCGTTTGACGGGCAGAGTGACAGAGCCTGTCTCTTTTACCTCGGCCTTGATTTTACAGCGGATACCCAAGTCGAGATTCGTAGTGGTCAGGGAAATATGGTCCTTTTCCGCTTCGATCAGGACATTGCTGAGGATCGGCATCGTGGCTTTAGAACCGACAACGTTGAGCACCTGCTGCAAGCCGTTGCTGAAATGGTCACGGTTGATTTTAAACTTCATGAGGGGAGGGACGATTGGACCGAAACGCTGAGTAACTAACAAAGGGCAATCAGAGAGGGATTCAATAAGGAATTATTCCATCTTATTATGTTCGGTGAATTGGGCCAATAACCAAGTGTGGAGGCTCGTTTTACGCTCGGAAAGGAAGGAAGGGGGGAGTTGTGGATAAAATCGTGATAGGTGGCCAAGAAACCTGGGGTTATTCACGAGCTTGAACAACCCGGGAGGTTATTGAACGGATATTGGAGGTTTGTTCACGGATTGTTTTCGCTGGAGGCGGAGCCGGCCGATCAACTGCGCGCGCCGGACAGAACGGAAAAGACCGAAAAAAACATAGACGAAAAAGAGCACCACCAACGCGACCTCCTGCAACCAGAAAATGATACCCGCCACGACAATGATTAAGACAAAAGTGCGAAACCGGGTCTTGGTCTGCCAGTCCACCTGCTTGAAACTCGGATAACGGATGGTGCTCACCATGAGCAGGGCAATCAGCAACAGCAGCACCGGCAGGGCTAGCGTCAGTTTGTGTAATTCCCGATTGTCTTCGGAAAGATGCAGCAGCAGGAGCACCAGAGAAGCCACTGTTCCAGCCGCCGCCGGGACGGGCAGACCGATAAAATCTTTGCTGCTATCCTTGGGGGTGTGGAGGTAAGGGTTGGTAATGACATTGAAGCGCGCCAACCGGACCGCCGCGCAGAGCAGGTAGACAAAACCGACGAACCAGCCGATCTGGCGGAACAAGGGGAAGCCCTGGGTGGGCGAAAGAATCAAAAAAAACATCATCAGGGCCGGGGCGACGCCGAAGGACACCACATCCGCCAACGAGTCGAATTCCGCGCCAAAGAGCGACTCGCGGCCCCCCAGCCGCGCCAGCCGGCCGTCAAGCGAATCGAAGATCACCGCCGCAAGGATGAACCACACCGCCTGGGTATAAAGCGCGGCAGGCGTATGCGCATAGGTGCCGGGCGCCATCGTTTCCAGCCGGGCCTGAATGCATTTGATGATCGCGACAAAGCCGCAAAACAGGTTTCCGGCCGTCATCAGATTCGGCAGGAAGTAAATCCGGCTGGCCTGCGTGACGTTGTAGGGATTCTCCCGTGATTCGAGGTCGGGCATGGCGAGTAAGTAAAAAGGCAGCAACCGGGCGAAACGCACCGAAGCCACCAACACATTACTTCTTGGGCGTGGTCAGGCTCTCCAGATACTTCCAGAATTTTGAGTGTTGTTCGAACAGCTGCTGCTCCGACACGGGCAGTTTCGTTCGGAAGAGGAAATCCTCCAAGGAGGCCTTGTGCAGGATGTAGTGCGTGTGCAAGGTTTCGCTGCGAACCGTGAAATAGAAGCGGAAGTCATCCGCACGAAGCCGGTAGAACACTTTTCCTCCACGGGAAAAACGACCGAGCGGCTCGCGCGGATGAGCGAGATCGCCCGGAGTCAGCCGGCTGATTGGCTCGATGGCGGCGAGCTGCGCGAGCTTGTCCAGTTTGTTCAGCTCGCGCATGCTCTGCTCGGAAAAAGTCACTTGATACATGGTTTCAGGCGGCACTCCCGTTTGCCGTGGTCATCCCGGAAGCGGCGGGTGTTGATCATACATACCCCTTTATCCACCAATTCAGCAAGACCACAAATGGAGGGGCGGGTGAATCCCGCCGATCGCCCGGACAATCAAGCACCGGCTTGTGGCTGGTGCCGCAGCAGGCAGGGGGAGGGGCCGAAATCGATTCTGCCGTATCCAGCACCACAGTGGCGCGGCTGGCCACAGCAAGGCAAAGACAGGATTGCGCCGGACGAACCACCGGCGCCCTTTGTGTCCCAGGCAGATCCCTATTGCTCTTGCTGCAGGGGTGCGCTTTCGCGGGTGAGTGGCTGCATTTTCCGCCCGTAGTTTGCCTCGACCTTGATCAGGGCGGTGGCCACGAACGACGGGATCGTTGCGATGCAGACCCAGATGAAGAATCTCACATAGCCGAGATGGTCCTGAATCCAGCCCGCCGGCAGGCCGGGTAGCATCATGCCCAGCGCCATGAAACCCGTGCAGATGGCATAATGGGCCGTCCGGTGCTCACCCCCGGAGACCATCATCATGTAGACCATGTACGCAGTGAACCCGAAGCCATAGCCGAACTGTTCAACCGTCAACGCACCGCCGATGACGGCGAGGGTTTCCGGCTGCTTCAGGGCCAGAACGACAAAGACGGCAAGGGGCAGGTGCATGCTGATGAGCATCGGCCACAACAGGCGCTTGAGCCCGAAGCGGGAGATGGTGTAACCACCCGCGAGGCCCCCGAGCAGAAGCGCAATGATGCCGATGGTGCCGTAGAGAAGGCCAACTTGCCGCGTGGTAAGTCCCAAGCCGCCGCCGGCGCGCCCGTCGAGAAGGAAGGGGGCCACCAGCTTCAGCAACTGGGCCTCCGCCAGCCGATAGAGAAGCAAAAACCCCAGGATGACTTTGATGTCCCTCTTTCGGAAGAAGGTCGCGAAGACAGACAAAAAGTCCGCCACCGGGTGCGACGTGGGGCCGGCGGCTCGGTCGCCAGCTGGCCGGGGCAGGACGACAAGATGATACAGGCCCGCCAGAACGAAGAGCGCCGCGAGCAAAAAAAACACACCAGCCCAGGCCCGGCGCGCATCACCCATGGTCTCCTGCAGACTGCCCGCCAGATAAACGAGACCGCCCTGACCGGCGATCATGGCCAGCCGGTAGAAGGTGCTGCGCACACCGACAAAAGCCGCCTGCTGATGCGGCGGTAACGCGAACAGGTAAAAGCCATCTGCCGCAATATCGTGGGTGGCGGAGCTGAACGCCAGAAGCCAGAAAATGGCGAGGGTGGCCCGGAACAAGAGCGGCGCCGGCACAGTGAGGGCGATCATGGCAAGCGCGGCCCCGATCACGAACTGCAGGGAGACGATCCAAGAACGCTTTGTCCGGAGCAGGTCCACCAGAGGCGACCAGAGCGGCTTGATGACCCAGGGCAGATACAGCCAGCTGGTGTAAAACGCGATGGCGGTGTTCGATATCCCGAGGCCCTTGTACATGATGACCGACACGGTCATGGCGACCACATAGGGAACGCCCTCGCAAAAATAGAGCGTTGGAACCCAGCGCCACGCACTTGGCGCACCCGGCGAATGACTCGGCATGCCCACGGGGATTGGTGCGGACAGTGGTGGTCTGCCGGCTCCGCTGCAACGATAGATCGCTTGCCCCGCCCGATGCTGCCGCGCGGCCCAACCAACCTTGCGATCACCTCCCCGGACCGCACGGATTTCGGCAGGCGCTTCGCCGGGCGCGCGCCCGGGACCATCCCCGTCCTGATCGTTTACATCGCGCAACAGAAGCACCGCGCCAAACGGATCACCGCAGGCGCCCCGAAGGGATGAATCAGCGCGCCGTGGTTGCGCCACAACGCCGGGCTGGTCAAACCCTCAGGTCGGGGTGCGGGTCAGTTCAGCGGACGGGCGCGATAGTGGGTATGCAGCAGGTGGTGAGACTTTTCGCCGAGGGGCTGGCCAAGGAAATCCCGGTAGAGCAGGGCGACCGACGGATTCTCGAGCGACACGCGCAACCGCTTGCCCTCGTCTTCGGCAAAAATGGCTTTCATGCGCGCCAGGCGCACCTCGTTAGTGGTGAAGCGGGGCTGGCCGCCGCCGCCGATGCAGCCGCCGGGGCAGGCCATCACTTCGATAAAATGGTAATGGGCCTCCCCCGCCTGCACTTTCTGGATGAGGCGCTCGGCATTGGCCAGGCCGTGGGCCACGGCGAGGGTGAGGGTCTGGCCTTCCAAGAATTTCCACTCCGGGACCGCACCGGGAATGGTGATCGAGAACTCTTTCACCCCCTCCAGACCGGCAATGGGGGTCATATTCAGCTTTTCGAAGGGGAAGGGACTGCCGGTGACCACACACCACACTGTCCGCAGGGCCGCCTCCATTACGCCGCCCGTGTTGGCGAAGAGGTCGGCGGCACCCGAACTCAGGCCCAGGGGCAGGTCCATCTCTTCATTCGGCAGGGCCAGGAAGTCGACGCCCGCCTGGGTGATCATGCGCCCCGCCTCCCGGGTGGTGAGAACCGCGTCAACATCCTGGACGCCGCCGGCGTTCATTTCGGGCCGTTGGGCCTCGAACTTTTTGGCCGTGCACGGCATCACCGACACCACGAAGATATCTTCAGGCTTACGGGCGATCTTTTGCGCATAGTAAGTCTTGGCGAGGGCGCCGAACATCTGTTGGGGCGACTTGGCGGTGGAGAGGTTGGGCAAAAGCTCGGGATGAAAATACTCGGCGAATTTGATCCAGCCCGGGCAGCAACTGGTGAATTGGGGCAGGCCCGCCGGAAGCTTGGCAACCAGTGCCGTCTTGAGGCGCAGCAATAGTTCAGTCCCTTCTTCGAGGATCGTCAGATCGGCGGCGAAGTTGGTGTCGAACACGCGGTGGAAGCCGAGCCGGCGCAGCGCCGCCACCATCTTGCCGGTAACCAGGGTGCCCGGAGGCAGGCCGAAGCATTCGCCAAGCCCGGCGCGAATCGCGGGCGCAGTCTGCACGATGACATGCTTGGATTTGTCACTCAAGGCGGCCCACACCTTCTCAATGTGGTCCTTCTCGGTGATGGCCGCGGTTGGACAGACCGCGGCACACTGGCCGCACTGGACGCAGGCCACGCTGGCGAGCTCGTGACCGAAGGCCGGGGCCGCGACGCTCTCGAAACCGCGATCCTGCGCCCACAGGGCCCGGGTGGCCTGGATCTCGCTGCACACCGTGATACAGCGCCGGCACATGATGCATTTTGAGGAGTCGCGAGCAAGGGCCGGGGTGCTGGTGTCGATCAGGCGCTGATGCAGCGCGCCGGTGAAACGCAGTTCGCGCACGTCAAGATCGCGGGCCACGGCCTGCAGTTCGCAGTCGCTTGAACGCCCGCAGGTCTGACACTCGCCGCCGTGGTCGGAGAGCAGCAGTTCGACCACGGTACGACGGGCCGCGCGCACCTTGGGGGTGTTGGTGCGCACCGTCATCCCCTCGGCGACCGGGCTGGAGCAGGCGGCGGCCAGCGTGCGGGCCCCCTCGACCTCCACCAGGCACACCCGGCAGCCGCCAATGACATGCACGCCCTCAAGGTAGCACAGCGAAGGGATCCTGATTCCCACCGTGCGCGCCGCATTCAAGATGGTGGTGCCCCGGGGAACCTCCACATTGGCATTGTCGATGGTCAGCTTTGGCATCGCGTTCCTTTTCCGAGGTCAGTTCTTGTCGCGGAAATCGCAGCGCAGGCAGCGCTTCGCTTCGCAGACCGCAACAGATTCAGTCCAGGGCAGCTCGACTTCGTTGAAGTTGTTGCGGCGCCGCTCGACGGGCAGCAGTTCCATCCTTGCGCGCGGGTATTTGACCGGATCGGCGTTGGGGTCAAAGGGGACGGCGCATTCCTTGTCCTTGCGCCAGAAGGCGTGCTCGGCGCCGGTGAGTTGGGCGTCGATGGCCACGGCGGCGCGCTCGCCGCCGGCCACCGCTTCAACCACCGAAGAAGGTCCCGTGGCGGCGTCGCCGCCGCTGTAGAGCCAGTCAAGCGAGGTGCGGCCCGTGAGCGGATCGGCGGCGATGAAGCCGTCCTGGGTCGGGGTTACCGCCAGACCGGCGAGAAGCACCGCCGATTCAAGCTTCTGCCCGATGGCGGTGATGATTTGGTCGGCCGGCACTACGTAGGGCTCCTCCGCGGCGGCCATGGGCCGGCGGCGGCCACTGTGGTCGAATTCGCCCAAAGCCATGGCTTGGCACCGCACGCCGCAAACCCGGCCGTTTTTAGCCACGATTTCGACCGGCGTTGTCAGCGTCTTGATCACCACGCCTTCGTGCTCGGCCTCCTCGATTTCCTCGGCGTAAGCCGGCATCTCCCCGCGGGTGCGGCGGTAAAGCACCGTGACCGAACGCGCGCCGAGGCGCACCGCCGTGCGCGCGGTGTCAATCGCGGCGTTGCCACCACCCACCACCACCACTTCGCGGCCGATGGGTGCGGTGCCGCGGATGTTGTACTCGCGCAGAAAACGGATGGCGTCGTCCACGCCCCGGAGCTCCTCGCCCGGCACGTCCAGGTGCAGCCCGGCGGGCGCACCCACCCCCAGGAATACCGCCTCGTAACCCTGGTCGCGAAGACCCTTGAGCGTGAAGTCACGACCCAGGCGCTGGTTGGTCTTGATGGTGACACCCAGGCGTTCGATCATACGCACCTCGAGCGAGAGGATTTCGCGCGGCAGGCGGTAGGCGGGAATGGCTTGTACCGGCATGCCGCCCGGGCGCGATTCGCCTTCGAACACCTGCGGCCGGTAGCCGAGACGGGCGAGGAAGTAGGCACACGACAAGCCGGCCGGGCCGGCGCCGATGATGGCGACCTTGCGCCGAGCATTGGTTTCGTTTGGACGCACCTCCGGAAGCTGGATGGTAGTCTCCTCGTCGACCATGAAACGCTTCACGCCGCGAATTGACAGGGGTTCGTCCACCGTGCCGCGGCGGCACTTGTCCTCGCAGGTGTGGAAGCACACGCGGGCGCACACCGCCGCGAAGGGGTTGCGCTCGCGATGCAGGCGGAGGGCCTCGGCGATGCGTTTCTCGCCCACCAAGGCGAGGAAACCCGGCACATCAACATTGGCCGGGCAGGCGCTCTGACAGGGGGCGCGCACCAGATTCGGACACACGCCGGCCGGGCAGCGCTTTTCCCGGATGTGCGCCTCGTACTCGGCGCGAAAGTAACGGATGGTGGACAACACCGGGTTGGGAGCGGTCTGTCCCAAGCCGCAGAGCGAAGTCGCGCGGATGATACGACCAAGCTCTTCGAGCCGTTCAATGTCACCCTCCTTGCCCTTGCCCTCGCAGATGCGGTTGACGATCTCGAGCATGCGCTTGGTGCCGATGCGGCAGGGCGTGCACTTGCCGCAGGACTCGTCCTGAACGAAGTCGAGGAAGAACCGCGCCATGTCCACCATGCAGGTATCCTCGTCCATGACGATGAGACCGCCCGAGCCCATGATGGCACCGAGTTCCTGCAGTGACTCGTAATCGACCGGCACGTTGAGGTGCTGGCGCGGAATGCAGCCGCCCGAGGGGCCGCCGAGTTGCGCCGCCTTGAAGCGCTTGCCGCGGGGGATGCCGCCGCCCAGTTCGTAAATAATATCGCCCAGCGGCGTGCCGATCGGGATCTCCACCAAGCCGGTGTTTTGCACCGCGCCCGCGAGGGCGAAGACCTTCGTGCCCCGGGATTTCTCGGTGCCATAGGCGGCGTACCACGCGGCGCCGCGCGTCAGAATGATCGGAATGTTGGCGAAGGTCTCGACGTTGTTGAGCAGGCTCGGCTTGCCCCACAACCCGGCCTGCGCCGGGAAGGGCGGGCGCGGCCGGGGTTCGCCGCGATGGCCTTCGATCGAGGTCATCAGCGCGGTTTCCTCGCCGCATACGAAAGCCCCCGAGCCCATGCGTATCTCGAGATCGAACGAAAAGCCGGCGCCGAGGATGTTGGTACCCAGATAGCCGCGCGCGCGCGCCTGGCCGATGGCAATACCCAGGCGCTCCACCGCCAGCGGGTATTCGGCGCGCACATAGGCATAGCCCTGCGAGCCGCCGATGGCGAAGCCGGCAATGACCATGGCTTCAATCACGCTGTGCGGGTCGCCCTCGAGCAGGCTGCGGTCCATGAACGCGCCCGGGTCGCCCTCGTCGCCGTTGCATAGCACGTACTTCACGTCGCCCTTGGCCATGCGGCAGAGCTCCCACTTGAGGCCGGTGGGGAAGCCGGCGCCGCCGCGGCCGCGCAGACCCGAATCCTTGACGACTTCGATCACCTGCTCCGGGGTCATCGCGGTCAGCGCCTTGTGCAGGGCCTCGTAGCCGCCGTGCGCAAGATAATCGTCGATACTCAGAGGATCGATGATGCCACAGTTGCGCAGGGCGATTTTGACCTGCCGGTTGAAGAACGGGTTGTCTTGAACCCGCACCAACGGCTCGCCGGTCTCGGTCTTGCGCCACACCAAGCGGTCGACCACTTCGCCGCAGCGCACCGTCCGCTCGATGATGTCGTCGACGTCTGCGAGGGTGATTTTCTGGTAGAGAACACCCCCGGGCTGGCAGATGAGCACCGGGCCGCCGGCACAGGGACCAAGGCAGCCAGTCTCCACGACCTTCACCTGGGTGAGACCGCGCCTGGCGAGGGCTTCCTTAAGAGCCGCGCCGAGGGAAAGGGCACCCGCGGCGACGCAGCCGGCACCGGCGCACAGGTTGATGCATGTGATATTGGGCATGGAGGCCGTATCCCTTGCAGATGGATCCCGGGGCAGGCGGGCTTACTGGTACTTCTGGAGGATGGCAGGAATGTTGTTCAGCTTGATGCCTTGGTGGACGGTGTTATCGACCAGGCAGGCCGGCGCGATGCCGCAGGCGCCAATACAGCGCGCCACCTCGAGGCTGAATTGTCGGTTCGGGGTGGTTTGACCGACGTCAACGCTCAGGGCGTGCTTGAAGGTCTCAAGCACGCGTTTGCCGCCGCGCACGTAGCACGCCGTGCCGAGGCAGACACGGATTGTGTGTCGGCCGCGAGGGGTGGTGGAAAAGAAGCTGTAGAATCCCACCACTCCCGCGACCTCGCTGTAGGATTTGCCGAGGCCGGAGCAGATATGCTTGAGGGCGGTTTCCGGGAGGTAACCGAAAAGGCCTTGGGCGATCTGCAGGACCGGAATAAGCGCGCCGGGGCGGTGGCGGTATTCGGCGATCACCTCGTCGAGGCGGGCGAGGAGTTCCGTCTCGTTCGCCTGTTCACCACCGGCGCAGGAGCAGAAGGGCGCGATCATGGGGTCTCCTTGTGACTAATTGGAAACCAGATTTTAAGAAAGGGATTTTAGGGAACGGTGGCAGACGGGAACGCAAGCGGGGCGGAAAAGAGAAAGCTTGAAGGGCGGCGGCGACTGATGCCAAGCGGCCTCCATGAGAATCGTTGAGTAAAACGGCACGGAAAAAAGGAATCAGGTGCGCTAATGAACCAAACCCACAAGTAGCCGGATGCGCGCGCCTTCCGGGGAAAATATAAGCGAAGCCGGGCGGCGGACCGACAAACGACACGCAGGGGACCACCGCAAGAGTGACAACACAGGAAAAAATCGCGGGAACCAGGAGCGGGCGCTTGCGGCGCAGACGCGCAAAGACCGGGGCGACCGCAACCAACGCTTGCGGCCATCCATGGCGGGGTTTCAGTGGGATGATCTTTGAAACCCAACGACAAAGAATCCGGGAATAAAACCGACTTCACCCTGCATTCGCCGCAGACGGGCACCGACTACCGGATTTTTGTCGAGGCACCGGACGCGAAGCAGGAACCATGGCCGGCGGTGGCGTTCATGGATGGCGATGATCAATTCCGTTTTGCGGGTGCGGCATACCGCACCCCGCAAACAACGGAAAGGGTCGGGCCGCTGCTGCTGGTCGGGGTCGGCTACGGGGCGAGCTACACCAAACCGGGCAACCGGCGCATTCGTGATTACACGCCCACGGCCATGGCGACCGAGCCGGGCAGCGGCGGGGCGGACGCGTTTCTCGCCTTTCTCACGGATACGCTCTGGCCTGAACTGGGATCACGCTATCCGCTGCACGGAGATTTGCGCGGACTCGCCGGCCACTCGCTCGGTTCCCTGCTGGTGCTGTACGCGCTGTTTCAGCGAGAACTTTTTTTCAACCGCTTTCTCGTCAGTGCGCCTTCCCTGTGGTGGGATGATCACGCGCTGCTCTGCCACGCCGACCGTCTCCAGCGCACCGGGGTCGCCCTGCCGGCACGCGTGTTTTTCGGCTTGGGCGAGAACGACACGCCGTCAATGACCGGGGATCTGGAAAGGATCGAGGACCAGCTTGCCGCGCGACCGTTTCCGCGGCTGGAGGTAATCAGCCGGCGTTTTTCCAGACGCGACCATTACAACGTGCTGCCGGAAGCCTTTCGCGAAGGCTTGCAGCGGCTTTTTGACTGACTGCGCGACGCATTGAGGTCTAACGGCCCGCGCGCTTGGGCGCGGGGTGGAAAGAGTCAATAGTTAGAAGGTGTAAGAGTAGTTGATCGTAACAATGCCGCGACCAACCGCCGCGGTATTCTCCACCTTTGGCGTGCTGCCGGCTTTCAAGAAGTTGCCGGAGCCCTTCGTGTAGGCGACGCCCAAGATGAGTTTCGAGGCATAGCTGATGGCAAATGGGGCGGAAACACCAAGGAGGTAGTAATTACCCCAGTTCTTGACCGCGGGATTTGCCCCATTGGCGGCGTCGCGGACAATGAACGTCCCCGCAGTGGCGTTCCAATCAAGTTCAGTGCCGAGAGCTTTCAACGGGAGGGCAGCGGCGATGTTGAATTCGTACGTGGGTCCCTTGAGCACCACGTCGTAATAGAATTTGGGCGTGAATCTGATCCCGCAAACCGTGTAGTTGAAAGCGATATTGGGTTCGAACCTCGACCGGTAGAAGCCGTTGCGCGTGTCGGCGTTGGGATAGTTGTACCACGTGAAGGCCGGCGCGACGCTGAGGGAATCGTTCACTGTTATGGTATAGGAGCCGTAAGGGTCTATTTCCGGATCTGCTTGACCAGCAACTTTGTCCTTGAGCGGAAAGTTGCCCCAGACACCCACGGCGAAATTGCCGGAGTCGACTTCGATCGTCGGCTCAAATGACAGTCCGCCCAAGCGGGCGCCGCGGAACATGTATTGCGATGCGATCGCCGGCATCAGCACCACGGACACCTCGGGAGCAGCCGGCCCAACGGCGCTGGGGGCGGCCGGTGCCGGTGTTGTGGCCGCGGCTGGTGCAATCTGCGCCTGAAGGCAATTAACCAACACGAGCAGCGCGAGGAGCCCAACGGACAATGGACGCAGACGTATCTTCATGGGGGCGCTTGCAGTTTGATGTGAATGACGCGAAGCGTGGCCCCCGGGGTCCACACTGGCGGCCGACCGGGGACGACTGAGTTCGGCCTTGCCGGGCCGGCCGCATTCCGCGGGCGGAGGGATCGGCGCCCACGCGCCTTTTCTTGGGAAGAGGCGAGAACGGCACGCCGGCGATGATTGCCAAACCCGAGTTGCCGGAAGCGCAACTCGCGGCACAACCGTGTCCCCAACGCAAGGTGATCAGCCGACGTTTTCCCAAGCGCGATCATTACAGCGTGCTGCCGGACGCCTTCGTCGTCGGCGCGCAGGTGTTGTTAGGCTGAGCATCGCACGACCGGCCGCCAGCAAAAAAGCCGCAGGGCGCGCGCGAGATTGCTCACACCAAGTTGTCGCCCTGGTTCACAGATAACCGCGCGGCTGATAGCCGTTCATGTCAAAACGTTAACACTGCATCCACGCCGAAGGTGAACTGGTTCTTGTGCGACGAATCGATGAACGGTGTCGTGCCATTCAAGGACTTGTCGTAGCGCACTTCGGGGCGGATGATTAGACCCGCGAAAGGCTTGGAAACGCCGGGTACCTTGATGTTGGCCCCGAGCGTAAGGGCCCCGTAGGTTGTGGCGCCGCCGCCGACCGTGCGCGCATTAAGGTTGGGATACCCGGCCAGGAGATTCATGGCGTCATCGTTGGCCGCAATCTGGGCGACAAAGAAGCCTTCGGAGTCGCGCCACGCCTCGCCGCGCAACGCGACGCTGACCGTATCGCTGACGGTCTGCTGAAAATAGATCGCCGCGCCCTGGCCGCTCACTTTTGCGGCGTCGTCTTGGGCGTAATTGAGGTCCACGATCAGGCTCTGCTTATCCGAGATGGTGTAGGTGAAGGTGAGGTCATCGAGGTAGCGCAGGTCCTTGGAATCGTGCGGCGTTTCCGGACCGATGTGCACGCTTAGAAGCCCCGTAATTTTGCCGCCCAGCAGTTTGTTGAAACCGATGCCACCGTGAAAAGAAACCGCTCCGTTGTTATCGGTAAGGGCGGTATTAACGCCGCGCGTGATGCCGGCCATGAGATCGAACGTGTCCGAAGCGTGGAGCGTGGCGAGGACGCCGGTGTGTTGAAAGGGAATGCCGAAATTGAAGATGTAGGTGTGCGAATAGAAGATGTTGCTGCGCGGGTCGATGGTTTCCGCGCCTTCCAAGGTCACGAATTTCCCGGCTTTGACATCCAAACCTCCACCGGAAAGCACCGGGAAATGCAGATTAAGGTACAACTCCGGAATGTCCGGCTGATTTCGCATATTGGAGGCGTTGTCGAGCAAGCCGAGGCCATGAACGAAACGAGCGTCGCTGCCGTAGATCGCCTGGGCTTTGAACCCCCAGTCGAACTTCGCCGCATCCGAGCCAAAGGTCCGCTCGGCCGTGACAGCCAGTTGGTTTAGGAGAAGCTCATCAGCGGCATTGTCGAACAGGCGACCGAAATTTTGGCGGTCGTTTGGTCGGGTGCTGTTCAAAGTGATGCCGGCATCAATCCAGCCATAGAATTTCGTTGTGGCTGGAGTCGGCGCGGCCGGGGCTAGCGTGCCAGATGTGGCCGGCGCGGGCGCGACAGGCGTAGCTGGAGCTAGCGCAGTTTGTGCGCGGAGGCCACAAACCAGGGTGAGCAGAGCAGTGGCTGCGGCGAGTTTTGAGCGCGGAAGTTTCTTCATAAGGCAAGAGGGTGGCCTGGTGTTTGAGGTGGTTGCGTACGGTGCATCGCAGGGCACCAGCGGCTTGTAGCAGCACACCTGCCAATGGCATTGGTATTAAAACAATTCATAAAGCAGCCGGTCGTCGGGGTTAATCGATTCCCGGTCCCGCCCGCCAACAGGATAAACCTGTCAAGCCGCCGGCCCTAATCAAAAGTGCCAGCAAAGGCATTAAAAAGACATTAAGGCGTGTCTTCAAACCGCAAACAATCTCCTAAATGAACCACTAGCGGCAGCGGCACGTAGCGCGGTGTTTTAACCCGCGCTCATCCGCTCAGCGCAGGCTGAAGCACTGCGCTACGCCTGCCAGCCTCCTAGCTTCGCAGTACAGGATAGTTTGAAGACACGACCTAATGCCAGACGGCGGCCGCCACCTCGAGAGCACACCGGACCGAGCCGGCGGGTCAGCGGACTTTGGCGTAGATCAGGCAGTCACGCGGTTCGGGGCCGATGGTTGGGCAGACCTGCCACCGGCGCAGCAGGCCTTCGCGCAGGAGGCCGGCCTTTTCCATAACGCGGGCCGAGGCGAGGTTTTCGGCATCGCAAAAGGCCCACACGCGGAAAAGCGACGGCTGGGCCAGCGCCCAGGCAGCGACGTAGCGTACCGCCTCGGTCATCAACCCGCGGCCCCAGTAGGCGCGGCCGAGCACATAGCCTAACACGGCCCCGTGGAGCCCGAGGCTCACGCCGATGGAGCCAATGGGCTCGTCGGTGCCGCGCAGGCAGAGCAGCCATCCGTAATGGCCGCCGTCACCCGTCTCCCATGTGCGCACGACGCTGTGCAGGAATTTCCGCAGCGGGTCGACTTCGGTGTAGTAACGCCACGAAAGATACCGCGTGACCTCCGGATCGGACGCATAAGCGGCAAACACCGCCTCGGCGTCCTCAACGCGGGGCATCCGCGCCACGAGGCGTTCGGTGGTGAAGGTTTCAGGAGGATGCAGCATGGGGGTACAACGGTTTGTGGCGGTAGTCTGCCGCCTGGCTTCGAGCCTTATTCCGGGGCGATCTTGTTGTGCAGTGTTTGCGCCCAGCCGGTGATCAGCGCCTTCTGTGCCTTGGTCAGCCGGGCCTCGGCGTGCATCCAGGTGTAGCTGCGCAGCGGCATGTCGCCCTGCTCCACTTGGTCGATGATGGCATCGAATTTGCGCGCAGCCCGCTTGGCGCGGTAGGAGCCGAACTCGGAAAAGTTGAGCTCGCCCTTGGCTTCGCGCACGTGGTGGTTGAGCCACCAGCCGACCGGCTGGACGTCAGCATACCAGGGATAATCGGTGTGGTTCGAGTGGCAGTTGTAACAGGCGTTGACCAGAACGGTCTGAACATCCTTGGGCACGGCATAGTGTGCCGCGATGTCATTGGGTCCGCCGCGGACACCGAGGTTTCGCTCCGGGTAGAAGAACTGGATGACAATCAGGGTGAGGACAAAGACCAGTCCAATGAAGCGAAACCGTTTCTTCATGGGGTGGGGTGCGCGCAGACTTTCGTCAGGCAAACGGCCACGACCGCCGCTTAATCAAGCTTCTCGTCCAGCAGGGCGAAGAGCGTTTTTTCGTCGATGCGCTCCTGTTTCATCGAATCGCGCTCGCGCAGGGTGAAGGTGCCGTTGACAAGCGTGTCGAAGTCGATCGTCGCGCACCACGGCGTGCCGATTTCGTCCTGCCGGCGGTAGCGGCGGCCGATGGCGCCGGACTGGTCGTAGAACACGACGTGCCTACGCTGGAGCTTCGCGTGGAGCTGCTCGGCCACGGCCACCAATTCAGGCTTGTTCTTCACCAGTGGGAGCACCGCGACCTTGACCGGCGCGAGGCGCGGGCTGAGGCGCAGCACCACGCGCTTCTCGAGCTTGCCCTTTTCGTCCGGCGCTTCGTCCTCGGCATAGGCGGCGCAGAGGGCGGCGAGGAAGATACGGTCGACGCCGACCGAGGGCTCGACGACATGCGGCACATACTTCTTTTTGGCGGCTTCGTCGAAATACTCCATCGACTTGCCGCTGAACTTCTGGTGCTGCGAGAGGTCGAAATCGCCGCGCGCAGCGAACCCCCACAGCTCCTGCACGCCGAAGGGGAATTTGAACATGATGTCCACCGTGCCCTTGGAGTAATGCGAGAGCTTCTCCTTGGGGTGCGCGTACTCGCTGAGCAGTGCGCGGGGGATGCCGATGCTTTCGAGCCAGGCAAGGCCGGCGTCAATCCAGTCGCGATGGCACTTCTGCCAGTCGGCGTCGGGCGCGATGAAGTACTCGATCTCCATCTGCTCGAACTCGCGCAAGCGGAAAGTGAAGTTGCGCGGGTTGATCTCGTTGCGGAACGCCTTGCCGATTTGCGCGATGCCGAAGGGCACCTTCACCCGGCCGGTGTCGAGGACGTTCTTGAAATTGATGAAGATACCCTGGGCCGTCTCGGGCCGCAGGTAGGCGAGGGCAGTTTCGTCGCGCAGCGCCCCGACGTACGTCTCGAACATCATGTTGAACGAACGCGGCGGCGTGAGGCTGCCGGGCTCGCCGGTGGCCGGCGAGGGGATGAGCGGAATCTCGTCGGGTTTCGCCTGCGTGAAATCCTTCGCGACGACCGGCGCAAGTTTCCCCTGGATGGCTTTCTTGCGTTTTAACGTTTCGGCCGCCTGCTGCAGCTCAACCTCGGGGGTGTCGCTCTCGAGAGCGGAAACATGACCGACGGTTTTACCGTCGACCACCACTGCGGCCCAGAATAGCTGGTCGGCGCGGTAGCGCTGCTTGGAGACCTTGCAGTCGACCAGCGGATCGGTGAAGTTGTCGACGTGGCCGGAGGCCTTCCACGTGGTGGAATGATGGATGATGGACGAGTCGAGGCCCACCATGTCGTCGCGGCGCTGCACGAAGTCGCGCCACCACGCCGCCTTGATGTTGTTCTTCAGCTCCACGCCGAGCGGGCCGTAGTCGAAAAAGCCGTTGAGGCCGCCGTAGATGTCGGAGGAGGGGAAGATGAAGCCGCGGCGCTTGCAGAGCGACACGAGCGTATCCATGAGGTTGGCGGGACCGGGCGGCGTGGACATGGCGAACGAGAGATAGCCCGGCGGGCCGCTCCCGGTCAATTCTGCGGTTGCGCGGCCCAGGGGGCGGGCGGACATTGACGCCCGGCGCGCGGGCGGACAAGGTGGGCGTTCACCGCTTTCCGTCATGAAGCCCACGTTCACACAGAAGGAATACCAGCGCCTGCTGGAACTCGCGCATCTTGGCATGTGGGTGGTCACCGCCTACCAGGGCGAGGAAACCACCGCGGCTAAACGGTACTTCGACTTAGACCAGAAACTGCTGGGGCTGGCCGGGCCGCTGGACTGCGCTGACCTTGTCGAGGAGCGACCCGACGGCACGCGGCAGCCTTCGCCGAAGCTGGCCGAGGACGAACGGATGCGTGAAATCCAGGGCGATTTCACCAACGACGCTTTCTGGCATGAGCTGGTGGCGCGGCTTTCCGACCGCGACTACTCGGCCGAACAGGCCAAGCACGCGCTGGCTGGAACACCCGGAGTGGAGCCGCCGCCCACCCCCGAGGAGCGCATCAAGCAGCTGGAGGAGGCCTACTGGCGGGAGTTCGAGAAAAACGACCTTGCCAACGTGGTCGTCCTGCGGGGCGGCGGAAAAGGCTGAGATGCTTTTGATTCAAGGGCTCGACCGTTCTCCCCCCATACCCTATCCATGAATAAGCTTAAGCTTCGCGGCATCCGCGGCTGGCTCTGTTTTTTTGCGATCATCGGCGGGACACTTCCGGCCGCCGAACCGCAGGTGATCGTTCTCTGGCCGGAGGGCGTGCCGGGACTTCGGTCCGACGCCACCGCGGAGAAGAATATCGACGGGCGGGTCGGCAACGTCCACCAGCCCACGCTAACCTATTACGCCGCGCCGGCCGCGAAGGCGTGCGGCACGGCGGTCATTGTCTGCCCCGGCGGCGGCTACGGCTGGCTCTCAATGGAAAAGGAGGGGGCGGAACCCGCCCGGTGGTTCAACTCGCTCGGTGTGGCGGCCTTTGTGCTCAAATACCGGCTCGCCGAATACGGTCACCCGGCGCCGTTGCGCGATGTGTTGCGGGCGGTGCGGCTGGTCCGCTCACGCGCCGCGGAGTTCGGCCTCAAGGCCGACCGCATCGGGGTGATGGGTTTCTCGGCTGGAGGCCACCTCGCGTCGTGCGCCGGCACGCTTTACGATGCGCCCGAAGGCCGCACCGGCGCGCCGCTCGACGCGGTCAGCGCGCGGCCCGATTTTCTCCTGCTGATCTATCCGGTCATTACCATGAAGGATCCCTACACACACGCAGGCTCGCGCCGGAACCTCCTCGGTCCGAATCCTTCGCCGGAGTTGATCGAGCGCTACTCCACCGACACGCAGGTCACGAAAAACACGCCGCCCGCATTCCTGCTCACGACCTTTGAGGACGGCTCCGTGCCGGCGGAAAACAGCATCGGATTTTTCGAGGCGATGCACCGCGCCGGCGTGCCGGCCGAGCTCCATGTTTATGAAAAAGGAGCGCATGGCATCGGTCTGCGTCCCGGCTTTGGTCCGACTTCAGACTGGCCGAAGCTCAGCGAGCAATGGCTGCGTCTCCACGGCTGGCTCGCCGGCCCGGGATAGGGCCGGAGAGCATTTTCCGATCACGGCGTGAACGGGTCTGACCTGCTGCAACCGACCGCAGAAACTGCTTAGCTTAAAAGCAGGTTCTCAAGGGCGGCGGTCAGGCGCGGACCAGGCGAACCCCACCGCATTGAGAAAAGCGCGCGCCAGAATCATGTGGCCGTTGCGGTTGGGATGAACGCGGTCCGCCGAGAAGGCGGCGGCGGGATGGTGCCGCAGCACATGATCAAAGGCCGACTGTGTGTCCGCGCAGATGGCATCGTGCTCCATGGCGAGTTGTTTGACGATGGCGCCGTATTCGTTCATGCGCTGGCGCATCGCGTCGGTCGCCGAGGGCTCAATGTAATAGGGGGTCATGAGGACGAGGCCCTTGAGCTGGGGGCGCGTGCGGATCAGCAGCCCGTCGTAGATACGGGTAAATTCATCAGGCAGGACCGCTTCCGCCTGATGGACGGCGTCGAACTGCCGCCACACGTCGTTGATTCCGATCATGACGGAGAGCCAGTCTGGCTTGAGCGCCAACACGTCGGTATCCCAGCGCGCGGCCAGATCTCTCACCGTGTTGCCGCTGATGCCCATATTGGTCATCCGAATCGACCGCGCCGGGTAAACCGCCATCAGTAACGCGGCGATTTCGGCCACATAACCGTGACCCAAGGCATCGGGACCGCCTTCACCCACCGGGCGCGCACGATCGCAATCGGTGACCGAATCGCCGATCAGCACCAGGCGGGAACGGGGAGCAAGTTTCATGACCGGGAGGAGCTTTTTGTCTGCGTGGGGCAGGATAGCGACGGTTGAGCAGCGAGCAAGACGCGGCATTGTTCATGATGATGCCTGCAAATCCGCGCAGACGCAGGAGATTTTGCGTTATTGCAGGGTGAACCCTTACGCGCGGCAGGAGCGAAAGCGGTCGGCCGATGTTGTTTTTAGCTATTGAATGAAACAGGCATGAATATCAGGCCTGTTTTGCGTCTTTCTGCCATGAGCCCCTCCCGCCCCCTCCTCATTGCAAGCTTCATCTTCGCCGTCGGCGCCGGCTCGGGCCGCGCTTCGGTGCCCGTCACGCCCGTGCCGCCGCAGGCCACCCTCCGCGCCGCCACCGTCCAGGTGCGCGTGGCGCCCGACCACCGCGACTGGACCTACCAGCTGGGCGAATCTGTGCGGTTTAAGGTCACCATCACCGCCGATAACGAGCCGATCGACGGCGTGACCATAGGCTACAAGGCCGGACCCGAGATGATGCCGGTTGCGATGAAAACTGCCGCGGTTCCACTTGAGGGGCTCGTGATCGACGGCGGCACGATGGCGCAGCCCGGGTTTCTGCGCTGTACGGTCACCACCGAGGTGGCGGGGCGCACCTATCGCGGCGCGGCGACCGCGGCGTTCGCCCCGGACAAGATTGTCCCGACGCAGGTCGAACCGGCGGATTTCGACGCGTTCTGGCAGGCGGGGAAGACCGAGCTCGCGAAAATCCCGATCGAGGCGCGCGTCACGCTGCTGCCCGACGCCTGCACGGCGGACGTCAACGTTTATCACGTGAGTTTCCGCACGGTTAGTCCGGAATGGATGCAGGTGCCGGGGCGGATTTATGGCATCCTGTGCGAACCGAAGAAGCCCGGACACTATCCCGCGGTCTTGAAGGTGCCCGGCGCTGGCGTGCGGCCTTACTTCGGGGACAAGGAGCTCGCCGCGCGCGGGGTGATCACGCTTGAGATCGGCGTCCATGGAATCCCCGTCAACCTGCCGCTGGAGGTCTACGACCAACTCTATGCCGGAGGGCTCAACGGCTACTGGCTTTTCAATCTCGATGACAAGGAGGCTTACTATTACCGGCGGATCTACCTGAGCTGCGTACGGGCAAACGACTTTCTGGCCTCGCGCGAGATGTGGAACGGCAAGAACCTGCTTGTCATGGGCGCGAGCCAGGGCGGCCAGCTTTCGATCGTCACGGCTGCGCTGGATCCGCGCGTCACCGGTCTGGCCGCCACCCACCCGGCATTCTGCGATGTCTCGGCCGAGCTGCGCGGGCGTGCTGGAGGCTGGCCCCATCCATTCCAGCCCGATCCCAACACAGGCAAACCGTCGCCGCAGGCCACGCCGGCAAAGATCGCCACGGCCAGCTACTACGACACGGTCAACTTCGCCCGGCGCGTGAAGGTGCCGGGCTATTACACTTGGGGCTACAACGACGACGTCTGCCCGCCCACCTCGACCTACGCCGCTTACAACGTCATCACCGCGCCCAAGGAACTCGGCCTCACCCTCGAGCTTTCCCACAGCTACACCCCCGAACAATCCGAGGCGATCAATGCATGGGTGGTGAAGTTTCTTGGGTTGAAGTGACGCGAGGGCGAATCGGGCAGAGGGCGGAAATTGAGCTCAAACTGCGCGCAACCGGCCTCATTTCATTTGGCGGTGCGAACGATTAATGAATTCCACCATCCCGCGCTTAAGGCCGCATTCCTCGGGGAAACCCAGCAAGTCCTCGACACACGACAGGAAACGCGGTGTTGACGCTCAGACCTCTCCGCGTTCGTTTGTGTTTTACCCGCCCAACCCCCAGCCTTTTCCAACCTCATGAAGCTTGCGATCACTGGTCCGGCGATTTCCAACCTGCCTTGGCAGCCCAAACCTGCCGGCATGTCCGATGTGGTCTGGCGTTACGACGCCAACCCGGTCATAGGACGGCGGCCGTTGCCGCACGTCACCGGCATCTACAACAGCGCGGTGGTGCCGTTCAAGGGAAAGTTCATCGGGGTGTTCCGCACCGAGGGCATGGATCGTGTTCCGCACCTGCATGTGGGGCGCAGCCCGGACGGCCTGAAGTGGACCTTCGAGCCGAAACCGATCAACTTCCATTGCGAGGACGAGGAGGTGAGGCGGCATGAGTATGCGTACGATCCGCGGGTCACCCCGATCGATGGCGTGCACTACGTGACGTGGTGCAACGGCTACCACGGTCCGACCATCGGCATCGCGCGCACGACGGACTTCGTGCGCTTCAAGCAGCTGGAAAACGCGTTCCTCCCTTACAACCGCAACGGCGTGCTTTTTCCGCGCAAGTTTCACGGCAAGTTTCTCATGCTGAGTCGTCCGAGTGACACCGGCCACACACCCTTCGGGGATATTTTCGTCAGTGAAAGCCCCGACATGGTTTATTGGGGCAAGCACCGCCATGTCATGAGCCGCGGCTGGCCCTGGTTCCAGGGGACCAAGGTCGGCGCCGGCCCTTCCCCCATCGAGACCAGCGAGGGCTGGCTGCTTTTCTATCACGCCGTGACGACGACGTGCAATGGCTACGTCTATTCGATGAGTGCGGTGCTGCTTGATGTGGACCAGCCGTGGAAGATCATCGCGCGCTGCAATCAGGCGCTGCTGAACCCCGAAGCTCCCTACGAACTCACCGGTTTTGTCCCGGGCGTATGCTTCCCCGTCGGCTGCCTGTGCGATGCGGCGACCGGTCGCATCGCGATCTACTACGGCGCGGCGGACACCGTCTCGGCCCTCTGCTTCTGCCAGGCGCAGGAAATCGTCGATTTCATAAGGACTCATTCGTTGTAATCGTGTTTCCGTCCCAGCGCCTCGAGCCGCCATGCGCCTGCTTCCCCTTGCCACCGCTTCGTGGAGGTTCCGCGATGCCACGCGGCGTTCGCCGTGGCGGTCGGCGGCAGTGCCGGGATGTGTGCATCGCGACCTGAGAAGCCACGGACTGATTCCCGACCCCTTTTGGGCCAACAACGAGACCTCCCTCCAGTGGATTGAGGGGTGCGACTGGGAATACCGCACATCGTTTACCGTGCCGGAATCGCTGCTCGATGAAGCGGTGGTGGAACTCGTTGCCGACGGACTCGACACAGTGGCGACGGTACGGCTCAACGGCCGCGAGGTCGCGCGCACGGAAAACATGTTTGTCGGCTATCGCTGGAACGTGAAGCCGCTCCTGCGCCCGGGGAGGAACCTCCTGGTCATCCGTTTCGGCAGCGCGATGAACTACATCCGCACGCACCGGACAGGGCATCGTCCGCGCGAAATTAATGACCCCGTCGGTCGCTGCACCGTCATCCGCAAGCAGCAATGCCAGTTTGGCTGGGACTGGGGCCCGCGGCTCGTCACCGCGGGCATCTGGCGCGACATCCGCCTTGAAGGTTGGACCGGCAACCGCCTTAAGGGCGTTCGCGTGACGCAAATCCACCGGTCCGACGGCCGGGTGGTGCTACACCTGGCGCCCGAACTCGCAAGGCCCAATGCCGCGGCTGTCTGCCGCTGGCGGCTCACGCTCGGCGCCGTGGTCGTGGCCGAAGGCCGCGGCACGGAGATTGTAGTCGATCACCCCCAACTCTGGTGGCCCAACGGCCAGGGCAGGCAGCCGCTTTACCGCCTCGAGGTCAAGGTCACGCGGGTCGACGGCACCCCCATCGGCGTCTGGTCGAGGCGGATCGGATTGCGGACCATCGTGCTCGACCGGCATCCGGATCAGTGGGGAGAATCATACCAGTTCGTCGTCAACGACCGGCCGGTGTTCGCCAAGGGAGCCAACTGGATTCCCGCGCACAGCTTCGTCGCCGGGCTGACCCGTGCCGACTACGAGCGCGACCTGCGCAGCGCGGTGCAGGCCCACATGAACATGCTTCGCGTCTGGGGCGGCGGCATCTACGAGAGCGAGGATTTCTACGACTTGTGCGACGAATACGGCCTGCTCGTGTGGCAGGACTTCATGTTTGCCTGCACGCTTTACCCGGGCGACGCGGCGTTCGTGGCGAGCGTGCGCGCCGAGGCGGGGCATCAAGTGCGGCGATTGCGGCACCGCGCCTGCCTCGCGCTCTGGTGTGGCAACAACGAGGTGTTCGGTTGCAACGCGCACGAGCTCGCCGCGGACAAAAAGCGCCTGGCCCGTTACGAGGCGGTCTTCCATCGAGCGCTGCCGGCCGTGGTGGCGGCGCACGACGGCATCACCGCCTACTGGCCGAGTTCTCCCTGGCGCGGCGATCACGACACCAGCCAGGCGGCCGGCGAGCAGCGCGGCGACACGCATTTCTGGGATGTCTGGCATGGGCGCCGCCCGGCGAAGGATTACGAGAAGTACGCCTTCCGCTTCGTCTCGGAGTTTGGGATGCAGAGCTTCAACTCACCCCCGACACAGGCCACGTTCTGCCCGTCGGAGGACACGAACATCCTCGGCCCGACGATGGAAAGCCGCCAGAAGGGTTACGGCGGCAACCTGGTTGTTCTTGACTACGTGTTGCGCCGCTACCGGTTCCCAAAGAACCAGGAGGCGCTCATCTACCTCTCGCAGCTCAACCAGGCCTATTGCATCCAGTCGGGCGCGGAACACTGGCGGCGCAACGCGCCGCGGTGCATGGGTGCGCTCTACTGGCAGCTCAACGATTGCTGGCCGGTCACCTCATGGAGTTCGATCGAGTTCACCGGTCGCTGGCGGGCGCTGCACCACGCAGCCCGCCGGTTCTTCGCGCCGGTGCTGGTCAGCGGCCAGGTGCCGGGCGAGGAGAGCCAGGGAATCAGCAATCGTCGGCACAGCACGGTGCGCAAAGTGCACCTCTACACGGTTTGCGATGCACCGGCAGCGCAACGCGGCACGCTACTCTGGGATCTCTTCCACCTGAACGGCCGCCGGTTGCTGCGCGGCCGCCAGCGGGTCGCGCTCCGCCCCCGGGAGAGCGTGAAACAAAAGACGCTCGACCTCGCCCCGCCGCTGGCGAAGCACGGCCGCGATGCGCTCTACCTGCGCCTCGCGCTGGAGATCGCCGGCCGGCGCGTGAGCGAGGAGACGGTGTTTTTCGCGCCGCCGCGGTTTCTGACGCTGCCGAAGGCCCGCACCGCGGTTGGCATTCACATGACCCGGCCCACCCGGGCAACACTGACGTTCCGCTCGCCGGTGTTCCAGCACCGCTTCGCCTTCGATCTGCCCGGGCTCGTGCACCGCAGCAGTGACAACTACTTCGAACTCTACCCCGGGGAGAAAAAGACGATCGAAATCGAATTCGCGCGACCACAGACACCAGCGCGGCTCAAACGTCTGCTCACCTGGCGGTCGCTGGTGGACACGTATTGAGCCGCGGCTCACGCGCGGCTCACGCGCCGCTCGCCGCCGCCTCGCCGGCACGACGGGCCTTGAGGTCCGTTTCGATCTCTTTCATGCGGGTTTCGTTCAGCGGGTAGAGCAGCACGATGAAGACCGAGAGCACGCCGATGGCCGCGGGAATGAGGCTGACGAGCAGCCGCAGGCCGTGCAGTGTTTCCGGAGTCTGATCCATATTGGCCTTGAAGCCCACGCTTGCCATGAGGCCAAGCGCCACCCACGCGCCAATCGCCCAGCCCTGCTTCTGGGAGAATATCGAGGCGGAGAAGACGAGACCCGTCGCGCGGCGTCCTTTCTTCCATTCCGCGTAATCGGCTGTGTCGGCATACATGGCCCAGAGCAGCGCGCTGAGTGGACCACCAGTGATCGAACCGACGAGATTTATGCCGAAAATCAATCCCAATTGGTCCGGCTTAAGGACGTAAAATGCCGCCGTGCTGGCGATCGCGACGGCGAACATCGAAACAAAGGCGACCTTGCGGCCCACGAGCCGGGCGTAGAACGGCACCAGAATGACGCCGATCAGCGAAGCAAGCTGCCCACTGGTGTTGAACGCCGAAACCAATCCCTCCAGATGCCACTCTTGGGTGCCGCCGACCTTGGGCAGGAAGGCAGGCAGCGTGATCGTATGTGAGCCGACGTAATACTTGAAGTAGTGCGTAATTACGCTGCTCCGCACCGCCACAAAGAGGATGAAGGTGATCGTGGTCGCCAGCAGAATCAGCCACGGCACGTTGGTGACAAGGTCGCCAAGGTCCCGCAGGACCGAAGTCTTCTGCGCCGGAGGCGGGCGCACCCGCTCACGCGTATTGAAGAAAGTGATGAGGAAAAAAGCCACGGCGGCGATTCCGATGATCACGAACGACAGCTGCCAACCGCGCGTAGCGCTGCCGCCGCCCAGGGCCTTGGACATCGGCAGCACGGTGGCGGAGACGATCATGCCGGCGGCAAAGGCGAACACGAACTTGATCGAGGACAGCGTGGTGCGGTCGTTGGGGTTGGGCGAGATCACGCCCAGCATCGCAGTGTAGGGGATGTTGATCGCCGTGTAGAGCAACATGAGCGCGTTGTAGGTGATCCAGGCCCAGATCAGTTTACCGGAGCTGCCAAATCCAGGGGTGGTGAACGTCAACACACCGACGACGGCGAACGGCACACAGAACCACAGCAGAAACGGGCGGAATTTTCCCCAGCGCGTTTCCGTGCGATCCGCGATCATGCCCATGACCGGATCGAAGAAGGCGTCCATGCTGCGGCTGAGCCCGAGCATGGTGCCCGCGGCAAGGGCCGCGATGCCGAAGACGTCGGTGTAGAAATACGTCAGGTACACCATGAACGTCTGCCAGTAGAGCACCGAGGCGAGGTCGCCAAAGCCGTAGGAGAGTTTTTCCCGGAGAGGCAGCTTGTCTTGGGGTGTCATGGGGGGTAGGGCCACGCGTTGTACGAGGACGGGAAGGAGAAGCGAGATATTTATGCAGCGATGACTGCGCCTGCGGAACAGACCAAGACATAGGCACCTTCGTCCCGGCATTGCGCAGAGCCGGCCCATCCCCCATGCTTCCGGCAATGAGGCCGCCCGCCCCGGTGACAGCCGCGGCACCCCCGTTCGAACTGCGATTCACTGCCCGTTTTTCCTCTGCGAACATGAGTTCCTCTTCTCACCGCCTCTCCTTCGCTTGTTCCATTCTTTGCGTCCTGTGGTTCCTGCTGCCCGTGGTGTGCGCCACCCCGGAACCCGTCACCTTCGTCTTCAGACTTCCCGCTGATCAGGGGGATCCATTCGTGCGCGACATCTGGGCGGAAGTGGTCACCCCATCCCCCAAAACACTGCGGCTCCCCGCCTTTTTCCTCGGCAACGGGCAGTTCGCGGTCCGCGCCCGCGCCGAAGAATTGGGTGAATATCGCCTCGGGAAAGTCACCGAGATGAATCAAGGGCAGTCCGCAACGCTCGCCGTGAAGATGGTGACCCGCGACAAGATGCGAGTCCGTGAGACCGAGGACCGCCCGGCGGTGCAGCGTGCCGCGGGTGCCGCGGCACGTTTGGTTTTTTCCACCGGCGCAACCTATACCCCAATCGGGGCCAACCTCGCTTGGGCAAGCACGGGACGCGTCGAATTTCACCGCCGGGCGCTCGAGGCCTTTGCCAGGGCGGGCCTCAACTGGACGCGCATCTGGATGGTGCACTGGAGCGGCCTCAATCTCGACTGGCTTCCTGAAGATATGGGCAAATCGCCGCCGCCGGGTATCCTCGACCTGCGCGTGGCGGCGGACTGGGACAAGATCGTCTCCCTCGCCGAGGACAAAGGCGTCTATCTGCAGATCGTGTTTCAACACCACGGGCAGTTCTCCACCGGCGCCGACGCCAACTGGCAGTACCATCCGTGGAATGCCGCCAACGGCGGATTTCTCCATTCGCCCGCCGAGTTCTTCACGTCGCCCGTTGCGAAGGGTCTCACGGCATTGAAATACCGCTACGTCGTCGCCCGTTGGGGTTACTCGCCCGCCGTCCTGGCTTGGGAACTCTTCAACGAGGTGCACTGGGTCGACGCCATGGACCGTGACCATGACGAGCCCGCCGTGGCCCGGTGGCACGCGGAAATGGCCGCCTACATCCGTTCGATCGATCCCTATCACCACCTCCTCACCACCAGCACCGACAACCTGCGCAGTCCGATTTATGCGGAGATGGACTATTTTCAGCCGCACCTCTATCCGGCCAATATTCTCGCCGGCGTGCGCCGGTTTGATCCGGCACCTGACAAACTCGACCGTCCGGTGTTTTACGGCGAGGTCGGAGACGATCATGTTCCGCTCACCCCCGAGGAGAAGGCTTCCGGCGTTGCCGTCGTTCCACCGGTCTGGGCGAGCCTCATGGGAAACGGGCTTTACCCGGCGCAACCCTGGCAGGGCGAGCGGCTCATCGAAAAAGGGCGGCTCGATGAACTCGGCGCGGTCGCCCGGTTCCTCGCCGCCACCAAACTCGGCGGGCGCGACGGCCTCACCCCGTTCTCCGCGGCGATTGAATGTGCGACGCGGGTGCCGCTGGTGCTGGCGGGCGGGCAGACTTGGGAGCGCCGCCCCGCCCCGGAAATCACCGTGCCGCTGGACGGTCGCGAACCCCCCGCTTTTGCCGACATCCCGCGGATCTATGTCGGTTCGCCCAACAGTCTGGCCGCAGGGTACCCAGGCCGGGCGACCTATCACCTCGATTTTCCGCAGCCCGTCACCCTGCGCCTGCACGTCGCCGATACCGGCGCCGGCGGGGCCACGATCCGGGTGTCGCTTGACGGCAGCACGGTGGCGGAAAAATCCTGGCCGGCGCGGCCGCTAAACCCGGTTGGCACGGCGGCGCCGAACTCGGCCGAACTCTCCTTCCCGGTGGCCATGGGTGAGCATACCATTGTGGTGGAAAACCCCGGTGGCCCCGACTGGTTTGATTTGACGGGGATCGATCTGGGACTCGACATTCCAATTCTCGCCGCGGTGGGCAAGCGCAGCGGCGATTTTGTTGCGCTCTGGGTGTGGAATCGCGTGGGCGTGTTTGCCCTCCAAGCGCCGGCGCCAGCCGAAGGGACCATTCTCATCGAGGATGTGCCCGCCGGCACCTGGCACGTCACGTGGTGGGACACACTCAAAGGCATTCCCGCCGCCCCGGCCACCCTTGCGCACCAGGGTGGCCTTCTGCGGCTGCCCACACCGCCCATTGCCCGCCACGCGGCCGTGGTTCTCACGCGGTGACTCCCCTGGCTGGCCGGCCACCCTGGGTGTTTTTAGCTGCGGACGCCATCGAAAGGGATCAGTTTTGAGGTTGCCCTGATTTGACGGACAGTGGGCTGAGGGTCAAAACCCGAGGAGAGCCCATGAAGACGCAGTTACAGAAGCCGGCTCGCAGCAAGGCGAGCTACACGGAAGAGTATCGGCAGCAGGCGCTGGAGTTATGGCGCAAGAGTGGTCGCAGCGCGGCCAAGGTGGCGGCGGAGCTGGGGATCCGGCCGTCGTTGTTGTATAAGTGGTCCACGGCCGCGCGCCAGGCAGGCGAAGCACCGAGCCAGGCTGCGCGCGGAGCGCGCAGCCTGGAGCAACTGGAGGCGGAGAACCGCCGGTTGCGCGAGGAGAACGCCAAACTTCTGGAGCAGCGTGAAGTCCTAAAAAAATCGCTGGGCATCCTCTCCGAACCGCCGCCGAGAGGTATGCCCGGATCGCGTCGCTGAGCGGCGACTACAAGGTGGCGTGGCTGTGCGAGGCCTTGCTGGTCTCGCGGAGCGGCTATTACGACTGGCAGCGACGGCAGCGGGTGCCCGGGCGGCGCCAAGCCGAGAACACGCAGCTGCGGCAGCGGATCCGCGAGGAGTTTGCGCGCAGTCGAGAAACCTATGGCAGCCCGCGGCTGGCGCGGGCGCTGGGTAGCCCGGGGCGCCGCAACCGCATTGCGCGCCTGATGCGCTTGGAGCGGATCTGGGCGCGGCAGCGCTCCAAGTACCGCGTGGCGACGACCGACAGTCGCCATGCCGATCCGATTGCACCCAACCGCTTGCAGGGTTTGGTGGCCCGGCGGCCGGACCAAGTCTGGGTGACGGATGCAACCTGCGTGCTCACGGGCCAAGGCTGGCTGTACGTCGTGGCCGTGCTGGATGTCCATACGCGTCGCGTGATCGGCTGGGCGATGCAGGAGGTGCTCGACACCAGGTTGACCATCGCGGCGCTGCGCATGGCCCTTGGGCAGCGCCGGCCGACGGGCCCCCTCATCGTGCACTCCGATCGCGGCGCACAGTTTGCCAGCGCCGCCTACCGGCAGGTCCTGGCCGATCACGGCCTGCTGGCCTCCATGAGCCGCAAGGGCAACTGCTACGACAACGCCTTCATCGAGTCGTTCTGGAGCAGCCTCAAATACGAGGTCGTCTATCATCATCGCTTCGCCACCCGGGCCGAAGCGCGCACCGCGATCTTCGACTACATCGAGACCTTCTACAACCGCGCCAGGCTGCATTCCAGTCTTGGCTACGTCAGCCCCATCACCTTTGAATCCCAACTGAACTAACCATCACCCCGATTCACTGTCCGTGGAATCGGGGCAAGCCCATTTTGACCCCTTCGGCCGCTCTATTGATAGAGCGTTGTCTGGATTGAGCTTCGAACGCTACAGGGAAGAGATCACCCAGCGAGCGTGACGCCTCGTTGAGTTATATAAGTTCCCGATACCAACTTGATTATACCTTGGCGTTCGCCCACACCTCCATTCTACTCAGATATGTTACCCCGCATCGCTCCCGCCGTTCGACGTTGGTCAATTCTGTTGGTTTTGGTGGCGCCGTTGGTTGGCACTGCCGATCCTCTCGAGGACGCTGATAAGTCGGCGGGTGAATTCGTAAAGCTCCAGATTGAGGACGCGCGCTTGGCAACGGAATGGCGCTCACAGCGCGAGTTGCTCGAATCCCTGGTGCGCGCGCTCCAACAGCGCGCGGCGGCGCTGGAGGAAAAGAGAGACCTGACCAAGGCGAAAACTGCCAGCGATCGCGAGGCACTCGACGCCATGCGCGCCAAGATCCAGAGCGCAAACGAAGATGTCAGGATATTCGAGACCCGATTGAACGCGTTGAGCGCAAAGTTGCTCTCCCTCCGGCCGAGCCTGCCGCCGCATCTCTCGGAAGCATTGGAGATGTCTTTTCGCACGCTCGCGGATACCGGGGTGACGGTGAGCGAACGCATGCAGCAGACCATGAACGTGCTGAACCGTTGCGCACAATTCAATCGGATCGTCACCGTGGGCGAGGACGTGCTTTCGCTGGAGGGCGAGCCGCCGGAAAAATCGTTGCCGGTGATCTATTGGGGGCTGAGCCACGGCTACGCGGTGGATCGCGTTGCCCGGAAGGCATGGCTCGGCTCGCCTGGGCCGGCCGGTTGGCGGTGGGAGGCCAGGCCGGAGGCGTTCGACGGCGTGGTGAAACTCATCGCGATCGCTAATGACAAGGCGGATCCGACCTACGTGGCGGTTCCCGCCATCGTGCCGCGTTCGCTCTCCGTCACACCCGGGCACTAAGCACATGAAAAAATACGTCAAAGGTGTGCTCGTGCTGCTGCTGATTCTTGGGGTTGCGCACGGGGCGCCATCTTTTGAGGAATCGATGAAGACGGCCGCCGCGGAGTATCGTCAGCGGGCCGTGCACGCGGCGGAGGCGTTAAACCGGACGCGCGCACGCATCGCCGATGAGAAAGCACCGCTGTTGCAGCAGATGCGCGCGGCGGAAGATCGCCTGGTTGCCGCCGAAAGCGAAAACACGCGCTTCGAGACGCAGCGGGAGAACTCCACCGAGCTACGCCAAAAACTACTGCTAGAGCTGGATGCGATCCGCAGTACGACGACCTATGTGGGCACGTTGGCGCACGACGGTCTGAAGGCCGCCACCGACGCGCTGGCGCCGGGCGAGGATCAATGGGTGGCCGATCAGGTGAAGGCGCTGCAAAAGCAGCTCGACGACGCCTCGGCGGCGGGCACGAGCGGGCGCACCGCCATGGACATCGCAGACTTTCTGCTGGCGCGCACGGAGCAGGCCTTGGGCGGTTATCGCGCGGATGGCAAAGCCATGATCGCTGACACGAGTCAAGTGCTGAAGGGCACATTCGCGTTCGTTGGGCCGGATACCTATTTCCTGCCCGCGGAAGGCGGCCCCGTCGGGACGGTGCGTCCCCGCGAAGGCGCGAGGTATCCCATCAGCTATGCGCTGGCGAACTGGAAGGCGCAGGACACGGCGGCGTTCTTCTCCGGTCGTCCGGGGTTGATCATGGCGGATGCCTCGGGCGGGAAGGCGCTGCGGCTGGACGAGACGAGGGGAACGTTTTGGCAGCATGTGCAAAAGGGTGGAGCGGTGGCGATGGCGATCGTGCTCGACGGCGCTTTGGCGGCCGCGATGATTCTGCAAAAGGTGCGGGATCTCGCGCGGATGGGAGTGGATTCCCCGGCGACGGTGAGCGCCTTCCTGAACACGGTCGCGAGCGGGAACACCGCCGAGGCCGAGATGGCGGTCAAGACGCTGAAGCGCACGACGCGCGAGTTGTTTTCGGTCGGCCTGCAATCCGCCGACCAGCCCAAGACGATCCTGGAGGAGCGCCTTCAGGCCGTGCTGCTGGAACAGCGGCTGCATTACGAGCGCCGGCTTCCCCTGCTCGCCGTGATCGCCGTCGCTTCCCCGCTCATGGGCCTGTTTGGAACGGTCGTCGGCATGGTAAAGACATTTGCGCTGATCACGGTGTTTGGCACGGGCAACGCGGGGAAACTCTCGAGCGGCATCTCCCAGGTGCTCGTCGCCACCGAGCTCGGCCTCGCCGTGGCGATTCCGACGCTCATCGCCCACGGCTTCCTCGCGCAACGCATCCACAAGAACCTGTCGCTGCTCGAACGCTATGCCCTGCAATTCACCACGGCCGTGGGGGCCGCGCAGGTCGTGGCGCGCAACCGCCGCGACAAATCGGTTCCCGTATGAGTCCCCTGCTCGAACTCATCAGAAAAGGCGGCCCCGCGATCGTGGCGATCGTGGCGCTTTCGGTCGTGTTGTATGCGCGGTGTTTCAAGCTGCTGTTTTCGTTGCGCAGGATGGGGGTCCGCCCGCCGCCCGGTCAGACGGCAACCGCCCTGCCGGCGTCCGAGGCGCGTCGGATGCAGCAGGAGATTGGCGACCTGTTCCAGCAGCAGCGGATCGCGCTTGGGGCGATGATCGCCGCGGCGCCCCTGCTGGGGCTGCTGGGAACCGTGAGCGGCATGGTGAAGACATTCGACATCCTGGCGGGGAAGGTTGCCGACAAGTCGATGGAAGGCCTGGCCCGCGGCATTTCCGAGGTGCTCGTCGCCACCGAGTCCGGGCTGTTGGTCGCCCTGCCCGCGCTGCTGCTCGTCTGGCTCGCGCACCGCGAGATGCAGAAGCGCGTGCGGCAGCTGAACCTGATCAAACGAGACGAAAGGGAGGAGTATCTGTGATCGGGAAAAGCGACGGTCACCGCCGGTTCGAGACCACGCACATCGACATGGTGCCCATGGTCGACTGCATGATGGTCCTGGTGATCTTTCTGATGATCAGCAGCGTGTTTGCGAACGATCCGGGCGTCGAGGTGCAGAAACCGGATGTGGTCGGCACCGCCAACGTGGAGCAGACCGCGCTGCTGATCGCGATCACGGCGGACAACCGCGTCTATTTCGGCGGGCAGGAGATTCGCACGGATCAGGTCGCTTCGGTCCTGAAGCAGGCGGCGATCGGCCGTACGTCCGTGGTGATCATTCGCGGCGATCGTGCGGCGAATCTGGGCGTTTTCGCGGCCGTCTACACGGAAGCGAAACGATCGGGCATTCAACACGTCCAATTCGCCACCACCCGGGCGAATTGAAGGGCGCCGATGAAACCGATGGCGGCCATTTTCCATCCGTTGGCGAGGGGGTCGGCAATCCCAGAGGAAGCGGCCTTCTGGGGCGCGGGGCTGGTTTTCACCTTTCTGCTGTTCTTTGCCCTGGCGCACTTCGAGAACGTCGGGGGGCAGGAGCGCGCGATCGAGATCGAAGACATGCCCGTGGTGTCGATCCCGCTGGAGCCGCCGCCTTCGCCGCCGAAGGTCACCGAAGCCGCACGGGCGCCCGGGGAGCTGATGCCTTTGGCCGGCATCGAAGTCGAGGCATCGGATAGCCCGGTCAAGGTCGCCGTGGTGCCGCCGGATATGGAAGCGCTTATTCCAAACGCGCGCATCCCGCCCCAAGCCATGGTCGATCTCGGCTTCCACGCCAAATTCAGCCCGACCGCGGGGGTCGACTTCGACTTCCACCGGGTTTATCAGCAAACCGAAGTCGATCAAAGGCCTCATGCGGTGATCCGTGTGGCGCCGCATGTGCCGACCGAGCTGTTCGGGACGGCGTCGATGTTGCGCGTGACGCTCCTGCTTGTGATCGATACGGACGGTCGTGCCGCGAGCACGCAGATCATGAAGTCCTCCGGCAAACCCGTATTTGACAGCCTGGTGGCGCAGACGGTGAAAGAGCAGTGGTTGTTTTCGCCGGCCATCCGGCGAGGCAAGAAGGTGAAGTGCCTCGCCGAGCAGGCAATTCGGATCACTCTCCCGGGTGGATCCCCTTTCGACGTCCAATGAAAACTCCACCGCTGCTCCTGGTTTTTGCCCTCACGCTCGTGCGGCCATGCGTCGCCGGCAATGACGCAGACGGGGGGGTGTTCAACCTGTTCAAGAACACAGGTTCGCCGCCGATGCATGCGGAGCATCCCCCCGAACTCGATCCGAAGCGCATCATCAACGAATCGAATTCGTTCCTCAAGGAGCGCGAGCCCGAGATGAACGCCGAGGAGTACGCCATCTATGAAAAAGTCACCACCATGTTGACGACCAACGTGGATCTCGCGGTGAAGATGCTCGAGGCGATGATGACCGAGAAGGAGCCGCCCAGCCCGGCTTTCGAATTCATCCTGGGCAACGCCTACTACGCGGCGAAGCAGGTGGAGCAAGCCGAGCAAAGCTACCGCAGCGCGGTGAAGCGTTACCCGAGCTTTCTCCGCGCCTGGAGCAATCTCGGCGTGCTCTACTACACCAGCGCCCGGTACGCCGACGCGCGGCCGTGCTTTTCGCAGGCGGTCATGCTCGGCGATCGAGACCCGGTCAACTTCGGACTCCTGGGCTACTGTTTGGAAAAGGAGGGCGATACCGTGTCTGCTGAAATGGCTTACCTCCAGGCGGTGAGCGGCGACCCGGCGAACACCGATTGGAAGGAAGGCCTCCTGCGAATCTACATCGATGGAAAGCAATATGGTCGGGCCGAGCCTTTGGTCCGGAGCTTGATCAAAGCAAAACCCGCCGAGACGCGTTATTGGCTTGATTATGCCGGCATCCTCCTGGCTGAGCGGCGCAAGGTGGAAGCGATGGTGGTGCTCGAGGAAGCGGCGGCGGCCGGCGCCGCGGGGCCGGACGAGCTGACGCTGCTGGGCGATCTTTATGCCGAGCAAAATCTCACCGCGCAGGCGATTGCGATCTACGAAAAGGTCCGGGGCGCCGAACGCGCGCAGGGGGAGGAGAAGTTGCTGCAATTCGCGCGCGTCCTCATCGCCGCGGACAAACTTCCGGAGGCCGAGCAGACGCTCGCGGCGATCACGGGCGAACTCACGCCCCCGGCGCGGATCGTGCTGCTGCAGACCCGGGCGGATCTGGCGATGGCGCGCAAGCGCTGGCCGGAGGCCCGGCAGCAGATTGAAGCGCTGCTCGCCCTGGCGCCGCTCAACGGGCGCGGGCTGCTCACGCTTGGGCGCACCTACCTGGAAGAAAACAACGTGCCTCGGGCGACGGTGGCGTTCGAGGCGGCCTATCGGATTCCGGACGCCGCCTACCAGGCGAGCCTGGAGCTCGCGAACATCGAAGTGATGAACCGGCACTTCGCCAAGTCCGCCGAATACCTGGAGAAGGCCCTCAGCATCGAAAAAACCGACGCCATCTCGGACTATCTTGCCCGGGTGAGAGCCCTCGCCCGCAGCGAGACGCAAGTGGGAGACCTTCGGAAGACCGATTGATTGACGCGAACGGCTTTGCAGACGCGAAAAATGAATCACAACATCCACCAACCATGAACCCCATCATTCCATCGGTTCCGCGTGCAGTCCGGCTCCTCGCATTGTGCCTCCTCGCGTTCGCACCAGCAGTCGCGATCGCCGCCGACCCGCAACCCCCGACCTCCGGCGCAGCCGGTTCCGGGGACGGCTTGGCGAAGCCTTACACGCTGTACGTGGGCACGGATTTCGCGATCGAGTGGGAAGGTCAGCTTCGCCCGGTGCAGGACGTGCGAGAAAACGAGTTTGTCGTGTCGGTCAACGGCAGCCCCATGGTCGTCACGCCGCGCAAAGCCGATCTCAAAATCAGGGCGGACGACGTGTTGAAGGTGACTTCGAGCACCGCGACGATCTCAAACTTCAAGGCGGAGCGCGCCTATACGCCGGAAAACGATCCCCAGGTCAAATTCGAAAGGATGGCCAGCATGGCCGCGTCCGCCTCGGCGGCAACGGACCTCGCGCGTGGCGCAATGGCGCAGAAGCAAAGCATAGCGGGCTTTACCGGTGCCTTCGCGGCAACCATGGGCACTCCGGAAACGCAGGGCGCTCTTGACGCCGCCGCGGCCGCCGCGTCCGCCTCCGCCGCGGATGCCGATTCCGCCTACCAGTCGAGCGTCTACTCTGAGTCAAGTGATCTCAATGCGTCGCGCAACTTCTCCATCAAAATGCAATCGGAACTGGCGACAGAGCGCTTCGATGCGTTCTCGCTGACGTTCGAGGTTTCGGCGCCGCGGCCGCTGACGAAGCCCTACATCGTGGTGGTGACTCGTTACCGTGAGCGGCCGGAGCAGCCTGACACCGAGCGCATTTGGACCTACGCGCAGGCGCTACGCCGGGTGGACATGAAGCCGGCGAGAGTCCGCATGGCCCGGGGCGGGTTTCCCCTGGGCTACAAGTTGGAGGATGTCCAGGTCCACCTCTATGACCAGGGCGTTGAAGTCGCGACCAACATCGCGCGAAAGCGCATCGCCATCACGGCCGACGAGGCTTTCCAATTCTCCATCGTTAACTACCTCGAGGATCATCGAGGTGCCACGCTGCAACCGGCGCCGCTGAAAACAGCCCTGCCCGCGGACCTTCGCCAACGCCTGCCGGCTGAGAAACTGAGTCGGAACTTTTATGTGAAGGTGGGCAAAAACGGGATGCCGATGGGCGCGTTTTCGGATGAAGCCTGCGTCGAGAAGATCACCGATCCTGACCTGGCAGCCGCCGCGTTGGCCCTGCGCTTCAATCCCGCCCTGAACGTTGGCAAGCCGGTCGAGGGAGTGGCTCCCGTGCGCCTCGACCAGCTCACCCTGTAAACCTAGGTCGAGTCAGTAGTGACGACGGGTTGCCCCTCTCGCGCACACCCAGACTGTCAATGCCCTGGATCTAGGAGTGACACTCGATCGGTTCGCAGTCGCCTTCACTGGGGCGCCCCGCGCGTATGGCCCGGTGCCGGAGACGCGGATTACTCAATGGTCCACCTCCGAAACGAGTCTATGGCAGGCTCGGCTTTCCCGTGGCCATAAGGCGATGGATGGCCCGCGTGCGGTAGCACAACCGGTGCTCCTCAAAAAGCAGTTGCTCCAGCTCTTGATAGACCATCCCGACGCCGGGACACCGCTGCTCAAGGATGTGCCCGCCGGCATATGGCACGTCACGTGGTGGGACACACTCAAAGGCATTCCCGCCGCACCGGTCACCATTGCGCACCCGGGTGGCCTTTTGCGACTGCCGACACCGCCCATTGACCGCCACGCGGCCGTGGTTCTCACGCGGTGAGCCCCTTGGCCGGCCGTAATATCCCGGGTGTTTTTGTCACTGGGGGGTGAATAATGCTTTAGCAGGCCACAACAACAACGCGCAAAAAGGTTTTCCTCCTTCCAGTGGAAGTTAGCCGGTTTGCTGGCCGAGGAGACTTCGTTGGTTAAAGGCACAAGATCCATTGGGCCAGGAGCGAGAAAGACGTTTTGATTTTACGCACGTAGAGCTTGCAGCGACCAACAACCGGCAATGCGCCAAAGTTTCAAAAACCAAATTCCGTTCGTTCCACGGAAAAAACATCGACCTATTCCGCCCCGTGCGACAAAGGGATAGCATGCCCTATAAGCGCGTAATGATCGGGCTATGGGTCACCTTACACACGGTTGCTTGCGGCTGCGCCGCGGAGCGCCTGCCCGTTGACGCCTTCTTCCAGAATCCGGAAATCGCCTCCCCGGTGGTCTCTCCCGATGGCCGGCACGTCGCCTTCCTTTCACCGGTTAAGGACAAGATGTCGGTCATCCTTTTCGATCTGACTACCGGCAAGGTGGAACCCATCGTCCGCGCCTATGACGGCGACATCACTGAGATCTTTTGGAAGGGCGACGACCGGATCGTATTCTCCGCCGATCCGAATGGGCGCGAGTCCCGGGCCATCATGGCGATCCAAGTCTCAACGAAAAGCATCCAAGTCCTGGCGGAAAATTTTAGAGAAAACCGGCAAGGCGCAGACTTTGCTAAAATCGAGGATTATCTGCAATTCGACCCAACGCACATTCTCGTCTACGGGAGATCGTCCCCCAACGGTTGGCACACCGGACTCTTTACGATCAATTTGATCACATCGGAACGAACCAAGGTTTTTGGCGACGATCCCGAAACCAGCCATTGGGCCGCGGACGGCGACGGCGAGGTGCGGTATCGCGTTCGGCAAGACGGTGACCGTACCATCCACGAAAGCCGCGCCGATCGCGCGAGCCTATGGGCTCCCATCGCGGAGTACGGAGGCGGAATCGGTGCAGATAACAGTCCCGTTCGTTATCATGGCTTCTCCGCGGACAACCGTATCATCTACCTGACGAAAGCCGACGCCGAAGGCCGCGATGCCCTGTACGGGTATGACCCCAAGACCCGGCAATGGGGCGCACCCCTGTTTCAATCGGACTGCGGAGAAATCGCGAGGGTTTGTTTGTCGTGGGACCATGCCCACCTGGAAGGAGTCTATTACGACCCGGACGGTCGGAAGGAAAAGTGGTTCGATCCCCGCATCGCGAAGATCGCTGGAATGTTGCGTGCCACGATCCCGGCGAAGTTCGGCGTCACGATCGAAAACACCACCGATCGAAACGAAAACGTGTTCATCGTCTTTGTCCACGGCGATGTAAACCCGGGAGAATACTACCTCCTCGACCTCCGGGGTAAAACACAGTTCGTCCAGCTCGGGAAAATGTTCCCGCGGATCTCACCCGACCAGCTCCAGCCCATGACGCCGATCGAGTATCGTGCGCGTGACGGCCTCCTGATTCACGGTTTCCTCACGCTACCGGCGGGAGCCGCCGGCACGAGGGTCCCGTTGATCATCAACCCGCACGGCGGCCCTTATGGGCTCCGGGATACCTGGGGTTATAATCCGGAGGTCCAATTTTTCGCCAGCCGTGGATACGCCGTGCTCCAGCCAAACTATCGCGGTTCGGGCGGCTATGGAGAAGCTTTTCTGCTCGCCGGGCGCCGCGAATGGGGGGGCAAGATGCAGGATGATTTGACCGATGCGGTGAAGTGGGCGGTGGACCAGGGCATCGCGGACCCGACGCGGGTTTGCATTTATGGAGCCAGCTATGGCGGGTATGCGGCCCTCGCCGGTGCCGTCTTCACGCCCGATCTTTATCGCTGCGCGGTCAACTACGTCGGCGTGTCGGATCTGAGGTTGATCGCGAACTGGCAGCACGAAGAGAACGAAGAAGGAAAGGCCTTCTACCACAATATGGTTGGGGACGATAAGGAGATCCTCGAATCCCGCTCGCCGGTGAATTTCGTCTCGCGGATCAAGATTCCCACACTCCATGCCTACGGAGAGAACGATCCGCGCGTCACGATCAAGAATTGGGAGAAATTGGAGCGGGAACTGAAGAAAAACCAGAAGATCTACGAATACATTTATGAGGGCAACGAGGGCCATGGCTTTCGCAACGAAAATGCTAGGATCAATTTCTACCGGCATCTGGAGGCGTTTCTCGACAAATATCTGGCGCCGGCGACATTGTCGGCGGAGTCGATGACGGCGCGCTGAGCCATGTGTCACGCTCTACTTCCCAGCACCCGGCCGCTGCGCGGAATGGGCCTGCTGGGATTCGAACCCAGAACCAAAGGATTATGAGTCCTCTGCTCTGACCGTTGAGCTACAGGCCCGGAGTTGGCTTTTGGTAAGGGAACCGCCAGAGGGCGTAAAGCGGCATCTTTTGGCAACCCAACGGCCGCGGCTCAATCCAGGGTTTTCAGCGCGGCTTGGATATAGCCGAGCGCGTACGCCATGCCGGCATGCCAGGGGGCCGCGCAGGCGAGCTGGGGGGTGTGGTCGGGAATGACGACCCCGGCGAAACCGTTTTGCTTCAAAATCCGAAGGACCCGCACCATGTCGACGTCGCCGTCGTCGATGAAGGTCTCGCGGTAATGCGGAACCTTGCCGGTGATGTTGCGCAGATGCACGTACGCCAGCCGCCCTTGCCGGCTGTAGTGGTCGACGGTCTCATAAATGTCGCCCGCGGTCATCTCCGCCAGCGTGCCGACGCAAAACTCAAGGGCGTTGGCCGGGCTGGGCTGGAGGTCGAGCAGCCGCTGGTAGTGTTGCGGCTGGTAGACCAGCCGCGGCTGGCCGCGCATTGTCGGCATGGGCGGATCGTCCGGATGCGCCGCCAGCGTCACGCCCGCCTCCTCAGCCACCGGCACCAGTTCCCCCAGAAAATCCGCCAGCCGCCGCCAGAGTTCGTCCGAAGTGATCGGCGGCACCGCGCCTACGGGCGCGTGCGGATCGTAAACCATGTTCCAGACCATGCCGCGGGGCATGGGCTCGTCGAGCGGACCGTCCATGCCGACCGACTCCGCTCCGCCGCGGGCAAAGGGGCCGGTCACGCGGCCGGCGACGCCGGCGATGCTGAAGTTGTAACCCATGATCGGAATGCCGGCCCGGCCCAGGCGGCGGATGATCGTCTTGAGGTTCTCCAACTGCGGTCGCTTATTCGGACCGTCGAGCAGGACGTCGTGCCAGTGCGCCGGGTCGAAATTCTCGATGGCTTCCAGCTTGAGCCCGGCGGTCTCCACCTCGCGGCGCAGGGCCACCAGCTCCTCCAGCGACCAGAGGGCGGCCGGATCGCTGGCCAGACCCCAGCCGCGCGCCGTGCCCGTGGGCTGGTTGTCGCGCGGATTATGGGCGCCGCCCTTGAAGTAATCGACGAGATGGGCGACCACGTGCGTCGCTCCGGCCTGCCGCGCGAACTGGAAGTTCTCGCGGGTGAGCAGGTGGCGGTAGAGACCGAGACCGAGTTTCATGTCACGGAAGTAACGCCGGCAACCTAGCCGGATCTCACTCGGTGGCGAATTTCTTCCGCCGTTCCGCCAGTTCGTCGCCGATGCGCAGGTTGAGTTCCTTCGAGATCGGATAGAAGGCGAGGCACACGAGGCCGAGGGCGAACGGGATCGCGGCAAAGACGGTGGCGCTCAGCCGGATGCCGTGGAGCGCCTGCTCCGTCTGGGGGACGTTGGCGACGTAGCCGTAGGCGGCCAGCACGCCGTTCGTGAAGGCTCCGCCCATGAGGCCGGCCTTGAGGGCGAAGACGATGCCCGCGTAGACAAAACCCGTGGCCCGTCGGCCCGTCTTCCATTCGGAATAGTCCGCGACGTCCGCGATCATCGCCCAAAGCAGCGGGATCGTGGGGCCCCAGGCCGCCGGCCAGGCCAGACTCAGCCAGAACAGCAGGGTGACATTGTCCCTGGGCACGATGTAGATCAGCGCGGTGACGACCGTGGCCGCCCCCATGCCGGTGAGAAACACGCCCTTCTTGCCGAACCGCACGGAGAGCGGCTTCGAGAACAGCACGCCGACGATCGTCAGGGTGATGCCGGTCATGTTGAAGAAGCCGAAGCCGACCCCGCCCGCGTTGGATCCGTCCGGCGCCACGATCAGGCCGAACCAGTTGAGCATGGTCTTCCCCCACGAGAGCTGTCCCCCCGCGGCCCCGCCCAGGCCGACGGCATTGAGGAAATCGATCAGCTTCGCCCGGTCCACGTAGTAGTTGAAGTAGTAATCCATCGAGCTGCCGCGCCACGCGAGGGTGATGAAGATGCAGAGCGTGAGCAGGAACATGAGGACCCAGGGCCGGCATTTGAAGACGTCGGCGATGTCGCCCTTTACCGAGGTCTGCTGCTTCGGATCAGGCCGCACTCGCTCGCGCACGCTCAGGAACGTGATCAGATAAAACACGACGCACAGGGAGGCGTAGATGCTGATCGTGATCGACCAGCCCTTGGCGTCGTAGCCGTGGCCGAACTTGTAGACCAGGGGGCGGGTCAGGCCCTGCACGATCAGCGTCGCCACCATGGCGGAGAAGAACCGGTAGGTGGAGATGCTCGTGCGTTCGTCGACGTCCTCGGTCATCACCCCGGTGAGCGCGGAGTACGGCGTGTTGTTGGCCGAATAGAGCATCATCAGCACGATGTAGGTGCCCCAGGCGTAGATGATCTTGGTGCTGGCTCCGAAGCTGGGCGTGGTGAACGTGAGCCAGAAGACGAGGCCGAAGGGCAGGGCGGTCCAGAGCACCCACGGCCGGAACTTGCCCCAGCGCGAGTTGGTGCGATCCGACGCGATGCCGACCATGGGATCGAAGCAGGCGTCCCACAGCCGCACGACGAGGAAGAGCCAGGCCGCCGCCGCCGCCGAGATGCCGAAGGTGTCCGTGTAGAAACGGTTCTGGAACATCAGCATCGTCTGGAAGAAGAAGTTGGTGGCCGCGTCGCCGAGGCTGTAACCGAGCTTCTCGCGGAAGGAGAGTTTTTGGACGATATGGCTCATGGGGCTGGGTTTTTGAAGGGGGGAAAAGTGCGGGAGGCCCGGCGCTCATTCACGCATCCAGAGGATCGTGGTGACGCCGCGTGGGTAATAACGGCTACTACAGGCGATGCCGGTGTCACTGCGAATCTGGTCGCACATGGCGTTGCGGCCGCAGCCGGGCCGGCGTTGCTAGTCGGCGTCGAGCCGGCTGTGCTCCAGCTCGAGGGAGCGGAATGTTTTTCCTTCAATCTCTTTGCGACATCCTCCAGTGTTCCTTTGAAGGGGCCGGGCGTTTCCATCTTGATCGAAACAAGCGCGGCGGCGAATTTGAGCGAGGTCGCCACGTCGTGATCCAGTCGCCAGGACAAGTAAGCCGAGAAAGTCGTGTCACCGCGGCCAGTCCTGCCCGAGCTGTTGCTGTTGGAGAATTTTTCGTAGTACGTCTTTCCCTTCACCCGCGCCAATACTCCCTGGGAATGCGTGATCAGGATCTCAGGGCAACCCCACGATTCGACGACGATGCCGGCCTTTTCCAGATCGTCGGTGCCGGTCAGAATTTTTGCTTCCACAATGTCCAGTTTGAGTTTGTCCATCATGACCGCGATTTCCTTTTTGTTCGCGACGTCGCTATACTCGATGTCATGGGTCACGGGCGCCACGTGACGGACAAAGCTCTGCATGTCGGTCGAGAGGCTGTATCCGCGGGATTTCAAGCCTTTCATGAGCGCCAGGTCGAATTCGGTGTCCGAAATCCCGGCCAGATGAACGCACGTCGAGCTCAACGCCGGGACGTCCTTGATGGAAATCAGACCGGCGGATTTAACGAGTGTCAATTTGCGCTCGTCGACGTTTGCGGAATAGTGCAATACCCGCGAATAGGTTGTCTCAGCGCTCGGGATGAGGTAGGTGTCGACGCCTGCGTCCTTCATCGGCTGCAGGATGTTCTCGTCCTTTTTGGCCATCTTCACGACTGCGGCGACTTTTTTCCCGACGCGGGGGGCGACCATGGCCCCGCATAATACGGCGCTTCCCGGAGCAATGTGGGGCTTTCCTCCGAAGGGAATGATCTCGTCATAGCACATGTGGCCGACGAACGTGATGTCGTACTTCTTGGACATATCGATTGATTTCTTAGTCAATCGTTGCGTTTTTTCTAACCACCGATGGACACGGATTCACACGTATCAAGAGGGGGAAGGCGCGAATTGCGCGAATCCACGTCAATTTCTTGGTCGAAATTCGCGGAATTTGTTTCGCGTCTTATCCGTGTCCAGCCGTGTGCATCCGTGGTTGATATGATTTTCTCCAACTATTTCCCGTTTCACGAACCCTTCAGCAGCTCGGGGAAGAACGGGATCAGGTCCTGCGACTCAATGGTCTTGGATTGGGTCTTGGCCTGCAGGTCTTTGATGTGGTTCATGACCAGATGCGTCCAGACGGCCCCGGGCCGGGGATAGGCGGCGACGATGTAATGGGGTCCCGGCTTGGATTCTCCGGCTTCCTTTTCCAATTCGGCCCGGAGGTTGTCGGCTGTGATCATCGAGTTGCCGTAATCGAAAACGACCCGGTCCATGTGCTTGTAGACGTCTTTGCTCTCTTTGGCCATGCCGTAGTAATCCAATAACTGGGCGAAGACGTAATTGGTAGTCGTATAGACGTCTTTCCCCTGGTCCGATTGCACCGGTTTGCCGTTCTCTGTCTTGCACATGGCCCAGCCCATGAAGGAGCGGTTGTTTTTGTAGATCGTCTTGAGGATTTTTTTGGCGCGATCTTCCGGGATAGAGGGCTCTTCGCCGATGGAGATCATGTACCACAGGGCGTCGAGCTGGTTGGTCCAGACATCGGTGTTGGCGTTTCCGGTCTTGGGATCGAAACAGGTGATATAGTACTGGAGTTTCTCGCCCTTCATATTCTTCCCATCCCGCCATAGCTTTTCGAGGCTGTTCCAGCCCTTGTCGAACGCCTTCTTGATTTGCGCCTCGCCTGCCTTGTCCTTGAGCATTTGAGCCATCTTGATCATGGCCTGGCAGCCGCCGAGGAACTGCGTGGCGTCGTAGGCATCGGCACCGAAGAGGACCAGGTTGTCGAAGGTGTTTTTCACCTCGTCGGGATAGCCCTCGGGTATGCCGTCATCATCGAAATCGAGTTTGAGCAGAGACTCCAAACCGAATTTGAGCGTCTCCCAATTCTTCTTCAGGAAATCGATATCGCCCGTGAACTTCACGTTGCGCAACACCCGCATCATCAGTTTGGGGAACAGGTCCACCCAGTAATTGTTGTTGTACCAGGCGTAATCGCTGACGTTGCGCAGGGGATGGCCCTTGGGCATGGCGCCCAGATCGTGGGCGACGCTGCCCTTGGTCTTGAAGGCGTCGCGGATCTGGGTCAGCGACTTGCCTTCGTATTCCTCGGGATGTTCCTCGAAATGCTTTCGGGCTTCGACGAACGAAGCGTGATAGTGGTAATAGCGCGGGGTGGGATCCTCGGCCTGAATCGAGTCGATGAAACCCTGGCACAGATCTTTTTCCACGCGCGGGAAGAGAATCAACAGCACCATCGAATACCAGTCCACGTCCGACGGATCGATATAGGCATAGTCGAAACATTCCAGGAACCGGGCGCGCTCATTGCCCTTTTCGTCCTCGACCCAGACGATGGCGTTCGAGAGCGGGAAATGGAGTTCGTTCAGGATCAGCCTGGTCAGGCGCAGGGCGCCGGCCCTGTCACTCTTATAGGATGGGCTGGCCTGGATCGAATCGAGAATTCGTTTTTGAATCGCCACGGTCCGGTCCCACCACAGCGGATAGCTGTCCAAGGCGAGCTTGGCCATATCCACCGCCCGCGACCGGTCATCTTTGAAGTTCTTGACGTACTTGCGCTCGAATTTCGTGCCGTCGATATAAACCTGCTCCGGGAAGTCCAGCACCACGGCCACGGGAATTTTAATGGACGCTTTCGGCTCGACGGTGAAGGTTAAGCTGACGGCTGATCCGTAATCGCTGCGGAGCACCGGCTGCCGTTTTTCGTAGAAGCTCCCATCCGCGTTCAAGAGGAGATCGCCCGTATAGCGGTTCAGGCAGAAATAGGGTTGGGTGTCCACGGCGACGCCAGGCAATTCAGGAACGGCCAGCGCCATGCGGTTGCGGGTTTCCGTGCTTCCCATGATCACGCCCCGGACGCCCGCGGACCGGAACTCTTCATGTTTCTGGCCGTGGACCGCCGCGGAGCAGACATAGACGCTGTCCTGATCCGTCGGCTTGAGCTCCTTTTCCTGCAGATTGACCAGCGACGGTCGCGGCACGACGAGCGTGATCTCCTGAGCCTCATTCGCGGTGTTTTCCACCTCGAACTCTTCAACGCCGAGAGGCATCAGCGTCTGGTTTCCTCCAGACAGCAGGGGAGAAATCAGCCTCCTGATTACTTTCACTTTTCCCAGCTTGTATGCGATTTCCAGCGACGGCGTGGCGATGGTGAGGGAGACGTTCTTTTCGGCAATCGGAGGATGGTAGTAAATCTTGATCGCTGGGATGTCGTCGGGCAATTCGGCATCTCCCGGCTTCTTCTGGGTCAGCATCGTGCATTTGTCGCCGATGCGGATGAACGGCGCGGATGCGAACTGGACGGCTTTCTGGTTCAGCATGATGAGCCGGCCCGCGGCGTTCAGGCGGTTATAGAGACCGTAGGGGGAAATGCCGATTGAACAAGTGGGCGCCCCTTGCAGGGCCACCGTTTGGGGGAACTGCAGGGTCTTGGACATGCCCTGGAAGTGGACCCCCATTTTGTTTTGCTCGTAAATGGCGGCTATCTTGTCCCCCGGGATGGTATAAAGATCGCGTACGGCGAACACAGTGGATTTCGGCATGTTGCTCTCGCTCGTTGGTCGTTTTTGTTTGGCCTGTAGCAGGACCCTATGCGCTTCAGGGTCCATTGCCATTCCGAGCGCCAGCTCGGAATCTCAGATTCGTCGCTGGCGCTCGGAATGATGAATCAAACTCGCTGTAGGGAAGGGCGCATTATGCTAGCACTTTCCGCCCCACACATTACCCATTTTTCCCCCCGCCTTTTTCGCGGGCGTGTTTGGGGCAGCCGCGGGCGCCTGGTCGGGGAGGTTCTTTTCGGCAGCCAGGTCGATCGGCATCTTCGTCGACGGATAAGGCTTTACAGCCCCGAACACGAGATCCGCGGAAACCCTGATCGAATCGGGCGATCCTGAGAAATTGCAGATTACCGCGTCGGCTTCCGTGGTCGTGCCTTTCCGGTAGGGGAAGTTGGTCACAACAATCACGGTGTGTCCCGCGGCTTTCAATGCCTTCACCAGGTGCTGGTTGTTGCCTCGCTTTTCGATGCGCGCGTAATAGTTCGTCATGACGACGAGATCCGCTTTCTTCGCCAGCTCCAGCGCTTCTTCCACCTCTTCTTCGCTGGAGTGGAAGGCCGTATCGTCCAGGATGAGGTTGATGGAATGCTTGGACATCTGCTCGCAGAACATGTGCGGGTGACTGTAGAGATCCTTTCCGAGGAACGAGTAGGGAATGCACTGTTCGATGACCAAAACTTTCTTGTCCTTGCTTACGGGCAGCAGCTTCTTGTCGTCGCGGACCACCAGAAGGGCTTTGTGCGCCACTTCGCGGGAGAAGTCCTGGACTTCCTTACTCCAGACATGGGCGTCGGTTTTTGCGGGATCCATCTTCCCGGCTTTCTCGAACAGGCCCTGGTCGTATTTCATGCACAGGAGCCGCCGGCACGCGTCGGTGAGCCGCTCTTCGGAGAGCTCTCCGCGCTCAACGGCGCCCTTGATGCCGAAGAAGCACTGGGAGCGGGACTCGTCGTCGGCCTTGAGCAGGATGGTGTCCACGCCGGCCTTGATCGCCATGGCGCACGCTTGCGGAAGCGGCCATTTCTTCAGGATGGCGGCCATGCCGATGGCATCGGAAACGACCACGCCTTTGAAGCCCATTTCGCCCCTCAGAAGATCGGTGAGGATTTTGGAAGACAGGGTGGCGGGAAACTCTTTGTCGAAGGCCGGGTAGATCGTATGCGCCGTCATAAGGGCCTTGGCGCCCGCATTGATGCCCGCCTGGAAGGTGACCAACTCGACCTCGCGCATCCGCTTCAGGTCCCCCCGGCAGACGTCCAGCACGTCGTGCGCGTCGGTCGCCGAATCGCCGCGGCCGGCGAAGTGCTTGACGGTGGCGACAATGCCCGCGTCCTGGTAGCCGCGCACCGTCGCTTCTATGAACTTCGCGCAGACCTTCGGATCATCGCCGAAGGAGCGCACGCCGATTTCGGGGTTGAGCGGATTGATATTAACGTCGCAGACGGGGTGATAGAACTGGGTTATGCCGATGAGGGCCATTTGTTTGCCGAGCGTATTCGCCACCTTGTAGGCCAGATCGAGGTCGCCGATGGCGGTCATGCCCATCGGGGGCGGGAACTGCACGACGTGACCGGAAGTGTAATCGTTTTTGAAATCGCCTTCCATGTCGACGGTGATGTGCAGGGGAATGCCCGAGGGCCGTTTCATTGCGATTTCCTGCAGCTTGTTGAGCGCGACGGTGAGCTCTTCCGGCGTCACGCTCACGCCGAAGCTGCGATCGTCGAAGTAGGTGTGTGCGATGTCGAACCAGTCCTTCGGCTTCTTGAAGTTGGGGTCAACCTGTGAACGTCCCCAATACATGTTTTTGCAGGTTTCCAGCGCGTATGGTTCGAGGCAAAGGCCACCGGCGTGCAGTTTGGTGACCTGTTCGATCCCCGAGGGCGTCAGGTAGGCGCCCCGCCAGGTGAAGGTGAGAACCTGGCCGCACTTTTCCGCCAGGGTCATTTTCGCCAACTTTGCGGCTACAAAACTATCTCTTTCTTTCGACATGGTTGTTAATGTTGAAGGTCTGGTTCTTGATGTGTCTGTTTCAAGCTCGCGTGGGTCTATGTGGAGGTGGTTCCGGGGGTCAATTGTTGACAAGATCCTGCGCCGTTCTTACGACGGAATTTAAGGCGGGCTTTGGTTGGCAACGCCGGTCGAAAAGCATTGGATAATCGGACCGGCCGGTGATCGGCAAGTAGTTGCGCCAAGATTGGCCATCATGCACGCCCCAAAACGTCACCCGGCTGAACTTATCCCGGTGCTTCCGGAACAGCGAAAACAAATCGGCGTACCGCTTCGCCTGGTCTCTTTGGACCGCCTCCGGCAGGCCGTTCGGGTAGGGATTGTACTTCTGCCGGGTCTCCGCATCAAAGGAAGAGAGGGCCGCTTTTGAGGAATCCAGATGACAAAAAGGGAGCACGCCGACGTCCAACTCCGTGATCATCAGTTTTAGGCCCAATTGGGCGAGGTCCAGGACATAGGCTTCAAGCTCATCTATCCGCGGAAAGTCCAGAAACCAGTGACCCTGTATGCCAACGCCGTCCACCCGGATGCCTTTTGCCTGCAGGTTCTTGATCAGCCGGATGACCCCATCGCGCTTGGGGCGATACTCATAGTCGTACTCATTGTAATAGAGCTCGGCGCGGGGATCGGCCTGGCGGGCAAACTCGAAAGCCTTGGACACGTAGTCCTCGCCGATGATCTCCCACCATTTGGATTTCCTGAAAGAACCATCCGGCATGATCGCTTCGTTGACGACATCCCAACCGTGGATTCGTCCCTGGTAACGGCCCATCACGGCAAAGATGTGGCCCTTCATTCGTTCCAACAACGCCTCACGACTCAGGGGGTTGCCCGAGGGGTCCTGAAATACCCAGTCCGGAGTCTGCCAATGCCAGACCAGCGTGTGGCCGATGATCCGCATGTTATGCTTTTCGCCAAAGGTCACATAACGGTCCGGCGCTTCGAAATTGTATCGGTCCGGTTGGGGATGAACTTCCTCCCACTTCAGAATGTTTTCCGGTGTGATGCTGTTGAAATGTCTTTTCACCAACGCGATGGCGTCCGGCTCCCGGCCGGAAATCTGGTCCACGCTGAGGGCGGCGCCGATGTGAAAGTCGTTCTTGAAAACGTCTTTCAAAGCAGGCTGGTCTGCATATTCGGTTTGGCCTGGTGTATTCATCATGGATCGCTCATCGCTGATCGCGGGGGCGAACACGCCGCGCGAAATGCCGGGGCTGTCGACCTTCAGTTGCGGCTGGCCGCAGTGTGGTGATGTTGGTGGGCGTCTGGCGCGTGTCCTCCTTGCCGGTGTAGGCGGACTCGCCCGACTCGGGTGGTTTGAAAAACGGCAGCAGGCGCCACGCCGGCTGGCTGGCGGGATGGAAACCGACGTAGACGTTCTGGTTGGCTGGGCCGCGGAGCGACTGGCCGAAGCCGCCGCAAGCGTCGATCAGGCCGACGGTGAAGCTGGCGAAAGCACCGAACGGCGCATGCTGGGTGTGATAACTCTCCTCGGGCGAGGAGCAGGGGGCCGGGGGTGAAACAGGCATCAGGCAAAATCAGTTGCGGAGGTGGAAATCGAGAAAAGGGGGCGAAGGAGCAACGGGCGCCGTGACTGACGGCAACTGACCCTAGCCAGCCTCGAGGAAAGGCGAAGGAAAGCATACTCAGGGGAGGGGGAGAAGCGCGGGGGTGCAGTCGCGGTCCGACTGTGGATGCAGGAGCAGGATGCGGGGTTTTATTTATTCAACAAACGCAGGCGAAGCGTTGGTGCCCACAACGCAAAGTTGCATTCTGTTGGGGCAGCGGGGCTTTCATAGAGGTAGCTTGCACTAACTATAGACTTAAAGGCAAGGCGAAGGACTTAGCCAAGCGGAGCGACGTCGACAGGTTCGATGATTCGTCACCAAGGCGTCAACGGTCGATTCTGGCAAAGGGCCCGACATACGCCCCGACAAAGCCGCCAGCGACGGCGGTGCTCAGGATGGAACCATCTTCATTATCTCTAAGCGTCTGCCATTCGCCCAGCCGGGTCCCGGAGGAGAAGGAATACGTGCGGCCGTTGGACTCGATCCGCAGACAGACAATTTCTGGAGAAGGCGGCGGGATTTCCGAATTCGCCACCGCCTGCGGTGCCCCCGCGTGATCCAGGCTGTTTGCGCGCTCTAAAAAGACCTGCAGGCCAGTATCGCGACGCCTGATCCCGAGGAAGAAGTAATGGGTTTCGTTCTGGAACGCGGCCAATCCCGCGGATTCGCCGGCAACCATCGGAACATGGATGGCTGTCGTGGCCGTGAAACGCCCGTGCTGCTGGCGATGGCCGAGGAAGGAAGGACTTGCTCGATCATGCAGCGCCACATCGCGTGGCTGCAGCGTGAGGGCGCCGGGGCGCTCCCGGAGACTGAACCACGCGTCCCCGGGCGCCCGGAGGGAATTCCAGACCGGCTGCAGCTCCGGGCGATCGAACTCGTCACGCCAGGTGAAGTTGCCATTCAAGGGAATCGTGGAAGGCGGTGCTGCGGGGAGTCGGGGGGCGACGACGACTGCCGGCACCGGCTGATCCGGCGGGAGAATCATCGGCCAGCCGTCGGTCCACGTCACTGGCAGCATGAAGGTCTCACGCCCCGTGTTGTAGAGGTTTCCTTCGTAAGGGCGGCAGCCCAAAAACACGGCCCACCAGGCGCCATCGGGTGTTTCCACAAAGTCGGCGTGCCCCGTGCAAGTCACCGGGTTGGGACGCCGCGGATCCAGGGTCCTCTGCGTCAGAATCGGATTCTTCGCCCAGGGAACGTATGGACCCCGCACGGAGTGGCTGCGGAAGACAACCTCAGAGTGGCCTTCTCCGGTCCCACCTTCCGCGCAAATCAGGTAATACCAACCATTTTTTTTGAACAGATGGGGCCCCTCGATCCACACGGGTTGCTTCGAGAGGTCCACGCCGCCGTTGATGATGATCTCTCTCGCGCCAACGAGCGTCTGCCTTTTCACGTCGAACTCCTGCAGCCAGATCGCCCGGTGACCGTCGTAGCGCGGTTGGTTGTCGGGGGGCGGACCGTTGTTCACGAGCCACGTCCGGCCGTCATCATCGAAGAAAAATGATGGATCAATGCCATCGACCTCGCGCAACCACACCGGGTTCGACCACGGGCCGGCTGGATTCTTGGCGGTGAAGAAGCAGTTGCCGCCGGAATCGACCAAGGTGGTCACGACGTAGAAAACACCGTCGTGAAACGAGATGGCCGGCGCAAACACCCCACGCGACACGCCGAGGCCGTCGAAACTGGCTTGGGCCGCACGGGTGATCACGTGCCCGAGTTGGGTCCAGTGCACGAGATCGCGGCTATGGAAGATCGGGATGCCGGGAAAATACGAGAACGAGGAATTGACGAGGTAGTAGTCCTCACCCACGCGGCAGATGCTCGGGTCGGGATAGAAACCCGCCAGGATGGGGTTGCGATAAGAGCCGGCCGGCAGCGGCGCGGTCGCAACGGCGTCATCGCCGGTGTACTCGAACCAGTCGAAGGCGATCGGCGGGGGAGCAGACGCGAGGAGGGGCGGTATCCCGACGGCCGCGGCAAACACCGGCAAAACAAACGCGTTCATATCGAAATAATCCGTAAAGAAGGAGGGGAAGTCATGCGTCCCGCCGTCAGACGAAGACGGGACGTTGAACCGCGGGGTTATTGGTCGCTGGGCGAACCGGGCACGTAATGCAAATGAATCCCTTGGTAATAGGCGAGCGTGTGCTCGGGCGGTTCGACTCCGGCCGGGAGCGGCCGCCCGGAGAAGGTTTGAAAATAGAGCAGACACGCGTCGCGCCACCAGCGCGCCTCGCGCTCCTGCCGGCGCAGCAGCGTTTGCACGTGGACAAACCGCTCTTGGTCGATGCGCCCCTCGAGCGAAGCCCAGGCATCCAGCCACGCCCGCACTTCGTTCACGCCGGCCTGATAGTGCAGGCAGAGTTCATCCCACAGCGTGCGGCCGGACTTAAGCTGGTGATCCCAGGGCACATGGTGAAACCAAAGGAGTAACGGCTCCGGGCACCGGGCGAGGTCGCCATAAACACTTGCGACCGGAGGGGCGTATAAGCCCACCGCGTTGGAGCCGGTGACGGTGCGTTCGAAGCCGAGGCCGTTCCCATCGGCGCGGTGATAATAAACCGGATTCCAATCGGGGCGCAGATTGTCGACCCAGGGACCCGGCCCGTAGTGATGGTCCGTGGCCATGATGTGGTGCAGCCCCAGCGGTGTCATGTAGTTCACCACCGCCTCGCGCGAGGCGAGCAGCATGGCGGTCACCGGCTTCACCACCCGCGGATCGTTGGAGAACGTCATCCGCGTCCATTCGTCGGCGATCTGTTCGGACGAGAGCGTGTGATCCCAGGCGAGACGGCCGAACGCATACCAGTTGGCTGCGGCCAGCGGGTGTCCGCACCAGTCGCGGTCGGTGCCGGTGTTCGCGACACCGGCGATCGCGGAATCGGCATGGTGATCCACGCCCCCGTCGATGACCCTGGCCACCGTCGAGCCGGCGCCCGCGGCGAACGTATCAGAGTCCAGGCACTCCCTCCACATGGGAGCGAGGAAAGCCAGGTGCATCGCACTGCCGAGATACTCCTGCGTGATCTGCAGCTCCAGCGTGAGCGGCGTCCGGGGCATGGCGCCAAACAGGGGATGAAACGGCTCGCGCGGCTGGAAATCGAGCGGGCCGTTTTTAACCTGAATGAACACATTGGGCCGGAACGCGCCGTCCAGCGGTTTGAATTCGTTGTAGGCCTGCTTGACCCGGTCGTCGGGAATGTGCTGGTCGTAAACAAAGGCGCGCCACATCACGACGCCGCCGTGCGGCGCCAGCGCATCGGCCAGCAGGTTGGCGCCATCGGCATGGGTGCGGTGGTAATCCTGGGGCCCCGGCTGGCCTTCGGAGTTGGCCTTGACGAGCAACCCGCCGAAGTCCGGCACCTGCCGGTAGATTTCATCGACCTTGGCCTTCCACCACGCTTGCACGGCCGGCTCAAGGGGGTCGGCCGTGGGCAGCCCGCCGATTTCAACCGGAGCGCTGAAGCGCGCGGTGAGGTAGACGCGAATGCCATACGGTCGAAACACGTCCGCGAGCGCGGCGACCTTGACCAGAAATTGCTCCGTCAGCACCAGTGCGTTGGCGTTGACGCTGGTGAGCACCGAGCCATTGATCCCGATCGACGCGCAGGCGCGGGCATAATCGGTGTAGCGCGGATCGCGATAGTCCGGCAGCGCAAACCAGTCCCAGAGCGAGAAGCCCGCGTAACCGCGCTCCACGGTGCGGTTGAGATTGTCCCAGTGGTTGAGCAGGCGGCGCTTGATCTTGGGCGCCTCGAGCACGGCGAGGTCGTCGAGCGGCCGGCCGGTCTGCACGCACCGGAGCAGTGCAAAAGCGCCATAAAGCACCCCGATGTCGCGGCGTGCCGCGATGACGATGCAGTGTCGGCTGCCGTGAGCGACCTTCGTGATCTCATAGCCTTCCTCACCGACGGCGGGATCAGGCGCGGCACGATCCAACGTGATGGATGGCTCGACGCCGAGCAGGCCCTTCAGCCCCTTGGTGAGTTCATCCCGCGCGGCGGCGAGCGTGGACGAGTCCGTGCCTGTCGGCGTGGCGAGAACAACCTGGCCGAGCAGGGCGGCGTAGGCGTCGCGTTGCGGTTCGTCGGGGATGCGGTCATAGCGCAGCCAGAGCCGGTAGCCATCTTCGGCGCGGGCGGCGGCGAGCGCCAGGATTCCGAACCCGATCAAACCAAGGTGCGAGCGAAGACAGTGGTTCATCATAAGCGGAAGGAAAAGGGTTCATTATCCGACTGGTGGTGCATGAATTTGAAACTGGCCGCTGACCTGCAGAAGCGCCAGCAGGTAGAGCAAGCCGTCATAATAGCGATATCGGCCTGAAGGGATGGGTGCATCCCACAGCCGTTGCACAAAAGGACGACCCACCTCGGCATCGGCGGCCAGAGCGGCTACGGCCGCCATCGCGAAAAGGCCGGGCGACGAAATATCGGACAGGGGTTTTCCATCGAGGGTGAACTGATTGGGGCAGTCCGGCCCTTGTGCGGCAAGGAAGGCGAGCACCCGGTTGCTTTGCTCCACCTCCCACGGATCCGCGGCGAACCACGCGTGATCAAGCGCGACGTTGGCGAGGGTGCGCCAGGCATCGAAACGGAAGTCTTCATGCCCCCTTCTGATGTGAGGGGAGCCGGCGAAGCTGGCGCAGTCCGGCATCAAGCCGGTGCGGGGGTGCGCGGCGGCCTTGAAGAATGCGCGGCTCGCTGCGGCGGCCTCCGCCCAGAACGCCCGGTCTTCCTTGGCCCAGCGGCCCCAGAGTTCGTAGAACGCGGGCAGCTGATAGGAGGGATTGGTGAAGGTGGCGCCTTCGCCATGAGGTACGAAGACGACCTGCTTCGCCGGGCGGCTGAACATGGCCGTGACAGTCCCTTCGCTCTTGTGCAGCATCGTTCCCAACAGCGCCTGCGCTTCGGCTTGGTAGTTGAATATGCCCTCGCCGTTGCCCCAGCGGCCTGCGGCGAAGAGTAGCGCCATGGCAAACCATTCCTCGCCGTCGGACGCCGGCCCGGGATCAAGCTGGCGGCCGTCATACGCACAATGCCAGGCGAAATAGCCGGCGAACAGTCCGTCGGCGTGGTACATGTGCGTCTTGGCCCACTTCCAAATTCGGTCGAACTCCTTCTGCCGGTTCATCTGCACGGCGATCATCATGCCGTAGGACATGCCTTCGGTGCGCACATCGTTATTGGCGATGTCGGCGACGTAGGCCATGTTGCTGCCGACCGGAAAATAGAGGCGTTGCGTGTCGTCGCGGCCGTAGAAGAGTTGCTGCCAGGCGGTCCGCAGCTTCGCTTCAACCTCGTCGTTGGTTCGACCGAGCAACTCATGAAAGAGGTTGCGGTAATGCCCGGTGTCGAAGGCCCCGTTCGGGGCGGCGGCGAAAAGCGCGCCAATTGGCAGGATCAAACCAACGAGGGCGGCACACAGCCGGTTCATGAGTCTCATGATTCTCGTGCAGTGATCTTGCGTCGTGTGCCCTCAAATGGGGGCGGAAGGCTCAGGGTTGAGAGGACGCCGACTCATGGTGGTGATAGCTTTCCGGTGGACCCAGATAGCTTGGTTTCAGCCCGCCCAGGTTCACGACGAGTTTTTCCAGGACGACCCCGGGATCAACCATCCAAATCTTCAGCGTATGATAACCGGGTTTCGTCAGCGTGTGTGTGGTCCGGACAGGGCGCGCGTTGTCTCCAACGCATTTCTCCCAGTCCATGTTTCCATGCTGCGCGATGTAGTCCTGGGGAACCAGGGTGACCGTCTGGGGGTGCTCATCGTCAAAGGAAACTGCCAGGCGAAGTCCGCGCCGCGGGATGAAGTTCAAGGTTGGAGCCAGGATGGCAGTGACCTCCGCCCTTCCGGGGCTGAACAGATACATCCGGTAATCCAGGCAGGGGGAATCCTTTCCCGGCGTGGCACTGGGCGCGTCAACGGGCGCGGTCGCCCGCATCGCGGACAAGGTATGGCCGTAATCTTCAATCCGGATCCAGTGGCTGGCGCCGGCATCGGTTTTCCCGGTATAGTGTTCGGCTTCGATGGAAACAAAGCCTTCGCCTTCGACAAAGCCCTGCAAGGAAGCGCGCGTCACCTCGATCGGATTGAATGCTTCCACTTTGATGGTGACCTCGCCATTGGCGCCGGTGACCTTTACAGTGCCGCTGGCGGTCCCCTGGGGTGCGCGGTTCCAATCCACGCCGACCCACAGGCGCCGATCCTTTCCAACCGTGCCCCGTATCTTCGCCACGGAGGGAAACAATTTCGCCCATAGGCTGCGGGGCTTTTCGACCGCGTCTCGGGTTTCGCTGAGCACGATCCACGTCGCGCTGGCAACGGCGGTGACGTCGAGCGGCGCCTTCCCTTTGTTGAACACCTCGATGTAATGGCGTTGTCGGTTGAACGCGTCGAACTTCGGCAGGCTTGCGTCGCCCGCCGCACCAGACCAGGCGGCGTCCGAACCCTCCATGGCGACGCCCAGCGCCGCCGTATCCGGCACTGCAATCTCGACGAGCTTGATTGCGTCCAGATTGTTTCGGGGCGGATCCCGCCAAGTCGTGTAACCGAGGTGCGGCTGGTCCATGAAGTGGTTCCACTTGCCGCCGGCCAACGTGCGGTTGAAATAGTCCATCAGGTTCGTATCCGCTTGGAATAAAGCCCGGGTCTCCGCCGCCCAATCGTTGGTGCTGGCCCGGCCCTGGCGGGCGTACCATGCGTTCTTTCCCGCGGCGAGGTACAGCTCGTTGACCAGCGCGCTGGCTTTGGTCGGGAACAACACCAGCTCGTAGAACGCGTCCCGCGCGTCCGCCGGTAACTGGCGATAAATCTCCTCCGCCCGGGCGGTGATGGCCTTGAAATCTGCCACCACGGTTTCCGCCTCCTGGTAATCAATCAAGCTGTAGGTGTCGGGCGCGAGCAACTCGGGTTTGCGCCGCCCGTTGTATTTCGTGTACCGGGAGACGATCTCCGCGATGTCGGCCGCGTACTTCGGCCCGAATTCCCGCCTGGCCCACCGACGGGTGTATTCGTTGATGTTGTCGTTGGTCCAGCGGTCCGGGTCCCAGGCCAGGTTCATGAAGTATTCAAGCGGAAATTCATAACCCTTGAAGTGGCCGACATTCACGATCCAGATCCGGTCGGCGCCGTATTGTCTGGCGAGGGTCAGCTGGTCCCAGATTTTGGCAATCGGGCTGGTGTTGATCCACTGATAGCTCCGCGGCCCGCCGTGGTAGTCGAAATGATAATAGATTCCCGCCCCGCCCTCCCGCTGGCGTTCCTCCGGGGTCGGCAGACGACGGAGGTTGCCCCAATTGTCGTCGCACCACAGCAGCGTCACGTCATCGGGCACCCGCATGCCCGCGTCGTAGAATTCCTGCACCTCCTTGTAGAGACACCAGAGCTGCGGCACGCGGGTTACATCGGGATTCATCTCATCACGCAGGATATTGCGCTGCACCCCCACGATCTTCTCCAGCAACTCCCGGTTCGCCGCCGGTCCGCCCTCGGCCATCGGTGTGTCATTCGCTCCGCGTAGGCCGATGGTGATGATGCTTTCATCCGCCTTGTTTCGTCGGATGCCGTCCCGCCAGAACTTCTCGAGCAGGTCGGGCTGCGTGGCATAGTTCCAATGTCCGACCGTGCCCAGATACCGCCGGTCCCATTCCTCCTGCGCCCGCAGCATCGGCTCCTGGTGCGAGGTGCCCAGGACGACGCCGAATTCATCCGCCAGCCGGGGGTTTTCCGGATCGTCCTCGTTGAACGCGTTGTGCCACATCGCCGGCCAGAGGTAATTGCCCTTCAGCCGGAGAACCAACTCGAACAACCTCGCATAAAACAGGTGGTTGTAATTGGCCACGCCCTGGGGGACCGGAGGATCCGCGCGGGGCGGGACCGAGCCGAATTTTGCCATGACCCAATTGGTCAGGTCTGGCGCTTCGTCGTTCAAGAAGATGCCGCGGTATCTGACCGCGGGCGGCCCTTGCACGAAGCGTCCCGGTTTGACGAACAGCGCCTCGCGGTGAACGACCGGCACGTCCGCCCACCAATACCACGGGGACACGCCAATCTGCTCGGACAGGCTGTAGATGCCGTAGATGGTTCCCCGCTTGTCGCTCCCGGCGATTACGAGCGCGCGCTCGACGCCCGGCAGCGGATGGGCCACGACTTCGATGAGAAAGGCTTCCCACCGGCCGGTGATCGCCCCGGGGTCGAGCTTGTTACTGTGCACCAGTTCGTCGATGAGCGCGCTCCGGCCGAGCGTGCCGACGATGACAATATTCCCGGCGGGCGCCGGAATACTGGTGGCGATCTCCGGGCGGACGCCGGAGACGCGTTCGACATCGGCCTGCAAGTCGCTTAGCGCACGGAGCACGCCCGGCCAGTCCTGCGCATCGGCGACCAGTGGCGCGGCGGTTTCATGCACAAGTGCCAGCGCTCCCGGCAGGGGAGAATAGGTGACGAAGGGTTCTTCGCCGAGCGCGTATCCCGGAGGGGCGACGGCTAACGCCAGCAGGCCGGCAGCTGTCGATTGAACTAGAAACCGCCAGGACATCGTGCGGATCAACAATAGAGATGAAGTTTGGTGCGCTGGAGGGAGAAGCGGCCCGGCTCGAGGCGCCGGTGGCGGTCCAGCCGGATCTGGCCGCCTTTTATGGCAGTTCGATCTGCACCTTGACGCTGGTGGGCTTCATCTGGCAGGCGTAGTCGAACGCAGCGATGGCATCAGCGAATGCGAAGCGGTCGGTGACCAGGGGGCGCACGTTGATTTTCCCGCTGCTCATCAAAGCGAGGGCGCGGGGATAGACGTGGGCGTAGCGGAAGACGGTCTCGATACGCGCTTCCTTGACTTGGGCCGCCACGATGTCAAACGGCACCGGTGCGCCCGGCATGCCAATGAAGACCGCACAACCGCCGGGGCAAAGCGTCTCGATCGCCTGGGCTGCGGCTGACGGCACTCCGGTGGCTTCGAAGACGACATCGGCACCCCAGCCATCGGTGGCGCGGCGCACGAGCTCAGCCAGGTTTTGTTCACGCACGTTGACGGGGGTGATCGGGCCAAGCGTGGCGGCGAGCGCGAGCTTGGCTGGCTGCACATCGGTGATGAAGACCCGGCTGCATCCCCCGGCGAGCGCGGCGAGCGCGGTGAGGATACCAATGGGACCCGCGCCCAGCACCGCCGCCACATCGCCGGGCTTGAGACGGGCTTTACCAGAGGCGTGAAGACCAACCGCGAGCGGCTCGACCATGGCGCCCTCGGCAAAGCTCGCGTTGTCAGGCAGCTTGAACGTGAACGTCGCGGGATGCACCACGGTCGGGCGCAAACAACCGTGCACGGGCGGCGTCGCCCAAAAACGCACCGCGGGATCCAGATTATAGAGGCCGAGCCGGGTGGCGCGGCTGTTCGGATCGGGGATGCCGGGCTCCATGCAGACGCGATCGCCCGGGCGCAACGTGGTCACGGCGGAACCAGTCTCCATAACGACGCCGGCGGCCTCGTGGCCGAGCACCATGGGCTCGCGCACGATAAAAGGTCCGATGGCCCCGTGCTGGTAGTAATGCACGTCGCTGCCGCACACGCCGACCGTGTGAATCCGAACGCGCACATCGTGCGGCCCGAGCAGTTCATCGATCGCGATATCGCGCAGGCTGAGAGACCGGGTTTTTTCAAGAACGAGAGCCTGCATGGCGGAATCAGGGGATGAAGGCAGGCCGGCCTACACAAGCAGGATCTCGCCGGTGGCCGGGGCCGGCGCTCCGAGCTCGATCGCCCGCGGCCCCGGCGAGGCCGCACCGACGACCAGCCCGTAGCGCCCCGGCGCCCAGATCCGGTCGCCGGCCGCGTTGACCTGACAGAACGCATCACTGGCGAGCCGAAACTCGATCTCGACCGTGGTGTTGGCCGGCACCGGGATTTTTTGGAAGCCGATGAGCGTCGCTCGCGGGGCGTCCGGCCAGTCGCGAGGCGGGATGACGTAACACTGCACCGTCTCGTCTGTGGCGTGAGCGCTGGTATTGGTGACGGTTGTCCGCACGGTCAACTCTTGCCCCGCGCGGAGCGTATCGACGTCCCGGGAAAACGAACCGTAGGCGAGTTGGGCGTAACTGAGACCAAAACCAAAAGGGTAGAGCGGTTCGACTTCCGCAAAACGGTAGGTCCGTCCGCGCATGTGGTAGTCGGCTAAGGGCGACAGGTCGGCGGTGCGGTGCGGCACGGTCACCGGCAGCCGGCCCGAAGGCGAGACTGCGCCGAAGAGCACGTCGGCGACGGCGCGGCCTCCCTCGCAGCCGGGATACCACACCTGCAAAACCGCGTCGCAACACTCGTGAGCCTCGGGCACGGCGAGGGCGCTGCCACCGGTGAGGATGAGGACGAGCTTCTTGGCGTGCCTGCGCAGTTCGAGCAGGAACTCCCGCTGGCAGGCCGGCAGTTCGACGGCCGTCCGGTCCCCGCCGGAGGACGAGGCGACCGCGTCGCCCTCCTCGCCTTCCAAGGTGGAGTCGAGGCCGAGCACGGCGATGACGATCTCGGCACCCGCGGCGGTGAGGAAGGTGTGATTGACGCCCGGGGCGGGCGGCTGGTCGAGCGGACAGCCCGCGCGATACTCGATGCGCGTGCCCTCGATGGGGCGCTCGACGATGCCCTCGAGCAGGGTGACCAGCTGCGGCGCGACGCCATAATAGTTGCCTAACAGAGCGTCGGTGCTGGCTGCATGGGGGCCCACCACGAGGAGGCTCGTGGGATCGCGGCGGAGCGGCAGGGTGTTGTCGGCGTTTTTCAGCAGGACGATCGACTCAGCCGCCGCTTGGCGCGCCAACGCGCGGTGCGCGGGGCAGTCGATGATCGCGGGCGAGGTCGTGGACCACGGCACGCGTTCCGGCGGATCCAACAAGCCGAGGCGGAAGCGGGTTGCCAGCAGCCGGCGCAGCGATGTGTCGATCTCAGCTTCGGTAATCAGGCCGTCCTTCACCGCGAGCACGAGGTCGTGGTAGGTGCAGCCGCAGTTGAGGTCGCAGCCCATACGCACCGCCAGCGCGGCCGATTCGGCGGCCGTGTTGGTCACCTTGTGATGCTGGTGAAAATCGTCGACGGCGCCGCAGTCGCTGACGACATGCCCCCGGAAACCCCAGCGCCCGCGCAACGTGTCCACCAGCAGACGGCGGCTGCCACAGCAGGGTTCGCCATACACGCGGTTGTAGGCGCCCATGACGGCCTCAACGCTGGCGCGCACCAGCCGCTCGAAGGCGGGCAGATAAGTTTCCGCCAAATCCTTGGGCGAGGGTTGTGCGTCGAACACGTGGCGCTCCGCCTCGGGTCCGCTGTGCACGGCGAAGTGCTTGGCGCACGCGGCGGTCTTGAGATAACGCGGGTTGTCGCCCTGCAGGCCGCGCACCATGGCGACGCCGAGTTCGCCGGTCAGGAACGGATCCTCGCCGAAGGTCTCCTGGCCGCGCCCCCAGCGCGGGTCGCGGAAGATGTTGATGTTGGGTGTCCAGAAGGTGAGACCTTGATACTGGCCGCGCCGGCCGGCGGCCACCGCGGCGTGATGCTTGGCGCGCGCCTCGTCGGAGATGATGCTGGCGACGCGCTGGACCAGCACCCGGTTCCAGGTGGCCCCCAGCCCGATGACTTGAGGAAAGACGGTCGCCCGGCCATTGCGGCCGACGCCATGGCAGGCTTCGCTCCACCAGTTGTAGGCGGGTACGCCGAGGCGTTCGACCGCGCTGCTTTCGTGGAGCAGCTGGCTGATTTTTTCCAGCAGCGTAAAGCGGGCGACGAGATCGTCGATGCGGGCGGCGAGCGGAAGATCCGGATCAAGGAACGGAAAAGCGGGGGGCATGGGGGGAAACATCAGACACCGAAATTAAGGGCGATGCCTGAAAAAAAGAAAAACATGATTCAAAGTCTCGTGCCCAAGCCGAAACGGGTGATGGTGCGGATTTGGCGGTCAGCACGGCGCATACAGGCAACTCTAGCAAAGTGGTCGTAGGCGGAAAAAGCGTTTCGAGCATTGACCATGGGAGCCGGTGTTGGTCGCGTCCACCCCGGGGATCCAGCGGCTACCATGTCCCGGAAGGGGATCTGGGTAAGATTGCGGGAGCAACCGGCGGGTATTGTCCCGGTCAGCGTATTCCGGCGCAAAAGCCAGGGAAGGCTAACAATAGACCATAAACCCGGTTTTCCGCCATGCGGCACGGACCCTTCGCGGGCCCGGGAAGAGCTGCAGGCGCGAATCAATCACGCGGGTTTACGCGATCAAACAAAGCCGGAAGGCGAGGGTGGGCGCTCTTTTCAGTGGTGGATTCCTGTTGAAGGGATTAACGCCGTGCAGGTGTCTTACGTTATTATGCGTGCGAAAATCGCCATCCTTGGTCTCGCGCTGGCGGGGCTCATCCTGGCAGGTTGCGCCAACATGCCTTCGACGCCCGCCGCCGAGCAGGACCCCTGGCAGGCACTGGCCAAGGGTATGACAGCGGACCAAGTGCGGGCGGCCTTCGGCCAACCAATCAATGTGCGCCCCATGCAGACTCCCGGTGCTGAAATCTGGGTCTACCGCCGGATGACGGCGAGGGAGGTGGGGCTGGTCGCATTAAAGACGGAAGACATTCCCTTTAACGATCCCTTCAGCGGGCAACAGCGCACGATTCAGGAGCCGGTGTACTCTCAAGAGGAGCGCACGGTTGAAGAGGAACTGCAATTGCTCCTGTATGAGGGCAAACTGATGAGTTGGAAGAGCAGGTTCCTCAACACACGGACCTATTATCAATGATTCTGGTCTGCGCCGAAGGGGCGCGCGCGGCAGCTTGAACGGGTCCAGGTCAGCAGCAAGGCCGTCTTGGACAGGCCGAGCAAGCCGAGCGCCTCAACACCTATTTCGTTGATTTTGTATCCGTGAATTTGAACCAGTCCACGTCGACAAAGCCGGCGCCGGGACGCGGATTGAAACAAAAGATTACGAACTGTTCGCCTTGAAATGTCCCGGTGCGCCAGTCGAAGGCCAGGTCAAATCGGCCACCGAGCTCGGTCCAAAGAGTCTCGTCGGTGCGGTAGGAACAAACCCCTTGGTTTTGAACGAAGTCCAATTCGGTGCGGAGGATGAGGTCGGTGCCACTAACCGGCAGGGCGGTTACTCGCGTCTCGGAAGGACCGTGATCCACACTGACCTCCATGGCTAGCGTGATTCGCCCGTCGCGGCCGCAATGGGCGGCGATGCGAGCGTTCACTTTTCCCAGGGTCCCGAAGCCGCATACGTCGCCGGGCTGGAGATGGCTCAGGTCCAGCTTCACTTCACCGCGGCTCCACGGACCCTGCCCCTTTTGCGTGAGCGTGTTGCGCGCGAGCCAAACATCGTTCGCAGCTGTGGGCCGAAGCCGGAGGAACCCGGGGCGTTCTGTCAGCGACCAGCGCGTGGCGTCGGGATTGTGGTTCCACTGCCATTGCAGGCCGAGGGTGGGTGAGTTGAAATCGTCGGAGGTGGCGGGCTGGCCGGGCAGCTTGCCCAGGATCGGTTTGCGCGCAACCGCCGGAACCCGGCCGGGGGCGTCCGGATTTCCCCAGACTGGCCAGTCGTTTTGCCAGAAGATCGGACTGAGGTACGGCATGCGGCCCACGGCGCCGCAGTCGCGCATCACAAATCCAAACCAGGTTCCGTCCGGCAGATCGACCAGCGCGCCCTGATGCCCGCCCGTGCGGTCATTTAGTGAGTCCCGGGTTTCGTACGGGCCATGGATGTTCTTGGCACGCGAACAGATCAGCCCGAGCTTGGATGGCACCGCGTTGAAAATGTAATACCAGCCGCCGCGCTTGATGACTTTCGATCCCTCGGCGCCCTGGTAATAGAAAATCCCGCGCGCGTCGACGACCTGGGATAGGTCGCGGTTTAGCTTCAACAACGTGACGTGCCCGTCCCAGCCGCCAGACGTGGCGATGTAGGCGGTGCCGTCCGACTCGATGAATAGACCGGGATCGAACGCCGGGCGATCCAGCTCGTGGTATTGCCACGGTCCGCGGATGTCGTTGGCGAAATAAACCCGCGTGTTTTGGCCGACCGGAGTCGTGACGACATAAAAAGTACCGTCATAGAATCGGAGGCTCGGGGCATAGATTCCGGAGCGATACGCGGCGCCGTCCGTCAGGTCGTATTGCGGACGTCCGTCGAGCCGCGGGATCACGTGCGCGACCAGTTCCCAGTTCACCAGGTCCTGTGAGTGAAGGATCGTGAGGCCCGGCGAATTGACGAAGGTGGTCGTGGCGAAATAAAAATCCCTGTCGACGCGGATGATGTCGGGATCGGGGTAATCGGCATACAGGACCGGGTTGGTGAACGTGCCGTCGCCGTTGTCGGATTGCCAGGCTGGCGCCGGAATACCACCGGCGAGGCAAAAGCCAAGAGCCCAGAGGATGTTCCAGCGGTCGCGGATGCAGATCATGGCGGCTCGCCCGGTGGATCCGGAGTCGTTTGGACGGCGGCGGTTCCGGACAGCAAGCCCTCGGCGCGCGCGACGATGCTGATGTTGCCCGACTTCCCGGCCACGCCGCGGACAATCACCAGGCAAAGCCCGTTGAAGGCCTTGCGATCATGGGCGTGGAACGATTCTAAGCTCGTGGGATCCCCATTGTCCGTCGCGACGATTTCGCCCGGCCCATCGAGGTCGAAGTGAATGCGGTTGTCCGCCCGCGGTACCGTGCACCCCCCCTTGTCCGTCACCATCACGGTAACGAAGGACAGGTCGCGTCCATCGGCGCAAATTTCGGCCCGATCCGGCTGCAACGTCAGCTTCGCGGGAAGCCCGGCGGTCTTCCTTTCATCCGTGGCCCACTCCCGGCCGTTCTTGTAGGTGACGACCTTGAGTGTACCCGGTTCGTAGACGACCTCGTCCCAGCGGAGACGGTATTCGTACGGGCCTTTCTTTTTTCGGCCCAACGATCTCCCGTTGAGGAACAGTTCGCCCTCATCGCCGGAGGTGAACACATGAACCGGGGTCACTTGGCCGACCCGTTCCGGCCAGGTCCAATGCGGCAGAATGTGCGCCATCGGTAAATCGGGACGCCAATGCGCTTGATAAAGATAAAACCGGTCCTTCTTGAAGCCCGCCAGATCGATGATGCCCGAGTAGGAACTGCGGGAGGAATCGTACGGAGTGGGCTCGCCGAGGTAATCCCACCCGGTCCATACGAACTCGCCGGCGACAAAAGGATGCCGCTTGAGTGATCCAAATACCTTGTCCGCGGAGGCCCCGTAGTCCACGGCATGGAGTTCATAGGCGCTCACCTGGCAAATCCTTGAATCGCCGCCCCGGCCTTCCCGCACCGGTTCGCTGATTCCCTTCGTCACCGGGAACAGGTAAACGCCGCGGCTGCTGAACGCGGACGCGGTCTCGCTGCTGAGAATGACTTTGCGGGGAAACTTCTCGCGGAATGCGTCGTATAGCGGCGGAGTGTGGATGCGATCGGTCCCGGCAAATTCCGGCGTGTCGCGGATCCCTTCGCCCTGGTAGTTCAAACTGATGACATCCAGGACCGCAGGCATGGGCATGTCCGGCTTGGCATAGTTCATGGCGCAGATCGCCGGTCGTGTGTGGTCCTCTTCGTGTACAAGGTCACAAAGCTGTTTGGCCACCGCCGCGCCTTCCTCGACCGTGTATTGCTCCCCGACTTCGTTGCCAATACTCCAGAGGATCACCGAGGGATGATTGCGATCGCGCCGGACGAACGCGCGCAAATCCTGCTCATGCCAATCCGGGAAAAGCAGGTGATAATCCAGTGGCGTTTTCTGCCGGGCCCACACATCGAACGCCTCGTCCATGACAAGAAATCCCATCTCGTCAGCAAGCTGCAGAAGCTCGGGCGCCGGTGGATTGTGGCTCGTCCGGATGGCATTGCATCCCATTTCCCGGAGCAGCGCCAATTGACGCTGTAGCGCGCGATAATTGACCGCTGCGCCGAGCGCTCCCAAGTCGTGGTGGTCACATACACCGTTCAGCAGGATGTGTTCGCCATTGATGAAAAATCCCTCGTTCGGGTCGAACCTGAGGGTACGAATGCCAAACGGTGTTTCATATCGGTCGACCACATTGCCCTTCTGCAACACGGTGGTGACCGCGACGTAACGATTGGGCCGCTGGTGTGGCGGCGGCCCCCAAAGCCGGGGATTCGCAATAATGACCGAGCCTTTGACCGTCGCGCTCGCTCGCGCAGCAACGGGCGTCTCTACCGGATCAACGCTGGCGATGGCGTCGCCTGTTTTCCTCCCCGCGGCGTCCAGGGCGAAGATCTGCGAAGCGATCCGGACCGTCGCGCTGCCCTCGAGCCCATTGTCGATCGTGACCGCCACGTCGATGGTCGCGGAAGAGGCGGAAACGTCCCGCGTCGTCACCTGGGTTCCCCATTGGCCTACGTGCATGGGATCGGTTTTGATCAGCCAGACATGGCGATAGATGCCGCCACCCGGATACCAGCGCGACGAGTCCGGCGGATTGTCCAAACGGATCGCCAACTGATTCTCGCCGCCGAAAACCACATGCGGCGTGAGGTCGACGCGCCACGACGAATAGCCATACGGCCAGCCGCCCACGAGTTGGCCATTAAGCCAGACCGCCGCGTACGACATCGCGCCGTCGACGTCGAGAAAGATGGACTTGCCGGCGTCCGCCACGGAAAAGCTCAGCTTCTTCCGATACCAGCCGACGCCAGCGATTGGCAGCCGGCCCATCCCCCCTCCGCCCGTGGTGACAAACGGCCCCGCGATGGCCCAATCGTGCGGCAGATTCACCTGCTGCCACGCGCGGTCATCGAAGTCCCGCTGCACATAAGCCACGTCGCCACCCCAATTGCCTTGTGGACGGACGAACCGCCGCGCCGGATCTTTGATGAAGGCGTTTCCTGTGGGCAAAATCCAGGCCTTGATCACCGTTTGCGAGGGCGCCGTGACGTTTGCCAGTTCCTTCGCCTGCGCATCCGCCGGGCCGCCATCCTTGGTCTCCTTCACCTCGGTACGCACGTCGTACAACAGACTGACCGCATTTCCCGCCGGATCCCCCTTTTGGAACCGCCAGTCGTCATCGATCATGATTCGCTCACGCGGCGCGGCCTTCGCGGGTGAACTCGCCAACAGGAGTGCGCCGATCGCAAGGGCAGCCACGGCCGTACGGATGGCCGATTCGTGGGTGCGCATGTCATGGGCGCCGGGCGGCTGCCTAAAGCTGAAGGACTTTCCCCGGCCCCTCATCTCGTGAACAGGTCGAGATCGACTGCCTCTGCCAGGACCTCGTAGCCTTTGTCCGACAGATGCAGGTGATCGCCGCAGTCCAGCGAAGCCGACAGGCGCGACGGATCCGCCGGATCGCGCACCGCGGTGTCGAAGTCAATCACTGCGTCGAATTGCCCGCTTGTTCGGATCCAGTCGTTGACCGCTTGGCGGGCCGTTTCCGAGGCCGGACTGGAATAGAAGGATTTGCCGAACGGCGTTATCGTCGCGCCGTAAACGCGGATATGATGGTCGTGCGCGCGACGGATGATCTGCTCATACGCCCCAATCACCTCGCGCACGATCGCCGCCTGATCATCCGGGGGGGCTGTACCGATGTCGTTGACACCCTCCAGCACGATCAGCCAGCGCACCCCGCTCTGCGCGAGCACGTCGCGATCGAGTCGCGTGAGGGCCGACGGCCCCAAGCCGTCGTGCTGCAGGCGGTTGCCGCCGATTCCTTGGTTCAGCACGCCGATCCCCGCCGTCCGCGGGTCGGCCTGCAGGCGGTGCGCCAGGTCGTCCGGCCAGCGCCGGTTCCGATCGGTGGTCGAACCGCGCCCATCGGTGATGGAGTCGCCCAGGATGGCCAGCACGCCGCCCGGGTGCTCGGCCCAGACCTCCACTCCGCTGAGGATGTACCAATGCTCGATGGTGACAGGCGCGGGTAGCGTGGCGGCCGACACCCAATCACCCTGCTGCAGATACGACGTGCAACGTGCACCCGGGTGTCCGGTGACGTCGCGCGAAACTTGGCCGAAATGCATCGTCACGGCCAGATCAGCGAGGGGGGGCAGCTCAAATTCGACCGGGTCCGAGACGGCCAGCGCACCCGGCGCGATGGTGACGGTCGGCAGGCCTCCAAAACTCAGGGGCCGGCTGGAGTCCGGATGAATCGCGCCCCGGTCTCCGGCCGCGGCGACCGTCGCGCCGGTGATCTCGACCGGATCGGAGCCGAAGGCGTTGGAGAACCGGACACGGAGCCGGGAGCCGCCGATCGAGACGTGCACGATCTGCCGGAGAGTACTGTCCGACAGTCCGGGCGCCGGCGGCAGGTTCTTCGGTTCGGTCAGCTGGGGTGCGGCGCCCCACGTGCCGACCCAGAAGCCGTCTGGCTGCGACGGTGTGGCGATCGCGACGAGGGCGCCGCACCACCAGGCGCAGAGCGGTAGCATTCTGGCGACGCGAGCCATGGGGTTTCAGGTGGGGATGATTCTGTCCAGGCCGGCGCTTGCGGGCGGCCCGGACTCCTTGGCGGTTTGCAGATTACAGGAAAGGCGCCCGCCATTCGAAGAAGAAAAGAGCCGGGCGGGAGCCCGGCTCTTTGCGTATCCATTGAAGTCGATGCAGGTACCGTCTTGGCCTAGAAGCTGAACGTGTTCATCAGCGCCCATTCCTGGACCGGGGCGATTCTCACGCTCGCCCACGTATGGCCGTCGGGTTCGACGGAGATCGGGATGAGCCTGTCTCTCTTTCCGACGTTGTAGACGTTGAGCTGGATTCGCCAGTCGATCCTACTCGTGATCTTCCGCTCGTAGCTGAGCCACAGATCGAGCGCGTCCTCCGAAGGACCGTAGTAGGGCTTGGACAGGTCGAAGTTCGCCAGGGCGCCGGTGCCGGGGATCACCGGATAGCCGATAACGACCTTGTCCTGCCAGCGATAGGCCGCGCCGACGCCGACGCCCTTGAGGGAGCCGTTGAGGAACCCGCTGGTGAACTGGTAGTCGGTGATGACGTTATAGCGCCACTTGCGGAGCTCGGGCGCGTCGGCGCCTTCCCCCAGCTTCAGCAGCGTGTATTGGCCGCGCCAGCCGCTCCAGTCCACGCGCAGCTCATTCCCCGCAGAATAGTCGGAGTTGAACCGGACCAAATCACCGGCGGGCCCGGCCATCAGAGTGTCCATGTAGGACACCAATTGATCCAGCACCGGGCCGCCGACGTTGGTGCGGACCGCGGTGGTTTGGGCGGCATTGACCGTGATACGCCAGTTCGGTGTCGGATTGGCCGTGAACTCGTACTCATAGCCCTTCGACCGGGTGTCAGCGGTCACCGCAAAGCCCTGCAGCAGCGGGGCGGTGCGATAGTCATACACGCTCGCCGGATCGGGCAGGATGGGGTTGGTCTCATATTGGCCACGAGTCTCCAACGCCGCCGGCGTCGTCGGGCCCACGCCGTAGTTCCACGCCGAGAAGTAGCCTTTGGCCGCAAGCCAGGTCTGCATGTTGTTAATGGCGGCGATCGCAGCATCGCGGCGAGTATCGGCTTGAGCCTGCGTTTCCAAATGGGAATTGGCAGGCGGGTTGGTGGCCTGGCCCGAAGCGACCGGCCTCCCGGTCGTATTATCCACATAGGCCGCGTCCCATATATACCGATTCCCGGCGTAATGCGCGGTGTTCGTTTGTCCAGCCGTGGACCAGGCATAGGCCGACATGTAGTAGGTCTTGATATTGCGCCAATTCAGGGCATCCCGGATGGTGCCGTAGATGCCGCTGTTGTCGAATCCCGAGAGGGTGGCGCCGACCAACTTGGTGTCATATTTCATCACGCGTAAGGAATACCTTCCGTCCTTCGTGGAGAGCAGGAGGCCGTATTCCTTGGTGGCGCCGGTCGGGTTGGCGATATTATTGCCGTAGATGTCGCGGCGTGCATCCGTGACCTGGAAGTTGCTCGACTTGTTAGACGACAGGCTGATGTCGAACGGCAGGAAGTCGTGCCCGCCGAGCAGCTTGTTGAGGTGCACGACCACGCCGCCGGCGGTGGAGTGAGCCTTGAAATCCGAGCGGGTCTGATTCGCGTTGAGCGTGCCGGCGCCGTAGTCGCCCGGAAGCACATAAGGCTGGGCGGAGGCGGGGCCGGTTGGGTCCAAATTCAACGCGCCGCGAGCGGTGGCCCCCGACAGGGTCTGAGCGGTCACGCCCTGGCCTTTGACCTCGTCGTAGCGCCAGCCGAGGGTGGGCACGATCGCCTCGTTCCATAGGTAGCCCTGCCAGGTACCGGCATAGGATTTCGTCTCGCGCAAGGTCAGGCTGGCCGCCGTGAGGAGACTCTGATCGGCGCCGTTATCATAGCGCAGCAGGTTATCAGTGAAGTTGCTGTTCCAGCCGACGTAGTTGGCGGGATTCGAAACCTGCGTAAGTTGGGCATAGGGGAGGCCGGTTGTGGTGTTGATCACCGGGGCTCCATTGAAGATAGCCTGCAAATTCGTCGGCACGTTCCACGGGTCGGCAAAGTTGACGCCCGTCGGATTCCTCCAGGTCGAATCAAACTGATAGATATTGCCACTCTGCAGTGTCAGATTGGTGGGGATGCCCGGAAGATGAGCGTTGGCCGCCGACGTCGCGTTGGCCATCGACCCACCGAGGTAAATGACCGCTATCGGCGGGAGATTTTGAATGCCGTCGGGATTCCCCTGGAGCTTGTAGGAGGCGTAAGCCAGGGAGTTGGCATACATCTGCCATCTCAGGTTTTCGGTGCTGTAGTGCTCGTCGCTATAGGCACCGTTGAAACGGTGCCGGCCGAGCAACTTCGCGAGGAAACTGTCCGGGCCGAAGAAATCCGTGGTCCGAATCTCACCGAAGAGCGATCCGCGGACATACTTGCGGTCACTTTTGTAGGAATTGCCGCCGCCCGGACCAGCGGCGACGAAGGGCCGGCCGAAGTTGGGATTGGCGACGTTGCCATTGGTGGCGTTGGTGGGTCCGACAACGTAGTCCTGAAAGTTTTGCAGCACATCGATGTTAATAGCCGGGTTGTTGCTGTTCGGGCCGCCGATGAGGTTCTGACCGCCCCGCTTGTATTTCTGTCGGTCGTCGGTGAGTTGGACGCCCAGGCGATCGTCCCAAAACGTCTGCTGGAGGTCGAAGTTGAGGGCATTCCACTTTTCGAACTGAGACGCGGTCGGACCGTCGATCAGATTGTGATAGAAATCGAAAACCGACGGGTCGAGCAGCGATTCGTTTCGGTATTGGCCGTATTGGTAATTGGGCAGGTGCGCGTTATTGGCATACGTACTTAAGTTGGTGAGATCAGAGAAGGCGTCCGCATACCTCATACCGACGAGATTGACGCCGGCGCCCTGGGGAACTCCGGCGGCATTGAGCGCACCCGTATTAACGTATCCGCCGTAGATCCGGTAGAGCTGGTTGCTCAGGCCGTCCATGAACCAGATGGGTTGCTGCTGGTTGGCGTAGCCGCCCAACCAGGGACTGAAAGTCGGGGCGGCTGAGCCGATCGTGTAGCCATTCGGGACCGCAAGCTTGCCCATGCCGCCGTTCAGGCTGGTCGTGTCAATCGGACGGAACCACGGTGTGATCTGGTCCACCGGCGGGACGATGCGCGGCCGGTCCGCCTTGATGTTACCGTTCTCGACCTTCACCTTGATGCTGGTGTGAAAATCGCGGCGATTGAACAGCTGCGGGTCGAAGCGAATCGCGCCGGAAAAGCGCTTGTCGTTTTGCCAGGCCTGCGTCTGCTCGTATTGGTGGTCGTCCCACATGCTGTCCACCCGGATGGCCAGCACGTTCTGCATCAGCTCCTGATTCAGGTCGATGCTGCTCCGGAACGTGCCGTAGGACCCGGTGCGCGCCTCGACCGAGCCGAAATCGTGAAACTCGGCATTGTGCATGGTGGCGTTGACGATGCCGGCCGGGCTGCCCAAGCCGAACAGGATCTGGTTCGGGCCACGCTGGATGTCGATGCGGTCCACGTTGTACGAGTCCCACGGAATGTCCGTGACGAAGAAGTCGCGGGTGTTGTCGGCCGCGGCCAGACCGCGCACCCGTTGGGCACTCTCCGGAGCGCGGAGGTTGCCGGTATCTTCGACGCCGGTGCCGTTGCCCAAGCCCGCATAGGTGCCGCGCGTGCCGGCGACCTCGGCGTTGGTGGTGTACTGCAGGAGCGAATCGTTGCCGGTGGCGCCGATGTCCACGAGAAATTCCTTCGTGATCACCTGGATGGAGGAGCCGACGTCGGCGAGGTTGGTGCGGATGCGGGTGCCGGCGAGGGTGTCCGTCGCCTGATAGCCGACGTTTCTGGTGGTGGACACTTCGAACGGACTCAGTTTGACGATTTCCTCTTCGCCCGGCGCGCTGGTGACCGTGGTGACGGTGGTCGGCGTCATCTGGGCGGAGGCCGGCGGGGTGGTCTGAGTGGCGGCGGTTGGGGGAGCCACCGTCTGCGCAGACAGGCTGGCGGCAAGGATGCTACCGAAAAACAGCATCCCGATGACTGGGGCTTGGGTATGTCTTTTCATGGTTTCGGGTGTTGGGGTTGTTGCGAAAAACAGGGTTGGGCGGCAACCATCGCCGCCCTGGGTCAGGCCAGCCCAGCTTCGCGCGACACGGCGCGAGCAAGCCGGGCCGGATCGTGCTGGTCCTCGAAGCTGCGGTTGGGTTGATGGGGAAACTGCAAGCGCATCGGCTGAGTCACATGGCCACAAGCGCCACACTCGGTCTTGCTGGAGGGGGGTCCGGGCTGAGCCCGGCGGGGGTTGACCTGTCTTGAAGGGAAGAAGGCGAAAGCAGGATGGGGGGCTTCGGCCGACGATCGTGGGGGAAAGGCCGGGGACGGAACATCCCCGGCGAAGCAACGGTCCCACGGTGGCGCCACCCATCCGGCCTTGGCAAAGATCGCGCTGCGCTAACTTTAGACTTGAGCAGATGGACGCCACCGCTCTTTCTGGGACATCAACCCCAGGTCCCATGAATGAACGCCGCGTCACCCTGGCCGACATCGCCCGCGAGGCCGGCGTGCATGTCACCACCGTCTCTCTCGCCCTGCGCAACCACCCCCGGCTGCCGGAGCGCACCCGCCTGCGCATTCAGAAACTGGCCGAACAGCGCGGCTACACCCCCGATCCGTGGCTGCGCGCCCTGGTTGCCTATCGCGGCCAGATCGTCCCCCGGCGCAATCCCCCCACGCTGGCTTACGTGACCAACTGGGACACGCGGTGGGGCTGGAAAGATTTGACCGCGCATCCTGATTTTTTCGCGGGCGCCCTCGCGAAGGCGAAGGAACTCGGGTATAATCTGGAGCATTTCTGGCTGCGCGAGCCGGGGCTGACTCACGGCCGGTTGAACCGGATCTTCTATGCGCGGGGCATCAACGGAGTCATCATCGCGTCCCACATGCGCGAGATCGACGTGGAGTTGCAGTTTGACTGGAAGCACCTAAGCGGGGTCAAGATCGACTACTTTCCGCACAAGCCGGAACTGCACAACGTCACGAACAACCAGTGCGACGTGATTCGCCTGGCGATGCGGAAAGTCATCGCGGCCGGCTACCGGCGCATCGGCTTTGTCATGCACCGCGGCTGGGATCATTCCGTGGATCATCTGTGGACCGCCGGCTTCCTTTGCGAACAGCAGAACCTCGCGCCGAAGGAGCGGGTTCCGGCGCATATTTTTCCCGGCCCCGTGCCAGTCGAGCGCTGGTTCAAAGAGAGCAAGGCTCACGTCACGACGGATCCGGCGCCGTTTGAGGATTGGTACGAAAAATACCGGCCGGAGGTCATCATCAGCAAAGAGTCCTTCGTGCTGCCGCAGCTTCAGCGGATGGGGCTGCGCATCCCCCGGGATGTCGCCTTTGTGGATGTTTTCTTGGATGACTTCTCTGGACGGACTGCGGGCGTGCGCCAGAATCATGAGACGGTCGGCGCCCTCGCCGTCGAGATCCTCGCCGGGCAGCTCCAGCACAACAAATACGGCGTGCCGGAGATTCCGACCACAACCTTTGTGGAGGGCACGTGGTTCGACGGCGCCTCTTGTCCGATGCCAATCCGTGCAGGGAACAGTCGCGGCCGCCCCCGGAGGAGCCTGGCGGCAACCTGAACCGGTTCCGGCTGCGGCCCGGGGGAGGACTTGGCCGTCCGGGGCAGAAAGAATTTCCCTCGGGAAGAACCGCCGGGAGACGCGGGACTGTGTTTTAATTGTGCTGGATCAGCGCCCCGGCTTGCGCCCCGAAGATGGCACGCACTTGTTCCGGCGAGCGGAGGCCTGAATGTTTCGGCGCGGGCGCCAATGCCAAGCGCCAGAAGGAGGGCGGTGAGCATCAGCGGTTTCCTGGGGGGGAGCAGGATGGGAAAGTTCTCGTTGTTCAAGCCAGGTCTGAAGCTGGAACCAACGAGCAGACCCCCATTCGCCGCCGGCGGTTCCCCCGGTAAAAGGGTTGCCCGGGCCGGCGGATTTCCTGTAAGCTGCGCCCCTTTTCCATGTCGGGAATCTCCACCGAGCTGTTCATCCTTGGCTTCCTGCTGGTGGCCAATGGGCTTTTTGCCATGGCGGAAATCGCCATCGTATCAGCCCGGAAGGCCCGGCTGAAGCAGCTCGCGGACGAGGGCGATGAGGGCGCGCGGGCCGCGCTCGAACTGAGCGCGGAACCGACCCGCTTCCTCTCCACCGTACAGGTGGGCATCACGTTGTGCGGCATCCTGGCGGGCGCCTTCGGCGGTTCGATCGTGGCCAATCAAGTGGCGATGTGGCTCATGCGCTTCCCGATGCTGGCGCGGTGGGCTGATTACATCGCCTTTGGCGGGGTGGTGGGCCTCCTCACTTTTTTTTCCATCATCATCGGCGAGCTCGTCCCCAAGCGCATCGCGCTCAGCAACCCGGAGCGCATCGCCCGGCTGGTCGCCGGCCCCCTGCAGGGGATGTCGCAGGTGGTTTCACCGCTCATCAAAATCCTCAGCGCCGCCACCGACTTCCTGCTCCAGCCCTTCGGCCTGACGCGCCGCCGCGAAACCCCCGTGACCGACGAGGAGGTTAACATTCTGATCGAACAGGGCCTCCAGGCGGGCGTCTTCCACAAGGCCGAGAAAGAGATGGTCGAGGGCGTGCTCGGCCTCGACCAGCGGCCCGTCACCGCGATCATGACGCCGCGGCCGAAGATCGTTTTCCTCAACATCGACGACTCCGAGGAGGTCAACTGGCGCAAAATCGTCGCCAGCGGCCACTCGCATTTTCCGGTCTATCAGGACAACCGCGACCAGGTGCTCGGCATGGTGGCGGTGAAGGCCCTGTGGGCGCACGCGGCCATCGGCATCCAGACCAGCCTCAAAAACCTCCTGACGCCACCGCTCGTCGTGCCGGAGACGATGAATTGCATTCAGCTGCTCGAGTCGTTCAAGAAATCGGGCCGGCACACCGCGCTCGTGGCCGATGAGTTCGGCAGCATTCAAGGCATGGTGACGCTCATCGACGTGCTGGAGGCCATCGTCGGCGCCCTGCCCGCGCAGGGCCAGCGCGACCAGCCCCAGGCCAAGCAGCACGAGGACGGCTCCTGGCTCATCGATGCCACCCTCGCCGTCAACGAACTCAAGACGGTTCTCCACCTCAACGAACTTCCGCAGGAGGCCGAAGCCGACTACCAGACGCTTGGCGGACTGGTGATGACGCAGTTTGGCCGCATCCCGGCAACGGGCGACCATTTCGAATGGGGCGGCTGGCGTTTCGAGGTCGTCGACATGGACCGCCATCGCGTCGACAAGGTGCTGGTCAGCCGCATGCCCCCGTCCGCCACGGAACAAAAAGAGGCGGTCTAGGCGCGCCGGACGGCGCGCCGAGACAAGAGGGAAGACGCAAGAGCGAAAACCCGCACGGAAACCGCACTCCGGTCTTCAGTCTTTCCTCTTTATTTTTGCATCGCCGCGCGTGGCCGCGCGGCCCCGGCTCACCCGCCCAGTTCCTTCAACGCCTTCAGCACGTCGGCGGCCTGTTGCTTGGTCGAAGCCTTCAGGTCGCGCCACACGATCCTGCCCTCCTTGTTGATGAGGAAAGACTGTCGCGAGGCGAACGCGCCCATCGCCGGCACGGCATGCACCGGCACGCCGAAGGCCTTGATGACCGTCTGGTCCTTGTCGGCGATGAGCGTAAAGGGGAAGTGGTACTTTTCCTTGAAAGCTTTTTGCGCGGCCACATCGTCGGTGCTGACACCGATGACAGTCACCCCCTTGTCGGTGAGGTCCTGGTAGGCGTCGCGCAGGCTGCAACCCTCGGCGGTGCAGCCGGGCGTGTCGGCCTTGGGGAAGAAATAAACGAGGGTGTAGCCCTTCTGGTAGACGGCGCCGAGGTCGAGCGGGTCGCCGGTTTCGGTGATACTGGTGATGGCGGGGGCCGGCGCGCCGACGGCCAGTGGCTCGGCCCGAATGGTGGAGAACAAGGTGAAGAAGCCCATGGTGGTGAGCAGACCAAGGAAAGTGCGCATGCGGAAGCAATAATCGGAAAAGGTGGTTTCGCAAACGAGGATGGCGGACACGAACAACCCGTCCCAGCCCGGTTGGCGGCTTACGCCGGACCGTTCAATCGCGCCACCAGGGCGGGCAGTTCGTGCAGCGTCGCGAGTTGGAAAAACCGGTTCGCCGCGGAGGCCGGGGGCGGCGGCGCGGCCTGTTCGGCCTGCCAGAGCAGATGATAAGGCACGAGCACCGCATACGCGCCAAGGTCGAGCGCGGGCAGGATGTCGGACTTGAGCGAGTTTCCCACCATCAAAAACTGTTCGGGCGGAATCTGGAGGCGGCGCAGGACTCGGGCGTAGGTTTCGATATCTTTTTCGGCGACGACCTCGGAGTGGCGGAAGTGATGGGCGAGACCGGATTTCGCGAGTTTGCGCTCCTGATCGCGCAGGTCGCCCTTGGTGATGAGCAGCAGTTGATGGGATTGCGCGAGCAGCGGCACGGCCTCGGCGGCACCGGCGAGCAGCTCGACGGGATGGGCGAGCATTTCCTTGGCGTAGGCGATGATTTCGCGGATCTCCGCAGCGCGGATGTCGCCCCCGCTCAGCTCGATGGCGGTCTCGATGCACGAAAGGGCATGAGCCTTGATGCCGTAGCCGTACAGCTCGAGGTTGCGCATCTCCGTGGCGAAGAGCCGGCGGTCGATGGTGGCGGCGTCGTGCCAGCGGGCGAGGAGCGCGCGGTATTTCTCGTGCGTGGCCTCGAAGATCGACTCGTTGTGCCAGAGCGTGTCGTCCGCGTCGAAGCCGATCGTCGTGATCATACGGCGAACGAAAGCCGCGGCGACCGGCTGATTCAAGGTCCAAGATGGAGCCTTCACGCCGGTTCAAGATTCAAAAAGAAAGATTCAAGAGAGGCCGTCGGCCGCCCCAGCTTGAATCTTTAATCTTCAGTCTTGAATCGCCCCCCGCCTGGACGGGGGCGTCATTCCAAGCCGGACACGTTCAAATCGGCCGGATACTCGACGGAGAACTTGAGCGGCACCTCGCGCTTCTCGCCGGGCTTGAGGTCGAGGCGCCACACCAGCTTGCCGTCCTCCTCGCGGGTGACCTCCTTGGGATTCTCCTTCGCGCCGACGTCCTCCCCAGCCGGGGTGAGCAACGCGACCTCGATCTTCTCGTTGCGCGACACGGGCACGGGCTCTTTGAAGACGACGCGCTCGGCGGTCTTCTTGTTGTTCGTAATCGTGACGAGGAATTCGTAGGTGATACGGCGGCCCTTGCTGGTGAGGCCGGTATTTTCGGTGAAACGGTTCACCAGCTTGCGCTTGATGGCGATGCCCTCATCGGCGCCGAGTTGAAGTTCGAACTTCTCCCCGGGCATGACCGTCTTGAGGCGGCTCGCGGCCACAAAGGTCTCGTCGAGGAACGTGTTCATCGCCCCCGCGAGGAACGGATAGTCGGTGTTGTTGACCGCGTAGGCGCTGAGGAAGGCGGTCTCCATCACCTTGGGTGTGGCCTGATACTGCAGGTTTGCGGCCAGCTTTGCCGCGGCGATGGACACCTTCTGCGTGGTGTTATTGGCGGGAATGGTGACGGCAACGGGGATCTTGAACGTCGCGCTGGTCACGCCTGCCTGCACGGTGGCGGCCAGAAAGCTGGCATCCTTGTCCTCTCTTTGCCCTTCCCCGGCGGCGGCTTCGGCCGCCACATTGAAGGTCTGGAGCCGGACTTCGTCCCGTGCCGCCTTCTCGCGCATCATACCGGCCGCGACCGGCAAATCCACCGGTATCGGCCGGGCCACGTCCACGATCCACGGCCGCAGCTCGGGCGCGCCGCCGCCGAGGCTGGGGCGCGCGGTGGAGAGCGTGAGGGCGATGTCGTTCCAATCCTCGCCGGTGCCGTTGCGCACGAGGCCGAAATACGAAAGCTCCACGGCTCGCTCCGCCGCGCGCAGGCGCGCGTCGTACGATGGCGCCCAGCTCGCGCCGGGCACGGCGTATTTGAGCGTGACGTCGAGCCGGCCCGGTTCGGTGACGGCCACGCGCACGGTGACTGTCTTGTAGCTTTTGCCGCGCGCGCCGCGCACCTCGTTGAGCTGCTGCTCGAGGGCCGTCTGCTTGGCCTTCAAGTCTTCACGCTGGTTGTCGAGCGACTGCTGCTCGGTGGCAATCTTGCCAAAGGTGTCCTCGGAATAGGCGTAGAGTTTCTGCCAGTCGTCGAGCGTGGGCCGTGCGACCGTGCCACCGCCGTGGGCGGCATCACCGCCCAACGGATAGATGACCGTGCCGGTCGAGGCTTGGAGCATGCGTTTCACAAACTCGCACTGCTCGCCCAGAATTACAGCGCGATCGTCGAGGGTGCGCTGCTGCTTCTGCAGTCCGCGGAGCTGCTCTTCCAGCTCCTGCACACGGGCATTGGGCGTGAAGTCGACATAGGCGGTCTGGGCATTGACGTCGAGGATGGTGGCGCCCGCCGTGCCGCGGCCGGAGGCCTGCAGCGACTGGTCGAGCAACGCGGCCGGCAGGCGCTCGAAGACGATCGCATGCTCCCCGGCAGCCAGTTCGATCGTGGCGATGCGCGTGATCACCGCGCGGTCGACGTAGACCGTGGCGGCGGAGATGCGCGACTCGATTGGAGTCGCGCGAAGTAAAAAGGAAGATGAAAGAACAAAGAAGGATATCAAGAAGCGAGGTTTCATGGTCGTGACGGATGGATGTAGTTGAAGGGATAACGGTTGACGGGCGGATTTCTTAGCCCCTGCTCGGCGGCGGTGGTGAAAATATGGAGAAAACTGCCCTCAAAGGAAATTCAAACCGGCGCGGCGGGCGCGGGCACTTGCCGGGGTAAGACGGAAGAGGCAACATTGAAGAACGGGGCGCGCAGCGGGCGTTCCGATCTTACATCTTCCTTCTTGCCTGTTCAATCGGCGGGCAGCCGCCGGTGCGGCTGCCCGCTACCAGGCGTCGCTGCGGAACGGCGCGGCCGGCAAGCCAGCGCCGTTGAAGAGATTGGCCTCAGGCGCGTTGGTCCAGGCATAGCGCACGGCGACCGGCTCCTTTACCTCGGGCGCGAAGACGATGACCGTGTCGCGCTCAATCCGGGCTGTGGCGGGATGAAACCGCCGGTCGGAGCCGGCGAGCTGGAACTCCGCAGGCGGGCGGTCCTGCGCCAACAGTCCGCTGTCGGCATGATCAAACTGCACCCGCATCGCCGCGCCTTCGCGGGTGGCGGACTTGAACACCGGCCCCGACCAGTCGCCCGGGATGCCATAAAGATGATGACGGGCGATGAGCGCGAGGCGCCGGCCGACCGCCTGCTTGTTGCGCGGATGAACATTGTCCGGATCGCCGAGGTCGATGGTCACGGCCATGCCGGTGTCGGGCAGGGTGAGCGCCTGGGCTTGGGCTTCGCGCAGACGGGCCCAGTTCGTGCCGTTGGCCTCACCGCCGGCGTAGTTGGCGAGCTGGACGAAGTAGAAGGGGAAATCGCCCTGGCCCCAGTGCTGCCGCCACGCCGTAATCAGGGCGGCGAACAGCGCGTGGTATTCGCCGGGGCGGGAGTCGTTGGACTCGCCCTGATACCACAGGACCCCGCGGAGCGCGCAGGGCAGGAGCGGAGCGATCATGCCGTTGAAGAGGCTGCGCGGCGCTTCCGGGCTGGTGGGACTCGGCGGCGGGGGCAGCCAGGGCTTGTTCTTCAAGAAATCAGCGTATTTCGCGGGGCCGGCCGCCTTGGCGGCTGCTTCGTCTTTATCCTGCGCGGCGCGCGCGGCCTCATACGCAGCGACCTTGGCCGGCCAGTCGATCAGCGCCCTGGCCCAACGCTCGTCCACGACCGTGAAGGCCGGGTCGCTCTTGAGCGCGGCTTCACTCATCCATGATTCGATCGGCGTGCCGCCCCACGTGCTGTTGATGAGGCCGATGGGGACGCCGAGCTTCTGCTGGAGATCGCGGGCGAAGAAGTAGCCGACAGCGGTGAACTGGCCGACGGTTTCGGGGCTGCACACCACCCACGCGCCGTGCAAGGTGTCGGCGGGCCGGTCGGCCACCGCACGCTCGACCTTGAAATGGCGGATGAGGGGGAAATGGGCGGCGGCGACTTCCTCGTCGGCGTTGTCCACGCGATAGACGTCGCCTTTCGGACCCCACACCCTGAATTCCATGTTCGACTGGCCGGAGCACACCCACACCTCGCCGACCACGATGTCCTGTAGCCGGAGGGTGTTTTTACCGCTGACGACGAGTTCGGCGGGTGCGCCGGGCTTGAGCGCACCCAGGTAGACAATCCAGCGGCCATCTTTGCCCGCGGTGGCGTGCACGGTCTGATCGCGAAAGGTGACCGTCACCTTCTCGTCCGGCGCGGCCCGGCCCCAGACCGGCACGGCCATGCCCTGCTGCAACACCGCATGGTCGGTGAACAAGGGCGCGAGCGTGATGTCGGCGCGGACCCACAGCGGGACGAGGGCAACCAGGAGCAAGAGACGTTTGGACATGGGAGGAGAAAGTTAGACCGTGAATTTGCACCCGGTGCAAGACCGCGCGATTTCGTTTCGACGCGACGGCCGCTTTCGACACCATATCGCTCCATGCGTTCACCGGCTGATCAAGTGGTCATCATCACCGGGGCGTCGTCGGGCATCGGCGAGGCCACGGCGAGGCGCCTGGCCCGCGGCGGGGCGAAGCTGGTCATTTCCGCGCGGCGGGCGGACCGGCTCGATGCGCTGGCGCACGAACTCGACCCCTCCGGGCAGCAGGTGCTCGCCGTCGCCACGGATGTGACGGCCGACGCCGACCGCCGCCGGCTCGTGGAAGCGGCGCTCGGCAAGTTCGGGCGCATCGACGCGCTGGTGAACAACGCCGGCTACGGCACGCGCGGGCCGGTGGAGCTGGTGCCGGTCGAACTCATCCGCCGCAACTTCGAGACCAACCTGTTCTCGCTCGTCGCCCTCACGCAGCTCGTGGTGCCGCACCTGCGGGAGCGCGGCTCCGGGCGCATCGTCAACATCGGCTCGGTGGCGGGGTGCATCGCGCGGCCGCTGTCGGCGATCTACGACTCCACAAAGCACGCGCTTGAGGCCATCACCGATGGCCTGCGCGGCGAGCTGGCGCCGTTCGGCGTCGAGGTGGTGCTCATCCGGCCCGGCTTCATCCTCACCGAATTTGTCGACACGGTGAACCAGGTATCCGGGCCGGATG